>JAAGKN010000185.1_pt1 | contig 199900 bp, 177 predicted proteins | sample 6206371 | NCBI WGS metagenome assembly JAAGKN01 (sample SAMN11533720, study PRJNA540317) | gut metagenome | isolation source: fecal pellets from male and female animal of same cohort | host: Peromyscus leucopus | place: USA:CA | collected 2017 | reverse complement strand
CCCCCTGATTTATCGGGTGAGCCATAAGATGGACGAACATAAAAAAAGCCGGACTCACGCCCGGCTTCTATATTCATAGACAAACTTATTCAGCATCTTTCTTTTTTATCGAAGTCGTGATTTTCTGCTCTTCCCTATCAAAGTCTACGATAATCGTATCGCCTTCACCTACTGAGGCACGGATAATCATCTCCGCCATCTCATCTTCCAGATACTTCTGGATCGCACGCTTCAACGGACGGGCACCGAATTGGATATCGTAGCCTTTTGTCGCAATGAAATCTTTTGCCTCGTCTGTGATCGACAACTCATAGCCCAGATTTGATACACGCTGATACAGACCCTGCAACTCAATATCGATAATCTTATGAATAGCGGCTTTATCAAGCTGATCGAACATAATGATATCATCCACACGATTCAAGAACTCTGGAGCAAATGCTTTATTCAACGCTTTCTGGATCACGCTACGGGAGAAATCCTTATCCGGCTCACCAGCCATCTGGGTATTGAAACCAACGCCACGGCCGAAATCTTTCAATTGCCGGGTACCAATATTGGAAGTCATGATCAAGATCGTATTCTTGAAATCAATACGTCTACCCAAACTATCCGTCAAACGGCCTTCATCCAAGACTTGCAGCAGCAAGTTAAATACATCCGGATGCGCCTTCTCGATCTCGTCCAATAAGACCACCGAATAAGGCTTGCGACGTACTTTCTCTGTTAACTGGCCACCTTCCTCGTAACCAACGTATCCGGGAGGCGCTCCGATCAAACGGGAAACAGCGAATTTCTCCAAGTATTCACTCATATCGATACGTACCAAAGAATCCGCCGAATCAAATAGATATTCAGCAAGCTTCTTGGCCAAGTGAGTTTTACCTACACCCGTCGGTCCTAGGAACATAAAAGTTCCGATCGGCTTATTCGGATCTTTCAAGCCAACACGGTTACGTTGAATTGCCTTTACGATCTTTTGAACAGCATCATCCTGCCCGACCACCTTACTTTTCAATACGTCCGCCATTTCCAGAAGCTTGACATTCTCTGCCTTAGCGATACGTTGAACAGGTACACCGGACATCATGGCAACAACTTCAGCGACCTTCTCTTCATCAACAGTCTCCCGATGTTCTTGAAGCTCTTGTTCCCATTTAGCTTTTGCGGCCTCCAGTTGCAATAAATACTGACGCTCCTTATCGCGGAAACTTGCGGCTAACTCAAAGTTCTGAGATTTCACGGCCGCTAATTTCTCATTCTTCGTATCCTCGATCTTTGCCTCAAGCTCTTCGATACTTTTCGGAACAATGATATTAGATATATGTACACGGGAACCGGCCTCGTCTAAAGCATCGATCGCCTTATCCGGGAAATTACGGTCACTGATATATCTTTCTGTCAATTTTACACACGCTTGTAAAGCATCTTCAGTATAGATCACGTTATGGTGCTCCTCATAACGAGGTTTGATATTACGCAAGATCTGCAAAGTTTCTTCCGCCGTAGTCGGATCAACGATCACTTTCTGGAAACGACGTTCCAACGCACCGTCTTTCTCGATATTCTTACGATATTCATCCAAAGTAGTAGCGCCAATGCATTGAATCTCACCACGAGCCAACGCAGGTTTCAGCATATTCGCCGCATCCATAGATCCGGAAGCGGAACCAGCGCCAACAATCGTATGAATCTCATCGATAAAGAGGATGATATTCGGGTTCTTCGATAACTCATTCAAGATAGCCTTAATACGTTCCTCGAATTGTCCGCGGTATTTCGTACCGGCGACAATAGAAGCCATATCCAAGCTAATCACACGCTTATCGAATAACACCCGGGAAACCTTACGCTGAATTATGCGTAAAGCCAATCCCTCTACGATGGCCGACTTACCCACACCCGGCTCACCAATCAATACCGGATTATTTTTCTTCCTACGGCTTAATATCTGGGCCAAACGCTCGATCTCCTTCTCACGTCCCACAATCGGGTCTAGACGGTTTTCTGCGGCGGCACGTGTCATATCCGTTCCGAAGTTATCCAGAACAGGTGTATCATTAGGGGATTTCGGTTGAGCGGCTCCCGCTCCAGCACCGGAAGAGGGGCGAGATGCCTCACGACGAGAGGAGAAACCTTCGTCCTCGTCATCTTCGTCATCATCCGTATATCCGTCGCTGATCTCGTCGAATTCCTCCATATTATTCAAACTGGTTCCGCTTACTAATATATTATATGCGGAACGATAAGTAATACCCGCGTCGTTCAACACCTTGGCAGCAACATTAAACTCCTCTTTCAATATCGCCAATAGGAGATGTTCCGTATCGGTCTCATCTTCCTTGAATAAACGAGATTCCAGCATACTCATACGCAAGACACGTTCTGTAGTCTTACTTATAGCGATCTCATGCTGGACAGAATCCTCAGAATCGAATGTGTTCTTTATTTCTTGCTCAATCTTGCGTTTAATATCCATCGGATCGGTATGTAGCTCTCGCAAGACACGCATTGCCTCGCCTTCGCCTTCCCGGATGATGCCTAGCATCAAATGTTCCGGCCCGATATAGCTATTCTGGAGCCTAGCCGCTTCTTCACGGCTATACTCAATCACGTCAATCAATCTTTTCGAATAATTTTTCATACTATATTATATATGTACTGATTACGCAAAGTTACATAATCTATTCCAACTATCATCAAATTTCGTGCCATTATTCCTTAATAAGCCTTGAAAAGCCCGGAGGCGCAAAATTTCAAGACAAATTCTTTCGTAGTATACGGAAAAACCTTACCTTAGTGCAATTTTTCAGAGGTGAAATATTGAGTGTAATTAATATAAAACTAAATGGTTGATCAAGACAGAATTATTAAGATTAACATCGAAGAGGAAATGAAATCGGCATACATTGATTATTCAATGTCTGTCATTGTTTCACGTGCTCTTCCTGATGTTAGGGATGGCTTTAAGCCGGTTCACCGCCGTATTTTATTTGGAATGAATGAACTGGGTAACACATCCGACAAACCTTATAAAAAATCTGCGAGAATAGTTGGTGAAGTTTTAGGTAAATATCATCCACATGGCGACTCGTCTGTATATTTCGCCATGGTTCGTATGGCCCAGACATGGTCTATGCGTTATCCGTTAGTAGACGGACAAGGTAACTTCGGTTCAGTGGACGGTGATAGTCCTGCCGCTATGCGTTATACAGAGGCACGACTGAGTAAACTCGCCGAAGAAATGCTCCGGGATATCGATAAGGACACGGTAGATTTCCAGCTTAACTTCGATGATACGTTGAAGGAGCCAACCGTATTGCCGACTCGTGTTCCTAACTTACTTGTAAATGGTGGATCGGGTATCGCCGTTGGTATGGCTACGAATATGCCGACTCATAACTTGAGCGAGGTATTAGATGGTTGTATCGCCTATATCGACGCCAAGGGAGATATCGAGGTAGAGGGCTTAATGCAATATATCAAGGCTCCGGACTTCCCTACAGGCGCTACAATTTATGGCTATGCAGGCGTGAAAGACGCTTTCGAGACGGGTAGGGGACGTATCATCCTTCGCGGTAAAGCCGAGATTGAGGTGGAGAATAATCATGAGAAGATTATTATTACCGAGATTCCTTATTTGGTAAATAAGGCTGAGTTGATCAAGTATATCGCTGACCTGGTAAACGAGAAGCGTATCGATGGCATTTCCAATGTCAATGATGAGTCCGACCGTAGCGGTATGCGTATCGTAGTTGACGTGAAACGTGACGCGAACTCGAGTGTCGTACTGAATAAATTGTATAAGCTTACGGCTCTGCAATCCTCATTCAGCGTTAATAATATCGCTTTGGTGAACGGCCGTCCGAGGTTGCTTAACTTAAAAGACTTAATCAAGGCGTTTGTTGAGCACCGTCATGAGGTTGTTATCCGGCGTACAAAATATGAATTGAGGAAAGCGGAAGAGAGAGCCCATATATTGGAAGGCTTGATCATCGCTTCCGATAATATAGACGAGGTAATCGCGATTATCAAGTCTTCCAAGAGCCCGCAAGAGGCTATCGAGCGTTTGATTGAACGTTTCTCTTTATCTGAGCTTCAAGCACGTGCGATTGTAGAGATGAGACTTCGTCAGTTGACAGGTCTGGAACAAGACAAATTGCGTGCGGAATATGAGGAGATCGAGAAGTTGATCGCTTATTTGAATGAGATTCTGGAGAATGAGGACCTTTGTATGAAGGTTATCAAAGATGAATTATTGGAAATCAAGGATAAATTTGGCGACGAACGTAAGACGGATATCGTTTACGCCTCTGAGGAATTAAATCCGGAGGATTTCTATGCGGATGATGAGATGATCATTACCGTATCTCATATGGGATATATCAAACGTACCCCGTTGAGTGAGTTCCGTGCGCAAGGCCGTGGTGGTGTAGGAGCGAAGGGTTCCGAGACTAGAGACGAGGATTTCGTTGAGTATATCTATCCGGCATCCATGCACGCGACCTTATTATTCTTCACGGCAAAAGGTAAATGTTATTGGTTGAAGGTATTCGAGATTCCGGAAGGGGCTAAGAACGCTAAAGGACGTGCGATCCAGAATCTTCTGAATATCGAGCCGGATGATAAGGTACAAGCTTTTATACGTGTTAAGAAATTAACCACCGATACGGAATTCATTAATTCTCATTACCTATTATTCTGTACGAAGAAAGGTGTGATCAAAAAGACTTTGTTGGAGGCCTATTCCCGTCCTCGTCAAAACGGTGTGAACGCTATTACATTGCGTGAAGACGATGGCTTGATCCAAGTATGTATGACGAATGGCAACAACGAGGTGATCATAGCGAACCGTAACGGCAGGGCGATCCGTTTCCATGAAAGCGCGGTACGTGTAATGGGCCGTACGGCTTCCGGAGTGAAAGGTATGACTTTGGACGAGGATAATACCGATGAAGTCGTTGGTATGATCTGTATCAAGGACAAGGAAAAAGAGACCGTACTCGTCGTATCAGAGCAGGGATATGGAAAACGCTCCTCTATCGAGGATTATCGTATAACGAATCGTGGCGGTAAAGGCGTAAAAACCATTAATATCACGGAGAAGACCGGTAAATTAGTTGCCATCAAGAATGTTACGGACGAGAACGATTTAATGATTATCAATAAGTCGGGCATCGCTATCCGTATGAAAGTGGCCGATTTGAACGTAATAGGACGTGCTACTCAAGGTGTTCGTTTGATTAATTTAGAAAAGCGCAACGACGAAATCGCTTCTGTATGTAAAGTATTGTCTGAGAGTGAAGAGGAGATTGCCGAGCAAAAAGCGGAACAAGAAGCCAGACAAGAGAATGAGGGAAGTGAGTTGAGCGAGGATCAAGCTAGTCTAGGTACTGATGTAGATCTACCGGAATCTGAGGAGGATAACGAGCAAGATGATAACGAAGAAATAACTGAATAATTTTAAACAAATAGAAATATTAATCTCAAAATTACTATCGCAATGAAACGAGTATTATTAACAGTGGCACTATGTGTCGCAGCATCGGTCTCTTTTGCACAGAAAAAAGCTGTAAATGAGGCTCAAAGTATAGCTAAGGGGACAACTCCTGATTTCTCGGAAGCCAGAACTCTTATTAAAGGAGCTTTGGAAAACCCTGAAACAAAGGATGACGCTAAAACTTGGTATGTTGCCGGTTTTATCGAGGATCAACAGTTCAGTAACGAAAGAACTAAACAAGTCTTGGGACAACAACCGAACGAGCCTGTTATGTACGAGGCATTGGGTAGTATTTTGCCATACTTTGAGAAAGCATATGAGTTAGATCAACTTCCTAATGAAAAAGGAAAAGTTAAACCTAAGTTCACGAAGGACATTAAAGGTATTCTAGGAGCGAACCATGTATATTATATCAATGGTGGCGCTTATTACTTCGATCAGAAAGATTATCAGAAAGCTTATGATTTCTTTGAGCAATACCTGAAAATATCCGATATGCCGATGTTCAAGGGCGAGGCTATCGCTGAAAGAGACTCAAACTTCATGACTGTTCAGTTTTATGCCGCTGTAGCAGCAACTCAACTAGGCAATCATGAAATCGCAGTTAAAGCATTGGAGCGTGCAAAGGGTACGGATTATAGGGCAAGCGATATTTATCAGTATTTGTGCTATGAATATGAGCAAGCTAAGGATACGGTAAACTTAGAGAAGACCTTGGAAGAAGGCATGAATAAATTCCCTGAGGAACAGTATTTCTTAATGAGCCTTATCAACAATTACATCTATTCCAATAGAAATGAGAAAGCTATTGAATATTTGAACACAGCTATCGCTAAGGATTCCAACAATCCACAGCTTTACGATGTAATGGGCCGTGTTTATGAGACTGGTTTGAAAGATTACGCTAAAGCTGAAGAGTATTTCAAGAAAGCATTGGCGATCAATCAGGACTATATCGAATCTCTCTCTAACTTAGGTCGTGTATATTACAACCAAGGTGTAAACAAGCAAGGTGAGGCTAATATGATCAACGACGCAAAACAATATCAAGAGGAATTAGGCAAAGCTAAGGAATTCTTTAAGCTAGCTCTTCCTTACTTTGAGAAAGCTCACCAAATGAAACCAGAAGAAAGAGAATATATGACCGCTTTAAGAGGTATTTACTACAACTTGAATATGGGTGATAAATTCGATGCTATTGAAGCAGAGATGAATAAGTAATTTCTTCTTTCAGAATAAATGGAACCGTCTAGTAATATAAGGTTACTAGGCGGTTTTTTATTTGTGTATCATGTATCGGAGTAGTCATTTTTTGATCGTTCATAATACTATTAAACATAATGGGAATTATAAAATTAATAGCAAGATAAGGATAAATTAGTGCATTCAAGCAAAGCTTGTAGCTGCTTTGAGTAAAGACACAGTTCTTTTCACGGCTGTGAAACGTTTGTTTCATGAATGTGAAAAGATCGTATCACAGCTGTGAAAAGATCAGATCACCTATATGAAAAGATTAATTCAGCTTGACGCAACTATTTGATTCGCTATTAACTCCTTCAAATAAAGCATGACTTTCGGATGACTTAATGGCATGTCCTCTAGGATTTCTTTAAGCTCTCGCGTACTGATATCAAATGAAACCAGATCTGAATGATATGAGAAATGAATGTTTATGTCTGGATTACTGCCTATAAGCATAGCCATTGTACCCGCCAAATCTCCCCAAGGCGGACAATCAATATGAGATGAGACAAAACAAGCAACAACTACCGTACCTTTTCCCTGTATGGAAGATATTTCCACATTCCCGCCTGTTTGCTCCGCGTTTTGTATCAAGAAAGGTAAGCCTAGACCCACTTTTCGTGTCGTGCGAGTCGTATAAAACGGATTACGGATCAGAGAGACTGTTTCCGGATCCATACCACAGCCATTATCCGCGATACGAATACATATGGATGTATCCTTTATCTGTATATCTATCTCTATATCAGAAGCTTTTGCTCTGATACTATTAGCGGTTATATCCGTGATATGAAACGAGAGATTATCCATGAGAGGCGAAAATTAAGTGATTGTCTTTTTGATCAAAAGCCTTTCGTAAGCCATCGAAGGTTAATTCCTCCGTTTGCCAAATGGAGGGCTGAGTACCTATTTGTTCGGGGCAATGAGCATCCGAGGCTGAGTATTGAGTCTGCTCTTTCAAATACCCGTGAATAGACAATAACTTACTGTATCTTTGCTGATTATTATATTCAATAGCATCTAAAGATAAGCAGGGGTCTATAAAACCTAATTGACTGATCAAGCTGAATGACGGACGTTCTACATGGGCGGCTACAAATAGAGCATCCACCTTACGTGCTTGAGCGGCTATTTGGTTTACGCTTTGATCCAAGGCGGAGAGCAAAAGATAGGGTACTTCTCCTAGAATCTCATTCTCCGCATTCACCCAAACTTGATCACCAAAACGTTCCGGATCATTTGGAATTGGAGGGAGATGCTCTTCTAAATATCGTTGGAATCGCTTACGGGATTCATCGGTCGGTAAATAAACCAGACAATGCGCTTCCTCACGGGTCGTAACTTCTACGCCCGCAAAGACCCTTAGTCCGAATCTCTCGCCAAGGGATTGAATCTCCGGGCATTGTAAGGTCGTATTATGATCCGTAATGGCAATAGCATCCAAACCTTTCGCTAAGGAACGACGCACGATCTCCGATGGACTCATTTCCAGACTGCCGCATGGTGACAGGCAAGTATGGATATGTAAATCAGCTAAATACTGTTTCATCCATTCTCATTCTGTAATAAGCGGTAAATCATACCGGAAGCCTCGAACGCAGAGCGTGTAGTTCCTAAAAGAGGGACAGCCTCTTCCCTACCTTTTTGTAAGGTCTCATCATCCGGAGAGGTTCCGTTCACGATCAATACCGCAGAGGCGTCTTTTAAAGTAGCCACGGCTAGTATATTCTGATGCGTTTGCATGGTAATCCATAGCATACCCTCCTCGATATGTCCCATGACATCACTTAGTAAATCGCTCGTATAGCCCCCGGTTATCTCTGTATCAAGGCCCTCTTCTCCACAAAATACAGTAAGATTCAACATCTTCACTAAATCACAAACCTTCATATTTAGCTCCTTTCTTATAACAATCCTTATTTAAACGATCTTTCCCCCATGTCTTCTCAACGATACGGAAGGCATGCTCTTGGTCTAGTTTACCGTGCTTCTCCATATTACGTTGCATAAATACGCAATCACTGAATTGAGCCTCGTGGCGTACGATATCCTCGGCCAAGCTTTGACAGTTCGGGCTGCCGCAAGCGCCACAATCGATTCCCGGTAGGTAGCACATCAATTTCCGCACTTGCTCCATTTTCTTCAGCATCTCATCGATCGTTCCATCGTACAACCGTTTGGGATTCGGTTGCACCGGACGGATCGTAATATGCTGCCTCAAATAGGATAAAGCCTCGAAATTATCGGCGGCGTATATCATCGGTACTTTATCCCGGTTCATGGATCGCTTCATGATACGCTCGGCCGTGAGGAAACGGTTCGCTACGGCTAATACACCTCCGGCACAGCTACGGTCGCAAGCCCTCAGTTCCAGAAAGTCTACGTTACGTACCTCGCTGGTCGTTTCCATTCGTTCCAAGAAATCGATCACATTATGGATCTCATCGATCGCGAGGCAACGACCGGAGAAATGTTTGGCCTCCCCTCCTGTCTGGCTCCATCGCATCTCTTTTTTCGTTAATGGCGGAGGAAGCTCACATTCCGGCTCATATCCTCTCGGGCGATTCTTAAGAATATGGTATACCTTATTATATAGGGTATCCATATTTATCACGCCTTTGATCGTAGATGAATAACCTTCCGCTCCCTTCAAGGCGGCGATTTTCGCTGCGCAAGGCGTAACATAAAAGATACCGATCTCTTCCGAGGGAATACCTTGCCCTTCCAATATCTTATGATAGTAAGTAGCCGAGGCGTTTACCGGCGCTTTCACCAATAAGATATTATCCACCAGCGCAGGGAAACGGACTTGTATCAACCGGACGATAGCGGGGCAAAAAGAACTGATCACCGGTTTTTCCTCGGCGTTTTCCATCTGCCGTACCATTTCCTTATGGATCATATCGGCGGTAAACTCTACTTGGAAAACATGGGTAAAGCCCAGTTCCATAACGGCGCTGATAATTTCCTTCTCGGTCGTATACTTTGAGAACTGCCCGATAAATACCGTGGGCATCAACGCTACCCTGCATTTATAATCAAATATACGCTGGAAGTCATCCTGCTCCACATAGATAGCCTCTGTCGGGCACGATTTCAAGCACTCGCCGCAATCCACGCACCAATCCTTATGGATCAAAGCCTTACCATCCCGGATACGGATCGCTCCCGTAGGGCACTCTTTCATGCAATGCGTACAGCCTATACAGCGGTCATTGTCAATCTTCAAGGCATGATAAAAATTAGCTTCCTCCATGGTCTACGCTCCTTCTTTATTAAACCATGTGACCATACGTACCGTGGTACCTACGTCTACTTGGCTCTCGATCGTTAATTCATCTACGTTCTTCTTCATATTTGGAAGTCCCATTCCGGCACCAAATCCCATCTCACGCACGGCCTCGGATGCCGTCGAATACCCTTCACGCATAGCTAGCGATATATCCGGGATTCCGGGCCCTTCATCCTTCAGTTCCAAAGATATTTTATCAGCGTCCAATTCAGCGACAACCGTTCCTCTCCAAGCGTGAGCCACGATATTCACCTCCGCCTCATAAAGCGCCACGACCACCCGCTTAATGATCCGGGGATCGATAGCCAATTGCTTCAAGACCTTCTTTATCTGGCTAGACGCATAACCCGCCTTCGAGAAATTACCGCCCTCCAACTCAAACTTAAATAGCATATCTCACGACCTCCTTTCTTAATATATAGGAAGGAGCCCCGCGCTATAAAGCTCTCCGACCGTATGATACATAGAATGATCCGTCTCCAGAAGAACCATATTGTTCTCACGAGCCAGCTCCAGCATATCCGGGGTTACTTTCTTCCCCCGCACGAAAAGTATATAAGAAACTTCCGCCATCTCCGCGGTACGGATCGTTTGCAAATTACAAAGTCCTGTCACCAACAGCACATCACCACAATCCAGCGTAAGCACGTCACTCATCAGATCGCTGGCAAAAGCGCACTGCACATCGTTCTCCCGTTTCTCTGAGCCACAGACGATGGAGGCATCGGTAAGTTCTTGAATTCTTTGAATCTTCATAAGGTACCAGAGGTTACATTTTACATGGGCTAATGTAAGAAATAATTTCGAATGTCGGCCTAGTATATTACATTAATTACTATCTTTGGTACACTAACAAAAAATAATCCTTATGTTCAGTAAAGAAACTTATATGGCCCGCCGGGCTAAGCTGAAACAAACCATAGGTTCCGGTTTGTTGCTATTCCTTGGAAACGACGAGAGTGGGATGAACTACGCCGATAATACGTATCACTTCCGTCAAGACTCTACCTTCTTGTATTTCTTCGGATTGCCATACGCCGGGTTATCCGCTATCATCGATATCGATAACGATAAGGAGATCATCTTTGGCGATGAGTTGACTATAGATGCGATTGTATGGATGGGTACGCAGCCCACCCTAAAAGAGAAGAGCGAGGCCGCAGGTATCAAGGAAGTCCGTCCTTTCAAGGAGATCGAGACTTACTTGAAGAATGCCCAGCAAAAAGGCCAGCCAATCCATTATCTGCCGACGTATCGTGCGGAACACCAGATCAAGTTATTCCAATGGTTGGGTATCGTACCCGGCGCGGAGAAACCTTCCGTGCCTTTCATCATGGGTGTCGTAAACCAACGGAATTACAAGAGCGAGGAAGAAATCGCCGAGATCGAGAAAGCTTGTATCGTAACCGCCGATATGCACCTGACTGCCATGCGTACCGTACGTCCGGGAATCCGGGAGTCGGATGTAGCGGCTGCCGTTGCGGAAGTAGCTTTCGCCAACAATTACCAGCTCTCCTTCCCTATCATCGCCACGATCAATGGGCAGACCTTGCACAACCATGATCATAGTCATATGATTAAGAGCGGTGATATGCTATTATTGGACGCCGGTGCCGAGACTGAGATGGGATATGCCGGAGATATGTCATCCACCATCCCGGCCGACTCTAAATTCACGACCCGTCAAAAAGACATCTATGATATTCAAGTAGCCGCCCATGAAGCTGCCGTAGCGGCTTTGCGCCCGGGTATTCCTTTCGTGGATGTATATGAGTTGTCTTGTAAAGTGATCATGGAGGGCTTAAAGGACCTTGGTTTCGTGAAAGGAGATCCGATGGAGGCCGTAAAAGCCGGTGCTCACGCCATGTTTATGCCTTGTGGCTTAGGCCATATGATGGGATTGGATGTACATGATATGGAGAATCTGGGAGAGGTATACGTTGGTTATGACGGACAGCCGAAGAGTACGGAATTCGGACGTAAGTCATTGCGCTTGGGACGTAAGCTGGAACCGGGTTTTGTCTTGACCATCGAGCCGGGTGTATACTTCATCCCTGAATTAATGGATTTATGGAGAGGCCAGAACAAGTTCACCGAATTCATCAATTACGAGAAGTTGTTTACATATAAAGATTTCAGTGGCATACGTAACGAGGAAGACTATCTGATTACCGAGAACGGCGCTCGTCTATTAGGAAAGAAGATCCCTTTGCGTACGGAAGAAGTGGAAGCCATTCGATAAATCCTATACATTATTATATATAAGCTTATGCAAAAGGGGGAGCCTTAAAACAGCTCTCCCTTTTTGGGCTAAACGAGAAAGACAATGTATGAAACGATTTAAAAGCATTAGGGTTAATAAATCAAAAAGAGTTAATAATAAACACGGACTTAAAAAGAAAGCGTACATTTCCTTCTCAGACTATACATGATATTTCATCATCTCGAAACGAAAACTTGTGAATCGATAAAAAAAAGGCTGTCCCATCTTGAAGTGGAACAGCCCTCTTTGCTAAATAATACTGATTAAATTGCTTTCAGAATCTCGGTCAGTTTTTCCGGGGTGACGTTGGCGGCGATTATCACTCCTTCGTCGTTAATCAAGAAGTTCTTGAAACCTTTTCTTAAATCATACTTCTTGTACAACTCTGACTCTTTACCCAGTCCTTCGTGAAATTGCGTTGACAGATCCAACTTGTCAATCTTTACCGTCTCGGTAAAAATAGATTCTTTCTCATCCATAGAGATCGAACACATCGCGATTTTGTCCGGACCAAACTTGTTAACCTCATTCGCCAATTGCACGTTACGAGCCCGCGATTCCGCATCGTAAGCCGCCCAAAAGTTGAGCAATGTATAACGTCCTAATTGGTTGTGGAAACTGGCTTTAGCGTCGTTTCCCAAAAACTCTATTCTCGGAGCTAGATCACCGGGGTTCACACCCTCGGTAAGTTTCGCCTTTTTCGAACCGGCAGACATTCCTAATAACGCTACCGATGCGATGAGAACATAAGCTCTTACCTTCATATTTTCAATTTTACGTTAAACTTAATCGGGGGAATCTCCCGGGGGATAAACTCCCGACTCCTGATTTTCAGGATCGTAAACAAGCATGTTTCTTTCGCTAAAGAGACACTTACTTGTCTTTAACGGGTGCAAATATAAAGCCAAATACTTCTTTCTACCAAATTATATAGCGATTTTCCGCAAATTAGCAAGCTTTTTTATATGTTTTAGCGCACACATTGATAAAAAATTAACTGTTTTGCAACATAAATTTAGAAGTAGAGTACCTTTTTTTCCCCGAGAGAACCGCGAAATCATCAAGAATCATTAGCTTCCCGCTCCCCTACCTTTAGACCGATAACAGGGAATCCTTAGCGATTTCATCTTTAAGTATAGATTATCCAACGGCTGTTGCATAATCATCTAACAGCTGTTGCATGATCTTCCAACAGCTGTTAGATGATCATGCACCAATTGAAAAATTAGTAATGCTTCAAGAACAAACCGCTAATCCTTCTTGGAAAAGAGGCTAATAGCATTAAGAGATTCCCTTTAATCACCTTGTACTGCCATCTTGAAAAATAAAAGGAAAAAAATACCCTTCCCTCTTGTTTATTCAAAAACTTCCACTACATCTGCAGTGTACTATTAAACTAATACACTAAAGCAGCAAAACATATGATTACATTAAAAGAACTCTCATTCAGCTATAGCCGCAAAAAAGAGGTACTTGATCGTATCAATCTTGAGGTTGGATCGGGACACATCTGTGGCTTATTGGGAAAGAACGGTGAAGGAAAGACTACGCTTCTAAACCTTCTAAGCGGACAGATCTTTCCGGATCAAGGTTCTTGCCTCGTATTGGAGGAAATTCCTTCCGAGAGAAACGCTGGTTTCTTGCAGCAGATCTTCTTATTGCCGGAGGAAATCTCCATGCCTGAGGTCACCGCCATAGAATATATAAAGATGTACGCGTCACCGCACGGGAGGACAAGGAAGAGACAGCCGTATCCTTAGAGTTGCTCTTTAACGCAGCGATAACTTATCCCAAAGAGATCCAAAGAATCATGAACTCCTAAAATGCACATAGTTATGAAAACAGATTTCAGTATACAACGCATCAATCTTTTACTTCGCAAAGATTGGATAGAGAATAAGAAGAAATTAGCTTATGGGGTGTTGGTCATCCTCGGAGTCCTCTTCTTTTTCCTGTTATCCTCCATTTTATGGGCTACGAGATTCCGTACCTTTACATTATATGTATTGGGATCATTGGGGACTTTTATCGCTTTCTGTAGCTACGTAAACTTGATGATACACCGCCCTAGAGGATTATTCTTAACGCTTCCCGCGAGCAACCAAGAGAAATTTGCCGCTATCCTGATCGAAGGTATCGTGGTATTCTTAACGTACCAAGTCACGTTTTGGATCGGGACGGGAATAGCCTCCATGCTTATTCATATACAGCCTGTAGCATTCAAGGACATTACCATGCCCTTGCAAGAGTTCACCATGCTGGCGTTTGTCGGTTCCTTGATGTTCCTCTCTTACGTTACATTCAAGAAGTATGCTTTAGGAATCGCTTGTGGCGGATATATATTGATAGTTGCCTCTATCATAGGGATTGTCTATCTATGCATAAGCACGTTGAACATCCAGCCGGGTATGGATAGGTTCTGTTATGAGTCTTCCCCACTTTATACCGCCGTGTATTGGCTAAGTTTTGCCTTTACACCCGCATTTCTCATCGCTACCCTCATGGTCTTATACGTCGCTTATCTAAAACTTAAAGAAAAGGAACTAAGATGAACTACAATACGAATCAATCCATATTTATCCAAATAGCCGAGCGGATTTGCGACCGGGTATTGAGTGGTAATTACAAAGCCGATAGCCGTATCCCTTCGGTACGGGAACTGGCGGTAGAGATGGAGGTAAATCCGAACACGGTCATGCGTTCCTTCGAACGTCTGCAAGCGAATGAGATTATTTACAATAAGCGTGGGATCGGCTACTTCGTCGCTTCCGACGCCGAGCAGAAAATCCGTGAGATGCGCCATAACCAGTTCGTGGAAGAGGTACTTCCCGCCGTCTTCAAGGAGATGCACCTGCTAGATGTAGGTATCGACGAGCTTACGAAAGCCTATACATTATATATATCTACCATTAAATAAAGACAATCATGAAAAAAAGTAATCGCATATTTATCGCCTTGATAGCGACATTATATATCGTTCCAGCCCTCACTTTCGGCGTTGCCCAGTTTACGTCGGAAAAATGCCTTACTGGTTTCACGCAAAAGTTTCAGATTATCCAGATAGATAATCCGGAGTTGAAAGCGGAAAACATAAAGGTCGATACGAGAACCGCCTCCGAATTTCCCCGGGGGCAAATACTGGAAGCAAAGGACCGGTCGCTGCTCTATTACGAGGGAAAGAAACGGTATTTGCCGGAAGTCAGCCGCCACGATTCTCTATTATTGGTTAGCGGGGCGAGGGACGCCGGGCAAGATAAAAATCTCACGTTGCATATCCGTATCAACAATATCCAGAAGATCCGTCTGAACGGAGAAGAGATTTGGACTAAGTAACAAGCACATACACACATTATTTCTTAATCATTAAATCGTACTATAATGAAACAAATCATTATGGCGGCCCTTCTTATATCCTTTTCTTGGGGTATTCGGGCACAGCAATTACAGATCCGGGGGAAAGTCATCGATCTATCCGACAAGTCTCCTCTTGAGTTCGCGAATATCACGCTTCAAACAGCCGATTCCGCATTCATCACAGGGACGACGACGGATAGTAAAGGACTTTTCCGGATCGAGAAAGTCAAGGCCGGAGATTATCAAGTATCTGTTTCCTCCATAGGTTACAAGACTTCGGTAGTCTCTGTGCTGGGACTTTCCCAGCCTATAGATCTCGGTACGATCTCATTGGCATCCGCTTCTATATCCTTAGATGAAGTCACGGTCAACGCTTCCGCTATCCGTAATACGGCGGACCGTAAGATCGCGTTCCCTACCTCCGAGCAAAAAGCGGCCTCCAGCAATGGCATCAATCTATTGAACGCCTTGATGCTTCCTCGTTTGGAAGTAGACCCGATCCGGAATAGCGTATCGCTACCGAATGAAGGGACGATTCAATTCTGCATCAACGGTATCAAGGTGGAGCTATCCGATATCCGGGGCTTATCGCCACAGGAGGTAATCCGGGTAGAATATCATGATAATCCGGGCTTACGTTACGGTAACGCCTCTGTCGTACTCGATTACATTGTACGGAGAGAAACGAGCGGTGGTTCTGTCAATCTGGATCTTAGTAATTCACCGACCACCTCTTTTGGAGACGATCAGGTGTCGACGAAGTTCAATCATAAGAAATCGGAGTTCGGATTGCAATACGCCGTCCGTTACCGGAATCCGTATCATATATGGACGGAAGGAGTCGAGACCTTCCGCTTTGAGAATGGCGAGACGATGGAACGTACCTCGGAAGGTCTGCCAAGAGGAATGTCCGAGACCGCTCATAACCTCTCTCTTAATTATAATCTGGTAGATAACGACCATTATTATTTCAATGCTACGCTACGCTATTTCTTATCAGACGAGGATAAAGGTGGCGGCAAGAACCTGTATACCAACAATAATCCCGAGGATAAGACATACGCTTGGAATCCAAATAGCAACTCTACCAAACGTCCTTCCCTCGACCTTTATTACCAACGCTCCTTACCACATAAGCAGACATTGATATTTAATATGGTAGGCACGTACATAAATACGAACGCAAACCAAATGTATCAAGAATGGAAAAACGATATCCTCTTGTCGGATATCTTGTCGAACGTGGACGGAGACAAATATTCCATTATCGGCGAGGGAATCTACGAACGGCAATTCGAGGCCGGTCGATTGGGCGGAGGGTTGAAACATACCCAATCGTGGACGGATAACACCTACAGCGGAACGGTTGGAGGACGAACCAAGATGAAACAGTCGGAGACATATCTCTATACGGAATTCAGCGGACGTGTCAAGAAGTTGAATTATACCGCCGGAATAGGTGTCTCCCGCTCATGGCTCAAGCAAGAAGGCGAGGAAGATTATCAATATTATACGTTCCGCCCAAAGGTATCCTTACAATATAACTTTACGGATAATATGTATTTCCGGGTAAACGGTAGCGTAAATAATGTCTCACCTAGCCTATCGGAACTAAGCGCCATCGAGCAATATATCGATACGCTACAGATACGCCGGGGAAATCCTTATCTGAAACCCTATAAGAGTTATGACATGCAAGCCAATTATCTATATAAAAAAGGAATATTCACCGGAGACTTAAACTTTTATTACAGTAATAGCCCGGACCGGATCATGGAGGAAGTGATACGAGAAAATAATAAGTTCATTCGCATTACCGATAACCAAAAAGGATGGCAGAAACTAAGCGGTGACTTGACATTACGTGTCGGCCCTATCATCAAGCGGATCATAAGCCTATCCGTGACAGGTGGAGTCAATCGTTATATCAGCGAAGGAAATAGTTACTCGCATACCTATAACAATTGGTATTACCGGGCTTCCGTCATGGCTATGTACAAGAAATTCATGGCTATGTTCCAGATACAAAGTAGCTATAATACGTTTGTCGGCGAATTATTGCATGGCGGCGAGAATATCCATATGTTTATGTTCCGGTACAATCAAGGTAAATTCGCCGTTGGAGCCGGATTGATGATGCCTTTCTCCAGCCAGTACAAACGGGTAGAGGAAAATCGGAACGCTTACGCTCCCAGCCGTACGAACATGTACGCGAACGACTTCAGCCGAATGTTGATGCTAACCTTCTCTTGGAATTTTGACTTCGGCCGCAAGTTCAAGGAGGCCAACAAGAAACTTTGGAATAGTGACGAGGATTCGGGTATCATGCGATGATCCTCAAATAAAAAAAGTCCGGTATTAATTACCGGACTTTTCTTTTCTATCTTCAGGAGGGGGAATTGGAACCCCTTCTTTAATAAACTCATCATATACGATCTTAGGATGGTCTTGCGGAGAAGCCAGTTGATATTCCGCGGCGAAATTATCCCGCCTAAAATTCTTCAGCTTAAGGTTTTCCGCGCTGTAATTTCTCAAGGTCTCCTTTCTGTCACCAAACAAAGAACTGTTCAATACTTCCGAATCCAGAATGTTTTCTTTCGGAGTCATTGTCGGCAAAAGGTTTTGTTCCAGCAATCCTCTATAAGCGCCAATGTATTCGCACCAAACAGAATTACCTTTTTGATAGATTCGATAGGTGTAGTTAGACCAAGCTGTCGTTACATGAATCTCATGCTCCCAGATATCAACGCATGCCTCTGAATCAAAGTAGGGATCTTTAATCGTCACACGTCGCAATCCATGATTCTCATCTCTCACTAAAGTCAGCCACTTATCTGAATGAAGTATTTCAGAAATAATGTCGGGCAACTTTTCCTTGATTTCAAATTGGATTCTCATACATTTCGCCTGCCGGTCAGGACTTTTTAAGGTTGCCAGGTTCTCATTAAACATTTTGTCGTTAATACGATAAAACAAATATAAGCAAAAATGTTTAATATAATATACTCTTTTTCGATAATTCTTACGTACTTTTGCCTAATAGAATGACAAATATGGCACAAAACGACGAAATAATACTGATAAATATCAATGGTGCGGATCGTCCGGGTGTAACGGCAGCTCTTACGGAGATTCTAGCCAAGAACAACGCTGTTATCCTCGATATCGGTCAAGCGGATATCCATAACCATTTATCATTGGGTATCTTGTTTCAAAGCACGGAAGGAAATTCCGGCGATATATTGAAAGAACTACTGTTCAAGAGTTACGAATTAGACGTCAATATCCGTTTCAATCCCATTACAGAGCAAGAATATAGTAAATGGGTAAGTATGCAGGGCAAGAACCGGTATATCATCACGATATTAAGCCGTAAGCTTACGGCCAAGCAAATCGCGGGTGTTTCCCGGATCGTAGCGGAGCAAGATATGAATATTGATGATATCAAGCGGCTCACGGGACGTATCCCGTTGGACGAGAATGCCCGTACTCCTAAGGCGAGCGTGGAGTTTTCCGTACGTGGTACCCCGAAAAACAAGGAGTGCATGAAAGCGGAGTTCATGAAACTTTCCACGGAGCTTGAGATGGATATCTCTTTCCAAGAGGATAGCATGTATCGCCGTATGCGCCGTCTGATTTGTTTCGATATGGACTCTACCTTGATAGAGACGGAGGTTATCGACGAGTTGGCGATACGTGCCGGAGTTGGCGATCAAGTAAAAGCGATTACAGAGGCAGCCATGCGTGGAGAGATCGATTTCTGCGAGAGCTTCCGCCAGCGTTGTGCCTTATTAAAGGGGTTGGACGTATCCGTGATGCAGGAGATCGCCGAGAATCTGCCGATCACAGAAGGTGTAGACCGCTTGATGCGCATCTTGAAAAAGGTGGGCTTCAAGATCGCTATCCTTTCCGGAGGTTTCACTTATTTCGGTAATTTCCTTAAACAAAAATATAATATCGACTATGTATACGCCAACGAGCTTGAGATCGAGAATGGCAAGCTAACGGGTAATCATGTGGGTGATATCGTAGATGGGAAGCGTAAAGCGGAGTTATTACGCCTGATCGCGCAAGTGGAGAACGTAGATATTCGCCAGACCGTAGCGGTTGGCGACGGGGCGAACGACTTGCCGATGATTAGTATCGCCGGTCTAGGTATCGCCTTCCATGCCAAACCGAAGGTTAAGGCGACCGCCAAGCAATCTATCTCTACGATTGGCCTCGATGGTATCTTATATTTCCTTGGATACAAGGATTCGTATTTGGATGAACAGATGTAATATATATAATTAACGTATAGCGATTATGATCAGACATATTGTAATGTTTAAGTTGAAGGAGTTTCAAACTCCGGCTGAGAAGCAAGCCAAAATGCAAGAAATTAAGGATAAACTGGAAGCCTTAATCAATAAGATAGACGTATTGAAAATGATCCGTGTAGATTTTAATTGTAATCCGGCGGAGACTTGGGATATTATTTTAACTACTGAATTACCTACCTTGGAAGATGTAAATACGTACGCTAATCATCCGGAACATGTAGCGGTCGCTAAAGGAATTATTGGCCCGGTAAAGGCGGACAGAGCTTGTGTTGACTATGAAATCCTTTGATATAGAGGAGCGTGTGAACCAAGCGGTCCACAACTTCGAGTCCGGATATAATTGCGCTCAATCTGTATTCCTCGCTTATTCGGATGTCTTCGAGTTGGATTTAGAGCTGGCGAAAAAGATGTCTGTATCTTTTGGAGGAGGTGTCGGACGCATGCGTGAGGTTTGTGGTACCGTAAACGCAATGGCGATGTTAGCCGGATTTAAGTATCCGGTATTTGATCCGCTAGATCAAGAGGCGCGTGCCCGCAACTATGGCATGGTACAAAAAATGGCGGCTTTATTCAAGGAGAAACATGGGACGATCATTTGCCGCAGCCTTCTTCCTCCGGAAGAGACATCGACGAATCCCGCTCCTTCCGCACGCACACAACAGTATTATGCCAAACGTCCTTGCGGTAAATACGTTGAGGAAGCGGCTCGTATCGCCGGGCATATGCTAAAGGGTGAACTTGAATAAACGGCATTGTCAAGCTAGAAGACGTATTTGTGAAATGTAACCAAGTTTTCGAATCTCAGTGAATAACTCACTGTAAGAGGACTTGGATTTCACATTGACTTTATAGGTAATTGTCGACGTATTCTTGTCGTAATTATGCTCATAAGAAAGACTTACGATAAATATGCTCCTATTTTCCAAGATTTTCCGGATACCTTTAAGATCGGGAGTCGAGGTTGAGCAATTTATCGTAAGTATTTTATTAACACCATCCAAATACATACGTCGCTCCAGCCTTTCTAAAGAAACCAATACGAACAAGGTAAATGCCGTAGTGATAGAAGCGGCCAAGAACATACCGGCACCAGCGGCCAAACCTACTACAGCCATTACCCAAATACAAGCCGCCGTAGTGAGTCCATGCACGCTTCCATGACTTTGAATAATAGCTCCTGCTCCCAAGAAACCAATACCTGTAAGGACTTGGGCGGCGATACGCCCCGGATCTCCATTCAAGAAATTCGGATAGGTTTGTGGTATCCAGATAGATATCAACATGGCGGCGGCAGATCCCATACAGATCAAGGTAAAGGTTCGCATACCAGCGTCCCTGCGGCGAAATTGTCTTTCTACACCGATAATAGCGCCAAGCACGAAACTGATAGCTAATCGTACGGCGGCGGTCGAGGCCGTTATCTGAGTATTCTCTAAAATATCGTTCAAATGTTCCAGCATAGTCTGTCATTCATTCTAAGTTATACAAATATAGAAAATTTCTATGTACCGATTATGGAATGAAAACAATGTAAAATCGTCAAAAGTTGTATCTTTGAGACAGAATAAAAGTCATTCACCTCTAAACTTAGAAAAATTGAAAATAATAACGTACAATACAAATGGATTAAGGGCTGCCGTAGGTAAAGGCTTGCCCGAATGGTTGGCTCAAGAACAGCCGGACGTGTTATGTATCCAAGAGACAAAGTTACAACCAGACCAGTTTCCGTCGGAAACATTCGAGACTTTAGGATATAAGTCTTATTTGTTTAGTGCCCAAAAGAAGGGATATAGTGGCGTGGCCATTCTTACGAAACAGGAACCGGATCATATCGAGTATGGAATGGGGATCGAGAAGTATGATAATGAGGGACGTTTCCTCCGTGCTGATTTCGGGGATGTATCGATCGTAAGTGTCTATCATCCTTCCGGGACTAGTGGGGATGAACGGCAGGATTTTAAGATGATATGGTTGGAAGATTTCCAGAAATATGTCGTTGAGTTACAGAAATCCCGTCCGAACTTAATTCTCTGTGGCGATTACAACATTTGCCACGAGCCGATAGATATTCATGATCCGATCAGGAACGCAAAGAACAGTGGTTTCCTTCCGGAAGAACGGGAATGGATGACTCGCTTCTTATCCGCAGGTTTTACGGATACATTTCGCTTCTTGAACCCGGATAAGCAAGAATATACATGGTGGAGTTATCGCTTCAATTCCAGATCTAAAAATAAAGGATGGCGTATTGATTATTGTATGGTTAGCGACAATATGAAGCCGAAAGTTAAAGCCGCTTATATATTAAACGATGCCGTACATTCTGATCATTGTCCGGCCGTATTAGAGATCGAATAATCTTTCATATAATAAAAAGAAAGGATGTGTTCTTTTTGCGTAAGCGAACACATCCTTTTTTATTATTGAAAAAATGGAAATAAAGTCTATAAATGAACTTAGATTATCTCTGAATATCCAATGCTCCGATCAACTCTTTTACTGATTTAAAACCATGTCGATCACAATAGTCATTCAATCCATCAATAACCTTGATAGAAACAGTTGGATCTACAAAGTTATAAGTTCCGATCTGGATAGCACTAGCCCCAGCTAACATGAACTCCACGGCATCTTTCCAGTTTGAGATACCTCCCAAACCTATAATTGGAATCTTTACCGCATGATACGTTTGCCATACCATACGTAGAGCTACAGGTTTTACGCAAGGCCCGGAAAGACCTCCAGTTATTGTAGATAATATAGGTTTACGTTTCTCTGCGTCGATGGCCATTCCAAGCATCGTATTAATTAACGAAACAGAATCCGCACCCTCCGCTTCAACAGCTTTAGCGATCTCTGTAATATCAGTTACATTAGGAGAAAGTTTTACAATAAGTGTCTTTGGATAAACCCTACGAACAGCCTTAACAACCTCCCCCGCACCACACGTAGTAACGCCGAAAGCCATACCACCTTGCTTTACGTTCGGACAAGAAATGTTCAGTTCGATAGCGGGAATCCTATCCAACTCTGCGATCTTTTCCGCACACTCGACATACGTTTCAACCGAAGATCCACTCACGTTTACGATCATATTCGTATCGATGTCCTTGATCTCCGGATAAATATGCTCAGCGAAATAATCGGCGCCCTTATTCTGAAGCCCCACGGCATTCAACATTCCGGAAGGAGTCTCCGCCATTCTTGGATAATCATTACCTTCACGAGGTTGGATAGTGGTACCTTTCACGAAAATACCCCCCAAACGTGAAATATCCATGAAATCAGCATATTCTATACCATATCCGAACGTGCCGGATGCTGTCATTACCGGATTTTTCAACGGTAAATTCCCAATGTTTACATTTAATTCAGCCATGACAATTTCTCAATATTAAATACGGGACCTTCTGTACATACACACACATTATGACCTTCCTTGTTTTTCTCTACGCAGCACAAACAAGCACCTATGCCACAAGCCATCGTGTTCTCAAGAGAAACCTCGCAAGAAATAGCTTCCGCACCTGCGTATTTCGCTACCGCCACCATCATTGGTTTAGGACCACAAGTATAAATCTGGTCAAATCGAACCTCTTTAAGGATCGTATGGTTAGTCACATACCCTTTCTCGCCTAGCGAACCATCTTCGGTTGTGATATAAACCTTACCAAATCTCTGGAATTCATCTAATTGCAATACATCATCCTTAGAACGAGCCCCAAGTAGAAAAGTAGGCTCAAAACCGGCTTCTTTTAAACAAGCTCCTAGATATAACATCGGAGCGGTTCCAACACCACCACCAATCAGCAAAAGTCTTTTGTTCTCCTGTTCCTTGGAAGGAATTGTAAAACTATTACCCAGTGGTAGCATTATGTTTACAATATCACCGGGACGGAATTCTGCCATTTTTCTCGTGCCATCACCAACAAGTTGAATCAATAACCACAACTCATTTTTAGACTTATCTACATAGTTGACAGAAATCGGACGACGTAAGAATGTTGTAGGAGAGTTTTCTACATGAACCTCTACAAATTGTCCGGGAAGCATCTCTGGAAGATTCCCATCCGAGGTTAACTTTAGCAGGCAATAATTTTTATGAAGGTGACAGTTTTCAGTCACCTTCATGTCTAAGATGTACTTCTTCATATACACGATTACTCAATTTATCCGCAAAGATACATGAATATAACGTATATACCGAACAGTTTACCTTAGTCTTTCTTGTTTTTTTCAGGGACGAAAGTATCAAACGTATTGTCGGAGTAAAATATCATTATTTTACTAACATTTTTAGAAGGCTTTTCTTGGCATATAACTTGCTCTACGACAGTTTGTTTCTGGATGTTTACAGGTGTCTCAACCCCAATTTCCTTGCGATTTTCGGCAACAACTTGTACATTGGGACGATTTTCAAACATATTTGTAAACAAATTAGGTTCAGTTAACACATGTTCTCGGATCATTTCGCCTTTGCCAAACAATAGCCAGTCAGAATCAACATAAGTGAACCGTTCCAGTATTTTTAGCAGAACATCCAAACTCGGATTATTTCTCCCAGATATAATATGTGACATTGCCGAACGCTGTATACCGATCGATTCGGCAAATTTAGAAGGGGTAAGTCCTTCACGTTCCATTATTTTTAAAATACGATCTCTCATATTCATATATATCTTAAATTCTTACTAGAATACTGCCATTATGACCGTTTACTAAGATAAATGTCCATAAAGTAAACTGGATACAAAGATAAATCAATATTTCCATTTGTGCAATTTATTTTTATAAAACTAAATTGATACATATGTATCACACCGATACATATGTAATGGATAGAACTGTAAACCGTGTTCAAGAAGGAGGTATAGAGTATTTAGAAAAACTTTAGAAAAATAGCATATATATCTGATCTATATGTAAATATAATAATACATATGATGTATAGTTAGGGGGTTTTTATACGTTTGTAGACGAAAAAACATGTTTAGTTAATGTAAACAATCAATATTTCTATATAAAAAACTGGTTATTTATAATTTATAGCAAATCTTACGTGGATAAAGAAATATATAGTAATCCATGATTTATATTAGTAATGTAAACATGACACATTTGTAACGTCTATATAATGATTACAAGAACAACCAACATTTGTAATCTACTCAAATACTTTTACTGTATATATGATTGTAAACATCCATTTCTCGGTTATATTTGTATACAATATAATTTTACTCTATTTATTTTACTGCCAACTTGTCTATTTTTCCTTTAACGGATAATGAAGGCAATCTATAGCTATACCGATTATAGCTTTAAGTATGGATTTCTTGGAATTTTTGAGGAGAAGGTACGTGATTGAATAAATTTTAAAATCTCAGAGAGATAAAATATGCGTAATTAATTGATAAATAAACAAAAAGGCCTCTTTTTCCAGTTTGACTTTTTCATCATTCTAGGAAAAAAGGCCCTTTTGCCTGCACTAAGTCTATGATTTCTGTTTAATGTAAAATTTTGTAAAGTAATTCTTTTAGTAAATCTGCATCTGTCGCTGAAGAGTTTTCCACTCCCTTAGATCTTGCGTCAGTCGTTCGGATATCGCTGATCAAATTAAAAACTTTCATCGCTGGATAATTTTTCATCCCCAAAAGATAGTCCTTTACTTGATAAGTTCCCCGTAAACCAAGTGCGGTCATCAATCCTGATTCCGATCGATCCTTTGAATAATAACAAATCAGCAAGTTTGAGAAATAGTTAAATAATACAGGAAGTGTCATCTGTATCGGATTACTTTTAGGGTTTTTCTCAAAATACTGAGCGATCCGGTTAGCCTTTAATATATCCTTCATGGCAAGTGCCTTTATCAGCTCAAAGTTATTGTATTCTTTACTAATCCCTATATTTTGCTCGATCAATTCCGGTGTGATGCGTTTTGAGGGCTTTTCAGCCAAGATAATTGCCAGCTTATCTAATTCCTTATTGAGACGGTTTAAATCGTTTCCAAGGAAATCTGAGAGCATTTGAGCGGCTTTTGGATCGATACCGATAGAACGCTGTTGCATCAAAGAGGTGATAAAACTCGGCATTTTATAATCCGGAATCTTTTTTGACTCATATAAAATACCGTTTTTATCGGTTGCGGCCGCTAACGCACGACGACGATCTAAAGTCTTATATTTGTAATTTATGACCAAAATAGTTGATGATAAAGGATTCTTCACATAACTGCTCAGCAACTCTATATCTCTCACTAATTGAGCCTCTCGAACAACTATCAATTGATATTCGGACATCATCGGAAAACGACGTGCCGCATTGATAATAGAAATGGCATCTGTATCTGCGCCGTATAGAATAATCTGATTGAAATCTCTCTCAGATTCCTCTAATACGCTTTTTAATAACAAATCTGTTATTTGATCGATGAAGAAAGGCTCTTCGCCCATTAACACATAAACAGGCTGAAACTTCCTTGCTGTTATATCCCTACAAATCTCCTCGAAAGTAATTTCTTTTTTTGCCATAAATTATGAGGTTTCGCTATTACCAACTAAAACGGATATGACGGATGGTTTTCTTACCATCCAAAATCTGTTGAAGAGCTTCAACTCCCAACATTACCTGTTCTCCTACAAATTGTTGAGTTACCTTCCGGTCACTCGCTTCTGTTTTTACACCATCTTCTTCCATCGGTTTATCCGATATCATCAACAATGCACCCGTAGGTATTTGGTTAGCGAAACCGGCAGTAAGCAAGGTTGCGGTTTCCATATCGATACCAGTGGCATGCGTACTACGAAGATATTCCTTGAAATCATTATCGTATTCCCAAACCCTGCGATTTGTCGTGTAAATCGTACCTGTCCAATAATCTTTTCCATGATCACGTATGGCGGAAGAAATGGCACGAAGCATTGAAAAAGCGGGCAATGAAGGTACCTCAGGTGGTAAATACTCATTCGACGTTCCCTCACCTCGGATCGCCGCTATTGGCAATACATAATCCCCTAATACATTCGCTCTTTTTAATCCTCCACATTTACCGAGGAAAAGCACCGCTTTGGGCATGACTGCTGACAATAAATCCATGATTGTAGCAGCGTTCGCACTTCCCATCCCAAAATTGATAATGGTAATCCCTTCTGCCGAGGCATTAGGCATCGAACTTTTCAATCCCAAAATCGGGACATTAAAATGATCCGCAAATATCTCGACATATTTAGTAAAGTTAGTGAGTAATATGTGCTTAGTGAAGTCTTCTAGCTTTCGCTCGGTATAACGAGGCAGCCAATTTTCTACGATTTCTTGTTTTGTTCTCATAAATAACTACCTTTGAGGTGCATTTTAGTTAGAATATAGATAGCAAATATAGCAAATGCTCCCATTAAATCTACCAAAATTCTCAGTCAAAGTTACGGAGAAAGCAGGAAAGCCTTCTATTTGGGATCCTGTACGCCGAAAATTTGTCGCATTAACGCCAGAGGAATGGGTACGACAACATTTCGTGAACTATTTGGTCACGGAAAAAAACTATCCTCAAGAACTTTTAGCGAATGAAGTAGCGGTAAAACTAAACGGAACATCCAAGCGATGCGATACCGTTGCATACAATCGGTTTCTAGCACCTCTAATGATTATTGAATATAAAGCTCCACATATCGAGATAACAAGCGCTGTATTCGATCAAATCGTACGTTATAACATGGTCTTACACGTAAAATACTTAACCGTAAGCAACGGCATCCGTCATTTTTGTTGCAAAATTGACTATGAGAAACAGACGTATGCTTTCCTCGAAGATATACCGGAATACAATCTATTGGAGAAAATCGTTTAATTATCTAAAATAAGTCCCCCTTATCCTTCTATGCACTCGCACGGATCAGATAAGGGCTTACTCAGCCCAACCAGTGAGTAGTTCTATCGATTAGGAATTTACAGTTTGCAGATAAGTCATCTTGTTCTATATACTCGACATCACCGGAAGTCTTAGAAGGTAGCACCATATCTGATACTTCTACCTCCTCATTTTCAAGGCTGGCAAACTTAAACAGATTATATATGCTTGATAGAAAGAGAAGAAAAAGAAACAGGAATGCCTTTGCGACACTTCCTGTTTTTTCTATATATTGAGTAGATTTCAAATCCATATCCCACGCATTAAAAGTTACATGGGCACAAACATAGCAATATTCGTCAAATAAACAAATATTTTAACACGAAAATTTTATTTCGTAAAGAGATAATCCTCCGGTTTTGCGATTCGTAAAATATATTCCGGAGTATTAGGGAGCCTTTTCGCATACAAAGTGACAGAATCACCCCTCTCAGGCATCGTAGAATTAGATTCCAACGATATCTGGTCAACATTACGCAATTTTATTTCATCATCTTTATCGAAAAAGAATGAGTATCCTAATAAAACCGCAAAAAAAGATAAAATCAATGGCTTCATGTCTAACTTGTTTTTATGACTATATAAGCTTAGATGCTTATAAAACGATAAACGCTGCATATTATTTCAAAATAATTACATTTTTAATGTGCCGACATAGAAGTACGACTTATTTCGTTAATGAAGTATATATCCTATGACACATGCAGTATATATCCTATAGCATTTGAAGTATATCTTCGTAAAGAGGAGTTTCAGGGCCAAAATAAAAAAGGCGAGGATCTTAACCCCCGCCTTCTATCTGTAGATATAGAAATCCTATTTTATCCACCGAAATCATCGAAGTGCAACATCTCACGAGGTACACCCAAGTTATCCAGCATATTTTCCACGGCCTTTGACATCGGGCCCGGACCACACATGTAGTATTCGATATCTTCCGGAGCCTCGTGATCCTTCAAGTAAGTATCATGGATTACTTGATGAACGAATCCAGCCGTATATTTAACACCCGCAGCATCAGCGGCAGGATCAGGACGGTCAAGCGCCAAGTGGAACGTAAAGTTTGGGAATTCTTTCTCTATTTCCAAGAAATCTTCCAAATAGAACACTTCGTTCAAGGCACGTGCGCCATAGAAGTAAGACATCTTACGATCCGTAGTCTTCAACGTCTTCGTCATGTGCATGATCTGGGCACGCAACGGAGCCATACCGGCACCACCACCAATCCACATCATCTCTCTCTTAGAATCGAAAATCGGGTGGAAATCACCATAAGGACCACTCATAGTCACCTTATCACCCGGTTTCAACGTAAAGATATAAGAAGAAGCGATACCCGGCATCACATCCATGAAACCAACTTGTGGTTTCGGTTTGAACGGCGGCGTAGCGATACGCACGGTCAACATGATACGGTCACCCTCAGCAGGATAGTTAGCCATAGAATAGGCACGGATAGACGGTGAGTCGTTCTTACACTTCAAACCGAATAAACCGAATTTCTCCCAAGCCGGCAGATACTCGGGGCCGATCAAGCTCTTATCGATATCCTTGTTATAATCCATTGAGTATGTAGGAATCTTGATCTGAGCGTAAGAACCCGGAATAAAGTCCATGTGCTCACCTTTAGGCAGCGCAACGATAAACTCCTTGATAAATGTAGCGACGTTCTTGTTACTGATAACCTCGCATTCCCATTCCTTAACGCCAAATACCTCGTCTGGTACCTGAACGACCATATCCTCTTTCACCTTGCATTGACAAGCCAAACGCCAATGATCTTTCACTTGTTTACGAGAGAAGAAACCTTTCTCAGTAGGTAGGATCTCGCCACCGCCATCAATAACTTGAGCACGGCACTGACCGCATTTACCACCACCACCACAAGCGGAAGACAAGAAGATGCCACCGCTCTGTAGCGCACCTAGCAAAGTTCCACCAATCGGGGTCTCTATATCTTTCTCTCCGTTAACCTTCAAGCTTACATTCCCTGAAGGCACCAATTTTGCTTTGGCGAACAAAAGCAAACCGACCAAGATCAGCGTGATCAATAAGAATACTATTGCGCTGACACCAATCGTAAGTCCGCCCGACATTAATAAAGTCATCTTTATATTTTGTTTAATGCGTTAATACTTAAATCTTCAGACCAGAGAAACACATGAATGCCATACCCATCAAACCCGTGATGATGAAAGTAATACCCAAACCTTTCAAAGCATTGGGGACATTTGAATATGACAATTTCTCACGGATAGCCGCCATACCTACGATAGCCAGCAACCAACCGATACCAGATCCTAAACCATAAACAGTGGCGACACCTACATTAGGGAACGCTTTTTGTTGCATAAACAGAGAACCACCCAAGATAGCGCAGTTTACAGCGATCAGCGGCAAAAAGATACCAAGGGAAGCATACAAAGACGGAGAGAATTTCTCGACTACCATCTCGACCAACTGCACGAAAGAAGCGATAACGGCGATAAAGATAATAAACGCCAAGAAGCTAAGGTTCACCTCCGCATATTCCGGGCCTAACCAACTTAACGCACCTTCTTTCAATATATAATTCTCAAGCATATAGTTAATCGGCAACGTACAGAAAAGTACGAATGTCACTGCTATACCTAATCCTAAAGCGGTCTTCACGTTCTTTGAGACAGCCACGAAAGAGCACATACCCAAATAGTATGCGAAGATCATGTTGTCAACGAAGATCGAGCGGACGAATGTGCTTAATAATTGTTCCATTCTATTATTCGTTTAATCGTTAACATTAATTTTCTTGAAGTTCCTTGTTCTTAGCACGATGAACCCAAATAATAACAGCGATCACGATCAACGCCATCGGAGGCAAGATCATCAAACCATTGTTCACGTAACCCAGATCATAGAATGCCTGCGGAATCACTTGGAAACCCAATAAGGTACCAGATCCCAGCAATTCACGGAAGAAACCTACGATAATAAGAATAATCGCATATCCCAGACCGTTACCAATGCCATCCAAGAACGATTCCCATGGGCCGTTACCCAAGGCGAACGCTTCCAGACGTCCCATCAAGATACAGTTCGTAATGATCAAACCGACAAATACGGAAAGCTGTTTGTTTACGTCATAAGCAAAAGCTTTCAACACCTCACTAACGATTGTCACCAAAGCGGCAACTACCACCAATTGCACGATAATACGGATACGGTTCGGAATCGTATTACGCATCAATGAAATGATCACGTTAGCGAAAGCTACGACAGCCGTCACCGAGATACCCATCACGATGGCCGGCTCAAGTTTTGATGTTACAGCCAACGCAGAGCAAATACCCAACATCTGAACGACAACCGGGTTGTTAGCGCTCAACGGGCCTAACAGAACTTCTTTATTCTTTTCAGATAATAATCCCATCTTCTACTTAATTTTGTGAGGTCAAAAATTTAACATAACCGCTCAAGCTGTTGAATAACATTTCATCCACACCTTTACTTGTAATTGTACCACCTGAGATACCGTCTACATAATCCTGTCCCGCTACGCTCTTACCCGGCTTAACAACAGCGACAGACTTGAATTCTCCACTCATGAAGATCTTCTTACCTTTGAACTCATTGCTGAACGCCGGTTTAGAGATCTCTGCTCCCAGACCCGGAGTTTCACCTTGGTGGCTGAAGTCAGCACCATAAATAGTATTCTTATCACTATCTACAGAGATATAACCCCATAACGGACCCCAAAGACCTGCTCCATGCAAAGCCATGATATATTTCGGTTGACCATCTACATTCGCGACGAAAACCGGATATTGATGCTCAGCGGCAGCCTTAACTACATCCGCAGCGAAAGCGTCGCCTTCAACCTTCTCACCATTCTCGTTTACCAAGAAAGCTTCCTTGATCAACTCGTTGTACTTGGTCTCAGCCTCAGAAGAAGAAACATTTACGTTGATAGAACGCAGAATTTGTTGTCTCTTATCGTTATCCTCGTTCTGTTTCTGAAAACTTCTCAATGATTGTGAAGTAAACGCCAATACGACAGCCACTAGCACAACCATCACAGCCGCATAAACAACCGTATAAACATTGCTATCCCGGTTTATGCCTTTCTTAGCGGCGCCCTCCTCCTTGATTTCCTCAAATTCGGAAGCAGGAGCGGAACATACCGGGCAAGTGTCAGGAGCCTTATTTCCCTCGTGGACATAGCCACATACCTTACATTTATATTTAGCCATATTCCTTCTTACTTTATTTTATTACACGTTTCAATCTGCGAGAGATATTAGCTTCCACAACATAATAGTCGATCAGCGGAGCGAACACGTTCATCAACAGGATAGCGAGCATCATACCCTCTGGATAACCCGGGTTCAACGCACGAATAATAATGGCCATAGCACCTACAAGGAAACCATAGATATATTTACCTGTCTCCGTACGAGCGGAAGTCACAGGGTCTGTAGCCATGAACACGGCACCAAAAGCGAAACCACCTAAGAACAAGTGATCCAGCGGAGATACGCACATAGCGACCGTAGTACCGATCATATTAAAGATCAATGACATGAAAGCACCACCCACGAACACGGAAACCATTGTCTTCCAACTTGCGATACCCGTAACCAACAAGATAACCGCACCGATCAAAATAGCCAATACGGAAGTCTCACCGATAGAGCCCGGGATCAAACCAATAAACGCGTCCCAAGTAGAGATCGGGTTGCCTAATACGTCAACAGCTTGGAAAGAACCGATCATCTCCTTACCAGCGATAGCGACTTGTCCCAGCGGAGTAGCTCCGGAAAAACCGTCAACTACTTGGCCAGCCCCGATACCAAACGTATCAGCCGTACGAACGAACACTTGATCACCAGACATTGCTGCCGGGTAAGCGAAGAATAAGAACGCACGTGTAACCAATGCTACATTAAATATATTATATCCCGTACCACCAAATACCTCTTTCGCGAAAATAACAGCGAAAGCAGTAGCTACAGCGATCATCCATAACGGAGTATCGACCGGAACGATCATCGGAATCAAGATACCGGAAACCAAGAATCCTTCTTGAATCTCTTCCTTCTTCACTTGGGCGACAGCGAACTCTATACCCAAACCTACCACATACGAAACAATGATCTTAGGCAATACCGCCAAAAATCCAAAAATAAAAGTCATCAAAAATCCCGGATCAGCCCCCACAGCTAAATTGTGCTGATAACCGACATTATACATACCAAAAAGCAAAGCAGGCAACAAAGCGATGATAACCACGGTCATGGCACGCTTTGAATCAATACAGTCATGAATATGTACGCCCGTTTTAGAGGTCTCGTTCGGAACAAATAAGAATGTTTCGAAACCGTCAAAAACAGAACGGAACATCGCCAGCTTTCCGCCTTCCTCAAAGTTAGGCTTAATCTTGTCGAGATAATTCCTTAACGCTTTCAATGTATTATAAGTTTTTTATGTTATTAATTCATTTCCTTATACAACAGGTTCAATCCGTCACGAACGATCTTTTGCAACTCGATCTTGGAAGTGTCCACGAACTCGCAAAGAGCGAAGTCCTCGGGAGCCACCTCATAGATACCTAAGTTCTCCATCTTGTCGATATCGAACGCAATAATCGCTTTCAACAAATACTCCGGATAGATATCCATCGGAAACACCTTATCGTATTCATTAGACATGATCATGGCACGTTTACCACCTTTGATACGGGCGTCAATCACATATTCCTTGCTAGTACCTAACCAGCTAAAGTAACTATGGCTAGCGCTGAACTGGTTGAAACGAGGCATAGCGAAACCTAAGAACTCATGCGTCTCATCGCCTTCCGGAATCACGGTGATCTGGTTATCATAAGCGCCTAGGTAACCATCCATATTCACCTTGGTACCTGTCAAAACATTACCGCTAATAATACGGATATGTTCCTGTCCTAACACTTTACCGTTAACCAAGCTCTTAATCGTACAACCTGAAATCGTTTTAACGTAGCCTCTCTCGGTAGTCTCGGAACCGGTAATAGCAACCATACGGCTGAAATCGGCGACACCCTTGTTAAACAAGCGTCCGATAACGATCACGTCTGCCGGATTAACCGTCCAAACTACCTCACCCTTGTTAACGGGCTTGATATGATTGATCTGCACGCCAACGTTCGCTGCGGGATGCGGACCTTCTACTTCCACGATCTCCACACCTTTCATTCCGCTCACGACAGAACCACTTCTTACACCCACATACACTTTTCCATTTGTTAATTTAGCTAGGGCGTTTAATCCAGTCTGGAAATCAGCCTCCTGACCTTTTACGATAAAATCGAAGTTTGGAGCCAACGGAGCGGAGTAAAAAGCCGAAACGAAGATATCACGCGGAGTATCCAATGGAGCGGCAACGATATCGTATGGGCGTTGCTTGATAAACGGCCACATACCAGCGTTCAGAAGTACCTCTTTCACCTCTGCTCCCTGTAGGGATGCTACGTTCTTCTTACCGAACTCCTCATACTCGATCTGCGCATCCGGCTTCACAACGATGCTTAGCACCTTACGCTTCTCTCCTCGGTTTACGGCAGTTACCTCGCCACTGACCGGCGAAACAAACTTGATCTCGGGGCGGTTCTTGTCAATCATCAGTACAGAACCGGCTTTGACTTTTTCTCCTACTTTCGCAACAACTTTGGGGAGAATACCGTTATAATAATCGGGGACGATCGCGTAAGACTCGCTCTTGCCGCCGTTTAACAGTACATCCGAAGCTTTGCCCTTCAGATTAATGTCTAAACCCTTTTTAATCTTAATCACATTTGCCATGATACAACTAAAATTGTTTATATGTAATTTTCCTGCAAAAGTAAACATTTTTTCATGCTTTAGAGCAGGGAAAGGCAAATAAATAGAGAAATAATTCCATAATTTTGCGTCGTTAAAGAAAGTAATAAGAAAATGAAAGTTTTTAAAATCCTATTTCTGCTGCTTATCACGGTTTTAGTACCGTTGAACGCTCAAGTGACTTACTTCACCAACGTTAGCGATAAGCAAATAAAGACCCTCCAAGTGAAGGTTGCCGGCGAGATGTTCTCCGATCCATTCATTGAACTGGGCGGTGAAAACCGTATCGAAGTTAATTTCGATGCTTTTAATCCGGGCTTCGGGCGATACGCCTATAATCTGGTTCATTGCAACGCCGATTGGACGCAATCGAATCTTTCCCCGATTGAGTATATGAATGGTTTCCAAGGGAGCACGATCGAGGATTTCGCCAATGCGATGGGTACTACGGTGCAATACACCAACTACCGATTACTTTTCCCAAACGATGACGTTCAACCGAAGGTCTCGGGGAATTATGCCTTGCAAGTATATAACGAGGATGATCCCTCCCAGATCGTATTTACCGCATGCTTTTCTATTTTCGAGCCGATGGTTAGTGTCGCCGCTACGGTGAGCGGAAATACGGATATCGATACCAATCAGTCACACCAACAAGTCAGCTTTGCGATCAATAACAAGAATTTCCCCATCACCTATCCTCAGACCGACTTGAAAATCTGGGTTTATCAGAATAACCGCAGGGATAATGCCGTAACAGGTCTTCAGCCTATGACTATTTTAGAAAACCAGATCTCTTATACGAACAATCAGAACTTGATCTTTCCCGCAGGAAACGAATATCGCCGTATGGAATTTTTGAGCAACAAATACAATGGCATGCACGTAGAAAGTATCTCGTTCCATAATCCATACTACCATGTAGAGTTGATGACGGACTATCGGCGTGACCAATTATCGTATCAATACGATCAAGACCAAGACGGCCGTTTTTTCATCCGTTGCAGTAATTGTAACGACCCGGATACGGAAGCGGACTATTACATCGTTCACTTTACCCTCGCCATGGACTTAATTCCCGATGGAAACGTGTATTTGAACGGCGAATTATATAATAATGTGTTGGACGAAAAAAGTAAGATGGGCTATAATCCGGAGACGCATCAATACGAGAAATCCGTCTTACTGAAACAAGGCAGTTACAACTATCAGTACCTCTTTGTCCCTAACGGACAAACCGTAGGACAGACCGGCCCTATCGAGGGTAATTTCTTCCAGACGGAGAACGAATATAGCATTTACGTTTATTATTGCCCGATGGGAGCACGGTATGATCGTTTAATCGGTGTAACAAATATCAGAAATACAATGCCTGTGCTATAATTATTTGCGTAAAAGGCATACTTTTACGCATAAAATAATTGAGCATGAAAACGAGACGTACTGTTATCATTACCGTGTTGTTAGTCGGGGGACTTCTCTCGACCGTTCAAGTTATGCCTAAAAATCCACTATTGATAGGCGAAAGGTTATTTCCGTATGGAGGATGGATACAAGTGACACTTGCCATGCTATACGGTGGTTGGCTCTGCTATAAGATGCAAGATCGGCAAGAACGTCCCAAATGGAGAATACGAGCGTGGTTGTTATTCTCGATCGTTTTTTTCGGGCAACTTGCTCTAGGGATTTTTTCCGATCCTATTTTCCTTATGACCGGAAAACTGCATTTACCGATCCCTGCGGTAATCTTGGCCGGACCGCTTTATCGCTTCGAGGGATTATTCATGCCCATACTTTTTATCAGCACCTTATTACTATCCGGTCCCGCTTGGTGTAGCCAGCTTTGTTACTTCGGGGCATTCGACGCATGGAGTGCCCGGGGAAAATTGGAGCGAAAAAGGTTCCCCTATCACAAGCAAATGCGATACAGCATATTATTTCTGGTTATGTTGGGGGCCATCCTACTCCGAATATTCGGAGCGAGCGGCAGGATAGCCACCGCTTTTGGAATAGCGGTCGGAGTTATCGGCCTACTTGTCATGCTATTGTTTTCCAGAAAGAGACGGAAGATGGTGCATTGCAGTAGTTATTGTCCGATCGGGACTTTAGTGTCTTTCCTCAAATACCTCTCTCCTTTCCGGGTACGACTGACTACGAATTGTTGCCATTGCATGGCTTGCACAAACGCTTGCCGTTATGATGCCCTACATAAAGAAGAGATCGAGAAGGGAAAGATCGGCTATACCTGTACCTATTGCGGAGATTGCCTCTCCGCTTGCAAGCACGGGGCTATAGAATATCATTTCCCGGGATTGCGCCCGACTACTGCCGAGCGCCTATGGATCGTCGTAACGGTCGTATTACATACTTGTTTCTTGATGATCGCACGAATCTGAGCCGTATACTTGCTTGCCCATTATATAAGTGCATACCGTATTCCGGTCATCGCCGAGGGTTTGCAGGCCAAACAGCTTATTCTCGATCGTCCATTTATCTCTCGAACGAAGATACTCCATACGCAATTTTTGGACAGAGGTAGCGGCATAATCCACGACTATGAAATCCGCTTCACGGCCAGGGAGGAAACTTCCGATTCGGTCGTCCAACGATAAGGCCCGTGCAGAGCCTAGCGTACATTTATAGATAGCTTCCAAAGCTGTCATCGGATAACCGTTCAACTGTTGTACCTTATAAGCCTCTCCCATCGTACGCCACATAGAGAAAGATGTACCCGCACCGACATCTGTCGCCAAGGTAGTACGTACGCCGTAACGGTTCGCTTCCCTCATATCGAATAATCCGCTTCCAAGGAAAAGGTTCGAGGTCGGGCAATGGGCGATAATCCCTCCCGTTTCTCCCAACCGCTTATATTCCCGATCGGTTAGATGGACACAATGCCCGAATATCGAACGATCGGTCAACAATCCGGCACGCTCATAGACCTCCAGATAATCCGCATGACTGGGACAGAGCGATAAGACAGATTCAATCTCTCCCTGATTCTCCGAAAGATGTGTCTGTATATAGGTACTGGGATATTCGGCATGTAAACGACCGGCAGACTTTAATTGATCCGGCGTACTGGTTATGGCGAAACGGGGCGTGATCACATAGTGATTCCGTCCTTTCCCGTCCCAATCCTCGATTAAGCTACGGCAGTCCAACTCACCCTGATGCGTGGTATCCATCAGATAATCCGGAGCGTTCCGGTTCATCATCACCTTTCCAGCCAAGATACACATATTATACTCCGTAGCCACGGAAAATAATGCGGTTACGGAAGCTGGATGAACCGTGGCATAAGCGGCACAAGTCGTAGTTCCGTTCTTCACCAGTTCCTTCACGAAAAAGCGAGCGATATCTTGTGCATATTCCATGGAAGAGAAAGCTTCCTCGGCGGGAAACGTATATTCGTCCAGCCAATCCAGAAGTTGCTTGCCATACATTCCCTGTATCTCCGACTGGGAGAAATGGATATGGGAATCAATAAAGCCGGGTGTAATCAATTTACCGGAATAGTCTGTCACCGGGAAATCCGGGTAACGGGAACGCATCGCCTCGAACGGCCCCGCCTCTACAATCTTTCCATCAACAACAGCCAGTCCCCCATCCTCAAAATAGCGGTAAGCCTCCACATGATCCAGCGGGGAAGCGATCAAATAGAACACTTCTCCCCTATATAAGTTCTTCATCATGGTCAAATAACAATTCGTTTATTTAATTGGTTCCACGTGCAAAGCGATGTGCGTAGCCTGACCGAACTTATCACGCAGATTCTGTTCGATCTCTTTCGTCAAGTCATGGGCACGAGTCACGGTTATCTGTCCGTCCACCCGTATATGCGCCTCGATAGCAAAATTATTACCGATGCGGCGGGTACGTAGATTATGCGGGCTCTTTACCTCGGGAATCTCACTAATGATCGCCAAGATCTCATCCTCCACCTCCTTCGGCAAAGATTTCTCCAATAAGTCATTAATCGCCGGGATCACTAGTTGTAAGGCTACTTTTACGATAAATAAACTGACAATCACAGCCGCCAACGGGTCCAGCACACGCCAATTATCCCCCAACAAAATCGCCCCTCCAATACCTAAAGCCGTACCGATCGAGGAAAAGGCATCCGAGCGATGATGCCAAGCGTTAGCGATAACGACTTGACTATTCTGCTTCCTTCCTACCCAAACCGTAATATGATACAGTAATTCCTTGATCACGATGGAGATAAGAGCGGCAACTAAAGCGATCATTCCCGGACTTTCCAACGGAATCCCCTTGAAATAAAAGTCATAAATCTTGTTCGCTCCCTCCCAGAAAAGGCCAAAACCTACACAAAGCAAGACGATACCGACAATTGAAGTTGCCAAAGTCTCGTATTTACCATGCCCGTAATCATGGCTCTCGTCCTTTGGCTTGGAAGATATATTGACAAAAAGAAGTACGATTATATCCGTTACGAAATCAGATAACGAATGTACCGCATCGGCGATCATAGCGCTACTATGCCCCCAGATACCCGCCACGAACTTGAATACCAATAAAACAAAATTAGCGAATGACCCTAAAAGTGTCACTCGCATAATCTCTTTTTTCCTCACCTTTGGTGCCTCCTCCATAGAATCCCATTAACAAGATTTACCGGTCATGATGTCCAGCACCAGACGATCCGTCGCCTCCATTCCTTTAGAACCGATAGCGGTCAAGTTTGCGATCGATTTATCCACATCCTCATCGATGATACCTTCCACGGAAGTCACCACCTTATCCTCCATGGCCATCAAAGCGGAAAGCATCGCCGTAGATACGCCACTAGATACTTTCATCGCGCAACTCGGCTTGGCACCGTCACAGATCATTCCGGTAATATTACCGATCATATTCTTGATCGCATAAGAAATCCGCGCCTTATTTCCTCCCATCAAATAGGTGATAGCGCAACTCGCTCCCGTAGCGGCAACCACACAACCGCAAAGGGCGGACAAGCGTCCCAGACTTTGCTTGATATAGATCACCATCAAATGGCTTAACATCAACGCACGGATCAGTTGCTCTTCCGAGCATTGAATATCCTCGGCGAAAGAAAGAACCGGAAGCGTAGCGGCGATTCCTTGATTACCGCTTCCCGAATTACTCATTACCGGGATCATAGCGCCGTCCATGCGAGCGTCGCAAGCGGCGGAAGTCATGATCAACATATGCGTATAAGCGGAATCTCCCATGAACTTACGGCCGAAAGCACCCGAGACTGTCTTGCTTACAGTATGTCCGTAATTGCCTTTCATGGAAGCTTGGGCGGCTTTCTTATTCAACTCGGCCGTTTCTAAAATAAAACGAATCTCATCCAATGGCATTTCCATGGCAAACTCATAGACCATAGAGAAGGAAAGACGTAAATCCTTATTCTCACATACTTCCTCGCCAGAAGCGTTTGCCGTACGTAAATCAGTCAATACCTCCCCGTTTTTCTCTACATATATTATATGGGTATGCTCATGGCAAATGATCACCCTTGAACGATCGTTCCCTGCAGAACTTATAATTTCGATATAAAGTTTATCTACATTCTCTTTCAGGTCTATACCGATACATTTCTTGCAGACCATTTCCTTACCTTCTTTCAATCCCTCCGGAGTCAAGTCTTTCAGCACCTCTAGCCCATAAGCGGACTTACCGATGATCGATCCCAAGGCGATAGCGATAGGCAACCCCACCATGCCAGTCCCCGGGATTCCTACTCCCATGGCATTCTTCAGGATATTGGCGCTCAGATAAACCTCTATCTTCTCTGGCTTACGCCCCAGCACTTCCGCCGCTTTTGCGGCCGCCAAAGCCACGGCAATAGGTTCCGTACATCCGATAGCAGGGATTACCTCCCTGTGAATCAAATCTATAATTTGAGTTTTTATGATAGTATCCATACTGATAGTCTTTATTTAGAATTAGATAGTTAATATACAATAGATTAAGAACAAAACTCAACAACGATATCTCGCAAGGCATCGTATTGTTTTCCCAATGCATCTTCATAACGCAACGCTTCTTCCAGATTCCCTTCTCTCAACAGCGATAGTATATTATTCGATACATCGAATAGATTTACCAGACCTAAATTAGCGGCTATCCCTTTCAAGGTATGCGAATATAGCTTGGCATTCTCCAAATCCCGCTCTACTAAAGAGCTCCGTAATTTCACATACGAACCGTCTGTAGTAATAAATTTATATAGAAACTTTTTGAAGAGGCTATCACTATTCATAAAACGATCTAAGGTATTCTCTTTATCCCAAGCAGCTACATCTATTAATGCGTTATAAAAAGCATCGTTCTCATTCATTTTTTTATGATATTAGTTTTCGTACAAAATTAGGAATTTTATAGACACTACCAACGTTAGCGGTATTCTTTTTCTTTACTTACCGCAACTTGGGTACGGAACGATAATTTTAGTACTTTTGTCGCCTACTTCGGGACCTAGAACGCCCGGGCTGTATTTATCCGATTAATTGAATTGATAAAGGAATGGGAATTTCATCGCCGCTTGTAGATTTGCAACATCAATATGATCTCCTGCAGAAAGAATATGAATATGAGAAGGAAACATACCGACAGCAATCCGAGCGTACGGGTTTGCGAAAACGAGTGGCGCAGGGCCTCTGTTGGTATCCGGTCACTCCGGGACGCAGTTATTATAACTCCTTAAACCAATTGGTGATCGAGATCGAAAGGACAGAAGACCGGGAGATCGAGCATAATTTTGAGTACGGGCGCCCGGTTTGCTTCTTCGCGGCAGATATCAGTGGTAAATTTAAGTATCTGGATTTCTCCGCCACGATCAGCTACGTGCAAGAGGACCGGATGGTGGTAGTTCTCCCCACTCCTTCCGCCTTGATGGATATACAAGGAAAAAGCAATGATCTCGGCGTGCAACTCTACTTCGACGAGACCAGCTATAAAACGATGTTTTCCGCTCTCTCGGACGTGATGCGGGCAAAAAACAACCAACTCTCTCATCTAAGGGACGTATTGCTGGGACAGGAAAAACCGGGACAGCGGGAATTATTCCCGATCCGCTTCCCTTGGTTGAACCGTTCTCAGGAAGAAGCCGTAAATAAGGTATTGGGAGCGAAACAAGTATCTATCGTACACGGCCCTCCCGGAACTGGGAAAACAACCACCTTGGTGGAAGCCATTTACGAGACCCTTCACCGGGAGAATCAAGTGATCGTTTGCGCCCAAAGTAATACCGCCGTAGACTGCATCTCGGAGAAACTGGTAGATAGAGGCATTAACGTCCTGCGCATCGGGAACCCCACTCGTATCAATGACAAGATGCTCTCTTTCACATATGAACGCCGTTTCGAATCGCATCCGGATTATCCCGAATTATGGAGCATCCGGAAAGCGATACGGGATATACAATCCAATATGCGAAAGAAAAGCCGGGAGGAACGGGATACGATCCGAAACCGCCTCTCCCGTTTGAAATTCCGGGCGACCGAACTGGAAGTCAAGATCGATACAGAGCTGTTCGACGAGGCTCGTGTTGTCGCTTGCACCTTGGTTGGCTCCGCAAACCGGGTCATGATGAACCGGCACTTCACGACCTTGTTTATCGACGAGGCCGCCCAAGCTTTGGAAGCCGCTTGCTGGATAGCGATCGGCAAGGCGGACCGGGTCATACTAGCGGGCGATCATCACCAATTGCCCCCTACTATTAAATGTATAGAAGCGGAACGAGAAGGCTTAGGACGTACCTTGATGCAAAAGATAGCCCACACGAAACCGGAAACAGTCTCTCTCCTGAAGATCCAATATCGTATGCACGAGGATATCATGCGCTTCTCCTCCCAATGGTTCTATCATAACGAACTCGAATCCGCTCCCGAGGTAAGTGGGCGAGGAATCTTGCGACTGGACACTCCCATCGTATGGTTCGATACGTCCGAGTGCGATTTCACGGAAAATACGAGAGAGGAGACCATGAGCCGTGTCAACAGGCAAGAGGCGGAATTGCTCGTGGAACAATTACGCTCCTATATACAGAAAATATCCAAGGAGAGAGTGCTGGAGGAGAATATCGACTTCGGATTGATCTCCCCTTATAAGGCGCAGGTACAATACATCCGTAAATTAATCAAACAGGACGCTTTCTTCAAGCCTTTACGCAGACTGATTACCGTACATACCGTAGACGGTTTCCAAGGGCAAGAACGCGATGTCATCTTGATCAGTTTGGTAAGGACCAACGAGGATGGAAAGATAGGTTTCTTGAACGACTTGCGGCGCATGAACGTAGCGATCACCCGTGCCCGTATGAAACTGATGATCTTGGGAGACGCTTCCACCCTTACCCGGCACGTATTTTATAAAGAACTCTATAATTATATCTCCCAAAGAGGTAAAATAATCACGATCAACACGAAACAAGAGCATGAACTATAAATTATTGGTACTGGATTTAGACGGTACACTGACAAACAGTAAAAAAGAGATCACCCCGTTTACGAGGGAAACCCTTCTGCAAGCGCAGGAAAAAGGATTGCATCTAGTCTTAGCCTCCGGCCGGCCCACCTACGGTATCGTGCCTTTAGCCGAGGAACTGAACATGAAGCAATATGGTGGTTTTATCCTTTCCTTCAACGGCGGTAAGGTGATCGACTTGATGACAGACAAAGTACTTTTCGAACAGGCTTTGCCACCCGATATCGTACCTGTTTTATACAATCGCTCCAAAGAAGCGGGACTGGCTATCCTTTCCTACAACGGTAAATATATCTTAAGCGAGCACCCGGAAAATAAATACGTACAATACGAATCATTCCTAACAAAGATGAAGATCAAGGCTACCGACGATTTCCTGCGGGATTTACATCAACCTGCCGATAAATGCTTGGTGGTAGGCGAACCGGAGATGTTGGTATCGTTGGAAGAGAAGCTCCGCCAAGAATTAGGGAAACGTATCAACGTATATCGTTCCGAGGCATTCTATCTGGAGCTTGTCCCCAAAGGCATCGATAAGGCAGCCTCGTTATCCCGCTTACTAGAGCGAACCCGGATAAAACAGGAGGAAGTGATCGCTATCGGCGATGGTTTCAACGATGTATCCATGATCCATTTCGCCGGATTGGGAGTCGCTATGGCCAACGCCCAGCCCCCTGTCAAGGCCAATGCAGACCGCATCACCCAATACACGAACGATGAGGATGGAGTGGCTCGTTTCATCCAAGAATTGCTTTGAAAAAAACACGTACGTATTTTCCGAGAAACACGTACATGTTTTCGCAAGAACACGTACGTGTTTTTTCAGAGACATTTACACCAGTATCGACACAGGCCAATGCCTATATCGGCATAAGCCTGTACGTATATCGCCGCAAGGCTACACCGATATAGGCGTGAGCTTGCGCCGATATACGTAAATTCCTTTCATAGAAATGTCTTCTAACTATCAACTATTTTATGTATATTTGTATTCTAAACCATAAAAATAAGACGCCATGAAGTACAAATTATTAGTCTTAGACGTAGATGGGACGTTGCTTAACGACAAGAAAGAGATAACTCCCCGGACCCATGCCGCCCTGTTAAAGGCTCAGCAGATGGGAGTTCATGTTGTATTGGCATCCGGCCGACCCACCAACGGGGTTCAACCCTTGGCGGAGGCCCTTGAATTGAATCATTACGGTGGTTTCATATTATCTTATAACGGAGGTCAGATCATCAATGCCCAGACCGGAGAATTGATGTTCGAAAAACGAATCGATCCGGCCATGATTCCTTATTTGAACCGGAAGGCGAAGGAAAACGGTTTTGCTATCTTCACGTATCACAAGGACTATATCCTGACCGATAGCCCAGAAAACAAGCATGTCCAAGAGGAGGCCGAACTCAATAAGATGCGCATCATCGGTGTGGAGAATTTCCCGGAAGCGGTGGATTTCGCACCCTGTAAGTGTATTCTTACCAGCGATGACGAGAACAATCTAGTGGGTCTCGAAAATCATTGGAAGAAACGTCTGGACGGGGTATTGGAAGCTTTCCGCTCCGAGGACTATTTCTTGGAGGTAGCTCCTCATTTCATCAATAAGGGAAATACGTTGGCGGTATTGATGGAGATGCTGAATATCACGACCGAAGAGGTTGTCGCTATCGGTGATGGCGTAGCCGACGTATCCATGCTTCAATTAGCCGGTACCGGCGTGGCGATGGGTAACGCACGCGATTCCGTAAAGGCTTGTGCCGATTTCACGACCTTACCCAATAATATGGAAGGTGTGGCGACAGCGATCGAGAAAGCGATCCTTGCCACGATCAAACCCACAGAGGTTCCGTTAGATCAACTAAACGCACGGGCCAAACATGCCTTAATGGGTAATCTAGGCATCCAATATACCTATGCGTCCGAGGATCGTGTGGAAGCGACCATGCCTGTAGACGAACGGACCCGCCAGCCTTTCGGTATCTTGCACGGAGGCGCTACGCTGGCTTTGGCAGAGACCGTGGCCGGACTAGGTTCCATGATTCTGGTGAAACCGGACGAGATGGTAGTCGGCATGCAAGTTAGCGGCAGCCATATGTCGTCCGCCCACGAGGGAGACACGGTACGTGCTGTCGGGACGATTATCCACAAAGGCCGTTCATCCCATGTGTGGAACGTAGACATATTCACCTCTACCGACAAACTGGTTTCCTCGGTACGGGTAATCAATAGCATACTAAAGAAGAAATGATTCCAAGAGATTCTTACGAAATAATAGACACGTTGATCAAGCAAGGCCGGAGTTTCGCTATTTGGCGTATTCCTGGTGAGGATAGGCTCCATTTCAGGATGCAAAGCGCCGGCTCTCCTTGCCTATTATACGACATAAAAGACTTAAATGAACGGAGCGGTTTTGTAATCGCTCCGTTTCAGGTGACAGCGGAACGACCTATCGTTTTAATCCAACCGGATTGCTTTGAAATCCCCTCCGAATCCGATTGGGATTTCTCTCGAGAGAAAAACGAATTCCCTTCGAATGAAATCGAAATCCCGTCCGAATCCGAGGAGAAGGAACGATATGCTTACCATTTCTCCCTGTTTACCAACCCTTTGCTAAAAGGAAGCCAAGATAAACTAGTCCTATCCCGTAGCAAAACGATCCGGAAAGATCCCTCTTTCTCACCCGGCAAGGCATTCTTTGCCGCAGAAGAACGATATATCCGCTCCTATGTCTACCTTTGCCATACCCCGAAAACCGGAACTTGGATGGGTGGGACACCGGAAATCTTGTTATCCGGCGAGAAAGGCGACTGGCAAACGGTAGCTTTGGCCGGAACCCAATCCTTACGAGACGGGAAATTACCGAAAAGCTGGGACCATAAGAATTGGAGAGAACAGCAATTAGTCGCCTCCTATATACGCCGCCAGCTGTCCACCTTGGGGATTACTCCCGAGGAGAAGGGGCCTTATTCAGCCCGGGCCGGAGAGGTTTCCCACCTGAAAAGCGATTTCTTCTTCTCCTTGCCGGATTCCGAGAAACTGGGTGACGTGCTTCAACTATTGCACCCTACTCCCGCCGTTTGCGGTCTTCCCAAGGAGGAAGCTTATCACTTCATCATCGAGCATGAGGGGTACGATCGTAGCTATTACTCCGGTTTCATCGGTTGGCTGGATCCCAAAGGCAAAACAGATCTGTACGTAAATCTCCGTTGCATGAATATCCTCCCCCAAACCTTTACGCTGTATGCCGGAGGCGGTCTGTTGGCGGCCTCGCAGCTAGAGGATGAGTGGCAGGAGACAGAGGATAAATTAGATACGATGCGACGGTTACTTCATGATATTTAGACAAAAAAGGTCTATCTTTGTAACACATTCATGAACAAAAGAATATTCATATATGACATCAATAGAACTAAATGCCTATCGCGCAGAGATCATTCGTCAATTATTCGACACGGATAGCTTTGAGGTATTGGACAAGATAAAGCAAACATTGAACAAAGCCCAAAAGTATTCATCATCTTATCGGAGTAGGGCTTCGGAAGCTAAAGAAGATTTATCTCCATATACGATGGAAGAAATCAACGCATGGATCGATAAAGCGGAAAATGAATACAACGCAGGGTTAGGATGTACGAACGATGAGATTAATGAGCAAGAACTAAAAGAAATGCCATGGCTTACCAAGTAAAATGGATGCCTAACGCTCAGTCCCAACGTAAAGAAATACTTCATTACGGACTACAAGCCTTTGGCTTAAATGCCGCACGAAAGATGAGGGAATCGATAATCCATATGGCTGACCTGCTTGAGAGAAATCCTTATATGGGGATGCAAGAGCCTTTACTCAGTCATTATACGTATACTTATCGTTCTTTTGTATTTCACGCAAACTATAAGTTAGTATATCGAGTAGATGAAGCTACTTATACGATCATCGTTGTCGCTATTTGGGATACCCGTCGTGAACCAAAGTCATTAGCTAATGATATAGATCTTTAAACATTATAGTATATAATATGTATAGCGATAAAAAGAACATCCTTCAATTGGTAGCCTTGCTGATAGAGCACGGCGTAAGTAATATCGTGCTATGTCCGGGAAGCCGGAACTCTCCGATTGTGCACACATTGGCAAACCATTCGTTCTTCAATTGCCATTCCGTGACGGATGAACGAAGTGCGGGATTCTTCGCCGTAGGGCTAGCGTTGCACGGAGGTAAGCCGGCGGCTGTTTGCTGTACCTCGGGCACGGCCTTACTGAATATACATCCGGCGATAGCGGAGGCTTTCTATCAGAAAGTTCCGCTTGTCGTGATATCCGCCGACCGCCCCGCCGCATGGATCGGGCAAATGGACGGACAGACCTTACCGCAACCCGGGGTGTTCGGCTCGCTGGTGAAGAAATCGGTGCAGCTACCGGAAATACATACGGATCAAGATGAATGGTATTGCAATCGATTGATCAACGAGGCTTTGTTGGAACTGAACCATCACGGCAAAGGACCGGTTCATATCAACGTCCCGATCTCCGAGCCTTTATTTCAGTTCACGACACCCGAATTGCCGAAGGTACGGGTAATCACCCGTTATCAAGGCTTGAACGTGTACGACCGGAAATATGATGACCTGATCGAGCGCTTGAACAAATATAGCAAGCGGATGATGATAGCGGGACAAATGAGCTTGATCTATCTCTTCGAGAAGAAAATATGCAAGTTACTATACAAGCATTTCACTTGGCTCTCCGAGCACATCGGCAACCGGATCGTACCGGGATTGCCGATCAAGAATTTCGACGCTATCCTGTACGCTACCCCGGAGGAGGAAAAAGAGAAGCTGGTTCCCGAGCTCGTGATCACCTACGGCGGCCATATTGTCTCCAAGCGGCTGAAAGAGTTTTTGCGGAAACACCCGCCTAAGGAGCATTGGCATGTCTCATTGGATGGAGAAGTAGCGGATTTATTCGGTAGCCTGACCACGGTGATCGAGATGGACCCTTTCGAGTTTCTGGAGAAAATCGCTTATATGCTGGAGAATAGGCAGATTGAATATCCGAAGGCTTGGGAATATAAATCCCAGAACCTGCCGGAGCCGGAGTTCGCTTACTCCGAAATGGCGGCGATCGGCGATTTGATACGCTCGCTTCCGGCTGAATCGGCCTTGCATCTGGGGAATAGCTCCACCGTACGTTACGCACAATTGTACACCGTACCCGAGACGGTTGAGGTTTGTTGTAACCGAGGTACGAGCGGGATCGAAGGCTCCTTGTCTACGGCCATCGGATACGCCTCGGCCTCGCAAAAACTAAACTTTATCGTTATAGGCGATCTTAGTTTCTTCTATGATATGAACGCGTTGTGGAACGGTAACTTGCACAATAACCTTCGCATCCTGCTCTTGAACAACGGAGGTGGCGAGATCTTCCAAGCCTTGCCGGGATTCAAGATGAACGAGCGTACGCATCGTTACGTCACCGCCTCCCACCAGACCTCAGCAGAGGGATGGGCCACGGAAAGGGGATTCTCCTACTCCGCCGTTCATAACGCCGAGGAGTTGGCAGCTGCGATGAGCGCCTTTACCCAAACGGAGCAACCGAGCGAACATCCCCTATTCATGGAGGTTTTCACGGACAAAGCGGAAGACGTACGATTGCTCAAGGAATATTATCATCAACTAAAAAATTCATCCCAAGCACAAAACATATAATATATGGAAACGAAAAGAGAATGGACAACCATCAAGGAATACGAGGAGATCTTATTTGATTTCTACAACGGCATCGCCCGCATTACCATAAACCGGGAACGGTATCGCAACGCTTTTACCCCGACTACGACCACGGAGATGAGCGACGCCTTTTACATCTGCCGGGAACGTCCGGATATTAACGTAGTCGTTCTGACAGGAGCCGGAGATACGGCGTTTTGCGCGGGAGGCGATATGAACGTGAAAGGGCGTGGCGGCTACGTGGGTAAAGACGGCGTACCTCGCTTGAACGTATTGGACGTACAAAAGCAGATCCGCTCTCTCCCGAAACCCGTCATCGCGGCCGTGAATGGTTTCGCTATCGGCGGCGGACACGTATTGCACGTGGTTTGCGACCTTACGATCGCTTCCGAGAACGCGATCTTCGGACAGACAGGCCCTCGTGTGGGTAGCTTCGACGCCGGGTTCGGCTCTTCTTATCTCGCCCGTGTGGTCGGGCAGAAAAAGGCCCGTGAGATCTGGTTCCTATGCCGCAAGTACAATGCGCAGGAGGCTTTGGATATGGGTCTGGTTAATAAGGTAGTCCCCTTGGATAAATTAGAGGACGAGTACGTTCAATGGGCCGAGGAGATGATGTTGCTCAGTCCGTTGGCCTTGCGTATGATCAAGGCAGGCTTAAACGCCGAGTTGGACGGACAGGCCGGTATACAGGAGTTGGCCGGAGACGCTACCATGCTTTACTATATGACGGACGAGGCGCAGGAAGGAGGCAAGGCATTCTTGGAGAAACGCCGTCCACGCTTCGAGAATTACCCGAAATTCCCGTAGGGGGATTGAGAATGAATAATTAAGAATGAATGGTAAAGGAAAGGTTATATAGGATTGAGGTGGTTCCCCGGTGCTTGACTTTCAAGCGACCGGCAGGAACCTCACGGGGTGTTTACACGACCCGGAAATTGTGGGAGGTCCGAATCCGCAAGGAAGACGAACCCTCGGCTTTTGGCATCGGTGAATGTGCCCCCCTGCCGGATCTCAGTTGCGACTATGGAGTGGATTACGAGATCACGTTATCCAAGGCTTGCCTCGATCTGGAACAGAAGGGATATGTTGACACCGAATCTTTGCGCCATTACCCATCCATCCTTTTCGGATTGGAAATGGCCATGCGTCATTATGAACAGGGTGGTTGGCGGCATTACGACACGTCCTTCTCGCAGGGTGAGGCGGGCATTCCCATCAACGGACTGATCTGGATGGGCGATTATAAGTACATGCTGGAACAGGTAGAGGAAAAGATGAAGGAGGGCTTTCGCTGCGTCAAGCTAAAGATCGGCGCTATCGATTTCGACCGGGAACTCTCTTTATTGAAACATATCCGTGCGCATTTCTCTGCCAAGGAAATAGAGCTTCGGGTAGACGCCAACGGCGCTTTCCCCCCCTCGGAAGCGATGGACAAACTGAAGCGGCTCGCCGAGATGGACTTGCATTCCATCGAGCAGCCTATCCGTGCCGGGCAGTGGGAAGAGATGGCACGCTTTGCGGCAGAGTCACCCCTTCCCATCGCTCTCGACGAAGAACTGATCGGCTGTAACGCCCCGGACAAGAAACGGCGGTTGTTGGAAACGATCCATCCCCAATACATTATATTAAAGCCTTCCCTCCACGGAGGTATCGCCGGATGCACGGAATGGGTTCACTTAGCGGAAACTATCTTAGGGAGTACCCCTGAACAACCTAAATGGTGGGTCACCTCCGCTCTGGAATCGCAAATCGGACTAAACGCTATCGCCCAATGGTGCGCCACGCTAGGTAACCCGCTACCGCAAGGTCTGGGAACCGGCGAGATTTTCAAGGACGATAAACATAAGTTGATCCAACGAAAAGGAGACACCATCTGGTTCACCAACGACCTTTGACCTATGCCGATACAAGAAGATTTACAGGCATTCTTAGCTGAATGGCACGATCCCTCCCCTTTTCTGGAAGTCCAGACCTCCGGCTCCACCGGTACGCCCAAGCGGATGCGAGTGCGCAAGGACCGGATGCTGAACAGCGCCCGGCTTACCTGCGATTATCTGGGTCTTAAGAAGGGCGACAAGGCCCTGTTATGTATGCCCCTGCGCTATATAGCCGGAAAGATGATGGTGGTCCGCTCCCTATACGCCGGACTGGATCTGGAGGTGCGTGAGCCCTCCGGACACCCGTTGGCGGATTGGGGGGATACGCCCCTGCGCTTTGCCGCCATGATCCCCTTGCAGGTTTACAATACGTTGCGAGTACCCGAGGAACGTAAGCGGCTGGAGCAAACGGATATCCTGATTATCGGCGGCGGGGCGATCGACGCTGCCTTGGAACAGGAGATACGGCAGATGCCAAACACGGTTTATTCCACCTACGGAATGACGGAGACGCTGTCTCACGTCGCCCTGCGCCGGCTGAACGGGCCGGAAGCCTCGCCCTATTACCATCCCTTCCCCTCGGTGACGTTATCCTTGTCGCCGGACAATACCTTGGTGATAGACGCCCCATTGGTTTGCGACGAGCGGCTGGTGACGAACGATGTCGCCCGCCTGCTGCCAGACGGGAGTTTCGCCATTATCGGAAGGAAAGATAATATCATCAATAGCGGAGGTATCAAGATACAGATCGAGGAGGTGGAAGAGCGGCTACGGCCCTACCTAGACCTCCCCTATGCCATTACCGCCGCCCCCGACCATCGGTTGGGAGAGGCGGTAGTCTTGCTAATCGCCCCAAGGCCATGTGAAACGGTATCACCTCCTCGGGTGACACCACACATGAAAGCTATCATGAGCGACTCATGTAACCTATCATGTACCGCTAATGAAAGCTATCATGAGCGATTCATGAAAGCTTTCACGAACGACTCCGCGCAGCTATCATGTGAGGTATCGACAGTGGCTCTCGCCAGCCTGCCCAAGTACCTCCGTCCAAGGCACGTCATAGAGGCAAGCGAGATCCCCCAAACCGGAAGCGGCAAGATCGATCGTGCCGCCTGCCGGGAGCTAGCGAGAAATATCATCACAAAAACACTATAAACATGAAAAGGATTCTAACAATCACCGCGGTCTCCCTATTGGCCTTATCGCCTATGTACGGGCAGGAAGCCTACGCGGGATACGACTGCGTCACCTTGCTGGACAGCACCGCCGTCACGGTACAACCTACTGGCTCGGGGGCTTTCGCCGTATGCAAGGCTTTTAAGGTACAGACTCCCAAGGGAGCCGTCGCCAACCGTATCATCAAATACGATTACGACCCGCTGACGGCGCATGCCGAGTTTCGTTACGCCACGATCTACCGTGCGAATGGCGACGTGATCAATCTCGACGTGACTGGGGCTTGCGACTATGCCGCCCCCGCACGTGCCATCTACTGGGGTGCCCGGCAGATCATGCTGGAAGTGGGCCGCCTGCAACCGGGAGATGTCGTGGAGTACGAGATCGCCAAGAAAGGTTTCACCTACGCCTTGCTGACGGCGGGTGACGACGACGAGCGTTTCATCCCTCCTATGCGAGGACAATTTTACGACATCGTCCCCTTCTGGGCAACCGAGCCTACCGTGCGCAAGGTGTATCGGGTATCCATGCCGATGGAGAAAGAGTTGCAATTCCAGTTCTACCAAGGCGAATGTACCTCTTCGATGCGATACGAGGACGGACGGAAAGTATATACCTTCGCCTCCGACGATATCCTTCCTTTCGCCAAGGAACCGAACATGGTAGACCTATTCGACGCTGCCCCGAAGCTCATGATGTCCAGTACTCCCCGTTGGGAGGATAAATCCCTTTGGTTCAATAAGGTTAACGAGGATTACGGAAGCTTTACCGCGGTCCCGGAAGCCCAAAGGAAGGTAGACGAGCTGATCAAAGGCAAGAAGACGGAAATGGAGAAGATAGCCGTATTGACCCACTGGGTGGCCGATAACATCCGTTACTCCGGAATCTCGATGGGTAAAGGCGAGGGTTTCACGCTTCACAACCTGAAAATGAATTATACCGATCGTTGCGGTGTCTGCAAGGATATCGCCGGCACGTTGATCGCCTTCCTCCGCATGGCCGGCTTCGAGGCTTACCCGGCGATGACAATGGCGGGAAGCCGTGTAGAAAGCATCCCCGCCGACCATTTCAACCATTGCGTGGCGGTGGTAAAACTGGCGAGCGGTACGTACATGCCTCTCGATCCGACTTGGGTTCCTTTCTGCCGGGAATTATGGAGTAGCGCCGAGCAACAGCAGAACTACCTCCCGGGTGTGCCCGAAGGCTCCGACCTCCGCTTAACCCCTGTCTCCGCCCCGGAGAACCACTACGTCCGCATCCACGCCAATAATCGCCTAGACGAGAAAGGCACGCTCCGCGGACAATTCACGATCACCGCCGAGGGACAGTCCGACAGCAATATCCGCCGCATCTTCACCACCGGATGGCAATCCGACTGGCAGAACACGATGGAGAAGCAATTGCTGGCCGTATCCCCCAACGCCAAACTGCTTCGTGTAGATTACGGTAAGGACCCGAAGAACTATCAAGCGGCCCCTATCAAGATCACGTTCTCTTATGAGATCCCCGATTACGCGATCATCGCCGGAGACCAGATGCTTATCAAGCCGCTAGTCATGAATAACCTCTACAATCAAGTGAAGAGTTTCTTGCGTATCGATACGAAACCGGAAAACCGTACGTATGGATTCAAGGACGCTTGCTCCCGTTTGGTAGAACAAGATGAGACCATCCGCCTCCCCAAAGGCTATACCCTCCTGAACGCCCCGAAGAATGACGCCCTGCGAAGCAATGCGGCCGATTTCGAAGGTTCCCTTTCGCAGGAAGGCGACCGGAACATCGTCTTGCGCCAGAAGCTAGCGTTGAAAAAGCGTGTCTACGACGCGGCCGACTGGAAAGGCTTCCGTTCCGCCGTGAACGCCTATAAGAGTTATGGTGACTATTTGATTATCAAGAAATAAAAAAAGAAAGACAATGATTAAGATAACCTATAAACTGATTCTTCTCCTAAGCTTGTTAGCGATGACGGTTACTTCATTCGCCGCATCGGAGGCTGAGTACGGGAAGATATCGAAAGCTTGGACCTTGCATGCCGACGGTAGCCAAGAATATCGATCCTCCATGGAATTGACGCTCTTCACGCACACTGCGATGAATAGCACGTATGGCGAGAGTTTTATCGTCTACAATCCCGATTTCCAAACACTGAAGATCCACTCATCCTATACAAGGCAGAAAGACGGTACGATCGTAAAGACACCCGATAACGCCTTTGTAGAGGTCCTACCCCGTTTCGCCGCCGACGCTCCGGCCTATAACCAACTTAAGGAAATGGTCGTGGTACACACTGGCCTAGAACTTGGGGCCACGATTTATTTGGATTACTCTATTATCACAAAACCGGGCTACTATCCGGCTATGGATATCAACGAGCGACTACAAGAGACCTCTCCCGTGAAGGAATGCAAGGTCTCTATCTCCGTACCGGAAAACAGTCCGCTCGCTTGGCAATTATTGGGTAGCGATGCGAAAGCATCCCAAGCCACCCGAAACGGCGCTAAAGAGGTAAGCTGGACTTTACGTAACCTGCCGGCCTCTTCCCGGGAAGCTTTCCTTCCTCAAAACCAAGACGGGATTCCCCGCCTAATCGCTTCAAGCTATAGTTCCAACAAGGAGGCATTATCTACGCTAAATAAGCGTTTTAACACTTCCGGAAACTACGAGAGCAAAACGTTCGGCTCTTATATCACGGAAAAGGCTACCAGCGACGAAGAGAAGGTGAACGCCATCCGGAACCATGTAGTCAACAACATGGGATATTGCGCCATCCCCCTCGCTTGTACGGGTTATTCCATCCGCGATGTCGATACGGCCCTTCGTAGTGCTTACGGTACATTAGCCGAGAAGACCCAGCTTCTGAACGTCTTATTGAACGCCGCCGGCATTCAATCGGAAGTAGTCGCCGTATATCCAAGGAATCTGGATATAGACGCTTGTGGATTAAGCACGATCAAGAATCTTGCCGTAAAAGCGACTGTCGCGGGGAAAGACAAATACCTTTCGGCGGTCAGCCTTGCCCCTTCCGCATTGACAGCCCGGGGTGAGTTAGATCAGGTACTCACGTTGAACGGTACGTCGATCGGCCTACAGGCAGAGCCTACGATCATCAAGGAGAATAAAGCCGTCAGCGTCACCAAGAACGAAGCACAAAACGGATTCGCCATCTGTACCCTTCCGGCTATAACAGGCGGTATCGATAGCTGGGGCATGAACGCCTTGAACAGCAAGCGTTCCAACTTATTCGAACTCCCCTCCCTAATCAAGGAAGAGGTAACATACACGGTTACTCCCGCCGAGGGCATGAAGTTGCAGACCTCCACGCAAGAGCAAGTGATAAGCAAGCCTTTTGGTAAAGTAACCCGCACGATCACGCCGAAAGGAAATACGATCGAGGTGGTACGTATGATCGAGGTGAACAAGCAGCAGTTCACTCCCGCCGAATATAGCGACGTGCGTAGCTTGATCCATGAATGGACAAATCCGGATAACCGGGTATTGCTATTCTCCCTATAAGATCTAAAACACGGAGCACACGGAACAAATCCGTGCCCTCCGTGTGCTTCGTGTTTAATTATTCCCTACATTTACGAACGTTAACATTAAATCATATCGCATATGAAAACACTAAAGTATTTACTCGTCACCATGCTCCTTCTAGGCGTTTGCAGTCTAACGTATAGCCAAAAGCTATCCCTAGGAATCTTCCCCGAGCCCCAAGAGGTGACTATTTCCAGCCAAACATACGCACCGCCCCATGGATATACCCTACGGGGTATAAATAATCCGGACGCAGACGCGGTCAAACTACTTAAAGAAGCGCTACCTTTCGCTAAATCCGGCAAATCTCTCCCTTTAGAGATCAAGAAACTAAAAGACAAAACTCCGGAAATGCAACGCTCGGGTGCCTATACGCTGACGATCACTAAAAAAGGTATCACGATCGGGATCGTAGACGATAATTCCTTGTTTTACGCCGCCCAAACCCTCAAGCAATTAGCTAAATATGACGAGGGTAAAAAGATCCTGCCTCTCTGCTCGATCAAAGACTATCCGGACGTATTATTCCGGGGTACCGTGGAAGGATTCTACGGACAGCCTTGGAGCCACGCCGACCGTATCGAGCAAATCCGCTTTTACGGAAGGATCAAGCTGAACACCTATATCTATGGTCCGAAAGATGATCCTTATCACAGCTCCCCCAACTGGCGCAAACCTTATCCCGCCGAGGAAGCCGAGCATATCAAGGAACTAGCGAAAGAGGCCGCCCATAACAAAGTAAACTTCGTTTGGGCCATCCACCCGGGACAAGACATTCAATGGAACCTGACAGATAGCATGAACATCCTTTCCAAATTCGAGAAAATGTACGATTTGGGCGTACGCTCTTTTGCCGTTTTCTTCGATGATATATCCGGAGAGGGAGCCCGCCCGGAAAAGCAAGCCGGCTTATTGAATTACATCCATAAGGAGTTTATTACCAAGAAAAATGACGTGCAGCCCCTGATCATGTGCCCTACCGAATACAACCGCTCATGGGCTAAGACCGACTATCTGGATATCCTCGGTACCCAACTCGATCCCGCCATCCAAATCATGTGGACCGGAGACCGTGTCGTAGCTGATATCACGAAAGAAGGCGTCGAGTGGGTAAACAGCCGTATCCGTCGTCCCGCCTATATCTGGTGGAACTTCCCCGTAAGCGATTATTGCCAAGATCATTTGTTGATGGGACCCGCCTACGGCCTAGATACGCAAGCCGCTGGCACCATGACCGGATTCGTATCCAATCCTATGGAATACGCCGAGGCTTCCAAGGTCGCTATATTCGGCGTTGGAATGTACACTTGGAATATCGAGAATTACGATCCTACACAGGCATGGAAAGACGCTTGCGACTTTATTATGCCGGAGGCCTCCATGGCTTTCCGCATTTTCTGCGAGCATAACTGCGATCCGGGTCCGAACGGACATCAATACCGCCGGGAAGAGTCTGCTAACTATGTGGCTCCTATCCAGACATTCCTTACTGGATATAAGAAAAACACGTTCCCGGAGCAAAGCGCAAATCTTCTGGGAACCTTATTCGCTCAAATCACGGCTTCCCCGAGCATGATCTACAGCCAAAGTTCCAATAAACGCCTGATCGAACAAATCAATCCATGGCTTATCCAATTCGAGTTCTTAGGAAAAGCCGGTACAAGTGCTCTGCATATGGCGCACGCTTGGTATGAGAAAGACCGGTCTTATACATGGCAACGCTATCTGGAAACATCTGCCTTGCTAGATAGCATGAAACTGATAAACCGCACGCTGAACCAGAAGGCACAGCCTAAAGGCGTGAAAGTCGGATCGAAAGTCTTACACCCTTTCATCGTAGACTTATATCGTCAGACAGGTCGTAACCTGCTATCTACGGACGGTATCGCCCCGGACGAGGTGAAGGTTAGCATCCCTTCCATATTCACGAATATCGACCAATTGAAGAGCCAGCCTTGTGCCGAGGGTGATAATACGGTCGGTTACGTCCCCCTATTCGAGGTAGTCAAGGTACAGCCTAATCAATATCTGGGTATCGGCTGGGAAATCCAGAAAGAAGCGGAATCCTTCTGTTTCAATCTTCCGAAAAGCAACCAACCCGGACGGGTATTCGAGTGGTCTGCTGACGGAAAGAGCTGGAGCCTAATCCCCCATGTCTCCACGGAAAACGCTAAGGATACGATCCGCACCATCGATCCGAAAGCCCGTTATATCCGTATGCGAAATAACTCGGATCAGCAAATGGAGCTATATGTACTAGGATTCACGGCGACAACTAAACAAGACCCGCAAATCAATGAGGCTCTTATGATGTACGATATGAACCTAGATACGTATAAGAACTTGAATCCGGGAGAAATAATTCACATAAAATGCGATGATATCAACGCCGTATCTTTCTTCCTCTCCGGAAGTAACGAGAATTTGGTATCTATCACCGGCCTCTCTCAAGATGGTGAGAAAAACATTGTCTATCAAGGGAACGTAGGCTACATCAAATTAAATAAAACCATGTTCGAGGATTTCTCTTCTTTAGAAATCACCACAATAGGAAAAGAACCTATACATATCCACCAGATCGTTAGGGAATAATAAATAAAAAGTTATACCTTTAGGATGCGAAAAATAGAAACCGAAAAAACAATGCGAAAAGAAGAAAGATATAAAGGCGTATTAAACTGGTTTAAGGAAAACGTACCGGTAGCCGAGACTGAACTACATTATGACGATCCATATCAATTATTGATAGCGGTAATCCTATCCGCACAATGCACGGATAAGCGAGTGAATATGATCACTCCGGCCCTGTTCGAGGCTTTCCCTACTCCCGAGGTAATGGCAGCTAGCACACCGGAAGTTGTCTTTGAATACATACGAAGCGTATCTTACCCGAACAATAAGGCTAAACATCTGGTAGGTATGGCGAAAATGCTGATAGAGGATTTCAAAGGCGTGGTTCCCTCCGATATTGATGAGCTACAGAAACTGCCGGGCGTAGGAAGAAAAACAGCGAACGTAATCGCATCCGTAGTATATGACAAGCCGGCCATGGCGGTGGATACGCACGTATTCCGTGTCTCCAACCGGATCGGCTTGACCAATAATAGCAAGACACCTTTGGAAACGGAAAAGGAGTTGGTGAAGAACATTCCGGAAGAATTGATCCCCATCGCCCATCACTGGTTGATATTGCATGGAAGATATGTTTGCCTCGCCCGGAAACCGAAATGTGAGGAATGCGGATTAAAACCTTGGTGTAAACACTTCCTAAAGCAAACATGAGGATCGGCAAGAAAGACATAACGGCATTTTTTGTCTTGTTTCTGGGTACGATTGTATGCGTGAGGTACTTTTACAAGCATATGAACGACGAGCAATTTGTCGCTACGGTAGATCCCTATAGTTTGGTCGTTCCAAGCCCCACGGCAATTTTTGCCATCAATCGTCCTCCTGTATTCGAGAAGATGATACTACCCATGGAGAATATACGCAAGGCGTTCTCAGATCATACGCCCGCTATTTTCCTTTCTTTAATACGGCAAAATCTGGAATTATCGTCTTTCCTAATCGCTTATTATCCACAAGGGGATGTCTTGTACGCCCCTATGGATAGTCATACGGCAGAGCGTATTTTCAAGCAACTGGACGTCTCTTTCACTTTTCCGGCCCAGCAACGAGAGGAAGCTTCCGTTCCTGTTAGATACTATCCGGATGTTGATAAGCATTTTCTAGGTTGTTACTACCACGAGGGTATATTCGTAGCGTCCTACAACCGAAGATTATTGGTAGAGACAGCGAAAAAGCAACAGACGTACCCCGCACAGATCATTCCGGAGTTAGCTGATCTAATTAGTAAAAAAGGCAAGAGTGGCACAATGAATCTCTTCATCCAAAGCGCCTCTTTAGATTTACTGGTTCAAATGAATGACTCGACGGAGTGGAAAATGAAAAATCAATGGTTGGCAATGGATATATTCTATAATGAAGGGAGCCTTTGCTGCTTCAATGAGCAACCCTATGAGGAAACCTTGGAGAACTTTTACCCCAACTTATGCGATACGATAACTACTCGGATCAATCGGCTATTCCCACAAATAAAAACCACGGCACAAGTCAGTCATGACGAGGCCGTGGCATATTTTACGGTTTGCGGAAATTAAGCTTCAGTCTCTTCTTTCTTGAAAGCTGCCACAAACATATCTTTTACGAATAAATATCCGATACATCCGAATAAAGCGAGGAAGACAAAACCGACCAAGATAAGCGCCTTCTTCGGAGAAGATGCTTTCAAAGGTACGGTAGCCGGCTCAATTACTGTATACACCGGGGTTTCTTCCTGTACACGCAGTTTATCTTGCTCCAACTTCTGCGCCAACGTATTGTAAACATTAAACGTAAGAGTCATCTCATTCTTCAAACGCTCCTGCTCCGTACGGTAGCTGGAAGAGATAATATTACGGTTGGCATCCTCGAAAGCAGCGTACGCACGTTGCGCTTTATAATAAGCGTCACGTGACTCGCCAAATACCTTCTGGGTAAATTCCAAATCTTGCTTTACTTTCTGCGTACGATAATTCGTAATATAATTCTGGAGGTTTTCCAAAACGACCTTTGTCATCTGAGCGGAAATAACCGGGTCCTGCATCTGTACGGAAGCCGTGATAACCAAGGTCTTCTTGTCTACGGAAACAGATACCCGTTCCTGCAATGCCTTTACCACCTCTTCCTGATCCTTTGTCAAATGATATGGATTCAACCCTTCGGACTCTTCCTCGTCACCGGAGATTAAGCTCACGACCGCACCTAACGCCTTGAAAGGTGCGGAAATAATATATCCCCACCAAGCCTTACGTTGATGTTCACTCATATAATCATACAATGTAGTGCTTAACTCCTTTTCCTTATCGGTAACCTCTACCGGAAACAATTCCAACAGAAACGGGGTACTCTGCACCACATCCGGATACAAATCCGGAGAGATCGCATCCGCACCGGCAGCGGCATTCAGATTAATCCCAGCCATAGCGGCCAAACCGCCAAGGCTAGATTTTTTTGCCGCATCCTGTGTCTCTGGCGCCAATTTCACCGTAGTTGTATATTCCTTGGGAATACTGAAAGCTACAATCAAACCTACTACCACCGCAATGCCACAGCCTTTCAATAAGAACTTACGCTCTTTCCACAGCTTTTGCGCCAGTTCGATTAAATCGATCTCCTGCTCCTCGGGTAACTCTTGTCTTTTTATCTCGTTTATCGTATCCATGCCAGATTAGTTTTTAATCATGTTAACAATAGAGGTAATCATCGCGGCCATAGAGGTAGCGGAGCTACTGATACTCATGATCTCAGCCAAGCTTCGGCGCTCACGTTGTGTCTTCGTCGGAACCACGATCTCGCAGCCCGGCTCCACTTTCGGATAACGCTTGAAGAATATAGCGGTGCGCTTCGTCGTAGCGACCTTACCATTCATATATATTACGATCGGATACTTACGTGCGATATCATTATAACCACCGGCTTGAGACAAGCAATCCGTAACTGACATACCTTTCGTGTAAGTCACACTGTTCGGATAAGCCACGGCTCCACTCATCTTCACCGTACTTTGCAACTGCGGAATATAAAGTTCATCACCATCACGAAGCACGACATCATCGATACTGCCCGGATTAGCCAACGCTTTCTCTAAATCGATACCTACGGAATAGTCCTTCACATTCATCAACGCTACACCGATAGAATCCCGGCTTTGCTTATTCGCCTCACTTAAAGCCAGAAGGGTTTCCATGCGCTTCAATTCATCCTCTGTCAACTGACGTTTCAAGCTGGCACCTTTTACATAAGCCTCTGGGGTAACGCCTCCCGCTTTCGCGACAATGTCACTCAAACGTGCGTTCTTCGTAGCCAATACATAGCTACCGGCAAAAGTGATCTCGCCGTTCACCTTCACGACCTGTTGCTCATGATACCCCGGGGAGAAACGAACATAAACTTCATCGAACGGCTCCAGCGTAAAGATCGTATCTCCCGCATTCAACTTGAAGTCCTCACTCAACGAGAAGTTATATACATCAGCGATCCGGTTGACATTCTGATTGGAACTAGGATCCTTCACACGACGGGCTACCTCTACATTAATAGAAGAAGCGGACTCTCTTAAGCCACCGGCCATCATGATAGCGTCCTCTATTGTCAAATTATGACGATACGGAAGCACCATATCCGGATAATTCACGGCTCCGCCAACCTTGATCGTATAAGGTTCGCGCAAATCGAATAGGGAAGGAATGCTTAATTGGTCTTCCGCTTGCAACTCCACATCCGGAGCGGTACCGTTCAAGATACCACGAATATCCACGGCGATCATCGTAGTCGTGAAATCCGGATTCAAACGGGTAATCAAGGCACGGCCGGCGAACTCGTCTCCTTTAAGACCTGCGGCCTGTTTTACCAATTGCTTTACCGTACGAACCGACGGACTTAACTCATATTCTCCCGGACGCCATACAGCTCCCGTCACGACCAAACGATTCTCATAAAAAGGAATAACGGAATCTACCTGCAAAGAATCGCCATCCTGCATCACGAAAGAAGCGAACTTATCCTCCGAAACCGTAGAGATCTGGTAACGACTATCTGATTTACGCTTCACTTGTACGTCCTTCGTATAAGCGTCGCCGGTAAATCCGCCGGCCATATCCAGCAATTGCCTCAAGGTCTCGCCCTTGCGCAACTCGAAAATACGATTACGTTTCACCTTACCTCGAACCACCGCTAACTGGTCGTACGGGCCTACCATAATCATATCGTTCTCTTCCAAACGGACATTCGTTGTGTACTTTCCGTTCAATAAATAATCATATACGTCGAGATTAGCGATTTCCTTGCTATTACGATATACCTTGATGCTACGCAAAGAACCAATCTTATTCACACCACCGGCGGCATACAACGCATTAAATAATGTGGCGAATGAAGGTAATGTATACGTACCGGGAGCGACTACCTCGCCGACAATATTCACCTTCATGCTACGAATCTGGCTCAAACTGACGGAAACAAAGGTATTCCCCTCTCCCGAACCAGACAGCGTAGACATAATCTGGCTCAACTCCTGACGCAGACGAGTCTCAGCGCCAGCGATCGTCAATCCACTGACCGACACCGGACCTAAATTTGGTACAAGGATCGTACCGTCCGGAGAGATCTTTAATTTCAAGTTTAGCTCGGAATCTCCCCATACATTAATCAATAACTCATCACCAGCGGAAAGCACATAATCCTTAGGTGTAGGGATGTTTAAATCTGGGGCAAAAGATAAGTTCTTGTTTGAGAAGATTTCATGCCCGAATACGGTATTCTCCATGGCTGAAGCAGGAAGATTATTTCTACGTTGGGCTTCTAAGGATTGTCCTTCATCGATTACCGGCATTACCCGGTCGCTAACCTTCGCATCGGTAGCGGTAGCTTGAGATCCGACTGATCCCCCTTCTTGTTTCATACGCTTGGCTAATTCCTGCTGGATCTGCGTATCCGACATTCCAGCGGCTTTCGCCTTGTCAATCAAGTCTTGCGGAACCTGCGCATACACAGATCCCGACAGCAATAAGCAACATACGCATAGTACGTTCTTAAACGATAAATTCATACAGTCTATTATTGTTTTTTATTATATACCACCCCTGCTATAAGCGACTAACTTAAAAAAAGCAGCTATTCTCTAGATTTTCAGCTGGCAAAGATAAAGAATCTTTTTAATATATGGCTTAAAAAGTCACCGTTAATCCATCATATGAGTAATGTACATGCGGAGGCAACTCTTTTTCAACGACCGCATGCAACCCTATGCGATGACTCATATGGATTAAATAGGCCTCCTTGGGCTGGATACGGGATATATTCGCTAAGGCTTCCTCCAGACTCTCATGCGATTGATGCTCTCCTTTCCGAAGGGCATCAATAACCAATACATCAAGGTTTTCCAACTTAGCGTACTCCTCTTCCGGAAGATATTTAAGGTCGGTCAAGTAAGCCATATTGCCGATACGGAAACCTAAGATCGGCAGCTTAGCGTGCATTACACGAATGGGAGTGATCATGACACCGGCGGCCTCAAACGGTTTCGTCCCGATCATATGCAATACCAAATTAGGCACTCCCGGATATTTATGCTCCCGGAACACATAAGGGATGCGAGTCTTTATCGCCTCCACGACATTATCTTCCGCATAAATATCCACATCCTTATACCGGCCAAAAGGACGTAGATCATCTAAACCACCTACATGATCGTAGTGCTCATGGGTTACTAAAACGGCGTCAAAATGGTAAATCTTATTGGTTATCATTTGCCAACGGAAGTCCGGACCACAATCGATCAATATCCGTTTCCCTTCCGTCTCTACCAAGATCGAGGCCCGTAGACGCCAATCACGGGGGTCTTTACTAGTACATACCTCACATTGGCAACCTATCTCAGGATTACCCGTAGACGTTCCTGTTCCTAAAAAAACGATTTTCATTATCCGACATATTTAACCTCAGGCATAAGCTCTATATCGAAACGATCTTTTACGGCGGTACGAATGCTCTCCGCGACCAACGCGATCTCATGCCCCCGGGCATCTCCTAAATTCACTAATACCAACGCTTGTTTCTCGTAAACACCTACCGGCCCATGGTTTTTACCCTTAAACCCACATTGCTCGATCAACCAACCGGCCGGAACCTTGATCTTTCCTTCCGAAGCAGGATAAGACGGGATTTCCGGGAATTGCTTTTTCAATTTCTCAAAATGCTCTGCCGTAATTATCGGGTTCATAAAGAAACTGCCCGCATTGCCTAATACTTCCGGATCGGGAAGCTTCTGCCTGCGAATTGTTATGACAGCCTCACGGATCGTTTCCAAAGTAACTTCCGGATATTTCGTCAACTCCTCCTTTAAGTTCCCATAATTAACTGAAAAACCAGGGTTCTTGGATAGTCGAAGCGTGATATAAGTTATGATGTGGGGGTCATGATGTTCATTCTTGAAATAACTATTACGATATCCATATTCACAATCCGAATTCGTAAAAGTCCGTTTCTCGAATGTCAACTGGTTATAAGCCTCCACGCTCTCGATCACATCCTTGATCTCCACGCCATAAGCCCCGATGTTCTGGATAGCGGCAGCGCCCGCCTCACCGGGTATTAAAGAAAGATTCTCTATACCTCCCCAACCTTTCGATACGGCGTATGCCACGACATCATCCCAGATCTCCGCAGCCCCGACACGAAGCGATACATACTCGTCCGTTTCCGCCGAGATAAAAATCCCCTTGATTCGGGAATGGATGATAATGCCATTATAATCGTTGATGAACAATAGATTGCTCCCGCCTCCTATATGCAAGGATAAACATTCCTGAAAGTATTCATCATGTAAGATTCGTTGCAACTCCTCCTCCGTCTCATACTCCATGAACCAACGTGTCTTTACTGGGAGATGGAACGTATTGTGTTTCTCCAACGAATAATTCTGCTCTATTCTCATCGTCTATTTTATTTTTAGGGCAAAAGTAGTCATAAATAACTCATCCGCAAATTATGTAGTTCCGGATTTTTTCAGTAGATTTGTATATAGAGTTGATCGTATGGATGAGAACACGTCCGGCATATCCGGTGAAATACAGAAGATGATCCTCGACAAGTTAAACACGTTCAATCGAGGAAAAACGTCAGACAAAGGGCGGTACTACATTCTTTTGCCTACCTCAAAGACCTTATATTATACGCTTTGGTTCTTTACGCCTTTGGCCACTTATCATCCGACAGTCTACTTGGCGAACCTCGATTTGAATGCCATCAGCTCGGTGAACAAGGCAATTAAGATGGTAAACAACTCCTTTCTACCTTTATACATAACAACGGATATTAAAGGCTCTCCCGATAATGGATACGATATTATTTCTTTCGGCAAATACAGAGGATACCATTTGCATGACATCTATACGATCGATCCCCGATATGTCGTTTGGATAGCTGATAAATACGAGCCTCACGTAAAAAGCGAGATGCGTTTTAAAGAGTTAGCCGTGACCTACAGTAAAATCTACCTCGACTTACAGACCTGTAAAAAATATAAAATGCCTGTAAGCCGCTTTGTAGGAACTCCTGGAGAAAAATTGAGCGATTTGAAGTTAACAATCACTAATGTCCGCATAGAAGACGATCCTTACAAGACTCAGATTATCCGTGGTACCGAATATTTCTATGTAGACCAATTACTCACGGCCGTGGACATCGCCGGAAATTACTTTTTATTGAGGATAAAAGCGAAAGATCGTAGTCTCACCACGCAGACATTGCCACCGGGCGCTCATGCTTTCGAAGTAGGGGAAAAATTGACTTTGACTTCCGCTAAGGTCTTAAAACATATAGAATCCCGTACTATTAAGTACACACGAATCGGGTATATCAAGATTCAATAAATGTTCCGAAATTCGCAAACTGACACATTATTAACATTTTTTGTTCTTAAAAATGTAACAAACACCCGCAGGCCTTGTTTAATAAGAAACTCATATGCAAATGTATCTTTGCAAAACGTAACTAGAAAACCAGTATCAAAGTGTACATTTGTAGTGTTTAACAATTTAAAAAATTTGCATTTATGAACAAAGCAGAACTTATAGAGGCTTTAGCAGACAAGACCGGGTTACAAAAGCAAGAAGCAAAGAAAGTATTGGATGCTTACATCGAGATCGTAACAGAGCGTATGTCTGAGAATGAAGAAATCGTACTTGTCGGATTTGGAACACTGATCCCAAGACCGCAAACAGAACGTCTTGCCAGAAATCCAAAAACAGGCACTCCGGTAATGATCCCCGCTCGTACGACCGTAAAATTCAAACCGGGTAAATTCCTCCTAGAGGCGATAAATGCTCACTTGAAATAATAAAGTCACTGAAGACGTAGCAAAAATATCCCCGGCAAGGGGATAAAAAATCATAAGTATGAAATCTTTCATTATAATAAGTATGAATGGAAAATTTCGTACTTATGATTTTTAGTGTCCGGAAATGATTACTTTTGGGCTCAAAAAAGACTCATGAGAATCGTTAATCTTGGAGACACCAATTCCATATTAAACAAGTTCGTAGCCGAGCTTAGAGATGTAGACATACAAAAAGACAGTCTTCGCTTCCGTCGCAACGTTGAGCGTATCGGAGAAATCATGGCTTACGAGATCAGTAAGGAATTTCATTACAGTACGAAAGACGTCCAGTCCCCGCTAGGTATAGCCCCGATGAATACGCCGGACGATCCAATCGTGATCAGTACGATCTTGCGTGCCGGGCTTCCATTCCACCAAGGTTTCCTTCGGTATCTGGATAATGCGGAGAACGCTTTCGTATCCGCTTACCGCAAATATAAAGACCGTTTGAATTTCGAGATCCATATCGAATATATCGCCTCTCCCCGCTTAACAGGTAAAACCTTGATCATTTCCGACCCGATGTTGGCTACCGGGAGCTCTATGGAATTGGCGTATGAGGCACTGCTGACCAAAGGAGTACCCGACCATGTACACGTAGCCTCCATCATCTCAAGCAAACAAGCCTTGGAATACTTGCAGAAAAATATGCCGGATGACAAGACTACAATCTGGATCGCCGCATTAGATAACGACCTCGACGATCATTCTTATATCGTTCCAGGATTAGGCGATGCAGGGGATTTAGCGTTCGGCGAGAAGGAATAGGGATCAATCATCATCCTGCCTAAAGGCTGTGAAAGGGAGTGCGAACGCTTACGAGGATTTGTTGCGGTTGAGCCTTCCTATTAGGTAAAAGCATTATCGCAATAGCTTGCTCTATCTACATGTAAAGATCTTTTCACGTCTGTGAAATGATCTTTTCACATCCGTGAAGAGATCGTATCACATAGGTGAAACGATCTCTTCACGGATGTGAAAAGATTAGATCGTATAGTGCTTGGTTATTATACAATAGCAAATCGCCGATAATATAGAAAGAGATTGTCCCGAACATCTCAAGACAATCTCTTTTTTCTATATTCAAAGCCTACTATAAATTATCTCAATTCCTTGATACGAATATTGCGGAATTTGACAGGGGAACCATGTCCTAAGAAACCTATATGACCTTTTTTGTTAAACAAACCCGGATGCTCCTTTCCATCCGGCGTACCGTTCTTCACGGCATCCCGAATATTTCCATCCAAGATTACGACTCCATTCACCGTCACACGGATATGATCGCCATCCGCCATGATCTCTTCCGTATTCCATTCTCCAACCGGCTTGAACGCTTTCGGATGATCCTCACGGGCGGGAATGATACCGTATACGGAACCGTGATGTTGCAGCGGAGTGATGTTTCCTTGGTAAATAGGATGTTCACAATCCAAGACCTGCACTTCCATACCTACATATGCTGCGTCTCCTTCCATCGGCGTACGGATACCAACACCGTTATTAGCTCCCGGGGTTAACTGGAAGTCAAAACGATAGATAAAGTTTCCGTATTCCTTCTTGGTGTACAGATTACCTCCGAAACTACTGCTTGGGACCATAGAGATACAGCCATCTTCCAAGATATAATCAACCGTGTTTCCAGTCCATTCATGCATATTCGTTCCGTCAAACAAAACCTTGAAACCTTCTTTTTCCTCTTCCGGCGATAATTTGAACGGTTCTTGTTTTTCCAATTCCTTTACGTAGATATTACGGTAATAGACCTTGCTGCCATGAGCTTGCATCTCGATTTGCTCTACCGGGAAAATCGGAAGCTTGCGATCCCAATAGTTTTCCAGAATCACGTTATCTACCACTTTTTCTCCGTTCAAGACAACCGTCACACGGTCACCAACCATCTTAATATAGAAGGAATTCCATTCACCCAATTTATTGTCGGCCACTTTCGAAGGCTTGCTCTCGTTTACCTGATTGTTGTACAAGCCACCGGAACCTACTTGCGCACCTACATTTACCCGAGAAGTATCCCAGATCTGTACTTGAGGAGTACCACGCAGATAAATACCGGCATCAGCCTCTGGTCCTTTCGGATCCAACATCCAATCAACATACATCTCGAAATCACCATATTGCTTTTCAGTACATAGGTTATCGTACCCAGTACCGTCAAATACTAATAGGCCATTCTCCACTTTCCAGTCACGACGCATATTCTCATCCGCCTTTTCCTGCGCTTTCGCCAACTGAGCCGGTTTCATTTTCGCACGGGCGATCGGATTCTCTACCAAACCTTTCCAACCCGTTAAATCCTTACCATTAAAGATAGAGACAAATCCGACCTCGTCCGGCATCGCATCCAAATGTTGCTTCAAGGCATCGATATCATAACGAGCGTCTTCCCCGTCAAACATGGTCAAAACACGTTTCAAGATTGCCTTCACATTGTCACCCTTATATTCCGGATGGTTACGAGCGATATTCCAAACCGCATAAACGGCCGCAGAACGAACAGCCGCATCGCTTGAATCCAAGAATTCCGACGCATACATCAATGCCAAGAAGGTATCCGCCCGTTGGATCTGACGTAAAATAAGAGCCTTTTGCTCGCTCGTCCGGGCGATCTCCATGACTTTCCGCAAACTCAACAAACGATTCTCTCCCGTAAATGCCGGATTAGATACCAACTGCACATAACGCTTTAACGCCCTATCGAATACTTGATCGGAAGCGGCTGATTGGCAAACCTTAAATAGTTCATCGGCAGCCTCAATACCCTTCCACGCCAACAAAGCGTCAAGAGCCGCATCCTTGGCCGCTCCATTCCCTTTATTCAATCCTTCCACGATCGTAGCCAAAGCCTCTTTCTCGCCGGTCGCTGACAATACCTTATAATAAAGATATCTCTTGCTGTCTCCCGCTTGTATCATACGGCGATTCACGTTAGATACTTGAGTTGCCGTCGGTTGTTTAGAGATGGCGGCAATGATCGCATCTTGAAGCGGAGCGACAGCGGAAGCCTCCGCAGTCTCCAACATTCCGCACAATAAAGTGAAATCTTTCTCAGACACTACATCTTTCAATGCGGTATAAGCGGCTTTCTTCACCTCTGAGGAGCCGGATTTAATCTGATCCAGTACCGTATTTAGATTCGCGTCGGCCATACGTATCGCCAACAGCTCCAAACCAGCGATTTTTCCGGCATCGGAAGCGGACGGGATCACTTTAGCGACTGCTTGGTCAATATCGCCGTTAAATGCCACCAAAGCATCTTGGCCCAATAAAATCACTTGCTTGTCATTGCTCTTCAACAAATCAGCCAGCACAGGAATGACACTCTTATCACCGATTTTAACCAAGGCCCAAACAGCGGCCTGTTGCACATAGAAATCCTTATCTTTCAATTGATCCAAAAGAACTTGTCTTGCTGGTAGATCAAAACGAAGTTCCAGATTCTTGATCACGTCATGTTTAGACGGGCATTTGCTTTCACGGCCTATCCAGTTCAAGATATCTACCTTGACTTCCGGCTTCGCCTTTAACATGTGTTTCATGACCTCGATATAAACATTTTGATCAGCGAAACCCGAAGCGAAGTTCAAAGCCGCATTACGGTATCCTTTATCCGTATCTTTCAAAGCCGATAATAAATTCTTCGTAGCAGCTTCCGGCTTAGCGGCCAGTAGGATCTGAAGAGCGGCCTCACGGGTCTGTGTCATGCCTGCTTTCGCAGACTTCTTCAATAAATCATTCGCTGCTTTCTCCGCATCTTTGGTATCACCTTGTTCAAGGACACGTTTTATCAAAGCGATATATGCCTCATTCGCCCCGGTCTTTTCCATTTTATAACCGGCTTTCTCGGCAGCGGCGGCTAAATCACTCAGAGAAGCTTTAGAACCTACACGGCTCAACGCATAAAGAACCTCCTTCTGCATATTCTCATCGCTGGAGCCAAGCATCGCTTTCAATACATTTTCCGCATCAGCGATTTGCACGTCAGCGATCGCACGGATAATATCCTTTTGCGTCTTCGGAGTACCGGAGCGACGCATCAAGGAAGCCACCAAAATCTTCTTAGCGTTATCGGTACGGATAGCGGATAACGCACGGGCAGCGGGACCGCTTAGACTCTCATCGTTCAAATAGCTAGCCAGTGCTTCCACGCACTCATCTTTCCCTAACAGTTGAAGTTGCCGGATAATAAACGCTTTTGTCTCCCGGTCGCTCACCTTATCCAAAGCTTTCAAATATGCGTTGGCTGTTGTTAAACGGGCATTCTCCTCGCCTTTCGCCATTACGTAATGAGTCAGTCCGCTCAACGCATAGTCCACGTTCGAGTTACTGCCTTTTCCCGGAGCGTTAATCTTGTTAATCAACATCAAGACCCCTTCCTCGCCAGTGGAGCTTAGGTCATTAATTAATTTGTTATATTCAGCTTGTTGCTCCGCCGGCATCTGTGCCAGTACATCGGCGACGATCGTCTTCGATGTACGATTAGCCGGGCTTTGAGCCATTAACATACTACCGCACAACAATAAGCTGGCAATTGATATATATACTTTTTTCATATGTGTATGTGTTTAAATGTTCCAAGGCGCTCTCATCGGCTGATCCAACAAACGATTAGCTGCCTCATCATTAATAAATTCCAGTTTTACGGGATCAAAGTGAAGCGTACGATTCAAACGAAGGGCTACGGCACCCATATTCACGATCGTAGCGGAACGGAAGCCATTACGCTCATTCAAGGCAAAAGGCTGACGAGTCTTTACGCACTCGATAAAGTCGGTAACCTGTGGCTCAGGTTCGGGATAATCGGATAACTTTTTCTCCCAATCCGGGATATCACATACGAAATTCTTATAGACATTACCGTTCGGTCCGGAAATATAAGGTGTGTTCGGATCCCCGTAATCACCACCCCAAAGTACGATCTGGCAACCATCCTCATAGGTGTACGTAATGGAACGCCAAGTACCCACAGCGTCCGGATGCTGTTGCGGAGCATCCACCTCTACCTTAACCGGGCTGGTATTATCTTTTCCTAGAAAATATTGTACAGGGTCAATATAATGCTGTCCCATATCCCCTAAACCACCGCCGTCATAATCCCAGTATCCACGGAATGTCTGATGCACACGATGCGGGTTATAAGGTTTGTAAGGAGCCGGGCCCAACCAGAAATCATAATCCAGTTCACTAGGTACCGATTGTGGTTCCAGATATTCTTTACCAACCCAATAGAACTTCCAGTCGAAACCGGTATGTTTGCTGATCGTTACCTTTAGAGGCCAACCCAACATACCACTTTGAACCAGTTTCTTCAAAGGTTTCACGGGAGTGCCCAATCCATAGAACGGGTCAGCGAAACGGAACCAAGTGTTCAAGCGAAACATACGCCCGTATTGCTTCACGGCTTCCATTACCCGTTTACCCTCTCCGATCGTACGGGTCATAGGCTTCTCGCACCAAATATCTTTTCCAGCTTTAGCGGCCTCGACAGACATGATACCATGCCAGTGAGGAGGCGTAGCTATATGAACGATATCTACATTGGGATCCAGAATCAAATCACGGAAATCATGGTATGCGGCAATCTTATCCTTTACCAACTGTTTTCCTAACTCCAGATGATTCTTATCGACGTCACACACGGCGACAAGACGAGTCCCGGCATAGTCCACATGTCCACGGCCCATACCACCTGTACCGATAATTCCTTTTGTCAATTGATCACTTGGAGCGATGAATCCATTACCCAACACGTGGCGCGGTACAATCGTAAATGCCGCGATTCCTCCAAGAGTCTTCAGGAAGTCTCTTCTGTTTGTCTTCATAGTACGAATTTAAAATTTAGATAGAATAGATTAACTTGAGTGACAAAAATAATCATAATACTTGAAGAGACAAGAAGAATGTATATAAAAAAGAGAAGGATGCCTTTAATAAAGACATCCTTCCCTAATATTTTATGAAAATCTATTACAAAGCGAACTGCGGCTTACGGTGAATCCATTGTCCGCGGGTGAAATCCGGGAAGTCTACCAAAGCACCGCCACGAGCGATTGACATCTCTGACAAGCCGGAGATAGCGCTCCAAGCAGCAGCGTCATAGCAATCCATTGGAGCCGGTTTTTTATTACGGATAGCGTCGATCAAGTCGTACATCATGATATAGTCCATACCACCATGTCCGGCCTCAGCCGCCTCAGCGGAATGTTGTGCCCATAATTTATGGTCATATTGCTTGAACCATTCCTCCGAATCATCCCAACGGTGAGGTTTGGATTTACCCTGTACATATACATGATCGCCATCATTCATCCATAAACCCTCAGTTCCCTGAACACGGAAACCTAATGAATAAGGGCGAGGAGAATTGGTATCATGGGTTACGATGATCGTTTGTCCATTAGAACACTTAATCATAGAAGTCACGATATCTCCCAAATTGAAGTTGACCTTCGCCAACGGATGATTCTCACCTCCATTATCCACGATAAACTTATGCAATCCACGAGATTGAGTAGCCATAGCGGATAAAGAAAGGAAGCGGTTACCACGATTGATATCCATACAATGAGCTACCGGTCCGATACCATGAGTCGGATAGATATCGCCATTACGATGTACGGAATGGTTCGTACGCCATTGAGCCTCGGCGAAAGCCGTCGGACCCATACGAAGATCACCACTGCCCGGTACATAGTTGTAATGAGTTCCATCGTTGAATTTCACCTCACGCAAGTCATGCTCATAACCACAGCCACCATGCAGGATCTCGCCGAACAAACCTTGGCGAACCATATTCAACGCAGCCATACAGTCACGACGATAACATACGTTCTCCATGATATTCAAATGGCTTCCGGTTGCTTCCGAAACATTTACCAAATCCCAGCACTCCTCTAACGTGTTAGCCGCAGAAACCTCCACGCCTACATAAGGAACACCAGCCTTCATAGCGGCGACAGACATCGGTACGTGCCATTCCCAAGGACTTGCGATGATCACGCAATCAAACTCCTCGTTGTTCAACATATTCTCAAATTCACGTTCACCCCCTTTGTAAACTTTCGGAGCAGGAACATTAAATTTAGCGATATGTTTCAAGGTACTATCGATCGGGCCCTGTTGGATATCGCAAATCGCTACAATCTTATTACCGGGGATCGCCAATACATTATTAATATGTTCCTGACATCTAGAACCCGTTCCGATGAAACCGAAACGTAATTTACCATCATCTTTGCCGGCTGTTTTTTTCTTTTGGGGTTCAGCGGCGGTTGTTGTAGCTCCGGCGTTTCCGGCCATTGCCAAACCTGCGGCACCAATACCTGCGGCAGATACTTTCTTAAGGAATGAACGACGAGTGTTTTCCATATATTTTATAAATTAGTTTGTGTTTTGAGGATACAAAATTAAAAAAATATTTTTTCAATCAAAACGTTATTGAGTATTTTGAAAAATAAAGAGTCCAAGACTAAAAGTTCGTTATCTTTCCGGTTTCCCTTTTTAGCCTCTCGAAGGTCATCATCATCTGTCGAAGTCTTTTAGGTTCTTTTTCCGCCAAATTAACTTGCTGACCGATGTCTTCCTTTACATTATATAATTGATAACAGTTACTATTTCCGGCAAAGGCAGCCTCCTCCGCATCACCATAGGTATCCGGATACGGTGGGATCATGACCCAATCACCATCATAGCGCATAATTGAAATAACCTTCCAAGACAAGTTCCTTTCGCCCATTACCACCTTTTCCTAGAAAGACAGGCAAGGTGTTTTGGCTATCTACCTTATCAGAATAGGTCTGTCCGATCAACGCCGACAGCGAGGCTAACAAATCCATCTGGCAAACCAAGGCATCCGACACAGCGCCCGGCTTAACTTCCGCAGGCCAACGAAGCATGAACGGGATACAGGTTCCACCATCATACAAGCTCGTCTTTCCTCCACGAAGCGGTCCGGCCATCTTATGATCCCCAACCAATTCCACGGCTTGATCTTGATAACCGTCATCCAGAACCGGTCCATTATCGCTAGTGAAAATAACTAATGTATTTTCCGTTAGCCCCAACTTATCCATTTCCTTCAAGAATTCGGTCACGCACCAATCCGCTTCCAAGATAACATCCCCACGAGGTCCCATCCCCGACTTACCCGCGAATCTCTCGTTCGGTACACGAGGTACATGCGGTTGATGCAAGCCATAGTACAGGAAGAAAGGTTTATCCTTATTCTCTTTCATAAAACCTTTCGCCTTCTCAAGGAACAACTCTGCCATATCCTCATCTTTCCATTGGGCGGTCTTGCCTCCTTTCTGGAAACCAATTCGAGATACACCGTTTACGATAGCGCCGGCATGCCCGACACTCGGGAGCATTCTCAGTAATTCAGGATTATCCTTCCCAGTCGGTTCCCCGGGGAAATTCTCCTTATAACTGACATAGAGAGGATCGTTCGGATCGAGGTTTACACCTCTCCCATTCTCGATAAAGATACAGGGAACCCGGTCATTGGTAGCGGCTTGGATAAAAGAATAGTCGTAACCGATCTCTTTCGCTCCGGGATATAAGGGGGGTAAAACGAAATGCGTAAAAACAGTATAGAGTAAAACAGGCTTGTTTTAACTGAAAAACAACAGGTTAACAATATAGTTAAAGAACTGACCAAGAAAAACGAAACGCGCAAACGGTTTAATTGAATTGAACTGCATTTTAATTTTGAATGGGGTTTGAACGGATTTCTTGAACATAAGTTTAATTGGACGGCAGATTTGGTTTAATATGGGGTCTACATGGGCGCAAATGAAGCGCACTGGGGCGTTTTGTTGGCTCGGTTGATTGTTTGTCCGCTGAAAGAATGAAGAGGCTTAAAAAGAGCCTCTTTTCTTTTGCTTTGTTGTGGATTCGATTTGTTAAATCTGTTGATAGATTATTCTATATAAGTGCTATTTGGTATATTTGCGACAAAGTAAATACTAAATGCGTTATGATAAAGGTTATCCATGTACATTTGATCTACGAGAAGAAGAACTACTATTTCGGATCGATTTCGGCCATCTTTGATGTGCTAACGGAGAAAGAGATAGGCATTACCAAAAACAGCCTTCTGCACGCTGGTATGACTGACGGGAGTTGTAAGATCACCAAACGGGCTATGATCATTCAATCGCACCTGATAAGGGCTGCTAAGTAGTTGTTTTATCAGCTTTTAATACCTGTTTGAACGGTTTTTAGGTCGAATAGCGGGTTTCCTGTCGTCTTGAACGGCTGGAAATGCCGCTTTTTTCATATTGGCTGTGCACTTGGCTGTGCGTTTGCCTGTGCATTTTAAGCAGTGCAAAAACGAAACGTGCCGTTTGGCTGTGCATTTGGCTGTGCATTATCCCACATTTTTTTATGCGATTGATGTATATAAGACGCTTTTCAGACGGTTGTTTTTGTCGTTTTTGATATTATTAGTTGGGGGAAGTTGTATTTTTCAAATATTTATTCACTCCCCTATATTTTAAGTTACTTTTTTGTCTGTTAGCTATTTACCATTTTTAGGGCAAATAGTCCGCCGAATGCGTTTTAACCTACACTGGCAATGGTGGAACCATTCGCAGCCGATACAGCATCCCCCAATTCCCTTCTGAGTTGTGTAATCGTTTGTTCTAACTTTCCTATTTCTTTCGCCTGCTCTTGTATTGTAGCAAGAAGTTTATCTACTATTTCTGGATGAACCTGTTGCTTATATTCTTCAGCTTCATTATCTTTATTATTGGATGAATGAGTGATGTGCGTATGTGTTGGCTCTACCGAACGGCTTGTTTTTGACATTGTTCCGTTTCCTGTTAATAGCCATTCCGTATTAATATCTGAAAGCATGTTTGCAATTGACAGTAAAATATCACTACTTACTTCTGGATATTCATTATTTCGTTTATCCAAATTGAATACCCGATTAAGCTTTTGAGAACTTGATAGATTTATTATTTCACTAAAGCGTTTTACACTACCTTTTGCGTAATGCTCTACTAAGATTTTCACTCTTTCATTTATTGCCGGCAAAGGCTTGCTTGAAAAAATGTTTTCTTTTTCTTCTCCTTTATTGCCCATAATTGAAAACATGTTTGTATATTTGCGGCGTGATCAAAATATGACCACGCCTCAAAGATAAGCAAAGGCGGTCATATAGACGAATTTTAGAAGTAAAACTTAAAAATGACAAAGGATATGAAGGACGAGATTAAGGAATGGCAAGTACAGAGCAACAGGTTAAAGGTTGCGAACCTGCTGATGTTGGACGGTGTGAGTTTTAGCTATAACAAAGAGAATGGCATTGTGTTTTCCGCTCCAGATTCTTACGTCAAGAAAATGATTCATACCCTGAGGAACTGCTACGGATGTGGCACGAAACCGATTATAAACGAATATAAATAAGAAACGATGAAGGCAAAAGTGATTATTGCGCAGGCGACGGCAGAAACAGTAGGATTTCTTCACGAACTGGTTAAGGGAATGGCCGAGAAAACGGCTATCAAGGCTTATCCGAGTGTGGACTATCAAGCCGTGTTTTTCCCAGTAGATAAACACGATCTGTCTTTTGTAAAGCAGGTATTGGCAGATAGGAACTTTTCTTTTAAGGTGGAAAATGCTGAATAATAACAATAAATATGAAATTATGACACAAAAAGAATTTGAAGAGAGAACAGGCATCGTGTCGACACTGGAAGATTTTGAATACATCCATGAAGTGTATATGAATACCTCAATGGATAAAGACGCATTTTGCAAAGAGTTCAAGAAGCATGGAGAAAGCCAAATTATCCGAGATATCTATATACGGGTAGTGAACTGTAATGTGAAATTGAATCGACAAAAGGAAGTTACAAATGATCTTGCCGACTTCCTGATTGGTAAAGCTCATGCGTATGAAGACACTGACTTCCGCAACCAGGCGATGAAACTGGTTGGTGAGGTGGAAGTGGTCAAGCGAACGATTGAATTAGGGCTTCCACTTTGGGACGAAGACAGGAAGTGTATTCTTTCAATGATTAACGAACAAAGCAAATAGGTTTCCGGATAACTGACAGCCCGGAAAGACGGGCGGGCGATTAGTTCAGTCAGGTAGAACAGGCGAAACTTAACCATAAAGGCCATTGTCCCCGGTTCGAATCCGGGATCGCCCACGGTGATAACATTAAACAATAAATGATATGAAAGCGATTAGAGTTTCAGTGAATTTTCGCGAATGGTCGAAAGTGGATGGCTTTTTAGGCCGGTTCAAGGGAGAAGAAGACACTTTCATCTACCAAGTGGAAAACGTGACGTTTATTGCCGTGTTTGGCGGTGAGTGCGCGATGTCTTACTTCAAGGCTGAATTGGCCAAAGCGTTTGATGAAGAAATCCTTATTGTAGAACTCAGATAATATGACGATGAAGAGACGAATCGTAGTAGAACATGGAGAAGTAAAACGGATTGCCTTGCTCATGAATTGCACTTCCGAAACTGTATCGCGTGCGCTAGCATACAAGAAAGATACCAGGTTGGCCAAAGCGATCCGGAAAATGGCTTTGCTGCGCGGAGGTTCCGAAGTGGGTGACGAACCTGTAAACAATGGAAATCATGAAAGCGGACTGGTTAAAACCGTTTAGCGGTGAGATCGCCTGGTGGCGCAGCCTTACCGGGAAAGAGAAGTTATATACCGTTTACTTTCTGCTGAGTTTTACCTTGTTGGTTGGAATGGCGGATTGTAATCCGGTATGGGTGATGTTTTTGGCCGTGTTGAATTTCGGCAACTCTGCACGGCTGGTAAAAAGAGTGCCGATCGATAAACTGGAAGATTATTAACCGGTAAAACAATCGGGAATGGAATATTACAATAAAATATTGTGCGTGACATACGAAGAACTGACATCCGGGGATGATCCGGTGATCAAGCCTAACACGCTTTACAGTAATGTCCGCCGGGGAAACATCCAATGCGTCAACCGTGGCGGCGGCGAGGGGAATCGCGCCCTGTACGTCTATTCCTCCATTCGCGACAAATACCAACAACGTTTTGTCGCCAAGTATGGCGAACCCGAAGAGATCATGAGAAGAGAGATACTGCGCGGACGTGTCCGCAAAGATGAGAAGGCGGAGGACTTCTTCGAGAAGCACCGCTATGACAAGAACGGCGAGCTGGTACCGCTTCCGGAGCCGACGATCACGGCCTATACGCTGAACGCCTCGGTGCTGAATACGCTGATCGGCGATATCGCCCGCATCCGTCCCAACCGCAACAAGCTGGGCGTATCAGGCGACTACTGGGAGGAGATAATGAAACGGAGCGAAGAGCTGCGCACAGAGTTCGGCCATACGCTGCCCGGCTGTGTCGGACGGTTGAAGGAACTGATCAAGCGGTACAGCCCCGACCATTACGAGGCGCTGATCAGCGGGAAGTATGGCAACAGGAACACGCTGAAGATTGGCGAGGAGGAAGGACGGTACATCATCGCACTGAAGCGGAGCCAGATGCCCAAATATACCGACCACCAGATCTTCGAGACCTACAACCGCACGGCCCCGGAAAGGGGCTGGAAACCGCTCAAGAGCGAACGGGGCATGAAGGGCTGGCTGAACAGCCCCCGTATCAAACCCCTGTGGCACGATGCCGTGTTCGGCGAAATGCGGACACACCAGCTCTACGACCGCAAGCACCACACGTTGCTCCCCGCCAGCCGGGATTCCCTCTGGTATGGCGACGGCACGAAACTGAACCTCTATTACCGGGACGAAAGCGGAAACAAACGCACGATCAACGTCTACGAGGTGGTGGACGCCTACAGCGAGGTGTTGCTGGGCTACCATATCAGCGAGCGGGAAGACTACATCGCCCAATACCACGCCTTCCGCATGGCGATACAGCGCAGCGGGCACAAGCCTTACGAGCTGGTGTGCGACAATCAGGGAGGCCACAAGAAGAACACGGCCAAGGGGTTCTTCTCGAAGATCAGCCGGATCCACCGGCCGACCGCCCCCTACAATGGCGAGTCGAAAACGATCGAGAACATCTTCGGCCGTTTCCAGCAACAGGTGCTCTGGACGCGCTTCGGCTACACGGGGCAGAACGTGACCGCCGTAAAGGCCACCAGCCGCCCGAACCTGGAGATCATCAACGCCAATATCGACGCGCTCCCCACGCTGGACGAACTGCACGAGATCTACGAGGCAGCCCGGGAAGAGTGGAACGAGATGAAACACCCGGCCACCGGTATCTCCCGGATCGAGATGTACGAAAACAGCGTGAACGAGGAGACCGATGCCGTCAGCGTGCGCGACATGGTCGACATGTTCTGGTACACGACCGAGAAGCCCTCGACCTTCACCTCCAGCGGCATCAAGATCACCGTGCAGAAAAAGGACTATACCTACGAGGTGTATGACGACCAGGGCAATCCGGATCTGGAATGGCGTCGCCGGAACACATTCAAGCAGTTCTATGTGCAATACGATCCGACCGACATGCGCAGCGTCCGGTTGCTCTGGATGGACAAAGGCGGAGCGTTGCGCTTCGAGCGCGTAGGGTTGCCGCCGATCTATATCCACCGCGCCCAACAGGAACAAACGGAAGAGGAAAAGGCGTTTATCCGCCGGCAGCAGGAAGCCATAGCCGGCGAGCGTGTCGAACGACAGATTATCGCCAAGGAGATCGAATACGAACACGGTGTTGCTCCGGAACAGCACGGCCTGGTCAGCCCCGACCTGAAAGGGCTCTCCAAAGAGGCCAAGGAACAGCTTGACCGCCGTACACGCCAGTACAGCCAACCGAAGAGACGGACGCTTCGGGTATCATTGGGTCGCGACACCAAGGAATTGAGTAACGTCACCTGGGACCAGCTCGGCGGCAACAACGAGGTAAGCTTGAGTAACGTGGCAGGCAAACTATAAATTAGGAATCATAAATCGAAAATCATACAATGGAAGCATTAAGCAACAAACAGAAAGACGCCATCCGCGAGGCTCTTCGCGCCTACGTCGCCAAGTATCCCAGCCAAAACAAGGCGGCCGGGAGTTTGAAGAACACATCGGTCGGCACGATCAGTTGTATCGTGAACGGCAAGTATGAAAACATTTCGGATAAGATGTTCCGCGACATCGCCGCACAGATCGGTGGCGGAAAGAACGAAACCGGCTGGCAGATCGTCGAGACCTCCGCCTACCAAGAGATCAACTTCGCGCTCGACGATGCCCAGCGCTGGCGCAACGTCACTTGGGTGGTGGGCGAAGCCGGGTGCGGCAAGACAACGACGGCCCGCCTCTATACCGAAGAACACAAAGAGGTGTTCTATATCCTTTGTTCCGAAGATATGAAGAAAGGAGACTTCGTGCGTGAGATTGCCCGGAAGGTGGGTATCAAGACCGACGGGCACAACATCCGCGAGGTGTGGAGCCTGATCCTAGACGACGTGATCCAGATGGAAGCTCCGCTCCTGATCTTCGACGAAGCCGATAAACTGACCGAACCGGTGTTCCACTACTTCATCAGCATGTACAACAAGTTGGAGGAGAAATGCGGCATCATCTTCCTCTCGACCGACTACATCGTGAAGCGTATCCAGAACGGCCTGCGCTACCGTAAGCCCGGCTACAAGGAGTTCTACAGCCGCATGGGACGCAAGTTCTTCGAGCTGGAGGCCACCACGCCGAACGATGTCTATTCCATCTGTGTTGCCAACGGGCTGAGCGACCGGAAAAAGATCGACGAGGTGATCCGAGACGCCGAACCGTGCGACTTCGACCTCCGCCGCGTGAAAAAGGCGATCCACCGGGTCAAACGGATGGGCGAGTAAACAACCGTTCGAATGCTATTTGAACACAATTCGAAAACAACATGAAACGAGCAATAAGCGTCCGGGACATCCTTGACAAGAAATATGAGACATTCCCCTTTGAGGGAAAATGGAAAGAGGCGTTCGATACGCCCGAGAACCGGGGTGTCTGGTTCATCTGGGGCAATTCGGGCAACGGGAAGACCTCGTTCGTCATGCAACTCTGCAAAGAGCTGTGCAAATACGACCGGGTGGCGTTCAATTCGCTGGAGGAAGGCACCTGCCTGACGGTGCAGAATAACCTACGTCGGTTCGGCATGGGCGAAGTAAGCCGCCGCCTGGCATTCATCAAGGAAGACATCCCGGCACTGAAGGAACGGCTTGCCCGTCACAAGAGCTTCAACATCGTGGTGATCGACAGTATCCAGTACACGCAAATGAACTACCGCGATTATATCCTTTTGAAAGAGGCGTTCCCTGACAAACTCTTCATCTTCATCAGCCACGCACGGGGTAAAAACCCGAAAGGTGACGCGGCCACCAGCGTGATGTATGACGCCGACCTAAAGATCTATATCGAGGGCTACGTAGCTTTCAGCAAGGGGCGTTACATCGGCGACACCGGCCGGTATGTCATTTGGGAAGAGGGAGCACGTGAAGCCGGTTTAATCTAAAACGAATCAGATATGAAAGTAATACAAATGAAACCCAAACAAGGCTACGCAAAGCCCGACAATTACGCCGCTTTCTACGGCTTGCTGAAACAGATGCCGGGAGCGAGCAAGGAAGAGATCGTGCTTCAGTTCACGAACGGGCGTACCGACAGCCTGCGCGAAATGTCGCTCCACGAATACAACGAAGCCATCCGTGCGATGGAGAAGCTGACACGCGCCGAAGAGACCGAGGCCATGCGTATCCTGAAAAGCAAGCGGTCGGCCGTGCTTCACCAGATGCAACTGTCAGGTGTCGATACCGCCGACTGGAAGAGGGTCGATGCCTTCTGCCTCGACAAACGGATCGCCGGCAAACGGTTTGCCCGGCTCGATTACGAGGAACTGGAGGCATTATTAAAGAAGATTCGCGTTATCCGCCGGAAACAAAAGGAGGGGGATTGACAATGGCACGCTATATACCCCTACAAGACAAACTTGATGAGATCGAGGAACAGGGCGGACGCCTGCGCCGCCGTCTGGACTACCTGAAAGGCGAGCGCGACTTTCTGGTCGACACGCTGCTCACCCGGCCGGTGAAGGATATGGAGGCGCAACGCCGGCTGCTGCGGGAGTGGGACGAGGAGATCGAGAAACTGGAGCGATCCATCGACTACCTCCGCCGGGAATATATGAAATACAAAGAAACTCAGAATAAACAGATGTGTAACAATCCAAAAAAAGAAAAAACATGGAAGCAACAAAACAAACAGTCGAAATGACGGACGAGGAACTGAGACAGTTTGAAGCGTTCAGGAAAGAACAGGCCGCCAAACGAGCCAAGGAACAGGCCAAACGTGACCGCGAGGCCTACAAGGAACTGGTGGACGAAACGATCGAGGAGGCGATCCCGGACTTGCAAGCGGTCAGCGACTGCATCAAGACCGTGAAAAACGGCGTACTGAATAACTTCCGCCGTGTGATCGACATGAAGTCGGAAGTCTTGAAGTTGAAAAAAGACGGCCAACGCACGGACACCTTCACCAATACGGCGGGGGACAAGCGTATCACCGTAGGGTATTATGAGACCGACGGCTACCGCGACACGGTGGAGGACGGTATCGCCATCGTGAAGGAGTATATCGAGGGGCTTGCCGACAACAAGAAAACGAAGGCACTCGTAAAAATGGTACTCCGCCTGTTGGCCCGTAACGCGCAAGGAACGCTGAAGGCAAGCCGTATCGTCCAGCTTCGCAAGATAGCCGAGGAATCGGAAGACGAGCGTTTCATGGAAGGCGTGCAGATCATCGAGGAAGCCTACCAACCGGCCATCAGCAAACAGTTCATCCGGGCTGAGGTCAAGAACGACAACGGGGCATGGATAGCGATACCATTAGGAATGACAGAGGCATGAGCAAGCAACAACACGCGCTATTGATCCAGCCGCCGCTCTTCCCGAAAGAGTGTCCTGTCGAACGGGTCGAGTTCGGCGGCTTCCCCTGTAGTTATTGCCACGGCAACGGCTGGTTCTGGGGAGTGGATGATTACGGAGAGCGCATCAAGCAGGATTGCCCCGTGTGTAAAGGGAATAAACGTCTGAAGGCGGTCGTAACTATCGCCTGGCAGCCGGATGAAACAGGTAAGAATAGATAATCAAAATGAATATGAGCAACATTTTAAACAAATTCAGAAGAAAACCGGCGGAACCTGTCAAAACGGAATCCCCGGCACTCAAACGTGAAAAGACGATCCCACCGCATATCGTGGTCTGCAAAGTCTGCGAGGGTAAGGGAAGGAAGGAGGGTACGATTTGCCCGCAGTGTAAAGGCACCGGTCGGGTAATCGTATCGTGCGAGGTAACAACGTATGTATCGGCTTATATGCCGGAAGACGCCACATAAGAGTGGAGGGTCGCGTAGGCATACGGGAAAATAAAAACCGCCTTCTTTTTCGAGTTATCACAAATACGGAGGAGAAGGCGGTTTTATAAAAAATACTGAAGGTATGGACTCAAATGATCAAGCAAGAGCTGTTCCGAAATAAATCGGAGCAGATATTATTAATAAAGAAAGTAGGCGTATGAATAAAATTATTTTTGGCTTGATAGGCCTGACCGGTTACATATTGTTTCTTGTCGTTCTGGCTGTAGTGGCTTTTAGAATTAATTTTTGGCTTGGACTTCTTGTTGTCTCCATTGAAATGATGGTTACATATGCTATTGCAGTAAAAGATAAGATAAACTAACAACTAAAAAAATATGAAGATAAGAAACAATGATTTGTCAAACAGAAGTATTGATATTGATATAGCTGATGGCGTTTCAATTCATCTTTATAAATGTGAGTATGACGAGTTTATCAAACTTCTTTTACCTGATATGGAGCAAGAAATAAAGAATGCTTATACTCTCCAACATAGAGCAATAGAAAATCGCCAAAAATGCTGGGAGATGGTAAAAGAAATTCGAGAATTATTCTACGACTGTTCCGATGAAGGGTTCTGCGTCCGGAAAAGTCTGGGTGAAATAGATGAAAAAAAATTAGTAGAAGTGTTGGAAAAATACCACAAGCTATTAGGTTTTGTTTAATTCTAAATTAAATAGATATGAATACAAGAATCGCACGTCAAATGGGTTTAGTGCCCAGCGTTTCCCAATGCATCAAGGATGCGGAGGGATCAGCGGAATTGATTAAAGAACGTATTCCACGGTTAAGAAGTCGGATTGCCAAGCGGCAAAGTGAAATGAGCCTTGAGTTTTTCGAGGCAGTGGTCTATCATTTGAAACGATTACAACATCTAGAAGCAGAAAAGAATCAATAACGACATAAGAGTGATGGTTAAAAACATTTTGATTCGCAATCTAACCGTAGATGACAACAGGATGTTGCAGGAGATAAAACGTGAAACAGGTCACCAACAGGCCTCAAGAGCCTTGTTAAGAACGGGGCACGATTATCTCCGCCTCCTTGAAACAAGCGGGTTACAAAGGGAAAAGATTGCTATACTTGAAGAGGAGAACAAAAAACTCCGACAAAGCTCCGCGGCGATTTTAAAAGCGGTTGAAGATATAGAAAGTGTTATCAAAAACAACATATAAAAGTGTTATATAAGAAATATGATAACATTACAAGAGAAAGGTCCGGAAATGGTTGTAATAACCTTCCGGGCCTTTTATCTTTGTTCACACAAAGGTTGTTTGGTTTATCTGTTCTATGGGTTATCACCGGAATACATTAAAACGCATCGCGCTTGTCTGCGACATCGTGAGGCGGCATTATGAACCAGGTAGGCGCGACCGCTGCTACAAAGAGGTGTGGCGGCGGTACGTCTATCCGGTTTATCCGATGTGCTACCGGACGTTCTTGAATTACATCGGGGTGAACATCCACCAAGAACGTACCCGCAATGAAGACCGGCAGTTATCCCTCTTCTGATTCCACCGCATACCCGGTCGTGAAAGTCATCGCATATTCGCGGATCGCGTCCTCACGGTTGTAACGGGTGACCTCCTGCTGCTCGATATCGTTGAAAGCATCGGTACCGAACCCATACAGGCAATTGCCCACCTGTTCCATCAAGTCGAAGATAGCGAATGCCCGGCTGCGGTGCTGTTCCGGAGCGGCCATGTTACCCGTGAAAACGGGACAGTCGGCAATACGGATCAGGAAGGTCAGCCGGGCACGGCGCAACCCCCACGTTTCCGACTCGAAGCCGATGTGGCTCACGCTGATCAGCGCGCAAGGAAACTTTACCGGCGGGGCTTCGTTGTAATAATCCATCTGTCCCCAGTCTTCGCTGACGTAAGCCAGATCGGGAACCTGCTCTTTTAGCCGCCGCATGACGGCTTCCAAAATCTCTTTCATTGTATAATAATTTATCGTTATAAATTTGCATAAACATTCAACATGATTTATGATTTGTAATTTATGATTTGAAGGCTCGCTTAGCCTCTTCCAATGTCTTTTCAGCATTCTCCCGAACCACTTCCGCGGCGATTTCCCTTATACGGGGATGCTCGCCGATAAAGGGGCGGGCTGGTACTGAAATCGTCCGCCTGATCCGTTTGGCGAGGGCCATACGGCGGAACTTCTCTTCGCCGGGTTTGTCACCCTGTTCACGGCGTTCACGGGCTTTCGCCCATGCCCAGCGGCGCATCTTGTCGGAGGGGACGAAGTCCTGCCGCACCGTGCCGCCATAGTTCTGTAATCCGGCATATTTCAGGCTGTTTTCATAAATCAACCTCGTGCCGTCTATCCGGCTATGCAGACTGCGCCGGAGGGCACCGGTGCGCATCAACATCGATCCCTCCGACGGATTGTAGTTCGGACTGAGCGGTGCCCACGGCCGGTCGAAGAAGGCCTTCCGCTCGAAGTTGCGGTCAAATTCGTCATCCAGCTCGACTTTCAGGTCACGCATGACATTATTTAGGAAATCGTTGTTGTCCATATTGATATGTTTTGTATATTTGCGGCGGTTCTAAGCCGAAAGGCCGTGAGCCCCCTTCTGGCAGATTTGATTACTTCAGGTCTGCCAGTCGTATTTTAAAGCCCTCCGATACGATCTCGGCCCGTGTCAGACTTACATCTTTCCCGTTTATCACGATCGTAATGGTCCGTATGTTATCAGAACGGCGCACCCTTGAACGCAAGGCGGCACTCAAATCCTCAAGCGATATATCCGAATCGATCCAAAGCACGATATGGTCGGCTTGGTTCTTGGCGTCCCGGATCAATCGGTCGATGGAGTTCTTGGAGGGCGTCTGGCTGACCTTGTATTCCTCCTCATACCCCAACGTCCGGTTGTAGCTGTCCGCCGATTTCACGCCGTCCGGGTTATCCAGCAGGTCGATCTCGTAGCCGTATTTGTTGGCGAAATAAGAGCCGACCCGGATGTTTTCTTTCCGCTCTCCCTTGCCATGCCCGCTATGGATACGAAGCTGTCCGGCGGTGGTCGGTACCACCATATATTCTTTCTCCCCCGGATGAAGGGCGTCCCGTACCGCTTCCCGTTCGCGTTGGCTTACGTCATAATAAGGATGGTGTTTCGGAAATACGACCTGTTGCTTGCCGGGATTGAAACGGAACATCTCGGCACGGTTCACGCCGTTCTTTCCCGCTTGGTAGGTCGCCTCCCGTCCCTGCTGGATGGCGGTCACGCTGTCCGATTCGGGATACTTGCCTTTGCGCACCTGTACCACCGTACAGCGGCATCGCCATCCGTTTGGCGGGAAGAACTCCTCCCAGAAGGGATCAGAGGCCGGTAGCGTCACATTGTGCAGTACCGCGTGTTCCGGACGAACCTTGCTATCGTGCGCGGTACGGTATTGCAGGTTGTAGCGGTCGCCGTCCGCCTCAAAGTCCTTCCATTTGGCGGCCATTTCCGAAGAGGCCTGGGCGAAGAGATATTCCGCTTTCAGCCAATGGCGGTTATAATCCTCCTTGATCGCCGTTATATCGTTGTAAAAACGGTTGAACGGCTTCACCGTCCCGTCTTCGTCGCGCAACAGGCGGGATGCCTCCCTCAATCCCTGGTAGGTCTTGAATCCGGAAAAGACAAAGATATCCTCCTTGAGCTTTCGCGCCATGGCCTCCGGAATCACGCCGCTCTCCAAAGAGGGAGCGATCGCCCCCTCATACGCCCCGGCATACGCGTCCACCAAGGCACGGACCTTCGGCTCCGCCAGCATCTCCGCCGTGAAACCCTCCCTGCGGAATATCTTTCGCAGGGCCGATTTGAAGACACGCTCGTCGATAGCGGGTATGTCTTCGTTACCCTCGGCCTCAAAAGGAGTAAGACCGTCCCGGTACAATTCATTGATCCGTGCCGTCAGCCCCGATTCTCTTTCGGGGCTGATCCGAAAAAACCTTCCTGTCCGGAAGATCGTTTGCCGGTTACCTCGATACCGAACTTGTCCTTGATCCAAGTCGGATCGATCTCATAGTATTGCATCGCTTGCGCGGTACGTTCCCACAACTGTCCGGTGTCCTCTTCCGAATTGAACGAGAAACGCAAGCCGTCCGGAAGAAAACCGATCCGGAAGAGCGCCGGAAGGACGATGGAGTTCATCCAGTCCTCCACCTGCCGTTTATCGGAATTGACATACTTCTCCAGTTGTTTGACACCCACTTCCTCTTTCGAGCGGTTGCCGTTCTTGGTGTCCTGCCCGATCTGCGCCCCGCTGATGAGCAGCGACATCTCGGAGTTGCAAAGAGAGATCAGGTTGTTATACACATCCCCGTTCGTACTGACCCCTTGGGCAAATTGGAACTCCTCGGTGGTATCGATGATAAAGTAGGCCGCCGACCCCATGTCACGCAGCATATCCTCCGCCCGGTCGAGCATCGCCGGATCTTGCGTGTTGGTCTTGATGTAGCGGGGCGGTATGCCGTAGATCTCGCACAGCTCCGACCAGCACGAGTGGGCGAACTTCTTGAACAGGGCGTGCGGCACCGCCTTGTTCAACAGCCCGTAGTTACCGGGTGCGCCGAACTCCACGACATAGGTGCCGTATTCCCGCAGTTCCCGGTAATACGCCCCCTCGTCGGCGGTGCTGTCATAGAGGAGCAGCCCCTGTTCCGGTACCACGTTCTGCCGGGGTATCAGCGTCACGCCGATACCGTCCGTTTCCGAGGTGGAGAACTCGACCAATGAATGGCCGTAGAAAACCGATTCCAACATATAACGTATCAAGAGCGGGAACCAGACCGCCGACGAGAGAGTCCGGGTGGCCTCCTCGTCCACCTTGCCCGAAGCGTCTTTCAGGCTGAACTCCAAGGAGAGCGTCCGGCCGATGCGCTGCTCGATCTGGCTGGTCAGGAGCGCGTCGAGCATCACGTCGGCATACAGGTCCATCAACTCCCGGCGGCGGGGGCGGTCTACGCTGTCCGCCTGGCGGAGCGCACGCCGCCAGCTGTCGAGGTCTTTCCTGACACGGCTGATCGCTTTGGGCACGATTTTCCGCACCAATCCCTCCCGTTGCTTAACGAAAGTCTTTTGTGGCTTTTTAGAGCCTTTTTTATATTTGGGTATATACTTATCCGTTTTCATGTTTATCTCTTGTTTTTAACGGGTTTTGATAGCGTTTTAACGGTCTTGGAAATTCACCACGAATGACGGAACTTCGGGTTACTGCCGAAGCGTACCGCTCCGACCGGATTCCCGCCGTCTTCCCGGAGGGGAAGCCCGGACGGGATATCGCCCTTCATCAGCTCTTTTAGGTAGGACATATCCCGGTCGTAGGTCTCTTTCACCCGACTGTAGAGGATGTCCACGTTGCAGCGCCGGATCAGGAACCACAGGGCGATGTTCTTGCAGATCTCCAACAGTTCCGCGTCCCGCTCGTTACCGGTGGCGGAGAAGATCTTTTCCACGTCATACCGTCCGGACAACAGACGCGTGACCCGTTGTACCGCCGCCAGCATACAGGCCTGTACGATCGTGTCGTCGTAATCGGTGATCTCCTCCAGCTTGTACTCGGCGGCCACCGTCTTCATTTCTTCAATCTCTAAAAACATGACTGTGAATTATGATTTATGAATTATCTATTGCTTAATATTTCCGGCTTGGACGTTTGCCGACCCGATAGGTTCCGGCACAGGCCATGCTGCGCTGGTTCAACAGGAACACGGCACCTTCCAAGGCATCCGGCGCGTCATCGTGTACCCGGCTGCCCTTCTCGAACATCAAGAGCTGCTCCACCAATTGCGTCATGCCGGGTGAATCCTTCTCTTTCTCGTTCAGGATAATCAAGCCACGCTCGAAGAGGGGCTGCATCGCCTCGATACGCGAGAACTTGTCCGGCTTCTTGCGCCCGTCGCCCCGGATGGGGATCTGGTGGCCGATAGAGTCTCCCACCTTCTTGAACTCGTCCAGCATCAAGTCCTGTATGAAGTTCGACTCCATGTAGTACATCACCGGGACACGTCCGGCGATATAGCCGTCGATGTCGTAATGCCAAGCGACCATGTTGGAGACGCTGGTCTGGTCCGCGTAGGCTTTCAGGAGGTGGTATTGCCCACCCTTGGTCTTGCCCACCAGCATGGTCGCCTTGAAGTCGTTCTGCGTGGATGCCTTAAACGAGGGGTCGGTATAGCAGATCAGGCTGCGGTATTCTTTCAATGGCAACATTTTCCCGTAGCGGATATGTTTGCGCAGGAAAACCGCCCCCTCGTTGACGGGATTGTTCATGTATTCCTTTTGGAACCGCCGTTCACCCATGTAGGTACGCAGCTTCAAAATCTCCTCCCGGCTGTATTTCTCCGCCCAGGAGGGCTGACCAGACGCATCGATGGCGTTGACCACCGTGTGGTGCGTCTCCGGACGTTCGGCGAAACGGCTCAGGATGCTGTCCTTGCCGATCCGGTTCCCGACCAGCACGAACCGCCCGCGCCCCATGTCCATCGCGCCGAGCAGGGCGGTCAGGCACCAGTCGAACGCCTGCGACACACGCGCCTGGTTGCGTACCATCTCGTCATCGTCTATATCATCGATCACGATATAATCCGGACGCTGGCCCCGGTTCTTGATACCACGGGGGGACTGTCCCCGGCCGATGGACATGAAGAGCATCCCGTCCTTGGTCTTGAACTCGCCGGTGCTCCAGCTGCCCTCGTCGATCTGAATGTTGAAGTCCGCTTTCAGAAGACTGTTGAACTCCAGTTCGCATTGCAGGTCGGAAAGCAAGCGGTCGGCGCTGTCTTCCGATTTCGATACCAATATCATCACGTGGATGGAGCGTTTCTCTTGGATCATCAACCAGATAGGAATCATCAGACTGATATGGGTACTCTTGGCGTGGCCGCGGGCCCACTCGAAGACGGCACGGGTATGGGGACACATCTTCAGGTACTTGGCCGCGTCTATCTGGAACTTGCCGCACTTGGTGATACGCCCGGTCTCCTTGTCGGTACAGAGGTGCGGGAAATAGGTCTCAACAAAGAATGAGTAGTCCTTACGTGCCATATCGGTGCGAGCTTCTACCTCTCTTGATGTGTCTGACAGGTGAAAATCATAAGAGAGGATGAGATTTTTTCGTTCCTCCCATCTTTTCCATTTCTCCTTGCTCAGTTTGTTCTTAGCCATTGTTAATGCGCATTAAAAGGTACTTGTCTTGATATTTGGTGAGCTGCTGTACGAACCCGGTCGTGATCGCCTTGTCCGACGCGCTTTGTTCGATAATCCAGTCGCCGAATTTCGTCAAGATGTCAGCTACATCGTCCAAGGTATATCCTGACTTGATTTTTTCCAGCTGACTTGCCAGTTTCGCGAACTCGTCACCGTTGAAACCCTCCTCACTGTCAAGCATCTCATTGATCTTCATCAACGTCTTGTTGATGATCTGGTCGCGGCTGACGGTTCGGGCGGCGCGTTTCAACCCCCAACCGCCGTCCTCCTTCCACTTGACCAGCGTCTGCTGGCTCACGCCTACCCGCTCGGCGATCTCCTTCTGGGGAACCTTCTGCATATACAGGAGATAGGCGTATTCATACTTTTGCGGGTCTTTCACACGGATGCCCGCCTTTTCCTTGTTTGCTTTTTCTACCATAAGCGTTCTTTGTTTTCGGCAAAGTTCAAGTGAATTAAAGTGGCTGGAAACAAGAGTGTAAAGAATTTCACCCCTGTTTTCGCTCCCGGAACGCTCCCGGTAATTTCGCCCTCAAAAACGGATCGCACATGAACGAAGACGAATATGCATTGAACGATGAGAGCGTGGTGAACAGCCACGGCTTTGTCCTCCTGAACGCCGGCGGACGCTTTGAGCGTTACAACGAGAATCCGGTGATGCTTTTCAACCACGAGTCCGCCAGCCTGATCGGCCAGATGACCGCTTTGAGGGTAGAAGGAACGAGGTTGATCGGCAAGGCGGTCTATGACGAGGAGGACACTTTGGGGGCGAAATGCAAACGCCAGGCGAAGAAAGGTTTTTTAAAAGGATGCAGCCCCGGAATCATCATCAACGCCGTGGAACTGCGCACCCTGCCGAACGGCGAGGAGCGCGTGACGGTGACCGACTGGGAGCTGTGCGAAGTGAGCCTGGTAAGCGTCCCCAGCAACAGGAACGCGCTGCGCCTGTACACCAAACAAGGCGATATCATCCCCGACGACCGGGTAAAACTAAGCGTCGAGGCATTGTTAAACATCAACAAACCCAACAACAACGAAATGGACAAAATCATCCTGACAGCCGAGGCGTATATCGCATTAGGCTTAAAAAGCAACGAGGCGGATGGCAAGTCGATCTCCGCCGCCATCATGGAACTCCAGTCACGTGCCGAGAAAGCCGAGAAGGAACTGGACAACCACCGCAAACTGAAAGCGACCGAATTGGTGGCGTTGGCCATCAAGGAGGGCCGCATTACCGCCGATAAAAAAGAATCGTTCGAGAGACTGGCCCTTAACGATTATGACATGGCCAAGACAACCCTGGAGGCCATCCCCGCCAAGGAATCCCTGTCAGCCAAAGTCACCCATTCGACCGGCAGGACAGCCGTAGCGGATGGGCGCAAGGACTGGACCTATCTCAAATGGGCCAAGGAAGACCCCGAAGGATTGAAACGCCTGAAAGCGGACGATCCGGAGGCGTTCGAGGAATTGAAGAAACGGATTAAATAACCATTAAACAAGTATTTTATGCCTATAGAAAAGCAAATTTGGATCGCCATGTTGATGGAAGGGTTCTATCCCGACCGCACGTTCCTGACCCGTTCGGTAGATATGACACCGATGGTGGAATACAACAAAATCAACTTGGCCGAAGCCGGTGTCGCTCCAGATGTATTGATTGATAACACGGATTATCCCGTGGAGACCATGAGTCGCCCCGATACACCGTTGGATTTACCCCTTCATACCTTCGATACGAAGAACACGGTGGTGCGCAACGTGGAGGAGATGGAAACGGCCTACTCCAAGATGGAGAGCGTGGTGCGTCAGCACCGCAATACCTTGCAGTCGAAGACGGCCGCCTACGCCGCGCATAACTGGGCACCGGCGAAACACGCCGAATTGACACCGGCCAAGGAAACCCTTGCGCCGGGTAAGATTTCTTTCGAGGACATCCTAAAAATGGATGCCTGGTTCCGTTCACAGGACATCGACCCGGCTACATTGGTAGCGGTACTGAACCCGTACCACTTGGCGGACCTGCAACTGGAGGATATGAAGCTCTACAAGACAATGCTGGAGTCGAACCGTTTATTCGGGTTCAACGTCTTCACCTTCTCCAAACTCCCATATTACAAGCAAGAGGACGGTACGAAAGTGGCGTTCGGTACAGGGGACGCGGAGGCAGACGCGCAGTGCTCACTGTTCTACTCCGACCAGGAAGTGATGCGCGCCGACGGCGATATCGAGGTGTTCGCCAAGTACAAGGATCCAGGCGAGCGTGGCGACGTGATCGGTTTCCAGAAACGTTTCACGGCACTGCCTATCCGTAATAAGTACCAGGCGGTAATCTATAACAAAGCGTAACCGATGGCCAAACTCAAGCAATTAGTCATCCACTGCACCGCCACCCCCGAAGGCCGTGAAGTATCGGCGGACGAGATCCGCCGTTGGCATTGCGCCCCCCTCAGTGAAGGCGGCCGCGGCTGGAGACAGGTGGGCTATACCGACCTGATACACCTCGACGGTACGGTGGAGCGACTGGTGGATAACAACGAGGACGACGTGGTGGATCCCTGGGAGATCACGAACGGGGCGGCCGGACACAACTCCGTCTCCCGGCATATCGTCTATGCCGGAGGGGTCGCCGCCGACGGTCGCACCCCCAAGGACACCCGCACCCCGGAGCAGCGGGAAGCCCTCGCCGCCTACGTGAGGGACTTCCACCGCCGCTTCCCCTCTGCGCGGATCGTCGGCCACAACGAGCTGGCGGCGAAGGCCTGCCCCTCGTTCGACGTACAAAGGTGGCTCAAGACGGTTGACAAGTGACAGTTGACAGTTAAATCATAATTCAAAACTCATAATTCAAAATTCGGACTCATGGACTGGAACGCGTTGTTCAACTATCTCGGCACGGGAGGCGGCTTGATCGTCCTCTTGAACTGGCTGGCCGGCCTTCCGCTGCTCAAGAGGAGAAAGCGGCTGGAGAAGGACGACGTGTCCCGGCTCATGGCCGAGAAAGACAATGAGACCATATTCAAGCTATATGACGAGATACGGGATTTCCAGGCACGTATGTCGCATCTGGAGGGCTGCGTCGCGAAGATCGTGGTGTGCCCTATGTATGATCGCTGTCCTGCTCGCCACCTCGTGCAGGACTACAAGAGAAGATATTTCCGTCCGGGCGGTCGACAGCCTCCGGTGGGAACGAAAGGTCACCGCCACCCTCGCGACAATCCCATCGAGCCTGGCGACGCTGCGGGTGCCGATCGACAGCCTCCGTAGGCTGCCCGAAGGAGCCACCTACACCCAAAAGGAGGGACAAGCCACGGCCTCGGTCGGGCTGGAGGGAGAAACGATCGTCATCCACGCCGGATGCGACAGCCTACAAGCGCTGGTCCTCTCCTTGGAGGAGAGACTGGACCGGGCGCAAGAGGAGCTGGCGAACACCTTAAAGGTGAAAGAGCCTCCGGACATCCCGTTTTGGATGACGCTCAAAGGGTATTTGACCGGCGTTCTGGCAGGCCTCGCCCTAGGCTGGGTTCTCGCCCGAAAAAGAAATCAAGACTCATAATTCAAAAATCAAAGACATGACAGAAACAAACAAGACAAGATCCATAGGCCTGAAGGTCGCCCAGTTCGGTGACGTGAATCCGGCCGGAGGTATGCCCAACACGATGAAGCAGTTGGCGCGTACCATGAAAGGGACGGCCTCCTTCACCACCGAGGCCGATACGACCACCGATTTTTACTGCGAGGAGGAGCCCGCCGCCCCGGTGGAGAGCATCGGGAACGAGCCGGGATTGAAGCAGATCAAGCTGAACTTCCTGGAATGGGACAACGACACCTTGAAGGAGACCTTCGGCGGTACGGTATCGGAGCCCGAGGACGTGACCATCGACGGGAAGACCTACAACGTGACGAAATACCAAGCCCCGCGTGACATCGTGACGGTGCGGAAGGCCGTGCGGGCGATCTCCCTGCACAACGTGGTGATCGAGATCCCGAACGCGCAGGTGACCGCCCGGTTCGTATGGAACCTGACCCGCACCGACATCGCCCAGATCGAGGTGACGGCGAAGGCACTGGCCCCGATCGGAGAGAACGAGGGGCCGTACGCCATCTATAAGTTGGGCGAACCTAAAGCGTAAGCCCGTATGGAGAAGCGAACCATCGAATCCCACGCCGCCGACGCCCTGCTGGACCGGCGGCTGACCGTCAACCTCCCGGCCCCGTGGTTGCTCCGGAAGTTGGGGAAGAAGACGATCCGTTACGGAATACCCTTCCCGAAAGGCGAGACCCTCTGCCGGATGGCAGCGATCTTCTGCCGGATGGATCTCGACCTGAAGGAGCTGAAGGCAGGCGACCTCGGTACCACGCTGGAGTGCATCGCCCGGAACGGAAAACGGGTATCGAGGGTGATTGCCGAGGGGATGGTGGGCAATAGTATCTTTTCCCGCCCTTTGGTCCGTCCTTTGGCGTGGTACATCCGTTGCCATACGACCATGCGTGGAATGGCGGAATTGGCGCAGGTGCTCCTGGTCATGGCCTACCCGGAGGATTTTCTGAATATTATCTTCTCGCTCGCCACGATGAACCTGATGGCGCCGACGGAGAGCCAACCGATGAGAAAAGGGAGTTAAGGGAGGAATACGAGCCTCCCCATAGCCCTTTCGGACGTATCTACGCGCTGATTGCCTCCGGGGCGTTCACCTACGACGAGGTGATGCGAAAGATACCATGGATCGTCATCCTCACGATGATCAACGACCCGGGACAGAGACGGAAAAAGAAGGAGGAAGAGGAAATCATTCAAACGGAGGAGGAAGAGCTTGACTTTCTCGGCCTCTCCTGACTCATAATTCAAAATTCATAATTCACAATTTAACAGTTCATGGCAGACGAACCTTTATACGTGACATTCGAGTTCCGCGGGAACCTCGCCGAGGAGGTCGATCGGGTGAAGTTAGGGATAGCGGGCTTGCGCAACGAGTCCGCGCGGACCTACCAACGTCTGATCGCCGACAGCAATGAGGCGTTCGCCTCCATGAGCCGGGGGAACCAGCAACTCGCGGTCAGCATCCAGGAGGACATCAACAGCCTCCGCCAGCTTGACGCGGCCAATAAGGCATTGGACGAGGGGTTCGCCCGCGGTACGGTCACGACCCTCCAGTACGCCGAGGGCAAGGCGAAGCTCGCCATCCAGGAAGCCGACCTCCGTACCGGAATCCAAGAAAACATCAAGGTACTCCAGGAGTCCATCGAGCAGGAACGGATGGCCGAGGGGAGCATCGAATCCCTCCACTCCTCCCTCCGGAAGATGGAGGAGGCGTGGCGCAAGATGTCCGCCGCCGAACGGGAATCGGCCGCCGGACAGGAGTTGCAAGAAAAAATACGATCCCTAAAAGAAGAGGTTTCCGGGCTGGAGAGTGGCGCCGGTGGCGCTACCTCCGGCTTGAGACAGTTCCAGACCCAACTGGAGTCCGTTCCCGGCCCGCTCGGCCAAACCGCGGCGGCCATAGGGAAAGTGACCAAGGCGGCTCTCGCCTTTATCGCCACCCCGCTTGGCGTGGTGCTCGCCGCCATCGCCGCTGGCCTTGCCGCCGTAAACAGCTGGTTCCACCGTACCGAGGAGGGCGAGAACGCGTTGGCGGTCGCCACGGCGGCATTCAACCAGGTATTGGGCAGTCTGCTGGACGTTGTGGACAAGGTGGGCGAATGGCTCTACAAGGCCTTTACCGAACCTAAGAAGGCACTATCTGATCTGGCCGATTTCCTCTCCGGGCAACTGATGAACCGCCTCCGTGCCATCGGCAAGGCGGGCGAGGCGGTCTGGAAGATATTGACGGGCGATCTCAAGGGAGGGATCGCCGACTTTTCCAACGCCTGGGCGCAGGGCCTGACCGGTATCGAGGATGCCGGACGGAAGGCCTCCGCGTGGATGGCCGATACCAATGAGAAGATCAAGGAGTCGGTCGAGTTGCGGAAACGCAGGAACGCCCTCGACGTGGCCGAACGGGACCTCTTGGTGGAACGCAGCCGCATGGAGGCCCGTATCGGCGAGCTGCGTGACAAGGCCTACGACATGAGCCTCCCGGAGGCGGAACGCTCCAAGGCGTTGAAGGAGGCGATCCGCTTGACAGATGATCTGTTCGCCAAGGAACAGGCGATCGCCAAGGAGAAATACGAGATCACCAAGGCGCAGAACGCGCTGGCCAACTCCAACAAGGCCGACCTCCGCGCCGAGGCGGAAGCCTTGGCCGAGGTGAACCGCCTGGAGGCGCAACGTTACGCCTCCCGCCGCATGATGCTCCGGCAGAGCAACACGTTAGAGGGAAAAGGTTCCCGCTCTCCGGAGAAGGCCCAAGGCGATGAGCGGAAGGAGATCGAGGCGGCCAACGCCCTCAAGGCGGAGACCGCCCGGCGGGAACGGGAGATCGAGCGGCAAAAGGAGGCCTTGGCCGAAAAGGAGAAGGACGCGGAGCTGGATCTCCGTCAGCGACGGATCGGTCTGATGCGGGAGGGCGCCGACAAGGAGTTGGAGCAGATCCGGCTGGACTACGACCGGAGGATCGACGAGGTCGAGCGGAAGGGACAGGAATACGTGCGGGCCCAACAGGAGATCGAGCGGGCCGTATGGGAGAAGGACAACCCGGACTGGAAAAGACAGGGCCTGTCGTTCCGGCCATCGACCACCTCCGTATCCCAGCTCCCCGAGTCCCAGCGCAAGAAATTAGAAGAGGCCGCCACCATCGCCGCTACCGCCCGGGAGAAGGCGGAGGCCGACCTGTTGGAGAAGACATTGCGGCAATACCAGGACCACACGGCCAAACGGCTGGAATTAGAGAAGAGATACAACGAGGACGTGGCCTACCTCACCGCCCAACGGACGGAGGCGAACGCCGAGGCCATCGACGCGGCCATCGAGGAGGCGAGACGAACCTTAAAAAAGAACCTGTCCGACCTCTCCATGGAGGAGCTGAAAGGATCCGGCCTGTGGGACAGGCTGTTCGGCGACCTTGACAGGATGGCGACGCCCTCGCTGGAAGCCTTGCTCAAGCAGGCCCGGGAGGTCAATACCTCGGCGTGGGATCCCATGAACGTGAAGGAATACCAGGACGCCATCAAGCGGCTGGAGGAGGCCATCCATTCCCGCTCGCCATTCAAGGCGATCCGGGATGACTGGAAGAAGTTGCTGGAGTCCATCGGGAAAGGTGACAGGGATGGCATGGCCGCCGCGTTAGAGGGCATGGATACCTCCGTACAATCCCTGACATCCAGCCTTGACACGATAGCCGGCGGTATCGGCGACATCCTCGGCGACGAGGCAGGATACGCCGCTGGGCAGGTGGCGGAGCTGACCTCCGCCCTGTCCGGTTTCGTAAGCGGGGCCGCCAAGATCGCCAAGGGGGATATCCTCGGCGGGGTCACCTCCGTGATCGGCGGGATCGGCAAGATCTTCTCCATGGGCAGGCAGGTCAAGGAGATGAACCGGCAGGCCCGGGAGGAGCAACAAAAATATTACGACGAGGCCATCACGGGCGAGCTGGAGTACCAGCGGCTGCTCCGGGAGCGGCTGCGTACCCAGCAAGAGATCGGCGAGACGACGCTGGCCTACAACAAGCGGATCTCCGAGGAGCTGGAGCGGCAGCGGCGGGCATCCGGAAGCGAGTACGACCGGTTGCTGGCACAGATACAGGGAGAACAGTATATCAGCGGCGTAGGCTACCGCCACGGCACTTGGTTCCGGAAGGCGAAGACGTGGAACGAGTACGCCAGCCTCGCCGGGAAGAGCTACGAGGACATCGAGAAACTCTATACCGAGGGCAAGCTGGAGGAGAAGGTGGCCAAGCTGTTCGAGCAGCTGCGCGCGCTGAGGGACGAGGGAGCCGATATCGACCGGATGCTGGATGACCATGAGGAGTCCATGCGGGAGGTATTGACCGGTACCACCACCGACAGTATCGCTGACAGTATCATACGGGGCTTCGCCGAGGGCAAACGCTCCGCCAAGGATTTCGCCGACGATTTCCAGGAGATGCTGAACGAGGCCGTCCTGCAAGGCGTGAAGATGAGGGCGTTGGAAGAACCGCTCCGGCAGTGGTACGAGTCGTTTGCCGAGGCGAGCGGCGCGGGGCTTACGGAAAGTAGCATCGCCGACTTGCGGGCGCAGTACGACAAGATCATCGAGGACGCGGCCCGCCAGCTGGAGGACATGGAACGGGTGACGGGTGGCAGGATCGACTCCACCCTCACCCAGCGGGCGAGGGCGGGCGCGTATACCATCGCCAGCCAGGACTCCATCAACGAGACCAACGGCCGGCTTACCTCCATCCAGATAAACGTCGCCGAGACCAAGGAGTGCGCCTACGACATGCGCACCATGTTGTCCCGGGGGCTGGAGCTACAGGAGGAGATCGCCCGGAACACCTCCTATTGCAGGAGGCTGGAACGGATCGACAACACGCTGCTGGAGATATTGAGAAACGGAATTAGGACCAAATGACATGAGGGAAGGAAAGCTATTCATCAACGACAAGGACGCCTACACGAACTATGGCGTGTTCCTGGCCAAGGACCGGGGCGGGACGTACGACAACCTGTCGGCGCTCCTGACCCCGCCGCCCGCCAAGCGGCATACCACTGTCGATTACCGGGAACGGGACGGCGAGGAGGCGGACGTATCGGACGTACGTTTCGAGGCAAGGGACATCTCCCTGCGATTGGCCATGATCACGGACAACGAGCAGGAGTTCCGGACAAAATACAAGGGCTTCATAGAGATCCTGAGATCCGGCCTCCTGAACGTGAGGGTCTCCGAGATCGGGAAGACCTACAAGCTCTATTACCTGAGCTGTCCGGGGACGGTGATGAAGACACGGCTCCGGACGACCGGAAGGCTGGCGGCGATATGGACGGTCAAGTTCCGCGAGCCGAAACCGGATTTCTAACGATGTTGAAGCGGCATTAAAACGACACTTGAATGGAACTGAGGATATACGACAAATCGGGGAACCTACGCGCGGAAGTCTGTCCGGACGACAACTCCACGCAACAGAAAGCGGTGATGGGAGACAACGCGCTCAGCGTCTCTTTCACCACGTGGGAGGCCATACCCTTCGACATCGGCGATTACGTGGATTACGAGGGGGAGCGATATACGCTTCTCACCGTCCCGTGCCCCAATCAAGCGAGCACGTTGGAGTATGAGTACGCCCCGCGCTTCCAAGGCATCGAGAGCGAGCTGTCGAAGGCCCTCTGCTTCCTCCTGACGGACGGTGACATGGACTCGGACTTCTCGCTGACGGACGGCCCGGCGGCCCACCTGCGACTGATCGTGGACAATATCAACCGCGTCAAGGGAACGACGGACTGGAGGATCGGAAGCGTGATCGCGGCCGACTACAAGGTCGTGACCTACGACGGGATCGATTGCCTCACCGCCCTGAACCGGATCGCCGAGACCTTCGAGACCGAGTGGTGGATCGTCGGCACGACCCTCTACCTGGGCAAGTGCGAGCACGGGGAGCCGATGGGGTTAGGCTACGCAGCCGACGGTACGGCCGTGGGCGGGTTGCTGGGCATGAGCCGGCGGGACGAGGAGAACGACCGGTTCTTCACCCGGCTCTACGCCAAGGGAAGCACCCGCAACATTGAGCGGGCCAAATACGGATCCGATCACCTCCGCCTGCCCTCCCCATTGAGATACCTGGAGAGGAATACCGAATACGGCGTTGTCGAGCGTGAGGTCATCTTCGAGGAGGTCTATCCCCGGAGGGTGGGCACGCTGTCCGCCGTCCGCTCCATCGAGCGGGAATCCGAGGGGAAGACGATCCGCGTCTACTACGTGACCGACGAGGAGATGCCTTTCGACCCGAACGACCACGAGATCGGCGGGCTGGTCAAGCGCATGGCCATCCAGACCGGGGAGCTGTCCGGATACGACTTCGAGGTCAATTACGACTCCTCCACGGGGGAGTTCGAGCTGATCAACCAATACCCGGACGAGAACACACAGATCCCGGGCGGGGTGATGGCACCCGCCTCCGGCGATACTTACATCCTTTACAACATACGGATGCCGGACGAGTATTACGCGCTGGCGGAGGAGGAACTTCAAAAGGTGGCCGGGGATTACCTGGAGAAACACTCTGCCGATAGCTCCGTCTACAGCGGCGACAGCGACCCGATCATCCTCAAGAAAAGGGGGATCCGTGTCGCCTTGGGACAGCGTGTCCGGTTGCACAACCCTGTCTTTTTCCCCTCCACCGGCTATCGGGACAGCCGGATCATCGGGTTCACCCGAAAGTTAGCCGACCCCTACGACGTGAGGATCGATATATCCGACACGGTGACGCCCACGTGGCGAGAATCCATCGAGCGGAAGGTGGACGCCTTTCTCCCGGCGCTCAGCCAGGCCGGGGGATCGATCAACGTCATCAAGAGCGGAGACGACACGGTACCGACCGACAACAACGTCTTCTCGGCCTTGAGGGCGATATCCACCTTCCTGCGCAAGGACAGGCCGGACGAGACCCGGTACCTCATGAGATTCCTGGGCGGGCTGGTCTCCGACAATATCGAGTCACAAGACTTCACCGCCGGGCCGTTCGGCTCCGGGTTCGTGGTGAAACGGGATCCGGAGACGGGCAAGTCGTACATCGAGGCGGACGAGATCTACATCCGGCTGAAGGCCTACTTCGACACATTGGAGATCAAGCACCTCTCGCACGTGGGAGGCCGTATCGTCCTGTCGCCGGCGAGCATGGAGTGCGTCCGTGTGGAGGAGGTATCGGCCGAGTACGAGGACCTGCACAACAGTGCCGGCTCCATCCTGTACGATTCCGTAAATGACAAACTGCGGGCCGCCATCGACGGAGGCGAGCGCGCCTACCGCTGCTATTTCAAGCAGTCGGACGGCGAGCGGGAGATCGTGAACGAGTTCGCCGTGGACGACCTGGCGCAGTGCCGGGAGTTCAACGTGAAGACGGGCACGTCCCATAACGTGCGAAACCAGTATTACTGGCGGCGTGTGATTAACGTGGGTGACGATTATATCGACCTGTCTGTCACGGACCGCGATGCCGGCAGCATGACACCCAAGGCGGGCGACACGATCGTCACCGTCGGCAACAAGACGGACACCGCCCGGCAGCACGCGGTGTTCCTCTCCTCCTATGACGATGACGCGCCTTGTATCAAGCTATATTCCGGGATCGACTCCTACTCGATGTCGGGCAAGGAGGTGACGGTGATCTCGCCGAACGCCGACAAGAACGTGTTCACCGGCAAGATGGTGATCAAGCCGGGATCCACCGGTTTCGGGAACCTGACGGACGCTCCGGACATGACGGTCATCGACCGTGAGATCCAGGAGGCCAAGGACGCGGCGGCCGGCGCGAGCAAGGAGGCATCGGACGTGCGGGACAGCGTAGGCAGCCTGAAGGGGTACGTGGACGGGGCTTTCGCCGACGGGCTGGTATCGGAGGCGGAGGCCAAGGCGATCGAGAAGTACGTCAACGTGGTGAGCAACGAGCGGCAACAGGCGTTGGCCACCTACAACGGACTGTACAACAACCCCTATTTGGAGGGCTCTGCGAAGACCTCGCTGTACAACGCCAAGGTTTCCCTCTTCTCCGCCACGGACGCGCTGGTCAACGCCATCAACGCCGCCATCGCCGACGGTAAGGCGACCGCCGCAGAGAAGTCCTACGTGGACAGCAAGTACGCCACGTTCACGACCTGCTACAACAAGTTCCAAACGGCGGTGGAGACGGCCAACCAGTCCATACAGGACAAGCTGAAAGGCTACTCGGACAACGCCCGGAAGGCGGCGGACGAGGCTAACAACACGGCCTCGCAAGCCATGGAGGGCGCGAACGCCGCCAAGGACGCGGTGAGCGACCTGAACAGGTACGTGGACGGGGCCTTCGCCGATGGTTTGGTATCGGAGGCGGAAGCCAAGGCGATCGAGAAGTATATCAACACGGTGAACCAAACGAAGAAGGAGACGGACGCGACCTATACGGCCCTGTACGCGAACCCCTTCCTTGCGGGTACGGAGAAATCGGTCCTGTACGCGGCGAAGAACAGCCTCAACACGGCCACGACCAACCTGATAGCCGCCATCAACTCCGCCATCGCCGACGGGAAGGCGACAACAACGGAGAAAAACAACGTGGACAGCAAGTTCGCAGCGTTCAACAACGCCTACGCATCGCTCGCCACGGCCATCGAGAGCGCGAACAAGGCGATCCAACGGAAGATCAAGCAGGAGGCGATAGACGAGTCCAAGAGCGACCTGTCCCAACAGATCGGCGAGGTGTCGCTGAAAGACCGGAACGACATCGCCAAGATGATGGGCTACAAGGATTACGAGGAGCTGGTCTATTACGCGGAGCGGGGCATGTCTGTCATCAAGGGCGGCAGCGTCAACACCTCGCTCATCAACGCCGACCTGATAATCACCTCCGCGCTCATCGCCAAGGCGATCCGGACGAATGCTCTGAATGTGAACGACCGGTTCAAGATCCACACGGACGGGTCGGTGGAAATGGCCGGGGTCTTTCACTCGTTGGGGCCGAACACGGAGCTCATCCTGTCGAACGGGTACGTACGGATCGCCCATGACGGGATCGACGTGGCGAGGCTATCCGTCAATAACGGCACGCCGGAGCTTAACCTGTCCAAGGGCGGCAGGAGTGCGGTGGTGACCCCCGGGTCGCTTACCCTGCGAAGCGCGAGCGGCAAGTTCGTCACCTTCTCGGCGGACGACCTGAACCGGAGCGGGAAGGTGTTCACGAACGATGACGGGGTGTTGCGGGTGGCCGAGCAGGATTACGAGATACTCACCTGCTTCGTCTCCGTCTCCCCGACAGGCGGCGGAACGACGGTCCCGGAGGCCGGGGGCTACCTGAAACGGATCGGCACGTCCGAGTACATAGAGGCTATACCGGCGGATGGGTACGAGTTCGTCCGCTGGAGCGATAACGGGAGCCGCAGGCACATGATCACGTGGGGGCAGCCCAACAATTCCTTCACGGCCTATTTCAGCAAGATACAGGTCGAGCGGTTCACGCTCTCCCTGTCGGTCAGTCCATCGGGAGGCGGATCCGTCACGGGAGCGGGAAGCTACGAGAAGGGAACCAAGGTGACGGTCAACGCCACGGAGGCCAGCGGCTGGCGGTTCGTCCGCTGGTCGGATGGCGGGTATCAGCGGCATACGGTCACGCTGGACGGCAACAAGAGCCTCACGGCCTATTTCGAGCGGTACACCGTCACCGGAGACGAGATCCTGCAAGGGACGGATCTCACCAGTTCGTCCTACTGGAACGCTTACGGGGACTCGTCCGTCCAGTCGGTCAGCGGCGGCGTGGCCACCTTGCGGTTCGGCGGGGAGGCCAATACCGACCAGGTGATGTTCAACAAGGGACGTATGGGCGGCAAGCTGGAGATGGGACACCGGTACCGGCTATCGTTCCAGGCGAGAATATCGTCCGGGACGACGAACATCATATCGGCGATCGGCGACAATAGCCTTGACTTCATCAACACCGACGATGTCATCTATGGCGAGGAGGTGAGCGCGTCCTACAAGACGTTCTCGGTGGAGTTCAGGGCGGATCGGGACAGCACCTCGGGGGATGGACTGCTCTTTGCGGCGATCTCGGCGTGCGTACTGCAAATACGGAACATAACATTAAAGGAGGCGTGACAATGAAGAATGAAAGTAACCTGTCGATAACCGGCACGGAGATGAAGTTCGCCCTGAGCCTCGACCTGCCGGGCGGGCTCACGATGGATGACGTGGAATTCGAGGCCCTGTTCTACATCTATTCCAACCGGACGGAGACGATCCCCAAGTCCGGGATGGGCCGGCTTGACGAGAATACCTATATCGTCACGCTCGACACCTCCCGGATCGGGGGAGGTGGACGGATCAGGTGCCAGGTGCGGGTGGAGATCCCGGATGCGAACATGGCGGACGGCGTGAGGACGGAGATCATAGGGATCGAGACGGACGAGACGGTGAGGTATGGCGTGCGTTAGTGGAAAGATCATAAGGGTCGAGACGGTACGGGTGGAGCTGGAACGGGTCGGGAGCGTGAGCGCCACCCTCCGTAGGATGGCCCGGGTCGGCGTGAGGCTCACCAAGGTCTGCGGCGTGGACTATGGGGTGTGGCTGTTGGTATCTCCTGACGAGCCCGTATGGGTGACCGATGAGATGCCCGCGCTGTTCGGGGTGAGGTCGAACACGGAATGGAGAATCGAGTGATTAACAAATAAAAAAGACGAAAGATCATGGCGAAAGCGGCATGGGCGGTGGTCACCCCGCCCCAAGGATCGGGTGACAAGGAGGTAAGCGTAAGGTCGGACGCGGAGCATACCGGCCGGAACGCGCGAAGTACGGTATTGACTTGGAAGGCGGTAAACTGCCCGGACGTGCAGCGAACGGTCATGCAGGCGGGCAAGCCCGAGTATGTGGACATAGCGGATACGGCGGCGAGCGAGAAGACGGGAAAGGTGGTCACCATATCCGGTGTCAGCAACTCGAAGAGGCTGACCTTCTCCCTCGGCATGGGAGACTTGGAGATAGCACTGCCCGACAATTATACGGCAAACAGCGTGTTGACGGCCAACGGGGAGGCGATAGCGGGCGATCCCGGTGGATTAGCGGTGTATGACTTCTCCATCGCCGTTACGGTACCGGCGAACACGGAGATCGATCCGCAGACGAGGCAGGTCATCGTGACGGACGAGGGGGGGCACCAGGACGTATGCTTGTTGACACTGGCGGCAGGAGACGCCTACCTGCGTGTCACGGAGGGCGAGATCCTGCTGGATTACCAGGGCAACCCGGTGACCGTGAACGTGGAGTCCAACACTGACTGGACGGTGGAGTGATGGGTACCGTTACGATACCCTGGGAGCAAGGGGGCGGCGAGATCACGGTCGCCCTGACGGGAACCGGTGATGGCGTGGCCACCCTCTCGACCGGAACGGTGAACGAGGGCGTAGACCGTTCCCGGACGGTGACCTTCAAAACCGTACGGGGCGGGAACGTGGAGGTCATGCGAACGGTGCGTCAGGAAGGCCGGCGGGAATACCTCCGCGATGCCTCCGGCGACCTGTTGAGAGATTCGAACGACGTGGAACTTAAAGCATTGAAATAAGATGGGACTATTGAATTACACGACAGCCAAGATCAACGAGCTCTTGGCGAAGGTGGCGGCCCTGCCCGCCAAGGTGATGGACGGCGACACCAAGATACCGTCCAAGACAAGTGACCTGGAGAACGACAGCAAGTTCGTCAGGGAGAACGGCTTGAAGACCGTGAACGGGCAGTCGATACTGGGATCCGGCAACATATCCATATCCGGCGGCTCCGGTGGCGGAACGGTGGATTCCGTGGAATGGGCCAATGTCAACAACAAACCGGGCTGGGTAAACTCCCCGGACAAGCCCTCCTACACGGCCAGCGAGGTAGGCGCATTACCTTCCGACACCGCCATCCCCTCCAAGACAAGCGAGTTGGAGAACGACAGCAAGTTTGTCAAGGAGACCGGCTTGAAGACAATCAACGGGCAGTCGATATTTGGTAGTGGCAACATATCCATATCCGGTGGATCCGGAGAAGGCGGCGGGGGCAACGTGAACGTAACGAACGCCGCTGAGCTAAGAACCTTTAGGGATTATGTGTTCAAACCCTCCGTCGATGGATCAGCGGAAGGGACATTTTCCGCCCTCAATATCGCTACCCAAAATGAATCTGGATTGATGAGCACTCAACAAGTCAAAAAACTGTATGATATCAAGGATGTTTACAAATTCCCGGCAGCTGTATTGGGCTTGACCTCGGCATCTACCAGCGATGAGATCTTGGCGGCATTCGGGCTTGATCCAAGCCAAGATAACGTAGCTCTTGCGTATATGTTCTATTTATTTTCATTAGGACAATCAGGAGATTACGATTATACACTTCCATCTGTCTTCATCGCTAACTACGCATGTAATGTGTACGCTACCATGAACTCAAGCACGGGAGAGATGGAATTGTCATATATAGGACAAGGAGGAGTGCTCAAGACAGTCAAAGTAACGTGCAAAGACGCTGCGGATGATAAGTTTACCTATTCTGTGTGTTTCTACGAAAGCGGAGGTGAAGAAGTTTATTTACCTTCCTCAATCTTTGATTTGACAAAAACATCTACAAAAGAGGAGGTAGCGGCTGTATTCAATCCTCTTGGGGGATTAGATCATATAATAGAATTGGCAAAAAAAACGACAACTAAATTCTATATTGTTGATACTTCCACAGGGACAGGAAATAACCGTTCTTGCGTTAACCTGGGAGGGCATATGGTTGCTAATGTAGTTCGCTATATAAACATATCTTATGTTGATAAGAATCTTGTCTCACATTATATTCAAATTACCGGGACTAAAACAGCTTGTTCTGTATCTGATAAAAAAGATATAAATCTTAAATCTGCCATAAACTATGAAACGGTTAGACCTGAGGTTTATGTCTTGACATCCAAATCGACATCTGAAGAGATAAGGTCCGCGTTCTCTAGCGTGACTTCGTTTAAAAAAGTTATAGAGGCCGTTCAAAACGGAGCCATATTAAGGACAAGCATTCCGGAATCCTTGATTGAGAGCTGTACAAATCCTATTTATCTCAATACGTTTGCCGCCTATATTGAGAATAATGGTGATGCTAGGTTGGGCTATGTCATAGCTGGGCTCGGAATAAACAGCTTTATAGGGATGCAGTTCGTGACTATAGATTATAATGCAACCAGTGATTCATTCTCTATAATAGTGGTTCCTCTTGCAATTGAAGGTTAGGCCTCAAAAAGATATATCGAATGAGATTTTGGAGGAAGGATTTATTGAATCCTGTTGTTCTAGCGATAAAAACGTAATGATTATCTGCAGACCTTATCACTAGCAAACTTAACGCCTTATCGGGGACAGGCAAAAAGAAAGCCCCCGGCTGTTAGTAAAGACGCCAATCACATACTAACAAACAAATGCGAGACACCGCACGACCGGGGGCTGTAAGCCTTCAGTCGCGATGTCTCGTTTTGTTTTATGTGATTGGTATTGACAAATATACTTTAATTTTTGGAGATTATGACAATATACGAGATACTTTCTTTCAATAAGGAATTGCTCCAGCGTCTATTTAATGCCGGAATAAGGACAAGCGATTGTTTGTATGTCGATTTGTTCGATGATTATACCCGAATGCGGGCGGCGGGTGAAAAGACAACCTATATCGTGGCCGTCCTTTCTGACAAATATGCCTTGAGCGAGCGAAAGGTGTACGGTATCATTCGCTATTTATCAAGCGACTGCATAGGCCGTGCAGTGCAAGGTCAGGCGTAAATTCGCTCTCTAGATAGTTTGGTTCTACCTTTGTCCCAAATCCTTAAAACGAGACAAGTATGGGCAAGTACACTTACAAGCCGCAATATGGCGTGATCGTCATTTGCGCAGATGAAAAAGAGCAAAAGGAGATTTATGAGCGTCTCCTGAAAGAAGGTCTAACCCTTAAAGTGGTGAATGTATGAGAATAGAGGTACAACATCATTGTAGCGACTTCAATAGCTATCGGGCCGCACGGGTAAAAAGCCTTTTCAACGCGGAGAAAGGCTGCGACTGGAAAAAGACGGTAGAACTACCCATCGAAAACCGGGTATGGCAAATCGGACTGATTGTCGGTCCATCCGGTAGCGGAAAAACCAGTATTGGAAGTAAGATTTTCAAAGAACCTATTTATGACCTCTATTCCGGCTGGGATAAGAATAAACCTATTGTGGATTGTATCGCCCCCGATGGGGACTTTAACACGGTGACGGGTATGCTTTCAGCCGTTGGCCTCGGCGATGTTCCGGCGTGGCTCCGGCCGTTCCACGTGTTGAGTAATGGGGAGAAATTCCGGGCGGGTCTCGCACGTTTGGCGTGTGAACGACCGGAACACGCTGTAGTGGATGAATTTACGTCGGTCATAGACCGACAGATAGCCAAGGTAGGGGCCGCCGCGTTCTCAAAGACATGGAGACGTGGGGACGGGCAGATCGTACTTCTCTCCTGCCACTATGATATAATCGAATGGTTACAGCCCGACTGGGTGTATGATACTGCGGAGGCACGGTTCTATGACCGTGACTGCCTTCGGCAACGTTCAAAACTCGAACTTCAAATTTATAAAGTCAGGGGAACTATATTCCCAAGATTGTTTAAGCAGCATTATTATTTAGACCTTCCTATGCCGGTTGCGGCCGAGTATTTCGTTGGCTTTGTCGGTGGTGAGCCCGTCTGTCATTTAGCGGTAACACCACTCTTTACGGCAAAGGCTTACCGGTCCACCCGGTTGGTAGTACTTCCCGAATGGCAGGGAATAGGCGTTGGTACTAAATTTTTAGCGGCCGTTTGTGAATATCATCTTCAGGGACATGGTAGATGTGGTAAACCTTACCCGGTGTTCTTTCACACCTCACACCCGCAACTATGTGGGGCGTTACGCCACTCTAAAAAGTGGATACAAACCGGAGCGCGTTTATATGGGGATAATAAAGGGCGCAGCGCGGCTTCGATGGCACGTTCGGCCCAAAGGTTAAATAAGTCTGATCGTGCGGCAACCGGTTATGGCGGCCATTTCAGGGCGGTTCAGACATTTAAATATATAGGGAATGGTAATTAAAATATTGGGAAATTGCGAGTCGGTGGCATTCAAAGCGACCGAAATGTTCGTTAAGGCAAAAGGGCATACGCTTTGGTGTGATGGGTATCGGTGTGATCTTGCCATTGCGCCACTCCTTACGGTGAAAGTTTCCGATGAGGAACTGAAAGAGGCGAACTGGGGTATGTTGATATTCCATCCCTCTCCACTACCTTACGGGCGCGGGGCATCATCTATCAAATGGGCGTATAAACGAGGGGAACCGATAACCGCCGCCACATGGTTTTGGGCAGACTCCGGCTATGACACCGGCGATATTTGCGAGCAGGAGATAGTAAAAATAGACTATGGTGTGCGGCCTCGCATCTTTTATGAGCAAGAAATCATTCCGGCCATGATTCGGACGTTAGGACGTTGTTTAGACAACATCGGGAAAGGTATTATACGTCGCATCCCGCAAGTAGAAGCCTATTCGACATACGATAAAAGGCTATAACAATCCATCTTAACTACCTTGTAAAGGTACGAAAAAAGTACGGAATAAACAACTTTAGTAGACGCTTTTTTACCACAGCCGGCAATAAAAAGACGGTATTCAAATAGGGTTAGAAGTCCATTTGAATGCTGTTTATTTTTTAATGAAAAGAAGGTGTTTTGCTTTGATTTTGCAAATGGACGGTTGCTTTGCGGATTAAATTTGAAGCACATTTCGTTTTTGATAGAAAAAACGCATTTCGTTTTTCACAACCATTACAACTTGTTTTGCGATTTCTAGATAAACCAGCTTGTTCCAGTCTACCGCCCCGTCACCTAATCCCAGATGCCATTTGCCGACCGAGCCGGTGACATAGCCCGCTTGCTTCATCACCTTCGGCAAGGTAACCTGTTGAGTATTGATAATCAGAGCCGCATTGCCGGGAAGTATTTTGGCTTCCCTATTTGTCCAAGGATATAATCCGGTAAGCAAGGAATACCGGCTGGGGGTAGAAGTAGCCGCCGTACAATAACCTTGCGTAAAGCGTATGCCTTCATTTGCGATACGATCCATTCCCGGAGTCTGTATGCGATGAGCCCCGTAACAGCTTAAATCACCATACCCGAGATCATCGGCTACGATGATCACCACGTTAGGTTGCCGGGGAGATGATTGAGCTATTAAAGTTGTTGGCAAGGAAAACCCTGCCAACACACTCATTATACAATACTTATTCATCGCTTATTACGGATTCTGAGTTAATGTACCCGGATAAGCGTTAATCTCAGACTGCGGAATATACTGGATAGCCAACGGGCTGGTAGCAGGATATTCAGGCACGCCGTCATGGAATCCCGGGTAATGACGTTTCATCGTATCGCCTACACGATATACATCAAAACCACGGTCAGCCTCGTAAGCTAATTCCAACTGACGTTCTTTCATGATAAGCTCATGAGCGTTTGTCGCATCCAAAGATTTATATCCGGCGTTAGGTAAGGAACGGGTACGAACAGTATTCAAATCGGCTAATGCTTTTGTATAGTTTCCTAATTTAGCGCTAGCCTCGGCGCGAATCAGGTATAGCTCACCTAAGCGAGAGATAACCGGAGAATAAAGGTGAGGATAACCTTCTTGCTTAGAGCATTTATAACTATAGAATTTCGGATTACCTTGGCTTTCTAACATCAGGTAATCATAATCACCGACATAAGTTTTTCCCTTATAACTAATAGAATAACGTTTATTATCCACATCTACGGGAGTTAATGTGTACTCTTCATCATCCACGGTAGCGATTAACTTACCACCTACTTCCTTTGTCTCACCCTGACGATATACATAACCGGAAATCTTTCCGTCCGTATATAAGTTAGCAACGAAACGGAAAGCCGGAATTTGATCTCCCGCATCATTCTTCTTATATTGTGGATGGATAAAAGCCTCGCGGGCATCCGTATTTTTACCTGTCTCATGCAGCAAATCCATGTATTTAGCGCTAGCGTATACCTCACCCCAGCCTTGACCATCAATCTCCGCATACATACTACCTAACGGGCTACCCCAATCATCCCAATCCGAAGCAATGAATTTCACGGCAAAAATAGTCTCCGTTTGAGAAGCCGCATCCGGAGCAAGCTCATTATATGTCATAAATGTCGAACGACTCAATAAGGAGAATTGATTACTCTCGATTACCTCATTCGCATAATTATAAGATAATTGAGCGTATTCCTTATTCGGATTCTCAAAAGTACCACTCATATACATATAAACCTTGGCCAACAAGGCTTGAGCCGCATACTTTGAGGCATAGGCGGGCGACTTAAAATCAGACATCAACTCTTCTGCCTTTTTCAAGTCAGACAGAACTTGCTCATACGTATCTTTCACGGAAGAACGATCCGGAAGATCCAGGTTATCCATATCCTCAGGCATACCATTCACAATAGGTACACCCAGATTCTTCTCCGGTTCTTGATAATAAGGACGGCCAAACACACGACACAGATAAAAATACATCATGCCACGCATATAATAGGCCTCACCCAACTTTTGGTTCAACTCTGGAGATTCACCCTCATTGATCATCTTCATTAAAGAACTTGTCTGCGAGATGATATTGTAAGCACTGTTCCAAACCGTAGAAAGCCCACCATTATTAACGGTATGCTGATAAGTAAAGTAAGTACCGAATGGATTTGTGGTCGGCTTATCCTTGCAAACGTTATCCCCGGGGAACTCTCCACAATAGTGTAAATGCTCAGATGCAGTTTTCAATTTAGCGTAGCAACCGTTTAATAAGACATCAACCGCAGCATCCTTATCTTCCATGATCTTGTCCTCCGTATACTTATCATAAGGCATACGTTCGATATCACAGCTTGTTATAAATGTGGCCGCTGCCGCAAGAGCCACTATAGCTATTTTTTTCATTCTTATTCCTTTAATTAAAATGTAACATTTAAACCAAACATAAATTTACGGGCTTGTGGGTACGGAGAAATGGCCACACCAACCGAACCAGCCTTGTATTGGCTTCCTACCTCAGCGGGAAGTTCCGGATCCACTCCAGAGAAACCCGAAAGAACAAACAAGTTCTCACCCGAGAAAGAAAGACGGACATTGTCTACATATTGGATCTTCCAAGGTAACGTATAGCCTAATGTCAAGCTACGCAAACGTAAATAGCTCGCATCCTCCAAGTAACGGGAAGATCCCTTGCTGGATTGGCTCTTATTACCATATTCAGCTTTTGGATGGGTAGCGATATCGCCCGGTTTTTCCCAGCGATTCCAATCATCCCTTAAATTCATTTGATTATAGTTTACATAAGCACCATCACTATCATACATAGAACGGTCATAATTGTAAATCTCACCTCCAACCGAATAACCGAAGACTGCGGATAAATCGATATTCTTCCAAGATAAATTTGTAGAGAAACCACCGTAGAAGTCAGGGCTTAATTTTCCTAATATAGTCTGGTGCTTGGAAGCCTCGCTATAATCAGAAGTTGTTACGCGTTCTCCTTCCTCATTTGTTGTATACCACAACGGAGCTCCTGTTTGCGGATCTACGCCAGCCCATTCAGTTCCGTACCAAGTATCCACATCCTGACCCGGAGTCAAGATCTTATCCATATAGATGTAATAGCTTGTTCCTGCGTTGGCAGTAATAATCTCGCTCTTACCACCATACAATTCAGTGATCTTATTACGGTTCAAGCCCAAGTTAGCGGCAACGCTCCAATTCCAATCACCACCTTTCAAGATGTCCACACCTAATGAAACCTCGAAACCATTATTCTTAACAGAACCAACGTTACGATAGATACCCGTGATACCTGTCACACCGGGCAGAGGCACTTTATAAAGCAAATCGGTTGTTTTCTTATTGTAATAATCCAAATTAATAGTCAGACGATCGAACAAGATAGCGTCGATACCTACACCCGCCGTATAGGTTTTCTCCCATGTCAAGTTCTTATTTTCTTTTTGAGCAATTACCGCACCCGGATCACCGTTGTATCCCGTAGACATAGCATACAAAGTATACTGCGAATACAGCTCAGTAGGACGATTACCTACAGAACCATAGCTAGCGCGCAACTTCAATTGCTGTACCCAATCCTTTGCCTTGAAAAATTCCTCCTGATGGATATTCCAACCACCACTAACAGAGAAGAAATTACCATATTTAGCATCCTCACCAAAGTTTGAGGCACCATCTCGGCGGAAAGAGAAAGACAATAAATAACGATTGTCATACGCATAATTGGCATTGAACAAATAGGATTGTACAGCCCATTCCTCTTGCGATCCTTTTATTGTCTTAGGAGTTGTCGCTACATCTGCCACGGAGAAACCCGGAGCGAAACTAGCCGCTGTCTGATCCTTGATTTCCCGGGTATAAGAGTTCCACTCATAAGCCAATATCGCATTGATGGAATGTTTATCGAACACCTTATTAAAACGAAGCAATTGGTTGCTATATACCCGATAAGAAGTAGTGGTCTTATCTTGCAACAATCCATTGTCGGCCTCTCCTGCCTTAGAGCGAGGATCGTTATAGCCTTTGAAAAGAATGTTATTATATTTATAGCTATTCACGGACGCAAAAGTCAACCAATCGGTAAACTTGATATCGAAGTCAAAGTTTCCCATAAACTCATAGGAAGTTTTCTTCTCATAATTCCATTGCAGGTCATACAAGTAATTTGTAGCATCGCTATTCACCCAATCGGTCGGCCTGTATTGCTGGATCAAGTCGCCATTCTCGTCATACGGGGAGTCCCAAGGGAAATTAACGTACATGATAGCGCCTAGATCTTGCTGCTGGTCCATCACGTCGCTACGGGTAGCCCATACTTTAGGTTTGATAGTCAACCAATCCGTCGCTTGGTAATCCACATTGAAACGTAAGTTATAACGCTTGTAGTCATATCCTTTCACGGCACCATCCTCATTATAGTAACCAACGGATGTATACGTCTTGATCTTCTCTGAGCCACCGGAAACAGATACGTTATAGTCTTGAGCGAAGCCCAGATGCGTACCCTCTTTCCACCAGTCGAAGTTACGGTTGCGCAAATCCTCCGTAAAATAACTCGGAAGGGCGTCTTGATTAGCGAAAGATTTATAATAATCATATAATTCCTCGCCGTTCATCATATTCATGTTTCCACGGTGCAACTGGTTCACACCCATCTTTACGGAAGCGTTGATCGTAGCTTTTCCGATCTTACCTTTCTTCGTAGTCACCACGATAACGCCGTTCGCTCCTTGAGAACCATAGATAGCGGTTGAAGCGGCATCCTTCAAGATAGACATAGACTCGATATCAGCCGGGTTCAAGCTACCCGCATCCGTACCGACGATTACGCCATCCACGATCCAAAGAGGGTCCGTGCTACCGTTTACCGTAGACTTACCACGGATCACCACCTTACCGGCAGCGCCCGGCTGACCACCACCCGAAGTAACCTGTACGCCCGGAGCCTTACCAGACAATAAGTTCTCGACCGTAGGGCTAGTGGCATCCAACAATTTCTCGTTGCTCACCACCTGCATGGCACCCGTCAAGCTTTCCTTTTTTTGCACACCGTAACCAACAACAACCACCTCCTCAAGGTTCTGAGTGTCTTCCTTGATACGGATAGTCATCGGAGCGCTAGTCGCCTTAACCTCATGGTTCACATAACCGATGTAAGAAACGACTAAAGTAGCTCCGGCCGGAGCTTCCAAACTAAACTTTCCATCGAAATCGGTACTGGTACCGTTCGTAGTGCCTTTCACAAGCACGTTCGCGCCGATTACCGGCTCACCCGTCACCGCGTCAACAATGGTACCTGAAATCGTAATCGTCTGCTGCGCCACCATTCTCTCCGTGTTTCTCAATTCATTTGGATTAGAAGATGACTTGTAAACAACAATAGGATTGTTGTTTACAACAAAATCAGCATGCTGATTTTTCAGCGCCGTCGTCAAAATCTCCTCGACCGAACGGTTCGACATGTCGATTGAGATACGCTCATTCAGATTGATGTCATTGTTACGGATAAGGAACGTGTAATTAAATTTTTCCTCGATCAAATCGAAAAGTTCTTTTAATGTCGTACTTTCCATTTGAACAGACATCATTTGTGTCTGAAGTTCGGACGCTGAAACCGTACCGGGAATAAACGGCAGTCCCGCAAGCATACATGCGGCTACCATCATCTTACCGGTCTTCTTGAAATAGTTCATTTCCATTAAAGTTAGATTTAATAAATAATTTTCTCGTTTATACTATTTTCCACACTTACACCTTAGGATTAAGGTTTGTATTTTTATTTATCTTTTATAATAATCTCATCTCCCGAACGAGTCCACACATATTTGTGATCCACGTCCACCTCACGAAGGATCTTATCCAACGAATAATCTTTCGTAAAGCTACCGGAGAAGATTTCCTTTCTCAAAGGATCGCTCTCGACGCGAATACGTACGTTGAACTTACGTTCCAAATCCTTGGCGATACTCATGAAAGGTTGCTCGGAGAATTTCAGGCTACCGTCCATCCAAGAGAGAGCATCCTTGGCATCCACCTCACTGACTCTTACCTTATTGGTCTGCTTATTAAAGCTTAGTTTCCGGTTTGGAGTCAAGGTCACATCGCCCGCATGGGCAACCTCATCCCGCAAGCTCACGTTTACTTTTCCCGACACCAGAGTGACATCGGTCGTTTCATCCATTCCGTAAGCCTTTACGTTAAAGCTAGTTCCTAGAGCCTTGATATCCAACCTCTTTGATTTTACGATAAAAGGCTTAAGGGAATCCCGGGCAATCTCGAAGTAAGCCTCACCATCCAACTGAACGCTACGTCCGTTCGTATTGAAATCACTGCCATATCTCAACGTGGAACCTGCGTTGACCCAAACCACGGATTGATCCGGCAAAACGACTTTCGTTTGGGCTCCCATAGGAGTTGTCGTCTCAAAATAAGCCAAGGCGGCAGATTTCGGCTGATTATGTCTCGTACCTATATAATAAGAGGCAGTCCCCACCGATACCACGATCAACGCAGCGGCGGCCACTTTTCCTAAAAACCGAAAATTTAGCCAATGATTCTTTTCAGAAGGAATAGCGGGATCGATAAGTGTCCCGAAATGTTTTTGGAAATCGGCTTTCATATCAGAGGCAAACAAAGGTACATGCGCCGTCGCCCAACAATCCGCCATCTCGGAAAGGCACTGTTTATGAGCGTCATCCGTTTCCAACCATTGTAGTAATTCATTTCGCCCCTCCTCGGATATATCTCCCATGAGGTAGCTATAAATTAAATCTTCTATGTGTTTATTCTCTATTTCCATGATATTAACAAAGGAGCCGGTTTTTAACCCGGTTTCTATTATATACACATGTTTTAGAGATTCCGTTTAAGGAGATTCCAATTATTTTTCGAAAAAATTAAATATAAGTAAGAAAAGAGGGTAAAGATCGCCTAAAAGTTCACGCAACTTCGCCAAACCGATCTTGATCTGTACTCGTACCGTACTGGAACTGATATGATTTGTTATCGCTATTTCCTCATAGGTCTTGTTATGGTAAAGATATTGCACGAAGATATCCCGGCATTTAGCGGGCAAGGAATCCACGGCACGATAGATTTTCTCCTCGAATTCCTTATTCTCCAGATAAGCCAACGGATGGGGATCAGCGTCTATCTGCAACTCTTGTATCGACAATAAGTTTTCTTGTACATCTGATAAAGGGACTTCTTGCTGGCGTTTATCTCTTAAATAATTTAGGCAATAATTACGTACCGAGCGAATTAAATAAGCGTTTACCGGATGTATTAACGCCGAATGGTGATTCCATACATTCATAAAAACATCATTAACGATCTCACGTGCCGCCTCCGAATTATAGACATATTTAGTCGCTACGGCGCACAAGTACACGTAGAAGGTCGTATATAATTGTTCAAATGCTTTGGCATCGCCATTATTGATCCGAGATATTATGTCCTCCTTTACAATCAGCACAAACGTCAACCCTTAAGTTTCACTCACAATTGAATCACAAAAATAATGAAATATTCCAGAGATTACCTCATTTTAAAAGAAAGTATAGGGTAATAGCGCCAAACAGCTCGCTAAAGCGGACTGTTTGGATACTTAGGTGACGAACCGGGTGGCATATGGGTGGCATAGCTGTGCCATCCTTATGGCACGCCCTTGCCATCGTTGTGGCACGGCTATGCCACCAGCATGGCACGACTGTGCCAATACTATGGAAATGACTGGCACTATACATCGTTGCAATACAACAACTTAGATTACTTAGAAGAATTGGCGGCACGCTTCTTGTTACGCCAGTAACTACCGTCACGTTTGCTTCCGAACATATTACGGCGTTTCGACTCTTGCTTGATCGCTTCTTTCTTCTCGGCTACGGCGGCTTTCACCTCCTTGGTCTCATACATATGGCCACCGGCTATGGGGACTTCCTTGCCGATCAGTTTCTGGATATCTTTCAACAAAGGTACCTCCTCGGCGTCGCAGAAAGAGAACGCCACACCTTCACGGCCCGCACGACCCGTACGCCCGATCCGATGTACATAAGTCTCGGGTACGTTAGGAAGCTCATAGTTAATGACGTGTGTCAGATGATCCACGTCGATTCCACGGGCGGCGATATCCGTAGCGATCAGCACACGGGTCGTATGATCCTTGAAATTCGTCAAGGCACGCTGGCGGGCAGTCTGGCTTTTGTTGCCATGGATCGCCTCCGCCCCTATCTCTGCTTTCGACAAGACACGGGCCACCTTGTCCGCCCCGTGTTTCGTACGGGTAAAGATCAATACGGATTCCAGTTCCGGGTTCTCCAACAAGCTTTTCAGCAAGTTGATCTTCTCGGCCTTCTCGACGAAATAAACGGATTGGTCGATCGCGTCCACGGTCGATGAGGCCGGGGTTACTTCCACCTTTTGCGGCTCGCTCAAGATCGTACCTGCCAAGCGCTCGATCTCAGGGGGCATGGTAGCGGAGAAGAACAAGGACTGGCGTTTCTTGGGCAATAGCGGTAAAATACGCTTGATGTCATGGATAAAGCCCATGTCCAACATACGGTCCGCCTCGTCTAAGACGAAATACTCCAAGGTATCCAAGTGGATGAATCCTTGTCCGATCAAGTCCAGCAGACGTCCCGGCGTAGCGATTAATATATCGATGCCTCTTTCCAAGGCTTCCGTCTGGGGCTTCTGTCCCACCCCGCCGAATATCACCGTATGGCGTAATCCGGCGAAACGGCCGTAAGCGGCAAAGCTCTCTCCGATCTGGATGGCAAGCTCACGGGTAGGCGTAAGGATCAATGCCTTGATACCCCGTTTGTAACCTTTCTTCTTCTGGAGATATAACCGCTGGATAATCGGGATGGAGAACGCCGCCGTCTTACCGGTTCCTGTCTGGGCGCAACCCAATAAATCATAACCTTGCGAAACGAATGGAATCGCTTCTGATTGTATAGGTGTTGGAGTCGTATAACCTTCTTGCACGAGAGCCTTACATATCGGCTCTATCAAATCTAAATCTTCAAATGTCATTCTAAAATAGGGTGAGCCATCACGGCTCGTTATGTAAATAATGCGGGCAAAGGTAGTAAAACTTTATGATATAAACTATCTTTGCACACTTTATGAAGGGCAACAGTATCAAAAACACTGTACATATTTCTAAACAGACCATGATCGGTTCTGTCATATGGAAGATCTCTGGATGGTGCTTTATATAACCGGTAAATGAAGATATACTTACTTGGCCGTAGGAGATATACTCACTCGGTCAAGTAAGTATATCTCCTACGACGAGGAATCTAAAGGTGAATTTTGACACGGAACTGCTCCATACTTTATGCATCAAATGAAAGAATTAATATTATTACTGAAAAAGTTCTTCGGATATACCTCCTTCCGTCCCTTGCAGGCGGACATCATACAGCGCATCTTGCGGAAAGAGGACTCGTTGGTACTGATGCCCACGGGTGGAGGCAAGTCGATCTGTTTCCAGCTACCGGCTATCTATCTGCCGGGTACGGCTTTGGTGGTGTCTCCCTTGATCGCCTTGATGAAGGATCAAGTAGAGGGGCTGATCGCCAACGGCATCCCGGCGGCGGCACTGAACAGCATGATGCCGGAAGAGGAGCAACAGCAGGTGAAGCAACTTTGCGTGCAGGGCAAGATCAAATTATTGTATATCTCCCCGGAACGGATCAAGATGGAGGCGGACTGGTTCCTGCCCCGGCTGGACATCTCGCTCATCGCTATCGACGAGGCACATTGCGTATCGCATTGGGGGCATGACTTCCGTCCGGAATACACGCAACTGGCGATCTTGAAGGAGCGTTTCCCGAAAGTCCCGATCGTGGCCCTGACCGCTACCGCCGATAAAATCACCCGGAAAGATATCATAGAGCAGTTAAGGCTTCGCACGCCCCAGACGTTCATATCGTCGTTCGACCGTCCGAACATTTCCCTCACGGTACGCCGGGGGCTTAACAAGAAAGAGAAGATCGCCGCCATCGTCCATTTCATCCGTAAGCACAGGGAACAGAGCGGTATCATCTACTGCATGCGCCGCAACGATACGACCGAGCTGGCCGATGAGTTGGCGATGTATAATATCAAGGCGATCGCCTACCATGCCGGCCTCCAGCCCGCCCAACGGGAACAGGCCCAGAACGATTTCATCAACGACCGGGTGGACGTGGTATGCGCCACGGTAGCTTTCGGAATGGGTATCGACAAGAGTAATGTCCGTTGGGTCGTGCATTACAGCATGCCGGGAAGTATCGAGAATTACTACCAAGAGATCGGCCGTGCCGGAAGGGACGGGATGAAAAGCGATACCCTCCTGTTCTATTCTTTGAGCGACTTGATCGTACTTCGTCGTTTTGCCGAGGAGAGTGGCCAAAGCGAAGTGAACTTGGAGAAGCTAAACCGGATGAGACGGTATTGCGAGTCCGACATGTGCCGCCGCCGTGTCTTGCTCAGTTACTTCGGCGAGGAGGCGGACCATGATTGCGACAACTGCGACGTGTGCAAGAACCCTCCGCAACGCTTCGATGGCAGTGTCTTGATACAAAAAGCGCTGAGCGCCGTCATCCGGACCGGCGAGCATGTAGGCATGCAAATGCTGATCGACATATTACGTGCCTCCGGTCGGGCGGAACTCTTGGAGAGAGGATACGATAAGCTAAAGACGTACGGCGCCGGACGGGACCTCTCTTATAAGGAATGGAAGGAGTACATTTACCAGATGATCCAACTCGGGTACATGGAGATCGACTACGCCGCCGAGCGTGTCTTGCGGATGACCCCGTTAGGCAGGCGTGTCCTGTACGGGGAGCAAAAGGCCCAGCTCGTCATCTATCGGGAACCGAATGAGCTGACACGCCCCGTCCGGAGAGGCGAGCGGAAATCCTCCTTCAAGGCCCAGCCGATCCGGCCGATCCGGTCCGCCTCCACGGACGAGACCTTGCTGGACTCCCTCCGCCAGCTTCGCAAGCAAATTGCCGAGCGAGAGCATACGCCGGCTTATATCATCTTCTCCGACGATTCCTTGGAAGACATGGTGGAGAAGAAACCGGTCACCTTGGACCAGTTCAGCGACATCCGGGGCGTGGGGCAAATCAAGCTGGACCGGTACGGGAAGGTGTTCGTGGCCTTGATCCGGTTCGTGCTGAAGCTACCGAAATAAGAAGAACACATGTTAATGTTTTTAGCTCCTAAATGGAAATATAAAAAAATCACATATATTTGTCTACAGTTATTAAGCACAATGCCCCATATTCATGATAGACAAACATCTTTCTCTCCTCACCCACCTGCTCTGTCTGTGTTTTCTGGCAGGATGCGAGAATGAGTATTTCAAAACGGGGAGTATCCATATCCAATTGAAGAAACCTTCCGGATACGCAGATATCTCCTTGGCGAATATCCCGGTCACACTAATCAATCAAAGTATAGGCTGTGTCTACACCACGACCACCGACACAAATGGACTAGCTCTATTTGAACTAACCGCTGGCATATGCGCAATCTCCGCAAATCAGGAAACCACGACTGGCAACAGGGATTATATATTGAGTGGTAGCCTCTCCAATATCCAGTTCGAGGCCAATGGAGAAGAACGATCCGTAGAAATACCTTTGGAAGTGTCCGAACGAGGCCGTCTACTGATTAGCGAGATTTATTTCAGCGGTTGTCTCTGGCCTGACGGGAAAAATGTCTATAATAAAGATCAATACCTCACGTTGGTCAATAACTCCGATGACTTGATTTTCCTAGATGGCCTATGTATCGCACAAGCAGGACCCGTAAGCGTGACAAAGCCTTCCGGATGGATGCTCCATACCGATATGAAAGAAATACCTTTATTCATGATGTGCTGGGAGTTTCCGGGAACGGGAGCCGAATATCCCATTCAACCGGGGGAGCGACAAACGATAGCGATTAACGCCATAAACCATACCAATAGCGAAGTGGGAGTTCCGGCCTCGCTCGATTTATCCAGCGTGGAATGGGCTTTTTGGGATCCTATCTTGACCGGAAGCCAAATCTCCGCCGGTGTAAAACCTCTAAACTTGGTATGGCGTGGCACCGGTTTCTCCTATCTGTTTTCCATGAACGGCCCGACGATCCTCTTGTTCCGTCCCAAAACGGACTTAAGAGAATGGATCGCCAATCCGGATCACATCCAAAAAGAACCTGAGAGTTTCAATACGCTAAAATACCTCCATATACCCGCTGATTGGGTGCAGGATATCGCAAATTTCGTCTCTTCAGCCTCTACGGTAGCTTACACACGTATCCCATCTTCTATGGATGTGAGTCCGGGTATAGCCACATCCGGCGGCTCCGGCCTGGCAATGCGTCGGAAATATGAGCAAGAGGGGAAACGCTTCCGCTGGAAAGATTCCAATAACACCGCCGAGGATTTCGAGAAAAGTCCACCTTCCTTAAAACGGTAAGCCTCTATGAAGATCACTATCATTCTATATATGATATCACTATCTGTCTATGCCTCACGGTCATGGGCTCAACAAGAGAGCGCATGGGCTTTATCCGCCAATCCTGTCAGCATCAGCTATGTGCCTAAGGACAGCGCTATGGAAGCTGGTTTAAGTTATTTGATCCATCAAGCCGCCTTACCTGCCAGCGACCAGCCGGATCAAACACAGACCTATAGGGCTTATGTATCCGGTAACCGAAAGCTGGACCTGCTTTGGCTGGCGGGTGGTATCGATTGGTCACAAAGCCTACTGGAAGGGAGAAAATGGAATTTATTATCGCAACCGGACTATCTGATTACGGCCGGCGATTCCTTGGGAGAGCCACAACGCATCGAGAAATACAGGATCTATGGACAAGCGGCTTACGTCTTATCTCCGAAAATCAAGGTCGGGATAGATGGAGACTATACAGCTACAAGCAACGAAGATCGCTCCTCTTACCATATCTACCATGGGATGGCACACTTAATCCGGATATCAGGAGGTATCGTTTACGAACAAGTACGCAGACGTTTTGGAGCCTCGATCCATTATACCCATCGAACAGAGGAATTAACGTATGATACGGATAGTAAAGATAAACTTTATACATTTCCTCTGGGTTATTGGCTTCCGATGCAAGAATTATCGGGAAGTTTCCTGTTTCGCAGCCAAGGAAAACGCCTAGGTGTTTCCTTGCAAGCGGAAACCCTAAAAGAGCATTGGAGTCTTTTCCATGATCTCTCCTACGAGACCCAACAATTAGCGGACAATCCCAATAACTCCGGCAACTTGAGAGGCTGGGAAGAACGGCTGCACCAAATCTGTTACCAAGGTCGTTTTACCCGAACGAATAAATCGTGGACGCATATCTGGTCGCCCACAGCCCGATTCAACCAAACTACGGCCAACCGCATATTACAACGGAATCCCACCACAAGCTCGTCTGCCATATGGACTACATTCGCCACCTATCGCCTAGCAAGGCAACGGATGTTATCTACCCAACTAAGTTACGAGGCGACAAAGAATGATACTTCGGGCGGAAAGGTATCCACATGGCAAATGACTGTCGGATGGAATCGTTTGGAAAATGATTTCTACATATATCCTTTTACGGTCAAACAATATACAGGGCTCTTCCACGGAGAGATCGCGTTTTTTCGACAAATCCGCCTACCTAAAGAAAACAAGCTAAGTATCCGCCCGTCCGTGTATATCGTATCGGGCTATGGTACCGAGATCAAATGGGAGGAGGAAACGCAGAAGGATGAGAATGGCTCAGCAGAAATCAAGCTAGAGCAGAACATGCAAAAAGTGAACGAGGATTTTATTGCTCGCACGGCAACCCGTCTGGGTATCGGTGCGGAAATGGAATATCGGCGTCCTATTAATTCCTCCTTATCGGCGGGACTTCGCTTAAAGGGCAGTCTCGAACAAACGACAAGCCCTCAATCGCCCCTCGGAGGGGGCGGAAATCTCAGTATTGTCATCTGGCTATAATAGGTCTTAATACTATGCGTTACTCAACTTTGTACAAAATACCAATAAAGATCGTGACAATATTTCTCTTATTGTCATCACTTCATCCGGGCAATTACCTTCACGGGCAAAAGCAACCGGATACTCTGTCCTTTTATTTACCCAACATTTTGGTAACAGCCATCGAGTCTAAGACTCCGGGTACGGTTTCCTTGCTTCCTGCATCAACATTAGAACACACGCAACCGATCACGATCGCTGATCTGACACAATTATTACCGGGAGGTCTCACCAATAATTCTGGGGTGACAGACGCACAATATTTCTCAGTGCGGGAGGTTTCTTTAAAGAACGGGGTAAACCAATTTCATAAGGACGCGGCTATGGGTGCCCAAATATGGGTAGACGGATCTCCTCTTCATTTCAACACCGGCATCAACGAGCCTTACGAAGGATATGATGCCCGTTTTCTATCTCTCAACCAAGTGAAAGAGGCGGAAATCATCCGGGGAATACCTTCTGCCCGGTATGGAAACTTAACAAATAGCGTATTATTACTCAAGACTCATCAAGGCAAAATACCTCTCTCCGCCAGTATACGTTACAACCCGAAATTGAAACAATATATGCTTGGTAAAGGCTTCTGTATCTCCCCACGAGGCCATACGCTCAACCTGTTAGCGGACTATACCAGCCAAAGCGATTTCCATACCGGCGGCATACGCTTGGCAAACCTTTACCATTGGTTGCCCGCAGGGAAAAAACTAGAATTAAGCCTTACTTACACCTCTCGCATAGGAAAGGAAAAGCAATTCGTCAACGAGCAGAATCATACACAAAGACAGCGATTGGATCAGCGATTTTCCATACAAGGGGAATGGCAACCCGACCGACGTTGGCTCAAGAAGCTGTCTCTGAGAATAGACGGTTCCCTTCAAAAAAGCAAACAAACAAAGAGTCAGGTCAACAATGCCTCTAGCCAGCTTTATACAGACCAGAAAGAGAGCGGCGAATGGGAAGCCCGTGTTTTATCCTCAAACTACATGTACACATTAGTCAATGAAAGCCGACCCTTTTATGTAGAAACCGAGATGCTGGCATCTACCTTATTCCCTCTACGACAAGGGAGGGAGATCAGCTTAGTAGCCGGATTTTCATGGCGTGGTGAGGGCAACGAAGGGCGAGGCAGGGATTTCGATCGACAAAGGCCTCCTTCTACATCTATCCGTCCCCGCTCATTCCGGGAAATCCCATCCTTGCATACGTTCGGTGGCTTCATTGAGGCCACATACCGGACTTCCAACCTCCATGTAGAAGCCGGATTAAGAAATCAAGGATTGAAAAGCCGGGATTATGCCTTAATCTATCAGACAGAACCTCGCCTGAATCTCTTATGGTCTCTCTTCTCCTCTCCCTCCGGCTATACATTGAGTTTAAAAGCCGGGGGCGGATGGATCAGTTTCATGCCGACATTGGATAAACTCTATCCGGAAGCTACTTATAATGATAAGGTCTCTTTCTATTATAATGATAGCAATGAAAATGGAAACACCCTCGGTATTCTCACGACACATGCCCCCGGAATAGAACGAAATATGAAATTAAAACCTACCGTAAATCGAAAGATAGAGGTTGGCCTTATAGGGAAGACTCCGGCCATCCGACTTGACATGACCGCTTTTTTCGAGAAACAAACGGATGGCTTTTCCTCCTCGGCGCAATATATTCCGTTCAGCTATCGGGAATATGATTATCTATCAACTGCCCAACTTCGTCCTGAATACAAAAATGGACAGGTATGGGTGAACGGTAAGGCTGTCCCTTATCAAGAGAAATATAGTTACACGCCGGTATCTGTACCAGTCAATACACTCCATAGGAAGAAACATGGGATTGAGATGGTAGCGGACCTCGGGACTTTCTCACCCTTGCGTACCTCCCTAATCGTAGACGGGATCTGGTTATATGTACGAGAAAAGAATACGGCCCTTAACGGGATCTGGCCGATCCAGTACACAGATAAAACAGAATACCCCTACGTAGGTTTTTACGACAAGCAAGGCGGACCGGGAAATGAAAGTCGTTCGGAGATCATCTCCACGAACTTCCGTTTCATCACCCGTATCCCCCAAATCGGACTGGTCACTACCCTTACGTGGCAAATGATATGGCTCTATAAATATCGTACGCTCTACAACGGTAGCACTGGCGAGAATGTATGGCCCCTATATTGGTGTGGAACAGACGGAATCATACATCCGTTCACCGAGGCACGGAAAGAGGATCCAGCCTTCGCGCCTTTACTCTCCACCACCGCGCCGGAACGATTCCTACCAAACTCTTATAAACCATATGGTATGCTGAATATCCGGGTAAACAAAGCTTTCGGAGAGCACATCACGCTGGCATTCTTTGCCAACAACCTCGCCGATTTACGCCCCACTCGCTATTCAGCCAGCACGAGATCTTACCTTCAACAAAATACCCAGCCTTTTTTCGGTCTGGAATTACAAATAAAACTATGACATCATGAAAACAAGCATACTTTACATATTCCTACTGTCAGTCCTTTACGCCTGCGACTCCCACTCTCTTCTTCCACCCAAGCAGCAATTGGATCAACAAATAGCGCAACTGAATGATTATTCTTTGTTGAGCGGTCCCTTGAACGACCAGCTATGCGAAGAGATAGAAACCCATGCCCAAGAAATAGGGAATGACTCGCTTTTGCTGGCAACCCGCCAAATCATATACACCCGCTATTGCAGATTACAGGACACGGCACATGCGAGAATGCTACTCGACCGCATGAAACCTTATGCCATCCGCATAAAAGACAAGCACCTTCTCATGAATCACCTGCGTATGGCATTTCTTCATGCACAGACACGCCAACCCGCAGAATGCGAGCGATGGATAAACGAGGCACGAAAATATGCATATATAAATCCTCAAAACTGGTATATCACGGCGGCTAGTGCTTGTCTTGAATGTGGATTATATCCCCAAGCACTCATCTATGCGGATTCAGCATTGGTGAACTTGAAATATAAAGTGATAAGCTCTCCTCACTTAGTAAAAGCTATAGCATTAAGCCGTACGGGAAAGACCGCCGAAGCGGAGGAATGGACCCAACGATGCATTACCGATATCCGCCACTTTCAGGCGAAACACCAAATACACACGATCAGCTATCTGCAATATCAACTCTTCATGGAATACGCCGTCTCTCTCCGGAAACATGGAAAAAACAAAGAGGCACTATCCGTATTGGAGGAATTAGACAGAGTCTCATTCAATAATGTCGCCACGCCTCTCTTGAGGAACAAAGACAATATCGAGGAATATAAGGTGCGTGTGGCACGTATGTTGTCCGAATGCCATTATGCGACCGGAAATCAATCGGAAGCCATCCAACAGGCAAACCGGGCAGACTCCCTACAATCCCATTATGCCCAAGAGCAAATGAACATACGCAGAAAGATGATCAGCGAAAGCCTGCAAAACGAACTATTATCCACCCGCTTAAAAAGTCAGAAGGCGGAAGCGGAACAGGCACGGTTCATCCAGTATATCCTTACCGGAGTCATTATTTTGCTCATGGCTATCCTAACCGGAGGATATCTTTGGTGGAGAAATCATCGCCGTCGCCTACGCCAGTTATTCGATTTATTGATAAGCCATCATGCGGCTTGGTTGCTAATACACGATCCGCTTCCGCTAATCTCCCGGCCACAAATAAAGTTACCAGATCATTCAGAGGCAAACACCGAGGTCACAACAAAAGCTGATAATCTCCTATATCAACGAATCCTATCTGTTATGAAAGAGCAAAAGCCTTTCTTAAATCCTAATCTCGACCTTGTGACCCTCTCCCGTCTAGTGGGTACTAACCGAACACAACTATCCACCACCCTCAATAGGCAGACGGGAATGAACTTTAGTCGTTGGCTGGCTGAATACAGGGTACACCACCTCCTTTCGCTCGTCGCCCTACGTCCCGACAGCGACATCACTGCACTAGCCTCCGAATCAGGCTTCACCTCCCGAACCTCCTTCTTCCGGCAGTTCCGGCAAGTCACCGGACTTACGCCCAACCAATACAGAAACGTACGAAAAGAGACCGGCAAATAATCTGTTAAAGTACGTGTCTAGCCTTTGACGCAGGGGCTTTACGGCCTTTGGTGTACCAGATCGTTCGGATCAAGTTTCAATACGTTCGCATCTTTTCTCATCCCTTGATTTACCAAATGGGACTGTCTATATTTGACCTCGCAAGTCCCTCTTATGCGGGTTACTTAAGACAGTACCAATATGGAAGAAAAGCAAAAGCCATCCCTAATCGAACGCAGGCTATATGCCCGCATCTTACAAATCATGGAGGATAAGAAGCCTTATCTCGATCCACAGTTCAATTTGTGCCAGTTGGCCAACCTCGCTTGCACGAACCGTACCCGGCTATCCTCTACCTTGAACAATCAGACGGGTATGAACTTCAGTCGCTGGCTGGCTATCTATCGGGTAGAGTACCTCATACGGGAATTTTCCAAGTGCCTCACACAAGAGCCGCAGGAGTTATACAAGACGGCTGGGTTTACCTCCCGTACCTCTTTCTACCGCCAATTCAAGGAGGTGACGGGCAACACTCCCATCGAGTACTTCGCCAACCTATATTATAACAACGTAAATGATTCAACTAAATAAATAGCGATATGAGACATTTTACACTCCTACTCTTATCCGTTTTTACTGTCCATCAAGCCAAGGCGGATATATTGATCCCCTTAGACAAATATCCTACGGGGGAAAAACGTTTCAACTTACAGATCAACGGAAGTCACGATACCAGTACCCCTTGGCTCTCCACCACGTCATTTGGCGTGGATGAAGATGGGCAGATGGGAAACCCGGAGAATTGGACATCCGAACAAATCGACGAGGACAATCACTCGGTAAGTCACCGACTCATCATGAACAGTATTTCCCTGCGTCTCTCCTACCGTATATGGGATAATCTCAGCCTATGGGCAGGTATTGGCACCACCAACTTCACCCACGAGGAGACTTTCCGAGATGATGACGACCTAAGCAGTACCATCTTCAGCAAGAACATGGTACCCATCTACAGCGGAGGGCTAGGTTACGGCCATGCCTTCACCGACCGCTTTTTCATGTCTACCCAACCCGGCGTGCGCTATGCCAACAGCGATAACATGACCACCGAGGTGTATTACCAAGGCAAGACCATCCCCTTGCGAGACCTCAGCCTCAACCGCCGTTACCTAGAGTGGGCCGTGCCCGTGGTGGCCGGATACGCACTGGGCAATTTGGTGCCCTACGCCGGCATCCTCTACAAGGACTACGCAATGCGAGACCGGTACGAGTTCACCAAGACCTACGCCGGCGAGGACTATACCGTCCGCATCGACGAGACCTTCCACGCCCGCCACAAGCTCTACGCCTTGGCCGGCGCGAACTACTTCCTCGCCGACAACATCTCGATCGGCCTGAACGGAAGCTTCGGCAAGAGGCAGTCCGTGCAGCTGCAATTCAACATCAGTTTCTAAACCTCATTAAACAAATACGCACATGAGAACAACGATTACACGGATCATAGGGTTGCTGTCACTCCTTCTCCTAGGATATCCCGCCGGCACGATGGCGCAGATCAACGAGCAACCAGAATACTACAAGGTGAAACAGTTCGCCTACAGCTGGAACCTCGACGAGGAGGAATTCCCCTTCTTCGATGCCCAATACTACAACGGAAAGCTGTACGCCGTCGCTATGAAGGAGAACTATTTCATCAATCTCCTGGCCTTCGACGTGAATGGCGAGACCGGCCAGATGGACTGGGTCAAGGTAGGAAGTACCAATAGCAAAATCCGCACGCTAAACCAAGGAGGCGTTTACCAAGACGCCGAGCTGGTCGTCTTCCACAACCGCCTCTACTGCCTCTGGAAAAACAATACCTCCGGACAGATCTGGATCGGTGAGATCGATGTGGACAAGGGAGAATACAAGAAGACGCGCATGCTGGACGACGGCAAGACCTACGCCAACTTCGGCACCACCATCTACTGCGACCAGATCTGCGTGGTGCTGCACCGGCGTACCACCGACAAGCTGCAAGTCTACCGCTACGACGACCCCGAGCTCAACTCCGACTGGACATGGTGCGGCTCCGTGCAGAACGGCACGAACGACAACATCAAGCTCGCCGGCTCCACCAGCACCACCTCCGAGTACACCCCCGATGACCACTGGGACGTGGAGACATGGTACGGGAAAGACAAAACGACCGGCAAGATCGGCGAGAAACTCATCATCGGACGCGTGCATAACGGCAACTTCGAGGTGTTCAGCTACGGGGGCGACTTCGGCACCGGCAACAACTGGCCCTCGACATGGGACGAATACGTGTCGCACTCCATCGGCCGCACGAAAACCTTCGGCCTGAAACTCGTGCAGGCCGGTATCGAGGGCTATACCGACAACAACCCGCTTAGCTACTCCGCAGCGTCGAACCCCATGCTATTCAGTTATTGCACCTACGACGGGAAAGGCACGGGCGAGCACTTCCTCAGGGAATACTACCCGGGCAGCCGCACCTTCGCCAGCGGCAGTCCCATCTATACCGACCTGCCCTACGGATACGTAGCTCCCGCCACGGCCGCCTTCCCCACGAACGAGACCCTGCCGGGGGGTGGACGCTACTACAAGCAATACCTCTACCTCCTACGGGGAAATCGCCTACCTTATCATTGGTACGAACGCTCCTACATCGCCTCCATCCGCTCCAACGAGCTGATCGAGAATCGCAAGTCGTTCAACGACGAGAAGACCTTCTTTACCAATCCGGACCTACGCAAGCTAGTGCGCTTGGTAGGCATCGTGGAGGGACCGCCCCCAACGATCGTGGACAACAACGACTGGTTCAAGTCGCTCGGCGTGGCCTCCAGCCTCGACTTCACCATGGGATCCGGCACGAGCAACTCCGTGAGCCGCACCTATAAAAGTGACCTGAAAGCCTCGCTCGGCCCGCATACCGACAACCTTACGGCACAGATCGGGGGTGGTTACAGCTACCTGAAAGCCTACGAGGAGGTGAAAAGCTCGGAGGAATCCGTTACCGTCTCCTTCCTCTCCGAAGACGTGGACGATTACCGGGCCATCGCCCTCTACTCCGTCCCCATCATCACCCGTTGCGACCTGGAGTACCTCACGCCCACGGGCAGGAAGAGCATCCACATGCCCACCCTCAGCTACATCTATATGAACGACCATTACATCAAGCAGATGGAGCTGCCGCTCACCATGAAGCCTTTCGGCATCAACGAACCCGCACGGCTGGATAGCTGGCAGGCGCGGGAGGTACTCAACCTGGCGGTCAGCGAGAACGTCTACCGCAAATCCGTAGGCTTCAGCCTCAACACGCCCCAAATCAACATGAGGCTGGAGACGAGCGGCACCATCTCCAACAGCCAGACAAAGGGCGCCCTCAGCTCCGTAGCGCTGAAAGTACCCTTCTTCGAGCTGGAGAACCAGAGCTCGTGGGAATGGACCGACGCTACGACCGCGACAACCTCGCAAGGCATCAGCGCCACCTTCAACCAGATTCGCAAGAGCGACCCGTTCGTGAGGCCGGGGGAGACGGTGGAATCCTTTGCCTCCACGCTCTACCTACTTACTGCCGAGCAATCGAAGACCTTGCAGAACATCTACTATCCAGATCTCTTGAAGCAGAAAATCAAGTATGGCAACGATAGCGTGTCGTTGATGGTGGCTGAGGACAAACCCTTCCTCTTGGCTTGGGACATCAATAACATCACCTACACACGGGGCAATATCTCCGTGACCGACAATGAGAAAATCGCCGACGAACCCCTGTCTATCCGCTTCCTCGACGGCACGCTTACGGTAGACTGCCTACCGGGGGCCACCGTCAACGTCTACGGCATGAACGGCGCATTGGCCGGCCGCCAGCAAGCGGTATCCGGAAAAGCGATCTTCAGCCTGCCCGGACACCTGTACACCGTGGAGATCGTGACCGAACGTTACCGGAAAGTACAGAAAGTAGCAAGATAAACAGATAGAAGCCATGAAGACAAACCTCCTACAGAGAAAACACCTCCTGACGGAAGAATCGAATCGCTGCTATATGTGCGATGATCCCGTCTGCACGAAGGCATGCAAGCCCGGACTAGATCCGGGCCGCTTGCTGCGGGCCTGTAAAATGGACAACCTGGCGGGAGCTATCCTCCGGGCCTACCGGATGGAGGCCTGCCGGGATTGCGACGGGCATCCTTGCGAGAAGGCCTGTCTCCGCGGACGAACCGACCGAGCGATATCCATCACCCGAATCGTTCGGCAATTGCAAGATATGCCAAACCCGGCGGATAGTCCTCCCCTCACCGCATCTCCGGACTTGGCGATCGACTTTTGCGGCATCCGCTGCGCCAACCCCTTTATACTGGCCTCCTCACCCGTAGCCCATAATTACGAGATGTGCGCCCGTGCCCTCGAAGCCGGCTGGGCCGGTATCTGTTTCAAGACGATATCGTTCTATCCGAGCCATGAGGTATCCCCCCGCTTCGACCAAGTGGAGGTGGATGGCGTACCTTTCATCGGATTCAAGAACATGGAACAATTGTCGGAAGCCTCTGTCGAAGAGAATTTCGATACCCTCTATCGCCTCAAGCAACGCTATCCGGACAAATTGATCATCTCCTCCATCATGGGACGGACAGACGATGAGTGGACACGGCTTGCCCAATATTCCACGCAGGCCGGGGCCGATATCATCGAGTGCAACTTCTCCTGCCCCCAAATGACGCAGGAAGGGATGGGCAGCGACGTAGGACAAAGCCCGGAACTGGTACGCCGGTTCACCGCCGCCACACGCCGGGGTACCCATCTGCCGATACTAGCGAAGATGACACCGAATATCGGGCAGATGACACCCGTGGCACTCGCCGCCCACAAGGGAGGAGCCACCGGGATAGCCGCCATCAACACCATCAAATGTATCACCCGTATCGATGAGAAAGCGCTTACGGCCCGGCCCGTCGTCAGCGGACTGAGCAGCGTGTCCGGCTACTCGGGGAGAGCCGTGCGCCCTATCGCCCTCCGGTTCATACACGAGCTGGCGAGCGATCCTTCCGTAGGCAAGATGCCTATCAGCGGGATAGGCGGTATAGAGACTTGGCGGGATGCCCTCGACTTCCTGCTGTTAGGCTGTACAAACCTACAGATATGTACCGCCGTGATGCAATATGGCTTCCGGATCATCGACGATCTACGCGAAGGGTTACGACTGTTCATGCAAGAGAACGGATATAAAGACTTATCCGGCCTTATCGGTATCGCCTTGCAGAACATCGTACCCCCCGAGAGACTGGAACGTATGCGGATACACCGCCCGACAGTAGATAACAGCCTATGCCTCGGCTGCGGACGCTGTTTCGTTTCCTGTAACGACGGTGGACATCAAGCTATCCGTTTCACCTCTATGCGCAAACCGGTGATAGACGAGCAAAAATGTGTCGGTTGTCATCTTTGCGCATTAGTATGCCCAACCTCCGCCATACATTGACAGGATGAGGATCGAGACGGAACACCTTATTCTACTATTCATACTTCTTCTGTGCCCGCTAGTCCATTCAGACCTGCAGGCACAAGAGAAGACACCCGTCACACGAGCCGACTCCATCATGCGGCAGGTAATCCATCAAGCCCCCATCTACGAGCACGTCCTCGAGAGCTATGAAGCGGAGACCTACGTGAAAGGCCGTACGCACGTTCCCCGGAAGAACAAGCTGCTACGATACGCCTATCTGGTCTTCCCGATAGAGCGTCATCCCCGCGATGCCTTCTTCGAGATGAGTGGCCTCACCCGCTACGACGCTCCCAACCATTATCGCAACGAGATTGTAGCCATCAACAGCAGCCATCTCGCCGCCGGAAGGCATTACAAGGAGATAGCCTCGTTCGTCAACTTGAACGTCTACTCCCCCACGATCTACAATAAGGGAATGATCATGCCACTCTCGCCCGATGCTTTCAAATATTACATGTTTCGACAGGAAGGCACGGACACGATCTCCGGCATCCCTGTGTATAACATCCGTTTCACCCCTCGCCAATGGAGCCAGAAACTACTATCCGGAAACCTGTACGTAACCGACGAACTCTGGACCATCGACCGTATCGAGATACAAGGGCACTCCTCTTTCTCCGAGTTCAACCTAAGCATACGTTTCAACCGTGACGAGAAGCATTTCATCCTCCCGGAAGAGGCTGACCTGCAAGTCTGCTACCATGCCCTAGGCAACCGGATAGAGAGCGACATCCACGCCGCTTTCCGCTATAAATCGATCTCTTGGGTAGAGGAAGACCATGAGAGCAGGAAATTATACTCGCTTGATCAAACCCAATACTATACGATCACCTCCGACACACTCTCCTTTACCCAAGACAGCGCTTATTGGAACAGCCGGAGGGACAAGCCGCTCACTACCGACGAGAAAGCCTTGTACACCACCGGAACGAACGCGGTGAGGACGGAAGCGGACAGCAGCGTTCTCATCCGCTACCTCCAACTCGGCGAGCGGCTCACCAGCACGGTCAACAAGGATTACAAGAGTACTCGCGTGAAGTATTCCGGCCTTCTCAACCCGTTCCAGCTATCTTTCGGAAGCAACGGGATCACCTATAAGCAAGAAGCACGTATCAGTAAGACATTCGAGCATGACCGTCAGCTACGCTTCCACCCCGAGATCGGTTTCCTATTCAAGGAGAAAGAGCTACGCCTACGGCTAACAACCGACTGGGAGTATCGCCCCGAGCGTCAAGGCATCCTCAACCTCACGATAGCCAATGACAACCAAAGCTATTCCTCCGAAGTGATCCACCAGATCAACGAGATCCTAAAAGATACCCCAATCCGTTTCGACGATCTCAACTTGAAGTATTTCCAGCACTACTATGCCAAGCTGATGAACCAGATAGAACTGATGAACGGCTTCCGGCTCTCGGCTGGACTCGCATACCACTATCGTACGCCCGTGAAAAAGAATAAGGATACCGGATTGGATCTAAAGGATCATAATGAGTTCACCCCGGTTATCGGCCTTACCTACACGCCCCGGCAATATTACTGGATGGACGGTTACCGGAAAGAGTACCTACATTCCCATTACCCGACCTTCCGGATCGAGCTGGCACGAAGCATACCGGACCTGCTCGGCTGTACGGGAAATTACTGGCGGATGGAGGCCGGCATGAACCAGACCGTACGGCTGGGCTTATCCGAACGACTGAGTTACAACCTGAGCGGTGGACTCTTTTTTAACCAGCATAACATGTACTTCGCCGATTTTAGCTATTTCGCCAAACGTTATTTCCCCGAGCCTTGGGGCGACCGATTTGGCGGGATCTTTCATAATCTAGGTGGGGATTGGTGCAATGCCTCCGACAAATATATTCAAGGGCACCTCATGTACGAGAGCCCATTCATTCTATTGCGATTCCTCAAGCCCAATCCCAAGGCGCATAAATACCTCGTGTCCGAACGTTTCTACCTCAGCCAGCTATGGACTCCCGTATTGCCGAATTACAGCGAGCTCGGGTATGGTATCGGTAGCGACCTTTTTCATATAGCGTTTTTCCTAGGCTTCGAGGAGTTCAAGTATCAAAGCGTCGGGTTGAAGTTCGCGCTTGAGTTATTCAGATAATTATAAACAAGTATAGATATGAACAAGAGAAACACTATTAAACAACTTCTTCACCGCGGATGCCTACTTATGGGTATCAGCGCAATAACAAGTTCGGCCTTCGCATGGGATTTCGCCGAGCATCGTAAGATCGGCGACCGTGCCATGAGCCTTCTCCCGCGTTATCTGGTGGAAAACGGGATCTTCCCCAACGAGGCCGTCGCCGATAGCGCCTTGCTGCAGATCCTCAACATATCGCATATGCCCGGCTCGAACGCCTACGCCATGAATGAGCTGACACAGTTGCCGAATATCGTGACCTACGGTACGCTTTGTGGATTGGCCGGTGACCATGTGGAAAATCCTATGCTCTTGGAGACAGGCTTGCAGACCCATTTCTCCAAGACGAACCGTACGCTGGCTTTGGAGACACAAGCCATGAACGAGTTCCTCACCGGAGCCAACAGCAAGGAGCTGCTCGACATCAATCTGGCTTACGGTATCCTGGCGATCAAGGATCTCTCCCACTTCTACGCCTATGGCAAGGGATTGAACGAGCATCTGAAGATGATCGACCCCGAGCTGATCCGCCGCCTTCAACGCCCCTCGGAAGTAAACAAGGTCTTCAATAAATTGAATCAGTTGCCCTCCATGAGCAAGTATTTCTGCATCCACATCTTCGCTATCTACCTAGCGCAAGAAGCAGGCAAGGAGATGCGTAAAGGAGATACGCAAATGGCGAGCAACCTTATGTTCTATGCCACGATGTACGAGGCTTTCGCCGAGCATTTCCTACAAGACTCCTTCGCCTCCGGACACCAAATGGTACGTAGGGGCTTCTCCGCCTCCGCCGTATCCAACAATAAGAGCCTGCACGATTTCTACAATACCATCCCCGTACAGACTGCCAACCTAAAGGGTGAGACTTGGAGCGCTTACGGCGATAAACGTCTGAACCAAAACAGGATGGAGTACAACGAGGCCGATGATTACCGGCATATCCGGGTCACGGAGAAGCACCCTTATTCCTTGGAGAAAGGCGATAGCTACGAGCGGGAGACGAAAGTATTCTACCAAGTCGTGACCGCCACCTGCGAGTCTATCGTAGAAGTCTGGAAAGCTTACCAGAATGCTTTGGAAGGATCAGGCGAGAATATCTTGAACGAGATCCCTTCCGAACGAGACGACCTACCTCAGTTCGTCTACGATCGTTTCCCGGTAATCAAGGATTTCCCGATCCCCTTCGGGACGAATTTGGATGACGTCCCCTTGGAAGCTTCCGTCGCCGACCGCAAGGATGAGCTACAGCTGATCGTACAAGAGCCTTTTACCCGCAACTTTATCCGGTCGAGGGTAGCCAACTCCTTCATGTTCCTGATCGGTACGCCGATCCATAGCAACCGGGACGATGTCATGACGTATGGCGGTCGCTTGAACGTCAGCATGATCAATTGGCATAAGTTCGGGAAAGGGAAAGGCATGATCATGGAGCCGGGCGACATCGCTCATTGGGTATCCCCTACGATCTCCGGTTATTATATGCACGCCCCTTCCTCCTCCTACACGATCAAGAACTGGAACGTGAAGGCGGGCGCCAATTATAACATGGATATATTCGTTTCCCCGAAACGTTTCCTCGGCTTGTATAGTTATTTCGAGATGGGTATAGACCGCCGTAATGACGAGACCCGTTTCTTGGTAGCTCCCTCGGTCGGTATCCAGCTAGGTTCTCTGATCGGTGTCCATAATTTCAATATGCCGGGATGGTTACGCATCCCGTTGGGAATTATCCTCCCCTTGAAATTCGCCGTCACTTGCAATAAGGTGGCCGGCCGTCCCGTAGAATGGATCAGCAATATGGAGGTGGATATATTGTTCTAGGAAACACCTTGATTCATGCCTATACAGGTAAGAGACCACACGGATATCGGCGTAACCCCTTACCTGTATAGGCATAGGGCCACGCCGATACTCGCGTAGGGTCATACATATATACGCGTGATCTCATCGATTTCACCGAACCCGATCAAGGCGTTAAACAGACGGATCCGGGTGTACTTAGGCAGATCCTCTACCGGGATATCCCCGGCCTGTACCAAGCCTTTATCCAATAAGTAAGCACGCATCGTACCACATAACAAAGGGCGTGAGGGAGTGATCCAAGAGGTGCCATTCCAAAGGGCGACATTGCAAATGGAAGTATCGGTCAGCAAACCGTCACGGATGATCAGGATATCGTCATGTCCCGCTCGTTGAGCGAATAAATCATTTAGGCATTGGCGATCCGTACTCTTATAGGAATAATCGATCTCATCGCATGTAACCAATCGCAAGGAACGAACCGGACGCATACGGTAAGGAACGTATTCTACCTTTAAGACCTCGCGGGTATATTCCACCCGGCATTTGGTACGTTCTTGATGAGACCCCGGATGAATATAACCCGCAAGATCAATTTCGTCTCTCGCTCCGAATAGCTCCCTACGGGTACGGTTCATCCGGGCATTATGATACGGAAGATTATGTACCTGCCCCTTCTCGATACGGATCGTCTCCACAAACGGACTCCCTGATAAGGTCTCAATAGATGGGCACATATACTTTTTGTTTCATCTCGTTATACTCCGATCTCACCTCACTTTTAGAGGTGATTCCCCCACCGCTCTTGAAAATAAACGAACGGGGAGAGACTTGTTCCATAAAACGGATCATCACGGCGCTGTCTAAATCTTGGCCGTCAAAATACCCCATCACCCCCGTATAGAAGCCTCGCTCATAGGTTTCCGCCTCGGCGATGATCTCCAAGGTCTTTTTCTTGGGAGCGCCCGTGATGGAGCCGGCAGGCAAGAGGCTGAACAAAATCTCCCCGACATGGCCGTTCCATCCCTCCGGCAACCGGCCTCTTATCTCAGAACTGACCTGCAATAAACTTCCGTTATGCGTACGCAGTTCATCGATATAACGATACCGGGGAACACAAACCTCGGAGGCTACGATACTCAAGTCATTCCGGATCAAGTCCACGATCGTGGCATGCTCCGCCGCTTCCTTGGGATCATCGAGGATACGTCTCCGGGCATCGGGCAGCGTAGCGTCGATCGTACCTTTCATGGGATACGAATAGATGAGACCATCCCGCGTCCGCACGAATATCTCGGGCGAGAATACCACGAAACGATCCCGCATCCAAAGCTTATACATCGCCTTGGAATGGTAAAAGATATCTTTCAAGGAGAGGTTCGTATATACCGGAGTAGCGCATGTCAAGTTCACCAAATAAGAATTACCCGCATGGATATGCCGGGCAACGGTCTCGAGCGAATGGGCATACTCCTCGAAAGAGACATACGAGGGTTGCCATTCAACAGGTTCTCCAGAGATAAGATGAGAGGAATCCCGCAAGTTACATTCATGATTCGCATTCGTAAAGCCGTTCAAGTCGTACAATAACTCGGAGGGAACGATCTCTTCCGGACTCTCCACGTAGATCCGCTCTCGTTTATAATCAATGATAAAAAGGAAAGGCCGTCCCGCTTTCCCCATTTCGTTCATGCGGAAGACGGCCTCTTCTTGCGTGTATTCGGTCATTATACTAAAAATCGTTCTGTCAAACCACCAAACGCATCGATACGGCGATCCCGGAAGAAAGGCCACCAACGACGCACGTTCTCACCGCGAGTCTTGTCGACCGCTATCACACGTACCTCCTCTTCGTCATTCGGGAATACGGTTAATAGCTCACCTTGGGGACCGGCCGCGAAACTGTTTCCCCAAAACCGGATACCGCCCGTTTGTCCCGAAGGGTCCGGCTCATGCCCGGTACGATTCACGGAAATGACCGGAAGTCCGTTCGCCACGGCATGTCCCCGCTGTACGGTCACCCACGCACCCAGCTGACGGTCCTTTTCTTCCTGCGTATCGCTACTTTCCCAGCCGATAGCGGTCGGATAGATCAATATCTCGGCACCACGCATAGCCATCAAACGGGCTGCTTCCGGATACCATTGATCCCAGCATACCAACACACCAAGACGCCCCACAGAGGTATCGATAGGCTCAAAGCCTAAATCACCGGGGGTAAAATAGAACTTCTCGTAATAAGCGGGGTCATCCGGGATATGCATCTTGCGGTATTTCCCGGCGATCGTACCGTCTTTCTCCAAGACAACGGCCGTGTTATGGTACAGGCCCGGGGCACGCTTCTCGAAAAGGGAAAGCACCAAGACGATACCCAATTCTTTCGCCAAGGCACCGAAGGTTTCCGTCGATGGGCCGGGGATCGTCTCTGCCAAGTCAAACATACTCGTATCTTCCGTCTGGCAGAAATACAGGCCGTTATGCAGTTCTTGCAAGACGACCAATTCCGCTCCCTCCCGGGCAGCTTTACGGATATTTACCTTTAGCTTCTCTATATTCGCCGCTCTGTCAGCGGTATTCTTTTGTTGTATTAATCCTACTTTCATATTTAATATTTACATTGATTAATATCCAGTTGTAGAGACGGGGCGTGCCCCGTCTCATCCCAGCAAAATGATATTCTCAATTACCATCAGACAGTGGTGAGACGGGGCACGCCCCGTCTCTACAACTAGGTATTATCATAGACTATGTTATTTATTTGATAAAACCTTCCGGATACTGCATCGTTACGCAATGCAGGGAACCGTGTTGTTTGATAAGCGGAAGACAGTTGATGCCTATGATCTCACGGTCCGGGAACGCCTCCTGCAAAGCCGCTTTAGCGATCTCATCCTTCGGTGAGCCATAGAACGGAACCAATACGGCCCCATTCATGATCAGGAAATTAGCGTAGGTAGCGGGCAAGCGCTCCCCTTCCCATTCCACCTTATCGGCCATCGGAAGTGGAATCAGACGATAAGGCTCACCATTCGCCCTAGTAAACTCCTTGATCTCCTCCTCCATCGCCTTCAATTCCTCATAATGCTCATCTTCCTCATCCTCGCAACGGACATAAGCGATCGTATCCTCGCTACAAAAACGGGCGAGCGTATCCACGTGGCTATCCGTATCGTCCCCAGCTAAATAACCGCTGGTAATCCAAAGGATACGATCCAAGCCAAATATGTCTTTCAAATAACGTTCCAATTCCTCTTGTTGCAAATACTCATTACGGTTTACGGATGCCAGACACTCAACGGTAGTCATCAACGTACCTTTCCCATCCGATTCGATACTACCGCCTTCCAGCACGAAAGGTTGCATATTAGCGGGCACCACCTCATCGGAGAAGGTCTTCATATGACAAAGATTACGGGTAATCAAATTATCATGATTGGCGGCGAACTTCATTCCCCAGCCGTTGAACACGAAATCATAAAGCATGGGCGTTCCCTCATCGAAGACGGAGATCCCCCCGTGATCCCGTGCCCACGTATCGTTCGTATCCATCTCACGGAAAATGACACGGTCGTAATCAACCTCACCCAATTGTTCACGTACGGCGGTCTCGTCCGGACAGACAATCAATAACTTCTCTCGCTTGATCACTTCCTTGGCGATAGCCACGAAGCAAGGAATCACCTCGTCCAATATCGGGGCCCAATCCGTATTCTCATGCGGCCACGTAAGCTGCACGGCACTTTGCGGATACCATTCCGCAGGTAATATCACGTTATGTTCCATATTTGAATTGTTTAAATTGTTTCACAAGCACGATCGCTGTCACGATCGCCGCCACCGTGTCGGCGATAGGCATACTGATCCAGACACCGAGAGTTCCGAATAACGGGGGGAGGAGGATTAAACAGGGTATCAAGAAGAGCATCTGCCGGGTCAAGGAGAGAAAGATTGCTTTCTTAGACATGCCGATGGAAAGGAAGAAGTTAGTCGCCACCATCTGGAAGCCCACGATCGGGAATACGGCGAAGACAATATGCAAGCCATAAGAGGCGGCACCGATCAACTCCCCGTCACTCGTAAACATACGGACGATCCACGACGGCACCAACTGGCAAAGCAAGAACCCCAGCGTAGCCACTCCTACCGCCCAGCGCATCGTCAGCCGAGTCACGTCCGTCACCCGGGAATAGAGTCGGGCACCATAATTATAACCGGCTATCGGTTGCATACCCTGATTAAATCCCATGATAATCATCACGAAAAGAAAAGCGATACGGTTCACGATACCATAAGCGCCAATCGCCATATCTCCCCCATGCTCTTTCAATCCCCGGTTGATAAGGATCACGATCAAGCAGGAACAAAGGTTCATCAAGAACGGAGATAAACCGATCGACAAGATACCTTTCACGATCTCCGAGCGCAGCCTATAAATACCTTTCTTGAAATGAAGGAGTTGTTTCGGTCCCGAGAAATGGATCAACTGTCCGGTAAGCGAGATCACCTGCGAGATCACCGTCGCCCAAGCCGACCCCTTTATACCCCATCCAAACCCAAAGATAAACAACGGATTCAAGGCGCAATTGATAACGACCGACGCCAACGTAGCATACATCGCCATCTTCGGGAAGCCCGAGGAGCGCAAGACCGCATTTAATCCCAGATACATATGCGTAACCACATTGCCATACAGAATAATCCGCATATAGTCACGGGCATATGAGATCGTGTTCTCACTAGCGCCGAAAAAGTACAGCACGGGATCAAGCAAGAACAAGAAAGCGATCGTGAAAGCGACACCCAGAACCACATTCAAGATCAACACATTCCCCAACACCTTATTCGCCCCCTCATAATCTTTCTGCCCCAGCTTCACGGCAACCAACGTAGAGGCGCCGACTCCCACCAACGAACCGAAAGCGGCCGCCAAGTTCATCAACGGAAAGGTCAAGGCCAGGCCGGAAATCGCCAACGCCCCCACTCCATGACCGATAAAAATACTATCGGCCATATTATATAAAGAAGAAGCTGTCATAGCGATAATCGCAGGAATCGCATATTGCGTAAGTAATTTACCGATAGGCTCGGTCCCTAATACCAATGGAGAATTTTGTTTTGCCATGCCGCGAAGATACGGATATTTCGATTTATTTTCCTACTTTTGTAAGGTATAACCTTATGAATCTAATCAAATGGAAACAGAGAAACAATTGATATCCCATTTATACCAGAACAAAGAAAATGGAAAATGGATAATACAAACCAACGATGAACATCAAAGGGGTGTTGCAGAAATGGCAACCTCTTTTTCCAGACAGTTCGGACTTCCATCTTGGGGGCATACGCTTGGGATGCTTCACGACAAAGGAAAAGAGCGTGATGCATTTCAGCAATATATCCGCACGACAAGCGGCCTGCCTGTGACTGACGAAAAATCGTATGGAGAGCATCATCACGCATTTGTAGGTGGAATACTGGTTACGAACCTTATGGGGAAGAGTGTATTCAATCTTCTTACCAACCAGATAATCTCTCATCATACAGGTCTGCATGATTATGTAGATGCGGAGAGCGTCGTAGAGAAAAGGCAACTTCCCGAAGAAATAAACAAAGGGGACATAGCTCTGAATATACCCCAGTTGAGAAAAGAACTTCTTGAATCTCCCTTTTCTAAACTTAAGGTGGACATGAAGCATTTTCATCACCTTTCCCGCATGCTTTTTTCCTGTCTTGTGGATGCCGACAGACTCAATACAGAGCAATTTATGGATGTAGAATCGTGGGAAAAACGGGGATGCTCGTCTACACTCACTGACTTATTGCCAAAATTGGAGGCGCATTTACATAAACTACAATTGCATGCCCCCGATACAGAAGTGAACCACATTCGCAAGAAAGTACAGGAACGATGCCGTAAAGCTTCTTCTGAAGAGAAAGGATTCTATAGCCTTACGGTACCAACGGGAGGCGGCAAGACTCTTTCATCGTTGTTGTGGGCCATGAAGCATGCTATAAATCACGGTATGAATCGTATTATCATTGCCATCCCATACACCAGTATTATTGTGCAGACGGCAGGCCTCTTGAAAGAAATCTTCGGCGAAGAGCACGTACTGGAACATCATAGTAACTTTAATCCTGATGAGATAAAGAATGAAGAGGTACGTGAGAAGGCAAAGCTGGCCACGGAAAACTGGGATTATCCGATTATCGTTACGACCAATGTTCAGCTGTTTGAGTCAATGTTTAGCAACAAACCGTCCGATTGCCGTAAATTGCACAATATCGTGAATTCAGTTCTTATTTTGGATGAAGCGCAGACATTGCCGACTGATTTCTTACAGCCGATAGTGGATGCACTTAAAGCATATCAGAAAATATTCGGAGTGTCGGTACTGTTTACCACTGCCAGTCAGCCGATACTTAGCGGACTGATAGAAGGAACTAATCCTAAGGCCAATTTTCAGGGAATAGACCATATTACTGAAATCATACCGAATGAGTTTGCCCTGCATGACAAGCTCCGTCGTGTGAAGTTAGTAATAGACAACACAGGAAAGACATACGATGAGATTGCCGCCAAAGTTGCTATATACAATAAGGTATTGTGTATCGTAAACACCCGAAAAGATGCCAAGGAACTGTATGACCGTTTACCAAATGAAGGAATAAAGCTCCATCTATCGAGAATGATGTGTCCCGCCCATATCAGTGAAACCATACGGAAGGTCAAGGCATTGCTGAAAGATAAATCACATCCGATTGTCAGAGTGATAGCTACCCAACTTGTAGAGGCAGGGGTGGATATAGATTTCCCTGTTGTATTTCGGCAAGAATCAGGTCTTGACTCTATTTTACAAGCAGCGGGGCGTTGTAACCGTGAAGGAAGAAATACTGTTGGTACCACATTTGTGTTCAGTCTCGCCGCAGAGAAACGTATTCCATTTGGGGCAATGAAGGCTGCAAACAATGCACGATTGAATTTGCCTGCAAATAGTGATTGGTTTGACCCTTCTACGATGACAGAGTATTTTTATCAGTTGTATTGCAGGAAAAACACGTTTGACGATAAGGATATGAAACATTATCTTTATAACCCTAATGAGTTATGTTTTGAAACGGCATCAAAGAAGTTCAGATTGATTGATGATGATTGTATGAATATCATTGTAAATTGGGGGAACAGCATGGAGCTTGTGGAAAAACTGAAAGAATCTGGCTGTACCTATCCCTTGATGAAGCAACTGGCTAAATTTACAGTAAGCGTTCATAGTTCCGATTTTGACAAGTTGGTCAGCTATGGTGCTATTGAAGAAGTATTAGAGGGTATCTATGTGTTGACAGACAGGGTACAGTATGACAAAAATACGGGTCTTAGCCTTGATAACCACTGGATGGAAGAGCTATTAATGATATAAAAATAAATGAATAATATGGACTATACAGATAAAGAATATTGCTTGGAAGTATGGGGTGACTGGGCTTGTTTCACTCGCCCTGAATTGAAAGTAGAGCGTGTGAGCTATGATGTTATTACACCTTCTGCGGCACGTGCCATTTTTGAAGCAATACTTTTCAAACGCTATGCCATGCGTTGGCAAGTGACGAAAATAGAAGTTCTTAATCCTATTAAGTGGACTACCATCAGGAGAAATGAGGTGGGAGCAGTGGTAAATTCCAGTATGAAACCAATTTATATAGATGATGGGAAGACACGCCAACAGAAGAACTCTTTACTTTTACAAAATGTGCAGTATCGTATTTATGCAAAACTGGTATTTATTCCAGTAAAAGACCGTCCAAAGGAGGCTTTTATCAAACATCAGCCAAATGATGATGAGAATCCGATGAAATATTATCAGATGTTTGAACGCAGGGCATCGCAAGGACAATGTTTCACCCAGCCGTATCTTGGTTGCCGTGAGTTTGCTGCAAATTGGAAGTATATTGATAATACGGAACAACTTGCCCCTCCTTTGGCTGAAGATAGGGATTTGGGTATCATGCTTTATGATATGGATTTTAAAGGAAATCCAAAGAAACCGGATGCCATGTTCTATCGTGCAAGGATGGAACAAGGAGTAATTGTTGTACCCAATAAAGATAGTGAGGAGGTGTTGCGATGATATTGAAAGCATTGTATGATTATTACCATCGGAGTGGTAATTTACCCACTATGGGAATGGAGTTAAAGGAAATAGGTTTTATCATTGTTATTGATAAGTGTGGTAATTTCTTACGTTTTGAAGACAGGCGTATAGACAAAAAGTCTGCGCAACAGTTTCTTGTTAAGAAGAGTGTAGGTCGTTCAAGTGCCCCTGTTGCAAACTATTTGTACGACAATAGCCAATATGTTTTTGGTTATTCCGACAAAGGGGACATGGAAAGCATGCGCAAGTATTTTGATACATTCAAAGCGAAGGTTGAAGAAATATACGACATGTTTTCAGATAATGAAACCATGCAGGCTGTTTATGCGTTTTATCAACAAGAGCCTTCAGATATAGTTGAAGCCATGCAGAATGATTCTCTTTGGGATAATATAAACAAGAATCTCAATAAAAAATATTCCACTTTCTCTTTCCTTATAGAAGGAGATACGGAAATAGTGGCTTCTAAGCGCGAACTAATAAACTTAGAATCGGGTGGTAATGATGTTGGTGGAGGTCTTTGTTTAGTAATAGGCAAACATTCAAAAACCGTAGAGGTTACAACCGCTACAATGATTCCGGGAAGTCAAGCTACAGCTAAACTTGTCGCTTTTCAAGTCAATTCCGGATATGATTCGTATGGTAAGTCAAAGGGGCATAATGCTCCTATATCTGAAGAGGCTGAATTTGCTTATACTACAGCATTGAATCATTTATTGCATTCTGATTCGCATAATAAATTTATGGTAAGTTCACGCACATACCTGTTCTGGGCTTCTTCTGATAGTGAGGCTGCAAAGAAATCTGAAGATAGTTTGTTTGCTTTGTTGGGGCGTACAGAAGAAAACGATGATCCTAACATGCGCATAGAATTGGCGCGACGTACATTCATGTCTATCTATAACGGAGTATTGTTCGCAAACAAAGATGACAAATTCTTTATATTAGGTTTGGCTCCCAATTCAGCCCGAATAGCGGTGGTGTATTGGAATGAATTGCCATTGCGTGAGTTTGCCGGCTTAATCAGTAAACATTTCGCAGATATGGAGATTGTTGATACACGTAAAGACAAGAAACCGTATGTAGGATTACATTCCATCCTCGGAAATGTTACTCTTGGAGGGAAGTCAAGCGATGCTACGCCCAATCTTCCAGATGCTGTAGTGAAAAGCATCTTCCAAGGACTTCCGTATCCGGCTTCTCTGTTTCAGGCTTGCATTCGCCGCATACGTGCTGAACAATCAGTCAACATTGGTCGTGCAGCCATCATCAAGGCTTATCTTAATCGATTAAATGATAATAATAACAATAAAAAACTCGATATTATGTTAGACAAAGAAAATCAAAATCAAGGGTATCTTTGTGGAAGGTTGTTTGCTGTTCTCGACAAGATACAGGAAGACGCAAATAACATTCATTCCATTCGTGAGCGTTACATGAATTCCGCATCGACCACTCCAGCTATGGTTTTTGCCACTATCCTAAATCTTTCCACTCATCATCAGGAGAAGCTGAATGAGGGTAAACAGGTGTTTTATGAGAAATTAAAACAGGAAATCATTTCCAAACTTGACGCAAACGGTTTTCCTGCACATCTAGAACTTCAAGACCAAGGGCGCTTTTTTGTAGGATATTATCATCAGCGGCAAGCGTTCTTCATGGGTAAAGAGAACAGAGAAACAGAAGAGTAATAACAAACAATTAAAAATATACAGTTATGTCAGAAATTAAGAACAGAATCGATTTTGTTTACATCTTTGATGTGCAGGACGGTAATCCGAATGGAGACCCTGATGCAGGTAATCTTCCCCGTGTAGATGCAGAAACGGGTATGGGGCTTGTTACAGATGTTTGCCTTAAACGTAAGGTACGTAATTATGTACAAGTGGCAAAAGGTTTGGAAGATGGCTACGATATATTCATTAAGGAGAAGGCTGTTTTAAACACTTTGATTGATAAAGCGCATGATGATTCTGAGGTAAAAAATGCTAAAGATAAAACTGATGCAGCACGTCGTTTTATGTGCAAGAACTATTTTGATGTTAGAACATTTGGTGCTGTGATGTCAACCGGCAAGAATGCAGGGCAGGTACGTGGCCCTATTCAATTTACATTTGCCCGTTCTGTAAATCCAATTGCTGCAGCAGAACATTCCATTACTCGTATGGCTGTGGCGACTGAGAAAGAAGCAGAGAAACAGAGTGGCGACAATCGTACAATGGGACGTAAAGCTACCGTACCTTACGGTCTCTACATCTGTCACGGCTTCATTTCTGCCAACCTTGCCCAACAAACAGGCTTTTCAGAAGAAGACCTTGCGCTGTTCTGGGAAGCCCTGAAGAACATGTTCGATATGGATCGTTCGGCTGCACGCGGATTGATGAGTGCACAGAAATTGATTGTTTTCAAACATGATTCTGTATTGGGTAATGCCCCTGCCAACAAACTATTTGACTTGGTTAAGGTAGAGAAGGTGTGCGATGGAGCACCACGTTCATTCGGTGATTACCATGTCACGATAGACAAGGAACATGTCCCATCAAATGTTACTGTAGAGGAACTGATATAAAACAAAAGACAATGTATAGCGAAGACGATATGCTCATGTTGTCGGGGATTCAGCACTTCAGGTTCTGTCCCCGGCAATGGGCTTTGATTCACATTGAGCAGCAATGGGATGATAACCGTCTCACCATAGAGGGACAGATTCTGCATAAACATGTGGATGACCCGTTCTATAGACAGAAATGTGGAGATCAAATAACATTGCGTGCAGTGAATATCGCTTCGCGTGAGTTGGGGCTCTATGGCATTTCCGATGCCATAGAGTTGCTACCTTCTCCATCTTTGGAAGATACGATCTTGCATCCTAAATATCCAGGACGTTGGCGACCGGTGGCTGTGGAGTATAAGCATGGCAGACCCAAAAAGGATGAAGTGGATGAAGTGCAGTTGGCGGCACAAACAATGTGTCTTGAAGAAATGTACGCAATCCATATACCCTACGGTGTGTTCTTTTATGGAGAACTTCGTCATCGGATAGAGGTGGCTATAACAGATGAGTTGCGCAATATCGTCAGACAATGCGCCAGGGATATGCATGAAATATTCAGTAAGGCTGTTATCCCAAAAGCAAAATATGAACGACATTGCGACAAATGCTCATTGAAAGAAATCTGTATGCCGACGATAGCCAAGAATTGTACCACGGTAGATACTTACCTCAATAAACACTTATATACATGAGAAAATTGTTGAATACTTTGTATGTGACGACACCTGAAGCCTATCTGAGTAAGGATGGGCAGAATGTCGTAGTATCAGTCAAGCAAGAGGAAGTGTTCCGTATTCCTGCGATAAACATAGAAGGCATTGTGACGTTCGGATATATGGGCGCAAGTCCGGGCGTGATGAAATTGTGCAGTGACAATAGCATATCACTTACATTCCTATCTCCTCATGGCAGATTTATCAGCAGGGTACAGAGCGCAACGAAAGGGAATGTACTGTTACGCAAGAGACAATATCAATTGTCGGATGATGAATCCTGGTCATTACATGTGGCACGACTGATGATTGGTGGTAAGATTCAAAACTATCGTAATATATTAAAGAGATATATTCGTGATTATGGAGAGAATGAAAACATTAATCGGGCGGTACAAGTGTTGGAACATGCCAAGCGTGAAGCTTTGGCGACCCAAGATAAGACGACCCTAATAGGGTATGAAGGCATGGCTTCAAATGCCTATTTTGAAGTGTTGCCTGTTTTGATACTTAATCAGAAGGCTGATTTCCCGTTTCATGGCCGGAATCGCCGTCCTCCTAAAGATGCAGTGAATGCCATGTTGTCTTTTGCTTATACTTTGATTGCTAATGATACATCTGCCGCACTCGAAACAGTTGGCCTTGATCCATACGTAGGATTTCTCCATACACTTCGTCCGGGACGTACATCCTTAGCATTGGATATGATGGAAGAATTGCGAGCCTATCTTGGTGATCGTTTTGTCTTGTCGTTGATTAATAAAAGACAGATAACATCCAAGGATTTTTTGTTTCAAGGTGATAATGGGGTTGTTATGACGGATAAAGGGAAAAAGACATTTATTTCCGCATGGCAGGCAAGGAAAAGGGAGGTGATAATCCATCCTTATCTTAATGAAAAAATAGAGATAGGGCTTCTGCCTTATGTACAGGCCATGTTGATGGCAAGATATATCAGGCAAGATATTGATAATTATCCGGTATTTCTAATAAAATGATTTACGATTATGCATATTCTTGTGACTTATGATGTGGATACTACGAGCAAAGAAGGAGCTCGCCGCCTACGACATGTGGCTAAGGCTTGCATAGATTATGGCCAAAGGGTACAGAATTCTGTCTTTGAGTGTGAGGTGACAGAAGCACAATATTGTCTCTTGATTGAACGAATCAAGCGTATTATTGATATGTCTCTTGATAGCGTTAGATTTTATATTCTCAATAAAAACGAGAATAAAAGGGTAAAAGTGATAGGTGTTGAAACTGCTTACAAAGTTAATAATGCTCTTATCATATAATTTATGCGAATGTGGAGTATTACGAAAAAAGTAGTATTTTCGCACCCCTTAATAATTAGCAGATTAACCCGTCTTTAAGGCGATTGCAGCCATTAAGCTGAAATAAAAATGAGAATTCGCATATTAATAGGTCTAATTTATTGACTTATAATATGTAACTTTGCCCACTGTCGCACCCCGTGTGGGTGCGTGGATTGAAACAAAAGAGCTTACCTGTTTAGTCTAGTCCAGTGGCACGTCGCACCCCGTGTGGGTGCGTGGATTGAAACGAAAATACGCATAAATAGGTTGCCAACTAACAGTCGCACCCCGTGTGGGTGCGTGGATTGAAACTATACATAATTTATTATTTTTAAAATGGCACAGTCGCACCCCGTGTGGGTGCGTGGATTGAAACCCTTTAGTTTTGTCCCTTTGCCTCGATCGAACGAGGCCGTCGCACCCCGTGTGGGTGCGTGGATTGAAACTTTATCATTGGCTAATGACACCAAAGCTGGTACGTCGCACCCCGTGTGGGTGCGTGGATTGAAACAGGATATCATTTACTTCTTTGCCGCTTTTAAATAGTCGCACCCCGTGTGGGTGCGTGGATTGAAACTCTTCGGATAACCTTGTATTTTTATCTTGATCTTGGTCGCACCCCGTGTGGGTGCGTGGATTGAAACACTTTGCACTTTGTCTAAGTCTTTTTTTTTCATTAGTCGCACCCCGTGTGGGTGCGTGGATTGAAACCATCCAAGGGATACCCCCCTTAAATCAACAGGAGAGTCGCACCCCGTGTGGGTGCGTGGATTGAAACAACGACCGACTGGCTGACGCCGTGATAAAGCTTGTCGCACCCCGTGTGGGTGCGTGGATTGAAACAATAAAGATGTATCTATAAATCCATTAATGATCGTCGCACCCCGTGTGGGTGCGTGGATTGAAACTTTTGCCCTTTTGCCCCTTTGCCCCAAACGAACGAGACCGTCGCACCCCGTGTGGGTGCGTGGATTGAAACTGTAATTATTCCTCCGAGAAATACATAAAGGTCTGTCGCACCCCGTGTGGGTGCGTGGATTGAAACAGCCTCCTTATACATCAATTCCAGCTCATGATATGTCGCACCCCGTGTGGGTGCGTGGATTGAAACTCATACCTCCCATGTCGATATCCTCTAATATAGGTCGCACCCCGTGTGGGTGCGTGGATTGAAACTATGATAGTGCTCGAATAATTTCGGTGCGTGAGGGTCGCACCCCGTGTGGGTGCGTGGATTGAAACAGAATTGCCGAATCCGTTGCAAACTTTCTACGCGTCGCACCCCGTGTGGGTGCGTGGATTGAAACAGCCCTTGGGCAGGCTCGTAAATCTATCGGCGCAACGTCGCACCCCGTGTGGGTGCGTGGATTGAAACAAAGCCTGTTATTATTCTTCGGGGTGATAACGTGTCGCACCCCGTGTGGGTGCGTGGATTGAAACATGATATTGGAATCCTTGCAGAATCCTTACCATGTCGCACCCCGTGTGGGTGCGTGGATTGAAACATTTGTAAAGCGCAAGCTTTTTCATAAAAGATATACTTACGTGATGAAGTATATCTTCTATGGGACTTGAAGTGTTCTTCTGCGACGAAGGGATTAGTACTTCGTAAAAATAACTTTTTAAAGTCACTGACACTGACATATAATTTCGCTTAGTTATTTCTGCAAAAATCATTCATATGTAAACAAGTTTCGTATATTCGCGACCTTATAATAGTTTAAATATGGCAGAGGAACTACGGATTAAAAATGGTGATAAACAGGAAATGTATGAGACGTTGCTCCCGCAAATCGCCTCATTGGTAGGTAACGAGACCGACCTAATCGCTAACATGGCGAACATCGCCGCGGCACTCAAGCAGACTTTCGGTTTCTTTTGGGTGGGTTTCTACCGGGTCATAGACAATCAGTTGGTATTAGCGCCTTTTCAAGGCCCTATCGCCTGTACACGAATCAAATACGGAAAAGGGGTATGCGGCACGGCCTGGAAGGAGACCCGTACGATCATCGTACCGGACGTAGACGCTTTCCCGGGACATATCGCTTGTAGCTCCGCTTCACGCTCGGAGATCGTAGTTCCCGTGATATGGGAGGATAAGGTAATCGCTGTCCTTGATATAGACAGTGATCAACCGGATAGTTTCGATGAGACTGATCAGATCTTTTTGGAAAAGATAGTGGAATTGCTTCCTCATCAGTAAGCCTCGCCTCAGTACTTCCCAAGAAGTACTGTAGTACTGCCTAAGAGGTACTGCAGTACTTTGTAAGGAGTACTCCAGTACTCTCCGAAGAAATACCACAGTACTTCGCAAGGAGTACTCCGGTACTCTCCCTGAAGTACCGGGACAAATGCTACTTACCGCAAATACCCTTAAATGGACAATAAGAACAAGCCTTCCCCGTAGGGGTTTGCGTAAAGGGAATTTCTGGATTGAAGATCTCGTCCAAGCAGCCCTGCAACCCCTCCTCGAACGCTTGGGCATAACCGGAGAAATCCTCTACCTTCTCCGACTTCCCCCGTTCGATACGATGGTAGACAGATGGGTCGAACGGATCGGCGAAGAGGGAACGGACGTAATAAATGCCCGGTTGTATCGTCTTTCCTTTGTTCTCGGTGAGATGGGCGTACATCCAGCAATACATGAATACCTGCATCACGGCTTTCGCACGATCTTTCTCCTCCTTGTTGAATAGGCTCTCGATACTACTGAAAGTCGTAGTTCCGCTACCGCTCTTGTAATCGATGATACGGATAGCGTCGCGAACCTCGTCCACACGATCGATAAAGCCTTTCAACCGGATCTCGGAATGGTCGGAAAGGCTGATCAAGCCGTTTATCTTACGCTCGGACTCGATGTAAACGAAAGGGGTCAGCTTGCCGTCACGCTCCAAGATTTTCTCCACGTATTTGCGGATCATCTCGCCGATCAGGTAGTTTTGTCCGGTAAGGGAACGAACCACCTCTGTCTTGAAAAACTCGCTGGCGAAAGCCCGGGCGATAGCTCCGGTAAGCAAGGCCGTATCCTTACGGATCGCTTTCAGCAAATCCACGGTCACCATCTTCCCTTGGAACGGCTTGTAAAGCTCCTCCATCACTTTATGTAAGATGCTTCCGAATACATCGCTCTCGATCGTCTCGCTCACCTCCTCTTCCTCTCGAATGCCTTCCACGACGGAAAAATAGAATTTCAACGGGCAATCCAGATACGTATTGATAGCGCTCGCCGAGATCGCCTTGCTCCCCCCTTTCCGGTAAGCGTCTAAACGGCGCATGATATCCTCCCTTTTCGGCACGGCCAATGGCGGGGTCTTGGAGGAAGATACGTTATAGACCACCAATTTATCTCGCATCGGCACCTCGTAATGATAATGCAGCTGGTGAACAAAGCGACTTACCTCTCCCGTCTGCAATCCGTTGCTGCGGGTATCGTATAAAAGGCTCACGTGGCTGGCACGCTCTATCAAACGATAGAAATGGTAGGCCCATACGCTATCTTGATGCTCGTAGGTAGGCAACCCGAAACCCCTGCGTAGGTTATAAGGGATAAAGGAGTTCGCCGCTTTCCGCTGCGGGAAAATACCCTCGTTCATGGATAAGATAATCAGACGGTCGAAATCCAAGGCACGGGTCTCGAGCACACCCATAATCTGGAGACCGGAAAGCGGCTCGCCGTGGAAAGGGATCGTGATCGTATCGGTTACCCGCTTCAATAGGCGGAAGAAGGTATCTATTTTCATCTCTACACAAGCGTCTCTCATTACCTCTCTCATGCGGTTTACCGTGGTGAAATAATGGAAGATGAACTCTTGCTCCAAATCGTTCGTCCGTAGGGTAGCGTCCTCCTCTTCTTCATCGGAAAGGGCGGACATAACCTTGTTCAGCTCTTCCAACACCTTGATCAGATAGTCCGAGAAGGCCTCCACCCCGGTCACCGGCGTGAACAGGATTTCTAGCAAAGGCGTTTTCCCTAACTCCGTATGCGAGATATAGATCTTGTTGTTCTCCGTGATCTCTTTCACCAAGGAGGAAATAATCTCCGGTGAGGTGGAGAGGATGTAGCGATGGTTCAATACTGGTAGCACGTCACGGAAATAGAACAACGGATTCCGGTCTATGTAGCGTACGTTCTTCTGCAACACCAAGATATACTCGATCAACGAGGCGACCGGGGTTCCCGCCAAGGGATAACCCATCGTGACGTTGATACGCCGGATTTGCTCCGGAATGGCGTTCAGCACCGGGATCAGCAGATGTTCATCGGGCAAGATCACCGCCGTACGCAGGGCTTCTTCCGAACTCATCTCCGCTTCCTTGCACCAATCGCTCAACAGGGTGTAGACGTGCTTGGCCTGCCCGATACCGGAAGGGATGCCGATCACCTCGATCTCGGTCTTTACCTTCTCCTCGGGGGGTAATTTCATCGAGGAAGGGAAGCTCTTCAGGTTACGGGAGACGAAATAAGAGGCCTTATTATCCGGATCGGTTACCTTATCGGATACATAATCCCAATAGAAATCCGCTATCTCCCGCTTCAGCAACTGGGCTAAGAAACGTTCTTCCGATACGGACAAAGCGTTCAAACCGACGAAGACTATTTGCTCATAAGGTAAATCCGGAGACTCGCCCCGTTCCATACTTTCCACGACCTCCCGGAAGATCATGCCCTCGTAACCTTTTCCCTCGGCGGTCAAGGTCGCACGGAATTCCTCATAGAGATCGTATAGCACTTGCCAGACCGCCAAGAACTGTTGCTGGTTCGGCGTATCGCCCCGGGGATAAAAACTGGACCAGAAACTACGGATAGCGGCGATCTGTTCATCACTTAAGAAATCGAAATCATTCTCTATCTCCCGTAGGTCCGTCACGTTACTGAATAGCATGCGGGCGTTTGCCATGTACTTATCGATATCGTCGAAGTCGTTGAGCAACATCTCGCCCCAATACAGGAATTCATCGAAAGTCTCGGTGGAACCGCTTTGGCGGATGTAGATGTCGTACAGGGTAAAAAGCATACTGATCCGGTCGGCGGATTGTTTTCCGCTCAACTGGATAAAGAGATCGTTGATCGTAAGGATTGTCGGAGAGAAAAGGGGAATATCGGCTACCTCCGAGAGATATTTCTGGAAGAAAAGTCCCGTACGCCGGTTTGGGAAAACAAAGGCCAGACGACTGACTTCCGCTCCCCATTTCTCGTAAAAAAGAGACGCAACTTGATATAAGAACGGTTTCATTTATTCAAAAATTTATACAGACTTGTAGAGACGGGGCGTGCCCCGTCTTCCACCATCTAATAGTAACTTTAAATACCCTTTTGAGGGGATGAGACGGGGCACGCCCCGTCTCTACAATCGGATACGATTCACGTTATATTAAGATGTTCTCTATCTCCTGCAATTCTTCCCCGGAGAAAGAGATATTATCTAACGCTTTCAGGTTATCCATTAATTGGGCGACAGAGCTAGCGCCAATTAATACGCTAGTTACCCGTTCGTCCTTTAATAACCAAGCGAGCGCCATCTCCGCCAAGGTCTGTCCACGGCGGGCAGCTACCTCGTTTAGCTTACGGGCCTTTTCCACGGCCTCCGGGGTAACTTGAGAGGTCTGCAAATGGCCGGTCGATTTCGCCGCACGGGAATTCTCCGGGATTCCACGCAAATACTTATCCGTAAGCAAGCCTTGCGCCAACGGCGAGAACGCTATCATACCCACACCCTCTTCCTTCAATACAGGCAATAAATCCGGTTCCGTCCAACGATCGAACATCGAATAGCGGGCTTGGTGAATCAAGCAAGGCACCTTATGTTCTTTCAGTACGGCCAAGGCCTTACGGGTCTGGTCCGCGTCATAGTTGGAGATACCTACATACAAAGCCTTTCCTTGCCGGACGATATCAGCCAAGGCCCCCATCGTCTCCTCGATCGGAGTCTCCGGGTCCGGACGATGGGAGTAAAAGATATCCACGTATTCCAGTCCCATCCGTTTCAAGCTCTGATCCAAGCTAGCCATTAAATATTTACGGCTTCCCCAGTTCCCATACGGTCCCGGCCACATATCGTAGCCCGCCTTCGTAGAGATAATCATCTCATCCCGATAAGCGCCCAAGCCCTTCTTCAATATCCGGCCAAAATTCTCCTCCGCCGATCCGTAGGCCGGGCCATAATTATTCGCCAAGTCGAAATGAGTCACGCCATGATCGAATGCGGCATGAGCGATCTGGATAAAATTACTGAACACGTCCACACTACCAAAGTTGTGCCACAATCCCAAGGAAACGGCCGGCAATAAGATACCGCTCCGTCCGCACCGCCGATATATCATATCCGCATAGCGATTCTCTTCCGCTTTGTAAAACTCCATATGCTCTTTCTTTTTTTAATTATTATATCTCATCCGGCCAAGGAACCGGTTTACCTGTCGCCTTAAACGACGGACGTTGCCCGTCCACTTTCCGTAAATACGTACCCAACTCCCCGGACAGACGCTTTACGATATCGGGATGCTGCCTTGCCACGTCATTATGTTCCCCTATATCCTCCGGGATATTAAACAATTCCTTCTTCCCCGTCTCGTAATAATAGATCAGTTTCCAGTCTCCATTACGAACCGAGCAAGTCGGACCGATTCCCGGCCCGTCATTACCCCATATATTCGGGCAGTTCCAGAATAAGCTACGTCCCACGGAAGGATCTCCCGTACCTTTTAATAAAGGCATGAAACTGACGCCATCTATCGGCTGTACAGTCTTATACCCCTTTATGCCTGCCATCTCCAAGATAGTTGGATAGAAATCCTCGATAATCAAGTATTTATCACATTTGCTTCCCGGCTTCACCACCCCCGGCCAACGCACGATCATAGGCTCACGGACTCCTCCCTCATAGGCGGAGCCTTTACCACTGTTCAAGGGATAGTTTTGCGTATGGATCTCGCCGTCACGCCATCCGGGCTCGCTGGAAAGACCACCGTTATCGCTCATGAAGATCACGATCGTGTTATCCGCCTCGCCATTCTTCTCCAACCAGTCCATCAAATCGCCCAGACTCTTATCCATACCCTCTATCAAGGCAGCGTAAGCCGCCTCTTTAGCCGTTAACCCCCTATCGATATATTTCTGGTAGAAACGCTTGTCCTTATCAATCGGGATATGGATCGCATAATGTGACATATATAGGTAAAACGGCTGGTTATATTTCTTAGCCTTGTCCAACGCCTTGATCGCCTCCTGCGTCAAGGCCTCCGTAGCGAAGGTGTCGCTTCCCCAATACTTTTCCAATCCGGGGATAGCGTTCGGAGCGTAAGGTTTACCATCCTTGGTATGCCCGTAATTATTCTCGCCGAGGTAACTGGCGAGACCTCCGGCGGCATGCCCGGCTATATTGACCTCGAATCCCCAATGATGCGGGTCCTCCCCCGGGGTATCGATCGCCCCAAAGTGCGCCTTGCCGCAATGGATCGTATGATATCCGTTATTCTTCAATATCTGCACGAATGAAGTACCCACAAACGTATTATTCGTCCCGCTCACTTGAGCCACGCCGTTATAATTCCAATCCGGCAGGGTAAGCACATCACTCTCCCGGTCGGTCGTCTTATCCTTAAAAAGTGTCCAGTTCGTAACCCGGTGACGGGCGGCATTCGTCCCCGTGATCAAGCTACAACGAGTAGGCGAGCTGATACTGCTAGCGTAGGCTTGGGTAAACATCATGCCCTCTTTCGCCAATCGTTCCATGTTCGGGGTCTCATATACTTCATTATAATGCGTCTTTTGAGTCCAGAAAGGCAAGGACGTATCCTCCCATCCCATATCATCCACCAAGAACAAGATGATATTCGGGGGACGACTGGCATTCTGGGCGTTCACTACCGCCGATACCGACAATAAAGCGATGGGGATAAGCTGAGTCTTCTTCATGATTGGCAACAGATATTTGTATTCTACGAAAGTAGATATATTTCACCGAAAAACAATATTGTTTCATATACAAAATAATATTGTCTTATATATTATACTTTTCCGGACATAAAATAAGGAACCCTTGACAAAAAGAGTCCCTTACCTAATATCTTATACCCAATGATTTATCTGGAAAGCCTTAACGCAAACGATCCAAGGAACGTACCAGCGCCTCATCGGCCCCGATATTACGGATCGCCAGATAATCCAAGATCAGATTGACCAACGGGAAGGAAAGAGCGATCTTAACACTTACGCTGGCACCTTCCATATCCCCCTTCAAGGAATAGATCAAGAAGGCGAAGAAACCATAAAAGCCCAATATCAGCAATGCGTTGAACACGCAAAGACGGATTTGCAGGATTCTTTTCTTATATAAGAAGATCGTCACCAAGGCAATGATAGCGATGATAGCAGTCAAGGCAAATAAGCCCCACGCCGGGTATAGTAATTCCGGCTCACCGATCATCGTGCTCAACCCGCTAGCATCGAACGAGAAGAGGGCGTCTCCTTGTTGCAACACGGCCAACGGCAAGAATAAGGTAGCGACCGTAAGCGCCACGATAATTAGCAGGTAAACAGTTTGTATTCTTTGTAACATGGTAATTAGTTCGTTTTAAATGGAAAGGCCGACTCATTTGAGGGTCAGCCTTTCCGATGTTCAAAAATATTTCTTCTTAGAAGTTATTCTTCTCTTTAGCAGGATTCTTGTAATAAACCTTGCCATCCTCGTACTCTTGAGCGGCGATCAACGTTGATTTCGGAAGTTTCTCATAGTAGCGTGAAATCTCGATCTGCTCACGGTTTTCAAAGACTTCCTCCAAGTTGTCATTGTAAGAAGCGAACTCTTGAAGTTTCTTTTCCAGATCTTGTTTCATCTCAACACTAATCTGATTCGCCCGTTTTGAAATGATAGCGACTGTCTCATATACGTTACCCGTTTCTTCACTTAACTTCATCATGTCACGGGTTACCGTATTGGTAGGAGCGTTTGATTTTCTGTAATCCATTTTCGTTTTATTGATTAAATTCGCTTAATATGCATCTGTAATTCGCTTGCTGGCATAGTCGTAGAACTTCGTTACCTGCTTTACGTAGTTACCTTCCGGATACTCGTTCATGTAGTTGTAATATTCGTCAACCACATCCCGGTAACGGCCCTGCAACTTCTCCTCTACGGATACTAGCGCCAACTCGTACTTCGCACGGATGATAAGGAACATGAATTCCTCACGATACTTGGAATACGGGTAATTCTTCAAGGCGTTCTGCGCCGTGATCACGCAAGACTGGAAGTTATTCCCCATATAGGTACCTAGATTGAAATACAAGCGGGTGGCCATCAATTCCTTGTAAGCCAACTTCTCCTGAAGCTCGAACATGATGTTCTGCGCTTCCTCGGCCCGTTCACTTTGCGGATAATACTCCAAATAAAGTTGCAACTGCTCGATCGCCTTATACGTCTGCGACTGGTCTAACCGGGGATCCGGAGAGTCCAGATACAAACCATAACCGGAATAGAAACGGGATAATTCCGTAAACTCCCCTTTCGGATAGGTCGTATAATAGGTCTCGAAGTATTGCGAAGCCGTCTGATAATCTTTCTGACCGTAATAGCTTTGCGCCAACAAGTACAAGGACTCCTCGGCATAAGCTGTTCCTTTAAAGATTGTAACCAGTTCATCCAGCAGAGTAGCGGATTTCGAGTATTGCTTCGCGTTGAAGTATTTCTTCGCATACGAATATTTCAATTCGTAATCCGTGCTCTTCAGTATCTTATTATACTCTCCACAAGAGGATAATAGTACTGTCATCATCATCAGTAAAAATACAACCTTTTTCATTCACATACTTTTAGCGTGCAAAATTAGTGCTTTTAGGCGAATAAATGAAACCCAAAACGTTAATATTTACAACTTATATAAATCGCTGGCAGCGATCAATTCCAATTTATTCGCTTTCAAAACCTCCGCGCACTTATTGACATCGTCCGGACGGATGATCACGTTAGCGGCGTCGCCTTGAGAAAAAGCGTACATATATTCAATGAAGATCCCGGCCGAGGTAATGATATCCATCGCCTTTGCCAAGGCTCCCGGCTGGTTGGGACAATGCAAGCATACCACGTCGGCCACGCTTACAGCGTATAACTTTTCACGAAGCACGGATATCGCTTTCTCCGTATCGGATACGATTAGGCGAAGGATACCGAAATCGGAATTCTCGGCTACCGTGAAAGCGGACATATTGACCCCTGCCTCCCCTAATATCTTGGCGACTTCCGTAAAACGGCCTTTCTTGTTTTCCAGAAAGATTGATAATTGTTTTATTAACATAGTACTTAATCTTTTAGAGGTTATACTAACTTACGTTTATCGATCACGTGTTTTGCCTTACCCATACTACGTTCGATACTACGCGGCTCCACGATCTTGATGTCCGGTTGCAAACCGATCACGCTCTGCATGCGGGCGGCGATCTTCTTTTTCAAGGCGATCATCTTGTTCATCTCGTCCGAGTAGTATTCTTGGCGAACCTCCACCTGTATCTGGAAAGTATCGGTATTGTTCATACGATCCACCACGATCAGGTAATGCGCCTCGAACTCCGGCAGCTCCAAAATTACGGATTCTACCTGAGACGGGAAAACATTTACGCCACGAATAATCAACATATCGTCACTTCTACCTAAAATACGTCCCATACGAACCGCCGTACGTCCACAGGCGCACTTCTCGTAAGTCAGCGAGGTCAAATCACGTGTACGGTAACGAAGCATCGGCATACCCTCCTTCGTAAGCGTGGTGAAGACCAACTCTCCTACTTGTCCCGGTTCCACCGGTTGTAAGGTATTCGGGTCCACGATCTCCGGGAAGAAATGGTCTTCCCACAGGTGGGTACCGTTCTGGCACTCACACTCGCCTCCAACGCCCGGACCGCAGATTTCCGTCAAGCCATAGATATCGTAAGCTTTGATATTTAGTTTCGTCTCTAATTCCTTACGCATATTCTCCGTCCAAGGCTCGGCACCGAACGCTCCGACACGTAGCTGGAATTCCTCCAAGGGAATACCGGACTGGTGGATGGTCTCCGCCAGATACAAGGCGTAAGAAGGCGTACAAGCCAAACCCTTTGCCCCGAAGTCGTGCATCAACTGGATTTGTTTCTGGGTATTACCGCTACTCATCGGGATCACCGTACCACCGATATTCTCCACTCCGGCATGGGCACCCAAGCCTCCGGTAAACATTCCGTAGCCGTAGGATACTTGCACGGAGTCGTTCTTTGTCAAACCGTAGGCGGTCAGGCAGCGAGCCACGACCTCGGCCCAGATACCCAAGTCCTTACGGGTATATCCCACGACGATAGGCTTACCTGTCGTACCGGAAGAGGCATGCAGACGGACGATCTCGGACATCGGCACGGCCATCAAGCCGAAAGGATAGTTATCACGCAAGTCTTGTTTTACCGTGAACGGTAATTTCGTTATATCATCTATTGTCTGTATATCGTCGGGAGCAATGCCCATCTCCTGCATTTTCTTGCGATAAAACGGGGAGTTATGGTAAGCATGTTCAACAACTCTTTTCAACCGTAGGCTCTGTAGTTTCCGCATTTCCTCACGGTCCATACATTCAATAGTTCCGTTCCAAATCATGGTATTTGTCTGTTATCTTTTAAAGTTAGTAGTCTAAATCCGCCGCAAAGTAACAACTTTTTTTAAATCGGCACCCTTTTGTTACGAAAAATTAGTCACGAGGCGATCATTTCAACTCCTTCACCTTGATATTGCGGAACGCTACCTCATCCCCATGATCCTGCAAAAGGATGTGTCCTTTCGGAGCCTCGCCGAAAGCACCACCCGCATTATAAGATGGATCAGCGTATTTACTGCCCTTCACCAAATCACGGAACTCCTTGCTGCCACGCTCGTACTCCAATACCTTCACACCATTCAGCCAGTGCTCTACGTGGTTATTCGGGAATACCTTCACCACGGCCGTATTCCACTCTCCTACGCCGTTGAAATGGATGTTCTCGCTTTTCTTCAGATCATACAAGCTTCCAAGGGTACGACTACCGGGGAAAGTCGTGTAAAGCTTGGCATCCGGGTGCTTAGCGTCATCCAATAGCTGGAACTCCAAGCCGTAAGCGGAGCCTTTTTGCTTCTCTTGCTCGGTCACGAAGTATTTAATACCGCTGTTGGCCCCTTCGGTGATCTTAAAATCCACGCTGAACTCAAAAGCGGAATATTCACCCTCCGTAACGATATCGCCTCCGTTCGTAGACTCGCTACCGTCGGATTTCTGCACGATCAATTCACCGTCTTTCACCATCCATCCGTGATCAGGGAAAGCGTCTTTGTGCGCTCCACGCCAGCCTTTCGTTGTCTTACCATCAAAAAGGAGCGCCCAACCCTCGGCTTTCTCTTGGTCGGTCAATTGATTGATCGCCGGTGTAATTACGGCCATCGGTACTACCTTAGCTGTCTCTTCCGTGCTTTGCGTGTTTTTTCCACCGCAGGCGCAAAGGATCATAGCGCTCATGGCGGTACAAATTACTAGTGTCTTCATGTCTTATTTATTTTTAATATATATATAATCAAGCTATGTGTGCGTCCACAAAGATAATTGATTTCATAAAAAATAGACGTATCTTCGCGATATAAATATTAAATGATTATTTATATGAAACAACTAAAGACCGCCTTGTTCGATTTTGACGGCGTAGTAGTAGATACGGAACCTATTTACGATTTATTCTGGAACGATGCCGCTAAACGTTATGGCTTAGGTATCGATAATTTCGCTGATATTATAAAGGGTACGACCCTACCGTATATTCTGGAGAAGTATTTTTCCGGATATACGGAGGAGTTCCGCCAAATGGTGACCAAAGAATCTACAGAGTATGAGAAGACGATGCCCTTGCCTCCCATGCCTGGCTCCATCGAGTTCATCCGTATGCTGAAGGAGCACGGCGTACAGATAGGCTTGGTTACCAGCTCGGATAACGCGAAGGTGAAACGGGCTTTCGGGCTTCTACATCTGGACAATCTATTCGATACCCTAGTGACCGCCGACCGCATCACGCAAGGTAAGCCCGATCCGATGTGTTATCTATTGGCGGCGAAAGACTTGAACGTATCTCCCGAGGATTGTATCGTATTCGAGGATTCTTTCAACGGCATACAGTCCGGGAAGGACGCAGGGATGCGTGTCATCGGGTTAAGTACGACGAATCCGGCGGAATCTTTAAGAGATCAAGTATATGAGGTAATCCCCAATTTCGAGAAAGTCACGTTCGAGGATTATTTGAGATGGTAAGCAATCGAGAAAAAGGAAATGATTATTTCCTTCATTCCTTCACCTACCCCTTTACACACCCACACACATGTATGCGTACATTAATAATACGCGTATGCGTATACGTGCGTGTGTGTGTGTGTAGGAGCCGGTGAAGGAATAAAGGAAACGCCTGTACCGGCAATGGGCTACACCAGTATCGGCGAGAGCCGGAAGCAGTACTGGTGTAACCCCACGGCAGTACTGCCGTGGGGCTGTGACTATATTGGGATCAGAAACTATATCCTACGCGAACGCCCAGCATGGCCTGATCGAAATCCTTGATGATATTATACTTCACCTCCAATCCTATCGAAAGATTGTCGGTAGCATAAACCTCACCGCCTAAACCGATATTGGCTCCCAGACGAGTCTCGTTATGAGAAAGGCCATGGCCCGCATCCCAATTCCAAAAGGACAGACTAAGCCCCGCTAATGGATAAAAACCGAACATCTCACTTAACTTCACTACATAATGAGCATTCAAGTCGATCGCCCAAGTGCTGTGATTGTCATTCTTTACGAAATAAGTAAGAGACGGACTCAAACGTACCGCATCCGTGATACAATAGCGGTAATCAACTCCTAACGTGGCATTCTTCGAATCGAATCCATAACCGATGTTAAATCCCACGGCAGATTGTCCTTGCTGCGTCTGCGCATAAGCTCCCAGACTAAAGACTGCTAACATCAGCATCATTACAAACTTTTTCATACGCTTTCTTTCGTTTAGTTCAACATTAGATTATTATTGGTATTTATTTTACTTTCAGTCGATCGCCGGCACTCTTCACGATGCTACGGTAATAGTCCTCGTCATATCCGGGAAAATCGGGAGATGCGGGCTGGCCGTACGGATTACGCTTGAACTGTCCGTTCACCTCTTTCTTCACGTTTCCATCGATGTATTTTACCAGCAAATACTCACCCAATTGCTTCCAGCGGGCGGTAGCGGAGTCTGAATTAGTCGTGCTATACCACGTCAAGAACTTGACAGCCTCCGCCGGGTCCTTGGCATACAACTCCTGAGCCGCCTTATCGATAGCCGGTACGGTCTCTTGATAACCATTCTCCAACTCCTGCTGTACCTTACGGATATCCTGAATCATGAAGCTATATTTGTGGTAAGCCATATTAGCCACCCAGTTATGAATCCAGAAAGCGGAAGTCCAAGAGAAGTTCAGCAAATCGCCGTTTCCCACCCGATAGCACTCCGGAACATCCGTTACCGACGCATATACAGGAGTGAAGACCGCCATATCAGCGTCGTCCACGGCAAACCACAAGATACCACCGATAGCGTCCGGCAACCAGTTACGCATTTGTGGAACAATCACAAAGCCCGTTTGTTGCGTCGCTATGGCACGTTCATTCGTATATTCCTGCCCGTCTACCTCGAACGTCATCGGCCGCCAGCGGTAAGGAACCTTATACGAGCCGGCACCGGCATCTTTCGTCATATCCAGATCCGTTCCCTCGTAATGGTCGCGCATGCCATTCTGTACGTCTTGAACGGAAAGCTTACGATTCGGCTTCACATACAAAGGCATCGGCTCCTTGGAAGGATCACCCTTGATAAAATCCGTATACTGATCCATCGTGGTATCATATTTACGGAAGAAAGACCATACACGAGCCTCGCATCCACGCAAGGCGCTGAAATCATACGGGCAATAAGCCTTGGCGAAACTGAAATCAGCGTCCTTTCCCTTGAAATATCCTTTCTCACGGGCGAAAGAAACCACATCCGGCGAGTATATGCAATTCTCCTTATCGTCAAACGGTATCTGCTGGATACGGGACTGGTTGGCATGCGCCGAGATACAATCGTCCGGGATGCGGATCGCTACCCAAACGGCACCTTTGTTACCCGGTCCCTTACCGATCATCTCCATCACCCAAGCCTCGTTCTTATCGGCGATAGAGAACGTCTCGCCACTGCTGTAATAGCCATATTCCTTTACTAAGTCCGTCATGACCTTGATCGCCTCACGGGCCGACTTGGAACGTTGCAAAGCGATGTAGATCAAGCTACCGTAATCCATGATACCCGTCGTATCCACCAATTCATGACGTCCGCCGAACGTACTCTCCGTGATAGCCACCTGATGCTCGTTCATGTTACCCACTACGGAATAGGTATTCTCCACTTGGGCGATCTTGCCCAGCGGTTTTCCCGTATCCCATTCCTTCACTTCCAACATGGCGCCCTTCGGCCATGTAGCGGCGGGCCAACGATACATCTCCCCATACAGGGAATGCGAGTCCGCCGCATAACTAATCATTACCGAACCGTCTGTCGAAGCCTTCTTGCCCACCAGCAAACCGGTACAGGCGATAGCCTCCACCCCGGATAACAGGGCGGCGCAAGCGGTTAATAAAATCCAACTCTTCTTCATATAAATAAAGTTTTAAGCAAATAAAAGCATATATACACCGGCGCCGCAACAATAGCCGATCAACGCCAAGATAGAGAACCGTTTCGTATAATACATGAAATCGATCTTCTCCAATCCCATTACCGTAACGCCCGTAGCCGATCCGATGATCAAGATGCTACCCCCCGTCACGGCGCAATAAGCCAAGAAGGTCCAGAAACCACCGTCCGATACGAAGAACTGGGCGTAAGGCGATAAGTCGGCCACCTGCTCCACGATCGGGTACATACCCATCGTAGCAGCTACCAAGGCTACGTTATCCACGCAGGAGGACAAGGCACCGATCACGAAGCTGATCAGATACGGCTCATGTACATGCTTATCCAAGAAAGCGGACATGATACCCAACTGCCCGGAGGTCTCCAGCGCTCCCACGGCCATCAAGATACCCAAGAAAAAGAAAATCGTAGCCAAATCGATATTCGGCAACAATTGGGAAATACGGAGTTTCTGGGACTCATGCATGTGCAGCTTGCTATACATCAAATCCGTATAGAACCAAAGGATCACCAATCCCAGCAAGACGCCCAAGAACGGCGGCAAGTTCGTCACCATCTGGAAGACAGGCACCAACGCCAAGGAAAGCACGCCGATCACAAAGATCATCCGGCGTGAGCGGTTCGGTATCTCTGGTATGTACTCGTCGCCTTGCTCCTCCTCGCTCAACACACGCAAGGTAGATCCTTTCTTGAACAACCAGAAATGGGCGATCGTCAACGGCACCAACATATTAACCAAAGCGGGGATAAATACGTGAGAGATCTGGTGCATCGCCGAGATATTCTTTCCAACCCAAAGCAAGATGGTCGTCACATCACCAATCGGCGACCATGAGCCACCGGCGTTCGCCGCTATAATCACCATACAGGCATATTTCAAACGATCCGTACGATCCGGTACCAGCTTACGCAACACCGCCATGATCACGATAGCGGCCGCCAAGTTATCCAACAAGGCAGAGAAGAAAAAAGTAGCGAAACTTATATACCACAACAGCTTACGTTTATTCGGCGTACGGATATACCCGGTCACGGCCCTAAAACCACCATGCTTATCCACGATATCCACGATCAACATGGAACACATCACGAAGAAAAGCGTCTCGGAGACGTTTCCTAAATGATAAACAATCGCACGGTTCGATATAAAATTAATAAATTGCTCATGCGGGGGCAAGCTGGCCATCTCCGGGTTCTGGGTCAAGAACTCTTGAAAGATCGTACTGGAGCGTTCGACGAAAATATTGTAGGCATCGAACATCAATATCATCCACATAGAGATAGCCATGAACAACGCTATGGCCGCTTTATTTATTTTGATCTTATCCTCCAAGGCAATAGCGAGGATTCCTAAGACAAAAATGACAGGCATTAAAATGAACATATAATCAAGATTTTAATTGTTTATATAGAAGCTGTATCTCCTCCGGCCAAAGCGCCTCGTCCGGGGTCTCTAGGATTAAGGGCATATTGTCGAAACGGGGGTCCGCCATGATCATGCGGAAGGTATCAAGGCCCATCAAGCCTTTACCGATACTCTCGTGCCGGTCCACACGCGATCCCAAATCTTTTTTGGAATCGTTCAAATGCATACCTCTCAAATAAGAAAAGCCGATCACCTCGTCGAAATGACGGAATGTCTCGGCAAACCCCTCCGGTGTCTTTATATCGTAACCGGCGGCAAGCGTGTGCGCCGTATCGAGGCATACTCCTACCCGGCTCTTATCCTCTACCTCATTTATAATATAGGCGATCTGCTCGAAGGTATATCCCAAGTTCGAGCCTTGCCCCGCCGTATTCTCTATCACGGCACATACGCCACTCGTCTGAGCCAACGTGATATTGATCGACTCGGCGATGCGAGACAGGCAGGTATCCACCTCCATCTTCCCCAAATGGCTTCCGGGATGGAAATTCAGCATTTTCAGTCCCAGTTGCTCGCAGCGTGTCATCTCGTCCAGAAAAGCGTCACGGGATTTCTGCAATCCCTCGGCGTCTGGGTTCCCCAGATTGATCAAATAGCTATCGTGCGGCAAGATACATCCCGGATCGTAACCGTACGCTTCACACCGCTCCTTAAATAAATGGATACTGTCCGCCTTCAACGGCTGCGACTTCCATTGCCTCTGATTCCGGGTGAAAAGGGCAAAAGCCTTCGCACCGATCTCATGGGCATTAACGGGGGCATTCTCAACCCCACCGACCGCACTCACGTGAGCCCCAACATACTTCATAATAACCTAACTTTTCTTTTTATTTATACTAATGTTCATCCTCAGTCTTACACCCGCAAAAACCAAACTCCTCCATCGCACGTTCTTGCGGGGTGATGAAATAAACCATCTCGGCACGGGTACACAACTCATTCGCCGAGTTATAGATCTCGGTCTCTATGAAGATGGCGTTCCGCTTTCGGTCTGTCATCCGTCCCCGTATCGTCAGTTGGGGCTCGTCCGTAGAGATACTCTTCATAAACTTGGCGTCGAGGCGTGAGGTCACCCCGGAGGTCTGCAACTTCCTCAAGACCACCCAGCCGGCCAACTCATCCATCAGCGTAGTCTGTATACCTCCGTGCAACGTACGCAGCCATCCTTGGTAAGTACCTTGAGGCTTCCAGAACGCCACGATATCGTCACCATCCTCAAAAAACTCCATATGCAGCCCCAGCGGATTGTTCGGAGCGCAACCGAAACACATATAACCGTCCAGCCCTTCCCACGGATTAATTATCTTTTTCATATCACGAAAACAATATTTATATGTTTTTTGTTGCTCAAAGTTAACAAAAAAGCCGGCTCTTGAAAGGAACCGGCTCTATAAATATCACAAAAAATACTCAACACGACTTATTCCTCGACCTCCGGTTGAAGGAAATCCACGAAGCAAAGGGCGGCCAACGCCGTTCCATAGCGTTTCTCGATCGTAATTCCCTCGGTGATAAAGTTAAGCTCTCCAAGATAGTACTTCCCATACGTCTTCTGGTGAAGATCGTTGATAACACGGATCAGACGAGACTCAAGCTCCTCGATGCGGTAACGTCCGCTGACCTCACACACAAGGCCACCAACCTTCTCATCAAAGTTCTCATCCTTATACATCCATGCGTAAACCACACCAGCAGACACGAACTCATCCTGATATCCATGGGATACAGCCATGATCGTTTTCATTTCCGAACCAAATGGAGGAAGGTCTAGTTCATCCATGGTTGCCAGATGTGCCGTAGCGGGTATCACTGACGAATACGTCATGATATTGAAATCTGAGATACCGGCGTCATAAAGAGCCATGTGGTAAGAACCAGCGTGTTTCTCCAAGTCTGATTCGCCACTTCCTTTTGTAATAAAAAAGGTGTTTGGAATTAAATTCCCAACTTTCTTTACCATCTACAAATATGTTTTACTAATTAATAAAAGCTTAAGAGCGCACAAAAATAGAAACTTTCGCGATATATAACGCATAGTTTTCCCTATAAAACTTTAGCCGCAAACATATTTTCACTAAAAAATCATCACCGAACCCAGAACTTTCATCCCCTCGGCTCTGTTTATATAGTAAATCAACATAAAAAACTAGAAGACAATGCTTACATTATGTTTAAGTTTATTATTAATGATCACAAATAGTCAAATAACAGATAAAAAAGAAGAAGTTATGAAATTCGAGTTAATCCAGTTACCGTACGCAAACGACGGTTTAGAACCAGTTATCAGCAAACAAACAATTGATTTCCATTACGGAAAACATTTATTGAACTATGTAAATACCCTTAATAAGCTGATTGAGGGCACGAAATTCGAGAACGCTCCGCTGGAGCAGATCGTTCGTGAGTCTGACGGAGCCATTTTCAACAATGCCGGCCAAGTATTGAATCACAATCTATATTTTACCCAATTCTCCCCGAACGGAGGTGGCGAGCCTACGGGTAAGCTAGCCGAGGCTATCAAGTCTACGTGGGGATCGTTCGAGAACTTCCAGAAAGAGTTCGTGGCTGCCGGTACAGGCTTGTTCGGCTCAGGATGGGTATGGTTGGCTAAAGATAAAGACGGCAAACTTTCAATTACCAAAGAACCCAACGGTAGTAACCCGGTCGTTAAGGGATTGACTCCGATCATGGGATTCGATGTATGGGAGCATTCTTACTATCTGGATTACCAGAACCGCCGTGCGGATCATTTGAACGCATTGTGGGGGATTATCGACTGGGAAACCGTTGGTAAGAGATATTGATTTAATTTGATGTAAGTTACGTGTAGAGAAGAGCCGCCCGGGAGTTTTCCCGGACGGCTTTTTTCGTTCCCTTTTGAAAAAAAACACCTCCAGCTATTGCATCGTAAGATATTATTACTACCTTTGCACCCGCAAACGAATAGCAGATGCCTCTTTAGCTCAGTTGGCCAGAGCACGTGATTTGTAATCTCGGGGTCGTTGGTTCGAATCCGACAAGAGGCTCAAGAAAACATATTGGAATGGGCAGTTACCAGAGTGGCCAAATGGGGCAGACTGTAACTCAGCTGGCTTTCGCCTTCGGTGGTTCGAATCCATCACTGCCCACGAATAAAAAGGACTCTTCTTAGAGTCCTTTTTTTGTTTCTATCCATAAAAAAGTCCTTTCCTATCACTAGGAAAGAACTTTCAAAAAGCAAGGGAGATTCACTCCCTGCCAAATCCCCATACCTATTAAAACGATCAAACTGACCTATTTCAAATTTAAGGCGCTTCTCTCGGCAGCTATGGATGCTTTTGCCGGAGTAGATTTGCGGGAACAATAATTGAATTCCGCAGATTTATCACCGTCAAACGACTTCCATTTCAATTTCAACTTAACCGTCTTACCATTCGTATCCGGAAGGCTATCCAATTTAAAAGCGACCAGTCCATCCGCATATGCGCCATATACATCGCCATAAGCATTATGGCGGAACTCTACCTCATAAGGATTCTCCGGGTCCTTGCCTGTCAGTAGGTTTACAAAATGAGCCTTATTGCGGTCTCCCCAGATCGTCCTGAAACGGAGTGTCAAATATCCGTCCTCGGCGATGGTAACCCAATCGTTCACGATCTCCACAGGGTCGGAGCCATAGATCGAATCGTTGCTAGTCACCCCCAAATCCGGAGCGATTGATTTTGTAAGGATGCTGTCGATCCAATTAATATTTACGGCCTTGTTATAAATCCCGCTAGGCTCATTCGTCTCGTCAAAATTCACCAACGCTCTCACCTCTTTCTGTCCGAAGGGAGAAGAGGTCATATTGACAGGTAACAAGGTCGTGCTATCGTCCAGTTGAAGAAAATATGAACCATCATCGACCGGCTTAACTGTTACCAACGCATTCGGCAACACTTTACTGTAAGGATAATCATCATCATCGTCCAAGCAAGATTGAAACCCCATAAAACAAGTAGCCGCCATTACACCTACAACTAACTTCCTAAAATTAAAGAATTCGTTCATAATACTTCCTTTCTAAGTTTATCCATTAAACTAATCAACCTTTTAATTCTATAAAATTAGAAATGCGTTTTAGGGCGGAAATGCTGCATATGTGTATGTTAATTAAACCAAATAAGGCATGACTCCTTATTTCACGGCGAAATTATACTCGAAAGTATACTTATAAGAGCTTGCGGTTCCTCCGTCATTCTCATCGATAGTCATACCCGTTATATAATCTCCCACGGTGGTATAGGTGTATTTGTACTCAGCTTTCACCTCGCTCTGGTTAGGGATCGTATAGGTGTAGGCACGGATCGGAAGATTCCGGTTCTGGATACCATATAACAAGTTCAGAGGAGTTACAGACTCAAAGCCAACCGGCGAGAAAGAACCGATCACTCGCAGAGGGAAGTTCTTAGGAGCCTCCGCCACGCTATACTCGTACCTCATCTCCCGGCTATCCAATGACTGGGCATATAGAACCACGTTGCCGTTCTCCCATGTATATTTCTCGTACTCCGGATAACTTCTCTCCTCGTATCCCGTCCCAAGCTCTTTCGGCCAACGGGCATTCCAAGAAGTCAACACCCAATTCGAGCCTGAATAACGATAGGAATATTCATCGCTTACATAGATCTCGTTGCTGGCGTATGGATTCTCTTGAGAGATCTTCTTACTTGTAATTACATTTCCGCTTAATGTATATTCCTCTATAACCTCACCGGAATGAATGCCTGTGACAGAGAATTTACTATCCGAATAAATGAACAATAACTTATCCACTCCCAAATTTATATTTGAGATCTTGCCATCGCTCGTATAATTGATATCAGCGGTAAAAAGCGGGCTTGAAGAGCCGTCTTTATAACAAGAAACTTTCGTTAGCTTATTCAATTCCGGGACAACGGGATCGTCATCGTCTCCGCAGGCCGTCAGGCTAGCGGCCCCTATTAGTAACAAAAATAGATACTTCTTCATCATTCTTTCGTGTTTTAATCTGTTACGGCAAAAATAGGGCTTTTAAATGAATAACCACTAAAGTAACCTATTTTAAGTGTTCCTGTTTGAAAAAATGCTTCTAAAATCGTAGTTTTGCTCCATCAATATCAAAGATAACGATCTATCTTAAAATAGTTTACAATAAGTAATAATGTAAGATAAACAATATCTAAAATTTAATAACATGAAAATGAAACAACTGACAGTAGCGATGATCACCCTCCTACTCACCGCCTCTTGTAGTGAAAAACAACAAGATTACCCTTTCCGGAATCCGGAACTTCCCTTGGAGGAACGTATCGACGACTTACTATCCCGGCTGACACCGGAGGAGAAAATCGGCCAAATGATGAACGTAACCCCCGCCATCGAGCGTTTGGGAATCCCGACTTACGACTGGTGGAACGAGGCTCTTCACGGCGTGGCTCGTGCCGGACGTGCGACCGTATTCCCGCAAGCGATCGCCATGGCGGCTACCTTCGACGATAACGCCGTTCACGAGACCTTCACGATGGTCAGCGACGAGGCCCGTGCCAAATACCACCAATACCAGAAAGACAAGGAGTACGACCGTTACAAAGGTCTTACTTTCTGGACCCCGAATATCAATATCTTCCGTGACCCTCGCTGGGGACGGGGTATGGAAACCTATGGCGAGGACCCTTACTTGACCGAGAAGATGGGTGTAGCCGTAACCCGCGGATTGCAAGGCGATGATCCTAATTATTATAAGACACACGCTTGCGCCAAGCATTACGCCGTACACAGCGGCCCGGAATGGAACCGCCACGAATTCAACGCAGAAGCTACCCCTCGTGACTTGTACGAGACGTATCTTCCAGCTTTCGAGGCATTAGTTAAGGAAGGCGATGTACAAGAGGTAATGTGCGCCTACAACCGTTTCGAGGGTAAACCTTGCTGTAGTAGCGACAAATTATTGATCGATATCTTGCGTAACAGTTGGGGATACGACAATATCATCCTGTCCGATTGCGGTGCTATCGATGATTTCTGGAGGAAAGACAAGAATACGCCTCGTCATGAGACGCACCCGGACGCTGAGAGCGCATCCGCCGACGCCGTATTGAACGGTACCGACCTAGAATGTGGCGGTAGCTACCGTGCGCTAAACAAAGCCTTGGCCGACGGTAAGATCTCGGAGAAAGATCTGGACGTATCCTTACGCCGCCTACTGAAAGGCCGCTTCGAGCTAGGTATGTTCGATCCGGACGAGAGGGTTCCTTATTCTAAGATACCTTACAGCGTAGTCGAGAGCCCGGAGCATATCGCCAAGGCACTGGATATGGCACGTAAAAGTATCGTTTTGTTGAAGAACAAGAATAATATGCTTCCTCTGGACAAGAATATCAAGAAGATCGCCGTAGTCGGACCTAACGCGGCGGACTCTACCATGCTATGGGCCAACTACAACGGCTTCCCGACCAAGACCGTCACGATCGTGGAAGGTATCCGCAATAAAGTCCCGAACGCAGAGGTTATCTACGAGCTGGGTTGCAACCATACCGCCGATTTTGTCGTGACAGACCTAGGTAGCCACGTATCTTCCACGGCGGGACAGGGTTTCGCCTCCGAATTCTTCAACAATACCGAGTTCGAGGGTACCCCCGCCTACAAGGGATTAGCGAAAGAACTTCATTATACCACCGGAGGTAACACCCAATTCGCCCCGAACGTGAACTTGACGAACTTCACGGCTCGCTTTACGGGTGAATTCGAGTCTCCGATAGATGGTCCTGTCGAGTTCAAACTATCCGGAAACGACGCATTCCGCCTGTATATCGATACGGCTAAAGTCGCCGAGGTATGGGAAAACGAATATGGAGCGGAAAAACTCTATACGCTAAACGCTAAAAAAGGTGAGAAATATCCCATAAAGATCGAATATATGCAACGCACGGGTAGCGCTGACCTGAACTTTACGGTAGGCGTACGCACACCCGTAGATTTCCAAGCTACGGCCAGCAAGGTTAAAGACGCTGATGTCATCGTATTCGTAGGTGGTATCTCTCCACGTCTGGAAGGTGAGGAAATGCCGGTAGACGCTGAAGGTTTCCGGAAAGGCGACCGCACGAATATCGAGATCCCGGCCGTACAGAAGGAAATGGTCAAAGCCTTGGTAGCCACCGGAAAGCCTGTGGTATACGTAGTATGTACGGGTAGCGCATTGGCATTGAACTGGGAGAACGATCATGTAAACGCTATCTTGAACGCTTGGTATGGCGGACAAGAAGGTGGAACAGCCGTGGCCGACGTTTTATTCGGAGACTATAACCCGGCCGGACGCTTGCCGATCACGTTCTATAAATCCGTAGACCAGCTTCCGGACTTCCAAGATTACAGCATGAAGGACCGTACCTATCGCTACATGACGCAGACTCCGCTTTATCCGTTCGGTTATGGCTTGAGCTATACAACATTCGATTATAAGAACGCTAAGTTGTCAAAGGATAAGATCGCTTCCAACGAATCGGTTACCCTCTCCTTCGATATCGCCAATACAGGCAAGATGGATGGTGACGAGGTCGCTCAGATCTACATCAAGAACCCGAACGATCCTGCCGGACCGCTAAAAGCGATGAAAGCATTCAAACGTGTGAACGTGAAGGCTGGCAGCGAACAACCGGTTAGCATCCAATTGGAACCGAAAGCTTTCCAATCCTTCAATGACAATACACAGACCATGGAGGTTCGCCCGGGTAAATACCAAATCCTATATGGAGGTTCCTCGGACGATAAGACACTGAAAAAGATCGATTTAGTAATTGAATAAAAACACTATTGTATTCACGGCTGAACACAATAGTATTCATAGAAAAACACAGTAGTATTCACAACCGGATACTACTGTGTTTCTGTATGAAGCTAATGATCAAAATTTTTTAATCAGGAAAGACGGATTGATACGCATATAAACCCCTGCCGTAAAACTCGTGGCACTTCCCAGATGATGGAAAACGTCCACATCTACCCCTATCGAGAAACCCTTCGCTAGTTGCCGGGAATATTCCACCCCCAGATAGATCATTTGCGGACGGTCGAACGTAACCCCCTCATCAATCATCGAGGCCGCCCCGAAAAACGGGCTACCAAACATAGAGATGAAATCCTCGCAGGTCCAATACGACGTTTTCACCCGGAAATCATAGATATCGGCGGAAGCACGGGCATACAAGCCATATCCGCTGTCAAAAGGCCATATCTCTCCCGCTTGCTGATAATAACCGGTAGCATCCAGTTCCACGTTCAAGTTCTTGAAAATACGATGTCCGGTATTCCATACACCTCCAACACCGATCGCGCCATTCATCAAGGTTTGCACGGAATTGTTGAAGATCGTGTCGATCTCGCCTCCCCTATGCTGCACCAATCCTTGCACCGGCGTATAGAAATGGAAACGGGAAGCCGGGTCGTTGTACTTTAGCCGTGAAGAGATCCCGACGGTAAACGCCTCTTGATGCACATCCTCCCGGAAAATAAAGCTCTGCCAGTTCACCCACACATCCAAGTCGAAAGCCTTCGAGTCATACAACAACTGCAAGCCCGCCTCGGGATCGCAGGTCAAATTCAACTCCGGATTATAAAGAGGCTCTATCAAATCATGGTTGGAAGCGCCGTAAATATTTCCCAGCACGATGTTCACATGATCCGAGAGTGCCATCTGCGCCCGGAAATAGGGCAACACATGTACCCCTTTTTGGTATTGGTCTCCCTTCCAATAAGCGATATCCTGATAAGCCATGCTCGGATATTTATTCGCCCCATGATAGATCAACATATGGACACCCGCCTCCAACTTGATATTCCGCAAGGGATAATAAACCGCTTTGCCTTGTACCCAAAGCCCCGGCAACGAATACCCTTTGGTAAATTTACCCGTATACTCGTTATCCTTGAAGAAGCTAATATTATCCAACTCCACGGACAACTCCCGGGCCTTCTCCGGGTCGATATGATAATCCGTCTTATAGACACGATCCGCGATCTGCGCCTTCAGCGAGGGAGACCAACTCCCCAATCCCATCAAGCAAAGACCCACAATGAGACTCCTAACACCTATATTCTTCATCACTCTTAAAATTTCTCGCGAACATAAACAAAATACACTGAAAAAAGAAAGCGGGGAAACGGAAGTTTTCACCTCGTTTCCCCGCTTTTTCGTCTTATTTTAAAGATTTCTTTCTTCTAAAATTTAACGTCTAGGGATAGCTTCTTTAACAACCATCTGACGACCTTCGTACTCAGCTTGGTTCAACTCCTCGATAGCTTTTTGAGCCTCTGCAGCGTTAGGCATCTCAGCGAAAGCGAAGCCCTTAGAACGTTTTGTATCACGGTCAACAATGATTTTAACTGAGTCTACAACACCATACTCTTCCAGAATCTGTTGTAAGTCTGATTCTCTTACCCGATAATTCAGGTTTCCAATGTAAATATTCATACGAAAATGATATAAAAAAATAAAAATTAATAATAAAACAAGGATGGTTGGTGAAGTCAATCTCTAAAAGAAAGTATTATCATCGCTGATGAATAAATGCTAAAAGATAAAAGAGCTATACAAACTATCTTTTGTTCATGACACAAAGGAAAGCATTCTATTTGGATTAGCAACTATAAAACGATAATTATTTTCAAAAAAACATTCAAGCTCTTTATAACGTCTTTGTTTTTCTAGCCCATAGTCCCAATTTATAGAAATTTTGACCAATTATATCAACGATATAGCCTAAAACTATCTCAGAAATCTCGTAACTTTGCGAAATTATTATTTGAACTAATAAAAGTTATGGATTACGCGATCATTGCCGCCGGCGAAGGCTCCCGCTTGGCGCAAGAAGGTGTTAAGTGGCCAAAGCCTCTGGTTAGACTCAACGGTGTCGCTCTGATAGACCGGTTGATAGACGTTTTTTTGAAAAATAACGCTACCTCTATCAGTATCATCGTAAACGAGGAGATGACCGAGGTACAGGATTACCTGAAGGCCCTGCGACTACCTATACCCTTTTACCTGTTGGTAAAATCCACCCCCAGCTCTATGCACAGCTTCTACGAGCTGAGTCATTATCTGGACGGTGATAAGATTTGTTTAACTACTGTAGACACGATCTTCAAGGAAGAAGAGTTCAGCGGCTATATCCAACAGTTCATCCAAGAGGATAAACTGGACGGATTGATGGCCGTCACTGATTTTATTGATGACGAGAAACCCTTATATGTAGAAACAGACAACGAACTTTACATCCGGAATTTCCTAGATCAGGCAGACGGTGATTGCCGTTACATATCGGGAGGTATCTATTGCTTGAGGCGTCCGGCTCTGGGTGTATTGAACAACGCCATCTCGCAGGGAATGTCGAGAATGCGCAATTATCAACGGCAGCTCATCGCCGAGGGGTTGAGGCTAAAGGCCTATCCTTTCAGCAAGATCATCGACGTGGATCACGCCGATGACATTTTGAAAGCCGAATCATTTTTAAAGTCATAAAGAATACTGTCTAACAATGAGTAAATTAACTTTAGCAGGTATCCGCAGAGGAAATCAATTCTCCCCCAATCATATCGGCAACGACGCGGCGATCTTCGCCTTGACAGCCCAGCATTTACGAAAATTGGGATGCGATGTAAACGAATATATCGAATCGGATCTGCTGCTACAAGACCCGAAGGAAAAGGGTATCTTTAATATGGTAAGAGACTGGAAGTCCATCCATAAGCTGCAAGAACTAGAGGATAAAAATTATTTCGTGGTGAACTCGGGTTACGGGATCGAGAATTGTACCCGTGAGAAAATGACCCGCCTCCTATTATCCAATCATATCTCCCATCCGGAAAGCTTAATCTTACGGACAGATGAGGATCCGACAGAAGCCCTAGAAAAAGCCGGTTTCTTTAATTGCTGGATCAAACGGGGAGATTTCCACGCCATCCACCGGGAAGACGTCACCTACGTAAGAAACCCGGAAGAGGCGAAAAGCATATTGAAGGAATACGCTATCCGTGGTATCCCGTCGGCGGTAATCAATGAGCATCTGGTAGGCGATTTGGTGAAATTTTACGGGGTAGCTGGAACCGATTTCTTTTATTGGTTCTATCCATCGAACATGCATCATAGTAAATTTGGTTTAGAAGTTATCAATGGTACAGCGAAGGGGATCCCCTTCGACGAAGCGCAGCTTCGTCTGCTTTGCCACAAGGCTGCGGAGGTATTGAACATACATATTTACGGGGGAGATTGCATCGTCTCCGAGGATGGTGTCATGCGAATTATCGATTTCAATGATTGGCCTAGTTTCGCCCCTTGCCGGGAAGAAGCGGCTCTAAACATCGCACGTCGTATCTGGGATCTTATGCGAGAACACATCTAAATCGTTTTAACAAAATCAATCATGAGTGAGACTAAGTCTACTCCCAGTCTGGAGTCAACCTTAAAATCTTTGGACACCGAGGAGTTTATCGATATTCATTTCTATCGTCCTATTGGCTACCAATGGGCTTTGTTCTTTAATAAATTGGGGGTATCGCCCAATAGTATCACGATCGCCAGCATCTTTATCGGCATAGCGGCAGGTATCTGTTTCTATTTCCAGAGCCTCGCTATCAACGTGATCGGCATGTTACTGTTAATCTGGGCAAACTCATATGATAGCGCAGACGGACAATTGGCCCGTATGACCGGACAGAAAAGTGCCTTGGGACGTATCTTGGACGGTGCCGCCGGCGATTTCTGGTTTATCGCTATCTATGCGGCAATCTGCTTACGCCTCACGCCGGAATGGGGAATATGGATCTGGCTATTGGCGGCTACGACGGGATTCTTCCATAGCAAGCAAGCGGCCATGGCGGATTATTATCGCAATATTCACTTGTTGTTCTTGAAAGGTAAATCGGGTAGCGAGCTCTCCCACTCTCCCCTATTGAAGGAGAATTATAAGAAGATGAGTTGGAAACATGACTTTATCTATAAATTGTTCGAGACCTTCTACATTAATTATACGGTAGGTCAAGAAGCATGGACACCTAAATTCCAACACATGATGAACATCATCCGTGAGAAATACAACGGACAAGCGCCGGAATGGTTCCGTAAGGCTTTTCGAACAAAGAGCCTGCCATTAATGAAATATACGAATATGCTATCATTCAATACCCGGGTGATCGCTTTGTTTGTCAGCCTTTTCATCGACATGCCTTGGCTGTATTTCGTATTCGAGCTGACCGTATTAAACTCGATGTTGCTCTATATGATCAAAAAGCATGAGCATATTTGTGAAGATTTCAGCAAACAGTTATAACGTTTTTTACCCCATTCGATTATGTTCAATTTAGACAAAGTAAAAGGAATCCTCTTTGATTACGGCGGAACGATAGACAGTAACGGCATGCACTGGGCAGAGGTGATCTGGATGGCGTATGAGGCCTTGAAGGTTCCCGTATCCAAAGCGGTTTTCCGTGATGCCTATGTACATGGAGAAAGAACGCTTGGAAAGAATCCGATCGTGAAGCCTCATCATACGTTTTTGGATATGTTGCGCTTGAAAAGCGATTTACAAATCCAATGGCTGAAAGAGAACGGGTATTTATCCGCCGAGGCGATTACCCCGGAGTTACCGGAACAATTAGCGGATTGGTGTTACGAATACGCCCGGAAGGCAATCGATAGCGCCCGCCCCATTCTGGAGCAATTAGCGGAACGTTACCCATTGGTATTGGTATCGAACTTCTATGGGAACATAGAATCCGTGTTGAAAGATTTCGGTTTGGATCATTTATTCGGCGCTATCGTGGAATCGGCGGTCGTAGGTATCCGTAAGCCGGACCCAGCGATCTTCCGATTAGGAGTGGATAAACTGGGATTTCCCGCCGACGAGATTGTTGTCGTAGGTGATTCCTATGATAAGGATATCGTCCCCGCCACCCGGATCGGATGCCAGACAATCTGGCTAAAAAGTATTGGTTGGAGCGCTTATAAAGGAAATGAGACTGCCGATATCGTATTATCCGACTTCACGGAAATAAAGCAAGTATTCGCTTTATAGAATATACATTTTAGACCAGTATAAGCTCAGAAATGACCTTTTTTGGTACTGATAGCATCCTAACTTTGCATATAAAAAAGTTAGGATGCTATGCTTTTAAAGAAATACATATGGCTTTCTGCCGCTACGCTCCTCACGGCTTGCGACTTAATCGACTATCATCCGTATGACGGCCGTCTGGATTCCGATACTTCCCGGGAGATCAACCCTGCCAATATCGAGCGTATCGAGAAAGTCTGCGAAGGGAAGGACACGATCCGTTTTATTTTTATGGGCGATACCCAGCGAAGTTATAACGAGACGGAAGATTTCGTCAAGTACGTTAATCAATTAGATAGCATCGATTTCATTATCCATGGAGGAGATTATACGGAGTTCGGCTTAAAGAAGGAATTCGAGTGGAACGATGATATCTTGTCCAAACTAAAAGTGCCTTACGTAGGATTGATCGGTAATCACGACGTGATCGGTAATGGCGACCAAGTATTTCGTAAAATCTTTGGGAATGAGAACTTCTCGTTTGTCGTGAGCGACGTGAAATTCGTATGCCTCAATACGAACGCTATCGAGTATGATTATTCCCATCCGGTACCCGATTTTAATTTCCTAAAGAATGAGATAGCGGATAGTACCCGTAATAAACGCACGATCGTAGTCATGCACGCCCCTCCCGGGAATGAACAGTTCGACAATAACGTGAAAGACGTGTTCCAACTTTATATCAAGACATTACCATCTTTAATGTTCTGCTTGCATGCACATAATCATTGCGTATCGGCAGCTGATTTGTTTGAGGATGGCATTATCTACTACGGTTGCGCCAATATCGCCAAACGAAGTTATCTTCTTTTTACCTTAACCCCTGACGATTATATGTATGAAGTGGTCAATTTTTAAGCTTCTCCTCTTAACTTGTGTCTTTCCCCTTACACTCCATACGCAAGAGGATAAATACACGAAACGAGTGCAACGGTACGAGAACGCATGGCAACGGGTCATCCCCCACTATACGAAAGTACAATTCGCAGGTTCCATGGCGATGCTATCCGTGGGTACCGGTTGGAATTATTACCGGAATCATTGGGAAACGGATATGTTACTGGGTATCGTCCCCCGCAACGCAAATGATCATGCGAACGTGACTTTCACCTTGAAACAAAACTATTTTCCTTGGAATATCGATCTGGGAGAAAAAGTATCTTTCGAGCCTCTTTGTTGCGGTATCTACGTAAATTTCCTATTTGACCGGGATTTCTGGGCCAAGCAACCGAATAAGTATCCCCCGGGATATTATTGGTTCTCCACCCGCATCCGTAACCATATCTTTATCGGGGAGCGGATCACGCTCAAACTGAATCCAAATAGTAGCTGGCATAAATCCATCAGCTTCTTCTATGAGTTGAGCACCTGCGATTTGTATATAATAAACGCTATCGGCAACAGCTACTTGAAGCCAAAAGATTATTTAAGCCTTTCATTCGGGGTGAAACTACAGATCCTATAAAAGCAAGAAACGGAAGACATTCACTGCCCTCCGTTTCCCTAAACTACATAAAACACTTAAAAGAACAAACGTTGTCTATCAGAACGCTAGACCTAAGCGGATACCCCAGTTATTCAAACCATCGATATGATAGCTGAGGACATCGCCCTTGTTGGTAGCGTAGTTATAATAAGCGGCCATATGTACGCCGATCTGTTTCTGAGGTGTGAAGTACACGGTCATACCGATCTCGGGAGCTACATAGAATCCCCAGTTACGATCGTAAACCTTCAACACGTTCATGTAGGTAGACATCTCACTATAGCTAGCACCTAACTGAGCGCCAACATACGGCTGGAATTGTCCTTCCGGAGCGAAGTTATAACGGAAAGCCGCGCCAAAAGGCAACTGGAAGATAGAATGCTGTTGATCGGAAGTGATTACGGATGTTGAGTTTACCGGAATCGTCTGGCGGTCCACATACTCATTATTTGTATGATAAGAGATGAACGCACCTATAGCGAAATTAGGAATCACATAGTAACCACCCTCAGCGTGAGCACCCCAACCGCTAGTCTTCTTTGAGAAGTCTTGACCGAACGGAGAGTTGATCTGCCAGTCTACATTAAAATACGCGTTTTTCAAAACCTGGGCGCCAGCCAGAGCAGGCATCGCCATACAAACGATGAGTAAAGCGATTAATTTATTTATCTTTTTCATAGAACCTCAAACTTTTAATCATTCGAATTATTATTTCTTTACGTACGGAGATTGTACAAATGCTTGCTCGATAGCACGAACAGCTAGCTGAGTGTCGAATTTATCAGAACCAGACAACAAGCCACTCATGTAAGCGGTCCAAAGAACCGGAAGTTTAGCATCTGCCTTAGAAGCGGCAGAAGCATCCAAATCCACTAACTCAGTCAACAAGGAACCTACACTATAGCTATACACTATAGGATACGGGTAATACCAATTACCCCAACCCGGTCCCCAGTAACCCGGACTCCAATATCCCGGATAGTTCCACCACCAGTACGGGTAGTTGTAGCCATCGTTGTAGTCAGCGAAATATTGAGTACTTTGTACGTAAGAAACTTGCAGACCTAAGTCGGCGTTATCTTTGTCTAGCGTGCGTTTGAAACCGCGGCTTTCCATATTATTCACCAACGTAGTGATAATATCGTCTGCTTCATTGGCTGTCCAGAACTGAGGTTTCTCGCTTGTGCCGATAACCAATACACTATCCGGAATGTAGAACGTAGTGAACGATTCGAATTTCGCGTCCTTATCATGATTCGTGAACACCAGAAAATCATTGTCCAATTTCGACATGTCCGGGTCCTTTTGGCAAGAAGCCAGCAGAAGAACTAACAGAAAAAAAGGAAAAATCTTTTTCATCTCATTTTAACGTTTAAAACAGTTTATACTATTATTTGTGCTTATATATAAGTCACTATTAAAACAGCATGAGTTGAAAAAGGTTCTAAAACTATCCTTTTGGGTGTGTTAATTAACATATCCTAACCATACGACGGGCTTATGGTCACTGTAGTCTAAATTAGGAGAATCATAAGTTACACCCTTAAAATCAGGAGAATAAATTATGTAATCAATTCGAAATATACGCTTTAATTGACGAAAGGTGTACCCGAAACAGGAGCCACAGTCACGAAACCCATCCGTTAAATCACCTTTCACGGTACGGTACGTATAAGAGGCCGGTGTATCATTAAAATCACCGCAAAGAATCACGGGCCCCTCCCCGGCATCCAACATCTGACGGATATAATCCGCCTGAGTAGCCCGTTTCACGAAATTCTTCTTCATCTGAAAAGCCATATGGAAGGCAGCCTCGGTTTCCTCCAATTGTTTACCCTCGGCATGGGCTTGGTAAAGACGAGGCTTTACGGCATTCACGCTAGTCGTTTGGAAATGGTTATTAAATACACGAACACTATCCCCTTGGATATCCATGACGGCAAACAAGGATTTATTGCTAGACTCCGGGTATAGGATAGACTCAAAACGAAGGATCGGATATTTACTGAAAATAGCGTTGCCCGCCGCTTTCGTAGCCGAACGGGTAGAACAATAATACGGTAGGAACGATAAGGTCTTGGCGACAGAATCCATCCGCAGGGCCGATTCAACAGGGCATTCTTGGAGGCAAACGATATCCGGGTCCTCCTTTCTCAGCCAATCCGCTATATTAGGAAGCTGTTTCTTTCCGTCCGTATTGAAATTATTCACGTTATAGGTAATCACCTTAACCGCTTCTTTCCCTATCGGAATCTCTTTAGGGAAGACCCGTATCTGGAACATCGATATCAAAAACTCCCAGTTCAACAATAACGCCGCCAAAGGTACCCAGCACCAATGGCTCCTAAAGACACACCACATCAAGAAAAGACATAGATTGACCGCCAATACCGGTAATAACACCAATCCGGGAAACGAGATCCACTCCTTCCCTTCCGGATTCATATGTCCGGTAGCGAATCCGGCTATGGCCGCCACGGCAAAAGCGATCGTAATCAACACAAATAAAATATATATCAACTTCTTCATCCTTCCTATCCTGCGATTTAAACAAAAAAGGGACTATCCGGAAAAGACAGTCCCCCAATTCATACACTATAACCTGTCCGCTTCCGGCAGGGATAGCTTAAAAAACCTATCGAAGCGTTCCTTGTTGAGCCTCTTGGATCATCTTCTGATTAGCCAAGATCACGATCTCAACACGACGGTTCAACGAACGACCCTCGGGAGTGTCATTGCTAGCCACAGGATCATGTATACCTTTGCCTTCATAAACCATACGATCCGTACTTACCCCCTGCATCATCAGGTAATCGTAAACGCTCTTCGCACGTTTCTCGGACAAGGTCTGGTTATAATCCACCTTACCGGTGTTATCCGTAAAGCCGATGATTCGGATATCCGTATCCGGATTGGCCTTCAAACTGGTAGCGAAGTTACGCAAGGCACTCTTGGAAGCGTCGCTCAACGTACTCGAGTTCGTGGCAAACAAGATACCGGAGTCAAAAGTAACCTTCAAGGCCTCACCATTGTTCACGCTCTCGATCTTCGTGTCCTCAGGCAGGGTAGCTTCCAGCTCCTTCTTCTGCTTATCCATTTTCTTACCGATTAACGCACCGGCTGTACCACCTACGGCCGCACCGATCACGGCACCCAATGCGGTATTTCCGGCCAAGGCACCAACACCAGCTCCAACAGCGGCACCACCGCCTACACCGATCGCCGTACCCTTCGCCGTGTTATTCCACGTTCCGCAACTCGTAAACACCACTGCCATACATAGCAGTAAAACAGATAATAATTTAATGTTCCTCATCATCTTCTACAATTTCACTTAAACAACTTTATATATATAACAAATATCAATCAAACATGTTGATCGAATCGCAATATTCAAGTTCTCCTTGTACTATAAAAGTGATTTCCTCCGGTTCGAATTTGCCTACGCCGTCTTTCTGGGCGTTCTTAATTACATAATTTACAACCTCTTCCTCATCGATCTCGATCTCATCGTCGCCATCATCATCCAGCATGCCATTAGATTCATAGAAGTCGTAGATCAAGTCTACGATATAGTTGATATCGTCATTACTGAACTTTCCTTTCAGTTCTTGGGGAAGATAATTCTGGATAAATTTTACGGAATCATCCTCGTCGTAAAGTAGCTCGTCATTGTTCGTGCTCATAATTAATCTTGTTTAATTGGTTTGAATAGCGGCAAATGTACGGAAATATTTTGATTTTATATCCCAAAAACAATTAAGCTTATTTACGGACGTGACTTAACAAAAGCAAATGCCCTTACTTGAACATAGTTCTAAAAGAACTCAGTAAATGTATTAAATTATGATTACAATGGAACCTAAAATACAAAGTACCACAAGTACCCGAGCTCTCCGGAGCAAAATCGGGCCTATCAAGGCTTACTTATTCAAGACCTCATATGTAATCAGTCCAATCACGCCAAGCGATCTTAAACATTCCATGAAAGGTGCCTACAAATCATTCCTGTCTAAAACCGATCAAGCATACGGCCATTCCACGTCAACAATCAACCCCAAACTTTACCCTATTTCTACCTTTAAGCAAATGAGCCTCGTAGTAGTCCCGAGTTTCATGATAGAGTCCCCATTCGAGATAGTGGCGATAGCCCTTATCGCCTTTCTACTTATCCTCCTTTCGATGAGGGAACATCGGCATAAGAAAGACATTCTTGACACCGAACGAAATATGGCCGAAGAAGTGATCCGCTTACGTGAGAAGGCAGAAGAATCAAACCGGTTGACAAGTGCTTTCCTCGCCAATATGAGCCATGAGATACGGACCCCATTGAATGCGATCGTAGGTTTCTCGACCCTTATCAGCGAAAGTGAGGATAAAGAGGAGATCAAAGAATTCGCTAAAATCATTCACGCAAACAATGAGCTACTCCTTAATTTAATCAATGACATACTCGATATGTCAAAAATAGAAGCCGGTATATTGGATTTCCTTTATACGGAAGTAGAGATTAACGAGCTTATACAAACCCTATGGCGGAGTTACCGATTCAAGATCAAGGAAGGAGTAGAATTCCGCACGGAACTGCCTGCGGAAAGCTACATTATCCATACTGAGAGAAACCGTCTATCCCAAGTACTGGCTAATTTCATCAATAATGCTTGCAAATACACTTTCGAGGGAATGATAACGATCGGATATGAAATAAGGAAAGACGATATTTATTTCTTTGTTACCGATACGGGAAAAGGGATAGCTGAAGAAAATATCTCCCGTGTTTTCGATCGATTCGCTAAATTAGATTCCTTCACCCAAGGTACGGGGCTCGGGCTGTCTATCTGTGAATTAATCATTAAACATTTAGGTGGAGAGATCGGCGTGGAGTCAAGCGTTGGAAAAGGATCTACATTTTGGTGCACGGTTCCCACCCGGAAATAATCGCACCAAGCCGTATCTACCTATTAGTGAAAAATAAAAAGGCGGAATGATTCACATAGGATCATTCCACCTTCATTATTTTATAGAAACACCACGCTTAACGTCAAGCGTTCAAGTCTACTTTAGTTCTTAAATTCCAGACCATCGTCTTTCCTATCGATCACGATCGGGCGGTTACGGTCTACCGTTCCACCCAGCAAAGCCTTTGACAACTCGTTCAAGACATACTTCTGAATGACACGTTTTACCGGACGGGCACCGAATTGAGGATCGAAGCCCTTGTCGGCGATAAAGTCCACGGCCTCGTTCGTGAAGTCCAAGGCGACACCGTTCGTAGCCAACATCTTCTTCACGCTGTTCAACTGCAAGGATACGATCTTGCGAATCTCCTCCTCGTTCAGCGGAGTAAACATGATGATATCGTCGATACGGTTCAAGAACTCCGGACGGATCGTCTTCTTCAACAGTTCCAGTACTTGGATCTTCGTCTCGTCTACCACCTTGTCATGCGTGGCGGGTGTCATCTTCTCGAAGTTCTCACGAATCAAGGAAGAACCTAGGTTACTTGTCATGATAATGATCGTGTTCTTGAAGTTGACAACACGGCCTTTGTTATCCGTCAACCGTCCATCATCCAAGACTTGCAACAAGATGTTGAATACATCCGGATGCGCCTTTTCGATCTCATCGAACAAGACAACCGAGTAAGGTTTCCGGCGAATCGCCTCCGTCAACTGTCCACCCTCATCGTAACCCACATATCCCGGAGGCGCACCGATCAAACGAGTCGCGCTGAATTTCTCTTGATACTCACTCATATCGATACGGGTCATCATATTCTCGTCGTTGAACAGATAGTCGGCCAGTGCCTTCGCCAGCTCCGTCTTGCCCACACCGGTGGTTCCGAGGAAGATGAACGAAGCGATCGGTCGTTTCGGATCCTGTAAGCCGGCACGACTACGACGAACCGCATCGGCGATAGCGTTGATCGCCTCTTCCTGACCAATCACACGGGTATGAAGCTCGGACTCCAGACGTAATAACTTATCTTTCTCGCTCTGCATCATCTTGCTGACTGGAATTCCAGTCCAACGGGATACCACATCGGCGATATCGTCGCTATCCACTTCCTCCTTGATCATAGCTGCGGCACCTTGCATCGTCTTCAACTTAGCCTGTACCTCCTTGATCTCCTCTTCCTTTTGCTTGATCTTACCGTAACGGATCTCAGCGACCTTGCCGTAATCACCCTCACGCTCCGCCTTATCAGCCTCAAACTTTAGGTTCTCGATATCGATCTTATTTTGCTGGATCTTATTGATCTGCTCCTTCTCGCTCTGCCACTGAGCCTTTTGCTTGGTCTCCTCCTCCTTCAAGTCGGCGATCTCCTTGTTCAGTTGCTCTAATTTCGACTTGTCGTTCTCACGCTTGATCGCCTCACGCTCGATCTCCAACTGTTTGATACGGCGGGAAACCTCATCCAACGACTCCGGTACGGAATCGATCTGCAAACGCAGACGGGCGGCGGCCTCATCCATCAAATCGATCGCCTTATCCGGCAAGAAACGATCCGTGATATAACGGGTAGACAACTGCACGGAAGAGATAATCGCATCATCCTTGATACGTACCTTATGGTGATTCTCGTATTTCTCCTTCAAACCACGAAGGATGGAGATCGTATCCAACTCACTCGGCTCGTCTACGATAACGGTCTGGAACCGACGCTCAAGCGCCTTATCCTTCTCAAAATACTTCTGATACTCATCCAACGTCGTGGCACCGATCGAACGTAGCTCACCACGAGCCAAGGCCGGTTTCAAGATGTTAGCTGCATCCATGGCGCCTTCACCTTTACCGGCTCCTACCAAGGTATGGATCTCATCGATAAAGAGGATGATCTCACCCTCGGATTTCGTAACCTCGTTCACCACCGCTTTCAAACGTTCCTCGAACTCGCCTTTATATTTAGCTCCGGCGATCAACGCGCCCATATCCAACGAGAAGATCTGTTTAGACTTCAAGTTCTCGGGAACGTCACCCCGAACGATACGATGGGCCAACCCCTCAGCGATAGCAGTCTTACCTACACCCGGCTCACCGATCAAGATCGGATTGTTCTTCGTACGGCGGCTCAAGATCTGCAAAACACGGCGGATCTCCTCGTCACGTCCGATCACGGGGTCCAGTTTACCGCTACGGGCACGCTCGTTCAAATTGATGGCGTATTTTCCTAAGGCATCGTACGTCTCCTCGGCGGATTGGCTTGTCACCTTATTTCCTTTACGCAATTCCTCGATCGCTTGGCGCAACTCTTTCTCTGTCACGCCGGCGTCTTTCAATATCTGTGAAGCGGTGCTCTTTTCCGTGAACAACGCCAAGATGATCGGCTCCAACGATACATATTGATCCCCCATCTTAGAGGAATAATCGATCGCCTTCTGTAAGACAGCGTTCGACTCGCTAGAGAGATAGGGTTCGCCTCCCGAAACCTTAGGATAAGATTCGATTTGGCGATCCAGTACCATATTCAGATTTTGAGCGTTTACCCCTAATTTCTGAAAGATAAAATTAGTAACACTCTCTCCCGTCATAATGACAGCTTTCAACAAGTGAACCGGTTCGATAACCTGTTGGTTATTTTTGGTAACCAACTGTACGGCTTGTTGAACAGCCTCCTGCGCCTTGATTGTAAAATTGTTTAAATTCATATATTTAAGCTCCTTTCTTATATTCTTTTCTAATTTATTTCACACTTATATCCTTACAAAAGAAATACCAAAACGAAAATATGACATTTTGTCTTAATATTATAAAACAGAATAGAGAACTCCCCGTCAAACCGTCCATTTCGGATGTCATTCGGACGTATCTTTTCAGAAAGAACAAAAGAGAGAGAAAAAGGTTTTGATAGTAAACGCACAGCATCTAGGTAAAAACAGTCAATGTTCTCAAAAAAACACGTACGAGTTTTTCCGGAAACACGTACATGTTTTTTGAAATTCACGTACGTGTTTTTTTCGAGTGGTTATATCCTATAAATCCAACAATTTACGGATAGTCATTATAATACTTCCACGTATTCTCCCGTTTCCTGTTTCTCTTCTTGTCACGGGCACTTTTCCAGAAAATAGTCTCTAGTAAATCCTCTGCGTCGAAATAGACTCTTATGGTAGCGAGTACCCCTCCCCTTCGCTGGCCATCCTTCACGACATCCGAGTATATATTAGTCAGTTTTACGTTGGCAGCCATAGGAACCTTACCTACCTTAAACTCTTTCCAATCCTGATTCTTAGGGAGCCTAATCGTGTGCGCTTGCTTCTGTATGGCCAATGAACGGGAAGGTGACTTAAAATTCAGCAGCATGAATAGGACTGGGGTAATCGAATCATAATTGGTCAACCTACGTAAAGTATCTAACTGTACATATTCCGAGAAGTCTTTCGTAATCGGCAACTCACTTGGCGAGGATAACATATGGGTTCCCGGTTGATCGGGTCGTAGAAAAGTCCCGCTTTCTATCGCTTTCTGAAACTCAGGATTCAAACGTATCTCCTCCTTGCCGGATAAAAATTCTTGCAGGCGCAAAGAATCCTGTTCCGTCCACTGCGCATGGGCTGTCATAGGTAAGATGAATACTATCAAAAGGAATATAGGTCGCATCTTCACGTCTCTCATCTTCATAATCCTCATTACATTTCTATCACCAAGACTCATTCCTCCATTAAAACCCCCATTCGAGTCAAAATACTTTAAGATTTATTGGGATGCTTATACCCTATTTGAATCTTAATATGGATTACCTTTATGCGATCAATCCAAATCCAATATAGATATGTTGATATTATTATCTCCGGCTAAGACAATGACCGGAACATCCAAGATAAAAGCGCCGCAAGGCACGACTCCGCGTTTCCAGCAAGAGGCGAACGAGATCGCCCTGCATATGACCCAATTTCCCATTGACGAATTAAGTCGTATCCTCAAGCTCAGCCCGAAACTGGCGGCGGAATGTTACCGCAGATACCAAGATTTTCATGCGGAAGACAACCAGCCCTTACAAGCGATACTCGCCTATACCGGTGTCGTATTCAAGAATATCAGCCCGAAAGACTTCACGGAGGAGGATTTTCTTTTCTCGCAAGAACATATGCGTTTCGTATCGGGATGCTACGGGTTACTTCGCCCATTAGACCTTATCAAGCCTTACCGGATGGAGTTCGACGTAAAAATCCCGGAACTAGGCGACGGGAATATGTACGCCTTCTGGAAGGACAGGCAAACAAATACACTGATCCATGACGTCCGACAGGGAGACGGAATCCTACTGAATCTAGCCAGCTTGGATATCCAACCCTCTTTCCAGTGGAAGGAGGTGGAGCGATCCGTCCGGATCATCACGCCCGAGTTCAAGATCTGGAAGAACGGCAAAGCGGAGACGATCGTGATCTATGCCAAGATGTGCCGGGGACAAATGAGCCGCTATCTCATAAAGAACCGGATTTCCGATCCGGAGGCGCTAAAGGCGTTCTCATGGGAAGGTTTCACCTATAAGGAAAGTATGTCGGAAGGTGATAACTGGGTGTTTTTGCAAGAATAAAAAAGGCCTTACTCAATAAAACCCAGGAAACATCGTTATACTATAAGACTCTATAAAAATTCATAGTTATGTTTTAAAAAATCATAGTTATGAATTGAAAATATCATAGTTATGATTTTTTCAGGTCATACGGGATCCCTATTTTCTAAATTAACGACGATATGAAAAGAACCTTTACATATTTATTACTACTCGTTCTATTGGTTTGCGGAAAGCAAGCCTATAACCTGTTAATCTCGAATGAACCGATCCGAAGCAACCTTACCGGAGCCTTGTCCGACATCGCGGATGAGGTAATCGCCATTCCATTACAGGACTCAGGGACGCATTCGATCAAGGAAGCCAAGTATATCCGTCAAGAGGGAGACAACCTATTCCTTATCAGCAATGAGACGCTTTACCGTTTCAATCGCAAGGGAGAATTTATCTGTCGCGTCACCCATCCGGATGACATACGGGTAGCGGGATATGTAGTGAACCCGGCCAACCAGCAGCTGATCGTACTTGGAAACACGGACGATATTTTCTATTACTCATTCAATGGTGATCTCCTTACCCGCAAGAAACTGAAATGCGACCTTCCGGAGAATAGGCATATGCTATCCATATCCATGCACAATAACCGGATATTTACCACCGAAGAATGTGTTCATGGGGATACAGCAGGGCAAACCGCTACGATTGAGAAACAGATCGTTGAATACGATTCCTCTTTCCATAAATTACAATCTCATACGATCCGTCCGGTCGATCTGGAACGTTCCGCATGCCCGATCGGTTGTCTCGCCCCGGAAATAGCCGTGGAGTCCGGAAGCGGAACGGTTTACGCCTACGCCCCTTCCTACCAACCCGAGAACTTATTACGGGACACTTTATATATTAAGCAAAAGCGGCAAAGCCAAGCCTTGGAGAACCTCGCCGGAAATAATACGCTCCCTTTGCTACCGATCCGCATGGGCAGCCGTTTTTGGGTATCTACTTATTATAGTGCCGAGGATGAATCAAGAAACTACACGTTCTGTTATGATACGGAGAAGGAAGAATGCTGGCAGGTAAAAGAAGGATTAAAAGATAATTTTTATCAAACCGGTAATGTGCGACAAATGGACCCTATCGATCCCTATTGCCATTCCTATTGTTTCAGCAAATCCGGAGAGGATCTGCGAAATACTTTCCCCGCACAAGCTCAAGGGGAAAGCCTCGTGTTATTTATCGTGAAATTAAAGGGGTGACATACAATTCTTCATTCACTTATGTCATCAGCTACCCAATCCAGACTTTGGGTATGAAGATCCTCATACTTCTTTATCAGACATCGATGTATCAATCCCTGTTTCTGTAACCTGTCGTGCATCTCCTTGCCGGAAATGCCTAATTTACGAGCACCGCTTTCAATTACCATGACTGCGAAATGAATGCGTCTATATGTTTCGTTATCTACATAGCTCATTGTACCCCGTCTTATTAAAAAGATCACCCTTATGATGTCAAACACAAAATTTGTGATTACTATTGGAAACATCATGATTGGGATGAAATGTTTATCAGCAGATAGCTTATGTTGCTAACAATTACGGATGTAGAATATCTGAGTGATTTCTATTAAGAAGTATCTCAGGGTTTTCCTCCTTTCTTCTTTTAGGCCTTTGTAGGTATAAGAAACAAAATTTGATATTTTCTTTCCATCTTGGATTTATCTAAAATTATACATGATATCTCAAAGAATTCTTGGTTATAAGACTATCCTATTCTCTATATATTTTAACTTACGACTCTTTATTCCTATTATAAGCGATCCAATTACAATACCAGTCATAAGTCTGTTTCATTCCATACTGTATCTCTGTTTGTGGTACAAAATGATAATCTTTTTGTAATTCAGTTGTATTGGCATACGTATTAACAACATCTCCTGGTTGCATTTCTTCAAACAGACAAATCGCTTTTTTATTCGTTACCATTTCTATACTTTGAATAAACTCCATAAGATCAACCGGACTTGAATGTCCTACATTATAGATTTTAGAAATACCCTTTGGAGCTTCTTTTATTATTAAAAGAATAGATAAAGTAATATCCGAAATATAAGTAAAATCTCGCTTCATATTTCCATGATTATAGACATGGATAGGTTTATCATTAATTACAGACTTAAGAAATAGAAAAGGAGCCATATCCGGACGCCCCCAAGGCCCATAAACAGTAAAGAAGCGAAGACCTGTGGTTGGAATATGATACAAATAGTTATATGTATATGCCAACAATTCATTCGTTTTTTTCGTTACTGCATACAAACTAACAGGATTGTCCGTCCGGTCTTTCTCTGAAAACGGCGTTTTTTTATTCATACCATACACACTGCTTGAACTAGCATAAACAAAATGTTTCACAGGGTAACAACGGCAAGCTTCAAGTAAATTCAAGAATCCAACTAAGTTACTATCCACATAAGCATAGGGATTAATCAATGAATAACGTACTCCTGCTTGAGCAGCTAAATTACAAACAATATCAAAATGCTCATTTTCAAACAGATCGAAAAGCAATTTCTTATTCAACATATCACCCCATATAAAACGATAATGAGGATAAAATGAACTTTGACAAAATGTCCATTCTTTCAATTTATTCCGCTCAATACCTCCTAAGACCTCTAACCGCCCATATTTCAAGTTTACATCATAATAATGATTCAAGTTGTCAAGTCCTACAACTTCATATCCTTCTTTCAACAAGCTTTTCACTAAATGAGCTCCAATAAATCCAGCTGCGCCTGTTACTAATATTTTATTTGTCTGCTTCATAACAACTCCATCTTTTACCTATTATCCAATTACGTATATAAAATATAACACCAAAAGAGTGCCCCAAAATCAAAACCCAATCGCTTCTCAACAAGCCATAAAAAATAATTATGACAGCCCCTATCAAACTGACTAACCAAAATGAAGGAGGTATAATGGATACTCCTTCTCGCTTGGAATATATCCATTGGATAATGAAACGACATGTAAAAAGAATTTGTCCCAATGTCCCCAAAAGAATCCATTTCAATGGTATATCCTCATACTTGAAAAATTTCACATTCAACGAATCTCCATCACACAACAATCCCATTATAGCAGCCAAAGGAAAAAGCAATAAAAAACAACGTAATATATTTGGAAGTAAAAGCCAACGCTGTTTCAACTTCAGATTCTCAATATAGATATAAAAAGGTATTAACTGCCCAATAAGAATAGAAACATCATCCCTAAGCCATCCATAAGAAAACATCAAACACGCTCCAATCAAACTAAACAGCCAAAAGACAGATGGAGAAACCACTTTTCGAGCTTTCTCAGAAAATATCCATTGCACCAATATGCGAACTGAAAAACAAAACTGAGCTAATAAGCCAAGAACAAAAATCAATCTATGCATATATTACTTTGGCTTATCTGATAATTTATATAACGAGATGAAATCCAACGATATGCGAAGCAATCGACTAATGGCCGAATCAATCTATTCCATAGGTGATATTTGGAAACACCTGCACGCCTTGGATAATGCCGCACAGGTACCTCGTAATAGCAACCATCTTTCTGTAACTTTATCAACGCAGGTAAAAAGCGGTGCATCCCAGTAAAAAAAGGAATACGCTTAGCACAATCCGTATGTAATATTTTCAAAGGGCAGCCTGTATCTGTTGCTCCATCATGCGTCAGCATACGACGAAAAGAATTAGCTATTCTAGATTGTATCAATTTAGAATAAGAATCATGACGTTGCTTCCGTATTCCCGTAACTAAATGATATCTAGGAATATATTCAAGCAACAAATCAAAATCTCGTATATCTGTCTGCATATCTGCATCCATATATCCCACATATCGAGAATATGTGACATCAATACCCGCTTTCAAGGCTGCAGACAAACCTTTATTCACCTCTAAACCGATATAATAACAATGTAAAGCGTTTTGACATATTTCTCGGATCAAATACAAACTTCCATCCGTTGAACCGTCATCAACAAAAAGGGCACAAACAGAAACAGGACAAACTTGCAAATATCCGGCAACCTCTTTCTGTAATCTTTCCATATTGTCTTTTTCATTATATACCGGAATAAGAATCGTTAATTCATAATCTTTTGTGTTATTCATTTTTTATTCAATAATGTTACATGATAAATAAATGATTTACTATATCTTCTGCTATTTTGAGGCCATCGATTGTCATCGAAACATCCCATATAAGATGTGTCAACAGACAGCCATAATCGTTTAGGCAATTCATTTCCAGCTCGCTCATGCGTTAACAAGACACAAGGCAGATTCAAAAGAATTGTATCTACATTCGAAATATCTAAAGGGCGAACCTTATGTCCGCACGCATAGACCAATTCAATACGCAATGGTTCTTCCTTCTTATGAAAGAATGGAATATCTTTCAATGATTCAACGTCTTTTATTTGAGATATACTATGCATCTTTGGATTATTAATAACATTTTTCAAGTACGGGAATACAGAGCATTCTATCAACAAAAAAAGTATCAATACATTTTTCACCCATTCAAAAGGTTTCAGTTGGATAGCAGAAACCGCAAGGGCATAAGATATGCTCCAAAAAACACAAGACAACATAAACAGCATATACCAAGGAATATATCCAGGCTTATATAAGAAAAAGAAACCGGCAAAAGGTAATATAGCAACAACTACAACTGTCAACCAAACATTTATGTGAAACAGTATTTTATCTATATCCAAATACTTCCGAGAAACAAACAAACGATTCCATAAAACAAGCAAATATCCCATCAAATAAGCCGCAGGTATTGTCATTGGCAATAAATAGCGATTCTTCTTTTCAGGCATCAACGAAAGCAACAACAACATCAACAACAGCCAAAATAAAGGAAACAGATACTCCCGTTGTTTACACCGTTTCGACCACAAAGGCAAAGCGAGTGAAGATAGAAGCAAAACGCTCCATACTCCTGTCTCCAAAAAGAAAGACCAATAATAAAACCAAGGTCGAATATTGTGATTGCTCCATGCTCCGGTTTCCTTTTCCAACACAAATCTCAATTCATTTCCATGGGACAAATACAAAAACATATACCACCAACCGCTTATCAAAACACAAACAAAAAACATGACAATCACCATTCCCCACTTCCCCTTCATTGGCGAACGATAGAAATATCCATAAGAAAGCAAAAATGGCATCAATAGAGAATAAAAAGAAACGGGACCTTTACTCAAGAAAGAAAGCCCCATAAAAACACCTGCCTTCACAAAATGGTCTCGATACTTCATTTCTTCAGACAGAGCTAACGTCAAATAATAAATCGCTATCATCATAAACGCATGACAATAGATATCCCAAGATGCCGTACGCCCCATCAAAACAATGGTATAACTAGTACATAGTATAACAGTCGATAAAAAAGAATAAAAACGGTTTTTAAACAACAGTTTTGCTTCCCTATAAAAAAACAAAACCAATAGAGAAGCGAATAACGCTGTTATTCCACGTTGTAAACCTAAATTCCCTGGATCAATCACTTCTGCTATCGCAGTAAGCCATGTTGGTAAAGGAGGTTTTTCTAAACGCAAATTCCCATTCATGGTCGGAACAAGCCAATTGCCATCCGAAACCATTTCGCTTGCGGTAACTATATTGCGAACTTCCATAATATCCGGAACAATAACTTCATTATTCAAGACAAATGAAAATAGACAAATAAGCAATATTCCACACTCATACCGATCTAGAGATCTATATTCCATATCATTTATTCTTAAACCTATGTCTCATGAATTGTATAATTATCTCTCCAACCCAACAAATTAAGGGTAAACAAATTACCAGTATTAGTAATATTAAACCTTCTAATAAACTTAGATACATAACCCAATTCCTTTCCCGCTATTCTTTGCAACTAAAAGTTTTCTCTCAATTCAACATTTTACAAGTTTCTTATTTTTCTTATATCACTTTCTATTTGCCCAACATCTTCTTGCCAAGTATTTGGTAAGACATATTGAACACGCTCCAAAGCATCCAATCCTCTTATCTTTTTCAAAAAATAAAGTACCAATCCTGCATTATTACTATTATTAATTATAGAAAGCAATTTAACAATATCATCAACAGACATATTGTATCCAAACGTTATACTTTTTACTACATTATTAAACGCTAATAAAACATTACCTCCTAAGGATAAAGCAATTCTATATTCATGTTCATGTTCCCAACATTTTTCCTTATAGAAATATTTATCAATTGTTTTTCCAATATGTTTTTTATTAAAAAACAAAGATGCAGCAGGAATACAATGTTGATATTTGACTGAATCTGCATAAATACGGTCTCTCACATTCACTTCATCCTTTCCCAAATGTTTAGCAAACACCTTTACAAGTTGTTTTTCTATTTCTCTCATATCATATTCTATACAAAAGCCTTTATTTTCACAATAATATGCCCACATTAATATAGATAATGGATCATTGATGAAACAACAAATCCCCACTTTCTCTAATTGCTTTTTCCGAACCTCCATTTTCGTTTCTTCTGCCTGTTCAGATTTTTTTAATGCATCAATAATCTTATCTGGATTAGAATAGCCTACTTCTAAAAGTCTTTTCTTTACATTTTTTAAATCAATATCCAAGTCATTTATATTATTGACAATTTCATGTTGTGCATCAAACAAATCATTAAAATTCAATGGAGAAGAAAAATATAAACATCCTTCTATTCTACTTTTGTTATATTTATCTTCTAAAGAATAATACCTATACAAATAATTGGGTAAACGGCTCAAACAACCATTCGTATCTTGCTTTTTTTTTAAGAAACAACACATAATCTCTCCTTCCCCGCCCCTTCCAAGTCCCCGAATCCAAGGCTGACATACATATATACAAAGAAAGCGTGAGACTTGTCCTGCTGTTCATCAAACATCGGGCATCGCCAAACGCCTCGCAAAAATGAACGAAGAAACAATATTCCCACGCTGTATGTTATACATACAAGTATGACTATACATACTTTGGTATATATACAAACACAGAATGAGCGTCACATTGTCTCTATCCCTTTGCTTGAAATTGGCGATTTCGATGTTTAGGATAAAGCAAAAAACGCTTTCTTATCTATACCGGCGATTTCTCCCGCCGAGTGAGACAAAGATACGTTTTTCTTTTACAATGCAACGCTCTATGAGAATATTATTTCTTCAAAAGTAGGTATTTTATTAATCATGGTACGCATGGATCTTTCAATTTCTTCCAAATATCCCCGTGACCAGATAAAAAAAGCCCCCACTTGGCAGTGTAAGATACACTCCAAGTGGGGGCCTCACTTATCTTCCTCCGGACAGATTAGATCTCATCCGGACTCTCGGAGTCACCTCCAGTAGCCGAACCCTCCTCATCGGCAGTGGCCTTGGAATCATTCGTACTGTCTACCACATCGAATACGAATTCCATGGAGTTCATCACTGCCCTCAACTCCGCACTGGGGAGAAAGCGAAGTTTCACATGATGGATGGAGTCTATATTCGCCTCTTTCTCCACCAAACTGCTTTTTGCGTTGAAAGAGGGGATGAATGTGCCAAAACCATCTACTTGAACGGTATGTCCTTGCTGGATGAAAGTCCGCATGGAACGAACCAATCCAAAGATAGTGGCTTGAACCATACCTAAGTTAATACCTGAGATCAATGCTACTTGTTCGCAAAGATGCTCGAATGATACGATCGTCGCACGATCCGGAACGATCACATATTTCTCGGTCTTTGTCTTATCAAAACCGAACGCACGTTTCACGCGTCTTACTCTAAGTCCCATATTTTTTAACAAATTAATAATTCAACAATAACTGCCTACGGTTTAAATAAACCTGTTCCGTTTGGTAAATACACATACACGTATTCACCTTCTCCAGATAGAGACAGCTTAAAACATAAAGGATTTTGTCACAGAACAGATATGATTTGCTAGAGTTGTATGTTCAAAGATTGATCGTTATATATTAATGTATAGTTGAGTTGTTCTGTTGAGTTGTTCT
>JAAGKN010000212.1_pt1 | contig 200556 bp, 200 predicted proteins | sample 6206371 | NCBI WGS metagenome assembly JAAGKN01 (sample SAMN11533720, study PRJNA540317) | gut metagenome | isolation source: fecal pellets from male and female animal of same cohort | host: Peromyscus leucopus | place: USA:CA | collected 2017 | reverse complement strand
GCGCGTATCACCCGCCCGCCAAAAAAATCAGCGATATATTGCATACCATAGCAAATACCAAGAATGGGGATTCCAAGCGAAAAAATCGCACTATCAGGCTTATAGGCGTTTTTTTCATACACGCTTGCGGGTCCGCCGCTTAAAATAATGCCTTTGGGGTTTTTGGCTCGTATGGATTCTATGCTTTCAAAATACGGCACAATCTCGGTATAAACTCCATATTCGCGCAATCTCCGCGCAATGAGTTGCGTGTATTGAGAGCCAAAGTCTAAGACAAGGATTTGAGGATTATTCATTGCTAAATGTCCTTTGTAGTGAAAAATACAAGTTTTGGTTGAGATGATTGAAACAATCAATGAGAACAAAATTCTTGTTTGATTTTGTATTATATCGAAAAAGTTATTAGAGAAATCCTTGTATTGAAAACAGTAGAATTAATGTGTTTTGAGAATTTTAAATAGCTTTTAAGAATAGATTGTTTATAAGGATTTGGATTTTGCTTACCACGCTCCCGTAGGAGCGGCGTAAAGTATTAGGATTCTTTAAAGGATTGTTTGAAACCAAACCAAGCAGATAGAGAGACCACACCAAAGAAGAGCACCATAAAGGCAAACATAAAGCCGATAGCAAATCCTCCAATTGCAGGATAAATGATAAAAATCACTGAAGCAATGATGCTTAAAATTGAAGCAATTAACACCCACACCCAGCTTTGCTCTTTCTTTTTGAGTTCAAACGCATAGCCAACGCCTAAGATTCCCTTAAACATACTCATAAACGCAACAAATGCAATCAGCGTTAAACTTGTAATATCAACACCTATGGCAAAGAAGATGATTGCAAATAAAAAGCTTAGAATCGCATCAATGATGAGCAAACGCACACCATCGGGGTCTTTGTCTTTGAAAGAGAAATAGTAAGCGACATTGACAATTGCTCCAAAAAGCAATAAAAAAGGTAAAAATACGACCAATGAGGCAAAGACTTCAAGCGGTATCAGTAATCCTAATGCACCTACAACAATAGTCAGCACAGAAAAAATCAACCATAAAATACTAGATAATGTTTTCATTTTAATCCTTAATAATGATAAAAAGATATGCCTTATATGACAAATGATTGATATTCATTGTTCATAAATTGAGCATTTGTATTGTAATGCAAAATATTAACGATAGAGATATTTTTTATAGATTCTTTAAAAAATTTTAGTGCTAATGTTTTATGGATATGAAAATTTATAGAGCAAAATGAGAGATGATGCAAAGTTAGGTAAGCTTTTAATGAATCTATGGTAATATTTAGGCTTTAAAAATTATTTAGGGAGTTTGGAAAATGCTTACATTTTCGTTGGTTGTTTTAGTATTAGGCGTGGCAGTTGTTTTTTATGGTGTAAGAATTATTTCGCAAACAGATGTAGCGATTGTGGAGCGTTTGGGAAAATTTCACAGAGTCTTAGAGGGTGGATTCCATATTATTATCCCTGTGATTGATCGCATCAGTGCAAAAGTAACCGTGCGAGAGCAAATCATTGACATTAAGCGTCAGCAAGTAATTACAAAAGATAATGTGAATATCAATATTGATGGGATTGTCTTTTTGAAAGTCTTTGATGCTAAGGCAGCAGTGTATAGTGTGAGTGATTACAAACAAGCAATTGCAAATCTTGCGACAACAACTCTTCGAGGGGAAATAGGGAGAATCAGCCTTGATGATTCGCTCTCTAGCCGCGATCAGCTTAACGCCGCACTACAAGTTGCGCTCGGTGATGCAGCGAATAACTGGGGTGTAAAAATTATGCGTGTGGAGATTAGCGATATTTCTGTGCCAAATGATATTGAAAAGGCAATGAATCTCCAAATGAAAGCAGAGCGGGAAAAACGAGCAATTGAGCTTAAGGCTCAAGCTGAAAAGGAAGCTTTGATCCGTAATGCAGAAGCCCTCAAACAAGAGAAAGTTTTACAAGCTGAAGCGATTGAAAGAATGGCTGATGCGAGGAAATATGAGCAAATTGCACTTGCGCAAGGTCAAAGTGATGCGATGCAATTGATTGCTATACAAATGGAGAAAAGCGCACTTTCAGCGGAGTTTTTGCTTGCTAAAGAGCGGATTCTCGCGTTTAATGAAATGGCAAAGAATCCAAGCAAAGATAAGGTTATCGTGCCTTATGAAGTCAATGAATTTATCGGTAGCTTGAGTGTGATTAGTGATTTTTTGGCGCATAAATCAAAAGCCTAGAAACATCTTGAAAGCGAGTAAAGGAGATTTTTTATGTCATTTTGGATTCTTTTAAGCATAGGTGTTGTGCTGGTTGTCGCCGAGATGTTTTCGGGGTCATTCTTTTTATTGTTTGTGGGCTTTGGTTTTGTGCTTACAGGTATTTTAGAGTGGTTGATAGGATTTGAAAATCTCGGTATGAATCCAATTTTTATACAAACTGCATTGATTTGTCTTATCTCGATTTTATCTTTAATCTTTATTAAGCCTTCAATCAAGCGTTTGTTGCAGAAGTCTGAAGAATACAAAGAGGATTTTTTAGATGAGCAAGGCGAGGGTGAAATCAAGCAAGGAATGGTATATTTTAAAGGCACTTTATGGAGTTTTGAGGGTGATAGGCATTATGATGAAGGGCAAAAGGTGCGTGTTAAAGGGGTCAAAAATAATCATCTTATCCTCGAATAGAATTAGGTATTTGCAATAATGATTAAATATATCCATTTATTTCTTTTTCTTGCGACATTTGCTCACGCATTCTCCCCTTATTCTAAACACACCTTGAGTTTGACACACGAAAATGATGCTTTCATTGCAGATTCTCCTGATCGCTACTATACATCGGGATTAGGCTTGATTTATAGCTCTTCAGAAATGGATTTGCAAAATAATCAAAAATGTAAAAATGATATTTGCAAACCCTACAAATTACACTTTTTGACTTATATTGATCCTTTATTGTGGGCGAAAAAGCATCAGACAAAATTTACGCGCTATCAAGTTGGATTAACGCAAAAGCTTTTTACACCTTCGAGTAATTCCAAAGAATTTGCACGAGATGATCGTCCTTTTTCTGGAATCTTGACAGGATTTTTTAGTGTGCAACATCGGAGAGAGAATTCTTTAGAAGACATTAGTCTTTCTTTAGGCGTGGTGGGGAAAAATGCACTAGGCAAACAAACACAAAATGGCGTTCATCATCTTATCGATGTGGCTTCTTGGGAGTGGAATAATCAGATTCCTAATGATATTTTTATACTGCTTTCTTATGATTATTTGCATCGATTCTATCTTTTTGATACTCCGTTTATCAGTATGGATATTGCGCCTTTTGGGGGATTTGAGCTAGGCAACTACAATGCTAATATGTCAGTAGGAAGTTATGTGCGTGTGGGTTATCATTTGAGTGAATCATTATTGCCTTCAAGATTGCATCACGGAATCCCTAGTGCGAGTATTGGAAATGGATTATATATTTACGCTTTTGGTAGTGTGAGAGGTCTAGGTATCGGTTATAATCGTCTCATCACGGGTGCAACATCATCTTTTAACGATGTGAGTATCAGACATTTGAATTATGCCTTTGAATGGGGAGTTGCAGTGGGTTGGAAAGGGTTTAGTGTGATATTTTCCCGCATTTATCAAGGCAAAGAGTTTGAAAAACAGCCTAAATTTAATCCCTATGGCTCATTGACTTTAAGCGTAGCTTTTTAGATTACTCAACCGTAACGCTTTTAGCAAGATTGCGTGGCATATCGACATCATTGCCTAAGCGGATAGCAATTTCTAAAGCAAAAATTTGCAAAGCCACCATCATTGTAAAAAATTCTTCCATATAGCTTTGGCAAGATTCAAGCATCAATACATCATCAACGCCATCAATAGGCTGTGTGCTGATTGCACAAATCGTGGCATCGCGCGCACTAAGCTCTTGGACATTGGATTTGATTTTATCAAAAAGTAAGTGAGTAGGCATTAATGCGACAGCGAAAAGTTCAGAATCTGCTAAGGCGATAGGTCCGTGTTTCATCTCTCCGCTAGGATAACCTTCAGCATGGAGATAGCTAATTTCTTTAAGTTTCAATGCTCCCTCTAATGCAAGGGGGTAAAAAATATCACGCCCGATAAAAAAGAATCCATGCCCATGTAGATAGCGTTTGGAAAGGCGTTTGATATGTTCGTGTAAATGTGAGCTGACACGGGTTTTTTTGGCAGATTCTACCATAGAGGCAATGTGAGATTTGAGCTCTTCAGATGAGATATGTCCGCGCTGCTTGCCCAAATAAACGCTTAGAATCCATAAAAGCATCATTTGTGTAGCAAAAGCTTTAGTGCTTGCTACACCTTTTTCGATACCTGCGCGTGTGAGCAAACTTGCGTGAGATTCTCGCACGATTGAGCTATTATCGACATTGCAAATCGCCAATGTTTTTAATCCCTTTTTTTTCACAAGTTTGAGTGCTTCCAAAGTATCCGCAGTTTCGCCACTTTGAGAAATGACGATAAAAAGTTCATCGTCATTGATGACAGGCAAGGCATAACGAAACTCGCTTGCAATCACGACATTGGTTTTGATTTTTGCTAATCGTTCAAAAAGATATTTTGCGCTAAGTCCTGCATGATAGCTTGTCCCGCACGCACAAATGGTGATTTGCTTGATGTCGGTAAAAAAATCAGAGCTAAGCTCATTGAGGGTAATATCCCCTTCACTTACTCGCCCCATCATAGTTTCTAAAAGCACTTTGTGTTGTTCGTAGATTTCCTTTTCCATAAAATAGCGATAGCCTTCTTTTTGAGCATAACTCTTTGTGCCATCGAGTTTTTTTGCATTTTTGAATCTTGCAAAATCACCAAGCTTCATCACGCCCATATCACCATCTTCCAAATACACGACACGATCAGCAAGCCCGATAAGTGGCGCATCAGAGCTTGCGAAATAAATCTCATTAGCATCATCGCAAGAGCGTCCAATGATAAGTGGCGAGCCATTTTTAGCATAAAAGATAGAATCTGGAGCTTTTTTTGTGATGAGCAAAATCGCAAACGCTCCTTTGAGTTGCGCAATTGTTTGCTGAAAGGCTTTCAAACAATCATCTTCATTTTTGAGTGATTCTTCAAATAAATGCACAATGACTTCCGTGTCGGTTTGAGAAAGGAAAGTATGTCCTTTTGATATGAGAGTAGATTTGATTTCTTGATAATTTTCGATGATGCCATTATGCACGACATTACTAAAATCTGCGATATGTGGGTGAGCGTTGGCTTCGGTAGGCTTACCATGTGTCGCCCAACGCGTATGTCCGATGCCTACACCTAAATCGGTCGAGCTAAAATCTTTACATTTATTTTCAAGTTGAGAAAGCTTACCTACCGCACGAAAAGTTTGGAGTTCATTGTGGCTTAAAATCGCGATACCTGCACTATCATAACCTCGATATTCAAGCTCTTTTAGTCCATTGAGTAAGAGCTGTTTTTTTTCATTTTTACCAATATATCCTACAATCCCACACATTTTTACTCCTCATAACACGACTTTATGGCATTTTACTATAAAATATTTACAGAATCTGCAATATTTTTTCAAAGGAATATGATTTTATCCAAAGGTATATAAATGCGTTTTAAAAGTTTTTTGATTATTGGCTTAGGGTTAATGTATTTTAATGTATGCGTAATGGCTGATGAGGGAGAATCGCAAGAATCATCACAAATCACACCGCAAAAATCGCAAACAATGCTAGGAGATAATCAATCTCGGAGAATTGCACTCTATCCGCATCGTTCTGTGTATATTTTGCCCTTTTATCATTCGATTTCTGCTCCTACAGAAAACAATATCCGTGATGAAACGAAGTTCCAATTTAGCTTTAAATTACCAGTGATAAGTCATTTGTTTTCACCTTATGGGAAGTTTTATTTTGCCTATACACAAACCGCGTGGTTTCAGAATTATAACAAGAAAGATTCTCGCCCATTTCGCGACCTTGACTATCAACCCGAGCTTTTTTATTCTTACGAGAGGGCGTTAGGATTCTTAGGAGGAAGATTTAAGAGTATTTCAGCGGGTTATAATCATATCTCTAATGGTGAGCGAGAAGCGCGTTCAAGGACGGAGAATCGTTTGTTTGTAAGTGCTAATTGGGAACATCAAATGTTTAAAAATGGTGTATTTGGCGTGCAAGCAATGGCATGGGTGTATTTTGGCAAGCATAATAATGGATTCTTGCATGATAATGCGGATTTACCAAAATATCGAGGCTATAACGATTTGTGGATTTATTATAAAGGCTCTAGGCATTTATTGGAGTTTTATGCTCGTCCTGTGATTGCACGCAAATATTATCCTTATTTTGAGCTTGGTTGGACGATTAGAATCTCTAAAAATATGGGACTTTATGCGCAGTATCTTAATGGTTGGGGAGATAATATTTATGAATACAATATCCGCTCTCAACGCGTAGGGGTAGGCTTAAGGCTATGGAATTATTAGGATTTTGCACTCATAAACCTTGCATTTAGTTTGTAGAATCATTATTTTCATATTTACTTCTTAATGCCTTTATGGTCTCAACCATTGCCTGATAGTCAATTTCTTGATAGGGAGTTTCTAAAATTTCACGCCACAACTGCCCCATACGATGTAAATCTTCTCTGCTTTGTGGGGTATCATCTGTAACAAGCCACCCAAAACTGACATATTCTAAAAGCACATCTTTTTCCATAATTGTTGCCATTGTTGCTCCTTTGGTTGGCTATTGTCAAGTTTGATTTAGGGATTTGTGAGAGGGTAGGGGGGATTATTCCCCATAGCCATATTTTTCAACTACAAAATCAATATCTTTATCACCGCGTCCGCTCAAATTCACGAGAATCTTTTTACCCTTAAGTGTAGGTGCGATTTTTAATGCGTATGCGAGTGCGTGGCTAGATTCTATTGCAGGGATAATGCCCTCGTTCTTGCTCAACTCAAAAAAGGCGTTAATCGCTTCTTGGTCGCTGATAGCGGCGACTTTGGTGCGTCCGATACTATGGAGATAAGCGTGTTCTGGTCCTACGCTTGGGTAATCAAGCCCACTTGCGACACTATGGACAGGGGCGGGTTCACCTTGAGAATCTTTTAGCATAATGGATTTGAATCCGTGCATAATCCCCTCATTTCCATAGCTTAAGCTTGCAGCGTGTTCGCCTATTTTTTCACCTATGCCTAGAGGCTCGACACCTATAAGCTCGACACTATCATCAATGAATCCGCTAAAAATTCCCATAGCATTGCTTCCACCACCGACACAAGCAACTACGCTATCGGGCAGTTCGCCCGTCATTTCAAGGAATTGTTCTTTGGATTCTATGCCTATGATTGCTTGAAAATCACGCACCATTTTAGGGAAAGGGTGAGGTCCTACAACCGAACCAATCGCATACATAGAGTTTTTAGGATCTTTGAGATAGGCTTCAAAAGCCGAATCCACCGCTTCTTTGAGTGTCTTTGCACCAAAACTTACGGGGACGACATTTGCGCCAAGTATTTTCATACGCACGACATTAGGGTGTTCTTTGGCAATATCCACTTCACCCATGTGAATCTCACATTCCAAGCCAAAGTAAGCTGCTGCTGTCGCAAGGGCTACGCCGTGCTGTCCTGCGCCTGTCTCTGCAATGAGCTTTTTCTTGCCCATAAATTTTGCGAGTAATGCTTCGCCCATACAATGATTGAGCTTGTGCGCACCGGTATGATTAAGATCTTCTCTTTTGAGATAGATTCCTGCACCGCCGTATTTTTTCGTGAGATTGTGAGCAAAATAAATCGGCGTAGGGCGTCCTTGAAAATGTGTCCTGATTTTGCGTAATTCTGCGATAAAGTCGCTATTTTGCGCGATGAGATTATAGCTTTCCTCAATTTCTTTCATTGCCTCTGCGATTTGTGGAGGGACAAAGCTCCCACCAAAAGCTCCAAAAAAGCCTTGAGAATCTGGAAATGATTTAAGATAAGGCTTATCCATTTTTACTCCTTTGTGCATAGTGTTTGTTTTGATTTTAGGGTATTTTATCACATTTTGTTTTGAAAAGTAGTGTTGATTGGGATTAATAACGAGGGTAAGGATTTGTGATAGTTTAGATTCTGTCTATCACAGAATCTAAACTTAAAGGCTAAGACTTCTTAGAATGTAAGATTGTAGCCCACTTGCACGATGTAAGTGCGGAGTGTAGCTGCTTTTACATCTCCTATAACAGGTTGTGTAATTTGATAATCAAAACCTAGTAAAGGAATTTTTGCTCCGAGTAGAATCTGATGTGCATCATTGAAGTTATAAGTCAGCCCGACATTTAAAGGCACGGCAAGACCTCCTTTAGCTTCGGTAGGCATAGGAACAACCCCGCCTATTTTCCAAGTAGGATTATATTGTTGATAACCTACACCGATACCGATATATGCGCCAAAAGCACGAGTGAAATTCACCCAATAATCGATATTTGCAGTAATAAGATGTTGATTAATATCAGCTTCTGCTTTTCCTGCTAGACCATTATCTTTAGAACCTTTACTTTGATTGTAATTGTAAGAAAGGTAATAGCGTAACCCCATATTGTTGCTTAATGCCTGTCTGTAACCTAAATCTAAGCCCACTGCCCAACCAGTTCCGGTTGTGGGTAATAAACTCTTCATTGTTTGCAAAGCAGGACCATAAGTAGGTGTAGTGATAGGCACACCTGCATTGATTCCCACAAATAAACCGCTGCTTTGAGCACTTGCTACGCTTAATAAACTCGCACTCAACGCGACTGATAACATTATTTTTTTCATCTTTAATCCTTTTGTCCCTTAAAATTTAACATGCTGTTATATGGGATACTTTTGATTATAAAGCACACAATCAAAAAAAAAAAAAAAACGAAAAAAATTTTTTGATAATTTAATATTCGTTGTTACAAATAGTTGCATATACAAGTATTTTTGCTTGTGATTGAAGTAAATTTTGAGTGAGAATCTTTCTTAGCTTTTAGAAGATTTATCAGATTCTAAAACAGGGAAAATTTGTGTGCCACAAAGCCAATCATGGAAACATTTGCCATCACGGCGCAGTATTCCCATAACTAAGCCAAAGAGAAAAGTCGTCCCCACAATCCATAAGAGATAGCGCACAAAAGCGCGTATGAAGCCGACTTTTTGCTCATCATCTTTAAGGAGTTTGATACGCATATATCGATAACCGGGCGTTTGTGCGGAAAATGCTAAAAATAAAGCGATGATGATTCCATAACACAAGCCGCAAGCCAAAATCGCACTTTGATTCTGTGTGAAAGCGTCCTTACCATCGAGAAAAATATAAGTCGTGAGATACAAAATAGGCATATTGATCATAAACATATCGGTAATAAATGCTTTGATTCTCTCTGTGGCGTAAATACTTTGGAGTTTTGCTTTGAGGGGCATTCCGCCGAAAATACCTTTGGGTAAGTCAGGCTGCTTGGAAGAAGGGGATTTTTTGACTTCACGCCATCTTTTGGTTTTTGCCATTGTGTGATCTTTGTTAATTGCCGCGACTGCCGGGCTTAATCGCTTTTTGTCCTTGTTTGCAAAGTGGGCAATCTTTGGGATCATACATATTGAATACAAAATCTTCTAATGCAAAAAAGGGAATATGTTCGGGCAGTCTTGCTTCGGGTTTGCGAGGGAGTGATGAGCCTACTCTTTTACAAAAGCCACGATTTGCTAAGCCCGCATAAGCGACTACTTCTCCACCTTCAAATTCTACACATTGCGCAGATTCTAAAGCAGAGCCGCCAGTAGTGATGATGTCTTCACAAATGAGAATCTTCTCTCCTAACGAGACTTGAAAGCCTCTCCTTAGAGTCATTCTCCCCTCTACGCGTTCGGTGAAAATAAATCGCACCCCCAATGCTCGTGCGAGTTCATATCCGGCTAAGATGCCACCAATCGCCGGAGAACAAACACAATCAATCTGAATCTTTGCCGCATTGATTTGTTGTGCTAGAGCGGTGGCAAGTTCTTGTGCGATTTTTGGATTCTCAAGCACTTTGGCGGATTGTAAATAATGATCCGAGTGATTCCCGCTGCTAAGTAGAAAATGACCCTTTAAAAGCGCGTTTGCTTGGGTATAGTATTTTTCAATGTCCATAAAGTCTCCTTGTCAAAAACGAAGTGAATATTTGAGATAGTTAATCGTCATATCGCGTTTTGATTGGTAATCAATCAAATCAAAGCCTACAAAAAGCTCGTGATGTCTTTTATAATAAAATATAGGACCAATGGCGATTGTAGGATAAAACCATTTTTTGCGTTGGCTCTCAAAAGTAGGGTTAAGGCTGTCGCTTGTGCGTGAAAAGCTTGAAGCACCTAGAGAGGCAAGTCTGATGCGGAAACCTAAGAAAGATGAGGCATAAATGCGATATTCAACAGAAATCCCACCGCGATAAATTTGCATTCGATTGGGCTTGGTTGAATCAAATTCAAAATCTGCAAATGCGCCGTAATTTGTCCGATCAAAGAATCCAAATACGCGCAATGAATGGATTCTGCCTAAGATAAAGTCATATCCTGCTTCGACACCTAATATACTGCTTGTGCCAAGATTAGGTGTGTAGGCTACTCCTACATTGACAAGGGCGTAGAGTCCTTCTCTTGGGTCTTTGACTTTAGGGAATTTTTTACCTGCTACATTATAGAGTAGCTGTTGCCTTGTTTGCATAACATCGCCTAGTGCTTCTTGAATCGGTTTGTCCCTAATCTCTTGAGCAGATAATCCTTGTGTGCTAAAAATAAATACACTACAAATCGTGATTAAGGTAATCCTTGTTAATACTATATATCGTTGCTTACGCATTAATATCACCCTCGTTTTGAGATTCTTAAATTTATTTTTGAGGTAAAAATTATGATATTCTAATATAATTTTGTTACACTTGCAAAGTATAATGCGAATTTTTGATGATTTTTAAAAAATAATTTTTCTCTAAAGTTAAGGAGTGTTGATGCGTAAATTGTTAAAATATAGTGTCATTGTTTTTTTATTTGGTCAATGTTTTGCCCAAGATTTGGTAGGGTATTATATGACACATAAGGGTGAGAGTGGGCGACAGGCGATTGTGGAGTTTTTCAAAAAGGACAATAAATACTATGCTTATGGTTTTGCGAATCTTGACGGAGCTCCTCCTAAGAAAGACATACACAATGAGAATCCAGCTCTAAGAGATCGTATTGATAAAACAACGGTGTTTATTTTTGATCTTGTGCGTGATGGTTCAAGTAATACTTACAAAGATGGCAGAGTCTATAATTTTGATACCGGTAAAATTTACTATGCCAAAATCACTCTCAAAGATAATGGTTTAGAATTGCGAGGGAGCGTTGATAAAATGGGTTTGGTAGGTGAAACAAAAGTTTGGAGACGCTTGAGTGATGAAGAGATTAAACATTGGTTACCCGAAAAGCCTGATTTTGCTCCTGTCGAGGCAAGCATCAAAGATTATCAATAAAATATTTGACAAGTAAAGCGTAAGGGTCTGAATGGAAGAGAAGATTCAAAATCATATCGAACTTGCTCTCCAACAGCTCAATCCCGCCCAAAGAGAAGCAGCGCAACATATTGACGGGGCGATGCTGATTCTTGCAGGTGCAGGGAGTGGGAAAACAAAAACGCTCACCACGCGTTTGGCATATTTGATAGATGAGGTGGGTATCCCTGCAAACTCGACATTGACATTGACTTTTACAAATAAAGCCGCACAAGAGATGCGAGATAGGGCTTTGGGATTACTGGAGCATTCTCGCAGTATGCCACCGCCTTTGCTCTGCACTTTTCACAGATTCGGATTGATGTTTTTACGATTATATATTGATAGGCTTTCGCGTTTGTCAAACTTTATCGTGCTTGATACGGAAGATAAACGAGCCATTATTAAGGATTTGTCCAAGAAATTACCCGCTTCGCAATTTGATTACTATATCTCAAATATGAAAAATGCTTCTCTCTCACCCGAAGAAAGTAAGGCGTATATTGCAAACGAAAAAGATGCGTTGCTTCATCGGATTTATCAAGAATATGAAGCATTTTTGCTCTCTAAGAATCTGCTTGATTTTGATGATTTGCTTTATCTTACTTTTAAGATTCTTGATACTTGTGAGGATATTGCTCAAAATATCAGCCAAAAATATCAATACATTATGGTCGATGAATATCAAGACACTAATGAGATTCAGTATAAAATCTTAAAGCGTCTTGCTCTCACTCATCAGAATCTCTGTGTTGTGGGAGACGATGATCAAAGTATTTATGGTTGGCGTGGTGCAAATATTCATAATATTCTCAATTTTTCTAAGCAATTTGATAATGTTAAGGTTGTCAAGCTTGAAGAAAATTATCGCTCAAGCACACAAATACTTGATGCAGCGAATAAACTCATCAGTCATAATCATAACAGGCTTGGTAAGATTCTCCATAGTGTGAAAGGTGAGGGCGAAGCAGTGCGTGTGATTGAAAACGAAGATGAGACAAGCGAGGCGCAAAAAGTCGCACAAGAAATCAGAGGTTTGCTTGATCAAGGCGTAAAAGCAAGTGAAATTGCCATTCTTTTTCGTGTGAATGCGTTGTCAAGAAGTATTGAAGAAGGGCTTAATCGTGCGAGGATTCCCTATAAATTAATCGGTGCGATGAGATTCTATGAGCGGTCAGAAATCAAAGATTTGCTTAGTTATTTGCGTCTTCTTGTGAATCTTGATGATGATTTTTCTTTTATGCGCATTGTTAATCGTCCTAAACGCGGTATTGGCAAGATTACGCAAAATAAACTCACCGCCTTAGCGCAAAGTTTGCAGAAGTCTTGTATAGCGTGTGTGCAAGAGAATCCTTTAGAGACAGCACAACAGATTGGAGAGAAAAATTATCAAGTGATTAAGGAATTTATTGACCAGCTTTTAGGTTGGCAGATTCTTGCTAAAGACCGCTTGGAAGATTTGATTGAAGAGATGGAAAATAATCTGCATTTTGAATTCAGCATACTTGATGAAGTCGATAGAGAGGGCAATATTAACGAGTTTTATGCTCTCTTTCGAGAATACGCAATGAAGAATCCACGAAGTCATTTGGAAGATTTTTTAAATGATCTTGCATTGAGTAATGCAACCGATGAAATTGAGGGTGAGGCAGTGTATTGTATGAGTGTGCATTCTGCAAAGGGATTGGAATTTCAACATCTTTACATCATTGGCTTTGAGGAAGGGTTTTTTCCTTTGATAAGAGGTGAAGATGAGGGTGATATTGAAGAAGAAAGGCGGTTAGGCTATGTAGCTTTTACGCGAGCGAAAGATTTTTTGAATATCTCTTATGCTAAAAGTCGATTTTATCGTGGTAAGCGAGAAAGAATGCGCAAATCACGATTTTTAAAAGAATCAAGTAATATGCGAGATTCTCATTATTATTTAGATTCTAACAAAGAATCAGACGCAGATGTCAAGTATTGCAAGGGTATGAAAGTGCAGCATAAAATCTTTGGCATAGGTATTGTGCAACACATACAAGGCAAGGGTAGTCAGTGTCAGCTTCAGATTAATTTTGCGGGATTAGAACGCAAGATTTTGGCTTCATTTGTGCAGATTGTGGAAAGCTAAATCGTATTAAGAATCCAAAATATTTAATCAAATATAGTATAACTTAGAAAGTGTGATTTGAAAGGAAGGATTGAAGAGTGCGTTTTTATTATTTGAAATTATGTGCATTCGTTTTGATGATTTTTGGTGCGTGTTACGCGCAAGAATCGATTCAAAATTATGACATTCCTCCCAAACAGCTTTTTTTGGCAAAGCACTATGGGGTTTCTCATTCAGAGGTTTATTCTACAGATATTTTTCCTAAGATTCAAAAACATTTCAAAATCGCTACGATTCCGCCAGATCGTTTTACATTGCGACTTAAGAGTGTCGATGTAAAGTTGATTTTTGCGCGGTATGGGTATGACCTAAGCTTTGAAGATATTTTTGTAGAATTTGAATTTGTGAGTGATATGCGTGAAAGTGCGCCCTTAGAATTTCTTGAAAAAATGTATATCCAGTATTATGGGGATAATATTGAGATTAAGCAGATTCAGTTGCGTCCATTGCATGATTTGCCAAAGCATTATACGCCCGATGATTATGATTTCAATACAAGTGCCTTAAAAAAAAATAGTGGCACTTTTGTGATGAAATATCACACATCTTCTGCAAATAAGCAAGCTACTTTTCTTTATCAGATTCACGCTTCACTTAAAGTCGTTAAAAGCACACAAAATATTAGCATCAATGAGAATCTAACCTTGCAAAATACGAAAATTGCCCTGATTGATTTTGAAAAAAACAGAGGCGATTTGATGACACCTGATGATGTGGGTAATAGTGGGGCAAAGAGTTATATTCGCGCCGATTTAGTAATCACAAAAGACAAAATCAAGCCCAGAATTATCGTCAAAAAAGGTGATAAAATTGTCGTCTCAAGTCGTCAAGAGGGTGTGCTGATGGAGGCAGTGCTGATTGCTAAGCAAAATGCAATTCAAAATGAAATCATTAATGCCCAAAATCCTATCAGTGGAAAAATCATTCGTGTGAAAATCACCAATGAGGGTAAAGGTGAGATTTTATAGATTCTAAAATGAAGAGCAAGAGGACAGAATGTGCACAGACATCAAAAAAATAGTAATAGGTATTAGTGGGGCAAGTGGTGTCCATTTAGGACTTAAATTAATCCAATCTTTACCAGAATCTATGGAGCTTTTTATTATCATTAGTGAGGGTGCAAAAGAGGTCGCCTATCATGAAAATAAAAAAGACATCAAAAAAGAGCTTGAGATTCTCTTACAAGGCAGGTCATTTTATATTTTTGATGAAAATGAAATGAGCAGTTGCATTGCTTCAGGGAGCTTTGGAATCGATGCGATGGCGATTGTGCCGACAAGTATGAATCTTCTTGCAAAGATTGCCAATGGGTTATGTGATGATTTGCTTTCGCGTTGTGCGAGTGTGATGCTGAAAGAAAGGCGCATCCTTTTACTTGCTCCGCGTGAAATGCCTCTAAGTGCGATTGCATTGGAGCAAATGTCTAAGCTTGCGCAGCTTGGCGTGATTATCGCCCCACCTATTGTGGCGTATTACGCAAAGGCACAAGACATAGATTCTATGGAGCTTTTCTTTGTCGGTAAATGGCTTGATGCGCTAGGGATTCAGAATAATCTTTATAAGCGTTGGGAGAATCTTTATACAAACACATCAATAAAAAGGTAAAAAATGAGAAAGTTAGCAATTTATCCGGGCACTTTTGATCCTATTACAAATGGACATTTGGACATTATTAAACGTTCTGTGGAGATTTTTGATAAAGTCATTGTTGCCATTGCCAAATCTAATGCTAAAAATCCAATGTTTTCTCTTGAACAACGCAAAGAAATGCTTTGTCTTAGCACTAATACAATGCCTAATGTCGAGGTAGAAGGTTTTGAGAATCTTCTTGCGGATTTTGCAAAACAAAAAGGTGCAAAAATGCTTATTAGAGGTTTGCGTGCGGTGAGCGATTTTGAATATGAATTACAAATGGGCTATGCTAATGCGTCTTTAAACGCAAATCTTGAGACTATTTATTTTATGCCAACCTTGCAAAATGCGTTTATTAGCTCTTCTGTGGTGCGTTCTATCATCGAACATAACGGAGAATTTGGGCATTTAGTGCCAAAAAGTGTGTATGGGTATATCCAAATGCTTCGCGAAACACACAGATAAAAAACAAAATACAAATCAAGCAAAATATCATAAAATGAAAGGAAAGACTGATGTATGTTGCGATTGAAGGCATAGATACTTGTGGTAAAAGCACACAGATTGAACTTTTAAAGACGCGTTATCCTGATGCGACTTTTACAAAAGAGCCAGGCGGTAGCGCGTTAGGAGAGCAGATTCGGAATCTGATATTGTATCCTTCGCATAATGCGCCACTTGATTCTCGTGCAGAATTATTTTTGTTTCTCGCTGATAGGGCGCAACATTATCACGAAGTCTTGTCTCATCATCGGCATACACAAACGCTTGTGATTTCTGATAGGAGTTTAGTCTCTGGAATCGCGTATGCAAAAGATGTCGATAAAGAATGGAATCTTGCTTTGAACATTTTTGCCTTGCGTGAGATGTTGCCGGATTTAGTTGTGATTCTAAAACTTGATAGGGATACGCTTTGTGATCGTATGCGTCAAAAATCACATGATCATATCGAATCACGGGGTATAGATTATATGCTTACAATTCAAGATCAATTTATCTCTATCGTGCAAATGATGAAAGTAAAGTTTGTCATTCTTGATGCAAAGCAAAGTCAAGAAGTGATTTTGGAGCGCATTTGTGCGGAGATTGGAAACTTGATGTAATGAAATGTCTAGTGTGTGGGGCTTTTAGCTGGAAAGTGATTTGTGCAGTATGCTTAGAGCAAATCCCGCTTACGCCTCGCCACAGAATCTTATCCTACGATACTAAAGTTTATAGTTTTTACCGATACGATGATGTAGCGTATTTGATGCAGTCAAAATATCATTTAGTAGGCTCGCGGATTTTGCGATGCCTCTCACAAAAGGCTGCAAAGTATTTTTTTGCACAAGGAGAGTTGCTTTTTAAAGCAGATGCCATTGCTCTTGATGATTATCCTTATACTTTTTACTCTCATACAGGCGTGATTCTTAAAACCTTTGCTGATGCGAGTCAGGGCAAACTCACGCCCATTTTTGGCTCTCTCAAAGCCCGAAATAATGTCAAATATGCGGGGCAAAGTCTTGCGTTTCGGCAATCCCACCCTAAGAAATTTGACTATAATGGTAAAAGTCAAGATGTAGTGATTTTTGATGATATTATCACGACAGGCACGAGCCTTAATGAGGCAATTGCAGTTTTGCATAAACATCAATCTCGTGTGCTTTTTTGTCTCACATTATGCGATGCAAAAGCATAGAAACTTTCTATCAATTAGGTAAGGATTAGGCATCTGCTTGAAGCCGATATTAGAATCTGCGCGTTTAGGGTTGATACAGATACATATAAATCGCAGTGATTTCTTCATCGGTCAGATAATATTGAGGCATCACACCTTTTTGTTTATTAAGAGCGCGTTGGAAGACACTAAATTCGACATTATTAATTTGCGGGGCAAAAAGTGTTTTATTCACACCCTTATGTTTATAGTCTGCAATTTTGCCTCCTTCACCTTTTTGCCCATGACATTTGTTGCAAGCGATACCGCGTGGATTCTCATAAAGATTTTTGCCGTATTCATTTTGCGAGAAAACAGGAGCAGAAGATTCTGAATCTTGAAGAACTTCTTCTGCGTTTAAAAGACCATAAAGCACAAATATGCTCACAAATAAAATACTTTTCTTCATAAAATACCCTTCAAAACATTCATTCTTTAATATATTTTATTATAATAGCGTAACGATATTTCCAAAGGCTTTAAATATGACATTACTTGATGGCAAATCTTTGAGTGCAAAAATCGAAAAAGATTTGGCAGTAGAAATTCAAAAAATCTCTGAAAAGGGTATCACACCCGGACTTGCAGTGATTTTGGTTGGCAATGATCCCGCAAGTTGTGCTTATGTGGGTATGAAGGCAAAGGCTTGCAAACGCGTAGGAATCTATTCAGTAACACATGAAATGCCCTCTACAATCACTCAAGATGAACTTTTATCCGTGATTGATATATTAAATCATAATCCTAATATTGATGGTATATTGGTGCAATTGCCCTTGCCTAAGCATATTGATAGTGAAAAGATTCTCGAAGCAATTGATCCTAAAAAAGATGTCGATGGATTCCACCCTTTCAATATCGGGCGTTTGAGCGCGAATCTTGATGCTTTTATCCCTGCTACACCATTGGGTGTGATGAGACTGCTTAAGGCTTATGAGATTGAAGTAAGCGGTAAAGATGTCGCGATTGTCGGTATGAGTAATATCGTAGGCAAACCTTTGGCAAGTTTGATGCTTAATGCAGGTGCGACCGTGAGTTTGTGCCATATCCTTACGCGTGATGTCGCTGCCTACACGAGAAATGCGGATATTGTGTGTGTGGGAGTGGGCAAAGTCGGACTGATTACTGCTGATATGGTAAAGCAAGGAGCAATTGTTATAGATATTGGAATTAATCGTTTAGATTCTGGAGCAATTGTCGGTGATGTGGATTTTGCTAATGTCGCTCCTAAGACAAGCTATATCACGCCTGTTCCCGGAGGCGTTGGACCAATGACGATTGCTACTCTTTTGCAGAATACACTTAAAGCTGCCAAAAATCGTTCAGATTCACGCAAAGGGATATAAAGGAATATAATGTTTAAAAAAATTTTTCAATCAATATGGGCTTTTGTTTCAAGTTGGGTAGGCACGATTATTATTGTTTTATTTTTAATTTTTTTCATAATGCAGGCTTTTGTGATTCCTACTCGTTCTATGGTGGGGACACTTTATGAGGGTGATTTTTTGTTTGTCAAAAAATTCAGTTATGGTATCCCCACACCCGTTATTCCATGGCTTGAATGGAAAATTTTGCCTGATTTTAATGGTGATGGGCATCTTATCACGGGTAAGCGTCCTAAACGCGGTGATGTCGTTGTGTTTGTCCCACCTCATTTAGAAAAAATCTATTATGTCAAACGCACTTTTGCAGTGGGTGGTGATGAGGTGATTTTTGATGAAAGCGGGTTTTATTTGCGACCTTTTGAGGGAGACGAGTATATCAAAGAGCATTATTCGGGCTATGTCCTTGTGGAAAAGCTTGGCAAACTTTTTGTAAAAGAGCCTTATATGGGAGAACACCCGGGTATTTTTTATCAAGATATGTATCAAGATATGCACACAGGTGAGATATATTTAAGTGATGAAGAAGGGAAACTTTACCAAAAAGTATGCGTGTCAAGCAGCCAAGAAGGTAGAAATATCGGTGATGGTGAAGAATATTGTGATTTATGGAAGCGTGAATATACTGATAAGAATCCTAATGAGCTTGTTGTCAATCACAATAGTGCTTATAGTAGAATGTTGAGTATGAATCCTTTTTCTTTGAGTATGAATAGAATCAGCGATAATATGTCAAAAATCGGCAATATGTTTTATAAAAAGATTGATGATGATGAGTTTTTTATGATTGGGGATAATCGCAATAATAGTTTGGATTCTCGATTTTGGGGTAGTGTGCCTTATAAAAACATTATCGGCACGCCTTGGTTTATTTATTTTAGTATCAATCAAGCCAATAGTCAGGAATCTCGCGCCGATGAAGATACTTATAAACGCTATACGATTCGGTGGGAGCGAATGTTTCAATCTGTAGAATCTTTGGAAAAGCGTATGCGTGAAGCAATGCCAAAGTAAGGGGGTAGAATGGTTTATATCATTGGGACAGATCACGCAGGCGTGAATCTTCGGGATTTTATTAAACAATATTTGCAAAGCAAAGGTTTTGAAGTGATTGACCTTGCTCCAACTGATACGCAAAGAGTGGATTATCCAGATTTTGCCCAAAAAGTGTGTAAAAAGATGCGTGAATATGACGATGCGCGAGGGATTCTCGTCTGTGGAAGTGGGATTGGAATGAGCATTGCTGCTAATCGTTATGAGTATATTCGTGCTGCACTTTGCACCGATGCGTATATGGCGAAAATGGCACGAGCTCATAATGATGCCAATGTGCTTTGCATGGGCGAACGAATCAGTGGTATAGGCGAAGTCGAATCGATACTTGAAGCATTTATCGATACACCTTTTGAAGGTGGTAGGCATTTGACAAGAATTTCTAAGCTTAAATCGCATTAGGCGTAAGATCAATTTAATGTAAAGGGGAACAAATGACTTTTATTGCGCAATGGTTTTTCTTGACAGGATTTATTTTATTTGTGCTTTATATGATCGTGCGGACATTTTTTTATCGCAGTGTTGCTCAAAAAGAAGAGCGCAATTCTGCCGCGATGAAATTAACCCTTAATGAAGCAGAGATTCTTATTCGCAAACATCAATTGCAACTTCAAAGGGCTTTGGGAAATATTGATATATTAACCCAAGAAATGAATGCTCTTAAAAATGAAGTAAAAGTGTTAAAATCAAGAAATTCTCAATACAGAATCGAGACAGATAAATATAAAGCGCGTATTAAAGATTTAGAACAAAAAATCGAGGCATTACTCTAAAAATAGGAGCAAAAAATGGATAAATCAAAAATTATAAGTGCAATTCGTGAGATTAATGACTACCCTAAACCGGGTATTGTCTTTTATGATATTACTACCCTTATTGGCAATGCAGAAGTTTTTTCGGAAGTAATAGAGGCTTTTAAACAACGTTATGAGAATCAAGAGATTGATTTTATCGCGGGGATTGAGGCGCGTGGATTTATTTTTGCCTCCGCTTTAGCTTATGCGTTGGGCGTAGGATTTGTGCCTATACGCAAAAAAGGTAAGCTCCCTTATACAACAAAAAGTGAAAAATATAGCCTTGAGTATGGTTTTGATGAGATTGAGATTCATACTGATGCTTTTGGCGATAAAAAAAATGCAAAAGTCGTTTTGATTGATGATTTGATTGCCACAGGAGGCACAGCGGAAGCAAGTATAAAGCTGATTCAGTCAATGGGTGCGCAATGTATAGAAGCGGGTTTTTTAATTCATCTTAAGGGCTTAAATGGAGCAAAAAAACTTTCTTCTTATACAAAAGTATTCAGTATGCTTGAGCTTGATGGTGAGTAGTTGTGATGAACAAAGTTCAAAAGATACTGCATTTTTGTCAAAAGAATACTAAGCGTGTTATTACATGGGCAGTTATTTTTCTTTGTGTTTTGGGTTTATTTGCTTACTATCAGCATTCAGGATTTTCTTTAGAAGAATTTATCACACAATTGTGGGAAAATCATGTCGAAGATTGGGGATATGTCATTTTATTTTTTTGGGGTATCTTGGAGGGCGAGTTAGGATTGATTTTTGCCGGATTGGCTGTCCATGATGGGAAAATGACAATGCTTTTGGCGATTTTTATCGCAGGACTTGGGGGGTTTGTGGGTGATCAGATTTATTTTTATATCGGGCGGTTTAATCGCAAAATGATACAAGAAGAATTCGCTTCCCAAAGGCGAAAGTTTGCTCTCGCACACTTGTTATTGAAAAAATACGGCTGGCCTATTATTTTTTTGCAACGTTATATGTATGGTATGCGCACGATTATTCCGATGAGTATCGGCACAACGCGTTACAGCGCGCTTAAATTCGCTATGATTAATCTTTTATCTGCTTGGGTATGGGCGAGCATTACAATTGTGCTTACATGGATATTTGGAGAAGAGATTTTCATTGTGCTTGATTGGTTTAAATCGCACCCTTATTTGTTGATACCTTTAGCAGTTGCAATTGCTGGAGGAGTATGGTGGTATTTTTATACACAGACAAGAAAAGTAGATGCCAAGATTCAGAAAATCACAGATGAACTAACACAAAAGGAGTTGAAATGAAAGTGAGCATTGCTCAAGGACAAAATATTAAGATTGATGCAAATGTGTGTATCGCAAAGAAAAGTGATTTTACTAAAAGTGCGAATTTTAAGAAGCTAAAAGCCTTTGGATTCGAGGGTGAGGGGAAGTTTTTTTCTCAAGAAGAAAAAACATTATATGTGTGTCTTGAAACACTTGATAGTGAATCTATACGCGAGATTGGAGCGCAGATAGTGCGATATTTTAAGGCATTGCCTTATAAGAGTGTCGGCGTAAATCTCGAAGGCAAATGGAATGAGAAAAATGCCTACGCATTGTTGATAGGGGCATTGCTTGGGGCTTATGAATGTATCGTTTATAAAAGCAAAAAACCTCCTTTTGTCCTTAAAGAATTAATCTTGTGTGATGAAAAGGCGATTTTAAAAGATGCTCAAAATATGGTAAATAAGGCTACAATCGTTGCCGAGAATGTGAATTTTGTGCGTGAAATTATTAACACAATCCCTCAAGTTGCTACGCCTAAATATCTTGCCAAAATTGCTAAACAAGTAAGTAAAGATTCTGGGCAAATCGAATGCGTGGTGTTAGATGAAAATGATTTGGAAAAAGAAAAAATGAATGCGTTTTTAGCGGTCAATCGTGCTTCTAATAACCCGCCTCGTTTGATACATCTAGCCTATAAACCAAAAGGCGCAAAAAAACGCATTGTGTTGGTAGGTAAGGGTTTGACTTATGATTGTGGAGGATTGTCGCTTAAGCCTGCGGATTATATGGTTACGATGAAGGCTGATAAGAGCGGAGGCTGTGCAGTCATGGGGATCATTCAAGCAATCGCAGCATTGGGAGTAAAAATAGAAGTGCATAGTATTATTGGTGCTGCAGAAAATATGATCGGCGGTAATGCGTATAAACCCGATGATGTGCTTGTTTCGCGTGAGGGTAAAACGATTGAAGTGCGTAATACTGATGCAGAGGGGCGTTTGGTATTGGCTGATTGTCTTAGTTATGCGCAAGATCTTAATCCCGATGTGTTGATTGATTTTGCGACATTGACAGGGGCTTGTGTCGTGGCTTTAGGAGAATACACAAGTGGGATTATGGGGCATAATACAGCTTTGAAAAATCGTTTTGAAAGTATTGCACTTGAGAGTGGCGAATTAATGGCGACTTTACCTTTTAACCGACATATTAAAAAATTGATAGAATCTAAAATTGCTGATGTGTGTAACATCTCTTCAAGTCGCTATGGTGGAGCAATCAGCGCAGGATTATTTTTGAGTGAATTTATCCGCAAAGAATATCAAGATAAATGGCTGCATATCGACATTGCAGGACCAGCGTATGTAGAAAAAGAGTGGGATATTAATCCTTTTGGAGCAAGCGGAGCAGGTGTGAGAGCAGGGGTAGAGTTTATCCTTGATCTTGCATCAAAGGCATAATATGGGATTATCAATAGGTATCGTAGGTTTGCCAAATGTAGGCAAATCAACGACTTTTAATGCCTTGACTAAAGCGCAAAATGCGGAAGCTGCAAATTATCCTTTCTGCACGATTGAACCAAACAAAGCAATTGTGCCTGTGCCAGATTCTCGACTCGATGAACTTGCTAAGATTGTGAATCCCCAAAGGATTCAGCACTCTACCATAGAGTTTGTGGATATTGCCGGGCTTGTGCGCGGTGCAAGTAAAGGTGAAGGGCTTGGGAATCAATTCTTAGCCAATATTAAAGAATCTGATATGATATTGCACATTGTGCGTTGCTTTGATGATTCTAATATCACACATGTTGAGGGACGCATTGATCCTATTGGTGATATTGAGATTATTGAGTTAGAGTTGCTTCTCGCAGATATTGCAAGCCTTAATAAGCGTATTGAGAAACTTCAAAGGGAAAGTAAGGCGCAAAAAGGAGCAAATGCCCAGCTTATGATTGCTCAAGAGCTTCTTGCCCATTTAGAGAGTAATAAACCCGCGCGGAGTTTTGCTAAATGCGATGATGAGAGTTTTATCGCACTCAACCAAAGTTTGCGTTTTTTGAGTTATAAATCTGTGATTTATGGTGCGAATGTTGATGAAACAGGTTTAGAATCTGACAATGAATGGGTGCAAAAAGTGCGTGAATATGCACAGCAAAATGGTGCGATTGCTATAAAACTTTGTGCAAAGATTGAAGAAGAAATGGTCGGAATGGAGGATAGTGAAAGAAAAGAGTTTTTGGAATCTCTGGGTGCGCAAGAAAGCGGATTAGAATCTATCATACGCGAGGGTTTTGCAAAACTTGGATTGATCAGCTATTTTACAGCAGGTGTCAAAGAAGTGCGTGCTTGGACAATACATAAAGGTGATAGCGCACCCAAAGCTGCAGGTGTGATTCACAAAGATTTTGAGAAAGGTTTCATTCGTGCTGAAACAATCGCATATACGGATTTCATCAAATACGGCGGCGAGGCAAAGGCAAAAGAAGCAGGAGCAATGCGCATTGAGGGGAAAGATTATATTGTCCAAGACGGCGATGTGATGCACTTTAGATTTAATGTATAATTTTTGCAGTGAGGATTGCCCCACTGCTAGATTCTAGAATCGGTATTTTGCTCCCATTGTGAGGAGTTGGAGTTGTCCCATTCCGTCTTTACTTTGGACAAAACTTTTGGAGTTATCTTTAAGCGCGATATTATACGCGATGCCTACATCACCCTTGCCATTCCATATTTGATACCTTAGCCCCGCGCCAAAGACATAGGCATTTGCATCGGGGATACCAAATTGCCCTTGTGGAGCGGGGGTTTTATCATAGGCAAAGCTCCCCATAAGCTTGAGTTTAGGTGAATAATTAAAAGTCAAGCCTAGGCGATACGCCATCGCATCTTTCCAGCCATTACCATAAGCGACTGCGCTATAATCCGCTGCCCCAAGCATTTCAGCGGGATTGATATAACTACTTGTGTCTATACCCATAATACTTCCCGTAACATTTTTAGTAAATTTTTGATTAGAATAAGAGAATTCGAAAATGTCCGCACTGCCATAGTAGGTCTTCTCAATCACAAATTCTGTAGCAAGGCGTCCAAAAGATTTCATAAAGCCAATATTAAGAATCGGTGGTAAGTCTGCTGAAAGTGTCAAGTCAGCGTCCATACCGATTGTGCCTGAAGCCATCTTGCCCATATCAATATACGAAGTTGCGCTAAGAGAGCCTTTCATATCCATATGGATATTGGTGCGGTAGGTTACAGCAATACGAAAATCACTTTTGGTAAAAGGGCGGATTGTAAGGGCGAAATTATACCCCAAGCCAGAAGCAGCAGCATTTGAGCTTTGCGTTACTTTAGTCGTGCCTTTGGCATTAATAGTTGCTCCTGCTTGGCTGGTTTGATAGGTGATAGGAACATAAAGAGTGTTATTAAATTCCCCTGAAGAATACAACCCTCGAATCCCAACCGCAAAAGAAAAGTGATCACTTAGCTTGAAAGAAACGACAGGATTAAGCTCTAGCATCATAATCATCACATCATCAAGGAATCCCCCACCTTCGCCGTCCCAATCCATCGCAAGCCCTGATGGTGTCGTAAAGGATAGCCCAAAATTTGTCTTGATTCCAAAGAGATTGTAAGAACGTGTTTTGTAGAAAATCTTTGGCACGGGTTGCAAGGTTTTATTACCCTTTCCTTCTACTTCTGCCGCACCACCTCCAAATTGACCTTGAACTTGGTTACAAAAGAGAAAACCAAGCCCACCACTACAATCTAAAGTCATTCCCTTATCGCGTCCTTCTGTAACGAAATCAAAAGCAGGGATATAAATCATTGTTGCATTAATTTCAAGCTCATGCTTGTTATTATCGTCCCAACCCATATTGGCAGGATTGTAGTAAGTGCTGTCTGCACCATAAGCTCCTGCGATATAGGCAGAGCTTAAAGCCGTGCCATTAAGGCTTTGTTCTGTGAGACGAAAACCCGATGAAAATAAAGATGAAAAGAGCAGAGAAGAGAAGAAGAAAATGCCCAAAATCAGGCTAGAAAATGAGTGATACCCCCCCCCGGCTGCTTTCTCAAACGATAATTCATTGTCTCCTCCTTTTTACATTTATAATAGAGCCATCGCGGTTTTAGTTGTATATACAACTAAATTATAAGATTCTATCAAAGAATATTTAACTTCCCATAAAATCGGTTTGTTTAAATTTCTTTCAAATGCTTTAAGAACAAGATACTATCAAAAAAAAAAAAAAACGCAAATTTTGGACTTGAGAATCAAAAAATGTTAAGTGTCTAAAGTGTCATAAGGTATCAAATCTCTAAAAAGTCTAGAATCTTGGTGATATTCTAGACAAAAGGTCGTGAGGTCGTTAAAAGCGTTGATTGTTGTAAAGGTAGGGTGTAGATTCTACAACCAACCTTTTTTCTTGAAATATACGATAGGGAAGATTGTGGAAAGAATCATAATCAAAAGCACCACAGGATAGGCGTATTCCCATTGTAATTCTGGCATATGTTCGAAGTTCATACCATAGATTGTCCCAATAAGTGTAGGAGGCATCATCGCTACGGTTACGACCGTAAAGAGCTTGATCGTTTTATTTTGTTCGATATTGATTTGATTAGTAAGAATCGTTTGGATATTATCGAGCGCATTCATATTTACGGTGGTAAATTCAACGAGCGAATTAAGGTCTTTTAAAATGATTGTATTGTTTTTTTTCACATCTGCATCAGCCTTGTTACTTTTTAACACAGCAGTAATAGCGCGCCGTTTATCAAAAAGAGAATCTCGCACACTCATATTAAGCTCTTGGAGTGAGGATAGTTCTTCAAGCATATCTTCATAATCAATCACTTGAGAATTAAAGACGCGTTTGCGCAATGCACGAGTGTTTTTTGCTGCAGTTTCTAGCAAATCCGCATCTTTTTCTACGCGAATCTCAAAAATCTTGCTGATGAGATCAAATCCATCTTCAAAAACCTTTGGAGTAGCAAGAACGATTTGCTGAATCTCATCAAACACACGAAACTCACTATAACGAATTGTGAAGAGAATATTTTTGCATAATAAAAAGGTGATAGTTTCATTGTGTAACTCTCCCTCTGAAGAGCGCACAAGAAAGTAAGTATTAATCGTGATGCTGCTACTATCTTCCCAATATCGCGCTGATTGTTCAATCTCTTCTCTTTCTTCTTTGGTAGGCACATTGAGCGAGTAGGTTTGAGAGATATAATTTACTTCTTCAGCGGAGGGCTGGAACAAGTCAATCCATAAAACTTTCTCTATTTTTTGAGGGATTGATTGAATATTTTGCAATTTTTCACGCACAATAAGTCCGTCTTGTCTGCTAAATATATTGATCATTGCACAACCTCCTTGCGTTTTAAAATGTGTAAAAGTGAATGATGAGTCTCGAAATATTTTGTGATTGTAGCAAAAAAGTCGCAAAACTTAGCCTATAATTAAAGATTTCGTTATAGAATTTCTAAAATATTTTCAAAAACAAATATTTTAATGATAATAATTAAAGAATCCATAAGGCAAGGTTTTGAAACATTTACCAAACATTCTTAGTATTTCGCGTATTTTTTTGGCAGTCTTATTACTCTTTGTGGCATTGCATTATGAGGTGATTCTCCCTGCGTATGTTGATCATAGTTGGGTAAATTATCTCACTTGTTTGATTTTTTGTATAGCGTCTTTGACGGATTTTTTTGACGGGTATATTGCAAGAGTATATCATTTGGGTTCGCGCTTTGGTGAAGTTTTTGATCCTTTAGCTGACAAAATGTTGATTCTTTCAGCTTTTATTGCATTGATTGTTTTAGAGAGAGCTTCGCCTTGGGCGGTGTTTTTGATTTTAAGTCGAGAATTTTTTATTACAGGCTTACGCGTAATGGTTGCAGGAAGCGGCACAAGTGTAGCAGCAAGCAAGACAGGTAAATATAAAACAGGTATGCAGATTGCAGCCATTGCTTTTTTGCTTGCGGATTTTTTTCCCGGTGGGACGATTTTGCTTTGGCTTGCAGTGATACTGACATTGTATTCAGGGGCGGATTATACTTTTAAATATTATAAGAGTTTGAATCAATGATTCTTATCGCACTTCTCGTTTTGTCTTTTCTCGTTTTCTTTCATGAATTAGGGCATTATGTGGTCGCAAGAATGTGTGGAGTGCGTGTGGAAGTATTTAGCATCGGTTTTGGTAAAAAACTCATCACTAAACGCATCGGACAAACACAATACGCCCTTTCATTGATTCCCTTAGGTGGGTATGTCAAGCTCAAAGGGCAAGACGACACGCAACCCTTAGAATCTTTGAAGCCTTCTTTAGAATCTGATTCTTATCGTTCTAAGACGCCAATGCAGCGCATCGCAATTCTGTTGGCAGGTCCTGCATTTAATTTGATTTTAGCTTTTATGCTTTATGTGGCAGTAGGGATTGGAGGGAAACCAAGCTTATTGCCGATAGTGGGAGAGGTCAAGCCCGAAATGCCTGCATTTGAAGCGGGTATTAAGCCCAATGATCGCATTGTCTCAATCAATGGAGCAAAGATTCGGACTTGGGAAGAGCTTGATTCAGCAATTGTCAATGCCAAAGATACATTGAAGATAGAGATTGAGAGAGACACACAGAATCTTGGAATGCAAAATCTTGAGGTTAGCTTGACGCCTATTATTTCTCAAGCGCAAAATGTTTTTGGTGAGCCTATTTATCGGAATCTGATTGGTATCACAAGTCAAAGAGCCGTAGGAATTGTGCATTATCAAGGATTGGAAAGTTTGTCATTTGGTCTTAATGAGACACTTAAGGCAAGCACATTAATCGCACAAGGGATTATCAAGCTTATCAGCGGAGCAGTGCCAAGCAGTGAAGTGGGCGGAGTAGTCAGTATCGTTTCTATCATTGGTAAGGCTTCACAAGAAGGTTGGGTAAGGTTTTTTATTTTCGTAGCGTTGATTTCTGTGAATCTAGGGATTCTCAATCTTTTACCCATACCTGCTTTGGACGGCGGACATATTTTGTTTAATTGCTATGAAATGATTGCTAAAAAGCCACCAAATGAGCAAATTGCGTATTATTTGACATTTGTAGGTTGGGGCATTTTATTGTTTTTGATGTTACTAGGATTATATAACGATATTGCGCGTATTGCTCAATGATATATAAGGAGAAAAAATGAGATTTGCACAGAATCTGGAGAGAATACTTCGACGAATCGAGCGGGCAAGGTTGGCTTACGATGCTCATCAAATCATCTCCCTCGTGGCGGTGAGTAAGTATCAAAAAGTTCAAGATATTTTAGATCTCTATGAGTGCGGACAGAGGGCGTTTGGTGAAAATAAAGTGCAGGATTTGCGTGATAAAAGTGTGCAGTGTGCGCAAGTGCCTATTGAGTGGCATTTTATCGGCAAACTTCAAGAAAACAAAATTAATGCAATGCTATCTTGCGCCCCTGCATTGGTGCATAGTATAGATTCTCTCAAACTTGCCGAAGCGATCCAAAAGCGGCTAGGGGAGCAGACTTTAAGGGCTTTGCTGCAAGTGAATGCTTCAAGAGAAGAGAGCAAAAATGGTGTGAGTGTAGAATCTGCAAAAGAAGTGTATGAGCAGATTCTTAAATCTTGCCCCAATATCGCTTTAGAGGGCATTATGACGATTGGGGCAAATACAGAGGACAGAAAACTTGTCGAGCAAAGTTTCAAGGATACGCGTGATGTCTTTGAAAGCGTGCGTGCAATGGGTGCAAAAACGCTTTCTATGGGAATGAGCGGGGATTTTGAAATCGCAATCGCTTATGGAGCAAATCTCGTGCGCATTGGCACAAGCCTTTTTGAATGATAAATTTTACATTACAACATAAAGGAGGGAACAATGATAAAAAAAATTATCTTGGTATTATGTTTGACTACAGCGACACTTTATGGGAAAAATTCTTTGATTACGCATTTAATGCAAAATATGGAATATGCGATGAATCTTATGGAAAGGGGGTATTTATATAATAATATTCAATGGATTAATGATGGGCTTAAGGAGTTTAAAACGCTTAATATGGAACTCAAAAAAATTGATCCGCATACTTACTTGAGTGTATCGCAAAGACGAGATATTAATGTCGTTAGTGGTATTGTAAGCCGGAATCAAGATAATATTGAGGTGATGGAGTATTTTTTAAAGCAAAAAGATTTTATTAAGAGTGCTGATGCTTATGGGAGGATTCTCGCAGGTTGCGTGAGCTGCCATGCTATTTCACGAAATTGGTAAAGAAAATATAATTATTTAAGGAGTATGAATGTCATTATTTTTAACGATAAGAAATATAGGATTAGGAATTTGTTTGGGTTTAGCTTTTGTGGCGTGTGGAGATTCTAAAGATTCAGAATCTACGGCAATAGAAATAGAAAAATTAGAAAAACAAGCTCCTCAAGCGAGAGATTCTCATTATGTGCGTGAATTATTGGGTATAGAAAAAGAGACTTCCATATTTTATTTGCTCAAGGGCAAAGTAGGCGGTAAGGAGCAGATTGGCTATTTGTTAATCGAAGAGCATAAGCCCATTGCAGGGATAGAATCTGATACTGAAGAGATTGTGATTGATAGTGATGATGGGGAAGATTCACAGCCTTTGCCTTTGTATGTTTATATTGTTTTGCCTAATGTGTGGAATGAGGAGCTGGATCATTATGAATTTTTATCTATACCTATAGATTCGCAAAAACTTTTTATCACCAAAGATGAAAAAGGACGCTTAAAGATTAGCGGTGAGTGGAAAAGTGAGCTAGGTTCGGAGTTTAATAATAAGGATTGGGAGCAAAAAAGTCGTATGAAAGGGAAAACTTTCATTTTCACACAAGATGATACGATGCCTTTGCGTGAAGTGAGCTTTGTCAATGTGAAAAAAACGCAATCACTCGAAAATCCCACTCAAGAGGATTTGCCTATCTCTTTTAACTCTTCTTATACAAGACCTGTTATTTTAGCTTCTAAGAATCCTATGCTTGATTCTAAGGCTTTGGAAAAGCTCAATGAGCAATTTGCGGAGGGTGCGAAAGACACATCAGAATTAGCAAATAAACTTGCCCTTTTGACACAAAAAGACTTTAAAAAATTTCAAGCAGAAAAATATATTGTTGATACCGAATATGTGAACAGTTATGGCGTAGAATTTGTAGATTCTCGTATTTTGTCTTTGCAGGTTTTTAATTATATCTATGGAGGCGGTGCGCATGGGGTGTATAGCACAAGAATGGAAAGTTATTCTTTGGAGACGGGAGAGCGATTGTCTAATGATATTGGGGATTTATTGCGTTTAGATGGGACAAATAAAGACGCATTATTACAGATTCTCACACAAAAGCTTGAAACGCCATTTTACAAAGAGTTACTCTTTGATGAAGTTCTACCGCTTAAGGCATTGCCGCATAACTTTTTTATCACTTCACAAGGGATACATTTTTTGTGGCGTTTGTATGAAATTGCCCCTTATGCTGCAGGAGAAATTGATGTTATGGTGGGGTTTGAAGAATTGAAACCCTTTGTTAATCCCAATTCACCTTATGCGTATTTGTTTGGATTATAGAATCTTATGGATTTAAAGATTCTCTTTAGCCCGAGTGAAGGGAAGATTTACCCCTCGTATCAAGAAAAAGACAAATCTTCACTTTTTGATTTGTCTTTTGTCTCTGATAAGGCATTAAAGGCGTATACGACAATGCTTCAGAATGCAAGTGAAGAGAAAATCTGTGCTGTTTTGGGAAGTAAGAAAATTGACTTAGAAGAACTCTCATTGCTTCAGAATCTTTATAACGCACCAAGGATAGAATCTATCCGACTTTATAATGGCGTGGCTTATAAGGCTTTGGGTTTTGAAGAACTAGATTCTAAAACAAAAGACTATTTGTATGAGCATGTGTATATTTTTAGTAATCTTTTTGGTGTGCTTAGAGCTAAAGAGTGTGTTCCTTATTATAATGTGCATCAAGGAAAGGGTTTTGGGGATTTTGGATTAAAAAAGATTTATCAAGACACTAAGGTGTTGCTTGATAAGGAATTTGCGCAAGGCATGGTGCTAGATTTGCGTGCTGAAGCTTATATGAAAGCTTATCCGATATGTGATAAATCCGCTTCAGATTATTATCAGATTGTTTTTTTGAAAAATGGTAAAAAAGTAAGCCATTATGCAAAATGGTATCGTGGCGTCTATTTACGCACACTTGCCATTCATCACATCAGTAATCTCGGGGAGCTTTTGGCTTTAGATATACCGCATTTAAGCTATCGTGGTGAAAAAATCACTCAAAATGCTACAATCTTAACTTATGATGTGCAAGAATAAAGTGATGATTCGTTTTTATAAAAAGAAATGAGATACAATCAATAAATTCTATTGAGAAAAGGTGCGATAATGATCAAAATTACAGAAAATAGTTTGCGTGATGGACATCAATCACTTTTAGCGACAAGAATGCGCACAAGTGATATGCTTGAGGCTGCAAAAATATTCGAAGAAATTGGGTTTCATAGTGTAGAGGTTTGGGGTGGAGCGACTTATGACACTTGTTTGCGTTATCTCAAAGAAGATCCTTTTGAACGCTTATCGGAATTGAAGAAGATTTTTGTGAAAACACCTTTGCAAATGCTTTTACGCGGACAGAATCTCATCGGTTATCGTCATTATGCTGATGATGTAGTGGAGACTTTTATTAGGCTTTCAAGTGAAGCAGGTATGGATATTTTCAGAATCTTTGATGCGTTTAATGATGCACGCAATCTCAAAAAATCCATAGAATCTGTAAAGAAGTATGGCAAACACGCGCAAGGAGCGATTTGTTATACAACTTCGCCCGTGCATACAACAAAAGTTTTTGTGAGCTATGCAAAAGAGCTTGTGAGTATGGGTTGTGATTCTATTGCGATTAAAGATATGGCAGGATTGATTACGCCTTTTGCGGCTTATGAATTGGTTAAAGCACTTAAAGAAGAGTTAGGTGTGTATTTGTGTTTGCACACACATTCTACTGCTGGTTTTGCCTTTGGTTCTCATCTTAAGGCAGTTGAGGCAGGTGTTGATGTGCTTGATTTGGCAAATTCGGCTTTAAGTGAAGGCACGAGCCACCCTTGCGCACAATCAATGGTCGCTACCTTGAAAGATACACAATGGGATACAGGTTTGGATTTGGCAAAAATGGAAGCAGCAGCCGAGATTTTGCGTAAAAATAGACGCAAATATAAGAAATTTGAATCTTCATATAATCAAATTGATACACGCGTGCTTGTCAGTCAGATTCCCGGTGGTATGATTTCTAATATGGCAAATCAACTAAGAGAGCAAAATGCACTTGATAGAATGGACGATGTGATGAAAGAGATTCCTCATGTCCGAGCAGATTTTGGATATGTGCCTTTGGTTACGCCTTCAAGTCAGATTGTAGGCACTCAAGCAGTGCTTAATGTGCTTATGGGTGAGCGATACAAAACTATCACGACAGAAACACGCAATGTGATGAGAGGGCTTTATGGTAAGACACCTGCACCAACAAGTGCAGAACTCAAAAAGAAGGTTTTAGCACAAGGAGAAAAGGTGATTGATGTTCGTCCTGCGGATTTGCTTGAGCCTGAAATGCCTCGTGCAAGAGAAGAAAGCAAGGCATTTGCACGAAGTGAGCAAGATGTCGTTTCGTATGCAATGTTTGGTGCAATTGCGCAAACTTTTTTAGAAGAACGCAATGCAAATGCGCTTAAACCCGAATCTTTGGAAGTCTTTGAGGATAAAAATGATGCAAAATTGCCCAAAGAGTTTGAAATCGTTGTCAATGGGGAACATTATCAAATCAAAGTTGAGGGAAGTGGAGAGAAAACAGACGATGTGCGTCCTTTCTTTATACGCATTGATGGGGAGTTAAAGGAGGTTTTTGTCGAGGCGACAGAACAGACATCAGAAAATAAGCCTATCAAAGAGCATAAAACAGGTTCTTTGCCTCAAGCAACAGCTCCCGGACACGCTACATCACCTATGCCGGGCACATTGACAAAAATCAAAGTCAAAGTAGGTGATAAAGTCAAACGAGGCAATACTCTTGCGATTGTCGAAGCAATGAAAATGGAGAATGAAGTGCTTGCACCAATGGACGGAGTGATTAAAGAAATTTATGCCACACAGGGAATGCAAATCGGCAGTGATGTCGCTATTATGCTTTTGGTCGGTCAGTGATTTATTTAGATAATGCTGCGACTAGTTTTCCTAAACCACAATGTGTGGTTGATGCGGTAAGCAATTTTTTAACACATATCGGTGCGACACCGGGTCGGAGTGCGCATAGTTTGTCAATCCAGTCAGGGCGTTTGCTTTATGAAACGCGCTTGGCTTTGGCAAATTTCATCAAACAAGAAGATGAGAGACGCATTATTTTTACTTCTAATGCTACAAGTGCTATTAATGCGGTGCTTTATGGACTTTTAAAACCTAATGACAAAGTGATTACCACAGCTTTAGAGCATAATAGCGTGATTCGCCCTTTGCATACATTAAGCCAACGCAGGAATATTCGTATCCATATTATAGAATCTTCTCCTTTTTGTGAAATTGATTTGGATTCTCTCGAACAAGAATTAAAAGATGCAAGGGTATTAATCTGCACTTATGCTAATAATGTTACAGGTGCAGTGCTTCCGATAAAAACCTTGCGTGAGCTGACGCATCAATATGGCGTGTTGATGGTGCTTGATGCCTCACAAGCCATAGGGAGTTTAGAAGTTTTGGCAGCTCAAGCGGATATTATTTGTGCTTCTTGTCATAAGGGATTATATGCTCCTAGTAGTTTAGGATTTATCAGTTTGAATCCTGCGTTTGATGAAGAGATGCTTGATCATTTTATGCAAGGGGGTAGTGGCTCAAGAAGTGAAAATATCGAACACCCCATTGAATTGCCTGATAAATATGAATGTGGCACACCAAATATGTGTGCTATTGCCGGGCTTTATGCTGGGATTGAATGGCTTAATCAACAAGGTTTAGAGAAGATTCACACCTCTCAAATGGCACTTTGGAATCAGCTTTATCAGGGAATTTTCTCTCTTGAAAATATAAAGATATATGATGTTTGCGCATCTCATTTAGCCACACTCGCTTTTAATATTGAAGGATTCTCACCTTCAGAAGTGGGACTGCGACTTGATCAGGAATTTGGCATACTCACACGCGTAGGGTTACATTGCTCACCTTTAACCCATAAAAGTATCGGAAGTTTTGCGTTAGGAGGGAGTGTGAGAATCAGTATAGGAGCATTTAATACTGCTGAAGAAATCGACAAAGCCATTGAGGCGATTGCTCATATTGCTCATTGTTTGCGGAGGTAATCTTGCAAGGCATAAGCCTCATCAATGTTGTTTTCACGCATTTGTTTGATAGCCTCTAAAGCGACTTGTGCTGCGGATAAAGTCGTAAAGTATGGAATAGCATTTTTGATAATCTGTGTCCGTATCAAAAGTGTGTCTTCTTTGTTAGAAGAATGATCACTTGTATTGATAGCAAGATCAATTTGAGCATTTGTCATTAAGTCAATGATATTAGGTCGTCCTTCACTGACTTTCAAAATATGTTTTGCAGGGATTTGATGTTCATTTAAGATATGATATGTCCCTTCAGTCGCACATACAACAAAGCCAAGCTCGGTTAGTTTTTTACCCAATTCAACGCCCATTTTTTTGTCTTGATCTGCTAGAGAGAGAAAAATTTGCCCAACTTTCGGCAAGGCATTTTTACAAGCTAATTGACTTTTGCCAAAAGCAATCCCAAAGCTTTTGCCAATACCCATAACTTCACCGGTGCTTTTCATTTCTGGTCCTAATGATAAGTCTGCTCCGGGTAATTTATTGAAAGGAAAAACAGATTCTTTAATGCTGCAATAATGTGTATTTTTAGGCTCATAGATGATGTGTGATGTTTGATCAATCAAGAAGCTTTTGTGTTTGCGAATCATATTGTATTTATCATAAAAAGCTAACGCTTCTTCTAAGACACCTTGAGATTTGTCTGTTGAGAGTGTGGAATGATTAGATTCTTGGTTTGTTTTTTGCTCAATAGAATGATGCCACATAACCCTTGTAGCTACTTTTGCTAGAGGAATCCCTGTGGCTTTACTTACAAAAGGCACGGTGCGTGAAGCGCGCGGATTGACTTCAATCAAATAAAGCTTGTTTTCAGAAATTGCATATTGCACATTCATAAGCCCTATGACACCAAGTTTTAGAGCAATTTTTGCTGTTGTGTCAATAATCTCATTGAGCATCTCTTGAGAGACATTCACTGCAGGAAGTGAGCTTGCACTATCCCCACTATGAATCCCAGCTTCTTCGATATGCTCCATAATCCCGCCGATATAGACATCTTTGCCATCACTCACGCAATCTACATCAAATTCTGTCGCCTGCTCTAAAAACTTATCAATGAGCACAGGCGCACTATCACTTACAGCGATGACTTCGTCCATATAGGCTTTAAGATCGTTATCACCATATACGATTCTCATCGCACGTCCGCCTAAGACATAGCTTGGACGCACAAGCACCGGAAAACCGATTTTATTTGCAATCGCAAAGGCTTGCTCTTTTTCAAAAGCGATACCATTTTGAGGCTGATTCAAACCTAATTCATTGACAAATTGAGCAAATTTTTCTCTATCTTCAGCAATATCAATGGCTTTCACGGAAGTGCCAATAATCTTACCATTGATTTTGTTTAAAGAATGTGCGAGTTTAAGTGGTGTTTGCCCCCCAAAATGCACGATAATACCATTTGGCTTTTCACGCTCAATTACGGAGCGCACATGTTCAAAGTCAATGGGTTCAAAATACAGCACATCACTTGTGTCATAATCTGTGCTAACGGTTTCGGGATTGCAGTTATACATAATACTTTGCACACCTAAATCCTTAAGTGCAAAACTCGCATGCACACAGCAATAATCAAACTCAATCCCTTGCCCGATACGATTAGGTCCTCCACCGATGATTAAAACCTTGTTTTGAGAATCTTGATTTTGTAAAGGCGTTGCAAAGGATTGATAATTGCCAATGGTTGAGTAAAGATAGCTCGTGAGGCTAGGGAATTCTGCTGCACAAGTATCGACTTCGCGATATTCAAGTTTAATAGCATGATTCATACGCGCTTGATAGATTTCACTCTCGCTCATCTCGAGATTCTCATTACTTTTGAGTAGATAAGCAATCATCTTATCGCTAAAACCATAGCTTTTGATTCTGCGCATAAGGTCGGGGCTACTCAAAATTTCAGTTGTAATGTCTTTTTCTGCTGCGATGATTTCATAGATTTCATTTAAAAACCACCGATCAATCTTGCTTAACTCATGCACTTCATTAATACTCATTCCTTGTCTAAAGCCCTCTGCGACATAGAGTAGGCGGTTAGCATTTGGACGGCGGATTTCTTTTTTGATTAAATCCAAATCTTGTGAAATTTTATTGAATCCAAAGATTCCTATTTCAAGACTACACATTGCTTTTTGCAAAGATTCTTTAAAATGCGCACCAATCGCCATTACCTCGCCGATTGATTTCATCGAGGTGGTGAGGGTCGAATCGACTTGGGGAAACTTCTCAAACGCAAAGCGCGGAATCTTGGTAACGATATAATCAATGCTAGGCTCAAAGCTTGCCGGTGTGCCGGTGATGTCGTTGGTGATTTCATCGAGGCTAAAGCCAACAGCAAGGAGTGTCGCGACTTTGGCAATCGGGTAGCCTGTGGCTTTGCTTGCAAGTGCCGAGCTTCGCGAGACGCGCGGGTTCATCTCAATCACGGTCATTCTGCCATTTTGGGGGTTAATCGCAAACTGCACATTGCTTCCGCCTGTATCTACGCCAATTTCGCGTAAGATTTTAAAGCTTGCATCGCGCATTCTTTGGTATTCTTTGTCGGTAAGGGTGAGTGCGGGGGCAATCGTGATAGAATCTCCTGTATGCACACCCATAGGGTCGAGATTCTCAATGCTACAAACGATAATGCAGTTATCGTGTTTGTCGCGAATTACCTCCATTTCAAATTCTTTCCAGCCGAGCAAGGATTCTTCAATCAGAATCTCATTAATCGGACTGACTTCCAAGCCATTTTTTGCCACAGCCTTAAACTCATCAATATTATAAGCTACACCGCTACCACCTCCTGCTAGTGTGTAGCTCGCACGAATAATAAGAGGGAATCCAATTTCTTTTGCTGCTTTGAGGGCTTCATCTTCGGTGTAGGCGTAACGCGATTTGGGTAAATCCATACCGATTTTGAGCATTGCTTCTTTAAAAGCCTGCCTGTCTTCGCCTTTTTTGATTGCCTCCGGATTTGCGCCGAGAAATTTTACACCCTCAAGCATACCTTTTTCGTGCATTGCCATTGCGACATTGAGTGCCGTTTGTCCGCCCATTGTGGGCAAAATAGCATCGATTTTTTCTTTTTTAATGATGTTAGCAATGACTTCTTCAGTGATCGGCTCAATATAGGTGCGGTCAGCAAAATCCGGGTCTGTCATAATTGTAGCAGGATTGGAATTGATAAGGACAACTTTATAGCCTAAAGATTTGAGTGTTTTGACTGCCTGTGTGCCTGAATAGTCAAACTCGCAAGCTTGCCCGATGACAATAGGACCAGAGCCGATGAGGAGAATTGTATGAATGTCAGTGCGTTTGGGCATAGTGTGTCCTTATGTTGATTGAATTTTAGGTGGGATTGTATCTAAAATGTGCTTAAAGCTGGTTTGAAAATTTTGTTCCAAACAATGTTTCAAGTAGTTTCTAAAAACACATAGAATCTACACTTTGGTTAAAATTTTATGATGCTTTCAATCATTATTTTTTATACTCCAAACTTTAAAGGTTGCAATTAGGAGCAAAAAATAATGAGAGATTCTATCTCAAATACTGACAAGAACCCATCGCTTGAAAATACAGGTTTTGATATTATCATTGGTAATCCTCCCTACATTTCATCAGAAAATATGCCTAAAGTCATTAAGGATAATCGCCATTTGTTCCAAACAGCCCACAAAAAGACAGATATTTATGTGTTTTTCTATGAGTTTGCCTTTAAGATTCTAAAAAATAAGGGCGTGGTAGGCTATATCACTTCTAATAAATTCCTCTCTCAAGAGTATGGCTTGAAGCTAAGAGAGTTATTTTTACAAAACAAACTTTGCAAACTGATCAACTTTAATATCAATGTCTTCAAAAGCGCAAATGTCGATACTTGTATTGCCATTTCTTCTAAAGACTATGTGTCAAATAATTTGATTAAAAGCAAAAATATAGAGCATAAGTGGGATTATATGGGCTTTGAAGCAATGGACTTTAAGCCTATTAATCAAGAGAGTTTTAAATCCTTAGCATTATGTAATTTTCGCCTCACACTCACGCAAGAAAAATATCGCCTTTTAGAATCTATCAAGATGCAATCCTACAAACTAGAGCAAATCGCGTTTGTAAGCTATGGTGTGCGCCCTTGTGGCAATGCAAAGCACCCCTATTTAAAGAAAAAAGATTTGATACATCAATCCCCCATAGGGAATGCCAAGCCCTACATAGAGGCGAAATCCGACTTTATCAAACCCTATAAGATTCACACGCATCATTATCTTGATTACCAAAAAGATAGAATCTACAACGCAATGTTTGAAGAGCTTTTCACCCCTGCAAAGCTCATGTGTGGGCGGACTTTAAGCAATACTGATTTCATTAATTTTGTCTATGATGATAAGGGGAGATTCTGTAATGATTCTATGTGCTGCATTGTCCTTTGGAAAGATTTAGTCAATGCCACGCACAAAAGCCCTAAAAAGTTGATAAGTGATAGCAAAATCGCTTTATCTAAGCGGTATGATTTGAAGTTTTTGCAAGGTGTGCTAAACTCTAAGTTAATAGCATTTTATGTCAAAGAGCTTTTGCACGATGGATTGCATTTCTATCCCGAACATCAAAAGTCGCTTCCAATCCCCAAAATCACAGAATCTAATCAACACATTGTAGATTCTATTATCGCTTTAGTCGATGAGATTTTAGCCCAAGAAATGAGCCAAGAATTGCAATCTCGCATTGATTCTTTGGTGTATGAGTTGTATCATTTAAGTGAAGAAGAGGTTAGGATTATAGAATCTGCAAAATAATGCCTTTCTTTGATCCCTAAATATTCTATTTTAGGGATTTGCTTACAGAGTAGAAAATTTCTCAATCATAGTATTTTGTCATAATGTTGTCAAAAGGCTTTGCTATAACTTCATCATACTATTGCAAAGGAGAGAGAATGGGTTATGACAAAAATACAAGAAAAAAAGTCAAAAGATTGAAAAAAAGAGGACGATTCATAGAAACAGAAATAGAAGAGACTTTGCAAGATTTTTTGCCATTTAAGCCTATCATCAATGATGTAGAGCATAATAAAAAAGTTTTTGGATTAGCTTTATATGAGCTACTCCCTTATAAGGCGGATATAGGCTACATTGCGGGATTATTTGATAAGCATTTCAGCACAAAACTAAGTAGTATTGATGATGATGTGGCGGAGTATCGTTTATCCCTTGTGTTGCCTTTGCTTAAACAACATTTTAGCAAGCTAAAGTTTCCAAGTTTTTTAAACAAAAACTTTAAGCTTTTGCGGGAGTATTTTGGACTTAGTGAGCTTGAGATACAGATTTTAATGCTTTTTAGTATTGTTAAATATAATTCCTTATTTGATGAAAAATGCACATATAATGAAGTGTTGTCATTTTTATCGTCATTTTTTTGCACTCAAAGAAGTGAAGTGAGACGCATTCTTACACCTCAAGGCAAACTCCGCTCTTTTGGCTTTTTGCAAACAGATAGTTGGTTTCAATTTGAGATTACAAACTTTGCTGGCGATATGTTATCTGAACCTTTGACTAAAAAGGAGATAGTCTCAAGGATTGCGAGAATCTGTCCTAAAAGCAAGCTTAGTTATGCTGATTTTGCCTATATGAAAAAGGATTTGGATATGCTTTTAAATTATTGTCAAAATAGCACAAATCCTAGTATTTTCCTCTATGGCAAACCGGGTGTGGGTAAAAAATGAAATCGCTGCCCTTTTAGCAAAAGAGCTAGGTAGAGAGCTATGGGAGATTACAGATATTGCTGAAAATGGAGAATCTAAAAAGGATAAAGAAGAGCGGTTTTTTATTGCACAAAAGCTTTTAGATGCTCAAAAGCATATGGTTTTGCTTGATGAATGTGAAGATATTTTTTCACGATATGGTTCTTGGTTTGATGATTCGTTAAGGAAAGATCACATCAATAAGCTTTTAGAATCTGTCAAAATCCCTAGTATTTTTCTTAGCAATAGTGCTGATATTGATCCGGCATTTTTACGGCGATTTGATATTGTGCTAGAAATAACAGCCCCGCCAAAAGATAAAAAGAAAGCCATTGTAGAAAAAAGCCTTAAGGCAAAAAGAATAAGCCTTGATTCACACATCATTACACAAATCTCTGAATCAAGCTTTTCTCAAGGTGTGTTACTCAATGCTTGTAAGGTAGCAAAGACTTTGGCACAGCATTCTACACATAGGGCAAAGGAGCGGAAAGCAACCATTACAGAGAGCTTTGTCCAAGTGCTTAATGAGCATTTAAAGCTTAGCGGGGCAAAGGCTATCACTCTTGTAAAAGAGCAACCCTTGCCTTATGATATGAGTTTGATCAATGCAAGTATGGATATGAAAGTCTTGTGTGAGCAGATAAAAAATATACCAAAGAGTGAGAGCGGACATAAGCAAAGTGTGAGAATCTTAGCCTATGGTATGGCTGGGAGTGGAAAAAGCGAATTTGCCAAAGCCCTAGCAAAAGAGCTAGATAAGCCAATTATCCTTAAAAGAGGGAGTGATTTGCTCTCCATGTATGTAGGTGGCACGGAGAAAAACATTGCAAAAGCCTTTATGGAGGCAAGTAAGCAAGAAGCGATATTGGTGTTTGATGAAGTGGATAGTTTTTTGCAAGATCGAAGCGGGGCTTATATGAGTTGGGAAGTAACGCAAGTAAATGAAATGCTCACACAAATGGAGAGTTTTAATGGTATTTTTATCGCCACGACAAACTTTATGGATAATTTAGATAGTGCAAGCATTCGGCGATTTGATATGAAAATAGCGTTTAAGCCTCTTGATTTTGCTAGGCTTTGTAAAGCATTTAAGCTCTATGCGGAGCATTTGGGAGTTTTTAGAATCCACGCAGGGCAAAGGGGCATTAGCATCGCTAGATAATATTTGCTTTGGGGATTTTGCTCTTATCGCAAGAAGTGCGCGATTTGAATCTATGCAATTTTCACAAAACCTCTATGAAAAACTTAAGGCAGAATCTAAGCTTAAAGATTCCCTCAAGGGCGATAAACGCGTAGGGTTTTAGGGTGTTGCGTTTTTTTTTTTTTTGATACGGCTGTGCTAATTTTATTTAAGGAGGAGCTATGGAAGAAGTGAGAGAAGAGAAATATAATGATTTCTTCATAGGTATAGAGGATTTTATGCGACAAGCAGAGATTCACAAAAGACGCGGGAATAATGACTTTAATCCTTACCTTGAGATGTGGAGTGCAAGGAATGAAGTCAAGCTCCATAGTGCGCTGCTTTGTGGGTTTTTAGATCCGCATAATAATCATTATCAAGGCGATGTGTTTTTAGAATCTTTTTTAGAAATTCTAGATTCGGACTTGAAAAAGTGGTTTGGGGAGACAGCTCATGCAGATGTGTGCAGCGAGTATAATCATATTGATATATACATCACTAATGGGCAAAGGCATATTATCGTGGAAAATAAGATTTGGGCTGGGGATCAAGAGACACAAATCCAGCGCTACATTGAGACAATCGCTCAAGATGACAATGGTGAGAATGTGTCGTATGAGGATATTGCAGTGCTGTATCTCGCCCCACAGCCAAATAAAAACAATAAAAGAATGCCCTCACAAGATAGTCTTGGTGAATGGAAAATACAAGGAGACTACCTTGAAAGAGATGGAGATAAAGTGCGATTTCACGCAATCTCATACAATAAAGAGATACTTGAATGGATAGATTTAGCCAAGCAAAAAGTGGGTTGCATCACAAACCTTAATGCTGCACTTGCATTTTATAAAGATGTCGTGCAAATTATCACAAATACAAAGGAGAATACGATGAGTTTAGCAAAATTTTTGACAAAAGATACAAACAAAATGGCAGAGAAAATGGAAATAGTGCTAGATATTCTTGAAAATAAAGAGGATATTCTTAGAAGTTATTGCGATGCGATTATGGAAAAATATAAAGATCAGATAGGGCAAAAGGGCTTTGAAATCATTAAAAGTAATGAATGGAGAGAAAAATGGAATAATGAAAAAGTTTGGTGGGAATATCCCTATGTGATTAAACCCAAAGATTGCGGGAAGTATTATTTTGCTTTCTGTATAGAATACACCAAAAAGAATGAGAATAATGGCTATGGTGCGCGGCTTTTTGGGAAAGATTCAGAATCACTGAAATCTACACAATATGAGAAAATTGAAGCATATTTAGATATTGAACTTGGTTGGTGGTGGTATAAGCGTGATAGCGAATCTATGGAAGGAGCAGAATCTGCCTTGGAAGCTTTTTTGAATGATGCTAAGGTTAAGGAGCTTAATGATAAACTTAAAAGTTACAAAGCAGAGTAATATCTTTAGCACAATGGAATGAATGCAAAAGGGTTAGCGATGAATGACACAAAACGAGTAATGATTTTTAGCGGAGCAGGGCTTAGCGCAGAGAGTGGGTTGCGCACATTTCGCGATAGTGATGGCTTGTGGGAAGAATTTGATGTGATGCAAGTATGCAGTGCTAAAGGCTTTGCAAAGGATAGAAAAAAGGTGCTAGATTTCTTTGATAAAAGGCGCATTCAGTTAGGCGAAGTCTCTCCAAATGCTGCACACAGAATGATAGCAGACTTAAAAGAGCACTATCCAAAGGAAGTGATTGTCATCACGCAAAATGTAGATGATTTGCTAGAACGCGCTGGGTGCAAAGATGTCATTCATTTGCATGGATTTTTGCCTGAAGTGTATTGTGAATCTTGCAAGGAAGTATCAAATATTGGCTATAAGGCTATGCCAAAACTTACTTGTCAAAAGTGCGGGAAAAAATCTTTGCGTCATAATATCGTGATGTTTGGTGAATACGCACCTTATTATGCCACGCTCGATAATGAATTAGAAAAGCTAAAAGTTGCAAATGGGCTTTTTGTGTGTATTGGCACAAGCGGGGAGGTATTAAATGTCGCTCAATTCACCCGATATGCGGGTAAATCTGTGCTAAATAATCTAGAATCTAGCTGGTTTGATGAATATTTTGATGTGTGTTTTATAGAATCTGCTGTCAATGCTGCTCCCAAAATCAGAAAGCTTGTAGAAGAGTTCATACAAGCTTAAGTTAAGATTCTAAAAGCTTGAGATAATCTCTTACATTTTTAAGGATAAACTCTTTTAATTCCTGTGGCTCAAGCACAACGACACTAGGAATCCACATCAGCACAAGCGGAGCGATTTCCCTAAAGTCGGTAATGTAAAGCGTAATATCTAAGCTTTTATCGCTATGCTCGATTGAATGTTGATTGGGGGAGATTTTCTTGCGTTTAAAGTATTTTGCTACTTTAGAATCTACCCATAATCGCACCATAAATGGTTTGCGATTTGGCACAAACCACGCATTAAGCGCATTATCTAGTCGCCCTAAAGCCTCTTCATCTATACTTTCTCCTTGTCTTATTGTATGCACATTGCTTATATCATTAAGATAAAATTTTTTAATACTGCTAGATTCTAATCCTAGCATATACCATTCACCGCTAAAATTGAGTATCTTTAGGGGTAGCACTTCTCGCTCTGTATAGTCAGAATCTTTTTTAAACTTAAAACCAATGATAATATGCTCTTTAATCGCCTTTTGAAGCAATAAGATAGAATCCAAACTAAGCGTAATCTCCTCTAAATGTGAGCGGGTGAAAAATATATCTGATGCTTGATGCGCGGGGGAAGATTCTAAAGAATTGAGGATTGAAAGCATTTGCGTTTTTATCTCCCCACTCATATTTTGTGCAAAGTTTTTTAATAGCATCAAGGCAATGGGAGAGGCTTGGGGTTGTTGAGAAACCTTATTGTCATAAAAATAAATCTTATCTCTGTGGTATTGATACGCATCGCCCATCATCTCTACATCTCGGCGCAGTGTCCTTGTGCTGACATTAAACTCTTCTGCAAGTGCTTTAGCACAAATCACGCTATTATTGGCAGGGTCATAAAGCAAAGTCATTATTCTTTGCATTCGTGCGAGTTTTTGCTCGTATTCGTGTCGTGCCATATTCTCCCTTTGTGGAATTTATAATAATGTAAGACTTATCAAAGCAAAAATGCGTGCTAGATGAAAATTTAGAATCTAAAAAATAATTGTTTTGTTGTTATGGACAAAGATTCTATCTTCCAATGCAAGGTGCAATGCGCGTGAAAGCACGATTTTTTCAATATCTCTCCCAGCTTTTTGCATATCTTGCCATGAGTAGCTGTGATTGATATGAATCACATCTTGAGTGATGATGGGTCCCTCATCGAGATTCTCATTGACAAAATGTGCCGTTGCACCTATGAGCTTTACACCGCGCTCATAGGCTTGTTTATAGGGATTTGCTCCAATAAATGCAGGGAGAAAGCTATGATGAATATTAATGATTTTATTTTCAAAATGTTTGACAAAGGAGCTTGTGAGAATCCGCATATATTTTGCAAGGACGAGATATGCGCTTTCAAAGTCTTTTAGCACTGCTAGAATCTCATTTTCGTGCGTGATTCTGTCTTTGTTAGCTGTGGGGATATGAAAAAATGGAATATCAAATTTTTGCGCAAGAGGTTTAAGAATCTCATAATCACTAATAATGGCTTGAATATAGGCGTTTAGCTCTCCACTATCATGACGCAAAAGCAAATCACCTACGCAATGATTTTCTTTTGTGCAAAGAATCACAATAGGCTTTTTTGCCATAGGCTGGATTTTTAAAGAGCTATTAGGGGGCAAGATTTGTTCTAGTCGCTTTGTGAGTATCTCTTTATCGACATCGCCTACTACTTTGGTGCGCATAAAAAAATGTTTGTTTTCTTTATCGACATATTCATCGTTGCGTTCGATATTTAATCCGAGATCATAAATAACCGATGAAATGTGATAAATCAAGCCTTTTTGGTCGGGTGAGCTGATTAAAATAATATAAGACATATTCATTGCATTATAGCTTTTAATGATGGCATAGTAAGAGAGAGAATCTTTGAACTTGCAGAATCAAAGAATTTGTCCATATAATTTTCGAGACGATCTTTTTTGAGCCAAATTGGATTCTCGACTTTGCTTAATTCTAAAAGTTTTGAGATAGCTTCTGATTTGGAAGATATACCATCAATCAGCCCGAGATTGAGCGCATTATGAGCAGTGAAGATTTTGCCTTCAGCAAAGTCTTCATAGTTTTTGCTGACTAATTGTTTTTTTCTCACACTTAAGACTTCTTGCCAAAACATTTTATACTGCTCTTGAATCAGTTGCTCAAGGTATTGATATTCTTCTTCTGTCCATTCTCTCGTGCTTGTGCCTACTTCTTTAAATCTCCCAGCCTTTAATCCTTGTTCTTTGATACCGATTTTATCCATTAGCGATTGGATATTATAACTGCTAAAAATCACCCCAATCGACCCAATAAGCGCACCTCTATTTGCATATATTTCATTTGCATACATTCCCGCATAATAACTTCCGCTTGCCATTGAGCCTTGCACATAGGCAACGACAGGTATTTCTGCCGAAAGATTTTTTATCATATCAGCGACTTGTAAGCTTGCACTAACGCTTCCACCGGGAGAATCAATAATTAATAAAACACCTTTGATACTTTTATTTTTCTTGATTCTCGCGATTTGCGTTTCAAAACTCTCACTTTCAAAAATAGGTGTTGTGAGATAAAGCTTAGCAAGATTAGGGGGATTTATTATGTCTTCATCGTCACTAGGAGCGAAGAGTAAAACGAGAATCAAAATAAAGACTAAACTCTTGAAATATTTTGTAATAAAATCAAGAGGCGCAGTGATGATTTTCCCTAAAAGTTTCATTAATATCAATCCTTAATTTGAAATTATTTTTGCACTATGGCGATACATTCAATTTCTACAAGAGCATTTTTGGGGAGAGTTTTGACGGCAATTGTGCTTCTAGCAGGTTTATGAGGGTCAAAATATTGCGCATAAATACGATTAAGAGATTCAAAATCTTCCATATTTTGAAGAAACACAGTTGTTTTGATGACATTTTGCAACGAACTGCCAGCAGATTCTAAAATCGCCTTAAGATTCTCTAATACTTGAGTCGTTTGTGCAACAATATCACTATTTATAAAATCACCTTGTGGAGTGAGGGCTATTTGCCCTGAAGTATAAATGATGCCATTATGGATTTGTGCTTGGGAGTATGGTCCAATCGCTTGAGGGGCTGCTTGAGTGCAAATCGTTTGCATTACTATCCTTTTTGATAAAAATTAAGGTATAATTTTAACATTAAAGTCTAAATCATAGAGGGACATCGACAATGAAAAAGCAATGCCTATTGATGATTTTTATAGGAGCAATGACCTTACGGGCAGATAATATGATTACAGATTTTGAGACGATTGCTCGCATTGAGCTTAATCTTAAACCTAATCAAACTTTAATGATTGATCATAAAAGAGGCGTATTGCTAGGGATTATGGAAATTTCAGAATCAGGTAAAATCAAGCGTTTGCCTATACCACAGGAATTGATTGGGAAAAGTGAATCTGATGTGATGGGTGGTGGAAGCCAATCAAATTATGAAAAGAGCACGAGCAGTTTTGGTGGCTCTTCTACGACTATTTACCACAAAAAAGAACCACTTAAGGAAACATCTAAAAACACACCTAAAGCCCCAACCCAAGTCAGCCCTTCCGAAGAAAAAATAAAAATGAGTGGGAAACCACAAACGCCAAAAACCAATGAAAAAGGTGTTGAAGACACAAAGCAAGGTGTGAAAAAGCGAGAAGGTGAGCGTGAGTGGGACAAAAGCAAGATTATTTATGAGCAAAAAAATGAAACATTGGAAATTTTGCGTTAGATTTGTAAATTAAGGTATTATTTTTGCTTGAAAATGTCGATATAAATATAGTGAAGTTTGTTTTGATATTTTGAGATTAAGGAAGGTTTATGAGAGTTACATTTGGCACAAAATATAACCAAATGCATTACTATCAAGGAACGATGCAAAGTAAGCTGATGGATATGAACACTAAAATCGCATCAGGCTTGAAGATTCAATATGGTTATCAAGACAGCAGTGTATTTAATCAGAATCTTAAACTTGAATATGAAAAAATCAATCTTGATCAAGGGATTGATGTGAGTAATGACGCTTATACTTCCACATTAAATACCGATAAAGCCTTGGCAGATCTTTCGCTAACAGCAGAGCAGTTTAATACTAAATTACTTCAAGCAGCTAATGATATTCATTCGCCAACATCACGCGAAGCAATTGCACGGGATTTAGAAAAGCTCAAAGAACATATGATTAATATCGCTAATACTTCTATTGGTGGAGAGTTTCTTTTCGCGGGAAGCAATGTAAAGATTCGTCCTTTTGAGCCAGATGGCACTTATAAGGGCAATAATGAGACTTTAGAAGCACTTGTGAGTAATAATAACCTTATCCCTTATAATGTTACAGGTCAAGAACTCTTTTTTGGGCGAGATTCTGATCATCATAAAAGCATCACGACAAATATCCGTAAGTTTAATCAAACAAAGCTTAACAATGACATTATGGATAGAATCAGGAGAGGTGATATTCCCGAAGAAGTCTATATTAAGGCAACCGATACTTTGCGTGATTTATTAGGCGATGATGATAGTGATACTTCTAATAACGGCAAAGAATATTTTTATTTGCGCGGTGTGCGCCCTGATGGCACTTCTTTTAAGAGCAAATTTGAGTTTGATGTGGGCTATAAAAATGAAAAAAATGCTACAAAAGTGCAAGATTTGCTTGACAAAATCGGCAAAGAATTTGGTAATACAAGCAAAAACAAACTTGTCGATGTGAGTTTAAATTTTTGGGGTCAGATTGAGATTCGGAATCTTCAGCCCGGTAATGCTAATTTAGATTTCAATCTTATTTCTAGTGATACAGATGTTGAGAATATTGATGATTTACCTGCACTTGGAGCAAGAGTAACAAGCTTTCAAAAAAGCACTTTTATGGGAGAATTTTCACAAAGCAATCTTAAGGCAATCCAAGACCCCTATGACCATCGGAATCTTGTTTTCCCTTCTACGCTTTTGACAAAAGATAATTTTCCTGCGACTTTGCTTACAAAGATGAAAGATGTATTGGCAGAAGATGTCCAAACGCTTGTCATTGCAGGAACGCGTCCTAATAATGATGATGGCACGATTAATGAAGAGCCTATTGAAGCTTTAAGTATTGATGTTGATGATGATTTAGAAGTGCAAGATGTGCTTGCGATGATCAAGCAACATTTTGGAGGTCGTATTGAGGGTGAAATCATACGAGGTGAGCTTGTATTGAAAGATATGAATGTTACACACAAAGATCGTGATATGATGAATCCACCTTATAATGGAGAAAGTGGTTTTAGCCTTTCTTTGACGGCACTTGATGGTAATGGATTAGAGACAAAAGGTATAAGAAGTGATTATAAAACAGAATACGATCGCGTGAGTTTTGAGAATCAAGGCTCAAAGCTTATTTCTAATGTTTCGCAGATTCTCGCTAATGGAATGGGCTATGCAAATGACGAAACAAAGCTTTCAGAAGTGGCAGGTGGTAGCATAGATGGGCAGGTTTATAACCTAAATCTTAATGACCACAACGGGATTCCATTGAATGCTCGTATTGAGTTTAGTAATAATAAAGGATCATTTTTAGTGCTTCCTAATGCGGATTTTGACCCGACTGATGCAGATTCTCAAGCGGAATTTTTTATACCGCTTTATAATCCACACGATGAACCTCCAGCAGTTACGATAACAAAAGCAGATGATGTGTCTTATCGGCAATTGCTTGATGTAATCAATATCGCACTCAATTATAGTAATCAAGCAATGGACGCTTATAAAGGTGTCCAAGTCCAAGATGAGCCTACTCAAGCGGGTAAGAATGCTTTTGAAGGGTTGATTAGACAGACTGAAGGCAAGGTGAGTGCGTATTTAACCAAAGATGGTCGGATTGAGATTCACGATGAAATGCGTTCAGTTTCACGAATGAAATTTATGCTCTATGATGCCTCAACGAATGACTTTAGCGAACAGGCTATTCGTGATTATCGCTCTTCTTTGACCTTCAATGCAAATAATGCCTTAGTCATTGATCAGCCAGATATTGATTTTTTCAATACGATTGATGATATTATTGGGGCAGTGCGGAGCGGAGTATATCGTCCAGATGCCTTTGGTGAAGAATATACAAGCGAAATGCGTAACAAAGGGATTCAAAATGGCTTAGAGGTTTTTAGGCATTTGAGTGATCATATCGAAAAGATTATCGCTCTTAATGGTTCTCACAGCCGAAGTTTTGAAAATACCATACGAAGGAATGAAGTTTTGCGAGTGCAGATAGAATCTATTAAAAGTGATGTGATTGGGACGGATATTGCTGAAACTTACAATCACTTCTCCAATCTCACAACAAATTACAATGCTGTTTTGGCTTCGACAAGTCGAATCAATCAGATGTCTTTGGTGAATTACTTATGAATTGTATCCCTATATTATGCTATACGCATATCCGCAATATGCAAGATTCTTATAGTGTCGATGTGGAGATGTTTGAGAGACATATTAAGTATTTGCAAAAGAAACAATATACTTTTTTGCATCTTGATGACATCTTGGCGTTTAAAAAAGATCCCAAATCATTACCCAAACGATGTGTTTTATTGACTTTTGATGGAGCATGGCGTGATATTTATGAAAATGCTTATCCTATTATGAAACATTATTGGATTAAGGGTGGTTTATTTCTCGTTACAGAATGGCTTGATGAAGCCTCTAAGGGATCTGCAGATTATGTGCCTACGCCTCATTCACAATGTAAAAATACCATTTTAAGAAATGCTCGTGAGGTGGTGTGTAATTGGGAAGAAGTAAAAAAAATGCAAGATATTTTTAGTATTGGTTCAATGACGCATACTTATCAATTTTCTAATATTGTTTCACTACCATGGCATGAGGATCTTGAGCTTTCAAAGAAAATCATCAAAGAAAAATTAGGCATAGAAACAAAGCATCTTGCTTGGCCTGATGGTAGCTATAATCTCGGTTTGTTGCGCACGGCAAAAACCATTGGTTATGAAGTATTTTATACAATGGAGCAAGGAATCAATAGAATAGAAAGTGATAACGATGCTTTGAAACGTTGTAGTGTCAAAAATAGTCTGTTTTGGTTGAAAAAGGCAATGTTTGCGACTTCAAGTGCAAGAAGTTTCAAAATTGGAAAAATATTTTTATAAATATGCTATAATTCAAGCTAAATTTAAGTTAATTTGAGAGGAATATATAATGAGAGTTTTGATTGTTGAAGATGATTCTGTGTTATGCAAGAATCTATCCGAGGTGCTTAATGAGCATAGTTATCAAACTGATATAGCGGAGAATCTAAAAGATGGTGAATACTATATCAGTATTCGCAACTATGATTTAGTTTTGGCAGATTGGGATTTACCTGATGGTTGTGGGCTTGATATTATTGCTCAAGTGAAGGAAAAGTCTCCTCGCACTCCCATGATTATTCTTTCTTCAAAAGATACGCCTGAAAATGAGATTTGTGCATTTAAAAATGGTGCAGATGATTTTATCAAAAAACCTTTTGATTTTAATGTCCTTCTGACCAGAATCCAAGCGCGTTTGCGATTTTGGGGAACAAGTATGATTGAAATTGAAGATTTGGTGATTAATCCTGATGAAGAAAAGATTACCTATAATGGTGAAGAAATCGAGCTTAAGGGCAAGCCTTTTGAGGTTCTTACACATCTTGCGCGTCATCGCGACCAGATTGTTTCAAAAGAGCAATTGCTCGATGCGATTTGGGAAGAACCCGAGCTTGTAACTCCCAATGTCATTGAGGTTGCAATCAATCAGATTCGCCAAAAAATGGACAAGCCGCTTAATATCAGCAACGATTGAAACCGTGCGCCGCAGAGGTTATCGCTTTTGTTATCCTAAAAAGCCTAGTGAAAGTTAAGCTAGTTATAGAATCTGATTTAATTGTGTTAAATTATTCTTAAGCCCTCTCAATATATAATACCGATGCTTCCTTGCAGACTTATGCAATAGATTATTAAGGCAACGCTTCAGGGTGGGAACACAGCAGAGCACCTTAAAAATTTATGTGCCATAAGCACCTGCACGGGAGTTTTTCTTTTTCTCCTTCGTCTTTTTATTCGGTTTTTATCCTCAAGTTTGTTTGATTAAGCTATACTACCATTTCTATGTAAAATTTGGATTCAAAATAAAATAAGGATATTGTATGTGGATTACAAGGCAACTCACACCTAATTTTCGGCAGGAATACACAATTGATCACAAAATACTTGATTCTCGAAGTTCGCATATACTCGAAATTTTTAAAAGTAATGACTTTGATGAAGTAGCAATGTTTGACGAAAAGCATTTAATGCTTAAAAAATATCTTTTTATGGAAGCTGAATTATTGGCTCATATCCCTCTAAACACAATTTCTAAACCCAAAAATGTTCTGCTTTTTGATAGTTTTAATCTTGAGATTGCTTATGAATGTATGAAACATCAGGTTGCAGTGGATTGTGTGCAAAATGACCGCAAGACTCTTGATTCTCTGATGAGTTTTTTGCCTCACTTTCAAGAAGTGCTCACCCACAGAAATTTTTCTCTTTATCAGCAAGTGATTGATCTTGATATTAAAAAATATGATGTGATTATCACAGATTCATTACTTCCTTTACATCAAATTGATGCCTTGTCGCGTATGTTAAACGACGAGGGTGTTTTGATTATGAGAAATCATCACCCATTACTTGAAGAAAAGGCTTTTGTTGATTGTGTGGGGGAATGTGCAAATTTTTTTAAAATCGTGATGCCTTTTTTTCTTAATCTTAGTATTTTAAGTGATAAGAGTTATCTTTTTGCCTCCAAGCGGTTGCACCCATGTGCAGATATGATTTTGCAAAAAATTGATTTACTTTCTGATGTGTATTATTATAATGCCAAGATTCACGAAAGTGCCTTTGTATTACCTACTTTTTTAGCACAAAAACTCAAAAATATCGCTAAATTTTAAAATGTCTTCACATACTTTAAACTATGCGATTGCACTAACTGGGTGCATAGGGAGCGGTAAAAGCACGGTTGTCAGCCTTTTGACGCTTTATGGATATGATTGCGTGTGTGCGGATAAAATCGCTCATAGCGTGCTGGTAGCACAAAAGTCAAGTGTAGTAGAAGTATTTGGGGGAGCGATTCTCAATACACAAGGTGAAATTGAGCGTAAAAAGCTTGGAGAAATTGTATTTGCTAATGCTCAAAAGCGTGAAATGTTGGAGTCGATTTTACATTCTCATATTCGTGATGAGATTATCAGACAAGCTATGGAGCTAGAAAAAAAGCAAGCATGGTATTTTCTTGATATACCTTTATTTTTTGAAGTAGGCGGTAAAGATGTTTATCCTACTAAACGCAGTGTGGTGATTTATGCGCCTTTAGAAGAATCTTTACGGCGCATTATGCAAAGAGATCAGTTGAGTATGGCTGAAGCCCAAGCGCGCCTAAATGCACAAATGCCTATTATGCAAAAATGTGCGCTGGCTGATGATGTGATTGATAATTCTCAAGATATAAAATCACTTCAAAGACAAGTAGAATCTTATATCCAATCTCTTCCAAAATTTCATTAAAGGACAATCCCATGCGTTTTGTTAAATACAGCAGTAATGGCAATGATTTTTTAATTTTTACTTCTTGTATTCGTGATGATGGCTCACGAGTAAGATTGGCTCAAAAAGTATGCGACCGTCATCATGGGATTGGCGCAGATGGAATGGTTGTCCTTTTACCCTTTGCTACATCAGAATACGAATACGAATGGGAATTCTATAATGCTGATGGTTCAAGGGCAAGTATGTGTGGCAATGCAAGTCGAAGTATTGGGCATTATGCTTATATTGAGGGTATTGCGGGATTTAAACATCGTTTCTTGAGCAAGGAAAGAATTATCGATATTGAGATTGATGCACAGCAAACGCACAAAGTGCGGAGTAATTTGGGAATCTGTGAAATCAAAAAAGAACAGATTAATGAAGCAAATCCTTATGGAGTTAAAGAATTTGTCTTAGTCAATACCGGTGTGCCTCATTTGGTGGGATTTGTCCCGCAGATTCGTAATCTCCCCATATCAAAAGATGAGATTCTTAAAGATTTGCGTTATCGCTATGATGCGAATGTGAATCTTGCCTATATTCATTCTCCCGATAAGATTTCTTATTTGACTTATGAACGTGGTGTGGAAGATATTACACTTGCTTGTGGGACAGGGTCTGCAGCAGTGTTTGCAATGGCTTTAAGGTATCAGTTATGCAATGCAAAAGCGACACTCATTCCTCCAAGTAAAGAAGAGTTAGAGCTTTCTATGGACACACATTCACATATTTTTCTTAAAGGTGAAGTGCAACGCATTGCTTTATGTGAATGGATTGCTTCTTAAATTTTGTTCTCATTGCCTGCTATGGCAATTCTTTATAATATTCTTTGCTTTGGGCTTTGGGGATTGTTTTGGTTGTGGGAAGTGCTAGAATCTGATAGGTTTTTGTGTATTGGAGATAGTGAAGTGAGATTTTATCACCAATTCTGACCTCTTTGCTTGATTTTGCTTTGATGCCATTGACGCTTACTACACCATTATCACACATATCTTGAGCAATTGAGCGTCTTTTGAGGATATTGACACTGCTTAAAAATTTATCGACACGCATTAACGTCTCCTTTGGATTCTGTGATGATTGATTGCGTAAATGCGAGAAGGAGCGTTTTCTGTGAATCCTCGAGAATCGACAACAATCACATCGGCTTGTGCTTTTGCCCATTCTGCATCAAACGCATTTTTTGTGAGGTTAGCCGAAGTCGAATACATCATTTGATGGTGTTTGAGAAACGACAGATGCCATTTGTCATTAACAAGACGGATTGCCTTTCCATTGGGATAAATAAAAGTCGCATTTTTTGCTTTACGAATGCGGTTTTTATGCCTTTGCGGGATACGCAAAAGATTTTTTAAAGTTTTTAGAGAATCCACCTCCAAAAGCACTTTTTGATGTGCGGGACGGAGCTTGATATGATTAAGTCGTGTAGGGCAATGCGATAAGAATCCCGCAGTCGTATCACATTGTGCAAGAAAAACATCAGAATCTCTCACGCCTACTCCTTGTTTAAAAATGAACCTCGATTTTATCGCAAAATCTTTCATCATACACTGAATCTATTGAAGAAAGAATTATCTTAAAGGATTCTATCACGATGCCTTATCGGCAAAAAATAAAAAAATTGAAGGAAAAAATGATATTTTGGAATGTATATTGCTTATTAATTTGCGATGAATATCTTTGATTTTATCAGAAAGGATGTAATATGTTAAGGTCTTTATGGTCAGGTGTTAGCGGAATGCAGGCTCATCAAATTGCTTTAGATGTAGAAAGTAATAATATTGCCAATGTTAATACGGTGGGTTTTAAGTATTCTCGAGCTTCATTTGTGGATATGCTCTCTCAAATCAAACTCATCGCGACTTCACCTTACAAGAATGGCTTGGGAGGTCAGAACGATTTTTCAGTAGGTTTGGGTGTGGGCATTGATGCGACAACAAAAGTGTTTTCACAAGGTAATACGCAAAATACCGATGTGAAAACTGATATTGCTATTGAAGGTGATGGATTCTTTATCATTTCTCCCGATAGAGGGACGACACATAATTATACGCGTAATGGGGAATTTCTTTTTGACGCTAATGGGAATCTTGTAACAACAGGTGGGTATGTCGTGCAAGGTTGGGTGCGCCCGCCGTTGGAAGCAGCAGAATCTGGCACTATGAGTGATTTTGACTTTTTTAGAGTGGATAATACCGGACCTGTGCGAAATATCCAAATCGACCCGGGTATGGTGATGCCAGCGAGAGCGACAAAAACGATTACTTTGCGTGCTAATTTGAATGCAGGACGGCACATTGATCAGATGCAAGATGTTGCCGCACTAGATTCTACTGCAAGGACTGCCGCTGATGGTGTTTCTCCGGTGTATGATTCTCGAGGAGTACTTACACAAGTGGGTGAGGATTTGGGTGTTTTGTTTAACGATGATGGTGATGCGTTCGCACTTAATGAGAATCAAGGGATTTGGATGAGTTACAAAACCGCAATGATTCGCCATGAGACAGTTACCACGAGTGATGTAAGCACAATCGGTATTAATGGTGAAAAGATAACCTTTGCAAATAACTCTGCCATTACGGGTGTAAGCTCTATTACTGCTGCACAAAATGCGATTAACTCTTTGAGAGATAAAACAGGTGTGAGTGCTTATGTCGATGCGGGACAATTAAGAATTGAGAATCGCAACCAAATGGACGGAAATGAAAAAGTTAAAAATGTGCGTATTACAGCCGATGGAACAGGTGTTTTCCAAAACTTTGTCAAAGGTGAAGAAGATATTACAGCCTTTAGGTATCGTTATACAAAATCTGAAGATGCAGATTCTACAACAGGACAATTCAGAACGACAGAAGACTTAAGAGCATTGATTCAATATGATGCAAATATGATAAAGAATCCCGAGAAGACCTATCAAGAAAGCACAGCGAGTGTAGGCGTAACGCTCAATCGTTGGGGTATGTTTGAAATCGTCAATCATGATGATGCCGATGAAGAGCAACGCAACCTTAGCCTTTTTGTTACAAGCCATTTTTCAGATAATGTAACCAACAATGTTCTTTTTAAAGAAACAATGAAAGCTTTAAATACTGCGTCTTTGATTGAAGGTGGCGCATCAGTGAGCACAGGTAAAATTACAAAAGCGACACATGCTACGAGCGTGGATATTGTCGATAGTTTGGGTAGTAAGCACAATATTCGTTTTGAGTTTTGGAAGACAGGCGATGCGGTATGGAGTTTTAGGGCAGTTGTCCCCGAGCCTGCGCAATTTGTAGGTGGGTCTGCGACTAAGCCGAATGTCTTTGAGGGAGGAAGAGCGACATTTAATAGTGATGGCTCACTTTCTGGTATGAATCCACCCGTTTTGCAATTTGACCCGAAAAATGGTTCAAAAGGTCCTCAACGATTAGAGCTTAAGTTTGGTGCAAATGAGAGTTTTGGTGGGCTAACGAGTGTGGATAAGATCTCTGAAACCTATTCAATCAATCAAAATGGTTATCAAGCAGGGGACTTGATGGATATTCGTTTTGACTCCAATGGTTCTTTGCTTGGTGCATTCAGTAATGGACGCAGTATTGCGTTAGCCCAAGTGGCACTTGCAAACTTTGCAAATAATACAGGTTTGCAAGCTGAAGGGGGGAATGTTTATTCACAAACAGGAAACTCCGGTGAGCCAATGGTAGGTGCAGCAAACACAGGACGAAGAGGGGGCGTTTCAGGGTCAAAGCTTGAGATGAGTAATGTGGATTTGAGCCGAAGCCTTACACAATTGATTGTAGTGCAAAGAGGCTTCCAAGCTAACTCAAAAGCCGTTACGACAAGTGATCAGATTCTTAATACCTTACTCAACCTCAAACAATAATCCTTACAAGTAAGAGAAAGCTAGGTTAAGCTTTCTCTTTGCAGCAAGAGGGGTTGTTGCTACCAAGAATACCCCGCCAAATCATCAAAGCACTAAGACTTACAAGTAAAATCTTAAAAGCATACTCACTTTGTTTGTGCATAGAATCAAATTCAGGTGTGCCTAGATTCCCAGTAGATTGCGCGTCCATAATAAAAGGCGTATAATAAAGCGTAAAAAGAAAAATCATAATAACGCTAATTCCTCCTAAGACAAACCACAAACGGCGTTGATTGCTATGAGCAAAGCGTTTGCTTACAGCAAGAGAAATCACTTCATAAATAATAATCACCACAGCAAGGACATTAAAAAATGCGTTGCATTTGAGGAAAATATTACCCATAATAAGCCCACTATCAGCGATGCTAAAATCCGGGATAAAGCTTGAAGCTTTAAAGACTACCGGCGTAGCAAACATTCCACAAGCAACAATGCAGCCTACACCTATGCCAAGTAACCACAAATACACAGAATCTAGCACACGAAATGTTTTGTAAAAATTCATAAAAACTCCTTTAATAATTTTCATTATTATATTTGATGAATGTAAATTTTTACTTCTCTCTTTTATCTTATACAAATTGCATTTTAAGAATCTAATGGGCTGTTTGCAGGGAAAATTAAATACTTTTTAAAGTAAATAAATTATAATTGATAGGCAATAAAATGAGTTTCTTCACTGAATCTCATCAAATTTAAAGGAATGACAATGTTTAAAAAAGCGTGGAAAAAGTTTTTAACAAGGCGATTTAATGAAAGTGCCAATCAATCAGATATGATGAATAAAATCAATGAAATGAGTGCAAGTGTCAGTGGTAATATGCAAGAGATTTTAGCGTGTCAGATTCTGTATTATTCAAATAAAGACAAGGTTTTTGCTTTTAATCACTTTTTTGACAGAGACCAGCCTTTGTATTATGGGAGAAAATATAAACAATGCGGCGAAATAAAGTTTTATCTTCCTTATGCACTAAGTGATTGGATACAGGCAATTATTTTACGCACGAAAGATTTTTATGGGATTGAAGGACTAGAAAAAGTCGATAAATATATTCCTAAAAATGCTCAAATCCTTGATATTGGTGCAAATATCGGTAATCACAGCATTTATTGGGCGATGGTAAAAGGAGCGGCTAGAATCTATGCGTTTGAGCCTATCAAGGAGACTTATGAAATGTTGTGCAAAAATATCACTTTGAATAATCTCCAAGAAAAGATTCAGACTTTTAACTTTGCATTGGGTGCAAAACAATCGCAAGGAAGCATTAAAGAGTTTCATATAGACAATGCCGGGGGGACAAGTATTCAAAATGATGAAGCAGGTGAGATTGTTATCCAAAGTCTTGATGAGTTGGAAAAAAGGGGCGTCTTCACTCAAAAAATTGATTTTGTAAAAATTGATGTAGAATGCTTTGAAGATGAAGTATTACGGGGGGGGGGGGTGCTTCTTTGCCCAACACAAACCCATTATAATGATAGAAATTTTCCCGCAAGTATATCCCAAAGTGCTTGAGATTCTAGAATCTCTAGGGTATGGTTTGCGTGAGAAGCTTAATAATGAAAATTTTGTTTTTACATATCAGGAGAAGTAGCATACAAAAGGCTTTCAGAGAGAATCTAGCAGATTCAAATGATGAGTGATAGTCTTATATTTACGCGACTATGCTGAAAGATCAAATAGCGATAAATTTTAGAGAAAGAAACGGGTTGCGTATGAAGTAGCCTATTATAAAGAGTAATGAGGATAATGTCAAAAGAGATAGATTTAGGTGATTATGATATAGGTATTATCGGTTTAGGCGTGGCTGGGAGTAATTTGGCACGATTGCTTTTACCGCATCTTAAGGTTATTGCGCTTGATAAGAAAGATGCTAAAGGGGATTGCTTTGATGAGAGTTTTCACAAACCTTGCGGTGGATTGCTCTCACAAGGTGCGCAAAAATGTTTTGCTAATCAAGGGCTTTCTCTGCCTTTAGAGATTCTTAGTTCGCCTCAAATCTTTGCGATTAATACAATTGATATACCCTCCAAAATCGGCTCTTATATCCAAAAATGCTATGTCAATATGGAGCGACATCGTTTTGATTTATGGCTCAAATCCCTTATCCCACCGCATATTGAAGTGTGGCACAATGCGTTTTTTAAGGGTTTAGAATCTCTCCGTAATACTCACGCTAAAGACATGGGCAAACCCCGCTATCGTGGGAGATTCTATGTGCAGGGTCAGTATTATACTTTTAATGCGCGTTACATCATTGGAGCAGACGGCGCGACAAGCTATTTGCGGAGATTCTTATACCCTCACCTTAAGACACAAACGCTTGTGTGTATTCAAGAATGGTTTAAAGAATCTAACCCTCCGATGCTTGCTTGTTATTTTGATGAAAAAATCACACCGAGCTATAGTTGGAGTATGTCTAAAGAGGGATATTTTATCTTTGGCGGCGCGTATTTGCATCATCATTGTTCTTCGCATTTTAAACAGCAAAAAAAAGATTTAGCAAGTATAGGCTTTGTCTTTGGAGAAAAGCTTAAGCGTGAAAGTTGCTTGGTGCTTTATCCTATGCGCTTGAAGGATTTTGTGTGTGGGAGGGATCATATTTTTTTAGTGGGTGAAGCGGCGGGTTTTGTCAATGCTAGCACACTTGAAGGCATTAGTGGGGCGATGAGTAGCTCAAGAATCTTAAGTGAGATTCTTAATCGTGATGATAGTGATGCGCATCGCTCTTATGTCAGAGCCACGAGAATCTTAGTTTTTAAAACGCTTTTTAGAGCTTATGTGCGTTATCCTTTTATGTTTGTGCCTTTTATCAGACGCTTGGTTCTTAAATTTGGCATTCTCCGTGTGAGAAAGGGAATGCACAAAGGGCAGATTCAGTAGTTGTATTATGCGATTAATTTAAACAATGTAAAATTTAAGTCGATTATCTTGCAATTTATACTTTTTAGGAAGATGAATGCGTAAAAAGTGGGGTTGGATTTTTTATCTTTTAATGTCATTAGGCATTTTTGAGCTTAGAGCGGGAGAAAGCGGGTTATTTCTCGGCGGTAGTCTTTCGCTTGAAAATGCTCATTATGACGGGCTTTTTATCACGCAATCCGCAGGTCCTATGAGATACTATCCGCACAGCAATGACAGCAAAAATCATATCGGCTTTGCTTTACGCGGGGGGTATCAATTTTTTACTTCTGATGCGCGTCTTGGAGCGAGAATCTATTTTGATTACCAATCAGGCAGCGCGACTTACAAAGACGAGATGCAAAAAGAATATCTTATGGATACCCATTATATGGGCTTTAATGCAGATTTGCTTTTTGAGATTCTTCAAGTCAATCATACGACTTTAGGAGTTTTTGCAGGCGGAGGGTATTCGCTTTTAACGCATCAATTTAAAGATGGTTACTATACTATACATTCTGATAATCATGAGGGAGCAAAGATTAAGGGCAACGGTTGGAATTATCAAGCTGGAATCTCTTTGACTATTAAGAGCAAACATCGGATTGAGTGGGAAATGAGATATTATCAACCTACTTTAAGATATGAATCAGCAATTGTGAGCGGGTATGTAACGGGTGCTAATCCCTCTATGTGGGCTGACGAATCAATTTCTTTGCGTATCAGCGATATGATTGTGTATCGTTTAAATTATGTGTATGTGTTTTAGGGGCTAAAATGCGAAGTATGAAAGTGATTTGTGCCGTTGTTTTAACACTAAGCAGTGTGTGGGCGAACGATAAAACGAGTGCTTTTTTCTCTATCGGGGCAGGATTTGTGCCAAAGATTGAAACAAATCTTAAAAATGAGAATCTCTCCTCTGCATTATATACACTTCATCTCAAGTATGGGGCGAAATATTATTTTAATAATTTATTTGGGCTATCAATGTATATTCCCTTAGAGGGAGGTTATAGTCGTTTTGATGAGCAAGATTCTATCAATCAAGCCTCTTTCTTTTCTGGCGGTGTCGGGGGTGATGTCTTATTGGATATTGGCTCAAACAGAGGGCTAGGGGTTTTTTTGGGAGGGGAGTTACAATACTCGTATTATTGGCTTCCTAATCCTTCTTTAGCCCATAGTCATAAAGGTTTGCAAAGTAATGTCCATTTAGGCTTGGCAGTGAATATTCATTCCAAATTTTCTGTGCGTGCAGGTGTCAAAAAATATCTCACTCGCCCTATACAAGATTATCAGCCATTAAGCACGACAAATGGCTATGGCGTTTTTGTGGAGTTACTTTTTAGAATTGACAATAGTTCGATCACGCATCAAGCTCAATCATTGCAAGAGGAAAGACGCAAAAAAGCCGAGGAAAGAGCAGCACAAATGGCACAAAATCCCACAATGGATACAGGCTCGAGAATCTTTTGGGGTGGAGGCTTTGGATATGGCGTGGGGAGATCTTATTATCATCATTATACACCTTCCTATCGCCCATCTCCTACGCCAAATCTCAAAAGCACACCTTTACATTTTCGGTAATGAATCTGACTTTGAGCATTCCTTTAGAGGTTCAAGAAATCTTACAAACCTTAGAATCTGCAGGATTCAAGGCTTATGTCGTGGGAGGTTGTGTGCGTGATGCGCTTTTGTGTCAAATCACGCGTAATCTTTATATGCCTAAAGATTGGGATATTACCACTTCTGCGACACCTGATGAGGTGATGCGTGTTTTTGCAGATTCTAAAGTTTTGCCCACCGGCTTAAAACACGGCACCGTGAGCCTTATAAAAAAATCCGTCCCTTATGAGATTACTACTTTTCGTATTGATGGTGATTATCTCAATGCACGCTCTCCAGAATCTGTGCATTTTAGCACTTCCTTAGAAGAAGACTTGAAACGAAGAGATTTTACGATAAATGCCTTAGTGTATCATTACCATGAGGGGCTTGTGGATAGATTTTGTGGTTTGGACGATTTGCAAAATGGCGTGATTCGGTGTGTGGGGAATGCAAACGAGCGATTATGTGAAGATGCTTTGAGAATCTTGCGTGCCTTAAGATTTGCTTCTCTCTTAGGATTCACAATTGAGCAATCCACTAAAGATGCGATGTTTGCGCACAGACAAAGACTGACAAAAATCTCCCAAGAGCGCATCAGGGTCGAGCTTACAAAGCTCCTTTGTGGTAAAAATGTCAAATCAGTGCTTGAAGAATATGCGGAGATTATCACGGTGTGTATCCCAGAGATTTTCCCGATGATAGGATTTCGACAGCATCACCCTTATCATCATCTTGATGTGTGGGGGCATACGATTTTAGCGATTGATCGTGCGTGTGAAGATTCTATCATTCGTTGGACGATGTTGCTACATGATATAGGAAAACCTCACACTTTTACGCAAAAAGAAGGTGTGGGGCATTTTTATGGACACGCGCAAAAAAGTGCCTTGATTGCAGAGAAGATTTTAGATCGTTTGCGTTGGGATAAGAAAACAAAATGTGTGATTCTCAAGCTTATCACTCATCACGATATAGTGCTAGAATCTAGCCCAAAAAGTGTAAGGCGTTTGCTTAGTAAGCTTGATAATGAGCTTTTTGAATTGCTTTTAGAGGTAAAAAAAGCAGATATTTTAGCGCAAAATCCCTCTTTGATAAGTGAAAGGCTTAAGAATCTCGCCGAGATTCGAGAGATTAAAGCGCAAGTGCTTGATTCTCAAATGGCTTTTTGCTTGAAAGATTTAGCGGTAAATGGGCGAGATTTGCAGCATATTGGTATCACAGAGGGCAAGGAAATAGGCAAGATTCTATCTACTTTGCTTACGCTTGTGATTGAAGAGAAGATAGAAAATACCCAAGCATCTTTGTTGCGTGAAGCCCGCACACTTTATTATTCATCGCACAAATAATGGGCAATACCCTTAAAAGCGCGTGATTAATCCTTGATAAGCTGCATAAACTCTGTGCGTGTTCGTGAATCTTTCTTGAAAAGCCCTCTTAAGGCTGAAGTGATGATGCTTGATTGTCTTTGCTTCCCGCGCATCTCAAGGCATAAATGACGCGCTTCACAAACGACCATAACACCTTTAGGCATCAGCTCATTGAGCAGACAATCTGCAATTTGTGCGGTGAGATTCTCTTGAATCTGCAAACGATGCGTGAAAATCTCCGCTACTCGCGCTAATCCACTAATCCCCGCAATTTTCTTATCCGGAAGATAGCCAATAGAAATATGCCCAAAAAAGGGCAAAAGATGATGTTCGCACATCGAATAAAAGGGCATTTTCTTTAGCACGATCATTTCATCACACGCACCTTGTGTAAAGACACTCCCTAAAACCTCTGTAGGGCTTTGTGCATAGCCATCAAGCAAGTTTTGATAACTTTGTGAGATTCTCTGTGCGGTGTGCTTTAAGCCCTCTCGTGTCTCATCCTCGCCGATTTGTTTGCACAATGCCTTAAAAAATTGCTCTGCATAATCTTCTAACATTTTTCTTCCTTTATTGTTCTAATAGTGCCTTGATGCGGTTTTGGATACTAGGGTGCGTGCTTAGAATCTCGCTTTTATCAAATAAATACGCATTGGCGCGTGTGGGGTTGGATTCTTGGTAGGAGTTTTGCTCATAGTCTTGTGAAATCTTTTGCAATGCTTTAATCATCGGTGTGCTATCATTCATCAAATACGCCGCTCCAGAATCCGCCATATACTCACGACTGCGACTGATGAAAAGCGAAAGCACCGCCGTGAAAAGAGGCAAGACAAATTGCAAAATGAGAAGTATCGTTCGCGCATTTTTTGCACCTTGTGAATTTGCTGAAGAGCTAAAGGCAAAAAGATTCACAGCTAAAAGCATAATATTACTAAGAATCCCCACGCACATTGTCAGTCTCACATCGCCATGTCGGATATGGCTTAGCTCATGTGCAATGACAGCCTTTAACTCTTGCGCATCAAGATGTTCTAATAAGGTTGAAGTAATGGCAATCATAGAATTTTTAGCATTCCAACCGCTTGCAAAAGCGTTCATATAGGGAGCTTCAAACACATAAAGCTTAGGGATAAAGTCTAACCCTGCACTTTGGACAAGCTCTTGTAAAGCACGATAAGCGTTAGATTCTTTATGAGAAAGCGGGGCATTGGGGTCAATGAGCTTATAGACATTGCCGCTAAGCATAATGCGCGAAGCGTTTGCCACAGAAAAGAGAATCACCCCTAGTGAGACAATCCCCATAATCATCGTAATCAGCGGAAATTCTTGTAATGTCAGTAGCATTATGATGCCCTCATCAAGTGAGGGGAGGTTGAGGCGGATAATATCGGCTAGAAAACCAATACACATAAAAATAATCAAATAAACACCTAAAGCCATATAAGTTTTCATACGATTTGCTTGGATAAGCTTATCAAATGGCGATTTTGTCATAGAATTTTCCTTGTTTTTAATTGCGACAAAATTATGGCAGATTTTTGCTAATTTTGATAAAATCGCCGCTTGGAGATTCTGTAATAATCACGCAAGTTTATCGTAAGACTAAGCTTGTAGTGAATTTATAGAAGTCGCACAGCCACAATGTGCAAATGTAATACAATGACAAAAAGGCAAACTTAATGAACACTTCATCTCATCAAATCACTTTTGAATCGCATTTAAAGCTTATCTATGAAATGGCAAAAGAATCTATCAAGACGACCAATGAGTTTTTTAGAGTGTTAGAAAACGATGATGCTTCTTTGCAGATTCACTATACGACATTAGAACATCTTGCCCAAAAGCTAGAGATTCCCACGAGTAAGGCAAATCTTATGGCTTTGGCGCAACGCATTGTGAATCTGCGTGAAGATAGTATCTTGCAAGTGCTTGAGGATTCAGAAAAATATCATTCTTTGGCGCAAGATTCTCAAAAACAAGCTAAAGAATGGCTCAAAAGTTGCCAATATCAATTGCTTGAGTTTGTGAGAGATTATTATAATCAAGCACATCAAGCAATCCTTGATAGAATCTCACAAGAGCAGCTTTTGAGCGCATTTTATCGGGAGATTCTCTTTGGTGTGCATCGTATCGGTCAAGCAATGAATGAGTTTTTTAAGGTATGGAATCAGACATTGATTGATGAGATTAATACCGCACTTAGCGAAAAATACGACTTTTCTCAAGCCCTGCATCTTTTACAACCGACACTCGATAAAGATTCTCAAGGCGAATATGTCGGTCGGAGTTATTCTATCCCGATTTTGGTTGATAAGTCTTCACAGCAAGAAATCTATGTGTCTTTGCCTTACAAAAAAGCATTTCCTTTGCAGGTCGCATCTATCACGAAAGCGATTGATCAGACTTTAGAATCTCTAGCATCTTTAGAAGATTCTATCTATCATAAGAAAGAAGCCTATATCGCTTATTTTGTCGCGCTTAAAAGAGCATGGAATGAGGAAGATTCTACACAGCTTATCACACAATGGCAAAGCGTGGATATGGCGTGGATGGAGATAGATACACCTTTGCAAATCGCCCACCCTTTAGAGTATTATGAAGATATTTATCGCCATAGTGTCGCTCCCGAGTGGGATTTACGCCTTAGCAAGTCGCAAAAGGCACATCAAAACACCGCTTTACAAGTGCAAAAGATGTTTGAAAAGATTGCTTCACAAATTCATTGTGATGAGGATTTGAAACATTTTGTCCTTGCTTCACTTTCACAAACCACACTTTATAATGCCCTGCCTTTGTTGTTTTATGGTGCGGAGTTGAATGGACTTTTCTCCGCGCAAGTCGTGCCTAATGACGAATGGGTGTCTTCACAAAAGGGTAAAAAAATCTTCGCCTTTCCCGATAGGATTCTGATGCAAAATAGGGCAAAACCCAAAATGAAGCTCCAATATGAAATCTTTGATAAGGATTTTTTGGAAAAAGCACGAGGGGTGATGTTTGATAATGAGGATTTATGGTATCAAATCTATGACATCAGCACGAATGGGCATGAGTTTGGGCATATTTTATGGGTCGATGAACACACAGAATCTGTGATGAATATTGACGGAGAGTTTAAAAATATCGAGGAGTTTAAAGCCACTTGTGGCGGACTAATGGCGTATTTTATCACTCTCACACCTCAAGACTTACACACATCTAATGCCTTGCTTGATGCGCTTTTTAGTGATCATATCCGCCGAGCTGTGGGCTTAATGGCGTGGCGGACAAGCACAGAAGTGCGTCCGTATTATTGTGAGGGGCTGTTGCATCTAAGCGGTATGTTTGAGAGCGGTGTATTGAGCTTTGATGCGCATCAGTCGCCTAAACTTCAGATTCACACACGACATTACAAAGAATTGCTTGCATGGTATCAAGAAGCCTATCTCTCTTTAAGTCGGCATTATGTGTATAAACGCCCATCGAAAATATGGTTAGAATCTTATGTGATTAATGATAAAGGTTTGCACAAGGCGAAAAATCCAGCAGTCGATGCGTTTGTAGAATATTATTGGGAGCGGTATAAGCTTATCGGACAGGAGATTTTATAGGATTTAGCACTATTTATAAGGAATTGCTAGATTCTATTACCACAGGGGAAACTCACCTTGATGCTCGATAATCGGGCATAAGCCTTAAGCTAATAAGACTTGACTATAATTATACAAAGTAGTATAATCGCAACCAAGATGAATTTTAGTAGCATCATCTTAGCTCCTTTTGGGGCATAGATTTTGCCACAGGGTAACGACCTGTGGCAATTACCCTGCATAATGATACTTTAAAATCTCCTTTGATTGGCATTAAAACTTTTTTAAGATTCTTTGATTTTAACTTGCAATTTCATAGATATAAAACAAAACAATGTAAGCATTATGTAAGAAAACGCTTGATAGGAAGTGAAGTCAAGACTACACCCACCCTCAAGCTAAGAGGTAGGTGTATGGATTAATCTTAGTAACACTTGACTATTAAAAGACATAATAGTAAAATAACTACCAAGATTTTGTGGTAAATCTTACTCATGTAACCTCCTTTATGTTTAAAGTAGGCTACTTCTAGGGAGGCTACTCACTCCCTAGAGCAACCTCTGCATCATTTTAACGCAAACTCCCATAAGTTATGATAGATTTGACCAATACGAAACTTTATCTAAGATTCTTAATAATTTTTAGTTTGTAGTATAAGTATGAATAAGCATAAATGCCTAAGTAAGGAGGAGAGCAAGACTTATCCGCTCCCTTAGGTAAAAGCGGATAATGGTTTGACCTTAGCTGCACTTGACTACGATGAGACAAAGTAGTATAATAACGACTAAGATTTTCTTTCGAATCTTGCTCATAGCAACCTCCTTTTCGTAAAAAGTTAGGTTGCAAACTAGGAGGCTGCTTCCTCCTAGTCGCAACCTCAAAAACATTATAGCGTAGATCCCCATAAATGCGATAAATTTGTATTGTTACTTTAGGTATCATCTTGGGATTGTGTATCTAATATCCCTTATATAAGGTATTTTAAGCGATTTTTATGATTTCTTTCTCACTAAAAGCCTGAATTTTCCTCAAAAATGAGAGATGATTTACTGATGATTGTCAAATATATCCTTGACTTAAAATAAATTTGTAGCTACAATCAAAGCCTATATTTAATTTTTGGAGGTTTTCCTAATGAAAAAAGTTTTAATCAGTAGTGCTTTAGCAGCATCTTTGGCAATCCCAAGCTTGGCTTTTGAAATCTATAGTGATGATGACACAAAAGTCAATCTTTATGGTTCTATCCGTGGTTATATAGGTGGCAGTTATTTACCACAACAAGAAGCTCATAGTGGTGGTTATTTGGTTGGTTTGCAAAATAACTCACAATTTGGTATGAGATTTTCACAAGGTAACTTTAAAGCAAATATTGAGTTTGGTTGGATTGAAGAAGGTAATAACCCAGGTTTAAGAAAGTTTTGGGGTTCATACACAACAAGTGCAGGAGAAATCCTCTTTGGGAAGACAGATACACCAAGCACCGATACCGGATTTAGCTCTAACTGGTTTAATATCGATAATGGTATGCAAGGTTTTGGTGGTGTGTATACAGGAAATCGTAAAGCACAACTTCAATACAATGTCGGTGGTTTAAGTCTTGCTTTGGTGTCAGATAATTATGCAGTAGGAACAAGCTCAGTAAATGAAGAAACTCCTCGCATTTCATTGGGTTATACGATCAAAGGTGAAAAAGGTGCTCCTTTCTTTAAATTCGCAGGAAACTACAAACACCTTAATGGTAATACACCTGCTGGATATAGTCAAGGTGCTGCTGCATGGGATATCTGGGCAGGGCTAAGACCAACTTTTGGCAATGCATGGCTTTCTGTAATGGTAAATCACGGGGTGAATGCACATATTTATGGTGCACAAACAACATTAATGAATACTGGTGGTTACACACATGATAATGTATTTGATAGTAATACTTCATATGGTGCAAGTGTTAAGAGAACAGGTGGAAGTCTTGAAGTTGGCTTTGGCTTAGGTGAAAAGCTTTCTTTAGCATTAGGTGCTGGTTATCAAGCTACTTATGGTGGTACACTAGGGGGTGCTGCTATCAATGGTGCTGCAGGCTTTATTAATCTCCCTTACAAGGTAAGTGCTAATTTTACTTTCGTGCCTCAAGTCGCTTATTATAACACTTGGTCGGGCAGTGGGGTAATGTCAAGCAGTGTGCTTGCTGCAGCACGAATTAAATGGGATTTCTAATCCTTTAAACCTCCTTGTAAAAGGCATTCCTTACTTGAGGAATGCCCCTCTTTAAACAAATCTTTCTCTTTTTGTTTTTTCAGTTTCAAGTTTATTTTCTATCAAAATCATAAGCCAAAGTATCATTATTTTTCTTTGAAATATATTTAGGTGCTTTAAGAAAACTATTGATTTTTTTGTTTTACAATTTCGCTTTTATCCCAAAATCCTAAAAAAGAGTTTTTATGCAAAATATCCGAAATATCGCCGTTATTGCTCATGTCGATCATGGCAAAACCACTTTAGTTGATGGGCTTTTAAGTCAATCTGGCATTTTCAATGAAAGGGATCAGATTGACGAGCGCGTCATGGATTCTAATGATTTGGAAAGAGAGAGGGGCATCACAATCCTTTCTAAAAATACTGCAATCAATTACAAAGGCACGAAGATCAATATCATTGACACACCCGGACACGCTGATTTTGGCGGTGAAGTCGAACGAGTGCTAAAAATGGTCGATGGTGTGCTTTTGCTTGTCGATGCGCAAGAGGGCGTCATGCCTCAAACAAAATTTGTCGTCAAAAAGGCTTTAAGCTTTGGAATCCGCCCCATTGTGGTTGTCAATAAGATCGATAAACCCGCTGCAGAGCCAGACCGCGTAGTCGATGAAGTGTTTGATTTGTTTGTCGCAATGGAAGCGAATGATTTTCAGCTTGATTTTCCTGTGATTTATGCTGCTGCGCGTGATGGCTATGCGATTAAGAATCTTGAAGATGAGAAAAAGAATCTCGAGCCGCTTTTTGATGCGATTTTAGAATATGTGCCTATGCCAAGCGGAAGCAGTGATAATGCACTGCAAATGCAGATTTTTACACTTGACTATGATAACTATGTGGGGAAAATCGGTATCGCGCGGGTGTTTAATGGTGTCGTTACGAAGGGTGCAAATGTGATGCTTGCCAAAGGTGATGGTGAAAAAGAAGTGGGCAGAATTACCAAGCTCATAGGCTTTATGGGCTTAGCACGCACAGAGATAGAATCTGCACAAGCGGGTGATATTGTCGCCATAGCGGGATTTAATGCGATTGATGTCGGGGATTCTATTGTCGATCCTAATAATCCGATGCCGCTTGATCCGATGCACCTTGAAGAGCCTACAATGAGCGTGTATTTTGCGGTCAATGATAGTCCTTTGGCGGGATTAGAGGGCAAACATGTAACGGCTAATAAGCTTAAAGACAGACTTTTAAAAGAAATGCAGACAAACATTGCGATGCGATGCGTTGAAATGGGCGAGGGTAAGTTCCGCGTTTCTGGACGCGGTGAATTGCAAATCACAATCTTAGCTGAAAATTTGCGCCGTGAAGGGTTTGAGTTTAGTATCTCGCGCCCCGAGGTGATTATCAAAGAAGAAGACGGCGTCAAGAAAGAACCTTTTGAACACTTAGTCATTGATACACCTCAAGATTTTAGCGGCACGATTATCGAGCGTTTGGGGCGTCGCAAGGCAGAGATGAAAGCGATGAACCCAATGGGTGATGGCTTTACACGCCTAGAGTTTGAAATCCCTGCACGTGGGCTTATCGGCTATCGGAGCGAGTTTTTGACGGATACAAAAGGTGAGGGTGTGATGAATCATAGCTTTTTGGAATTTCGTGCTTTTAGTGGCAGTGTAGAATCTCGCAAAAATGGCGCGTTAGTAAGTATGGAGAATGGCGAAGCGAGTGCGTTTGCGTTATTTAATATCCAAGAGAGAGGTGTGCTTTTTGTCAATCCGCAAACGAAAGTTTATATAGGTATGGTGATAGGCGAACACAGCCGCGATAATGACCTTGATGTCAATCCTATCAAAACAAAACATTTGACAAATATGCGTGCGAGTGGGAGTGATGATGCGATAAAGCTTGTCCCACCGCGTGAGCTGACATTGGAGCGGGCGTTAGAGTGGATTGAAGATGATGAGATTCTCGAAATCACACCTCTAAATCTCCGAATCCGTAAAAAAATCCTTGAACCCAATATGCGCAAAAGAGCAAAAGGGAAATAATCCCTGCGCCTTTGTGCCTTTTGGATTTTTAGTTTGCTTGAATAAAGGCTTTGATAAAGTAAAGCTTTTCTTCAGGTGAAGACTTGAATACTATTTGTGTGAGGTGCTTATTATGAATCGTTTTTTAGAATCTATCTATTTCCGACATGCTTGCAAATTGTTTGATGAAAGTAAAAAAATCCCTAAAGAGATATTTGATGAGATTCTCGAAGTGGGAAGAATGAGCCCTAGTTCCTTTGGTATGGAACCTACGCGAATGATAGTAGTTAGAAGTCAAGAGGCTAAAGAGGCATTGCAACCTTTATGTTGGGATCAGCCTCAAATCACTACGGCAAGTGAGGTAGTCGTATTTAAGAATCTGCAAGGAGATTTGATACCTCCGAGCGAATATGCTAAGCAAAATAGTTTTCGGCGTAAAATGGATTTGAGCGGTTATGAGATTTTTTCAGAGCGATTAGGTGGTTATCTTAATGAGCGTGGATTCATTGATAAAGATATTACACATTGGAGTGCGCTTCAAGCGTATATTATGGCTACTTATATGGTGGCTTATGCGAGTTATTTAAAGATTGATACATGTTATATTGAAGGCTTTGATAAAAAGGCGGTAGAAAAACATTTTGGACTTGATCCTTTTAAAGAACAAGTGGCTTTGATCGTGTGTTTCGGGTATCGTGGCAAGGCTCAACAGCCTCGCTATCGCTTGAGTATTGATGAATTGGTTACTTACAAATAAAGGGGGTATTAAGATGCTAGATACACTCACAGTTACAAAACGCAACGGACGCATAGAACCTTTAGAGATTAGCAAGATTCAAAAGCATACTGCTTCAGCAGTGAAAGGATTAGAAGGCGTGAATCAAAGCGAATTAGAGCTTGATGCGAAGATTCACTTTAAAGACAGAATCTCCACAGAAGAGATACAGCAGATGCTGATTAAAACGGCTGTGGATAAAATCGATGTCGATGCGCCTAATTGGACTTTTGTAGCGGCAAGATTATTTTTGTATGATTTGTATCATAAGGTTACAGGCTGGATAGGGTATAAGCATCTTAGGGATTATTTTGTGCAGGGCGAGGAAGAGGGCAAACTGATAAAGGGTCTCAAAGAAAAATATGATTTGGATCTTTTGAATAGCCATATTGATGACAAACGCGATTTGCAGTTTAATTATTTAGGTATCAAAACGCTTTATGATCGCTATTTGCTTAAAAATCATCGTAATGAGCCAATCGAGCTGCCTCAACATATGTTTATGGCGATTGCTATGTTTTTGGCACAAAATGAAGAAAATCGCAATGAATGGGCGATTAAATTTTATGATATGATTTCTCAATTTGAAGTGATATGTGCGACACCTACACTTGCTAATGCGCGGACAACAAGACATCAGCTAAGCTCGTGTTTTGTGGGAAGCACGCCGGATAATATCGAGGGAATTTTTGACGCCTATAAGGAAATGGCATTGCTTTCTAAGTATGGCGGAGGTATTGGCTGGGATTTTAGTCGTGTGAGAGGTTTGGGAAGTTTTATTGATGGACATAAAAGTGCTGCTGGAGGTGTAGTGCCTTTTCTTAAGATTGCTAATGATGTGGCAATTGCAGTTGATCAATTAGGCACGAGAAAAGGGGCGATAGCGACTTATTTAGAAATATGGCATAATGATATTAATGATTTTATTGATTTGCGCAAAAATAGCGGTGAAGAAAGACGGCGTGCGCATGATTTATTCCCGGCAGTATGGATTTGTGATTTGTTTATGAAGCGCGTAGAGGAAGAAGGATTTTGGACACTTTTTGATCCTTATGAGTGTCCCGAGCTTACCGAGCTTTATGGTGAGGCATTTGAGGCAAAGTATTTGGAATATGAGGCATCAGATTCTGTATTAAAATCTCGTGTGTATGCAAAAGATTTGTGGAAAAAGATCTTGACAAATTATTTTGAAACAGGCTTACCTTTCTTGTGCTTCAAGGATAATGCAAATCGTGTGAATCCTAATGCTCATGCAGGTGTGATACGAAGCTCGAATCTTTGCACAGAGATTTTTCAAAACACACAGCCTAATCACTATATCGTTGAAGTGGAATATGACGATGGGAGCAAGGATTTTTATGAGGAAAAACAAGAAGTTACTCTTGATAATGGTATTGTAAAAAAAGCAAATAAAATCACAAGTATTGATAGTATTGGTGGTAAAAAAGTCTTTAATGCCTCTCGTGTCGCTCAAGACGGGCAAACAGCAGTGTGTAATTTGGCAAGTGTGAATCTTTCAAAGATCCATACCAAAGAGGATATTGAGCGTGTCATTCCTATTGCTATTAGAATGCTTGATAATGTGATTGATTTGAATTTTTATCCGAATAAGAAAGTCAAAACAACCAATATGACTAATCGCGCAATTGGATTAGGCGTAATGGGTGAGGCTCAAATGCTTGCAAGCTCACAAATTATGTGGGGAAGTAATGAGCATTTAATGAAGATTGATGAGATTATGGAGTTTATTTCTTACAATGCAATCAAATCAAGTGCGGAATTGGCGCGAGAAAAAGGTCGTTATCCGCAATTTGAGGGAAGCAATTGGAGTAAGGGAATTTTCCCTATTGATATGGCAAATAAAGAAGCCTTAAAGCTTGTTGATCGTGGTGGATTATTTTCTCAACAATGCGATTGGGAAGGATTAAGACATTTTGTCAAACAATATGGTATGCGCAATGGTTACTTGATGGCGATTGCTCCTACAAGCTCTATCTCTATCCTTGTAGGGACGACACAGACAATCGAGCCTGTGTATCGTAAAAAATGGTATGAAGAGAATCTAAGTGGCTTGATTCCAACTATCGTGCCTAACTTGAATCTGGAGACTTGGAATTATTACATTTCAGCATATGATATTGAACAAGAGGCTATTGTCAAGGCTGCTGCTGTGCGTCAAAAATGGATTGATCAAGGGCAAAGCACAAATATTTTTATCCGTTTGGATAAGGCAAGTGGCAAGGTGCTTAATGATATTTATATGCTTGCATGGAAATTAGGATTAAAAAGCACTTATTATTTGCGTTCGCAAAGCCCTGAAGCAAAAGAGCAAATCGTGGATAGATCCATAGAGTGCGTGAATTGTCAGTAAGTTTTTGATTATTATTACAACTATAAGCCTTTAGTGCGCTTTAGGTGTTTGGAGATTCTTATAAACCTTTGGTTTGAAAAAGGCAGTGTTTGTCAAGATTCTTAAAATTTATGTTAAAATGTTTTTCTTAGAATTGGCACAAGGAGGATTAATGGCATTACAAGAAGAGCTGAAATCGCAAGGGGATTTTTTATTCCGTTATCGTAGTTATTTACCCTTATGTATTGTGCCTTTTTTTATTCTTGTGATATGCACTTCTCAAACATTTTTGTTAGATGAATACGGAGAATATAATACTGCTTTAATTGTAGTGGCTATTATCGTGGGATTTGTAGGGCAAGGTATCAGAATCTGGGTAGCTGGCTATGCTCCTAAGGATACTTCAGGACGCAACACAAAGGAGCAAAAAGCAAGCGTGCTTAATCATACGGGGATTTATTCAATCGTCCGCAATCCTCTGTATTTGGGCAATTTTCTCATGATGCTTTCTCCTGTGATTCTGTTAGGGAATTGGCTTTTTATCGTTGTGTTTTCTTTGGCTTTTTGGCTTTATTATGAGCGCATTATTTTTGCTGAAGAAAGCTTTTTGACAAAGAAATTTGGAGAAAGTTATACGCAATGGACGCTTTCCACACCACCTTTTGTCCCTAAGTTGAAAGGTTATATTCCTAGTGATATGGATTTTTCATTTCGTTCTATGCTCAAGCGAGAGTATAATTCATTCTTTGGGCTTACGACTTCGCTTTTTATCGCACATTTGATTATTGTTGCGATTGTGTGTTATCAAGAGGATTGGGAGTTTGTCTATCCCAATGAAATTTTGAGCGTTTTATTTGGGCTTTCAGCAGTTTTTTATCTTGTCGTGCGATTGTTGGTTAAAACGACAAAGATTTTTAATGTCTCTGGGCGGTAGTATCTAAAAATAAAAATCTAAGATTTAAAGAAGTCCTAAGTTTCTCACTTTCTTTCTTAGATTCTTCTCTTATCTAGTAAATAAATCAAATGGCACTTTGGCGACACTTTTTTTGACAAGATGAGCAGAGGGAGTAGGTCGATTAGGCGTAAGTTCTAAACCTCCTGCATGGACATCATCAGGGAAGAAAATCGCTAAATCTCCCGCATTCATTAGAATCTGTGTGCGCAATGGTGTCCCTAAAGATTCACTGATAGGGTGCTTTGTGTTATTTGCGAATCTGTTTTGGCTATCGGAGGGGATAGCATTCTCATAAATGACTAAATCGCGATTTTCATCATAGGGTGTGTGGATTGTGAAGTCTGATCTATCACCAAGTAGCATATATTCATAGCCTTGCACAATGAGCTGAAAATCGACATATCGCCGATGTGTCTCAAAAAAAGCTTTTTGCGGTGCTTTAAGCATGTAGCTTTGCTCAATGGCTCTAATGCCTAAATCTTGGGGATATACGACTTCGATTGGGGAATCTAGCTTAGTGATACGCTGATGTATAGGGCTTTGGGGTTTAAGCGCGTCTAAAAGATAGGTATGAAGCGTGTTTAAAAATGAATGTTGAGCGAAGAATGATTCGAGCGAGGAAAGTTTGCCGATAATTGCCATTTTTACTCCTTTGGATTTGAAAGATAAAAGCTTTGCAAGAGATTTCTAAAGATTTGATAGAGATTCTCTACATCTTGACATGATACGCGTTCGTTGATAGCGTGGATTCTATCATTTGGGACACCTAATTCAACGACTTCTACGCCAAATGCTGCAAAAAATCGCGCATCACTTGTCCCACCACTTGTGCTTAAGGTTGGTGTAAAAGTATAAAGATGAGAGATTACTTGAGATAGGTGCGTGATTAGCTTTGAATCCCTAGAAGTGATAAAGGGTAAGGAGCTTGTTTTAAGCTCTAAATCATAAGATATATTGCCCAGCACTTCTTGCACATAGGAGCGTATAGAATCTTCACTGCTTGCAGGTGAAAATCGGACATTAAACATTATTTTTAGCTCATTGGGTGTTACATTGACGACTTCCATACCGCCGCGAATATCAGTAATGATGAGTTTGCTTGGAGTGAAATTTTCATCACCATTATCAAGATTAATCCCTGCTAAATCACCGAGCTTGTGTCCTAGAATCTCCACAGGATTAAGGCATTTTTCAGGATAGGCGACATGCCCTTGCTTGCCTTTAATTCGTAAAATTCCATTTAAAGAGCCTCTTCGCCCGATTTTGAGTGTATCGCCACTTTTTTCTGTGGCTGTAGGTTCTGCGACAATGCAAAAATGTGGCAAGATTCCCAAAGTTTTGAGCTGATCAAGCATCACTTTTGTGCCATAAGTCCCTTCACCTTCTTCGTCGCTTGTGAGCAAGATGGATAAGGCAAAGGGCATAGGAGAGGAAGAGAGTGAATCTTGAAGTAAAAAATCTTTAATCGCACACACAAATGCGCTCACACCGCTTTTCATATCTTGTGTCCCACGCCCATATATAATGCCTTCTTTGACTTGACCACTAAAGGGATCATTATCCCAACCTTCACCCGCTGGGACGACATCAATATGTCCTGCAAAACACAAATGCACTAAGCCCTCTAAGTTTTTGCTGTGCAAGGTTTGATTTTTTATCATAATATGTCGAGGAAGCGCAATCCAAAAGAGGTTTTTTACTCCTTGATTTTCTTGTTCGATAATATGTGTCGTGTAGTGTTGATTTAAGGGTGAGAGAAAATCTTTTAAAAGCGTATAGATTCCGCATTCTTGAGGTGTGATACTCGGATAAGTGATGAGTTTAGAAAGTAAAGAGATGGTTTCTGACATATTTAAACCTTATTGGGATTAAAATAAAATTTTAGCATATTTTATCATTTAATAAAATCCCTTATTCATTTTTTAGCGAAGTTTGGGGTTGTGAAATGCTGTTGTTATCCTCATTGATGTCTTCTTGAGATTCTTGAGGTTTGTTTTTGGGCTTTTCAAAGGTGATTCTTGCACCTAAAGATTTATAATAGCGTCCCACACGCCCAATAAAGTTGGGTAAAAAATTTAAATCAGGCGTATAAATATTATCAGCAATATAAGAAGATTTGATAAGCAATAACACACTTTTGCTTTCGCCTAATTCTAATATATCATAAAGCTCACACATAAAAGCGATTTGTATGCCTTTGGGAGCAGGAGGGAAGTCTGAATGGAGAATCTCTAAATCAATCTCAAACTCACTTGCTTCGCTTGTGTTGTAAGCGAGTTCTTGCGCACTAGAATCAAGATCTTGTAAATGAGCTAAATCACACATACTGATTGTAGCGCGTTGAGAATCTATCAGATTCCGATAAGTGTCTTTTTGCGAACCATCACTCTTTTGCATAATGCAAAGTGAGAGAATCGGGGGATTTGCGCTTAGAGGGGCAAAAAAACTAAAAGGGGCGAGATTGACATTGCCATTAGGAAATAATGTGCTGACCCATGCAATAGGGCGAGGAGTGATTGTGTTACTTAGAATCTTATAGGTTTGCAACGGAGTTGAAGCACTGAAATCAATGAGCATTTTTAAGACCTTTATTGTAAAAATCATTAGGTGATGGGTGTCTAGCGATTAAAGATTCATCGGGTGGGAGTGTGGCTATTTTCTCTGCTTGAATCTCTTCTGTATATCTTGATGAAAAGGTGCGAGTTGGGAAAATATCGAGTAAAAGTTGTGCTTGTGTGATGACTTCTTCAGGTGTGATTTGTTTCATACATTGATGATGTTTGAGCGGGCATTCTCGTTTTTTACAAGGTGAGCAAGGTAAAGATTTTGAAATCAAAGTAGCGTATTTTCCTACACGATAAGGTGCAGTCTCTCCAATATCTGTGGGACCAAAAATCGCCACAATTGGCACTTTCAAGGCAGTAGCAATGTGCATAGGACCGCTATCATTTGTAATAAATACATTCATCATAGCAATATAATCGATTAGTTCGCTAAGTGTGGTTTTATTTGTCAAATCTTTGAAGTATTTTGCAGATTCTTTATTTAGCTCAAGAGATTGCACGATTTGAGCATTTGCAGAAGATTCTATGCTTGAGCCAAAGAGATAAACTTCATTGCCTTGTGCTAAAAAATGCTTAATAACTGCTATAAAGTGTGATTGCTCCCAACGCTTAGCACTGCCAAAGGCTGCTCCGGGATTAATGCCAATACGTTTGGGGCTGTAGCTCAAATCTGTTTTATCGTGTGAGCATACAGAATCTAAAGGTTTGGCTATAAGTTTTAGGGGCATTGTGGAAAGAGCATAGGCAAGTTCATCGCTTGTAAAAGATGTTTGTTTTGCTAAATCTGGACGCAAAAGGCGTAACTTTGCTAATGCAAAATCTTGAGTAGCTTGTAGTGCGATGATAAGCTTAATATAGAGAATCACTTGATGATATTTTGGAGCGTGTTTAGAATCTGATGAAAGGGGAGATTTGTGCAAAGGTAAAGCGTTGCTTAACAGAAAAGAACGAAAGTTTTTTGCATAACCAATACGAGTGGGAGATTTGCTCCAAAACAAAAACAAAGCAGCAAAAAAAGAATTATTAAAACTGATAGCAATGTCATGTTTGCCAACTTTTTTTGCAAAGGTGTAAGTAGCATAGAATCGACAATGCGATTTTTTTGTCTCATCAATATAGATGTGCTTGATTCTGGGATCACGCTCATAAATCCCACAGCTTGCTTTTGTGCCTACGATACTAAAATTTGCTTGAGGGTAAATGATCTTAAGCCATTCAAATGCTGCAGATGCCATCACACTATCTCCTAGCCAATTTGGTAAACGCAAGAGAATCGTTTTAATAGAGGAATGCGAAGTGTCAGATAAGTTTTGATTATGGCTCATCATATTCCTTGTTAGAGATTCTGTGATTGCTATTATTGTATAATGAATATGTAAAAATCGATTATTCTAGGGATAAAAAGCTTAAAAAATCACTTAAAAAGTGCAAAAATAAAGCATTTTTAGGGTAGAATTTCCATAATTTATTTTTTAAATTTTTATTATTTTGCATTTAAATTTAATGTTTTTATTATAAGGAGCGTATTGATGTTGGTTACTCCCCGCACATTGAGTGGTTTTAAAGATCGACTTCCTAGAGAAGCTATTGCTAAAACTCATCTTTTGAATAAAATCAGTCATGTTTTTATGGATTTTGGATTTGTTCCTATTGAGACACCGCATATGGAATATGCTGATGTGCTGATTAAACAAGGGAGTGATGAAATACAAAAAGAACTTTATCGTTTCAAGGATCATGGTGGGCGAGATGTGGCGTTGCGTTTTGATCTTACCGTGCCTTTGGCGAGATTCATTTCACAATACAAAAGTAAAGTGGAATTGCCCTTTAAACGTTATGCGATTGGGAATGTGTTTCGTGGTGAAAGGGCGCAAAGAGGGAGATATAGAGAATTTACACAATGCGATTTTGACTTTATTGGGAGTGATAGTATCTCATGTGATGCGGAGATTCTGCAAGTCATTTATGCCTCATTGGTAGGGCTTGGGATTGATGAATTTACAATTTGGCTTAATCACAGACAGATTCTCAATGGTATTTGTCAGCATTTTGGCATCAATGACTCAAAAGATATTACTTCAACATTGCGTATTATTGATAAGCTTGATAAAATTGGGCAAGAGGGTGTATTGCAAGAGCTTCAACAAGAGCTGGGATTAAGCTCTGAGCTAGCGCGTAATTTGCTTGCAAGCACTTCAATCAAGCAGCAAAGCGATAGCGAGACATTTTTTAAAGAAATCGCTTATATGGAAGAATGGAATGAATCTATCAAAAAGGGCATAGAAGATTTAAAGGCTCTCTATGAGATTCTGTCTTTTTTACAAATGGATCAAGACACTTATCGGATCAATTTTTCTGTCGCAAGAGGGTTGGGGTATTATACAGGGATTGTGTATGAAACCACGCTCAACACTTTGAAAAATATTGGTAGTGTGTGTTCAGGTGGGCGATATGATGATCTCACAAGGACATTTTCCAAAGAAAAGATGAGTGGTGTGGGTGCTTCAATCGGTATTGATAGATTGTTGGCTGCTTTGGAAGAATTGCGTTTGCTCAAATGGAGGGCTTCAACTTCAGCAAGGGCATTAATCGTTTGTATGGATAAAGCATATATGCACTATGCGCATTATCTCGCAGAATCTTTTCGAAGAAGCAAGATTCCTATCGAAGTCTATCCTGAAGTTACCAAACTTAAAAAGTCTTTTGGTTATGCGAATGCTAAGGGTCATGAGTTTGTGATTGTCATTGGAGAGACGGAATACCTTAGCAAAACTCTCACGATTAAAAATATGACTTCAGGAATGCAGATCGATAGCGTGAGTTTCCTCAAAGCTCTCACTTTAATGCAAGAAGAAAAAGAGGAGGAAATTAAAATATGAGAAAAGTAGCCGTTATGCAAAATGAATGGGACTTAGGCGCATTATTCAAAACACAAGAATCTTTGGATCGTTTTATCAGTGCAAACACGCGCCGCGCAAAACATTTTGCAAAGACTTATGAGGGGAAATTGCATACTTTTAAGCCTAAAGATTTTGGTGTGATTTTACGCGAATATGAAGCGATTTTGGAGGGATTTGGACGCGTGATGACTTATGCGTTTTTGCGTTTTGCTAAAGATACTACACAGGGCGATTTTTATGCAAAATACGAGAATCTCACAAATCAATCTCAAAATCTGATTTTATTTTTTGAATTAGAATTTTGCAAATTGAATGAAAAGAAACGCGAAGATATTATAAAAAACGAACCACATTATGAGTTTTATCTCCAAAAGCTTATCGAAAACGATCAATATCAGCTTTCACTTCCTGAAGAAAAGGTTCTTCTCACGACTTCTCTTGTTGGTGTGGGTGCGTTTTCTCGACTTTTTGACGAACATTTGGCTCAAATGCGTTTTAAAGCGGTCAAAGAAGATTCTAAGCATAAAAGTGAGAAAGCAAAATCAAAAGCCTATATCAGCGAAGAGGAGATTCTAAGTCTTTTGCATCATTCTAAACGAAGTGTGAGAAAACAAGCGCAAGAATCTTTCAGTAAGGGATTGAAAAAATCTCGCCATTTATTGGGATATATTTTAAATATGGTCAGAAAAGATTGTATGATTAATATGAAAATGAGAGGTTATAAAAGCCCAGAATCTTTCCGACACATTCAGAATCAAGCGACACAAAAAAGCGTAGATAAACTCATTGAAGTCGTAAATGAACATTTTGGAATGGTGAGTGAATATTACAATATCAAACGTGATCTTTTGGGTTTAAAGAAGCTTAAAGATTATGATCGTTACGCACCTTTAGACACAAAGCCACAGAATCTTCCTTATAATGAAGCCATCAATATGGTTTTGCAGGCTTTTGGGGATTTTGATCAATGTTTCAAAGATATTGCATTGAAAGGTTTGAGGAAAGGTTGGGTAGATTCTCACCCAGCAGATTATAAGCGTGGCGGTGCTTTCAGTCATGGGAGTGTGCCTAGCGCGCACCCTTATGTGCTACTAAATTATACGCATTCGAGACGCGATGCTTTTACGATTGCTCATGAGTTTGGACACATGATCCATCAAGAGCTTTCTAAAAAACAAGGCTATTTAAATATGGACACACCTTTGACGACAGCTGAAACAGCATCAGTTTTTGCCGAAATGCTTTTATTTGACAAAATGAAAAAGACGCTTGAAAAGGACGAATTGATTGCCTTGTATGCAGGGAAACTTGAGGATATTTACTCGACAATGTTTCGTCAAGTCGTGATGACGAATTTTGAACGTAGGATTCATAGCACTGAAGAAGAACTCAAACCTGAAGCCTTTGATCGTATTTGGAAAGAAGAAAATGAACGAATGTTTGGAGATTCTCTGCAATTAACTAAGAATTATGAGGGCTGGTGGTGTTATATCCCTCATTTTATCCATTCGCCTTTTTATTGCTATGCTTATAGTTATGGGCAATTGCTTGTTTTGGCATTATTTGGGCTGTATAAATCCCAAAAAACACAACGAAGCAAACAAAAATTTATCGATACTTATGTTGAGTTTCTTGCTTTGGGTGGCAGTAAAAGCCCCAAAGAGCTTATTCGTAAGTTTGGATTCAATGTCGAGAGTGATAAGTTTTGGTTGATTGGTATTGCAGAAGTGAGAAAAATGCTTGAAGAGTTTAAGGAGATTGTGAATGAGCAAAATTCTTACACATCAAAAACTTAAGGCAATGATGGTTGCCCACGCAAAAGAAACATTGCAGTTTTTAGTGCAAGAGGGTATGAATTTTAGTGTTTTGTGTGAAGTTAATAAAATCAAATTTGCGCCTCCATTGCCCGATTATATCTTTGAAGATTTTGCAGAAATGACTATTTTTATTATGGCGGGATATACTTTTGAAAGTATTGAGTTGCACAATGGAACTTTAGACTTTGAAGCAGGTTTTGGGAACGAAAATATTGGGAGTTTTGTAAGTATTCCTTATGATGCAATTGTGCAAATTTTGTTTCAAGATGATGATTTGCTTCAAGAAATACCTTTATTTACAAATGTTACACAACCTAAACTTTACAGAATCCCCGAAGAAGAGATTCAGAAACTTTATGAAACTGAAAAAAAAGGATTGGAACAATCTTCGCTTGCTTTATCTTCAAATCCTGAAAATCAACGTTTTTTTAAAAAATAATTTACTTTTAAAAGGATTTTTTGATAAAATTGAGCAATTGGATTAATCGCGAGGAGGTATGATGGATCGGCTCACATTAAATGTCTTTCGTTTTACGGCAGGTATAGATTATCTGCCTTATTATCAAAAATTATCTTTTTGCTTTCAAGATTCTCATTGTCTTGAAGATGTGCTTCAGTATATCCAAAAGGAGATTCGAGGTTTTGAATATGAACAAGACCGCCTTGCATTGCGTTTGAATGGAATAGTTATTTTTGAGAATCTTCCCGTGATGGATTTGGTGCAAAGATTTGGTAATGAATGGGTTATTGAGCCTGTATCAATATATTATGCTAAAAAAGATTTGATACTTGATAAAAAAGCTATTTGGAAACGTTATGAAACATTTTTTCAAGATGCTGATTTTCTCACAAAATCAGACAAAGAAGCCTTTGAAGAGTATATGATGATTAATTTCATTACGCCAATGGATAATGAGCAGTATTATGGCGATGGATTTTTCCTTTATATTAAGTGGCTTTTATCTCGTTATCCGCAAAAATCAGAAGAGTTGCTCGAGATTCTCAAAGATAAAAAAGGTGGAATAATGAACTTTGTCAGTGTAGCAGAGTTTGCTTATCCTAAAGCAGAAAAAATTGATCAAGAAATATGGGATATGATACGAGAACGATTTGAACTCTACAATTAAGGTTTGACAATGAAATATATGATTTATGATGTTTATCATACAGATGAAAAAGCTAAAGCATTGCTTACAAGCTCTTATGAACTTTTTAAGCAACTTAAGTTAGAAGTATTGCCTACACCTCAACCTTTTAAATACTATGGGGGATATTGGGCAAGAATGAGCGAACCAGATGAGCTTATTTATGCAATGGGATATAATCTCGCATTTGCGGATAGTCAAGAGGCTATTTTGGTATTTTTAGAAGAAGATGCTTATGCAAATGCAGTGTATGCAAAGACTCGCATTGAAGGAGATGTGCAAGTTATGCAGAATCTGCAAACTCATCTCGCACCTTTGGGATTAAAGTATGATAGCAAGGTGCAAATGGCTTATTTACCCGATTTGTTAAATTCACTTGACTTTTTTCATCTTATCACAAGACGTTTTTCCGCATTTTCTTCGGTGATTCTCAAAGGTGGTTATCAAGGGCATTTGCCTAAAACAACCAATCACAGAATCTATGAGGCTATTCAATTGGAATGTATTGATACACCGCTTGCTCATCAATATTATACGCATTTATTGAGTATTAATCCCACAAGTGCTCTTTATAATGGTGCAAAACTCTTTTTTGATATGGCTGATTTGGGTGTAGATTTTGTTTTATCTTATTCGCTTTCACAATTTTATATGCTTGATTCAAAAAGAAAGCAAATGTGTAAAGCCTATAATCGTGATGATATTGTTTTACCTATTTTGTTTTTGCCTCAAGTTTTACTTTTGGCTTTTGGAGTGCTGGAGCATCATCAACTTGGTTTTGTATATCATGAAAATAAGATAAGGATTTTTTAATATGCAACCTGCTTTTAAAGTTTTAGCTGCTGCGATTATTGGAGGAGTTTGGTATCATTTTGGTGGAGAAGATGCTTCAATGGCATTGGTATTCTTTTTTGTGATTTTAGGAGTATTGTTTGTAAAGCCTATACATTATCAAGATCCTAAGAGGCGAGAAGAATATATGCAAAAGATGCGTGAAAGCAGAGAGCGTAAAATCGCACTCGAAAATGAACGCATTGAAGAGATTAGACGTCTTCGTAAGAGTGAGCGCGAACAAGAGGAAAAAATCAAAAGAGATTTTGAAAAGCGTATCAATAAACGAGTTTAGAAGAATGTAACGAATTTTTGCTACAATTTAAGTAAGAAAATCAGAATAAGGATAGGATATATGGAAATTGTTTTATTAGCAATTGCGGGGGTAGTCATTTATCTCCTTTATAATACTTTACAAGAATATTTGAAAAACCCGCTTCATCAGATGCCTTCATTTGGTAAGAATAATAACACTGCCGAAGAGGTGATTAGCTTTCAGAATCCTTATGAAGAGATTGCTGCATTGGATAAGGCAAAAGCAAGTGAGTTTGGTGTTTTGAGTGCGATTTTGGGCAAAGTGGTGTGGAGTGATGGACATATTTGTCCATTAGAGCATAAACTTTTAGATGAAATGATAGTTGATATGTCTGCTGAAAGTAAGAATCCTAAGCTTACACCAGAAGATATTCAAAATATCATTATGGAACAAAAAGATAATAACTCTATGTCGTTAGAATCTCTTTGCGATCGTTATACGCAACTTACAAAGGGTGAATATAAGAAGCGTCTTAAAGTTGTAGAGTTTTTGTTTGCACTAGCTTATGCTGATGGTGTATTATCTGAAGGCGAGCAAGAGTGTATTATTGATGTTGCAGCGTTATTTGAGATTTCCAATGAAGATTTTAATGCGCTTTATGAAAATTTTGAGAAAAATTTCGCCCAAGATTTGGAAGTGAGTTTGGAAACAGCTAAAGAAATTTTTGAATATCATCAGGGTATGACTTTAGAAGATGTGAAGCAAACTTACGATGAATTGATCAAAAAATCGAAACAAAATATTTTTGATTCTAAAAATATCAATAAAAGTTTTTGTGAATCTTCATTGCCCAAGATTCGAGAAATTGAGCAAGCATATAAGGTGCTTAAGGAGTTTTTAGAATCTCAAGATGCAAGTCAGCCTACTCAAGTGCAACAGGAAGAAAAGCATCAAGGTGATGTTGCATCTTCACAATCAAGCAGAGGGTGGGATTTTTAGGAATAAATCTTGCTTGTTTTGAAAGAAATTTACTTTATCAGGAGGAGCACAAATGGATATTACTAAAATCAATCAATCAGGTGTGCAAAATATGCTTTCTAACATTTACAATGTCGCTAATCAGCCGCAAAAAGCTCCTAATGAAAGCAATGAAAGTGAGCAAAAGATCAATGGTGTAGATGGTCTTAATAATCAAGACAGATCGATTCAGTCGCTTCAGCATTTTGATATTACACGGCGCATTGATGATCGTTTTTCTCCATCAATCGAATTGACAAAGGCTCGTGAGATTGGCGGACAGCTTGAGGGGGGATTCCGAGATAAAACTTCATTTGAGAATCTCGCTGATACTTTAAAAAATGAGAGCTTGATCAATAATAATGAAAGAACAGCAATGGAATATCTTAAAAATAACTCTTCTAAATTGAGTTTTGATGAGTTTGAAAAAATCGCTGCTAATGATAATCATAGCAAAGAAATGAAAGGGCTTATTGATTCTGTAGTGAATAAAATGAAATTTGTTGATAGCGTCAATGGAGGTATTTTTTAATTCTATCGTTTCAAAGAATAGCTAGGCTATTCTTTGTAGGTAAGAGTATTTCCGTTATAATCTTGCAATTTTGCACTTATATTTTCGATATAAAAAACTGCAAACTTCGTATCTAGTGCATTCTGAAATATTTTTTGAACACGAGGATATTTCGCTAGTAACGCTTCTTTAACATCTGTATGATTGACGATTCTTGCTTCTCCGCGAATGCGCAAAAGCATTATATCACTCGTGCTGATACATATTTCTACACCCGGAAATTGACTAATATGTTTATAAAGATTCTTATCACAAGAAGTGCCGAAATACAATTTATTATTGCAAACGATATGAGATTGCATAGGACGCACTCTTGGATTCCCGCAAGTGCCTTTAGTTGCTAGATAAAAAGTCCCCGAATCAAGTATTTTTGAGATTTCATCAAGCGTGAGCATATCCATTTCGTTTCCTTATTTGATTGCATTGAGCGCATTATCATAGTGAGGCTCATTAGTGATTTCCTCACATACTTCAGTATAGATCACTTCACCTTGTGGATTGATAACAATCACAGAACGCGTTAGCAAACCTTTGAGGGGACCTGATTGTAAAAGCAAACCATAAGCTTTGCCAAAAGTTTTATCCACAAAATCACTCAATACGACAAGATTTTCAATACCTTCAGTCGTGCAGAATCTTCCTTGAGCGAAAGGTAAATCCATGGAAACCACATAAACTTTAGCGTTGCTAATCTTTGCTGCTTCTTGATTGAATCTTCGCGCTTGAGTCGCGCAAACACCTGTATCAAGGCTTGGGACAACATTAATAATTTGATATTCATCTTTTGCACCGCCTATGGTGATGCTGGACAGATCTTTTCCTACAAGTTCGACTACAGGTGCTTTATCACCGACTTTAATTGTATGAGCACTTAAAACGACAGGGTTGCCCTTAAACTTTACTGACATCTTAGAATCCTTTATTGCAATTTATGATTTTTATGTATTCTTTTGATAGAATGTCATTATTCTATCAAAAGGGGGTTAATTGATTGCTAAAAGATATTTGCTTGACACTTCTATTATTTTAGATGATATTCAAAATATCATTTACTTGTGGCAGAATGCTCAAAATGAGATTTTTATTTCTGATGTTGTGATTGAAGAATTAGATAAAAAGAAAGATTTGAGCAATGAAAATGGATATTTTGCAAGAGAATTTTTCCGCTCTATTAGTGATGATTTTGATACCATTAGACAAGATGCGCCTGATGATATTATGTGTATTGCTAAGAATAATAATGACTTTACGCAAAAAATTTTTTTCAAAAAAGACAATATGTCTATCCCTATCATTTTGATTTATCGTTCTCAATATAAACTTCCCTTTCAAGAGCATAGTTATAATGATTCAAAATTGATAGAAATTGCGCGTGATTATGCGCTTATTTTGCTTACAAATGATATTTCTCTGAAAGTTCGCACACAAGCACAAGGTATCAATGCTCAATCCCTTTTTAGGGATCGTGTAGAGAATCCTAACGATATTGATTTTTGGGCGCATTTCGAGCTACACAAAGATAAGCCGTTAGAGAATCTCAACAGCGATCCGCATTTTATGCAGCTTCCTCAATGGAGCTTGATTCAGATTGATGAAATGGATAATACTGAAAGTTCTTTATACAAAACAGGCAAAAAGATCTTTGGTATTAAGGTTGGTGGTGTGTTTGAAGAACAGAATCTTGATGAGATTCTTAAAAATCATCAGCCTTATATTATGCCTATCAATCTTGAACAAAAAATGCTTTATGCCTTGTTGCTTCACCCTCAAAATAATCTCACAATCGTAACGGGCTCTACCGGAAGTGGCAAGACACTTATCACACTCCAAGCAGCCCTTACATTGCTCAAAAATGGCATAGTTGATGGTATCATTTATATGAGAAACACTATTACTGCCAATGACAAAGAGGCAGAGTTAGGCTATCGTAAAGGTGATGAGAATCAAAAATTAGGATATTTTATGTATCCGCTTTATAGTGCGGTTAATTTTACGATTGACAAACTTCAAGAAAGCTCACTTGCCAAACGCATAGAATATCGCGGAGAAGTCAATGGTATCCAGAAACAAGATGCTACCGAGTATTTTTTACAAAAACATAAAATTGAAGTGGTGGATATTGCCCATGCTCGAGGCATTAGTATTGGGAATAAATTTGTCATCTTTGATGAAGTGCAAAATGCCTCTAATGCTACTATTAAGCTCATTGGGACGAGGATAGGTGAGGGAAGCAAAATCGTCTTTTTGGGTGATTGGGCGCAAATTGACCACCCGTATTTAAGCAAATTTCGTAATGGCGCATTAAGCCTTTTAAGCAAGGCAGTGTGTGATGATTTTATTGCAGGTATTCAGCTTCATCAGACAATCAGAAGTGATGTGGCAAGTTGGTTTGGAGAAAACTTTTGAAACGAGCAGTATGGATTATTCTTTTTTTTGGATTTGGCGTGAATCTAATGTTTGCAGCGCGTCCGATGATCACCGATGATGCGCGCGTAGTCGATGAACACTCTTGTCAATTAGAGACTTGGGGGCAGTATAGTCATCAAATCGGTGAATTTTGGGCAATAGCAGGTTGTAATTTTATCTATGATGTGGAAATCAGTTTTGGTGGATTACTAAGCAATGAGCCTACTCAAGCAATGAGCGATCATAGGGCGAAATGGGGTGGTAGAGAGCTTGTGATTGGAGCGAAAAAAGTCCTTAAGGATTTGGAGACAGATGGCTATAGCTTTGGGTTGGCTCTCGGTAATGCGTATAATTTTAGGCGATTAAAGAATCCTAACGATTTTTATTTGTATGTGCCTATCAGCAAGGCATTTTTTGATAATCGTTTATTTGTGCATGCAAATCTTGGATATAAACTTGAGCATAACACTTCTTCAGAACATATTTATAATGTAGGCTTGGGTTTGGAACAAGAAGTCAGTAAAAGAGTGTGGGTTCTTGCTGAAACCATTTATGAGCGATTAGATACGCCTAAATACCAATTTGGCTTGCGTATATGGCTTATGCCTGATAGAATCCAGCTTGATGGCACTTATGGTAATGCTTTCAAGGGTGGGCAGAGTTGGCTCTCTGTAGGGCTTAGGTTTCTTGGACCTCGAATGTATTAAACTCGTTTAAAATTTACAAGGATTAAATAAAATGAATAAAATATTAAGTTTTATGATTGTTTTAATTATCTTAATATGCACAGGTTGTGCCTCTTTGAATGCTCAAAAATCTGTTGCGTATAGCGTGCAAGTAGGGAGTTTTAAAGAAGTTAATAATGCAGGGAAGCTTGTAGATTCTCTTAATGCTAAAGGCTTAGATGCGTTTTTGTTTAAAGAAAACAATATGTATAAAGTGCGTTTTGGTGATTATCGCAGTGCAGAGCTTGCCAAAGCAGAAGCCTTTAAATACCAACAACAGAATCTGATTGATGTATTTTTCATCGTATCACCACAAAAATATGCAATCAATCAGAAAAAATATTCTTCAGAGAAGCAAAAAAATCATGATGTGCGTGAGGATATTGTGGAAAGTGCGTATCAATACATTGGTGTGCCTTATAAATGGGGAGGCACATCAGATTCTGGATTTGATTGTAGTGGCTTAACTCACGCAGTTTATCGGCTTAATGGCATTGTTTTACCTCGTGCATCTTATGAACAATACGATGATGGCAAATCAGTGAGTAAAGATAAGCTCCAAAAAGGGGATTTGGTCTTTTTTATTACCAATAAAGGAAGACGGATTAATCATGTGGGCATTTATGTGGGGGATAATGAATTTATACATGCCCCAAGCAAAGGAAAAAGCGTCAGCAAGGCACGATTAGATTCTACTTATTGGACGAAGGCTTACAAAGGAGCGCGGAGTTATCTTTAGAATCTTATGGGGTAAAAATAACATTCCTAGATTTTTTCACCTTAAGATTTGCAAAAAGCTAAGGTTTTCTTTATAAGCTTCTTTTTGTCTTCATATATTTTTATAATCAGATTTAGAATCCTCTGGAGATTCTTAAGATTTATCAATTACCATCTCTTAATTATTTTTACCAAATGCTTATATACTTAACTTTGGCAAGAAAATTGCTTATTAAAAAATAAATATTATCAATCATCACTTAAAGGAAATGGTATAATGAAAACATTAAATGCGTATGATGTGGCTTTATATTTTTTGTATCGTGCGAGAGAATTAGATGCAGGTGATGTGATTTCTAATCTCAAAATGCAAAAAATGCTTTATTATGCTCAAGGACATTTTTTAAGCATCGTTGGGACCTCTCTTTTTAAAGAGAGTATAGAGGCTTGGAAGCATGGACCTGTCGTGAAAAGTATCTATGATCGATTCAAAAAGTATGGCAAACTCGCGATTGACTTCAAAGAATTGGATCACTTCAAACACGAAGTTTATAACAAAACGCATTTAGACCTTTTGCCTTTTATTTTTAATAAATACAATGCTTATAGTGCTTGGGAATTGCGTAACAAGACACATAATGAATCTCCATGGGTTGATTCTTATGATCCTTTTATTACAAATGAGATTCCTGTGGAGCTTATTAAAGATTTTTTTATTAAACAAGCAAAAAAGGAGGCACAAAGTTACCTATGAGTGGATTTATAGGCACGCTTGTTATGTTCAATATGATTAATTTTGCTTTTAGCGTAGAGTTGAATATGCGCCAAAAGAAATTTGTCTTGAACGCAATTTTGCCTCTAAGTGAAAAAACTCCTACGATGAAAGAAATCAAAATCTATGTGAAAAAAATCAATATAGAATTTTACAATGAAACCAAAATAGAAAGAGAAAAATTTGAAGTTTTTTTGACAAATTATCTTTTTAATAATATTGGTAATATGGTTTAAGAATCTCAATTGAAAGATTTTCAAAGAAATTTTAAGATTAAGAATCTTGTCTCTGAAAAGGAGTAAAGATTCTTAAAAGTTTTGGTATAAAGATAAGTAAAGATTCTTCAAGAATCTTTACTTGTTTATTTTAGTGTTTTCTCTACCTCTACTACTTTTTGCCATGTCGCAATCACTGAATCAGGATTCAAAGAAATAGAGCTGATACCTTCCTTGACAAGGAATTCTGTTACTTCTGGATAATCACTCGGAGCTTGTCCGCAGATACCGCAGTATTTATTATGACGCTTACAAGCTTCAATCGCTTTCTTAAACATTATAAACATTGCAGGGTTACGCTCATCAAAGACATGGCTTACTAAATGCCCATCACGATCGACACCTAAAGTCAATTGGGTGAGGTCATTTGAACCGATAGAGAATCCGTCAAAGAGTTCTAAAAATTCATCAGCTAAAATCACATTTACAGGCAATTCACACATCACATAAATTTCTAAGCCATTTTTACCAGATTCTAATCCATTGCGTCTCATGATTTCAAGCACTTTTTTACCTTCTTCAGGAGTGCGTAAGAATGGTATCATCACTTTCATATTAGTAAGCCCCATTTCATCACGCACCATTGCTAAGGCTTGACATTCCCATTCAAAGGCTGTGCGATAAAGGTCTGAATAATACCGACTAGCACCTCGATAGCCAAGCATTGGATTCTCTTCGTGAGGTTCATAAGCTGCACCACCAAGCATACCGCAATATTCATTGGATTTAAAGTCGCTTGTGCGCACGATAACAGGGTTAGGGTAGAATGCCGAACAAATCATACCAATCCCTTCAGCAATCTTTTTGGTAAAGAAATCTTTAGGATTCTCATAACCTGCCATGATTTTTTCAATTTCATTTTTTTCTTTGAGATTCTTAGTGTTGCCATTTTGTATATCAAGAAGCGCAAGAGGGTGAGCTTTGATTTGGTTAAGCACGATAAGCTCCATTCGAGCCAATCCTACACCATTGTTAGGGAGTTTTGAGAATTTGAAAGCTTTTTCAGGATTGCCCACATTCATATAGATTTTTGTTTTGGGTTTGCCAAGATTGCTAAGCTCAATTGTTTCAATCTCATATTCATGTATGCCATCGTAGATATGCCCTTCTTCTCCTTCTGCACAAGAGACGGTGATTTCCATACCATTATAAAGTCGGTCAGTCGCTCCTATCGCTCCTACGATTGCAGGGACACCGATTTCTCGAGCGACAATTGCTGCGTGGCAAGTGCGCCCACCGCGATTAGTGATCACAGCAGCAGCTTTTTTCATTGCAGGCTCCCAATCGGGGTCAGTATTGTCTGTTACGAGAATCTCTCCTTCTTTAAAAGTATCCATGTGTTCAATGTCATTAATGATACGCGCTTTACCTGTCCCAATCTTACTGCCAATCGCTTTACCAGTAAGGATTATTTCTTTTTTATCATTAGGGTGAATGAATTTAAATTTCTCAATTTTATTTGCACCCGCTTGTTTTTTCATATTTTGACTTTGGACGGTTTCAGGTCTTGCTTGGACGATGAAAATATCCCCGCTGTCTCCGTCTTTTGCCCATTCCATATCCATAGGGCGATATTCTCCCGCTTCTTTTGTGTAGTGTTCTTCTATTTTAATCGCATAATGAGCAAGGGTCAAAATATCGGCATCGGTGATAGAAAATGTTTTCATCTCTCTTTGTGTTGTTTTAATATTTTTTGTAGGGCGATCGCTACCTCGTGGCGCATATACCATTTTTTGGTGCTTGTGTCCAAGCTGACGTTTGATAATGGGGCGTTTGCCTTCTTTGAGTGTGGGTTTAAAGACATAGAATTCATCGGGATTTACCGTGCCTCCCACGACATTTTCACCTAATCCCCAGCTTGAAGTGATAAACACAGCATCTTTGAATCCTGTTTCTGTATCGATACTAAACATCACACCTGCACTGCCTTTATCTGCGCGCACCATTTTTTGCACACCCACGGACAAAGCAACTTTAAAATGATCAAATCCCCTTGAAGCTCGATAGCTCACGGCTCTATCAGTAAAAAGCGAAGCGAGACAAGATTTAATATAATGAATAAGCTCGGTTTTGCCCTTGATATTTAAGTAAGTATCTTGTTGTCCTGCAAAACTTGCATCGGGTAAATCCTCTGCTGTTGCAGAGCTTCTCACCGCAACATCAGCTTCTTTCATACCATATTCTTTACTTAGAATCTCATAAGCCTTGAAGATTTCTTCTCGTAAATCCGCAGGAAAAGGTGTCCCAAAAATCAATTCACGGATTTTTTTTGAACGTGTTTTGAGAACATCAATTTCAGTTACATCTACACCATCGAGCAAATCAATAATTTTTTGTCTAATCTCTCCAGAATCAAGCAAATACCAATAAGCCTCACTTGTGATTGCAAATCCATTAGGGACTTTAATACCCTCCGAAACAAGCTCTTGAAACATTTCTCCGATACTTGCATTTTTACCGCCGACAATAGGAACATCTTTATTATTGAGTTCCTTAAAAAACTTAATATACTTCATCGTGTCTCTCTCCTCAATTTTATGCTTGAATAAATGGCTATTGTAGTAAATGAGTGTTTATCTCAAACTTAAAATATGCTAATTTCTATTTGCCTTTACTTTTTGAATACCCTTATTTGTAGCATTTTAAAAATAAAACAATAGGAAATGTGTTAGAATCCATAACTTTAAAGAGACAAATGAGACATTTTGAAAAGGTTAGAAAATGAAAGACATCACACATCTTCTAGGAAAAATCCCTGATTTAGAGCAGACTTTGCAAGCTCACAAACTTTCACAAGAGGAATACACACATATTGTAGAGATTCTCCACAGAGAACCTAATCTGATTGAGCTTGGTATTTTTTCAGCGATGTGGAGTGAGCATTGTAGCTATAAATCAAGTAAAAAATATTTGCGAGGTTTTCCCACCAAAGCTCCTTGGGTAGTGCAAGGACCCGGAGAAAATGCTGGTGTGATTGATATTGGCAATGATTTATGTGCAGTTTTTAAGATAGAATCTCACAATCACCCAAGTTTTATCGAACCTTATGCAGGTGCTGCCACAGGTGTAGGCGGCATTATGCGTGATATTTTTACAATGGGGGCTTATCCTCTTGCTTCACTCAATTCTATCCGTTTTGGTGATGTTGATGATAAGGGGGAGCTAGGTAAAAAGCATCGTTACCTTTTGCGAGGTGTGGTTGAGGGTATCGGTGGATATGGAAATTGCATGGGAGTGCCTACCATTGGTGGAGAGATGAGTTTTGAATCATGTTATAATGGCAATATCCTCGTCAATGCGTTTTGCTTGGGACTAGCAAAAAAAGATGAGATTTTTTATGGACGAGCCGAAGGTGTGGGTAATCCTGTCATTTATGTCGGCAGCAAAACCGGGCGTGATGGGCTAGGTGGTGCTGTGATGAGCAGTGATAGTTTTGATTCAGATTCAAAAGCCTTGCGCCCCACGGTGCAAGTCGGTGATCCTTTCGCAGAAAAATTACTCTTAGAAGCATGTATGGAGCTTTTTAAGCAGGATTTAATCGTGGGGATTCAAGATATGGGTGCTGCGGGATTGACAAGCTCAAGCTTTGAGATGGCGGGAAGAGCAGGGAGCGGAATGATTTTACATCTCGATAAAGTGCCTATGCGTGAATCGCGTATGAATCCTTATGAATTGATGCTTAGTGAATCACAAGAAAGAATGCTGATTTGCGCAAAAAAAGGCTGTGAATCTAAAGTGCTTGAAATCTTTAAAAAATGGGAGCTTGATGCGGCAATCATTGGTGAAGTAACTTCAAGTGGCATTATGGAGCTTTATTGGTTTGGGCAAAAGTGTGCAGAAATACCAGTAGAAGATGTGAGTGAAAATGCGCCTATTTTGGATCGTCCTATCAAAGAGCGTTCTTTATCAGACCAACAAGTCAGCGAATTGCAAACAGACCTAAGCACACAAGAAATTTTCTTTAAATTGCTTGGTAGTGCGGAAATGATGAATAAAAAATGGGTGTATGAGCAGTTTGATAGTAGTGTGCAAACCAATACGATAATCGCAGCAGGGAGTGGAGATGCGAGTATGATACGCATCAAAGAAAGTGGTGCAGGGCTTAGTATGAATGTGTATTGTAATATGCGCTATTGTTTTCTTGATCCTAGAGAGGGGGCAAAAATCGCTGTGGCAACTGCAGGGAGAAATTCTATCACACGCGGTGCAAAGCCTTTGGCGATTAGTGATTGTCTGAATTTTGGCTCACCGCATAATCCCGAAGTGATGTGGAGCTTTAAGGAAGTGTGTGAGGGGATTAAAGAAGCTGCTGAAGTCTTACAAACGCCTGTGGTAAGCGGTAATGTGTCTTTACATAATCAAAGTGATGGCATAGACATTTATCCTACACCTTCTATCGTGAGCGTGGGGCTTATCCACGATGCAAAAAAAGCGATTGATTCACGCTTTAAATCATCGGGGAGTGCGATAGTATTGCTTGGTGAGATAAAGGCAGAATTTGGCGGGAGTTTAGCGCAAAAGATTCTCGAAGGCAAGATTTATGGGCGTATCCCACAGATTGATTTAAAAAGAGAGCAATCACTTTGGCAAGCAATGCTTAAAGCGACTGATGAAGAGTTGCTTTTATCGGCAAAAGATGTCGGGCAGGGAGGTTTGGCACTGACTCTTGCTAAAATGGCATTGGGTAATGGTGTGCATCAGCCTTTGGGCTGTAATGTCCGCACAGGCTTATCGCCACATTTGCTTTTTGCTCCCTCTCAAAGCTGCATCATTGTCGAGATAGAATCAGGCAAACTTCCCTCGCTTCAGGCAATCGCTAAAGAATGTCAGATTCCCCTACAAGAGATTGGCTGTGTGAGTGGCGAGAATCTACGCATTGATGAGATCAATATCCCTCTTAAAGATGCGAGTAAGCTATATTTTGAAAGTTTCGAGTATTTGATTAATCAAGATTTATAATGCCGATTATAAGGATAATATGCTTATGCGCCGTTATTTTAGGTATTTTAAGTGCAAAAGATGATTCCCCCAATCCTTATACTTTGCCCAAAGATGGGGCGTATTATTTAGAACACAATATCGAGATTCTCAATAACTTTCTTGAGCAAGTCAAAAAGCAATCAGAGGAGAGAAACTATCCTTTTTTTCGCTCTCGTCCGCTTGTAGAACACACCGTCTATCGCACACTTTCACCCAAAGAAAAAGAATCTTTACAAGGTGGCATCGTGCTAACGCGGTTTTTTCTTTCTTCTTTTATCCGATACAGCCATTTAGGCGGTGTGGGTGTAGGGGGAAAATTTACTAAAAATGCCGAAAATGAGATGTATTTTAGCTTTGATGGGCGATATTTGAGCGACTTAAAAGCCTTAGGGCTAGGGCGAGAGATTTTTGCCTATTGTGTATTGCCTCGATTTGATAAGTGCATTATGCTAGGCATTGGTGAGGAATGGTAGGGCTAGATTCTAAAATCATGGCTACATAATAGAATCTCAAGCTTTAAAGACTAACGATTGAGGCTTTTATAGTTATCACAACCTTTTTGACTCCCCAAATCACAAGCTTTACCAAATAATTTTTTTGCCTCAATCAAATCTTGCCTCACTCCTTGACCATCTTGGTATGACATTCCTAGATCATTACAGCCTTGGGCTATGCCTAAATTACAAGTTTTTAAGAACATATCATTTGCTCTCAAGTAGTTTTGCCTCACTCCTTGACCATGAAGATAGAGCATTCCTAGATTATAACAAGCATTCGCTTGATCTGCATAACATGCTTTGGAGTAAAACTCTCTCGCTTTGAAAAAGTCTTGTTTGACACCTCTGCCTCTATAATATTGCACACCTAGATTGTAGCAACCCAAACTATTCTCCAACTCACACGCTTTAGTGAAAAGCTCTACCGCTTTTGTAAAATCTTGCACATCACTCTTATCATACTCATCATACATCACACCAAGATTATTACAAGCAAAGCTATTTTCTAGCTCGCAAAGTGCTGTCAAAATACTCTGTGCTTTAGCATAGTCTTGCGGGAAAGTCTCACTACGAGCATAAATAACTGCTAAAAAATATTGCAAGATTTTTGTATGTCTTCTTGACCTTGCGGATCAAATACAAAATATCCATTTTTTTCAATAAAACACGCCTTGCTTAACAGCTTTTCTGCCTTAAAGTGATCTTCTTCCACCCAATCATTGCCTTTAAAATATGCTTCTCCTAAAATATAGCAACTATGAACATACCTCAAATCACAAGATTTAGCGTAAAATTCTACTGCTTTGCGAATGTTTGGTTGAAAATATTGACCATTGAGGTAATATTCTGCTAGGTTTGCGCATGCAAAAGCATTGCCTAACTTACAAGCCTTGATATAAAGATTTTCTGCTTTATGGAGATTTGTTTCGACACCTTCACCCTTTAGATACGCTTGAGCTATCAGCCCACAGGCAGTCTCTCCGCCTAAATCACAGGATTTACTCAAAAGATCTATTGCTTTTTTAGTATCTTTTTTTACATCTTTTCCCTCAAAATACAGCTCTCCTAAAAGACCACAGCCTGTCGCTCCGCCCAAATCACACGCCTTAGTAGCAAATTTAATCGCCTTTTTGAGATCTTGCTTTATGGGTGCGCCACCGAGATACGAAAAGTATAGATCGGTGCAAACTTCAGGATCTCCCATATCGCAAGCTTGATCAAATAGTTTTTCTGCTTTGGTCATATCTTTTTTGTCTGCATACAATGTCTCTAAGAGCAAACAACCCTCGGCATTATCTAAATCACATGATTTGGTGTAAAACTCCATAGCTTTGTCGGGATTTTTCTCTATGTTTTGAGTTGAGCGATGATAATGATGATAATATAGTTTCCCGACTTTATTGCAAGATATAGCATCATTCATATCACACGCTTTTGCGTAAAATTCTGCAGCTTTGATAAAGTCTCTCTGCTCATAGAGGGTTTCTCCGCTATTTTTACAGCTCTCCTTATCATTGCAAGGAAGTGAGGGATTTAGCGCACAAGCGGTAAAAATGATTGATAAACATATACTCAATAGAAAGATTCTCATTTGTAGCCTTTTATATGTGCATGATCTTAGGTAAATATCAGAGATAAAGGCGTAGATTCTAAGCTAATCCAACTTAAAATCCATTCAAATCTTAGGATATTATCCTATTGATTGAGAAATCTATAAGCGATACAACCTCTCTGATCTCCCAAATCACAAGCCCTACCATAGAATGCCCTTGCTTTTGTCAAATCTTGCTCCACGCCATTTTCTCCCAAGTAAAGTTCTCCTAGACTCCCACAGCCTTGAGCATCTCCCATATTGCAAGCTTTGCTAAAAAGTGCCATTGCTTTTGTCAAATCTTGCTTTACACCTCGCCCAAGATAATAAAGCGTTCCTAGATTCGCGCAACTTTGAGCGTTTTTCAAATCACAAGCTTTGGCGTAAAAATCTTTTGCTTTGGCAAAATCCTGCTTTACTTTTTTACCTTCATAGTAAAAACACGCTAGATTCGCACAGCCATGGGCGTTTTTTAAATCACAAGTTTTGCTATAAAATGCCCTTGCTTTTTCAGAATCTCTCTCCACGCCTTGCCCAAAATCATAATACCACCCCAGATTATAACAGCTCCTAGATTCACCCAAATCACACGCTTTAGTATGAAATTTGATAGCTTGTTTAAAATCTCGCTCAATCCCATTTTCCCCCTCCGCATAGAATGTCCCTAAAGCAAAACAGGCTCTGGAGTATTGTAAATCACAGCTTTTCTCTAAAAGCATCGTCCCACGCGCTATACTTTGCTTCCCTGCAATGTCGTAAAGATAAACCAAGCCCGATTTAAAGCACATCTCCCCATCATTCATATCACACGCCTTTGTGTAAAATTCTGCAGCTTTGGTGAAATCTCGCTGTTCATGGAGGGTTTCGCCACTGCTTTTGCAGCTCTCCTTATCATTGCAAGGAAGCGTGGGTTTTAGCGCACAAGCGGTAAAAATGATTGATAAACATATACTTAATATAAAGATTCTCAATTAGCTATCCTTTATGTTTAAGTAAAAAATTTCAAGAGATAAAAGCATAAGTATTTTAAAATAATCAAACTTAAATCTTATTACGGGGATTTGTCAATGCTGATTTCTGATTCTGTTAAGATAAAACAATCCTTGGCATTACCAAAATCACAAGCCTTGATGTAAAGTTTATTCCTTGAGCCCTATGAAAGCTCAAAATGAGAATCTCTCTCTTAAATCGCAAGCATTATGATATATAGCTTGAGCCAGAGAATCATTTTTGCCTTGATGATTTTGCCATAGAGAGCTTATCACAGCGCACATATCGGCATTTTTTAGCAAATGTATATTTTGAGTGCTAATCCCTCCAATTGCACAAAGCGGGATATACAAACTCGCCTTAGCAGATTCTAGAATCTCTAAAGGTGCAAGGGGTGCGTTGGGCTTTGTAGGAGAGGGAAAAAACGCACCAAAAGCGACATAATCCACACCTAGAGATTCTAAATCTTTTGCCTTTTGCAAATCCGCATAGCTTGAAGCCCCTAGAATCCCTTTGAAACACGCTCTTACTAGTGGGATTTCTCCATCGTCTTTACCCAAATGCAAAGCAGGAGCGTTAAGCCTTAAAGCCAAATTAAGCCTATCGTTTATCACAAAAAGCGCATTGTATCGTTCGCACAGCCCCATAAGCTCTTTTGCCACAGGATAAAGAAACTCATCGCTATGGCTTTTGTCGCGCAGTTGGAAGATTTTCACCCCACCTTTGAGGGCAGATTCTAAACATTGCGGGAGGATTTCATAAGGGGTGAGAATCTCATCAGAGATAGCATAGATACCTTGTAAAGCTTTATCGTGCGGCATTTTTGAACCATATATTCAATATATTAAGTCCTACATAATCCATTAAAACAGCTCGCTATGGCTACCAATATCCACACAAGTGAGAATCAAAATTTCCTTTTGTTTCTTATAGACAAGCAGCAAATCGGGCTTGATATGGCATTCTCTGTAACCCTTGTATTCACCCTTTAGCTTATGGTCATTGTATTTATTGTCTAATTTCTCATCATTTGCGAGTTTATCAATGACATTTTCAATCTCTTTAAGGATTGCTTGGTCTTTAATCTTTTTGATAGAGGTTTTAAAACTAGAGGTCTTTTTGATAACATATTTCATTTAAGCAATCTTTTAGCAGCTCTTTAGCATTCTTATAGCTTGGATATTGATGGGGGTTTTTTAAGATTTTCTCGCATTCCTCTATTGCTGTGTGCAATTTTATATTAGGCTGTTTTGTTTCTTTTTCTTTGCTGATTTCAAGTTCTGGTTTTAAGGCTTTGAGGCTTTCCAAAACTCCTAATACTTTGGAATCTGCGTTTTTTACAATCAGTGTCATTTTTACTCCTTTTACTTCTAGCATTATAACTTAAAGTTTTAACATTTAGATTCTATTTATTCTAATAAAAATCCATATTCATAGATTTTTGGCTCTATTTTCTTGGCGAGGATTTTTAGTTCATAATTTAAATTCCCTATAAAATCTTTATAATGAGAATCTTGTGCCTTTTGGGGCGGGTTCATCTTGCCTTTGTCATTAAAGCCTTGAAAATGCACCTTGATGTCATAAAGACTTGCATTAGCATTATAGGGATTTTTAGAATCTTTAAATTCTTGTGCGTGATAATATGCCCACAGCTCTCGCCCCGCTTTAAATACTGCCTTAGCCTCATCGCTAAAATTCAAAGGCTTTGTGGGGATAACATAAAAGGATTCATCTTCAAAGCTTGTTTGTCCCTTTTTTGAGCTTTTGTCATGTTGAACGTTAGCGAAACATCTCTTTGATTCCTTAGGAGATTTTTCACTTTGGGTAGAATGACAAGGGGAAGATTGAGTATCACAAGGAGAATCTGGCTTGATTTTGCCATTGATAAAGTCGTGCATAAAGTTTGAGGCAAAAACTTCTTTTGTAACGACTTCAGATACTGAAAATGGGATAAAGTGATTCACTCCCTCTTGGCTTGTGATTTTATTTTGCCCATGAAAAAGCATAAAAGCTAAACAATCGTTTTGAAAGCTAGAATCTTGCTGCCATAAATCATTAGGATATAAAAATTGGTCGCGGTCGTTGAGCCAAGTGGCTGGGATTGCGTGGCGCACAGCGAAATAGATGGCAATAAATAAAAGATTGTCGGCAGTGATGTTTTGAAATATCAAATGCGCATTGCCTGAATTATTGAGTATCGCGATATGATTTTGTTGTTGGAAATCTGGCGCATCTGCCATTAAGATTCCTAATGTTTCTCCTTCACCTCTATGTTCTCTTAGCCAATGATTGATTGTTTTTGTTTTTGGAGCTTGGCGATAAAAGGATTTTTTACCAATAAATTCTCCACCTTTTTCAAATACTTCAAGATTTATTTTTCTAAATTTAACTTTTTGACTCAAATCCCACACTAAGAATCCTATCGGAAACTGCCCATTGACATTATCAAAGGTAAAAGCGGGGACAGCAAAACCACGTAAAAACTTTGCCGAAAAAGTCTCGCGGAATTTCACAAAATTACTTGAATTGACATATTTCAATGTCGAAAAACTTGCAAGTGTGCAGTGTAGAATCTCGCGATAGATTCTGATAAAAAATTGTGCAAAGAGTTCATTGCTTGCCTTACCTAAAATCTCTTTGTATTTTTCATAAGTAGCATTATCTGTGGCTACTTTGGGCTTGTGCTCACCTGTTTTACTTTGTGTTTTGGAATTCCCTGCCTCCGCATACGGCGGATTGATAAAAATTATCAGTTTTTCTCGTTTTTTCTCATTTTTTAGAATTTCTTGCAAACTTTTTGGGATTTTGGACTTTTGGCAGTCTTTACAAATCTCATCTGCCCCCCCCCCATTTACGCCTTTATGCCTCTTGCAAGGAATGTCAAACAAAATATCATTCAGAAAATCAAATTGGAAGATATGGCTTTCAAGTAGTGATTGATTACCATATTTATCACGCATAATATCCACATCGGCTTTGTCTAAAGTTGAAGCGTAGATTTTGTATTTATCGACACTTAAACCTACGAGGAGATTCCCAGTCCCCGCGGCGCAATCCCACACTATATATTCGCTCTGCCAATCCTCTCCTAAGGCTTTAGCGAGGTAATCTTGTGCTTTTCGCACCCAAATCTGCGGGGTAAAAAACGCGCCTTTGCGCTCTCGTATATCCACAGGGACGAGTAAATCGCGCCGCTCTATGAGATAATCCCAATATTCTTTTATAGGAGGGCGTTCGTAAAGATTCCAAAAGGCAAGGTGCGCTTTTTGGTTGTCGTTAAAGTTAAATTCTGTAAAGTTAAAACTCGCATTATTAGCGCGTTTTTCTAGCTTAACCTTATAATAGTCGCTTTGTAAAAGAACCCTTAGGGATTCTTTAATCTTTTTTGTTTCGTTATTTTCACTCAATAAATCAGCCAGATAAAAGTCTGCACTCAAAATATCGGGCTTTTCTTTATCCCAATCAATGCCGATTGTCGGAGCAACCTTTTCAAGCCATTTGTAATAAATATGAATAAAGTTATTTTGGGTGATTTGAATCTTATGCACATTTTTATTTTCTAAGCTAAAATTTGTCTTGATAAAACCTTTGAGTTCTTTAGAATCTCGTGTAAAATCAAACTGCAATTTTTCAGATTCTAATAACTTTTTGCTTGTAGCATAAAGCTGCTTAAACTCTTTACTTTGGTGATTGCTCGGCGTAACATTCCAATTAAAGTCATTTTGGTTAAAAATATCTATAATAGCGTGATAGGGGATAAAAGCGATTTTTTCGCAATCAAACGCACCCAAAAAAAGCGGCGGAAGCTCAGCTTCAAAGGTGCGCTTCTTGCCAATCGTTAAGATTAGCTGCACAAACGATTCTATAATATCGCTTTTGCTGCCTCTCTTTGCCTCTGCCCAAAGGAAGTTAATACTTTGAATCCCATCTTTGCTTTTATGTGAGACACAAAAATCAATCTTGCCCAAAATGCGCGTGGTGTCAAAGTCTTTAAAATACTCTTGCGCAATTTTATTTTTAAGCTCTTCTTCGGGAATATTTTGCCACATCGTTTATCCTTGTATTTTGTCTTCTCCACTTTTTATCCCATACATCTCCCAAATAGGGACATCAAAGACATCAGGGATATTTTGCAAGGCTTCAAAGGGTGTGAATCGCTCTTTATAGCCCATACAATAGTGATCCTTTATCCAATAACCCGGATAGAAATATTTGAGGTGATGTTCTTTAGCGATTTGAATCTGCTTTAAAATATTGAGCGTGCCAAGACTATAATGCGCAAATCGATGATCATAAAAGAAATAAACAGCAGTAATACTATCTTTTAGCACATCGACTAATCCCACGCCGATAAGTTCAGAATCTAAATAGTATAAGAATTCATAGCCAAAGTTTTGATGTCCTTCGACAAACATATCCACATAGGCATCGGGCGTGATTGGATTGTATTCCCAACCTTTTTTATTTTGCATAAAAAGATGATAGCGATTATAAAGGTCAATATGAGCTTTTGAAACGCTTGGTTTTTGCACGCATATTTGGATATTTTCGCCCTTTTTTAGCACTCTTTTATGATTTTTGCTAAAATTAAATTCTTCAATCAAAGTGCGAATCGAGATGCAATCAATACAACCCTCACACATAGGCGTAAAAAAATAATTCCCAAAGCGTCTCCACCCACGCTCCAAAAGTCCGTAATAAAACTCCACAGAGACATTATGAATAATAAAATAACGAAAACAGCTCTTTTTTGATGCGATATAGCTGCATTGTTTTTCTTCAGAATAAAATTCAATAAGTCTCATCATTATTTTTTACCTTTAATTTTTCTCATTTGATATGCGTGTAGTTTTGCTTATTGGTCGTTACTTTCATCAGATAGCGGCGTCCTTCTTGAGAATCAAGCTTTGTGTGCAAGGTATCGTATATTTTTGAAGGAGAGAGAGCATTGATGCGTGAAATTGCAGTGTTTTTGTCTGCGTGAAAAGTCTTTAAAACAAGTCCTGCTCCGGCATTGTAGGCTGTAATAACGCAATATTCTCGACTTTGGGCATTTTTCACACCCCCCAAATAGCGCGTCAATAATATACTCAAATAAGCCGTGCCGTATTCGATATTTGTCTCGGGATTAAAAAGCATTTCTTTTGTGGGCGTGCCTTTTTTGCCATTAATCAACTCATAGGCATCTCTTCCTGCAGTGCTTGGGACAATCTGCATCAGACCATAAGCAGGAGCATTACTCACGGCGTAAGGGTTGAAGTTTGATTCTGTTTGGATAATAGCGAGAATCAATGAGGCGGGGACATTGTATTTTTTGGCATATTTTTGCACGATTGCTTCGTATTTGTTTTCGGCAATGTTTTGGTAGTTTCCGTCCATTTTGACTTCAACATAAGAAATCGTTTGTCCTTTGCTGTCAGAGCGCGTCTTGAGGGCATTTTGCGTGAGATATTGAGCAAATCTTTGCGCTCGCCATTCATAAAGAATATCTTGCCCGTCTTGATCTTTAATCAAACCCGCAAGAAAAGGCTTACCATCAAATTTTAAATCATCATCAGAATACAAATCAACCTTGCTAGGATCTTGAGGGAGCAAAAGCATATTGACAATGGCTTTTTGTAAGGCTTCAGCAGGATTTTTACTCTCAAGTGTTTCGATACGAATAATCCCACGCACAAAGTCAATGCTTGCTTTGGATTTATAATGATTAGAATAGCGCACATAAGTGCTAGCACTTGGCAAAGCTACATCTTCATTACCCCATTGTTTAGCGACATTGCCACTAAGAGCATTAGTCATTTTATTGTATTCTTGTTTGACTTTCTGAATCTCTTTTAGTAATGCTTTTTGGTCTGTGCCATAAGTCCTAATGCGTTCGCCTGCAATTTGCTTCATTGCCATTGTAGGGTCATCGACAATTGAAATATGAGTATTGTTGTTGAGCGTGGAGCAGCCGCTAATGATGCCCACGAAAGATATTGCAAAGATAGAAGATAGAAATTTTGTATCTGCCACAATCAAGCCTTATTCATTTGAGAGAATCTATAAAAGGCAATATTGTATCACAAAAAACAAAGTGCTTAGTAAAATATGTTATACTAAAAATGCCTAAGATTTGGGCGTGAAGTTTAGTATGATAATGAAAATAATTTAAGGGTAAATAATGGATATTGTCTTTGGTCCTGTGTATTCTCGGCGATTTGGTCGCTCTCTTGGTGTGGATTTATCGCCAAGTGTAAAGCAGTGTAATTTTGATTGTGTGTATTGTGAATTGCAAAGAGCAAAAAGCATAGAATCTATGAAAGAAATCATTGCTGTGCAAGATATTATTGATGCGGTTAAGAAGGTTATTGAAACCTATCAAAATAACTTTGATGTTTTGACGATTACTGCTAATGGCGAACCCACGCTTTACCCGCACCTTAGGATATTGATTCGACAGATTCGCACTTTTTTGCCTGATCCTATCAAACTAATGATTCTCACAAATGGTTCACTTTTATGGAGAAAAGATATTCAAGAAACGCTTCAACTTTTTGATGTCGTCAAATGCTCTTTTGATGCGTTTAATGCTAAATCTTTCAAGCAAGTCGATAGACCGCATAAAAGTCTTGAATTAGAATCTATCAAACAAGGGATTAAGACATTTGCTCAAGAGTTTAAAGGCGAATTGATGGCAGAGGTTTTATTTGTCAAGGGTATTAATGACACTCCTGAAGAGGCTCAAGCCATTGCAGAATTTCTCTCACAGCTTTCCATTAAACGCGTTGATATAGGGAGCATTGATCGCCCTCCTGCCTATCCTGTAGAATCTGTCGATGAAGAGACTTTGCAGCAACTTGCTCAATACTTTTATCACTATCCTCATTTGCGTATCAATCTCCCCAAACGTTTAGCACAAAGTAAAAATGAGCAAGATTCTGATGATAAGAAAAATTTATCAAAAGATTCTTTATTGGGATTGATTAAACGCCGCCCACTAAGTGTTAATGATGCTTTGGCGATGTTTGACAGACAAACTTTAGCACTTATTGATGAGCTTTGCCAAAAACAAGAGATTTCTATCTGTATGCAAGGTGATGTAGCTTTTTATATGATAATATAGATTCAGAATCTAACACTTTTTCTCTTGACTTATGGACGATTTTTCTCTATAATGCGATTTCTTTTTTAGCATATTCCGGATTAGCTCAGCGGTAGAGTAGGTGGCTGTTAACCACTTGGTCGCAGGTTCGAATCCTGCATCCGGAGCCATAAAGTGTATAAATTACACTTAAACTTCCTAAAAATCTATCTACAAATTATCAAATATCTTAATTTGTCTCTCCTCCTTGATTATATTTGCCTCTGCTTTTTTAGAGGCAAAATTAGTATTTAATAGAATTTAATAGATAAAAAATAAATATTTTACGATATATTTTTACTTTAAATATTTTCTAACATTTTGTTTTAAAAAATTTAGAGAAGAGTTTGGAGGAAAATAATGTTTCAAAGAATCTTGTGTGGGATAAGTATCATTTTGTGCATTGCGTATGCGGACTTTAAAACTCCTATCGAAGTAGGCACATCAAATTCTTACCGACCTTTTGCGTATATTGATGAGCAAGATAAAGCTGCAGGATATGATGTCGATGTGCTTAGACTTTTATCACAATATGACAAAAGATTGGTTTTTCATTTTAACCCACAAGCTTGGAATGCTCTTTTTGTAGGGCTTGATGCAGGAAAATATCAAATGTTAGCCTATCAAATCAACAAAACTAAAGAGCGCGAAGAAAAATACATTTTCTCGGACATACCTTATTTTTATGGTGCAAGTGTGTTAGTTGTGCGAGGGGATTCTCGTATTCAACATATTGACGAGCTAAAAGGTAAAAAAATCGGTGTGGGGCTAGGCGATAGTCATGCTTTTAATCTTGAAAAATATCTTGATAAACATTCTGATTTAAACATTAAAATCGTGTATTATAAAAATTCACCCCCTCAAATTGCGGATTTGGCAAATGGGCGAATCGATGCGATTATTGATGATCCTATTGCGATTGTCGATACTGCAAAGGCTTTGAATGTGAATCTTAAAGCGACAGATTTTGTTTTAGAAAAAACACCCGTGTTTTTTATTTTTCCAAAGACACAAAAAGAGCTTAAAGATACTCTTTCTCAAGCATTACAAAAAGCACACAAAGATGGTCAGTTAAAGGCATTATCAATCAAATATTTTGGCAAAGATTACACGCAAGATTAGTGATTAAAGATTCTAAAATGAGATTCTATTTTGCTTTCAAGGGTATCAAAGGTTTGTGTAATGTTTGATTTATCTTATTTTCTTGATACATTTTTTAAGCTTTTGCCTGCTGTCCCTATGACTTTTTTTATCTCTATTTTTTCATTTGTCGTGGGTTGTATTTGGGGGTTTTTCTTTGCCCTTGTGAGAATCTATAAAATCCCTATTCTTAATCAATGTATTGTGATTTATGTTTCTTTTTTTCGTGGGACACCGCTTTTAGTGCAACTTTTTATGTTTTATTATGGGATTCCCATTTTGCTAAGATCCTTAGATTTTGATATGGATTTTAGCGCAATTGATGCGATTTATTATGCCTTGGTGATTTTTTCTCTCCATGCAAGTGCTTATCTCACAGAAATATTCCGTTCAAGTATTCTTGCTGTGGATAAGGGGCAAATTGAAGCCGCATATAGTGTGGGTATGAGCACAAGACAGGCTTTTATACGCATTATTTTGCCACAAGCTTTAATGATTACCTTGCCTAATTTGGCGAATTTTTTTATCTTACAAGTCAAAAATACTTCTTTGGCTTCAGTGATAACAGTGCCTGAATTAATGGGCTTAGCAGATATAGAATCTGGCAGAAGCTCAAAATTTTTAGAAGTTTATTTTATGGCAGCATTAATGTATTGGGGTGTTTGCGCGTTGCTTGAATATGTATTTTTTAGATTTGAAAGACGATGGAAACATTTTAGGAAAAGCTATGCGGAAGGATAAATGCAATGGTTGAGCTGAAAAATGTCAATAAGACATTTGCACAACATCATATTCTTAAAAATATTCATCTTCATATTAAAGAAGGTGAGATTATAGCGATCATTGGTCCAAGCGGTGCAGGCAAAAGCACCTTGTTGCGCTGTATTAATTTGCTTGAGCGACCTCAAAGTGGCAGTATAAGGATTGATAATGTGAGTTTAGATTATGCTTCTTTTTCACAAAAAGCCATGCTTGACTTGAGGCGCAAAAGCACAATGGTTTTTCAACATTATAATCTTTTTGTCAATAAAAATGTTTTGCAAAACATTACTGAAGCTTTGATTGTCGTGAAAAAGATACCCAAAAAACAAGCAGAAGAGATTGCTTTTAATGTGTTGGAAAAGGTTGGCTTACGCGATAAAGCCTCATCTTATCCTTATCAGCTTAGCGGTGGACAACAACAAAGAGTAGGGATTGCAAGGGCTTTGGCGATTGATAGCACTTTGATTTTATTTGATGAGCCTACATCTGCCTTAGATCCCGAACTTGTCGGTGAAGTGCTAGAAACAATCAAAAAGATTCACAATAAGACGATGATCATCGTTACCCACGAGCTTTCCTTTGCAAGGAGTATTGCTCAACGCATTGTGTTTATGACACAAGGGGAAATTTTAGAAGAAAATCCGCCAGAGATATTTTTCACACAACCAATTCACCAAAGGACAAAAGATTTCTTGCAAAGTCTTCACGCTTATTAGAAACTTTTAGATTCTCATTTTAATTTAAGAATACACATACATAGAAGGTTAAAAGATTTTTATTATAATGGCAAAGCTTTTTAAGCAATAAAAAACAACTTTTAAGGAGATAAAAATGTTTCAATTACGTGAGTTACCTTACAATAAAAATGAGTTTAGCGGCTTTCTTAGTGAGGAAGCATTCGAATATCACTATGGCAAACATCATCAAACCTATGTCAATAATCTCAATAACCTTATCAAGGGGACAGAATTTGAAAATGCCACATTAGGCGAGATTATTCTTAAGTCAAAAGGCGGCATCTTTAATAATGCAGCTCAAGTTTATAATCACAATTTCTATTGGGATTGCATAAGCCCTAAGGAGACAAAACTATCAGATGAGTTGTCAAATGCAATAAATGCAGCATTTGGATCTTTGGAAGCTTTTAAAGAAGCGTTTATTACTTCAAGCACAACACTTTTTGGTTCAGGGTGGAATTGGCTTGTGTATGATGTCAAAAATAAAAAACTTGAAATTGTCCAAACGAGCAATGCAGCGACACCTGCGACAGAATCTAAAGTGCCACTTTTGGTTGTAGATGTATGGGAACATGCTTATTATATCGATCATCGTAATGCACGCCCAGCTTATCTTGAAGCATTTTGGAAACACATTAATTGGAATTTTGTTTCTGAAGCTTATGAATGGGCGCTTAAAGAGGGTATTAACTCTTTTCATTTCTATACAAAATAATAAAAGTATATCAGAGGGCAAAAGAAAGCTATGAATCACTATCGTATAAAGATGTTTTTAGAACAGGCTTTGCAAGAAGATTTAGGTCGAGGCGATTTATACGAACTTTTTGCTACTGATAGGCAGACAAAAGCGCATATTATCGCCAAAGATTCGGGTATATTTTCCGGAGAGCAATATATGCAAATCCTTTTAGAATCTTTTTCGATTCAGATTCTAAGCTCAAAATCCGATGGAGAAGCATTTGTCAAAGGCGATGTTTTATGCGTGATAGAGGGCAGTTATATTGCTATTTTACAAATTGAACGCGTGCTTTTAAATATCCTTGCGCATAGTAGTGGTATCGCTACACTTTGTTCTCAATATGTTTCACTCCTTAAACATTTGCCTATCAAGCTCCTTGATACTCGCAAAACGCGTCCTTTGCTAAGGGAGCTTGAAAAATATTCTGTGCGTAATGGTGGGGCTTTTAATCATCGTTTTGGACTTGATGATGGCTTGATGCTGAAAGATACTCATTTAAAGCATATTAGTAATCTTCAAGAGATAATTAGCAAAGCAAGGTCAAGATTGCCATTTATGTCTCAAATAGAGGTTGAGTGTGAGAATCTTGAGCAAGTCAAAGAGGCTATAAATGCCGGTGCAGATATTGTTATGTGTGATAATATGACGCCTTCAGAAGTTAAAGAAGTTGTGCAATATCGTAATCTCCACGCTCCACATATTTTACTTGAAGCAAGCGGCAATATCACACTTGCAAATATTGTCGATTATGCTCATACCGGTGTCGATGCAATCAGCGTAGGAGCGTTGATCCACCAAGCTCAATGGGTCGATATTAGTATGAAAATACTATGACAAACACAAGAAAAATAATCACTTCTCGCCATTTTCCACAATTCGATAGAGAATCATTTTTTATCAAAAAACTTATAGAATCTGGCATTACGCAAGGTATAGGTGATGATTGTTGTATCCTTGATTCTTCTCCTTTGTCCCTTAAAATGCGCCATAAAGGGCATATTAAAGCCCCTTTTAGAAATTTTGTCTTGGGTATGGATAGTTTTTGTGAAGGGGTGCATTTCCTTTCATCGTGGTTCGCGCCGCAAGATCTCGCTTATAAGGCTTTTTTAGTCAATTATTCAGATTTAATTGCGATGAATGCCACTCCCAAATACGCGATGCTAAGTGTTTGTTTGCCTAAAAAATGGTCTCAAAGCGATGTGTCTGATTTTGTCAAGGGTATCAAAAAGTTTGCTATAAAACATTCTATTCGCATTATTGGCGGCGATACGATTAGCTCTGATAGATTGCAGATTCACATTACAATGCTAGGCATAGCATCAAGAAAAATCCTCTATCGTGATAGAATCCAAAAGGGTAGTGTGCTTTATTATACGCAAGATCGTTATCCTTCTCAAACAATTATTCAAACTGCAAAAACCTTGCGGGGTTTGCTTTTAAATCACTTAAGAGATTCACAAAAATCTCCGCATATGATGAAAACTAGCCCTAAAGGGAGGTTTTTATTGCCTATTATTCGTGAGGGATTTATCAAAGATTGTAGTCGGTTTATAAGGGCAGGAATGGATATTTCTGATGGTATTTATAGTGAGCTTTCGTGCCTATCACAGCTCAATTTTCTTAAATTCACTCCTCAAGACAGAATCTCGACATCGTCTTATTATCGTTTAATGTATAATAGCGGCGAAGTGTATGAGATGCTCCTTGCTATTTCTCCAAGAGATCATTTGCGTCTTAAGCGTCTTAGTCAAAAACACAGAATCTCTGTCGTCAGATTAGGTGCATTAATGCGTGGCAAGATGCGTTTAAAGGCGCGAAGGTGGCATTAGATTCTATAAATCTGCTACAAATTGACACCAATACAAAGGAAAAGCTATGAATATTATTTTAGCGACTGCAAACGCCCACAAAATGCGCGAAATAGAAGCAATATTAGATTCATTCACACTCTATCGTTTCAGCGATTTTATATCGCCTTTTGAGATTGAAGAAAATGGCACAAGCTTTGCGCAAAATGCACTCATTAAGGCACAAGCGATTAATGATGCTCTTCAAAAAGCCGTATGTCCCAAACCTTATCTTGTGCTTGCCGAAGATAGTGGGATATGTGTGGAAGCCCTCAATGGGGAGCCGGGTATTTATAGTGCGCGTTATGCTCATTATAAGCAATTTCATCAGAATCTAGCTGTAAAAAGTATGAAAAATAGCACTGATAAAGAGAATCTGCAATGTGTGATTACGATGCTTCAAGATAAAAAGTTAGAATCCTCTAAAGCTTATTTTGTCGCTAATGTAGCTTTGGTGGGAGAAGGTGTATCGCAACATTTTGAGGGTATTTTGGAGGGATATGTGATTACAACACCAAAAGGTGTCCAAGGATTCGGATATGATCCGATTTTTATCCCTATACAAGACAATCCTCAATCTCTCACATTAGCAGAATTCTCTCCTCAAAAAAAGAATCTTATCTCCCATAGGCGCAAGGCGTTAGAAAAATGTCAAGAATATCTACAAGGTTTATATTCTCTTTAAAGATAAATAAAAAAAATCTTTGATAGAATCTTAGTTTTAATTTCCCCTTAATAAAGGACATAGTATGACGACAAAAATGTTTTCTAGAATTTCATTAGTTGCTTGTGGGGCGTTACTAATGGCTGCTTGCACGACAAATCCTTACACAGGTGAATCTCAATTAAGCAAAACAGCTATTGGAGCTGTAGGTGCTGGAGCTATCGGGGCAGGTATTGGGGCTTTGGTCAGTAAAAATAATCGTGCTAAAGGAGCAGCTATCGGGGCAGGTATTGGAGCAGTTGCTGGCGGAAGTGTCGGGGCTTATATGGATATTCAGGATAAAAAACTTCGTGAAGAGCTTAAAGGCACGGGTGTAAGCGTTACGAAAAATGGTGATGAAATTATCCTTAATATGCCCGGAGATATTACCTTTAAGAGCGGGAGTGCAGATTTGAGTTCAGATTTCCATGCAGTGCTTAATTCGGTCGCAAAAGTTTTGAATAAGTATGAAAAAACTATTGTTACCGTTGTAGGATATACGGACAACACAGGATCTGCAAAGACAAATCTTACTCTCTCACAACAACGAGCAAACACCGTTGCGCAATATCTTATTGGACAAAAAGTAAAATCCGAACGATTTGTAATTGAAGGGTTGGGTGCGACACAATTTATTGCTCCAAATACTACTGCAGAAGGTCGAGCGCAAAATAGACGCGTAGAGATTTCTTTAAATGCGATTACCAAATAAATCTTTTTACAATAAGTCCAGATTCAATCATTAGAGTCTGGATAGATAAAAATGAAATATCTCAATCTTAGTTTTTTTATTACTGCTATCCTTCTTATTCTTATCGTTGGTTTTTTCCCTCATTGGTGTATTTTATTGTTTGTCGCACTTATTTTATTGTTTGTCGCTCTTTACACACAAGTGTATCAAATCATCAAAATACGCAAACAAGCTACTATCAAAGCATATTATAAGGAAAATTCTTTTTTGCATCGTTACTTTGGACACTTTACATTAAGCAAGCTCATTGCCATCGTTGTAGCTTTTTGTGGGTCTGTTTCATTGTTTTTTATACTGATGTTTCCAAGTGGTAGTGATATTTTGATTCTGTGTTTGCTTGTGCCTATTAGTATTTATAGTTATTATCTCATCAGAAAGCTTTGCATTGCAAATCTTGCTATTGACTTTGCTCCATTTTTGGCAAAAAAATATACGGCGGCTTTTTGTGCATTATGTGCTTGTATCGCAAGTATATGCCTTGCAACACAGATTCCTGCTTTGGAGCTAAAAACACATTACGAAGCGTTAGTGCAGCAATCCAATATAACACAAATGACTTGCACTTTTTGGAAAGAAAGCTTTGGTTTTGTGTTGCTTAAAAAAGCGATTCTTGATGTTTTGCGTAGCAGTATTGGGGATCGTTATTTGACTTTTGCACTTGATTTGCTTTATGCTTTAGGGAATTTTGCTTGTTTTGTCAGTTTTTCGCTTTTGTGTCTAAGTGGTGTCAAGACATCAATATCTCCTACAGAATCTCAAGAAGCCAAAGCAAACACATCAGATTCTCATTATTCTAAGATTCCAATTTTGAGAATCTTTACTATGCCGAGTTTTTTTGGCACTTTATTCTTTCTGATTTTTCTTTATATCGCGTTTAATATCAGTATCCACCTCCAACCTCTTGCCAAAACAACGCTTAAACCCCATGCCTTAATCAGCTCACAGCTTGTCGATAAAGGTGCGCAATATATTGAAATAAGCGTGCAGGGCATTCATTCTTTTATCGATACCAAAGATTTACCTGCCTTGCAGACCAAAATCAAAAATCATTTGTTGGATTTTCAAAATGAGCTTGATAATATGAGTGATGAAAGCATTAATACTTATCTTGCAAAAAAAGAAATGATTATTGATGCGTATAGTCGGTGGTATTTTAGTATTTATGGGGAATACACAAGACTTTTTTATAGTGCATTGGGCAAAGGTGAAGAATACGCACAAGAGCAATTCATTTTTTTGCTTAAAACCTACACGCCTTATGATTTGCAAGAGCATCTTAATGGTCTATACGACACGCATTTGCAAGATCTTAAGAAAAAAATGCAGCAAACCTTTGAACTTTTTTCTTATCAAAAAACCAAAGAAGGTGCTAAAATCACTCAAAATACGAATCTTGATGTGTTTAATCAATCCCTTGATTTGCTTTCTCCAAGAGCAACTGATGGAATTTCCGCACTTTTAAGTATCAGCGTAGGGGGTGTGATGATATTAAAGGCTTCGGGCAAGGCAATTGCCAAAAGTGGGGGTAAATTGTTAGGTAAAACTGCCCTTAAAAAGGGGACTTCTACCGCTGTGGGGGCAGGGGGTGCTTTATTATGCGGGGCATTTGCGCCATTATGTGCAATTGGATTCTTTGTAGCAACTGATGTCGTGATTAATAGTGTTGATGAAGCACTTAACGAAGATACATTTAAGGCGAAAATGAGAGAAGGTTTTGACTTATGGGAAATTCAGCTAAAAAACAGCTTGAAACAATATAATGCACAACTTTCAAGCCAGATTCTTGAATCAATCCCATTGTATGAATCCGAACATTAAGGAGTGATAAAATTGGAATCTAAAATATTATTAAGGAGTTATTTGTGAGTGTCAAACCACAGCAATATCACAAAATGAGAAAAAGTATCTTTTTGTTTAGCGCATTTTCATTTGCTATTATTGTCGTGCTTGCTAATTATACCGTGCAATATCATATTTTTGATTCACCGCTGACTTATGGGGCTTTAACTTATCCCTTAAGTTTTTTGCTCATGGATATTTTAAGTGAAAAATATTCAAAAGCGCAAGTGTTGAAAACCTTATGGTTAGGTTTATTGCTTGCTTTTATCCCCTCACTTTATGCGAGTGATCCACGCATTGCTATTGCAAGCGTGTGTGCATTTTTTGTCTCTCAAAATGTCGATGTTCATTTGTTTTTTTATCTCAAAAATAGATTTCCCGCGTTGTGGTGGCTACGAAATAATGCTAGCACGATTGCTTCACAATTCATCGATACAATGATATTCTTTCACATTGCATTTTTGTTTGTGTATCCGTGGGAAAAGGTATTGCTAATGGTGCTTTTTGATTTTGCAATGAAAATCTTTTTAGCCCTTTTGGATACGCCATTTTTCTATGCCTTAGCAATTCGCGGGCAAAATTCTTTACAAAAGCGAGTTTAAAATGTTTTATTCTAATCGTATTTCACGACTATTTGGTCGATTTGCTTCACATCAATTTTGCACACCTGTCCAACATTTTATCAATCGTGTGTATGTGAAAATTTTCAAAATTGATTTAGAAGAGTTTGCCCCTATATCGAGTTACTCTTCGCTCAACGCGCTTTTTACACGCTCACTACAAAAACCCCGTGCCATAGATGCTAATCCTAACGCGCTCATCGCACCTACAGATTCTCTAATCACACAAATGGGCAAGACAGAGCAAAAAACCGCGCTGCAAATCAAAGGAATGAGCTACTCTATTGAAGAGCTTTTAGGACAAAAACTCGATAAGGATTTGCATTATATTAATTTTTATCTTTCTCCTAGAGATTATCATCGTTTTCACGCACCCTGTGATATGGAGATTCAAGAAGTGCGTTATTTTGGTGGGGAGCTTTTAGCTGTCAATATACCCTCACTCAACAAAAATCACGATTTATTTGTGCGAAATGAGCGTGTAGTCGTAGTCGCAAAAACACAGAATCAATGGCTGTATTTTGTCGCTGTCGGTGCGCTTAATGTGGGAAGTATTGTTTTGCATTTTGATTCTAAAATCCACACTAATGCGGGTATGCAAAACATTACTTATGATTATCGAACACCTGTTATAATACGCAAAGGCGAAGAATTAGGAATGTTTCAAATGGGTTCTACCGTTGTTTTGGCGATGGAACAAGCAGAATTTAATATCCAAATGGGCGATAAAGTCCGATACGCACAAAACATAGGGACATATTCATAATTCCCAAAAAGGAAATGCTATGCAAGATAAGATGCTTACTCACCAAATTACCGAGTTATTACATAAGCTTGATGCTCTCTTGGTCGCGCATTTTTATCAAAAAGATGAAATTGTCGCTCTTGCAGACTTGTGCGGAGACAGCTTAGAGCTTTCGCGTAAAGCTTCACAGAGTGATAAAAATCTTATCGTCTTTTGCGGCGTAGCTTTTATGGGACAAAGTGTGAAAGTGCTCGCGCCACAAAAACGCGTGATTATGCCGCGTTTAGCATGTTGTTCTATGGCTCGAATGATAGATTCGGATTATTTTGATGAAAGCATTAAGATTTTAGAATCTTATGGTTTAAGTCGTGAGAAGATTTTTCCTATCACTTATATCAATTCCAATGCCGATGTGAAAGCCAAAGTCGCCCAAATGGGTGGGCTTGTATGCACAAGCGCAAATGCAAAGAAAATCTTTGACTTTGCCAAAGCACAAGGTAAAAAGATATTCTTTCTTCCCGATCGTTGCTTGGGAGAAAATCTCGCTCGAGCTGATGGCAAAAGCTCATCGTTATTAGGCAGAGATGAACCTCAAAAGGTGCTTTCTTCTGATGTGATATGTTATGATGGATTCTGTTCTGTTCATCAGCTTTTCACGCCTAATGATGTGAGATTCTATCGTTCAAAATTTAAAGATATTAAAATCGTTGTTCACCCCGAATGTGATCCAAATGTCGTAGAAATGGCGGATTTTGTTGGTTCTACAAGCCAAATTATCCATTATGTGCGCAGTCTCCCCTTAGAGCAAAAAGTCGCCGTAGGCACGGAATTTAATCTTGTCAATCGTTTGCGCCCTAAAAATGGAGATGAGCAAACGACTTTTGTCTTAAGCGCGAGTAAGCCACAATGCCCCACAATGAATGAGACTACCCTGCAAGATTTGCTTGATGTGTTGCGTGCGTATGAAGATAATAAACCAATCAACGAGGTTTTTTTAGATGCAGAGATTCAAAAATGGGCAAAAATCGCACTGGATCGAATGCTAGAACTCTCTTAACCTTACACTTCTGTATAAATTTTACACAATATCGTTTTTTTTTTTTTTGATTCTGATAAAAATTTTAGGTTATTTTAACTAAAGAATACAAGATAATTTTTTTGGAGTTAATTTTATATATAAGGTATGATAAACCTTAATTACTAGATAAGTTTTAGATTCACACAAAATCACCCGATAAGCTTTTGGGTGCGACTTGCGCCTCACTTAGAGGCGTAAAATTTTTACATTTATAGTCTTCTATTGCTGCTCGTCCAATCATCGCTGCATTATCGGAGCAAAACTCAAGTGGCGCAAGAAGTAGTTTTTTATCATATTGCTGACATAGAGATTCTATCTCTTGGCGCAATCTTAGATTTGCACTTGCTCCTCCTACAATTGCAAAAAATTTGATTTTTTGCGCTGAAGGTGTTTGAAAATACATTTTGCACCGCTGAAGTATATGCGCACAAGCACTTTGCTCAAACCCTGCACAAATACTTTCGAGATTCTCTTGCTGGAGTGGAGAATCTTTAGAATCCTCTATAATAGCTAACCTTACAGCATTTTTTAAGCCCGAAAAACTAAAGGCAAGTTGTTTGCTTTGAGCAAGTGGCACGGGGAATTGATGCGGGGTGTGATGTGTTTTGGTAAAATTCTGTGCCATTTCTTGGACAATAGGACCTCCGGGATAACCCAAATGGAGATTCTTAGCGACTTTATCGAAACTTTCCCCAAAGCTATCATCAAGACTTTGTGCAATGATAGCAATACGCGTTTGGGAGTGCGCTTGGAGAATCTGCGTGTGTCCGCCTGATACAAGTAAAATCCCTAAAGGAAAAATCGGGGTAGGATTATTGATAAAAAGTGAATAAATATGCCCTCTAAGATGATTGATGCAGATAAGTGGAAGATGCAAGGCAAGAGCTAAAGTTTTTGCCATCATCATTCCCTCAATGAGCGTAACGCTTAAGCCCGGGCGTGAAGTAACAGCAATAGCTTTAAGACAAGAGAAGTCGTTGTTTAAAAATATTTTAAGCTTTGAGAGAATCTCGGGTAATCTTTCTGCATGAAGTCTTGAGGCTATTTCTGGCACAACTCCACCATAGCGGCTATGTTCTTGGTCTTGAGAAAGTTTAATGTGATATACTAGCTTTGCGTCCGCGATACGAGTGAGAGCAAGGGAGCTATCATCACAGCTTGATTCAATGCTCAAAATCATCAGAATCCTTTTTAATAATATGCTAGAATTATACAAAATAAAGGATAAATATGAGACATTTAAAAGCAGAGTGGGAGGAGCAAAAGGCTATCTTGATGGCTTTCCCTCATCAAAATAGTGATTGGTCGGAGCATTTGGAGGACGCGAGAGAATGCTTTTGTGAGATTATTAAAAATATTTTGAGCTTTGAATCTGTGCTTTTATGTGTGGATACAAGGGATAAAGAGGGTTGGGAAATATTACATTCACGCTTTGTCCAAGAGATTATAAACAAGCATCTAATCCTTGCTTCAATCCCCACAAATGACACATGGGCAAGGGATTTTGGAGGAATTACTATCGAAGAAGACCAGCAATTAAAGATTCTTGATTTTGGTTTTAATGGTTGGGGACTAAAATATCCTGCAAATTTTGATAATCAAATCACACAGAATCTCGCCTCCCTTGCGAAAGAAATCCCAGAAATTGCAACAATTATTACATCTGATAAGATTCTTAAAGTAGATATGGTGCTTGAAGGGGGCAGCATTGATAGTAATGGTGCAGGTGTGCTTTTGACCAATACACAATGTCTTTTAGAATCTAACCGCAATCCTCACCTTACACAAGAGCAGATTCACCATAAGCTTAAAAGTTTGTTTGGTGTGAGGGAGATTTTGTGGCTGCATTATGGTTTTTTGGCGGGAGATGATACAGATAGTCATATCGATACGCTTGCACGATTTATCGCACCAGATAAAATCGCCTATATGAAATGTGAAGATTCTCATGATGAGCATTTTAAGGAATTGCAACAAATGGAGAAGGAATTGCAATCGCTTCGGCAGAGTAATGGCAAACCTTATGAGCTTATCGCTCTTCCTTTTCCCCAAGCGATTTATGATGAGAATCAAGAACGATTGCCAGCAAGCTATGTGAATTTTTTATTTGTCAATGGAGGTTTGCTCGTGCCAACCTATAATGATGCCAATGATGCCAGAGTGCTAGAAACTTTGCGTGCGGCATTGCCTAATCACCGAGTGGTAGGCATTGATTGTCGCACTTTGATTCTGTGGCATGGGAGTTTGCATTGTATCACGATGCAAATGTATTAGGATAAGATTGAGCAAGGGGTATTTGCATACCTTCCCATAATGCCTGCGCTTTTTGTGCGCCACAAAGTTCTTTAATAATCTCTAGGGCAAACAATATTCCCGTAGCAGGACCAGCAGAAGTGATGATATTTTCATTTTTGACAACAGCTGCTTCAAGCCTATGAGCTTTGATATTTTCCTCACAGCCCGGATAGCAGGTAAAATCTCCCTTTAGCACACCTGCTTTATTTAGCACGATGGGAGAGGCGCAAATCGCACATACGAGAGATTTTTGAGAATCAAGTGTTTGAATAATCTCAATGATTTTTGATGATGCAGCGAGATTCTGCATTCCTTCAAGTCCTCCAGCAAGGACAATAGCCCCTAAAGATGATATATCAACTTCTGACAATACCATATCAGCTTGGATAAAAATCTGATGCCCACCTCTTACTAATTTTTGAGAATCTAAACTTGCTACAATCACATTAAGCCCAGCTCTCCTTAGTGTATCGATAATCGAAACAAGCTCTATTTCTTCAAACCCTTGTGCTATGGGGACTAAAATATTTTTCATAATGACTCCTTTTTAAAAAATTTAAAATGATGAGATTGATAAAGGCTGATAAAATATATCGCAATAATCGCTCCTGTGCCACCGATAAGCGTCTGCCATTGGGGAATCTCACCCAAAATAACAAAACTAAAAAACAACGCACTAAGAGGCGTAATAAGCGTAAAACTCGCACCTTGATTGATTCCAAGCACACTCACACCCTTGTAAAAAATACTTGTGCCAATGGCAGTAGATAAAACAGCTATGATAAATAAATCTAGCCAAAAATCAGCCTTGACCTCAAGTAAAATACTCATATCTTGTATGAAAATAACAGGGAAAAACCATAATGCGCTTAAGAGTGAAGTGTAGAAATTTAATACAATAGGGTGGAGATGCTCTGAAAGATGGCGAGAGATAATTGTGAGTATCGCCCAACTTGTAGCAGCTGCGACAAAAAAGAGATTAAAAGGTGAAAAGAGTGTCTCAAAACTGCTTGCTTGGAGTAAGAATCCGCCTGAAATCAAACCAATCAAAAGCCCGATTTTTTCTCTCCCCAATAAATGTGTTTTGTAATAAATCGCCGCAAAAAGTGCCGTAAGGATAGGGGAGAGTGTTACCGTGATTACACCTGCCTTGCCTGCAAAACCAAACCCCAAGCCCACAAAAAAGAAAAGCGAATATAAGGCATTAAAAAGTGAAACGCTTACAAACATTTTGAGTGTATTTTTGGGAATCTTAAATGAAAGTTTAAGGAATAAAATCACAGGAATAAAGGTGATACTTACCGCCGCAAAACGCAAAAAAGCGATGAGATAAGGTGAGGCTTGTTGCGTGAGGAGTTTGGAAAAAGGCCATGACATTCCCCAAAAAATCATTGCGACAAACATTAAAACAGACCATAATATGCGTTGTGATGTATCATTATTAGCCATTCATCAAATCCCTCATGAAAAGCATATTATTTTTTGGCGATGATTGTGCCAAAATTCACCCATTTAAAAAGCACTTCGATACCTTCAAATCCCGTTTGTTTGAGTAAAGCCATATTTTCTTCAAGACTAAAAGGCACTAATACATTTTCTAATGCTTCGCGTTTTTTGCTGATTTCAGTCTGACTATACCCGCCTTGCTCACTTTTATAGCGTAAATATCGCTCTATCATTTGATGGTCAAGGATTCTGTGATGAGAAATCATTTTTTCACTGATGATGAGAATCCCACCATCTCTCAAAGAATGATAAATCTTTTGCAACAATGCGGCGCGTTGTATCGGACGGATAAATTGTAAAATATAATTTGCTATCACAACTTGCGAAGGTAAGAAATTATACTCAAGTAAATCCGCACATACAAAATCAATCTTTGCCTCATAGGCTTGGGCTTTGAGTGAGGCTTTATCAACCATTGCTTGAGAATTGTCAATCCCTATAAAACGCGTGTGCAAGGGTAGAGTTTGAGAGAGGGCTAAAAGTGTCGTGCCAGTTGAGCTTCCCAAATCATAAATAAGCGGAGAATTGGAAGAGTCTAAAGATTGAGAATCTTGCGAAGTTTGCGAGTTATTTGTGTGAGATTCTGCAGATTCTGTAACATCTAAGTGTTGAGATTCTCTGTGTGGTGTTTGGAGATTATAAGAGCAAAAATCTACAATAAGTCCCAATACTTCTTTATAGTGTGGGATTGAACGCTCAAGCATATCATCAAATACACTTGCGACTTGCGCATCAAATTCAAATTGCTTGCCGACATCTTGTGTGAAGATTCTATCTTTCATATTTTATCCAGAATCTATGAAAGTTGCGCCATACCTTCAATAGGTGAGCTTGCACTTGCATAGGCTTTGCGTGGAATCCGACCTGCAAGATAGCTTTGACGCCCTGCTAAGACTGCGTTTTTCATCGCTTCAGCCATTAAAATAGGATTGCTCGCCATAGCGATTGCAGTATTTGTAAGCACTGCATCAGCTCCAAGCTCCATAGCGACACTTGCATCACTTGCACAACCTACGCCTGCATCGACAATTAAAGGCACTTTGATTGCTTCTTTGATAAAGCCAATATTATAGCGATTTTGGATTCCAAGACCACTACCAATAGGCGCAGCAAGGGGCATTACCGCACTTGCTCCTGCATCTTCTAGTCGCTTTGCCATTACCGGATCGTCATTTGTATAAGCTAATACGCAAAATCCCTCGTTTGCAAGTGTTTCTGTTGCTTTGAGTGTTTCTAGCACATCGGGATAAAGTGTCTTTTGCGTGTCGCCAATGATTTCAAGCTTGATAAAGTCAATCCCTGTCGCCTCTTTGACAAGTCTAAAAAGTGTGATAGCTTCTTTGGCATTTACACACCCTGCCGAATTAGGTAAAAATTGTATAGGGGTATCTTTAAAGACTTCTAAGAGATTCTCGCTTTTATTGTCCATAATATTCACGCGTCTGACAGCCACAGTGATAATCTCTGCACCACTTGCGAGTGTTGCTTGTTTTGTCGTGGTGAAGTCTTGATATTTACCACTCCCTACGATTAAACGCGAAGTAAAAGATTTTGAGCCAATATAAAAATTATCATTCATAAATATTCCTTTTTATGTAATTTTGTAATGTTTTCAATTAAAAGTTGTGGAGTCAAAGCATAATTTGCGATACTTTCAATAGCAAGTCGTGAGGCAAGAGCGTGTGTCAATGAGCCTTGAATTGCTGCAGATAAGGCGTCATAGCCTTGAGCAAGCAACGCACCGATTAATCCCGCAAGCACATCACCACTACCGCCTTTTGCCAAAGCCATTGAGCCTAAGGGATTGATAAATATTTCTTGTGATTTAGAAATCCACACATTTGCACCCTTAAGCACAAGCACGATATGGGGGTATTTTTGAGAAAATGCAAGCATTTGTTCGAATCGATTTTGCAGAGCAAGATGCCCGAGCTCACATATTTCAAGAAGTGAAGCAAATTCTTTAGGGTGGGGTGTCAGCACAATTTGCATCGTGTCTTCAAGGGTCTGTGCATTAAGTGTGGAATCTAAAAAATCTTTAATACAAGGTGTGTGAAAAATATCAGCATCAAGCACACAAGGGATTTGTTGTCGCTCAATCTGATTTAAGACTTTTTTTGCATTATCTTTACCTAGCCCCATACCTGCAGCAATCGCAGAGGTATTATGTGGTAAAGTCGAAGCGGACATTAGCTCAAAAGGAACAGAGTATTTGAAGTTTTCTTCATCATTGATAAGGCTCACAAGTCCCGCTCCAAAATGCAATGCACTTTGTGCAGCAATAATGCTTGCTCCAATTTTCTCACCACTAAAAACAGCTAAATGCCCAAAATTACCTTTATGGACATTATGGCTTGAACGCAATGGCAAAGAAATATCACAAGATTCTAGAAGCTTGATATTGGAGCTGATTTCGTAGTTTTTTGCTGAAAGTCCAAGATCCCCTACAAATAGTTCTCCCACATAATCCTTTGCAATATCACTTAAACACACAAGTTTGAGTGCGCCCATACACATTGTGTAATGAGCCTTGAAAATCACAGAATCTGGGTGAGATTCCATACTCAAACCGCTAGGAATATCGCAAGCAATTCTGATTCTAGCAATCTTATTGGCTTGTTTGATAATATCTTTGACATAAGGTTCAAGCTCACCTCTAAACCCGCTCCCAAAAATACAATCTACAATCACATCACAAGGCAAGAGTTTTTTAATCCATTTAATTTCACATTCACTTGCTCGCTCATATGATTCTTGACACAAGGGAGATTTAGGCTCTTTGACTTGATAGATTCTGATATGATAATCCCCGCTTAACCTGCGAGCAAGCACATAGCCATCACCTCCATTATCACCCCCACCGCACAAAATTGTAATCACACTGCCTTTGTGCGTTACCTTAGTAATCAAAGATTCTAAAGCAAATGCGGCATTTTCCATAAGCAATTCTGATGTAAGTTTGAACTTTTCACACGCTCTTTTGTCTAAAAAATTAGTATTTTTATAGACATTTTTCATTATTTACGCCCCATATCTCGCACTCAAAGCAGCAACAATCACAGCGACTACATCATCTTCAGGTTTGCTTGTAGGGCTTGGCATTAATTCTTGCAATTTTGTTTCTAAATATGAGGTATCAAAGTGTCCTTGTCTGAAATCCTTATCATTGCAAATATTAATCAAAAAAGGAATGGTTGTTTTGATACCTTTAATTGTAAATTCGCTTAACGCTCTTGAAAGTTTATTCACAGCAAGGTTATAGCTTGAAGCATGAACGATGAGTTTTGCAATCATTGAATCATAGTAAGGAGGAATCACATAATCTTTATAAATACAGCTATCCACACGCACAAAAGGTCCAAGAGCAGGGTAGTAGGTAGTGATTTTCCCCGGATTAGGGATAAAGTCATTATTGACATCTTCAGCATTAATACGCGCTTCAATAGCATAGCCTTGTGCGCGAATATCATGTTGGCTAAGATCGAGAATTTCACCTTGTGCAATACGGATTTGTCGCCCGATAAGATCATAACCTGTAACAGCCTCTGTAACACCATGTTCGACTTGTATGCGCGTATTCATCTCCATAAAATAAAACACACCATTATCATCAAGTAAAAACTCCACCGTTCCAGCATTTGTATATCCTGCAGCTTTTGCCGCAGCCACAGCAGTTACACCCATTCTACGCCGCAAATCATCGCTGATAGAGGGGCTAGGAGCGATTTCGATAAGCTTTTGATGCCGTCTCTGAATCGAACAATCCCTCTCAAGCAAATGAATCACATTGCCATAATTATCTGCGAGAATCTGAAATTCAATGTGGCGCGGGTTTGTAATGTATTTTTCCATAAACACATCATCATTTTTAAAAAATGCTTTTGCCTCACGCTTACAGGCATTAAACGCATCTTCTAAGTCTTCTTCTTTTTCAACCACGCGTATACCTCTGCCGCCTCCACCACTGCTTGCTTTAAGGATAATGGGATAGCCGATTTTAAGAGCTTCTTTAGCGATGCTGTGGATAGAACGATTGTTGAGCGGTTCTGTGCCCGGCACAATAGGGATTCCGTTTTTTTGCATAATTGAGCGCGCAGCGTTTTTATCGCCCATTTTTGCGATCGTTTGAGAATCTGGACCAATCCATACAATCCCCGCATCTTGCACTTTTTTAGCAAATGCTGCATTTTCACTCAAAAACCCATAACCGGGGTGAATCGCATCAACCTCTGCATTGAGCGCAACTTCGACAATCATATCAGGATCTAAATATCCCCTTAAGGGATCATCGCTGATTTCATAAGATTCATCTGCCATTTTGACATGCAAAGAATCCCTATCAGCACGAGCATAAATCGCCACGCTTTGGATATGTAAATCCCTACACGCTCGAATAATACGCACCGCAATTTCGCCACGATTAGCAATGAGAATCTTTTGGAACATTTTTAAACCCTTAGAATAAATTTCATTTATCATACTTGATTTGTTGTAATGGCTGGTTTAATTATGGCTTTAAAAAAGGATATTTTGTGTTGCTTTGTAGCGTTTTTCAACGCTACACATTAATGGTAGGCTTTAATTGCCTTATCAAGAATTGCTTTAGCAGCGTTTTTGTCTTGATAATCTTTTACTTTTACCCATTTATTAGGCTCAAGCATTTTGTAAGTCTCAAAGAAATTCTTGATTCTGTCTAAAGTGATAGGAGGTAAATCTTGTAAAGACTGAATCTTATCAAATGAAGGGTCGATTTTAGAGACAGGCACAGCAATCAATTTTTCGTCCATTCCACTTTCATCTTCCATAACAAGCACGCCAATAAGCCGTGATTTGATCATACTGCCAGCTTGAAGAGGATAGGGGTTAATTACCAACACATCGACAGGATCACCATCATCAGCAAGAGTGTTTGGCACAAAACCATAATTCGCAGGATAAAACATCGCACCATACAAAATACGATCCACGACAACCAAACCGCTTTCTTTATCTACTTCATATTTTACATTAGAACCATAAGGAATCTCAATAATTACATTAATCTTATCGGGATTTTCGCCTACAGATACTTTGTCTAAATTCATACTTATCTCCTTAAATAAAAATCACAGGCGCAATTATAACCAAAAAGCAGTGAATTATTATAACTTTATAATGATTTTAAATTTAACATTAAAGCCGGGTTCATACAAAGGAATCCCAGATTCTTTAGCAAATAATTCCTTGAGCGGACTCATTTGATTAGTATAGGTTTGATTGGTGAGATTCAGTAATGCCAAAGACAAAATAACGCGTGATTTGATTTGATAATTAACATAAAGATTATGCGTGTTGTAGCCTTTTTTGCTTACATTTTCAAGCTCATTAAAGTAGAGATTATAGCCTTGAAAGTCAATACCCTCTACAAAGCGACTAATCCACAGAATCTCTAAAGAAGGCAGACTTTTGAAAGGAGAGGAGTGGATAGTAAGGTTATAGCTTCTTCCGCTATTTACTCCTAGCTCAAAAGTATCGGTGATAGGCTTTTTATCATAACTCAAAAAACTTTGTGCGAGAGAAAATTCTATCTTGGCGTAGGTAAAATCCAAACCTGCCCCGACTTCATACCCAAGCACTTCTACAGGTTTTTCCATATTTTTTGATAAGGAATTATGCTCATCAACACCATTATTTGTGTAGTTATTGATAAAATTTTTGAGTAAAGAATAATACGCACTCCCTCGAAGGCTTAAAAAACCATTATCAAAATCGGCATCTATTTGCGTGTTTGACATATTTTCAGCCTTAAGATTGGAGCTGATAGTCGCATGAGAATTTGTAAGCAAAGACACATCAATAGGCATTGCCCCTCGTGTAGCATAATCATATGAGATTCTTAAACTCAAATCATTGATAGGCGTATAAAGCAGACTGATATAAGGGCTAAAGCCATTATTGGTATGTTGTTGTGAAAATTTATCTCGATAACTATACACATCATAACGACTGCCTATATCCAAACTTAGAGAATCTAACAGATTTATCTCACCTGCGATAAATCCTCCATAAACTGCTCCAAGCTCCTTTCCCGTATTGCCGTGATCTTGTTGACGATCAGTAAGATGGTAAGCATTAGAGAGAATCATTTGATAATTCAAGCCATATTTAAGAAAATAACGAGATGACGCGAAAGAATGTTTGAAAATCAAATCAGCCCCTAGATTCTGTAATGCTAAATCAAGAGGTGCTTCTTCATGATTATGATCATGTCCGCCACCACCAGCAGCAGGAGAGTTTATCTCACTGGTAGGATTCATAACCAATGATTTGTGTGTGTAATACATATTATATTTAAGAGAAAAATCTTGTATGTCATAGAGATAGGATAAGCCAAGATTATGTGCATTCAAGGTATTAGCATACAATGTCGGTGCAGAATCCAAAATCACATTCGCGCTATAAGGCGCAATCGAGCCAAGATTAGTAAAATGATAGGTTAGATTCATTGAGTGATGTGCGTTTGCCTGAAAATCAAGCTTGAAAAGGACATTGTGAGCTTTAGATTCTGATGATGAGACTTTTTGATGGTTACCCGCACGATAATAAGGCATATCCTCAAAATTATACGAAGCAAGCAAACCTAGTTTTTCTGCTAAACGCGCATAGGCTGCAAGAGAAGTATTGATGCCATAGTTACTCTGTCCGCCGAGTGCAAAATAAGCCCCATAATTTTGATTTTTCCCCAGCAAATCAAAGGTGTTTTTGCTCACAATATCAATCCCACCAGCCAAAGCACCTGCACCATTTTCAATATCAGCAAACCCTTTTTGAATCGATATAGATTTCACTAAGAAAGGGTCAAAAAGCATATTACCTTGATGATGAAAGATATTGCCATTTTGCACAATACCATCAAGCCTGACACGAAACATACGATCCTCTAAGCCTCTCACATAAAGTTTTTGAGCGATTTTTGCACCTCCGCCGACTTGTATTTCAGAATCTTTGACAAAAGTCTCACTTAGATTCTGTGCTTGAATATTTTGTAAATATTGCGAATCAAAAACTTTAAGATACGAAGTTTCCTCGATTGCTTTATCGCTAGTGATAAGTGGAGAGAGTTTGACATTTTGGGATTGGGAAGGTAAAGAATCTGCAAAAAAAGGCAGTATCATAAACGCATTGATAAATAACGCATTTTTAAAGGAAAAGAGAAAAGAATAATATGGAGTTTTCATAAGGATTAAAAACCTTTGGGTTAATATCGTGGATTGGGCAAGGATTATATTACATTTTATAAAATGTGTCAATACACTTTCTAAAATGTGATATAATACGATAAATTATCATCGCAAGGAGTTTGTTATGGAATGTCCTTATTGCAAACATTCACTGACCCAAAGTGAAGTGGTTTCACTGCTTAAAAGTCTTGATAAAGCTCGCAAAGACTGCGAAGTCTGTCATAAGTCATTCATTGGAAGTAAAAGTGCAAAAACTTGCTCAAGTGCTTGTCGCTCTAAAGCATACAGAATCCGTAAAGCCGCACAGATTCACTAATTTACCAAAATAAGATGACTTAAGAATTTGGATAAAAGTAGGTTAGTTAGAATGGTGGAGCTGTGGGGAGTTGAACCCCAGTCCAAAAGTTTGAGTCTTCTTAAGATTCTACATGTTTAGCGGGTGTTAAGAATCTTTTTACGGGTTGTTTAACACCCCAAAAACACAAATCCCGCAAGCAACCTTTATCTTTTCTCTACTCTAAGGCATCAAGAAGAGAGCATCTAGCTGTGATGACAGCTCAAAATAATCGCTAGAATCTTATCTTAAGCCAGCTCCAAAAATGGATAAACTTACGCTACTTTTGCGTAAGCTGGAGCGTAATTTGCATTGTTTGCGTTTAATTTAATGGCAGTTTGAGAGCTTTGCCACGCTCACATGCACTTAAGTCTCACAACTCCTGTCGAAAGCCAATCAGCCCCATTTCAAGCATTGTTTTCTTGAAGTGAGGGATTATAATCCTTATCGCTCATTTTGTCAATAGAATGATGAGTTTTTTTCAGAATCCACAACAACACAAACCCCAATCCTAAACCTAACAAAGCTCCGCAAATCACCTGTGTAGAAGTATGCCAAGTGCTGTAGATTCTCGAATATCCTACCAAAAGAGCAAGAATCAAAAGTAAGATTTTCCACTTCATACTGCAATAAATCCACCCAAAGGCGACAACGATAAAAGCCGCTGTTGTGTGTCCGCTAGGGAATCCCTTAAATTCTCCATTTATGGGGCGTTTGGCAATTTGCACAAATGACATAATACTTTCAGAATCTCCATAATACGCAGCGAGAAAAGCAAAGCCCATTTTGCAACCAAAAGCAATGCCCAAGACTATCACGCAAGTGATAATAAAGTCCCTTAAAAGTATGTATTTTTTTTGAACAAGCAGTAATAATCCTACAAAAATAGGCATAAGACGAAAAATATCACCATAAATTTCAAAATTCCACAGACATAAAATTACTGCAATAGCGATACATACGATGTATAGCGACCATTGAATCTGTTTTTTGTATTTATAAAAGCGACAAGTCTGACAAGAGGCATCATTCATTGAGAATCCTTTGTTTTAAGTAAAAATAATCAAGGCGTAATTGTATCCATAATGCTTGCCACTTCACGCAAACGCTCTTTATCAAAATGCGTGTAGATACGGCTTGTATTAAGATTGGCATGTCCTAAGGCTTCTTGCACCATAATAAGATCGTGTTTTTTTTGATAAAGCAAGGTCGCAAAAGAATGTCGGAGCATATGCGCGCCATTTTTTTCTTTCCTAATACCTGCTTCCAACAGAATCTTCTCTACATTTTGGTAAATATAACTTTGCGTGAGTGCTTCACCCTTAGAATTACAAAAAAGCAAATCGTATTGAGGCGAAAGACTTGAGCGTTGAGTGAGCCATGATTGGAGTAGGGTATCGATATGGAATCGCCGTATCATCACCACGCGTGGCTTATTGCCTTTACCTCGAATCTGCAAAAGATAACAATCTTGTGAGGGTAAAATATCCTTAAGGTGAAGATTCAAAGCCTCACTCACACGAATGCCGGTATAAACAATCAGTTTGATAATCAATTTGTTGCGTGAGGCGATTTTTGGGCTAAGTTTGGCATTATCAATTGCGCTAAGAAAAGATTCTAACTCTTTTTCATTCAAAAACGCTGGGAGTTTTTGACCACTTTTACCTTGCAAAGCATTGATTTTTAGAGTGATATTATAAACATACGAAGTGCCATTTGTTTCATTTTGCTTATCAATATAACCAAAAAATCCAATCAGGGCGATGCGATAATTTTTCTTGCTCGCAATCGCAAGTGAGCTTGTCTCAACGCTCAAGAAGTCATTGAGAATCTCTTCATCAATCTCTTCCATTTTCTGAATCGGCAATTGCTTCAGATAAGCATAAAGCTTAATAAGAGGTGTAGTGTAGGTATTAATCCCAATCAACCCTGCTTTCCGTGCGTTTTTACAAATACGCTCTAAATGCGCAATATCCATATCTTGCATTGTATTAAGTTCATTGATTGCATTAAGAATGGTATTTTTGTCATTAACTTGATGATTAGATAAAGTCGTGAGTTTATAACGCATAAAACGCGTGATCCAAAATAACAGATTAGATTCGAAATCGCTTTTGAGATTAAGCGCGTATTTCATTGAAAATATCCTTTAAGTTTCTAAGATTCTAAAAATTTTATTATATCGAAAAACGCTTTATTATTATGCGTTTGTATTAGTAGGGGGTTTATATAATAGTTTGAAAAGTGCAGTTTTCATAACTAAATAATTTTAATTAATCCTCAATTACTGATGCCGTAATCATTCATGTCTTAAGGCATCAATGGGATTAAGCTTAGAAGCCCTTGAAGCAGGTAAATATCCAAAAAGCACACCGATAAAGGCTGAAAATAAAAACGCGACAATAGCCGTAGGAATATCAAAAATAAAGGGAATTTGCATAGAAATACTAAGAATCCACGAAGCAAAAAATGCCCATATAATCCCGATAATGCCTCCAAATGAGCTTAAAGTAATAGATTCAATCAGAAATTGCAACAACACTTCGCTTTGTAATGCTCCAATCGCCATACGAGTGCCGATTTCGCGTGTGCGCTCCGTAACCGACACAAGCATAATATTCATAATACCAATACCACCGACAATCAAACTCACACTTGCTATAAGGCTTAGAAGCACGGTGATTCGTTTTGTCGTGGAGGTGAGCGTTTCAGCGATTTGCTTTGTGTCCATAATCTCAAAAGAATCCCTATCACCGCTACGCACATTACGCACTTGTCTCAAAGCTTGTGTAAGGACTGGCACAACTTCGTCAGAATCTATATTTTCTTTGATACGAATCATCAAGCGATTAATTGAATTAAGTGTCGCACTCCGTGAAACCGAGCGTGAAAAAGCTTTCATAGGAAGCAAAATCACATCATCTTGATCATTACCCATACCGCCTTGCCCTTTAGATTCTAGAATCCCAATACATTCACATACGATGTTGCTTAAGCGGATTTTTTTACCCAAAGGATTTTCATCAAGAAAAAGATTCTTTCGCACCGATTCACCAATCATACAGACATTGCTGCCTACGCGATATTCACTTTCTTCAAATCCCCTACCCGCTAAGGTGTCCCATTGAGTAACGATAAAAAAATCAGGTGTTACACCTTGTGCTTGAGTGCTTGTATTTTGAGCTTTGTATTGCAAAAGGACGGAAGTTTGTGAAATTGGAGCGAGAGCTTCGATATATCCAGTCATCAAAGCAGAGAGTGTTTGAACTTCTTGCATATTGAAATTGCGTCTTAGATTCGATCCACTTGGATTCATAACACGCGCAGGGAAAACAAGTAAAAGATTGCTCCCTAATGACGAAATATTATCGCTAATCATTTTTGTTGTGCCATTACCAAAGCTAATCATCACGACCACAGCACCCACACCGATAATCACACCTAACATTGTCAAAAATGCGCGCAAAAAATTGCGTTTAATCTGCCTTATAGCTAATACAAAGGCATTCCATATCATTCCTCACCCCCTAACGAAGGATTAGCAGAATCGCTTCGCAAATTCCCGTCTAAAAAATGCAATTCCCTACTCGCATATTTTGCCATATCCGGCTCATGTGTTACCATAAGAATCGTAATACCTGATGTTTTGTTCAAATCTTGAAGAATCTCCATAATCTCAATACTTCGTTTTGTATCAAGATTCCCAGTAGGTTCGTCTGCTAACAAAAACAAAGGCTCTGAAGCAATCGCCCTAGCAATCGCCACGCGTTGCTGCTGCCCACCACTAAGTTTCGCACTTGTATGACTAGCCCAATCTTTCAAGCCTACTTTATCTAAGGCTTGTAATGCGATTTCTTCTCGCTCGTGTTTTTTCATACCTCGATACATTAGAGGCAACTCGACATTTTCTAAGGCAGTCGTGCGTGCTAAGAGATTAAACCCTTGAAAAATAAAGCCTATATAATTACGTCTAAGCAATGCGCGTTGATTCTGTGTGAGCTTAAAAACATCAACCCCGCAGAAAAGATACTCTCCACTACTCCCTACATCAAGCGTGCCTAAAATATTGGCAAGGCTTGATTTTCCCGATCCGCTTGGACCCATTAAGGCGACAAATTCACCCTTAGAAATCGCTAGATTCACACCTTTGAGTGCTTCAAAAGCACTTTCACCCTTACCATAGGTTTTGCGGACATCTTTTAAAAGAATAAATTGTTCTTCCATAGATTATCCATTAATCTGCACGCCGGTAATGACTTCAGTATTTTCATCAATGCCATTGAGAATCTGTGTCATTGTCCCATCGGTGATACCCACTTCCACATCGACTGCTTGAGCCACTCCGTCTTTGAGAATCCATAATGTGCCTTTCTTAATTTCTTTTTCTTTCGTGTTAAAACGCGCTCTTGGTGGGCGAGGAGCAGAGGCGGTAAACATTGAGGCAACACTTGAAGAGGATTTCTTTTGGTTGTTTCTTTGCAAGGTTTTATTAAGGTCAAAGTATAATGCCGCATTTGGCACGAGCAAAGCATCTTTAGCTTGTGCAATCACAATATCAGCTGTCGCACTCATATCGGGACGAAGAAGCAAGGACTTGTTATCCACATCCATTTTAGCAATATAACTTACAATATCTGTCGAAGAGCTTGAGCTTGATGAACTCGAACTATCGCCTGATCCAAAATTCACACGATCGACTTTAGCACGGAATGTTTTGTCGGGATAAGCATCAACGGTGAAGGTTACATCTTGTCCTTCCTTGACTTTGCCTATATCAGCCTCTGAAATATTCGCTTTCAGCTGCATTTCTTCAAGATTCTCGGCGATTTCAAAAAGTGTGGGAGCTTGAAAACTTGCCGCGACACTCTGCCCTACTTCAACACTTCGCGTCAAAACAACTCCGTCAATGGACGATACGATTTGAGAGTTTTTAAGGTCGATTTTTGAGCTTTGAATGTTTGTTTGTATTTCAAGAATCGATGCTCTTTTGATTTCCACATCAGAACGGGCTGTCGTATAAGCAGTTTTTGCATTTTGTAATTCCAAAAGTGAGGGAGAATCGCCATTAGTCGCTTCATAAAGTTTGCGTAATTGATCATAATTCCATTTTTTATCGACTAGAGTTTGCTCACTTGCCTTAAGTTGAGCTTGAGCAGAGGCGAGTTGTGCCTCATATCGGGCGATTTGCTGATTAATCGTTTCGGGATTAATGCGTGCAAGCACTTGCCCTTGCGTTACATGATCATTTTCTTCAACTAAGACTTCAAGCACAAGCCCGGAAATCACACTACCTATCTCTACTTTATTCATTGGAGAAAGCGAACCCGAAGCGGAAATAGTAGATTTTACATTACCCCTTTGCACTTTGGTGCTATCAAATTTAAGGCTCGGCTGATGAAAATAACTAAAATAAACAAATAACGCAATGATGAATATAATCACTACCACAAGGGCTATCAAGAGCCATTTTGGAAGCTTCAGTCTCGTTTTTTTAGGGTTAAGTGTCTGATAAAGATTCATTGTTTTTCTCCGTTATCTTGAGATGATTTATTATCGTTTTCTTCCTTTAAGGGATTAACTTGGGAAACTTCTGTATTTGATATATACAGATTCCCTCCGAAAGCTTTGAAAAGTGTGATGACAGCGAGAATCTCATTAGTTTTAGAAGTAAAAAATTGCGTTTGGAGATTTACAAAAGTATTTTCATTAGTTAAAAAATCATTCTTATCCAGTAATCCATCTCTATTTTTGCGCTTATCACTTTCGTAGGCTTTCAATCCTACATCAAGCACGGAAGCATTATTTTCTGTCTGCCGTTTTTTAGAATCAATATCAAAAAGTGCATTTTCAATCTCTCCAAGTGCTGTATTTATAGTATTTTGAAGCGTATAGTAAGCCTCTTTGCTAAGCTCTTTTTGAATCAGATGATTTTGTCTCAATGAGGTGCGATTAAGCAACGGCGCGGTGATTGCATTGGCAATTTGAAAGACTAATGAACCCGCCCCATTACTGCTATATAGAATCTCCCCTATCGAGCCATTAAAAGAAATTGTAGGGAATCTTGCCGCCTTTGCGTTGGTCTCTTTGTAAAGTTGAGAATGCAGTGCGTAAATGGTCGATTGAATATCTGGGCGTGAGAGCAAAACCTCGCTAGGCAAGGTATTTACATAGAATTCTTTGACAGAGGGCAAATCATATTGAGAATCCAAAAAATCAACCTTAGAATCTAGCTCATTTGCGCTGATATTTAGTAGTGTTAAAAGTGCGTTTTTATTTTGTTCGTAAGTATAAGAAAGCGTTTCGACATTGTTGCGCTGATTGGTCGTATTTGCGACAAGCCCGCGATAAGTGCTTACATCAATCAATCCTAAAGTGTGCTTTGAGCTATTGATTCTAAGAATCTCTTCATGGTTTTGTAACATTGACTGGGCTGCCTTGAGGTTATAAGCATTCTCTCTTAAAGTAAAATATAATGTGCCTACTTCAGCTATGAGTGTAATTTGTGCGTATTGGAGGTTACTTTGTGCTTGAGCATAATCTTTTTTGCTAGATTGACGCAACGCATTGAGCTTACCAAAAAGATCTAATTCCCAGCTTAAACTAGCAGTGGCATTGATAGAATTTGCACCGGGTTGCACACGGGTGCTTTCAGAAAGTGTGCGTCTATCAATATAGCTTGTATTGATGCCGCCATTGATTGTAGGAAACATATTTGCGGTGCTAATTTTGGCTTGGGCTTGGGCTTGTTTGATGCGTGAAGCCATTGCTAAGACATTTGTATTTTTTTCAAGAGCAATCTCCACAAGACTATAAAGTATCTTGTCGTCAATCAAATTTGTGAATTGTGAAAATGCTTCTATATCAGTTTGTGATGCTTTCTCTTGGAGGACGCTTGATTGAGCATTACGAAAAGATTCTGGAATATGATTTAAAGAAGCAATTTCTTGCGTGTTTGGAATCTTGGTCGTGCAGCCTACTCCGCATAATACACTCACAAGACATAAACTCCAACCTTTGAAAACTCGGGGTATCAATACTATCCTTTCAATAATAAAAATAAATCTTAAATTGAATGTCAAATATTATTCACAATGTGTGAAACTAGAGTGAAATATATTTTAAGAAAAAATTAAAGCAGTTTATCTAATAATCATTGCTTTGTTTTAATTTTTGATGTATTTAAATCTTAAGGAAATTTGTGAAAGATATACTAAAAAGACCAATGAGAATCGCAAAATTCTCATTTTGCCTCTGTCTTGAGGCGATACTTCTTGCTATTTTGATTTTATTCGTATTTACTGCTTGCTCGCACAAAAATACCTTGGATACTTTCAATAAATACTATTACGAAGAAGACACACATAAAGCATACAAATATGCAAAATCTCAAGCGGGCGATTCGGGCGATGTATTATGGAATCTTCAGGCGGGTATCAGTGCATTTGAGATTCAAAATGAGGACGCTCACAATATCCTTGAACAAGGAGAAAATCTTTTTAGCAAATACGAATCACAAGGATTGCTCGGAGGATTTTTTGACAATACCGGAGCTGTGCTTATTAATGAAAATGTCAAAACATATCGAGGTAATATCTATGAAGGAGTGATGTTTAACTACTATAAAGCCCTTAATGCAATGGCAAAGGGAGACTATGCCTTAGCAAGAGTGGAATTTAATCGTGCCAATGATCGCCAACGCAGAGCAAAAGACTACTTTAGAAAAGATATTCAAAAAGCTCTTGATGAACAAAAACAACAAAATGCCCAAGATGCAAATCTTAAAAATATTGATGTAAGTTCCTCTAATAAATCTATATCTCCTATCTTGCACCAAAATTACTCTAACTTAAAAAATTTTAATGCCTATACAGGCTTTATTAATCCCTCTGTAAGTTATGTGTCGGCTTTATTTTTTATGTTAGAAAATGATTATAGTAAGGCAATGGATTTATACAAAGAATCTTATGGTATCAACAATGCTTCTGTTATTGTAAGTGATTTAGAAGTGCTCGAAAAGCGCAAATATGGCTACAATCAGTCAAAATATACATGGGTAATTATCGAGGAAGGACAAAGTGCGCAAAAAGTCGAATTTTCTCTTGATTTACCTGCTTATCTTGTAAGTCATAATGTCTTACATGTTGGAATATCATTGCCAGAGCTTACTATGGGTCGCTTAAGTGCAAAAGATTATCGTGCTGTTTCTGCCAATAATCCCAGCATCATCTATCAAGCATCTGAAGTGAGTGATTTGGATCGCGTGATTGCTAATGAATTTGAAAAACAGCTTCCATTTATCGTTACACGCGCAGTTTCATCGGCAGTTCTCAAATCCGTTACCCAATCCGTCTTGAGTGATAATTTTGGTATTTATGGAGCTTTGGCAGGAATGCTTTACTCAATTAGCACAAATTCTGCTGATATTCGTATATCCACAGCTCTACCTAAAAGAACAATGGTGATGCAGATTGCTCACAGGCAAGAAGATGTGATTATTGAATCTGATGGGAAACAACTTTACCATTTGCATTTCTTAAAAGATTGTAATAAAGGGGAAAATGTAGAAAAATCCGACAAAAAAATAAAAGATAAGAAAAATTCTAAATATTTCATTGTTTTATGTCAAAAAAATGATAATATCCTACACCTAAGGATAAAAAATAATAGCTCAAATTACCAAATTCTTAAAGGAGGTATAAGTGAATAAAAAAGTTTTATGTGGGGCAGTATGCAGTGCTTTATTATTAATCGGTTGCAGTAGCTCTCCTAAATATATTGATCCTGCGGATTCTAAAAGCTATACAAGTATGGGGCTTGATTATCATGATGTCGAAAAAGCTGCAAGTGATAGTGTCCAATCTTTGCTTAAAAGTGCTTATGTCAAGAATCTTTCTCGTTTAAGCTCACCCAAAGTCCTGATGATTTCAGATGTGATAAATGACACAATGCAAACCATTGATACTGATCAGCTTACACGCAAAGTAACTCGAGATATGCGCAATAGTGGAAAATTTGTCTTGACTCTTGCAATTGGAGCAAAAACAGACAAAAGTATTAAAAAAGCTCGCAATACCCGAGATGATGATGAATTTGACCAACATACGACAATCGAAAAAGGTACACTCAAAGCTCCAGAATTATCTCTTTCAGGAAAGATTGTGCAGAAAAATACCAAAGTCGGCTCTAAGCAACGCACAGATTATTATTTTTTACTCACTCTTGTGAATCTAAAAGATGGTCTTGTCGTGTGGGACGATGAAGTCAATATCATTAAAGTTGGCTCAAATAAATCAGTCAGCTGGTAATCTCAAATTTTATTTTAAGGAGTTCATAATGAAAAAAATACTTTTAGGAAGTGTAATAACTGCAGCAATAATCGTTGGTTGTGCTAATAAGGACAATGCTTTGGGTGAAGGTGGAAAGAAAATTGATAAAAAAGCACTCCAAGCACTTAGTATTCAAGGTGCTCCAAATTGGGTGCTTAATGCAGGGCAAGGCGATATGAGTGCTGTAGGCGATGCTCCTATCATCAATGGTGATTTGGGTTTTGCACGCACAGAGGCATTAGCTCTAGCGCGTGATGAGCTTGCTCGACAAGTCGGCGTGGAAGTCAATAGTGCGCTTAGTCGTGCAGCAAAAGCAAGCACAAGCTCTTCAATGCAAAATTCGCAAATTGAAACATTAAGTGAGCAAATTACGCAACAATCGACTTCTCAACTACTTAGTGGGACAAAACAAACAGATACTTGGATCACTCAAGATGCAAGCAGAGTTTTCGTGCTTCTCAAATTAAGTCCTGAAAATCAAGCTAAACTTAAAGCAAATGTGAAACAACAAATCAATAAGTCTAAAGTCCCTGCTGATATTAAAACTCAAGCTTTGAAGACTATAGATTCTGAATTCTAAAAATCAATATAGAGAAAGTAAATGAATCATCTTTGTAAAATAGGGCTACTCATTTTTACAATATTTCTATGGGGAGGGTGCTTAGGGAGTTCTTCCCTCACACCGCCTTCTTGGTTTGCTACTACTCCAAAAGATGATTCGCTCTTTGTTGGCTTTGGCAATGCGAAGACATTAGATGCTGCTAAAGCCAATGCTTTGAGTGATATTATCACGCAGATTAATGTAAGTGTCCAATCACAATTTAGTCTTAACACACAGCGTCAGAATAGCAATATTGAATATCACTCAAGCAATGATGTGTGGCTAGATAGCTCTAATATTGAAATCGGTAGTGTCCAATACACTAAAAATGAATTCAAAAATAATCTCTACTATGTCCAAGCACAGATTCCTAAAACTGCGCTTATTAAACAATTTCAAACAAAATTTAACAATCTCTACAATATGCTCAATGCAAGTAAAATTGGTCAATGCCAAGCACTCTCTGCAAAAGAATTTGCCCTACTTTCACAAAATATCGAGAATCTTCAGCTGTATGCCTTGTATTTAGAGACTTTAAATCAATCTACCAAAGATCTCTCAAAATTTGAGAATCTTTTAGCGCAAAATTCACCCTTACCTCAAGCAAAACTACTCATAAATAGCAATGATACAAGTTCTGTGATTAAAGAAATGATTAAAAATGATATGATCAAGGAATATGGACATTTTTATGCTATTGATGCAAATGCAAAAAACACACTCAAAAATGATGTCATAATTAGCACTAATGGCAAAGAAGTAAGAATTGAAGTAACGCTTACTATTTTGGATTGCAAAAACAATCCATCTTTTAGCACAAGAGTTACACACACCCATAGTGCATCAAAACAATACGATGCGTTGCGTTTTGCTTCTCAACGAGTAAGCGTTCAGCTTTATAAACAAATCCAAGAATGGATTGAGCGTTAAGGCATTATTCTATTTAAAGAAATTGCATACAATTTCTCGATCATCAAAATGAATCTTTTCATTCCCAATGATTTGATAATCTTCATCACCTTTACCCAAGATCAATAGCACTTCATTTGATTCAAGATTCTCTAAAGCAGATAAAATCGCCTTTTTGCGATCAGATTCGACAAATACATTTTGCTTGTTATCAATGCCTGAAAGTATTTCACTAATAATATCTTGAGGATTCTCATTGCGTGGATTATCGCTTGTAACATAAATTTTATGTGCAAATTCCCGCGCACACGCTCCCATTCTTGCTCTCTTGCTTCTGTCTCGATCACCCCCTGCTCCAAAAACAACAGCAATCTTCTGACGCTTAAAGCTTTCAAAAATTTGTCTCATTCCATCTTCTGTGTGGGCAAAATCCACAATCACTAAAGGATTCTGATGTATGATTTCCATGCGTCCGCTCACACCCCCAAAATGTTCTAAAGCTTGAGCAATGGTGTTTAAACGCGCAGATGTGAGAATCTTCACTGCTCCCATTGCAGCTAAGATATTGTAAAGATTGTGTTTGCCATATAAATGTGTGTCAATAGTCGTTGTTTCTACTTCTTGCTGATACTTCCAGCTCAAATGGGCATCAATCCCATTTTCCAACGCATAAGCATCTACACTCAAATGCCCTTTATGCTCAATCCCATAAGTAAAGGCATTTGTAGGATTAAAGTCGGCATACGATTCATCAAGATTAATCAGCTTAGTTTCAGAAGTAGCAAAAAATTGATTTTTGATGCGCCGATATTCCTCGATACTTTTATGATAATCCAAATGATCACTCGTGATGTTGCTTAAGATTCTTAACGCAAAGTCAATCCCTGCAATGCGCTCCTGCTCTATGGCGTGAGAGCTCACCTCCATCACAAAAAAATCACAACATTCCATAGCGGCAATTTCAAGATTCTCATACAGCTCTAACACGCTTGGTGTAGTCAATCCTTTGGGTTTAATCCTTTTCTCATTGACAAAAAAACCTCTTGTGCCTAAAAGTCCCACACGATAGTTAAGATCCAACAATAAAGAATAAATGATCGCTGCCGTAGTCGTTTTACCATTTGTGCCAGTGATGCCAATAATTTTCATTGGTTTATCTGAAGGGGCGATACAAAAAATCTCATTTAAATTTCGAGATTCTATAATATTATCGCTTTGAGTGATAAAATGTGCATTGCGTTTTGTTTTCACGAGCAAAATAGAATCTAAAGATTCTACAAGCCTTGTATCATCTGTGATTGCCGAATAGTCTTTGCCCTTATAGTTTATGTTTTTTTGTAGAATCATCAATTACCTTTTGTAGAATTTGTTCGATTTCTTTATCATAAAAAACATTTTTTTTAAGCGATTCAATATAATCCATTGAAATATCTTCATAATTATTATCAACTAGATAATTTAAAAACTCATAAAAATCACTTTTATTGGTAAAGACAATTTTTGTGCTAAATATCAAATCTTCAAAGGCTTCTTTGAAACTTTCTTTGGTTTGTGCAATGCGCTTGAAGTCCTCATACAAAATGCCATTAATTGAATCTGCCTTCAGTGCTTCAATGGTTTTAATCGTATCAAAAATTTTAGTCGTGCTTTTATCAAAGCTTTTAATTGTCTCAAGCATCTGTTTTTGAGCTTGCCTCTTAGAAATCTCTTGTGTAAGTAAAATCTGATAGTATTCGTATAATCCCAAAGCTTGCTCTTCAAAATCAGTCGCCATATCAGCAAGTAAAATACCAATCATAGATTCGGTATTGTCAGAATCTAGAGCAAGATTCTTAGCAAAAAACTCATAGGCTTGCTGATATTTTTTTGCGCTTAAAAGCTCGAAACCTTTTTTGTTGTTTCTATTGAGAATATGACGAGTATTTTGATCAGTCAGTTTAATGATTTCCATAATGATTCTGTCCGTATCCTTCTATAATATTTTGTTTTCTTCTCCATGCAAAATATTGACAATAGCAATGTCTGGGTGTATCTCTTCCTTGAGACGATTTTCAATAGCGTATTTTAATGTATTGCTAGAGCTTGGACAGCCTTTGCAAGCTCCTTCCAATCTGACATAAACTTTTGCATCTCTGATTCCTAAAAGTGTAATATCTCCTCCGTCCAATGTCAATGTAGGACGAATCTTTTCTATCACAAGCTCTACTGGTTTTTTTAGCTCTTCATCAGTAAAAGGAAACATCAATAAACTCCGTGTAAATTTAATACAAATAATTTCTTGAAATAAACTTTTGTAGATTCTAGCGTATTTTTGTAATATTTTAATTGCAAAAATTGACTAAAGATTCTAATTGAGCTAAGTCAAATTTTTGTTTATAAATTACACAGATTGAGATTTAACGCCATAAATTAAAGAAAATACTAAATACTTTATGAAAAATATTTTTAAAATTAAAATATAGTTAGATTTTGGAATTTCTAACATAAATACAAATTCACAAGGGAGTAAGTCAATGAAGAAGATTTTGGGCTTAGTGCTAGGTTGTTTAGCAATATTAGGTTTGACAGGGTGCGGTGATGGAGAAAAAGATGTGTATAAAGTAAAATTCGCTCATGTGGTAAGCATGAATACACCTAAAGGACAAGCTGCAGAATTTTTTGCCAAAAGAGTAGATGAACTTAGCGGTGGCAAAATTAAAGTCGAAGTATTTCCTAGTGCGCAGTTAGTCGATGATGATAAAGTATTCCAAGAGCTTGCTAGAAATAATGTTCAAATGGCAGCCCCTAGTTTTTCAAAATTTACACCTTTTGCAAAAGAATTTAACCTTTGGGATGTTCCTTTTATTTTCCGTGATACAGAGCATTTACATAAAGTAATGGACGGAGAAGCAGGTGAGATTCTAAAAGAATCATTGTCTAAAAAAGGAATTATTGCGCTTGATTATTGGGACGCTGGATTCAAACAATTTAGCACAAATAAAAAGCCTATTGTTTTGCCTGAAGATGCTAAAGGACAAAAAATGAGAATTATGAGTTCTCGTGTTCTTGAAGAGCAAACTAAAGCCATTGGAGCAATTCCTCAAGTCTTGCCCTTTGGAGAAGTTTATTCTGCACTTTCTACAGGTGTCGTAGATGCAGCTGAAAATCCTCTCTCTAATCTTTATAATTCAAAGTTTTATGAAGTGCAAAATTCAATCACAATTTCTAACCATGGTTATTTAGGTTATTTAGTCGTTGTTAGCGAAGGATTCTGGAAAGGCTTACCTGACGACCTTAAAGATATTTTTAAACAAGCTTTACACGAAGCAACACTTTTTGAAAGAGAAGAAAGTGCTAAAGAAGAGCAAATTTTACTAGAAAAACTTCAAAAAGATGATGCAACCAAAACACAAGTAATCTTCCTTAATGACGAGCAAAAAGCACGATGGCAAGAAGAAATGAAAGCTATTTATCCTAAATTTTACGATATTGTAGGAAAAGAAATCATTGATAAAATTATTGAAACAAAATAATACGATTGTTATCAGGAGAATTTATGCTCAGTTGGATAGCTAAACCTTTTGTTTGGGCTCACCATAGCCCAACGATCAATAAAATCTTTTCTATCTTAGATTCTATTATTGCCTCCATTAATAAAAATATCGCAGTAACAGGATTATGTATAGGTGTTATCATTACGGCTATTAATGTTATTTTTCGCTACATGGCAGGGCTATTTCCAGATATTTTTACGATTTCATTGACATGGGCAGAAGAAATTGCACGTTATTGTTTTTTGTGGTCTGCTTTTTTTGGAGCAGCTTATGGTTTTCGCAAGGGAGTGCATATTGCTGTTACAATGCTAATTGAAAAATTCCCCCCAAAAATTGCTAAAACATGTGTTATATTAACACATATCCTCAATTCTGTATTTTTAGGATTTATGGCATACGCAGGAGCAATGGTATGTTATGATAACTTTTTGCTTGGCTATATGAGCGAAGCTCTTCACAATGTCCCTTTATGGATTTTTTTGTTGTGCTTACCTTTAGCATTTATTGGGGCTACTTATCGCTCAATTGAAAAAATTTATGAAGTGTCTTGGACACCTGCAGACAAAGTGATAAAAAATGCAGAAGCAGAGATGATTCACGATTCTGTGATTAAAGATTAGGAGTATCAATGAGCGTTGCTTATTTATTGCTTGTTTTATTTGGATTGTTATTGCTTGGTGTGCCTGTGTCAATAGCCTTAGGTGTGAGTGCTATAAGTGCAATGCTCATTTTTACTTCTTATAATGTTGTAGGTGCTGCTGAAATTATGCTTAACGGATTAAAACCCGCTCTGATGGCTATTCCAATGTTTATTTTGGCAGGCTCTTTAATGAGTAAAGGGAGTTCAGCACAACGCATTGTGGATTTTGCTAAATCACTTGTAGGACATTTGCCCGGTGGCTTGCCCATGAGTGCGATTTTGGCTTGTATTATTTTTGCAGCTGTGAGTGGAAGCTCTCCAGCAACGGTGGTTGCTGTCGGATCTGTAATGTTTATCGCAATCAAAAATGCAGGCTATCCCAAAAGTTACGCTGTTGGAGCAATCACATCGGCTGGAAGTCTAGGTATTTTAATACCCCCATCAGTTGTTATGATTGTATATGGAGTAACCGCAGAAGTTTCAATTGAAAAACTCTTTATGGCAGGCATTGTTCCGGGCTTAATGATTGGCTCTATGATGATGCTTTATGCGTATATAGGTGCAAAAAGGTTGAATTTTAAGGCTACCTCTCCAGAACCCTTGCACATTCGTTTTAAAAAATTTCGTGAAGCATTTTGGGCATTATTAATTATCTTTGTTATTATTGGAGGAATTTACGGCGGTATATTCACTGCTACTGAAGCTGCTGGGATTAGTGCTGTCTATGCTTTTATTGTTTCTGTATTTGTGTATAAAGATATTAAGTTTAAAGACCTCTACGGAGTATTCTTAGATGCAGCAATTACGACTGCAATGATATTCTTTATTATTGGATTTGCTGTTATCTTTGCACACTTCCTTACAAGTGAGCGCATACCTCATTTGATCGCAGAATTTCTCGTTGCACAACAAATGAGTTGGTGGATGTTTTTGATTCTTGTAAATATTGTCCTTTTTATGATGGGGCAATTTATGGAACCAAGCTCTGTCATTATGATCATGACTCCTTTGCTTTTACCAATTGCGTTAGCTTTAGGAATTGACCCTATTCACTTTGGCATAGTTATGGTTGTCAATATGGAGCTAGGAATGCTTACCCCTCCTGTTGGGCTTAATCTTTTTGTTGCAAGTTCTTTGACAGGATTAAGCCTTAAAGACGTAACAACCTCAGTTCTTCCATGGCTTGCTGTAATGCTTTTGGGCTTATTGCTGATTACCTATGTTCCAGAGATTTCTCTTTGGCTACCCAATCAACTAAAATAAAATATAGTGATATATTTTGGAGGATAAATTATGGATATTAAAAATATTAATCAAATTGAAGAAGCTACAAAATTTAATCAAAAGGATATAACAAAACTTTTTATTGTTTTGATTTTCTTTGTTGCCATTTCTTTATTAGCCATTTTCACACATATAGGCTATAGCAATATGCTTCTTTTAGTCTTTGCTACTATTGTCGGTGGATATATGGCGATGAACATTGGCGCAAATGATGTGGCAAACAATGTTGGACCTGCTGTGGGTTCTCGTGCAATCACATTAGTAGGGGCAATCATCATTGCTGCTATTTGTGAAGCCGGAGGAGCAATGATTGCAGGTGGAGAAGTTGTGAATACAATCAAATCAGGCATTATTTCTCCTCATAACATCAGCGAAGCAAAAATCTTTGTAGCCCTTATGTTAGCTGCACTCACTTCAGGGGCAGTTTGGCTACATTTAGCAACCGCTATTGGAGCACCTGTATCAACAACACATTCACTTGTAGGGGGTATTATTGGTGCAGGAATTGTCGCAGGAGGTTGGGGAGTAGTAAATTGGTTAGAATTAGCTCGCATTGCTTCAAGCTGGATTATTTCGCCCGTTCTTGGTGGCATTATTGCAGTAATTTTTTTGCTCATTATTAAAAAAAGCATTACCTACAAAGAGAATAAACGCGAAGCTGCAAAACGAGTCGTGCCTATATTAATTTTTATAATGACTTGGGCTTTTACACTCTATCTTATTTTAAAAGGTTTAACAAAAATTCTACCCTCAATTCATTTAGGTGTATCCGTTATTGTGAGTTTAGTCGTTGCTATCATTGTTTATTTTATCGTTCGTCCTATTGTTGCTAAAAAAGCAGATGTTTTATTAAACACAAAAGAAGATATTAATTCTCTTTTCACTATCCCACTTATCTTTTCTGCCGCACTTTTAAGCTTCGCACATGGTGCAAATGATGTAGCAAACGCAATAGGACCATTAGCTGCTATCAACGAGACGCTTAAAAATATCACCGAAAGTGTTGCTGTAACCAAATCAAGTGTGCCACTTTGGATTATGTTTATAGGAGGGTTAGGAATTGCTTTAGGTTTAGCACTTTATGGACCAAGATTGATTAAAACCGTGGGTAATGAAATTACCGATTTGGATAAAATGAGGGCTTTTTGTATTGCTATGAGTGCTGCTCTAACGGTTTTGTTAGCTTCTCAGCTTGGTTTGCCTGTCAGCTCAACACATATCACAATTGGGGCAATTTTTGGGGTTGGATTTTTGCGCGAATATCTCAAAAAGCGTTATTATGAAATGCAGCAAACTATTATCGAAGCTCATAAAGGTAGAGATGCACAAGAAGTTGAAGCCTTTTTGGATAAATTTAATAAGGCTAGCATCAAGAGAAAAGGTATTCTTCTCGAAGAAATTAAAGTCAAAAACCAAAACAGATTCAAGAATCTTCCCAACTTTGATAAAAAAGAGCGTAAAGCTCTCAAAAAGGCTTACAAACAAGAATTGGTCAAACGCAGTGCAATCAATAAAATCATTGCATCTTGGCTCATTACTGTGCCTGCTTCAGCACTTCTTGGGGCATTTACTTATTTTATCATTATCAAAAGTGGTTTTGATCTTTAGTGTTTTAAAAGATTTGATTGATTACAATACTCGGGAATTTATTTTTAAGGAGTATTTTTGGACCCGTATTCGTCGGTTTTGATGTTTATTCTAGCATTAGCATTAGTTTTTGTTAATGCTTTTTTTGTAGTTTCTGAATTCGCAATTGTAAAAGTGCGAAAAACGAAACTTGAGGAGCTTTCAAAAAATGGTGTAAAGAATGCTAATCTTGCCTTAAAAATTAGTAATGCTCTTGATACCTACCTTAGTGCTACTCAACTAGGTATCACTTTAGCCTCATTAGCATTAGGTTGGATTAGCGAAAATGCTGTTGTTCAGCTTATAGAGTATCCTTTCTTGCATTTATTTGGGCAATATCCTCTTCTCATTCATACAATTGCTTCTATTATTGCATTTATTTTTATTACTCTACTTCATGTAGTTCTTGGAGAACTTGTGCCAAAATCAATCGCCATTACGAAAGCTGAAAAGGTTGTGCTTCTCATAGCGAAACCACTTTATGCTTTCAGAATCATCTTTTCTCCGCTTATTAAACTTTTCGATTCACTTGCTGCTTTCTTTTTACATCTTATCCATATTGAACCAGCCAAAGAAAGCGATTTGGCTCATTCTGAAGAAGAACTCAAAATTATTGTGGGAGAAAGTCTAAGAGGAGGCTATATTGACTCTATTGAAGGTGAGATTATTAAAAATGCTGTAGATTTTTCTGATACTCTCGCCAAAGAAATTATGACTCCCCGCAAAGATATGATTTGTCTTGATGCACAGAATCAATATGAAGAGAATATCAAAATTATTTTAGAAACAAATCATACACGCTATCCTTATTATCAAGATTCTAAAGATAATATATTGGGAATGATACATATTAGAGACCTGTTTAAGAATACGATTAACGGTGGTGAGAAAAATCTCTCCAAACTTGTAAGGAATATGATTATCGTGCCAGAAACTGCACATATTTCACAGATTCTTGATAGTATGAATCGCCAACAAATCCATACTGCGCTCGTTGTTGATGAATATGGTGGCACTTCAGGGCTTTTAACGATGGAAGATATTATTGAAGAAATTATGGGGGATATATCTGATGAACATGACTTAAAGATTGAAGACATCAGACAGATTGATAAGGATACTTATGAGATTAACGGGAAACTTGGATTGGAAAATATTGAAGAAATGTTTAATATCACCTTTAGCAACACAAACGATCATGTTACCATCGGTGGATATGTGTTTGGCTTACTCGGACGTTTGCCTGTAGTCAAAGACAGAATCTCTGATGAAAATTGCGAGTTTGAAGTGCTTGAGATGGACGGAGCGAGAATCCAAAAACTTCGCATTATCACTCATCAAAATAAGAATTGATGTTACTCCAAACTAAAAAAGAAAAGAATTTATTAGGTGATTGCTCACGAATTTTAGAGAATCTTACCCGATTCTCATAGACTTTTCTCTCACCATACGCACAAGCTCTATGGCATTTTCACGAGGTAAATTAGGAATCATACCATGTCCAAGATTAAAAATAAACCCTGCTTGTTTGCCCATAACAGCAAAAATTTCATCGATACCTTGCTCCATTAATTCACGATTATATAATCTTGCAGGTTCAAGATTCCCTTGTAAAACATATTTTTGCCCAAGTATTTTTTTGGCAAGATCTATCGGAGTGCTCCAATCTACTCCAAATACATCAAATGTGCCATCAATACGATCTAAGTATCCTGCAATACCTTTAGGAAAAACAATGATAGGAATTGAAGGATATTTTTGCTTGATTTCGTGAGCGATGTCCTTAATATATTTCCAGCTGTATTCAAAATAAGCCGAACGCTCCAATGCTGAAGCCCACGAATCAAATATCATCACTGCATTTGCACCTGCACGAATCTGCTCCTCCAAATATCCTTTTAACTCATGGGTAATGCGTGCTAATAAAGTATGTAAAACATCAGATTCTTGATAAAGCATTTGTTTGCTTTTAATATATGTTTTACTCCCCTCTCCTTCAATCATATAAGTTGCCAATGTCCAAGGTGATCCACAAAAACCAATCAATGCCTTATCGGGAGCAAGTTTTGAGCGAACAGAACTTAAAGTATCATACACATAGTCTAATTTTTTATAAGCATTTTTTTGTAGATTCTGAATATCTGATTGATACTGTATAGTTTGAGTAAATTTTGGTCCCTCACCTGCAACGAACTCTAAAGGTAATCCCATTTCCAATGGTATGACCAAAATATCACTAAATAAAATCGCCGCATCAACATCAAGAATCTCTATGGGTTGAAGTGTTACTTCTGTGGCTAGTGCGACATTCTTACATAAATCCAAGAAGCTCCCCGCTTTTGCTCTTGTCGCTTTGTATTCACTCAAATACCTTCCCGCTTGCCGCATAAGCCAAATAGGCGTATAAGGCGTATTTTTTTTGAAACACGCATCAACAAATATCATTCAGACTCCTGAAATTCAATCCATTTTTGAGCAATCCTCACTGCATTAGTAGCTGCTCCTACACGAATCTGATCAGCCACGCACCATAAATGCAAAATATGTTTATCAAAATGATCTTCACGGATTCTGCCTACATAAGTTTGATCCGTATCTGCCGCAAGCATAGGCATCGGGTAGATTTTAGAATGTGGCTCATCGGCAAGCACAACATTAGGAGATTCAGACAGAATCTTTTGAGCATCTTTTGCACTTACAATATTCTTAAAAGTAATCGTTAATGCTTCACTATGACTTCTAAGCACAGGCACTCTGACGCAAGTCGCACTCACAGCAAAATTTGAGTGCATAATCTTGTTTGTTTCATAGATCATTTTCATTTCTTCTTTTGTATAATCATTAGGCATAAAAACATCAATATGAGGAATGACATTCAGTGCAATTCGATGAGGGAAAGCGACGGCTTCCGCTTCCTCGAGCTTAAACGCAAAAAATGCCTGCATTTGCATTACAAGCTCTTCCATACCCTTTTTACCCGCACCGCTCACTGCTTGATAAGTGCTTACATCTACTCTTTGTATCTCAAACATCTTATGTAAAGGTGAAAGAACATGCACCATTTGTATAGTTGAACAATTAGGGTTAGCAATAATACCTTTTTTATGCCATTGTTTAATATCATCAGGATTGACTTCAGGGACGACAAGTGGTATATCTTCTTCCATACGGAAATGGCTTGTATTGTCAATCACAACTGCACCTGCTTTTACAGCACTTGGAGCATATCTCGCACTCACAGAAGAACCCGCAGAGAAAAATGCAATCTCTATATTTTCTTTTTGGAAAATATCATCAGTCGTTTCAAGAATCTGATAAGTTTGCCCTTGAAATTCAATTTCCTTACCAGCACTTCTTGAACTCGCAAGAGGCACGATTTTCGCCACAGGGAATTTTTGTTCTTCTAAAATCTTAAAGATTTCTTCTCCCACAGCCCCGCTTGCACCCACAACACCAATCACATATTTTTTTTTCAAATCCCAACTCCTTTTTGTTCTTGAAAACTCCATAAATTTCTTAGTTTAACATATTTTATTCAATTAAATATCAATAAAATGCGCATTTTATCAAATTAGATTCTACAAAACTCTCCTTAAAAATATTGAGAATCCGATACAAATCAAACTCTATAGATTCAATTACTTACTAATTTAAGAAAATTCAAATAAAGGTTTAGATACAATCGTTTCCTTTAAACAATAAAACAAAACAAGCACGATCGCGTAGCTCAGTTGGTAGAGCACTACCTTGACATGGTAGTGGTCGCTGGTTCAAGTCCAGTCGTGATCACCATCAATATTAAATCTCTTAAATTCAACCAAATCCAACATTAAGATTAAATATTTTCAGAATCTTAAAGATTACCTAATTTGACAATCAAGGTATGGAAGTTTTAATATGATTCTTTATTGTGCAGATTTGAAGTTTTTTGTGCTATCATCTGCCATAATATCCATACCACACTAATATCAATCATCACATCAGCAAGATTAAAAATCGCAAAATCAAACCAATAATGCCAATACACATAATCAACCACACCTTCATGTATAAAACGATCAAGAATATTAGAAAATCCCGCACCAATCAAAATACCTAAAGGCATATAATGCTTAATAAAAAAATCGCTGCACATTGCGCCGATAAGTAAAGCAAATAAAAAAATGATTTGAATATATTTAAGATAATGTTCAAGAAAACTAAACATTGAAAAAGCTACACCTTTATTATACACTAAAGCATAGCCACCGATAGTGAGTGCTTCGCTATCCCACATAAAACCTCGAAGCATAATCACCTTAACATATTGATCCAATACCAAAGCAGTCAAACACAAAATCACAAAAACAATCCCATGTTTGATGCTTAGATTCTGACAATGCTCAAGGCAGTGTTTGAAAAACTCTTTTATTTTTAGCATCAAATCTCTTTAATTACGATCATTATTTAAATGCTTTTGGAAAAAATCGACAAGCATTTTGACTTGTGAATCAACACTTTGGGCATCTTTACCCTCTACTAAGATTCTAAGTTTATTTTCAGTGCCAGAATAACGCACTAAATGCCGATTACCAGATTGTGAGATAGTATTAAGCATTTCTTTTAATCCTGTAATTTTTTCCAAAGGTTTTTTATGTGCTACATTCAAATTAAACATTTGGCTAGGATAAAGCTCAAAGGGATTAAGGGCATCTTTGCTGCTTTTATTGCTTGTAAGCAGCAAAGACAACACTTGTAAGGCACTTACTAAACCATCGCCGGTTTTTGCATAATCGCTAAAAATAATATGCCCACTACTTTCTCCTCCAAAATTTAAATCATATTTTTGCATTTCTTCCCACACATACTTATCTCCAACATTACAACGATGAAGCTTGATATGATGAGATTTTAAAAATTCTTCCAAAGCGAGATTGCTCATAAGTGTCGCAACAATCGCATCATTCTTCAAATCGCCAATTTGCTTTTGATACACAGCCAAAGCACCAATCAACTTATCGCCATTAACAATATTTCCCTCATTATCTACGACAACAATTCTGTCTGCATCACCATCAAGAGCAAAACCGACATCGGCACGATAGGTTTTGACCTCATTTGCTAAAATATCAGGGTGCATTGCACCACATTGTTCATTGATATTGAATCCATTAGGTTTGTTGTTAATCACAATCACATCTGCACCCAGCTCCTTTAAAACGGTGGGTGCAACACGATAAGCCGCACCATTTGCACAATCACACACGATTCTCATACCCTTTAATGTAAGATGCTTGGGGAAAGAATTTTTAATATGCACGATATATCGCCCCACAACATCATCAATACGCTTTGAAGAACCAATTTCATATCCTTTTTTTAAATCATGTGTGAGAATCCCTTCATTATGATAGTATGATTCGATGCTTTCTTCTTCTTGTTGATCAAGCTTATATCCAGAGTGATTAAAAAACTTTATCCCATTATCGTCAAAAGGATTATGGCTTGCACTGATCATTATGCCCGCATCACACCGCATATCTTCTGTCAAAAATGCCACAGCAGGGGTAGGCATAGGACCAATTTGTATCACATCATAACCTACTGACACAAGGCTTGCAACAAGAGCATTTTCAATCATATAACCGCTACGGCGTGTATCTTTACCGACAAGAATCTTATTACTCAAAGAATGTGTGCGAAAATGTATTCCTGCACTCGTGCCTAGCCTGATTACACTTGAAGGTGTGATTACTTCACCTGCCCTACCCCTTACACCATCAGTGCCAAAAATCTTTGCCCTTGTTTCTTTAGACTTCATATATTTTCTCCTCAAATACTTTTAAACTGCATTTAATCAAACTTTTGGCACAATTTTGCCTTAAATTTTTTTATAAAAGGATTAATGGAGCTATGGCAAATCATAAATCTGCAGAAAAACGCATTCGACAAACCAAAAAACGCACTGAACGAAATCGCTACTACAAAACGCGTATTAAAAATATTATACGTGATGTTCGTGAAGCGGTAGCTAATCAAGATGTTCCTAAGGCTCAAGAAGCACTCAAAGTTGCTAATAAAGAATTGCATAAATATGTCAGCAAAGGTATTTTGAAAAAGAACACTGCTGCACGCAAAGTTTCTCGATTGAATGCAAGTGTGAAAAAAATCGCTAAACCTGCTTAATTTTAATGCTCATTAATAAACTCAAGCCCATAGTTGCTCGATACGATGAGATTTCTGATATTCTCTCTTCGCATTCGATTCTCTCTGACATCAAGCAAATTACAGCGTTGAGCAAAGAGCAAAGCGACATTGAAGATATTGTTCAAAGCGCAAAAAAATATTTTCAAGTTCTTGATTCTATTGCACAAAACAAATCTTTGCTTGAAGACAAAGAGCTTGGAGAACTTGCCAAAGAAGAGCTTAAAGATTTAGAATCTCAAAAAGCTACCATAGAAGAAGAAATCAAAATTTTACTCATTCCTAAAGACCCAAATGATAGTAAAAATATTTATTTGGAGATTCGAGCGGGCACAGGTGGTGATGAAGCGGGAATCTTTGTGGGTGATTTGTTTAAAGCATATTGTCGCTATGCGGATTTGCAAAAATGGAAAGTAGAGATTATGAGCTCAAGTGAAAACAATGTAGGTGGCTATAAGGAAGTAATAGCTCTAATTAAAGGAAATGGAGCATATTCCAAACTCAAATACGAGGGTGGCACTCATCGTGTTCAGAGAGTCCCCGAAACAGAATCTCAAGGACGCATTCATACTTCAGCTATCACCGTGGCAATTATGCCCGAGGTTGATGATGTGCAAATTGACATTAACCCTAGTGATTTAAAAATTGATGTTTTTCGTAGTAGCGGACACGGAGGACAAAGTGTGAATACGACAGATTCTGCTGTGAGAATCACACATATTCCTACAGGCATCAGTGTATCTATGCAAGATGAAAAATCCCAGCACAAAAATAAAGACAAAGCAATGAAGATTCTCAAAGCCCGACTTTACGAAGCAGAGCTTGAAGCACAAAATGCACAAAACAAGCAAGCGCGTAAAAATCAAGTGGGCAGTGGAGATAGGAGTGAAAGAATCCGCACTTATAATTACCCTCAAAACCGCTTAACTGATCATCGTATAGGCTTAACACTTTATAGTCTTGAAGAGATTATGCTTGGAGGCTTGCTTGATGAGATTATTAATCCCTTGATTGCCCATGCACAAAGTCAAGCTATGGGAGGCTTAGAAGAATGAGTCAAAAACCAATCAAGAAAATTCATTTTTGTGATGGCGCAGTCAAAGGGAAGATTCTTAAAATCTTACAAGAACATTATGAGATTATCCTTACAGACAAAGACCCTGATTATATATTTTACTCTGTAATGGGAGAAGAGCATATTAACTACGATGGGATTAGAATCTTCAGTTGCGGTGAAAATGTCCGAGCTGATTTTAATTTCTGTGATTATGCCCTCGGCTATGATTATATGCACTTTGAAGATCGATACCTGCGTTACCCACTCTATCTCCATTATCAAAATGACACGCAAAAGGCGGCAAATAAGCATCTGCATATCTCACCACAAACACTAAAAGATAAAACGCGTTTTTGCACTTTTGTCGTAAGCAATGGCAAAGCAGACGAACAACGCACACACTTTTTTGATATGTTGGAGCAATATAGCCACATAGACAGCGGCGGGCGATACAAAAATAATATTGGCAAATGTGTCGATGATAAAGATGTCTTCCTTAAAGAGGGTAAATTCAACATTGCTTTTGAAAACTCAAGCACCAATGGCTACACAACCGAGAAATTAATCCAAGCGTTTGCCGCTCAAACCATACCGATTTATTGGGGCGATGAAAGAGTAACTATGCCTTTAGATTCTAACGGGGGGGGGGGTAAATCCAAAAGCTTTTGTTAATTGCCATTGCTACAAGAGTTTAGAAGAGGTTATAGCAGTTGTAAAATATCTTAATGAAAATGACAAAGCCTATTTGGAAATGCTCTCTCAACCGAGTTTCTTAGATGATAATCATGAAGAAATTTTTGATAAAAAGCTTGAATCATTTTTACTCTTTATTTTTAATCAACCCTTAGATAAAGCTTATCGCAGAGGATTTGGACAATGGCGATGCAATCTCGAAAAACGTTATAAAAAATATCAAAAAGTGCGGAGATTGGCAAATACATTTGCAAATGGTTTTAAAAAACCTATACGCACCTTAAAACATCTCTTCAAAAGATACTAAGCAAGCTTTAGATATATAGATTCTAACGCCAATCAGAATCTTTACCTTATTCGCATCTATACACTATAGCATTGTGCGCATTTGCTCTTCATCAAGCAAACAAATCCCTAGAGCCTTTGCCTTATCAAGCTTACTCCCAGCATTTTCCCCATATATGACAAAATCCGTATTTTTACTCACACTTGAAGTCATTTTCGCTCCCTTTTTTTCCAGAATCTTAGCAATTTCATCACGAGGCTGACTTAAAGTGCCTGTAAGGACGATTGTTTTTTGATAAAAAGGACTATTTGCATCAATCTCTACTACTTCAACTTTAGGATTAAGAATCTCTAACATCTTCTCAATAAGAGATTTATTGGTGCGATTAAACTCAACAAGAGAATTTGCGATTTCCTCCCCAAAGCCATTAAGCGCGAGAATCTCATCATGCGTAAGATGAAAAATATCTAAACCATACACACTTGTTAATTTTTTACTCATTCCCTCACCGATATGTTCAATACCAAGTGCATTGACCAACCGCCATAATTCTATACCCTTAGTATTTTCAATCGCGTTTAAAAGATTTTTCGCACGTTTTTCTTTCCAGCCCTCTAACGCAATCAAATCTTCATAAGTAAGCGAATAAAGATCAAGAATATTATGAATCAAATGATTTTCAAAAAGTTGTATCACATTTTTTTCGCCCAAACCATCAATATTTAAGGCTTTTTTTGAGACAAAATGAATGATAGATTCTAAAACTCTTGCTTTACAACGAAGATTCTGACATTTGATAAAAATCTCTTCCACAAGCAATTCTCCACCGCATACAGGACAAACATCGGGCTTTTGAATAGGTATCTCACTCCCATCACGCAAGGCAATAAGCGGCTTAATAATCTTTGGTATCACATCGCCACTGCGGATAATAATCACTCTATCGCCAATGCGTATGTCTTTGCGCTCAATTTCACTGAAATTATGTAAAGTCGCACGCGCAATCATTGCACCCTCAATCTCCACAGGCTCTAATTCTGCTACAGGGGTGATAATCCCGCTTCTCCCTACTTGAAGTGTAACAGAGAGAATCTTAGAGCTTTTTTCTATCGCAGGAAATTTATACGCACAAGCAAATCGAGGAGATTTGATCGTCCAGCCCAAATGTTGCTGCATTCTAAAATCATCAAGCATTATGACCATACCATCAAGCATTATGGGATATTCATTGCGCATTTTGAGCAAGTGATGATAGATTTGCTCAATCTCATCAATATTCTTACAATGCGACAAAAACGGAATACGAATAAATCCAAACTCATAAATCTGCTCCATAGCTTCGTAAAAACCTTGATTGTGATTACTGATTTGTGAGATTCCCGCTCCTATTCCCCAAGGCATAAAACGCAATTTGCGTTTTGCGGTGATCTTTGAATCTAGCTGCCTTAAGCTTCCTGCTGCAGCATTTCGAGGATTTGCAAAAAGACTTTCATTGCGAGAGAGACGCTCTTGATTGATTAACTCAAAATCTTCTTTGGTAATGACAACTTCTCCGCGTATCTCAATTTCATTTTTATAAGGAATCTGCAAAGGAATACTTTGAATCGTTTTGGCATTTTGCGTAACAAGCTCACCAATAATACCATCACCTCTTGTAGTCGCAGCCACAAGCATACCCCCTTGATAAAGGAGATTGAGACTTGCCCCATCAAACTTAGGAGAGCAAGTAAAACTCGCTTGAGGATAATTCTTATAGATTCTCTTGATCCATTCTTCAGCCTCTTTGGTAGAAAACACATCATCAAGACTCCACATACGCTCAAGATGCTGTTTCTTACTAAAAGATTCTAAAGGCGTGTCGCCTACGCGTTGAGTAGGAGAGCTTGGATCTATCAGATTAGGATTGCGTTGCTCAAACGCAAGAATCTGATGATAAAGCAGATCATATTCCTCATCGGTAGCCATAGGCTCATTAAGAACATAGTAATGATAAGCCATCTTTTTCAGTATGGCAAGTTGCTCTTGATATTGCTGAATATCCATAGTATATGTGATTTTAACCTTATTTTTTAATTTTAAACTCTAAATTATGTATTTTTACGCTAGAATTATAACATTTTATTGCGTATAATTTCTAGTTTTTGGAGGCGAGCTTTGGCGCAAAAACAATCACATATAGATCAAACGACTTCATTACATCTCAACAACGAGGTGCAGTTTTTATGTTTTACTTTAGAAGAAGAAATCGATGGTAAAAATCAGCTTTACGCAATGAATGTATTTAAGATACGCGAGCTTATTTATTATAATAACGAGCTTACCGAGACAGCGGGGGACAATAGTGGAATCTTACTAGGATACTTAACCGTGCGTGATGAAACTATACCGCTAGTCGATATGAGAAGATGGTTATATTTCAGTAAGCAGAATCCAGATCGTGATTTACGAGAATTTTCTCTCAACACTCCTAAGAGCCTTATAGCAATTTGTGATTTTTCTAACTGCACCGTGGGATTAAAAATACTTGGTGTAAAACATATTATTCACAAAAGCTGGAAAGACATTAATGTAGAAAATGATTTTAGCTCTGAAGGAGATATAAAAATCACCGGCACGACCAAATACAGTGATGGTTCGATTGTGCAAATTATGGATGTAGAGCGAATGCTTGTTGATGCGTTTCCTTCGGGCAATGCTTCTAATGATCTAGAAATCAATGATTTGCAAAAAATCGAAAGTGATAAAATTATTCTTCTCGCTGAAGATTCTAAAACTGCAGCCAAATCTTTGCAAAAAATCATTGAAAAACTTGATTTAAAATACTTTAGCTTCCCCAATGGCAAGGCATTACTTGATTATCTCCATAATCCGGGCATAGCAGCCAATATCGGAGCAATTATTACTGATTTGGAAATGCCTCTTATTTCGGGGTTTGAAGTGTTAAAGCAAATCAAAGAAACGCCAGCGACTTGTCATATCCCTGTAATCATCAATTCGTCAATGAGCTCTGATAGCAATTATCAAATGGCAGAGCGTCTCAAAGCTGATGGTTTTATTACCAAATCAAACCCTGTAGAAATTGAACAATCTCTCCGACAAATTCTTGAGAATGTAAAATTTAACAATTAATCCAAAAAGGTCAAATATCAATGTATAGAACTCATTTATGTGCAGAATTAAACGAATCAAATATTGGAGAAGAAGTCAGAATCTGTGGTTGGTGCAATACCTATCGTGATCATGGAGGAGTGCTTTTTATCGATTTACGCGATAAGAGTGGTTTATTGCAGCTTGTATGTGATCCTACAAGTGCTGCTTACAATATCGCATCAAGCGTGCGTGATGAATATGTCCTCATTGCTTCGGGAAAAGTTCGAGCTCGTGGTGAAGGTTTGGAAAATCCAAAACTCAAAACAGGCAAAATTGAAGTATTACTTGACACATTGATCATTGAAAACAAATCACCTACTCCGCCTATTGCTATCGGTGATGAGAATGTCAATGAAGAATTAAGACTAAAATACCGCTATTTAGATTTACGCTCTCCTAAGTCTTATGAGACCTTCAAAATGCGTTCTGATGCTGCTATTGCCGCACGCAACAGCCTTCAAAAAATGGGATTTTTAGAAGTAGAAACGCCTATTTTGACTAAAGAGACACCAGAAGGAGCGCGGGATTATCTTGTGCCTTCACGGGTGCATCGTGGAGAATTTTATGCGTTACCGCAAAGTCCGCAATTATTCAAACAGCTTTTGATGATTAGCGGATTTGATCGATATTTTCAAATCGCAAAATGTTTCCGTGATGAAGATTTACGCGCAGACAGACAACCTGAATTTACACAAATTGATATTGAAATGAGCTTTTGTGAGCAAGAAGACATCATTAAAATCGCAGAAAACCTACTCTATGACATTTTCAAAGCTTGTGGTGAAGAAATCTCTATCCCTTTTCCTCGTATGCCTTATAGTGAAGCAATGGAATCTTATGGGAGCGATAAGCCGGATTTGCGTATAGATATGCCTTTAGTGGAAGTTGGAGATTTATTTTTAGAATCAACCAATGAAATTTTCAAAAATATTGCTCAAGATTCTAAGAAAAATCGTATCAAAGCTTTAAAAATCACAAATGGTGATCATTTTTTCTCGCGCAAGACACTCGGCGAAGCAGAAGATTTTGTGCGAAAATTTGGCGCAAAAGGATTGGCATATATCCAAATCAAACCCGATGAAATCAAAGGACCTTTAGTCAAATTCATCTCTCACGAATCTATGCAAACACTCATTAAGCGCGTCAATGCAAATGTGGGTGATATTGTATTTTTTGGAGCAGGAGCAAAGAAAGTCGTTTGGGATTATATGGGACGATTGCGTCTTAAAGTCGCTGATGATATGGGATTGATTGATGAAAATATGAAAAAATTTCTATGGGTAGTTGATTTTCCAATGTTTGAAAGAGATGAAGGTAAAGTCAAAGCCTTGCATCACCCTTTTACAATGCCTAAAAATCTCGATGTAGAAGATGTCGAAGATATAGAATCTATCGCCTATGATGTCGTGCTTAATGGCATTGAGCTTGGTGGAGGAAGTATCAGAATCCATAAAGATTCTATCCAACAAAAAGTTTTTGCTTTGCTAGGTATTGATGAAAAAGAAGCAAACAATAAATTTGGCTTCTTACTTGAAGCACTCAAATTTGGTGCACCTCCACATGGAGGGATTGCTATTGGCTTTGATCGTCTTATTATGCTTTTGGGTAAATGCAAAAGTATCCGTGATGTGATAGCATTTCCTAAGACACAAAAAGCCACTTGTCCTTTGACTAACGCTCCAAGCGCAGTAAGTGAAGAACAACTCCGAGAATTGCATATTCGTTTGCGTCAGAATCCTACCCAACAATAAGCGTATCTTATGGGTTATTTATCGCGTATGAAAAGCATTCGCTTTATCGCGAAGACTTCAACTCTTGTCATTCCTTATAGACCTTTACGCAAAAGACTTCAGGGGCGTATCTACAACGCATTATGCACATTGTATAACCAAACTTTTACTCGATGCCATCGGAGTAAGTATCCCTCATCACATTTTTTATACACAGACCTTGCGTTAAGCGTTGGTGAGACTTGCCGATGCGCTCATTACCTACAAAATTTTAGTTTGCGAAAATTTTCCTCTCCGATTGATTGGATGATGAGCTACACGCTCAAAGATATTACAGAAATGTTTGAAAACAACTTCTCCACCTTTTTTACAGAAATCACTGAAGAGCCTTCAAGTGAATGGGGGGGGGGCATAAACATCGCCTAGTAAAAGACAAACGCAATGGTATGATGAGTATTCATCACTTCCCAGCCGATCAATCCTTACTAGAATATCAACCTATCTTTCGGGCAAAAATGACAAAACGTTTTAAAAAACTTAAAGATTCTATCAAATCTTCTCACAATATTTTATTCCTTTCCGCACGCACAGAAAGCCTTGAAGATTGTGAGCATTTTTTAAAATCAATGTATCAATACCACCCTGCAAATTACACCTTACTCAATATCCGACACACTCCACAAAGCACACAAACACAAAGAAAAGTCATATCATTCACTCAAGAATTAACACTTATTGAATATCTTTTTGATGACAGTGCAGAAGGACAATGGTATTGGCTAGGCAATTCTCAAGAATGGAATTCTATTATGCCACTCATTGTTCTACGCGCTTAAGGATTTCTTATCCAGATTCTCAATAATTGATTTAAGAATCTTGAAATGCCATTTTTTCGGCATGTGCCAAAAGTTCTCTCGCACCTTTAGCGACAAATTCTTGAGCGAGACATTCTCCAAGAGATTTAGCTTTAGCAATATCTCCAATCCCCATAAGCATAGCTTTAGAATCTTGAATGACCTCACTTCCATCGGGTAACCCCACAATTGCTTGCATCACAAGATTCTCACCATCATATTTAGCATTCACACCTATAGGCACTTGACAACCCCCCTCAAGAAAACGCACAAATGCTCTCTCTGCACTCACACAAAGCGCGGTCTGTGCATCATTTAGATTCTCAAAAGTATCAAAAAAAGGAGAATCCAATCGCATTTCAATACCCAATGCCCCCTGCCCCATTGCAGGTATCATAAAATCTAAAGGCACAATAAAAGGCACATCGGTATGAGTAATTTCTAAACGATTAACTCCCGCTTTTGCTAAAATAATCGCATCAAATTCCCCGCTATGAAGCTTATTTAAACGAGTTTGGACATTGCCTCTAAGGCTCAAAGTATCCAAATCAGGGCGAAATTTTTTAATTTGCATTGAGCGTCTTAAAGAAGTCGTGCCTACTTTGGCTCCCTTAGGCAAAAAATCTATATCGCTATACCGCACACTCAAAAAACAATCTCTCACATCTTCACGCTTTGTGATAGCACTCAAGCCCAAGCCATCGATAAATTCCACAGGCACATCTTTAAGACTATGCACCGCAAGATCAATTTCTCCACTTAAAAGCATTTCCTCAAGTTCTTTCGTAAAAAGTCCCTTGCCACCAATCTTTGCCAAAGGGACATCAAGTATTTTATCACCCTTCGTCTTGACAATGTGAAGCTCTGAAGTAATACCACATTCTTTTTCTAAACGCGCTTTAATATATTCAGCCTGCCAAAGAGCAAGGACACTGCCACGCGTCCCGATAATAAGTGTTTTATCAGACATCATTTTTCCTCAATCATTTGTATAATCTGCGCAACAAGAGATTCAAAATCTTTGATACTGATTTCTGTTTTACGCAAACCTTCACGCAAAATCATCTCGACTTTTTCTTCTGCTAATCCCTTACCCACAATGACAGCCGAATGGAATCCAAGCAATTCAAAATCATTCATCTTAGAGCCAAAACGCTCATCTCTATCATCAAGCAAAACATCAATACGGCAAGAGAGCAAACGCTCATAAAGATTCTGTGCAAATGCGACTTGCTGTGCATCTTTGATGTTTGAAATAATAATCACCACATCAAAAACACTCATCTCCTTACTCCATACGCAACCTTTTTCATCACTTTTTTGCTCTAAAATCGCAGGTAATATTCGCGAGATTCCAATCCCATAACAACCCATAATCAAAGGCACTGCTTTGCCATTAGGATCTAAAAAAGTCGCATTCATCATCGAAGAATATTTACTACCAAGCTTAAAAATATGCCCGATTTCAATGCCTTTAGTAAAATTAAGCTTTCCACCACAGCGGCTACACAAATCGCCCTCTTTTACCATTGCCAAATCGCGATATTCTAATCCCTCAAATGCACTCAAATCCACACCCACAAAATGATAATCTTTTTCATTAGCTCCACAAATCAGATTCGAGGCTTCAAACAAAGCCTCATCAAAATAAATATGTTGAGCGTGAGTGAGATTCTTTAAAGCATAAGGTCCAATAAAGCCTGCTTCTAATCCAGCCTTTTGTAAATCCTTAATCTCTGCATCTTCAAGGCTAAAATACGCATTATTAGAGAGATTCAAAGCATTAAGCATTTTTGTCTCTTCTCCCTCATCATCTCCACGCATAAAAAAATACACCAACTCGCTGCTACCATCGTTTTTCAAGGCTTTTTTCACAACGCTTTTGAGAATATAAAAAGCATCGACTTTAAAAAAATTGCTCAAAGATTCAATATCTTTGATATTTGGTGTGTGAAATTTTGCAAAAGCCGCTTGAGGAGGATTAGAATCAAATTTCAATTCATTAGGACGAGGGGCATTGCGTTTTGCTCTCTTGCCTGCCTCGATATTTGCTCCATATTCACAATTTGAGCATACTAAAATCGTATCTTCCCCACAATCTGCTAAAGCCATAAATTCTTTGCTTCCGCTCCCACCAATCGCGCCAGAATCTGCTTCTACAACTTTAAAATCAATACCCAAACGCTCAAAAATTCTACGATAAGTCGCCTCCATAAGATCAAATTCCCTATCAAGATCTTCATTGCTACTATGAAAACTATAGCCATCTTTCATAATAAACTCTCGCGCCCGTATCAAGCCAAAACGCGCACGCAATTCATCACGAAACTTTGTATGTATCTGATAAAGATGCAAAGGCAATTGCTTATAGCTCTTGACAAAAGTCTTAGCGATATAGGTAACCATTTCTTCATGTGTAGGTCCTAAGACAAATTCATTCTCCTTTCTATCCTTGAAACGCAATAGCTCCGCGCCGTATTTCTCATAACGTCCAGATTCTCGCCAAAGCTCGGCAGGAGTAATAAATCCCATTAAAACCTCTTGCGCCCCTGCATTGTCCATTTCCTCTTTAACAATTTTTCGAACCTTATCTAAAACTTTTTTGCCTAAGGGGAAAAAATTATAAATGCCACTTCCCACTTGCTGGACAAATCCTCCACGAAGAAGATACTGATGACTTTTTAAAACCGCATCTTTGGGTGTTTCTTTAATGGTTGTAAGAAAAAGCTTTGAGAATCTCATTGTTATCCTTTAATAAATAGTTGTATCTTTTTCGCATTTATAGCCATTGAGCATTACAACATCATCACTGATGTCAAAAATATTTTTTGTCGCCTCAATGATAGGATCACCTTGAGGATTCTCACTCGCTTGCCGCAAACGCATTGTAGGCTGGTGTAGAAATGTATTAAATGCTCCATGCAAAATCTTTTCAACATTTTTCTCATATTCTTGAGGCAAATATCCTTTTTTGATTGCCCTCTCAAGCTCTTTCATCGCCGATTGTTTAGCAAGATAACGCATTTGCTTGATGATTGGATCAATGCTCAATGTCTGAAGCCATTTGAAAAAATCCGCAGTGAATTGATCTACAATCTTTAATCCTACTTTGGCACTCTCTTGACGAGAAGTCTTATTCTGATCAACAATTTCTTGTAAATCATCGACACTATAAATCTCTGTATGAGGAATTGCCATTGTTTCAATATTACGAGGCACAGACAAATCAAAATAAAGCCTCCTATCATGATGAGGCACAATCATATCTGATTTTATCACATAATCCTTAGCAGTTGTAGCCACAAAAACAACGCGATGAGTTTTAAGAGATTCTCTCAATATCTCGTAAGGTTTTACTACAATGGGATAAGCAGGCATATTTGCTTTGATTTCTTGAGCAAGATTCTGTGCATTATGCTCACTGCGATTGAGCAAGGTAATTTTGGCTTGATGATTACTCAAATGTTTGGCGACAAGTCGTCCCATTTCACCACTACCTATCAGCAAAACCTCCACAGAATCAAGACTTTCACCTTTTTCTTGAAGTTTTTGCTCCGCCATATTGACAGCTGCCGAAGCGACAGACACACTATTACTGGAAATATCTGTATGCGCTCTCACATGAGCAGCACATTTAAAGGCAAAGTGCATCAAACGCGTCATATCTTTACTACAAAGTGCATGATCATAAGAAAGTTTATAAGCGACTTTGAGCTGTCCGGTGATTTGAGTTTCGCCAACAACAAGACTATCAAGGCTTGATGCTACACAAAAAATATGATAAATCGCATATTGATTCAAATAAATATGCACAATATCCTGCAAACTTTCAAGAGAAATTTGCTTTTCTTGAGTAAGGCATTGATAGATATGATCCCTTGCCATACGCCTATCTAAAATACTTGTATAAATCTCCACACGATTACAAGTGCAAAGTAAAATTGCTTCTTTAATCGCCTCACTGGCGCAAATTTTTTGCAAAAAAGGCACAATCTGTTCGGTTGCAAAGTTGAGCTTTTCGCGTATATCAATCGCTGCATTTTTATGCGAAAAACTCATTACCATAAATTGTGTCTGAATCCTTTCATTCATTCTTTTCCCTTTCCTTAAAATTCCCTTTTGAGCATTTGCATAATAACTGATTCAAGTTTTTGATTATTTTCATCTTTGATTGATTCTAAAGATTGAGAAGCATATTTTTTGACTTGTTCTATACTCATTGTGATTGCTCCGCATTTTTCCATTTCTGTCTTAAGCCATTGAATCTGCGCATCATTGAGCTCCTTTGCAAAATACGAAAGAAGTATCTGTCGGTCATTGTCGTTTAAATGTTCATACAAAAAAATATAAGGCAAAGTCGTTTTACCTTCTTTAAAATCACTCATATTAGGTTTGCCCAATATGCTAGAATCTTGTGTAATGTCCAAAATATCATCGACAATTTGAAAAGCAATGCCAAGATTTTCTCCATAGATTCTGTATTTTTGTGCATCTAATCCTTTGAGTAATGCTCCACATTCTGCAGCCGCGACAATCAAAGCAGCTGTTTTGTCTTTACACATTTGCAAATAACGATTTTTGTCGGTATTAAAGCTTGAAGAAAGCCTAACATCACTTATTTCACCAATTGAAAGTCGCACAACAGCATTTGCGACACTTTGTGCAATAGCCGTATCAAACTTTGTCAGCTCATAAAATGCTTTAGAATACAATGTATCACCTAGCATTATGGCATTTTTATTACCAAATGAAGCGTTGATAGAGGGTTTGCCTCTTCGGATAGAAGACTCATCAATCACATCATCATGCAGCAAAGAAGCCGTTTGTATAAGTTCGATAATCGCGCACAGATTCACAGAATCTTCATTAATGCCACTGATAGAAAGTAAAAGCTTACTCCTTAGCATTTTGCCATAAGATAAATGCGTGGCTAATTCATCTATCTCCGCACTTTGGCATTCTTTGATAAGATTTTCACATTGTTTTTTAATACGCTCTAACGCTTCTTGCATTAATTTCCACCCCTCATTTTATAGATTCTCATCAAGTAAAATAGCCCCATTCCCCTCAATATACAACTTAAAATACGCCTTTTTCTCTTGAAAATCTTTAAAATAAATAAAAAGCCATGGCAAATCCTTCTTGCTACTTTCGCCTCTACCTAACGCCAATCGATACGCATTGCGTTGATAATCTGTGTAAAGAATCACTTGGTGATTAAATTTATCATAACGAATGTGCATCACCAACCCTTCATTTTTATATAATGTCCAACGAAACAAAAGCTCCTTTTGCACCTCGCCGACTTGAAAATGTGCCTTATACTCTTGCTCTTTTTCTAATGCCAATTCTTTTTCCCATGTCCATAAAGGTGTAGATGCCTGAATATGGCAAAAAGACATACAGAATATCATCAACATCATAATGTAAATTTTTTTATTCATATTGACCGAGTATTTTTCCCATAGATTCAATAGCAATATTATTTTTGCGCTCTTCGATATATGGCTTATTGTCCGGATTATAATAATATCGCTGAAAAGCCTCTTCGGTTTCAATGTCATTTTGTTCCAATAAAATCTCATAAGTAACCAAACGCTCAATCAAATGTTCTAATTCCATACCCACTAAAGTCGGTGAAGCATTTAAAATGACTTCTTTCCATTTATCTATGGGCGTTCCTTCAAAAAATATATCCATTTTTACTCCTCATTGCAAACGCATTACTTCTTTAAACGCTCTAAAACTGCTTGTTGATGGGCTTGTAAACCTTCGGTTTTAGCAAGCAAAGCACAAAATTCTCCTTTTTCTTTTATAGCCTCTGAAGAAAAAGCAATAATAGAGCTTTTTTTCATAAAATGCTCTACACCTAAGGGTGAGAAAAATCTAGCACTTCCGCCTGTAGGTAAAGTATGATTAGGACCAGCAAGATAATCTCCTATCGGCTCACTTGAATTTTCACCGATAAAAATCGCTCCTGCATGTTTAATATAGGGCAAATGCTCAAAAGCATTATGTGTGAGAATCTCCAAATGTTCGGGGGCTAAGCGATTCATCAGCTCAATACTTTGGGCAAGATTCTCACTCCAAATCAAAACAGCACGATTGGCGATACTTTTACCCGCAATCTCTTTACGGCTTAAAGTCGGTAGAATCCGATTAATTTCAGCCTTAACCGCATCAATAAGTTCCTTACTAGGGGTAATAAGAATAGAGCTTGCCATTTCATCATGCTCGGCTTGAGAAAGCAAATCATACGCTACATAAGTAGGATTAGCATAAGAATCTGCGATAATACCGATTTCACTAGGACCTGCAATCATATCAATATTCACTTCACCAAAGACAAGCTTTTTGGCTGTCGCAACAAAAATATTCCCCGGACCCGTGATAACATCGACCTTTTCTAAATTTTCGCAGCCATAAGCCATAAGCCCAATGGCACTTGCGCCACCGACTTTGTAAATCTGTGTGATATTACACAAATGCAATGCAGCAAGCAATAAAGAATTAGGCTCGTTATGAGGAGTGGGCGTGCAAACGATAATATCTCTTACTCCTGCGACAATTGCCGGAATAGCATTCATTAAAAGTGAGCTAGGATAAGCTGCTTTTCCTCCGGGTATATATAAACCCGCACGCTCCATTGGTGTGATTTTAGAACCCAATATCGTGCCATTTTCTTCCATATCAAGCCATGTTTTTGTCTTTTGCTTTTGATGAAAAGCAAAAATACGATCATAAGCAATATGCAAAGAATCTTTTAATTTTTGATCAAGATTCTCATAGGCTTCACGACATTGAGAAGGAGAAATGCAAATATCATCAAAACATTGAGGCTTCCATTGATCAAATCGTTCTATATGTCTTAAAATCGCTTCTGTGCCTTCGGATATGATTTCATCAAGTAGCCCTTGCACAATCTTAGACACTTCCTTGATGTCCATTTTCCCACGCATAAGCACCTTTTGAAACTCATTTTCAAAATCTTCCGAGCGCACATTAAGTTCATTCATTTCACCTATCCTCAATTATCAATATGGCATAATTATAACACATTCACTTTAATGACCCAGTAGATTAAAGTCAATTCTAAGCATACTTTGAAAGTCTTAAAATCTTCGTTTCGGAGTTCTGATAAAAAAGATTTTATAGGAAGTTTGTAGGAAATTTATAAAATTTCTGTAGTGATTGGATTCTGTCTTTTATATAAAAAGTGAGAATCCAATTCTAGATTTAAATTTCTTTAAAAGGTAAATTAAGAATCGATGCAGTTTGAGCACGACATTCATTAAAATGAGCAATATTTTCTTCCAAAGAACGACCATAAGAAGGAAGCATTTCTCGAATCTTGTCTTGCCATTCTTGAGAATCCATTTCGTCTTTAAAACATCGTTTAAGCACTTGCACCATGATATTCACCGTTGTAGAAGCACCCGGTGAAGCCCCCAACAAAGCTGCCAAAGAACCATCACTTGATGTAATGACTTCTGTGCCAAATTGCAAACTTCCTCTGCCTTGCGCATCTTTTTTGATAATCTGCACTCTTTGTCCTGCAAATTTTGCTTTCCAATCATCAAGTTTAGCTGATGGAATGAACACATTGAGCTTTCTCATACGTCTTCCGTTTGTGAGTAGAATCTGCTTAATGAGATATATCGTCAAAGGCACATTATCAATCCCTGCCTGAATCATAGGCATAGAATTGTTTGCACGTATAGAAAGAGGGAAATCTAGTAAGCTACCTCGTTTGAGAAACTTTGTATTGAATCCCGCATACGGACCAAATAAAAGCTCTTTTTTACCACCAATAATACGCGTATCCAAATGAGGCACAGACATTGGAGGATCTCCGATAGAAGCTTTACCATAGATTTTTGCTTGATGTTTATCAATAATATCTCGATTTTTACACACAAGCCACAAACCACCAACTGGGAATCCACCATAACCCTTGCTTTCAGGAATACCACTTTTTTGTAATAATGGGAAAGAACCACCACCAGCACCCAAAAATACAAATTTTGCCTTTACCTGCTTAGCAGTGCCGTTTGTTTTATCTTTAACATCAAGCAACCAAGTATTGCCTTCTTTCGTCAGATTGGTTACCTTATGATTAACATAAATATTAAACCCTTTTTGACGACTTAAAGAATCTCGCAATTGATGCACAATAGCACCAAAATCCACATCAGTGCCTTCTGCCATATAAGTAGCAGCAATCTGTTGATTCGGATCACGACCTTCAAGCAAAAGAGGAGCCCATTGCTTGATTTGATCGTGATCTTGTGAATATTGCATATTTCTAAATAAAGGCGATTTACTCAATGTTTCATAACGCAATTTTAAATAAGGAACAATATTATCAACAACAAAGCTCAAATGCGGAACAGGATTTAGAAAAGAAGAGGGAGTTTGGAGAATATTTTTCTTCACACAATGTGCCCAAAACTCTTTGCTAAGCTCATATTGCTGATTAATTGCAAATGCTTTTGTTGTGTCAATACTGCCATCAGACTTTTTAGGCGTATAATTTAACTCGCATAGTGCTTGATGCCCTGTCCCAGCATTATTCCACACCATAGAACTCTCTAAACCTACATCTTCAAGCATTTCATATAAACTGATTTCAGCGGAAGGTTTTAGCTCTTTGAGCATTGCTGCCAAAGTGAAGCTCATAATACCTCCACCTACAAGAACGATCTCTGAATCCTCACACATTTTGTCTCCTTAAATGACCCTACTTTAAACCTCAAAGCTTCTTTGGATTGTTTTATTCATAGAAATTCCTTTTTATGGTAGGACATTTTTGTAAATAACCCCTTAAAAAGTAAAGAAAAATAATACCTTTGTTACCAAAATAAATTTTTATCCCATTTAGTAGCATTTCTTGTCCAGAATCTTATTTTTTAATCCCCACATAAAGTGTAGAAATATCAGCACTATAACCTTTGATAAAATAACTCTCAATCCCTCGCTTTAAAAGCCTTTGTTTTAGTTCTTCGACACTCACAAACCCTTTAATAGAATCTGGCAGATAAGCATACGCAGCATAATTTTTTGAAATCATTCCGCCCACAAAAGGCAAAATTTTGCGTGTATAAAATTTCATCAAAGAACGAATCCAACCCTTTTTGCTATCATTCATAAATTCTAAAATGACAAGGATTCCTTGAGGTTTTAGCACTCTTGCAAATTCATCAAGTGCTGCATCTAACTCTACGACATTACGCAAACCATACGCAATTGAGAGAATATCTACAGAATCTGAAGGTAGATTCAAAGCCTTTGCCTCTCCCACTTCAAGTGTAATCTTTTTATTCTCAATAAGATGAGAAAGTTTATCTTGAGCGACTTCAAGCATACCTTTAGAAGGATCAATTCCTATAATTTCTTTGATATTCTTTTGCGCATTACAAGCTTCATTTTGCCAATGTATGATCATATCTCCTGTGCCACACGCAATATCTGCTATGCGCTCGATTTCAACCACACCTAATGCCTCAAATGCTTTTTTACACGCTTCCTTACGCCAACGCACATCTATCCCCAAACTCATCACGCGATTAGCTTTATCATAGCTTTTGGCAATATCATCAAACATATGAACGATTTTTTCTTGTTTTTCAACTTCTTGCATTATTATTTCCCTCTACAATTCATCAAATTTACTTCAATAAAGACTGATGCTCATTGACAAACGCGCTTAATTCATCGATTTGCTCCATTGTGCGCCTACTAGAAGTCCCTCCCAATGTATCACGAGCATTCATTGATTTTTCCAGACACAGCACTTCTTTGACACCGCTAAGAATGCGTTGATCGATGCTTAGAATCTCCTCTTCACTCAAATCACTAATATCTACGCCCTTACGCTCTGCATACGCAACCACCATTCCTGTGATATGATGCGCATCACGAAATGCGACATTGCACTTTTGCACCAAAAAATCCGCCAAATCAGTCGCACTCAAATGACCAATTTTAGCCATTCTAAGCATATTATCTTGATGAACGCTCATCGTTTTAAGGCATTCTTTGAGAATCTTGAGCGAAATATGCACACTTTTAAGGCTATCAAAAACCCCCTCCTTATCTTCTTGTGTATCTTTATTATAAGCTAAAGGCAGACCTTTCATCACACTCAAAAGCCCTATCAGATTCCCATACACGCGACCGCTTTTGCCGCGCAACAATTCAGGCACATCAGGATTCTTTTTTTGAGGCATGATTGAGCTTCCCGTTGAATACGCATCGCTTAAACTAATAAAGCGAAACTCCGAGCTACTCCACAAGACCAATTCTTCAGCAATGCGAGAGATGTGCATCATAATCATAGAGAGTGTATAAAGCATATCAAGAGCAAAATCCCTCTCACTCACAGAATCCATTGCATTGAGCGTAGGCGCGCTAAAACCTAACTCTAAAGCAAGCATTTCTCTATCATTGCCATAAGGCGTCCCTGCAAGAGCCCCACTCCCAAGCGGACAAAAATTATTACGCGCAAAATCAGATTCTAATCTTTGCACATCGCGTTTGAAATTGCATACCCACGCCACAAGATGGAATCCAAAATTGATCGGTTGGGCGTGCTGAAGATGCGTCATACCTGGTAAAATCGTCTTTGTATGAGCTTTAGCAATATGCAAGATTGTCTCCATAGTTTCAAGGAGAAGTTTTGTAATGAGTTTATTATGCTTTAAGACATACATTCGAAAATCCACAGCTACTTGATCATTACGACTACGCGCAGTATGAAGTTTTTTGCCAACCTCTCCGACAAGTTCAGTCAGCTTTGATTCTATCGCCATATGAATATCCTCATCAGCCATACGAAACACAAATTCATCAGCTTGTATCATTGAAGCGATACGATCTAAACCATCAACAATAGCTTTATATTCTTCTCCTGTAAGCACACCGATATGAGCAAGCATTTTCGCATGTGCTTTAGAGCCTTGTATATCTTCATTCCAAAGCTCTTTATCAAACATAATTGACGCATTAAATTCTTCCAAAAGCGAACTTGAATCTAAAGCAAATCGCCCTCCCCATAACTTTGCCATTTTTTCTCCTTCACTTTGGCTAATCGTATTTTTTTTATTACAGCGGCTTATAAATAGCTAAAAAAACAATAATAATCAATAAAAGTGTAGGTATCTCATTAAAAACACGGAAAAATTTATGACTCTTTGTGCAACTCTCATCACCCAAAGTCTTTATAAAATACCCACAAGCCAAATGATATGCTACCAAAATAAGGATAAAGACAATCTTGATATGCAGCCATAAACCAGAATCTGCCACTTTTAGCCAAGAAGGATTAAGAGCTATCATCGCGATACCTGTAAGCAATGTGCCAACAATTGCAGGCAAACCGATATATTTATAAAGCCTCATTTCCTGAATCTTCACGACTTCAACAAATTCTTTTTTGTGTGCGTTTTGCGCATGATAAACAAAAAGTCTGGGCAAATAAAAAAGCATTGCCATCCAGCAAACAAGCGCAATGACATGTAATGTCTTGACAATAAGATAAAGATTTAGGGATTCTAACCACTGCATTTTTGCTCCTTAAGTGTTTTTGAATTTGAGTAATTCTTACTATAACATTGTTTTAAAAATATTTGACATATCTTCTTAGGCTTGAATGCCAATTTCATTTTTTGAAGATAAAAATGCTTCTTTTTGAGGTTTAATAGTTATAATTGATTGAAAGGAGATTAAAATATTTTATAGGTTAAGCAGATAAGCACAGATTCTGCGCTTATCTATCTAGCAATCCCACAAAGGCTTAATTGCCTTTTACGATTGTTGTTTTGGTAGTATAGATTCCAAGAATGCTGAAATTTTTAGAATCTACACTCTTGATTTGGCTAATACTACCATTTGATGCAGCTGTATTCACAGAACAATCACCTAAGGCTACAAGACCAAGAATATTAGTGCAAGTCGCACTTCCCTCTCTTGATGCAGAGCTAGAAGAAGTCGCCGTAATAGGCGTAGTATTATCTGAAAAAATCAGACCATTTTCTGCCCCGATAACACCGCCACAACCGCTAAAAAATGCTAAAGACGCACCAAGACCTAAGGCTAAAACAAATTTTTTCATAAAACCCCTTTTACAGAAAAATATTCACTTGACAAATAATTCATCTCACAATAATGGTGCGAAACTCCATAATATGCGCAAGTGTGAAAAAATGCTATCAAAAAAAAAAAAAACAGCTTAAAAAATAAAAAACTATAGGAAAAACTTCATTTATGGGTAATTTTTACTGATTAACTTAATAGTATGAAGCAAAAAATCAAAAGCTACTTTTATACTTTACTCTTGAAGTCTAGTAGCCAATTACACAGAATCAATAAAGGGATTATACAAAGATACAATCACAACAATAGTTTTGCCTTTAAAGTATTTAACACATCTTCTTGACCTTGAATACTTACTTTTACTCCCGAAGATAAAAATGCCTCTTTTTTAAGGCTTAATCCACACTTGCAACACTCGTATTCGATTTTTGAAAGCTTTGAATAAGGCACTTCTAAAATCAAATGGGAGAGAAAAATAAAAGGTTTCAGAATCTGCTGTTTTTTGGCATCATTGATTGCTTCTTGCACCGCTATGGTATAGGCTTTCACTAATCCTCCTACGCCCAAAAGCGTGCCGCCGAAATAGCGCACTACAATCACACCTGTATTGACCAATCCCTCACCGCGCAAGACATTTAAACAAGGCAAACCACTGCTGCCTTTGGGTTCTCTGTCATCATCACTGCTTTCAACAATCTGCCTATATTCATTAAAATGCCGACTTGCAGAGACAAAATGCACTGCTTTGGGGTGGTTTTCTCGTAATATCTTGAGGGTTTGGGCAAAAGATTCGTATGAAACCAAAAAACTCAAAAAATGTGAGCCTTTTATCTCATAGCTTCCTTTTGCCTCTCCATTGACTTGTGCTAATTGATCATTCATCTGCTTTAAGGCGCAAATAATAGCTTATTTCACTCCCTTTCAAGAGCATTTCTTTATAATTCCGACTGACGACAAATGTCCCATTTAAGCCTCTGACAAACAAAAATTCATAACGATTGTCTTCAGTAGGATAGCAAACTCGCCGACTTGAGCCTGCATTACTCATCGTAAGCTTCTTACCTTTTAAGGCAAAAGTTGCAAAATAATTATTGCAAGAACCCACGCCAAAGATTCTGTCTTCGTCTGCATCAAATTCCATTGTGGATTTCGCATTTTGAGTAGGTATAATCTCTTCACCGCTTTTTAAGACAATCTTATAAACATACCAATGTTTGCCATCGTCTAAAAGTGTTTCTTTGTTTTCTTGTTTGATCAAATCAATAAAGCAACCATTGACAAAAAATAATAAAAAAATAATAAAAAAATATTTTGTTGTTTTCTTCATCATCATTGTGTCCTTAAAAGCAAATGGGGAATTTGTAAAGATAAGTTTTCCTACCTAAAAAATAAAATTATAGAATCTAAACACAAATAAATTATAATATTTTGCGCTAAAATGGAATTTTTATTTTGAGTTTTAGAGGTTTGATATGCACATTGATTTACATAATCATACAATCTTTTGTCATCATGCCACAGGTTGTATTGATGAATATATACAAGCAGCGATTGCACAAGGTATCGATGTTTATGGATTCTCCTGTCATTCGCCTATGTCTTTTGACAAAAACTTTCGTATGAATCTCGAAGAATTTTCTCAATATTGTCAAATGCTCCAAACAGCGAAAGCTCATTATGCTGACAAAATCGAAATTTTACTCGGTATGGAAGTGGATTATATTCTTAACCATGAAAATCTCATCGAACAAGCCGTGCTTGATTATCCTTTTGATTATTTAATCGGATCCGTGCATTTTTTGGACGATTGGGGCTTTGATAATCCTGCATTTATCAAACAATATTCGCAAAGAAACATTGAGGAATGTTGGGAACAATACCTCTTATCCATTACTAAAATGGCACAGAGTGGGCTTTTTCAAATTGTGGGGCATTTTGACTTACTCAAAATTTTTGGACACAAACCCAAAGATATTCACCAGCAATCTATCAAAGATGCTTTAGAATCTATTGCAGACAATCACCTTGCTATTGAGCTTAATTCCGCAGGGTGGAGAAAGCCTATTAAAGAATCTTATCCTTCTAAAGAGATTCTCACTCAAGCCTTTCAGCTAAATATCCCTATCACATTTGGTTCAGACGCACATAGTGTCAAACAAGTCGGTTTCAAATATCAAGACTTGCGTCATCTTGCACTTGAAGTAGGCTACACACAAGCCGTTTTTTTTAGACAAAAACAAAGTGTTGTCATAGATATTTGATGCGTAATTTTCAAAAATCCAAAAGGCTAATTTTAAGATTCAAAGCGTTATAATCCGACATCACTTTATCAAATCTTGGAATCTTGGAAGGAGAACATAAATGAAAAAATTATTTTTAATCATCGGGGCACCCGGCTCTGGGAAAACAACAGATGCGCAATTGATCGCTCAAAACAATAAAGATTCAATCGTGCATTATTCTACAGGGGATTTATTACGCGAGGAAGTCGCTCGAGGTAGCGAACAAGGCAAACTCATCAATAGCTTTATCTCACAAGGGAATCTTGTGCCTTTAGATATTGTTGTCAGCACCATTGTTAATGCAATCACAAACGCACCCAAAGATGTGATTCTCATCGACGGTTATCCTCGAAGTGTCGAGCAAATGGAAGCCCTTGACAAAAAGCTCAAAGCACAAGATCAAGTGAGCCTCACAAATGTGATTGAAGTCGAAGTCAGCGAATCTGTGGCGCGTGATAGAGTGCTAGGAAGATCTCGAGGCGATGATGATAACATTGAAGTATTCAATAATCGTATGAAAGTATATCTTGAGCCACTTCAAGCAATTGAGACATTTTATACTCAAGAAAAAATCTTACAAAAAATCAATGGTGAGCGCACAATTGAAGCGATTGTCGGCGAAATGGAAACATTCATCAAAAGCAGAATCTAAAATTATTTAAAAAAATTATTTTCAAATACAAGATTCTTTTTACTCTCTAAGCGAAGTTTAGTCTTGCTTTGAGGGTGAGAATTTGCTTTGCAATTTTATTTATTAATTTAATGTTTTGTGATAATCTTTAAGATTCTAAAATCAATATTAAAACAAAATGGGAATTGATAAATGAAATTTTTACGCATCATTGTTATTGCTATATTTATTTCTTCTTTACAAGCTAATACAGATTCTGATATAGACTATAAAAATCTCGCTCCTATTCAGACAAAACCAACTCCAGATTCACCTACCTCAATCAATAATCCCTATATTTATGAACCCACACACAGAGGACGATATGTCCTCACAAGCACAGGTGTAATTGTCTTAGGGACGATTGCAGGAGCAGGAATACTTTATCTAATGCCAGAGAGTGCCACTAATTGGAATAAAGATGATATTGTCAATCTTGGCAAACAATGGAGAAAAAATGTCAGCAGAGCACCGGTAGTAGATGCTGATGATTGGTTTTTGAATTGGATCACACACCCTTATTGGGGAGCAGTGTATTATATGCAAACTCGCGTAGCAGGCTATAGCTGGAGTGAATCTGTGCTTTATAGTGCGTTTGCTTCGGCATTTTTTTGGGAGTTTGGTATTGAAGCATTTGCGGAGATTCCCTCATGGCAAGATCTTGTGATCACTCCCGCCATCGGCTCAATCTTTGGTGAATTATTTTTTCGTGCGACAAGACATATTCAAGCTAATCAAAATCGTTTGCTTGGCTCTAAGATTCTAGGAAAAACTTCTCTTATCTTAATGGACCCTATCGGAATGGTTATGCAAGATTTTGGTTTAGCTAAACTCGTAGGCATATCAAATAAAAATCAAACACAAAGTTTTATGATACCTATAAGTGATACAAGGGGAGGGGTTGGTGTGCGCCTCGTCCTTGCAATGCAATGGTGAGGTTTGCTTAAATACTGAATGCGTAATAACTAAAACTCACAATAAAAACATCATTATTAAAGCGCATATGATTCAGCTCTGACTTACCGCTTTGGTATCGAAAACCTCTACGATAGCCTACGCTCAACCCATATCCTTTTGCAATATCTAAGAAAATCTCTGCATTTACAAGTCCGCCATAAATGCTATATTGATTCCTTTGTGTAGAAATTTCAGGTATGGCTAGATTCTGTAACTCAAATCCACCCCCAAGATGCGCAATAATGCGTCCATTAAAAAGACGATAACCGACCTGCCCCCCAAGTGAGAATCCATACAAACCATTACGATTTTCTTTCCCTGCAGAGCCATCAAGCCAAGCATTTAAAAGCATTTTTCTTTGCTGACCGAGTGCCAAGCCTCTTTTAATCCCAAATATTACCGCTCCACGCTCACTTTTATAATCCCTACTTGTATTTTGTGTGATAGCATAAGTCCCGCCAATATGAAGACTTGCAAAACCTCTCTTGCTACCCACAGACGCAGGAGAAAAATCAAGTGCATAAACACCACAACCTATCAATAAAAAACCCGATGCGACTATATTTTTTAGATTCACTTCGTTATCCCCAAATATTTTCAGTATAAGGCTCACTTTTATCAACGCGAGAAAAATGTTTTTTTGTTTTTTGAGACTTTGATGGTGTCCTTGACTGATATTTTCTGCCTTTTGGTTTATATGTTTTTTCTTGATTCTCTAAATCTCTTTCAAGTTTAGCAATCTCTGTTTTACTCAAACCAATTTTGACATTTTGAGAAGATTCCAAATATAAAGAAATCAGCTTAAGACATAATTGCGTGGTGTCCATTTTGTCTCTTAATTTTTCATAGATTCCCACAGATTTATCACTGACTTGTGTTTGGGCAATTTTTTGAGAAAACTCATCATCACGATATTCTTGTGTAATCTCACAAAGTTGCAATTTTGCTTTTGTAATTTGCTTGATTTTACTCAAGTCTTTATATTCAAGAGGTGTGGCAAGTGTAATTGCTACACCCTTTTTTCCAGCGCGTCCCGTGCGCCCTATTCGATGCACATAACTTTCAGGATTCAAGGGAATATGATAATTAAATACATGGCTCACATCGCTAATATCAAGCCCACGCGAAGCGACATCAGTCGCAACCAAAAGTTCAATTTTATTTTCTTTAAAACTCTTAACAGCCTCCCTACGATCACGTTGCTCCATATCTCCATGTAAAGCTACTGCCTTAAAACCACGATTGATAAGTCTTGTAGCTAACGCATCGGCTTCTTTTTTCATACGCGTAAATATAATGCTTTTAGAAGGATTTTGCATCTCAATCAACCTTACAATCGCCTCATCACGCTCGTTTTCATTAATGATATAGTATTGTTGCTCAATATCTTGATTAGTTATATCTGTCGGTGTGATTTTGACAAATTCTGGCTCTTGGAGAATCCTCATTGCAAGCTTCTTGATAGGTTCAGGCATTGTCGCAGAAAACAAAAGCGTCTGACGATCGTTAGGCAAAAATTTGAGAATCTCCTCAACATCATCTAAAAACCCCATATCAAGCATTTCATCACTTTCGTCCAACACAACAATCTTGGGCTTAAAATGATTGATTCGACCATTTTGGAGATGGTCAAGCAGCCTACCCGGCGTAGCAATCATCACTTTAGGATTCTTCTCTAAAAGATCGCATTGTCTTTTAATACTCTGTCCGCCATACATACAAATTGTCTTGATGCGTCCAAAACGCCCAAGCTTTAGAATCTCCTCGCTAATTTGCATCGCAAGTTCTCGCGTGGGAGTGATAATCAACGCTTCCACATCTTTATTTCTACCAAGATGATTGAGGATAGGTATAGCAAAAGCAGCTGTTTTGCCTGTCCCTGTTTGAGCTTGCGCTATCAAATCCTTGCCTTGAAGTATGATAGGGATACTTTGAGCTTGCACGGGGCTAGGTGTAGAGAATCCTGCTTCTTTAATACCTTGAAGCACAAAATTTTTTAAACCAAAATCTGTAAATGTCGGCTCTGAATCAGTTTTTTGCGCAGGTGATGAGGATAGGGACGAATTGTCTTCTTGTTGTTCTTGTTGGATATTCATTTATATAACCTTAAAAGTTTTAATATTTTGGGATTATAACTAAAATCTATCATTTTACATTCACTTTCTTACAAATATTATTCTCTCGGTTAAATTAAAATGTGATAATTTCACAAAATACAAAATATTACTATTGAGGAATTTATGCTAAACAATCTTGATTCGATGCTTTTGGCTTTCTATCATCACTTACCCTTTGGAGCAAGTTTTTTAGCTGGGATTCTGACTTTTTTGAGTCCTTGCATTTTGCCTTTGATACCCCCTTATATGTCGTATATCTCTGGTATTTGCATTGAAAATCTCACACAAGATTCACGCTCATATCGTCTTCGCGTGATTTATACTTCTTTATTCTTCATTGCTGGATTTTGTTTGGTATTTATCACTTTAGGGCTTTTTGTATCTTCATCTTTGGGACACTTTTTTACATCAATATGGGTAAGATACATCACCGGTGGAATCATCATTGCCTTTGGGATACATTTTATTTTCCCTCTCAAATTTCGCTTCCTTTATAAACATTTTTCATTGTCTTTTGATCATAGTAAATTTGGTTTCCTCGCACCATTTATCTTAGGTGTTGGCTTTAGTATTGGCTGGAGTCCGTGTGTAGGACCTATCCTTGCCTCAATCTTAACACTTTCAATGACGCAAAGCTCTGATGCGTTTTGGTTGATGCTGTGTTATTGCTTAGGATTAGGTTTAGCCTTTTTCCTTGTTGCCCTACTTATCAACACTGCTCTTTCTTTTCTTAAAAGAATTACGCCCTTTATGAAAATCATTGAAATTATTTCGGGAATCCTGCTGATTCTCATAGGGGTTTTAGTCATTTCCAAAAAAACGGATTTTTTAATATAATAATCCCAAAATAATTCACCAATATTTATCAACAGAGGAGAAAACTGATGCTTTTTAAAGATGCGACTTTATGCGACTATCGCGGGAGTAAAAAGGCTGATTTGCGTATTAAAGAGGGATTGATTACTGAAATAGGCACACTTACAGCAGAATCTGATGAAGAGGTTTTTTCTTGTCAAAATAAGCTTTTGATGCCCGCCATTATCGACCTTAATGTGATGCCAAAAAGTGCCTTACTTTCAAGGAAAATGCTTCTCTCTCTTGCTCAAAAAGCCCTAAAAGGCGGGGTAGGAAGTGTCTTGCTCTCTCCTTTTACGACACCAAGTTGTGATGAAAGCCGCTCTATTGAACTGATTAAAAATATTGATAAAGAAACAGCTATTCATCTGATACCCTCCATCAACCCTCTTGATGAACACAACAAATTAAGCAACATCAGCATTTTAAGTGCTGGTGGCGCACAAGCAATCTCTAGTCATAGCGATATTGATGCAAATCTTCTCATGCGCATTGCTCAATATGCTCAAATGATACAGATTCCCTTAATGTGCTTTTGCCAAGATCGCACTTTAAGTGATGGTGTGATTAATGAAGGCATCTTAGCTACCACACTTGGTTTGCCCTCTATCCCACCTTATAGCCAAACTAAAGAAGTTGCAAAGATTTGCGAAATGCTACGCGATATGCCCCTGCAAATTGTCTTTAATGCCCTTGCATATCCTCGAAGTCTCGAGATTCTCTCTACTATCAAAACAACAAACCCAAAAGCACATTTTTATTCACAAGTCTCGATTCATCATTTGATACTTGATGAAAGTCTGTGTGATAACTACAACACCACAGCAAAAATCAATCCTCCTCTTGTCAGTAAGCAAGAGCAAAAAAAGCTCCTTAAAGCACTTGAATTAGGAGAAATTGACTTGCTCACAAGCCTGCAATGTGCGGATTTTAATTCAAACAAAGATCAAGTCTTTGAACTAGCAAGTTTTGGCATTGATGCAATCAGTGATTATTTTTCGCTATTTTTTACTCATTTATATTTGCCTCAACATCTTTCATTAGAGAATTTTTCAAAATTAGCAAGCCATACACCCGCACAGATTCTTAATCTTAATCAGGGTTCTTTAGAAGTAGGTAAAAATGCTGAATTGATGCTGATTGACACACAGGCAAGTTATCAAATCACTGATAGCTTCTCGCCTTATTATCAACAAACGCTTCAATCTGTTGTAACTCATCTTTTTACACAAAATCAACTTTACAATACACAATCTTAAATCAATCATTTTAAGGAGTTTTATTTATGCCTGAAGTTTCTGAAATCCAAACACATTTTTTTGAATTATTTCCTCAAGCCCAACATTTTGGAATCTTGCTTCTCAAAGCCTTGATCATTATGCTTGTAGGCTATTATGTCTCTAAATTTATCCGTAGTAAAGTGCATAAAGCGATTGCCAAAAAAGATCATATCCTTGCAAATTTTATCTCACAAATTATTTTTATTCTCTCCATAGTCGTGATGATTCTTGCTGCATTAGGCACAATTGGCGTGCAGACAAATTCTATCATTGCGGTGCTTGGGACTGCAGGTGTGGCAATCGCGCTTGGGTTGAAAGATTCTCTTTCATCAGTTGCAAGTGGGATTATCCTCATCATATTGCGACCCTTTAAACAAGGTGATTTGATTGAATTTGATGGTATGATAGGAAGTGTCGAAGTAATCAATCTTTTTACGACACACTTGCGACTAAATGACGGAAAATTCGCCATTATTCCTAACAGCAATATTGCAAAAGCCAATATTATTAATACAACCTATAACGAACAACGGCGCATTGAGCTGATTTTAGGTGTAGGTTATGAAAGTGATATTGATTTGGTAAAGAATCTTGTTATAAAAGTTTTTAATTCCTGCCCAGAAGTAGATTTGACACAGGGCTATTTTGTCGGATTAACCGAACTTGGAGAAAGTTCACTGAATTTCACTCTGCGATTCTGGGTAAAGCTCGAATATGGCGTGATTAATGCACAAAGCAAAGTATTAGAGGCGATTAAAAAGATTCTCGATGAAAATCATATTGAGATTCCCTACAATAAACTTGATGTCAATATTATCAAGCAAGATGCGTCATAAGGACGGATAATGAAACACTCATCACAAAATATACGCATTTTTGGTGCAAAAGAAGTCTTTGTATGCGATGAAGATTTTCAGATTCTACAAAATGGCGGGATTGCTTTTGAAGAAGGTAAAGATACGATTCTATGCGTTGATACATTCAAGAATCTGTGTGAGCAATTTCCCGATGCCAAAACACATTTTTCTCATCAAGGCATTCTACTTCCAGCACTGATTAACCCTCACATTCATTTTGAATTTGGCGGACATATTGCGCGTTTTAGTTATGGGGATTTTGGAGCATGGCTTGATAGCCTTATGGAACACAGAGATTCTATTCTTGGCGACCTTAAAGACATTATCCAAGAAGGCATCAATGAGCAGATTCTCTGCGGTGTAGGCAGTGTGGGTGCAATCAGCAGCTATGGCGATGATAAAGAGATTCTCGCACAAAGCCCTCTTCGTGTCGTGTATTTTAATGAAGCAATCGGCAGTAATCCTGCGAGTGTTGATTTTTTGTATCAAAATTTTTTACAACGTTTTGAAGATTCTCGCAAACTCAAATCATCTACTTTCATACCTGCAATCGCCCTTCACTCGCCCTATTCACTTCATTCTATTATGGCAAAACATCTCATTGCACTTGCCACAAAAGAATGCGCACCTTTAAGCGCACACTTTTTAGAATCCCATTACGAACGCGAATGGCTTGAGACATCAAGCGGTTATTTTAGAGGATTCTTTCAACGACTTGCTTCACTCAAAGATCCTACAAGTTTCTACACACCCTTAAGCTTCCTTGAAATGCTTTCACCTTTGAGCGACAAATCCCCTATTTTGCTGACGCATTGCTTGCACACTTCGCTTAAAGAACTTGCACAAATCGCACAGCTAAATGCTACTATCGTTATGTGTCCGCGTTCAAATCGCTTGCTTAGCAATCGATACTTTGATATTAAATCATCACTTACACATCACATACCTGTGGCAATAGGCACAGATGGCAAAAGCTCTAATTTTAATGTGAATCTCCTTGATGAGTTGAGATTTGCTCTTTTTGCATATCCTCAAATGGATTTGTTAGACCTTGCTAAAATGCTTATCTTGGGTGTTACATCGCGCGCTGCTAAAGCTCTAGGATTGCAAAATGGAACACTTCAAACAGGAAAAAATGTCGATTTTGCCCTTTTTGATTTTCCTGAATCCCTTAATCAATCCCCTTTGTCATTTATCTTACATGCAAAGAAACCTCAAATACTCTATGTCAATGCAAAGTGCGTCTATGAAAGCCGTTAAAAGTATCTTGTTTGTATGTCTGGGCAATATTTGCCGCTCTCCTCTTGCAGAAGGGATTGCAAGAGACATAATCCGACAATACAATCTTGATGTGAAAGTAGATTCTGCGGGGACAAGTGGTTGGCATATCGATGAAATGCCTTGTGCAGGTTCGCGAAATATCGCCAAAAAACACGGATTAAATATTGATGATTTACGCGGTAGGCGTGTGAGCATTTACGCTGATGATGATTTTGATTTACTCATTGCCTTAGATTCTAATAATCAACGCGATTTGATTTCTTTAGGCTTTGAAAAATCAAAGATTAAAAAAATGGGTGATTTTGGCTTAAAAGGCGCAGATATTCCTGATCCTTATACTTACAAAGATGAAGAGGGGTTTGAACGCATCTACCAAATGCTTAAAATTTGTGTGCATCAGCTACTCTCTATACACTATCCTGTGGTAGAATCTCATCAGAATCTACAACAAAAATGAGGGTATTATGGGCGTTCCTCTACTTTATGGTATCAAAACTTGCGGAAGCGTAAAAAAGGCAATAAAACTGCTTGATTCGCATCAGATTGTGTATGATTTTATTGATCTTAAAATCCACACTCCAAGCCTCAAAGATATTGAAATATGGGCAACACAAAAAGGCATACAAACGATTCTCAACACCAAAGGTATGACTTATAAGAATCTCAAAAAAGACAATCAATTGCCCCAAAATGATACTCTTGAAGAAAATATTGCACTTCTTCATCGCGTCCCTATGCTCCTTAAACGCCCTATCATCTCTTACAAAGAAATGCTTGTTGTCGGTTTTGATGAAGACACACTTATGGATTTTGTGCAATATGTTAAGGGCAATCAATGATTCTTAAGAAGATTCTCAATCTTTTTCTTATATTTTTTCTTACTTCCTGCTCTTCAAAAATCATTCAAACAACACAAATTAAAGATCTACAAACCCTTCCTCAAGATGCCTCTTTCTATATTGATTCTCAACAAGAAAAAGCGACTGCAAAGGTTGCCGCAAAAGATTTGCAAGCCTTGCAAAAAGATTATTTAGAAAAATTCTATTCCGTTTGGAAGCAAAAGCCCAACCCAAAAACCGCCGAAATCTTTTGGATTAAACCCTCTTTGCTTTCATCACCGGGTTTTGGCGAACATCTCCAACCTAACAGCAAAGAATACACAAAAAATATCCTTGATACGATGCAAATTGAACGCTACCCTAGTCTCAATAAAAAAGCAATCATCACAAGGACTACCAATGTGCGTGCTGTCCCCACACAAAAACCAATGTATAACAAAGTCGATGGGTATCCATTCGATCGCTGGCAAAATTCCTTGATTTTTGCAGGCACACCCGTGCTTGTTACGCATATCAGCACATCTAAACGTTGGGTGCATATTCAGTCTGGCTTTGTTTATGGCTGGGTTGAAGCAAACGATATAGGCTATATCACAGATTCTCAAATCAAAGCCCTTCTCAATAAAACACAATACATCACGCCTATACAAGATATAGTGAGTGTTGTTGATTCTAAAGGACGCTATGTGCTTGATGCACGCATCGGACAAATCTTCCCAAAAGCACAGATAAGTAAGCCTGATGCACGCAGAATCTACTTTTATGCCTATATGAGAAACCCCGATGGCTCTGTCAAACAAGAGATTCTCTCCGCGCCAAAAGATACCTTTCAACGCTTTCCATTACCTACACAGCCTCGCTTAATCGCTCAAACAATCAACACGATGATAGGGCAACGTTACGGGTGGGGCGGACTAGGAGAAAATCGTGATTGTTCGGCTTTTATTAGGGATATTTTCACCCAATACGGGATTTATCTTCCACGAAATTCAAAAGCCCAAGTCTCCTATGGCAATAACAGCATTGATTTAAAAGCACTTTCGTCAAAAGAAAAAGAAGCTTTCATCATTGCTAATGCCACACCTTATATGACATTATTATGGCAACAAGGGCATATTATGCTTTATATTGGGCAATATCAAGGTAAAGCATTAATCGCTCATAGTGCTTGGAGCGTCATTACAGGCAAAAAATATGAGAATATGTTAGGGGGTGTTGTCATTACCACACTTCATACAGGGGAAGAGCGCAATGGTCTTTTTGCCCATTCAGACTTACTGATTGATAAGATCAATGCTATGTCTGATCTCTCAATCCTTGCTCAAAATATCATTGATAAGAGCAAAAAATGATTAAAATATTTCTTTCTGTTATCCTATTGATGATGCTTTATGCACCGATTTTTGCACAATCTTCAACAATTCACATCATTGTAAGTGTCTTACCTCAAAAAAATATAGTAGAACGCATTGGCGGAGACTTTGTGAAAGTAGAAGTGCTCGTGCCTAAAGGTAAATCACCAGAGATTTATGAACCAAATATCACACAGATGAAAACCATACAAAACGCTCGAATCTTCTTTGGTGTCGGTATGCCTTTTGAACTCAAATGGCATCAACGATTTCTCAATATCAATCCTCAATTAAACTACCTTAACCTTGCAGAATCTGCATTGCCACTTCATGAGCATGACTCACACGATCATCGTCATAATCCCCATGTTTGGCTCTCGCTCACACAGATAGAGAATCAAATCACACAAATCACCCGACAATTAAGTGTGCTTGACCCCAGCCATAAAGCCATATATGAAAGCAATCAAAAGCAATTCCTGCAAGAGATTCTTACCCTCAAACAATCAATCCAAAATGTCTTTGACACACCTAATACCCAAAAGAAATTTCTTGTTTATCACCCTGCATTTGAATACTTTGCGCAAGAATTTGGTTTAGAAGAATTAAGCATTGAGCATGATGGCAAAGAACTTAAAGGGGCGGATTTGAGCAAACTTATCCAAGATATTAGACTTTATGGGCTTAAAGTGATTTTTATCCAACCTCAATTTTCCAAACAACGCGTGCAAATGCTTGCTAAAGAGCTTAATATGCGTATCATCGAGCTTGACCCACTTCAAGATTTATGGCTAGATTCAATGCAAACTTACACATGTCAAATCGCTTTTTCACTCTCCGAAAAAGAATCACAAGCTTGCATCAAGCAATACTTCAAGGCTCAACAATGAACGAGACACTTTTTCATATTAAAAACTTAAGCTTTGCCTATGATTCTCAATTGGTGCTTGAAAAGATTGATTTTACCTTTTCTAAAGGCGATTTTTGGGCGATTATCGGACCTAATGGTGGGGGTAAAAGCACACTCATTAGGCTTATTTTAGGAATCTTAAAGGCAAAAGAGGGTGAAATCAAATTTTGTCAAAATTTTGACACCAAACACATTGGCTATGTCCCTCAAAACACAAATGAAAATATCCATTTTCCTATTCAAACGCAAGATGTCATTAAAATGGGATTCTTAAAACCAAGTATTTGGGGATTTCGCACAAACAAAGCGCAAGAAAGACAGATTCAAGAAATTATGGAAAAGCTTGATATTTTACATTTGTCTCATAAGCCTTTATCCAAACTTTCTGGTGGGCAGAGGCAAAAAGTATTAATTGCAAGAGCACTTATCAATAATCCCACACTTCTAGTCCTAGATGAGCCGACCTCTAATGTTGATTCGACTTCGCAAAAAAGTATTTATAAACTTTTAGAATCTCTCAATGCCAATGGGCAAAGTATCTTAGTCATCAGTCATGATATTTCGGTGCTTTTAGGGTATGCGAAAAAAGTTCTCTACATCAATAAAAATGCTATCCCTCATACGATTCCTAAACTCAATTTGGGGTTTAACTCACATATTTGTGAAGTAGATATTCTCACACATTTTGCAAATCTTTTAGCGACCAATGCGCGAGATTCTAAAGATTCTTGTATTACTTCAGAATCTCACCATTTGCATCATCAGATTAATACACAAAATTCTCCAAAGACACAACAATGAATATTTTTGAACTCTTTTCATATCAATTTATTTGGATAGCTTTAGGTGTCTCTTTTCTTGTCAGTATTTGTAGTGGCATCGTTGGCTCTATCATAGTGGCAAATAAAAATGTCTTTGTCGCAGGAGGAGTAGCGCATAGTGCCTTTGGTGGCGTGGGCTTGGCATTATTTTGCGGATTTAGCACAATGCTTGGCGCAGTCATTTTTAGCGTGATTATGGCTTTATTTTTGACTTATGCAAGTCTGTATCAAAAAGAACGATTAGATACCTATATCGCTGCAAGTTGGGCTTTTGGAATGGCTTTGGGCGTGATTCTTATCGACTTAAGTCCGGGCTATAATAGCGACATTTCAAGCTATCTTTTTGGCTCAATCATTGCTGTGGGTTATGAAGAAATGCTCATAATGCTTGGTTTTGATGTCTTTTTACTCATCTTTGTGGGATTATATTATCATCAGATTCTTAGCCTTTTTTATGATCGAGAATTTTGCCAGCTTAAAGGGCTCAATACCGCCCTTTGGACAATGGCACTTTTTATACTTATCGCCATAGGTGTAGTAATCAGTATGAATGTAGCAGGTTTGATTTTGGTGCTTGCACTTTTGTCTATTCCTGCTTATATTGCTAATCTTTTTTCACAATCATTACGCACGATGATGATTCTCTCTTGGATTGTTTCGTTAATTTTTATATGGGGAGGTTTATTTGTCGCTTATTATTTAAATATCAGCATTGGAGCATGTATAGTGATATTGCTCTCAATTGGAATGTTTGGAGCATTAATATTTAAAAAACTTACTAAGGAGAAAAAATGAATCCCAAAGAAGACGATCCCTGTGCTATCGCTAAACGAGCGGTCAAAATCAGCATTGCTTGTATATTATTTATGCTTTTACTAAGCTTGATTAATATTTATATTCTTATCAATCAAGTCTCTGCGACCGCTGCAATGAGTAAAGAAATCAAAGTTTTGCAAGCCCACATTGGAGAATCTGCAGAATCTACAGATTCTCAAAGAATACTCCCATCAGAATAAGATGAGGGCTTCTTAAGGCAGATTCAAAACTTAAAAAGAAATATTGCAGGGATTATAAAGCACCCATTGTAATATTTTCTATCAGCTCACATTGTCCCTTTTTGACAATAAGCGCATCAATGCAATACACATTTGCAAGACGATGTTTGGAGAGATAAATATGTGTCGCTTTGATAAGCTTTTGAAGCTTTTGGGCTGTGAGATTCACAATAGGCTCAAAGTTTTCACCGCTTTTTACTTCGACAAAATGAAGCACATCATCTTTTGTAGCGATAATATCGATTTCTCCATATTTTGCGAAAAAATTCCTTTCGATAATTTCAAAGCCATTCTGCTCTAAAAAGAGGCAAGCAAGATTCTCACCTTCTTTGCCCTTTTCCCTACTCATTAAAGATTCTCTAATTCATCTTCAATACGAATCTTATAAGGCTTTTGCGTAACAAAATCAAGCTTTTCCAATTCATTAAGCGCATCTTTAATCTCGCGCTCGTAATTATGATGTGTTGAAAACAATAGCTTAGCAATTCTCTTGTCTGCTGTTTCCTTTTGTAAAAATGCTTTAATAGAAATATTATGATTCCCGAGAATCTGTGAAATCTGTCCCAAAACACCGGGCTTATCATGTGCGTATAGTCGGATATAATAGCGAGAGTAAATGTCATCGATGCTTTTAAGCGTAAAACTTTGAGTATTTTCACTTTCAATAGGTTGTTTAAAGCCTAGCATCACGGAGTTTTTACCTTGTGCAATGCTGATTAAATCACTAATGACAGAACTTGCTGTCGCCTCTCCTCCAGCACCTGCACCATAATACATACTCTCCCCTACACAATCCCCTATAACGCTGATTCCATTCATTACGCCATCGACTTTAGCAATCATCGCATTTTTAGAAATCATCGCAGGGTGAACGCGTAACTCAATACAAGAATCTGTCTTTTTTGCGATTCCAAGTAGCTTAATCACATAGCCAAATTCATTAGCAAACTCCATATCATCAGGCGTGATACCCTCAATACCCTCTATCAGAATCTCTTCGGGCAAAGCATTGATTCCATAAGCTAATGATGCAAGGATAAGCAATTTATGTCCCGCATCTCCGCCGCTAATATCTAAAGTAGGATCAGATTCTGCATAACCAAGTGCTTGAGCATCTTTGAGCGCATCTGAAAAACTTTGCTGATGTTGGAGCATCTGCGTCAAAATATAATTACTCGTGCCATTGAGAATCCCTCGTATGCCTACGATATGATTTGCACTCAAACCATCTTTCAAAACGCGTATGATAGGGATACCTCCGCACACACTCGCTTCAAAACCAATTGCCAAATCCTTAGCAAGGGGTTGAATATCATAACGATGATAAGCTAACATCGCCTTATTTGCAGTAACAAACGCTTTATTCGCACGAAGCACCTTTTGGGCAATATCATAAGCAAGGTCAATACCCCCCATTAGCTCAATCACCACATCAATCTCTGCATCTTCAAGCAAATCTTCAATCCGCGTGCTTACAGACAATGCAATGCCTAGCTCCGCAATTTTTGCTTGAGCTTTTGGCACATCTCTGACAATCGCTTTTTTTAGCACGATTTCTCTTCCAGCTCGTGCTTTAATCACGCCTTGATTGCGCACAAGCAATGAGGCAACTGCTGAACCTACCGTGCCTAAACCGATTATCCCCACAACTAATGGCTGCGACATATCACACCTTATTGAAATGATTTAAGAAAAACTTTAAGATTGCGTGCAGCTTGTCGGATTCTCTTTTCATTCTCAATCAAAGCAATACGCACATATCCCTCACCATAAGATCCAAACCCTACTCCCGGACTTACAGCGATTTTTGCTTCTTTTAAGAGTCGTTTAGAAAATTCTAAACTACCCAAACTCTCCGCACATTGAGGAATCTTTGCCCAAATAAACATACTTGCTTTAGGTTTTTTCATCTCCCAACCTGCCTCACCAAAAGCTTTTATCAAGACTTCCATACGCTTTTCATACTTACCCTTGATTTCTTCAATACATGATTGATCACCATCTAACGCCACCGTGGAAGCAATTTGCATTGGAGTATAGATTCCATAATCAATCCAACTCTTGATTTTTTGCAAAGCTCCTATCATCTTAGCATTACCCACTAAAAATCCCACACGCCAGCCTGCCATATTATAGGTTTTGGACAAAGTATAGCTTTCCACAGCGACATCTGTCGCGCCGGGCACTTCAAATATACTAGGAGTTTTAAATCCATCAAAACAAAGCTCCGCATAAGCAATATCAGAAATAATATAAAATCGCTCTTCTTTTGCCATTGCGACTAAACGTTCATAAAATTCCTTATACGCCACAATCGTAGTCGGATTATGAGGAAAATTCACAACGACAAATTTTGGCTTAGGCATCACTTCTTTGAGTACGCGTTTAAGATTTGCAAAAAAATCTTCTACATCAAGCTCCATTTCATCATTCCACTTCAAACCAAAAGTCGAAACATTCGCTCCATTAAGGATAAACGCATAATAGTGAATCGGATAGGCAGGTTCAGGGACAATTGCGTTATCGCCTAAATTAGTGATTGCTTGCACCAAATGGACATAACCTTCCTTACTCCCCATTGTTACGCACACTTGAGATTCTGGATCTAAATCCACATCATAGGTTTTCTTATACCAATTGCAAATCGCTAAACGCAACTTATAAATGCCTCTACTTGCTGAATAGCCTTGATTCTTACCCTTTCTTGCAGATTCACAAAGCTTATCAATCACATGTTCGGGTGGGCTTCCGTCTGGATTACCCATTGAAAAATCAATCACATCTTCATTATTATGGCGCATTTCAAGCTTGATTTCATTAATTGCAGCAAACACATATTTAGGCAAGCGTTTAATCTTCTCAAACTGAATCTCATCAAACATCACTTCCTCCTTTTGTTTTAGATTCTCATTAACGCAATTGAACGCTAATCCCGTTTTTTAAACTCTCCGAATTATCATAATCTGTAATCATCACAAAACTCACTCCATTAGGAATCCTTACCTTCAAAGAAGCTGTAGAACTTGTATTTGCGATCAAATCAACGATATTTAAATTTTTATCATAAAGCACCACACGAGGATTCCATTTTGGAAAATCTAATGCTTGGATATAAAGCTCTCCACTTGAATTGACATTTAGCCAATATTCACCAGAAGCTTCGCGAAGTCTAAGCGCATTAGTCTTATTAATAAACTTCGTATTGGGAAGTCGTGGTTCATTTACCTCCAAAACATATTCCCATTTTTGTGCGTTAATGCGTTGAATATCCAAACATAAGAATCCACGCCGTGATAGCTCATCGATGATGATTCCCATATCTGGGCTGTGTTCGGTATTAAAAGAAAATTCTATTGTAGAAAGCCCATTGCTGTGTTCTGCTTTAATCACAACAAAATACGAATACCCCATTGCTGTAAGAATATTATCAATAATTTTAGTCAATAATATCGGACTTGTGCGCGCACTAAAACTTAGTCTGACTTCACTAGGTTGCCCAAAACGCGAAGAAAATAAGCCATTAGTTTTAAGAGCATAAACAATTTTTGCCATATCTAAGCGACCATTAGTGTAATACAGATTCTTATTGGCAAAAATACGATTGATAAAATTGACATTGACTTGATAGCTTTGATCGCCGATAAGATTGCGCACTTTATCGTCTAAAATATCTGCACACAAACACGATGCACATATTAAAAGCATCAAAAGTTTTCTTACCATTCTAACCCACCATTAAGTTGCTTAAATTTTGTGTAATTAATTTCTGTAACACTTGAACCATCATAATACATTCTCACAGGTGCTTTAGTGCCATGCTCGACATCTTTACCATTAAGCACCAAAGTAAAATTACTATGTCCCATTACAAACAAAATACGACCATTGAGTTTAATATCATATTGACTTTGATAGGCAAATTGCTCTTTACTTCCCGTGTCAAGATTAATCACACCTAGCCACAAATCACCTTGTGATTGGATATGCAAAACATTATCATTGCTTGTGCGAGCATTAAGAGAATTAGTTATTTCATCAGTTTTTTCTTCGTTAGCAGAAGGTGTTTGGAAAAATCCAAAATCTTGTGCTTGTGTAGGCGTATCTTGTTTTTCTTCTTGAGGAGCAGGTGTCTTTTGAGAATCTACTTCACTAGGGGTTTCTACTAAAGTCTCACCGCTTCGTATCTCTACATCAGATGAGGTATTGTTTTGCTCTTCTGAAGTATTGTTTTGCTGAAGCGCATCGACATCAAAAAACATTCCTTCATATTGAGATTGCACCTCTTCTTCTTGTTCTTGTGTATGAGATGGGGCAACGCTCGGTTTTTGATATTGATTCTGAATGGCAGGTTCTTGATAATCCTGTATAAACGCTTTATAGGCAAAATATCCCATGAGACAAAGTAAAATCAATACGAGAATCCCATAAATCCAAGTATAAGATTCACTATCTGATTTTGTAACGGGCTTTGTTTTTAAAGTAATATCAAGCACCTTATTTTCTCTCATCTTTTGTTCTTTAATCGCCTCATCGCCAGATTGAGAATCACTTTGCGCTTCAGCTTTAGCCACTTCATTTTCATTTTGTTTTGTAATGACTTGTGAAACATTAGTAATATCTTCTTTACGCGTATGCTCTTGATAAGCCAAAATCCAATCACTCAAATCAATCCCATACTCTCGCTCTAAAATATTAATAAAGCCCTTTGCACGCACCTTATCAATATTATCAAAGCGTTTTTCAAGCACATCTTCAATCTTTGAACTTGCAAGTTTTGTGCTTTTACTGATTTCCTTAATACCTATTTTTTTTAAACCTTGAAGCTTTTTATCCAAAGCTTGCATATCAATTCTATCTTGCATATTTTATCCTGTCAATTAAAATTCCCGTAGCGACAGCCACATTGAGTGAATCAAAATGATGTTCCATTTTTATGGAAAGTATTTTATCCATTTTGTGCTTCAATCGTGCTGATAAACCTTGAGATTCACTCCCTAAAAACAAAGCCCATTTTTTACTTTCATCTTTATATTCATCTTTTCCTTGCATATCCGCACCATACAAGCTAAATCCAACATTTTTTAACTCATTAGGTATATCTAATACATTCGTATAAAAACAATAAGGCATATCCAAAAATGCTCCACTAGAAGTGCGCAATATACCTTCTTGTGCTACTTCGCTTAATGTCGCACAAATCACTATGCCCTCTACGCCCAAAGCATAGGCTGTGCGAAAAATCGAACCCACATTACCCACATCAGTAATACCGCATAATATGAGCAAAGAATCTTTCTGCCTCATCTCATCAAAAGAAGATTCTAAAGGTGGCGTGATTTTTGCCAAGATTCCTTGATGATTACCACCTCTTGCAAGAGCTTGAGCTTTTTTAGAATCTACCCTCTTGATAGGTTTATTAACCCCAACAAGTCGCGTGAAATCACTCTTGGGTAATTCTTTAGCAAGGTAAAACTCTTCAATAGATTCTCTATGAGATTGCAAAGCATAAAACACAGGTTGTTTTCCGTATAAAATCATTTTCTTGGCTTCCTAAATCTCTTGAGGGTCAATAATAAGTGCTTCATAGCATTCTTTGACGCTTTTTGAAGTCATTTTGCTTAAAATCTTTGCCTTAATCTTTGGAGGAATATCAAGCATCAATACTTCTTGATAATTTAAAGAGCGTGCCTCTGGGATAGATTCTGGATTATTACAATCCAAAATCACCACCCATTCACCGCTAAGATTTGCATCTTTGAGAATTAAATATATTTCCTCTGCTGTGCCAAAGTAACGCTTTTGATGTAATTTTGTGAGCTCTTTTGACACGACAAGCCGTAAATGAGGTAAAAGTGAAGCAATATCGCCAATCGTCTCAAGAATCCGATGCGGGCTTTCATAACAAATGACACTATAAGGGCTATGTAAAGGCAGATTAACTAATTGAAGAATCTTTGCTTTACGCTCTTGGACTTTATGAGGCAAGAATCCGATAAAGAAAAAGGGGGTAGATTCAATACCGCTCCCGCTGAATGCGACATTAAGCGCACAGGCTCCGGGTAAAACATCAAATATGATATGATTTTTGATTGCAAATTCGACAAGTTTTGCACCGGGATCACTGATACAAGGCATTCCTGCATCGCTAAGATAAACAACATTACGGGTAAAAAAATCAGATTCTAATGATTCTAAAAATGAATCTTGGTTGTGAGAATGGAATGGGAGAAAAGTCTTTTGTTCAATATCACATTCAAGCAATCCCCGAGAAACAAGGATAGAAAAGAGCTTTTTGCTTACTCTTGTGTCTTCACAAAGAATAATTTGTGCTTCTTTTAAGACGCGTAACGCCCTTAATGTAATATCTTCTACATTACCTATGGGCGTGGGCACGAGCGTCAGCACGGAGCTTATTTCATATTGTATTTTTGTCTAAATTTTTCAACGCGTCCTGTGATGTCAGTGATTTTATCACTTCCGGTATAAAAAGGGTGGCAAAAACTTGAAATATCAATACGCAATTCACTTTTTGTGCTTAGCACTTCGATTTGTTTGCCACTTGTTACACAAGTTACTTTGCAGGGAACATATTCGGGGTGGATACCTTTTTTCATAATACAATGTCCTTTGAGATAATTTACAAAACGATGATTATAGCCAATACTCATTTAATTTTTGCTAAATCATAAGCGCATTTAATGATTCTATGACTTTTATTTGCTCTTCTTGTGTAATAAATGCACTAAATGGGAGAGAGAAAATCTCTTCAGCCACACGCTCACTCACAGGAAAATCACCTTTTTTATATCCCAAAAATGCAAAACATTCTTGCAAATGTAAAGGCAGGGGATAATGCACGGCTATTGGCACACCTTTTTGATGCAAAGATTCTATGATTTTTTGACGCGAATGAGAAGAATTACACGCACGAATAGAGTATTGTGCATACACGCTGCTACGATCTTTGGGGATATAAGGCAATATCACACCTTGCAGATTCTCATTATAGAATCTTGCCTTTTCTTCGCGCAATCGTATCTCCTCTGCAAAATGTTGTAATTTTACATTCAAAATAGCACACTGCAAAGAATCCAAGCGAGCATTCATACCGATAATTTGGTGCGTATAACGCTCACTTTGCCCATGATGACGCAGCAAAGTGATTTGATGATCAATTTCTTCATCATCGCAAAACACCGCACCGCCATCACCATAACACCCCAAAGGTTTAGAAGGGAAAAAACTTGTAACACCTATCGTGCTAAGATGACAAGAGCGTTTTTGTTTGTAAGTTGCTCCAAAGCTTTGTGCAGCATCTTCAATCACAGGGAGCGCATAGTTAGAAGCAATCGAATTGATAGAATCCATATCACAAGGCATTCCAAATAAACTCACAGGCAAAATCGCTTTAGTTTTTGGAGTAATGGCTGATTCGATTTTATGCACATCAATATGATAAGTGCGCTCATCAATATCGACAAACACAGGTTTTGCACCAATAAATGCAATCATTTCAGCTGCAGCGATAAAACTAAAAGGAGAAGTAATCACTTCATCATTTGGTTTGATTCCAAGTGCAAGAAGTGCAAGAAGAAGGGCGGTTGTCCCGCTTGATGTGGTTTTAGCATAACGCGTCCCACTAAAAACAGCAAGGCTTTGCTCACAAAGCCTTACCTCCTCGCCTATAATAAAAGCACTTGATGACAAAACTTCAGAGATTTTTGCATCAAGCTCTGATTGATAAGCGAGATATTGAGCCTTTAGATTGACAAAAGGAAATGTCTCTCTCACATTCTAAAAGCCAAATTTTGCGAATGCAAGAGCAGAATGTTGCCATTTATCGCTAAAGGAAGCAACATCAGTCCCGACATATCCAGCACCCACTTGGAAGTGCATTTGATTGCGTTCCCAAAGTTTAAACGCAACAACAGCAGAAAGCTCTTTATGATCTCCGCCTGAATAAAGCAAGTCTAAATTGATGCGTCTAGAGTCAATACCACCAAAGACATAGTAAGTAGAATCACCATAGAAACCTAAACTATAACCGCTTGGACCACTCATACCGCCACGATAACCATAGAATCGTGTTCTGTCACCAAAGTTAAGTAAATTTGGCGAATCTCCGCTTTGTCCGATATAACCCGCACCGAGTTTCCAAAAGTCATTGAATCGCAACTCTTCATCAGCCCAGAAAGTCAAGCCATTATGGCTACTTCCATCACCCATGAGATTATCCATACCCCATACAGCTCGCAAAGTCGTGATAGAGCGAAGTGAGCCACTGCCTATATCAACTACTGCTTTTGCTCCAGCATTGAGAACATCGTGCTTTTTATTGATGCTACCTGTATCAGTCAAATAAGAAGCAAAAGGTGAAATCTTCAACACACCAAAATCAAAGTCCAAGCCTACAGAAGCAAGCTCACCAAGACCTGAAGCCTTTTTGATATGTTGATAAGTATCAAAGCTTGAAAGTTCATAACCTAAACGATTAAATGCTTGTCCGGCTCCGAGCTGTGAATTTCTCCAATACGCCCATAGTCCGATTTTACCACCATCAACATTAAGTGCTGCACCTTGTGTGTTACCATAAATCCAATCGACACCAGTGTAATTTTTGCGATCTTTGCCCATATAAAACTCACCAATATCAAAGCGTCCGACTACAAATCGAAGATGTCCGCCATCATAGCGCAAATACGCATCAGAGACATCACCATTTTTGGGGATTGCTATATCGCCTGTATTTCCTTGACTATAAAAAGGATAAGCTCCCCAGCCACCGATACCGATTGCTAAAGCAGAGCCAAGCCCGACTTCAATCCCTACTCTTGCACTTACATCAGCATAAGCTCTTTGTTTGTTATTATCAGCAGGTAACCCACCGAATCCTTGATGATAAAATGCACCTAAATGCCCAAAAGGTGTAACCTCTACAGCACTTGCACTCACAGCCAAAGCAGATGCTACTGCTACTGAAACATACAATTTTTTCATCTTAAACTCCTTTATCTATTTAGAAATTCACCTGACCGAAAACTCGAGTCAAAAGATAATTCCTGCCGTCATTTGCAAAAATTGAATTATCAAGTGTAAAATCGGCAGTATTTATCATTCCTATAATTTTTGCGCCAATTTTTATATTAGGAACAGGACGTGATGAGATTCCCACTTCCCAATTAAAAATCCTCTTGCTACCGATTCCTGTATGTCTGATTGCAGAATCTAGTTGCAAGTATTGTTTTATATCATATTCTAGGAAACCATACAAGGTAGTGGCGTTAGAATAAAATAAACCCTCTCTTCTTTCAAAGTAACTGCTTTGCCCAAAAGCATCGATTCCCGTAGCACCATTTTCTGCTACAGAGATCACTCCACCGCCAGCACTAAGCCCTTCCCATCGCGCACCACCTTCAAACCACACAAACCCACCATTACCTTTATTAGAAGCATGATCAATCACTTTATCACTGCGGCTTATATAAGATAAAAAGTGCATTTTCCCATATAAAAGGACACTTCTTGCATACATTTCAATAGTAATTTTCGCACCAAAAGAAGCAAAAGTCGATGGAGCAGCATAAAAATAAGGTGTGATTTTTAAGGGAGTTTCGGGGAGGTCAAGTGTAGCACCAAAATATATCGCTCCGATACTTCCGTAAGGGTTATAATAATTATCCATTCGGTATTCTGTTACATACGCTTCTTTCCATGCCCATATAAGGTCAAGCTTGAGATTCTGAATATCATCATAATTAATCTCCGCACCTTGAACATAATGCTTAATCCATTCACTATCTGTATGGAATCTCCCCACATACGCACTCAATCTGTTAGGATTCACAAAACTCGCATATAACTCTGTAAAAACAAAATTTTTCTTGACATCTGAAAAATCACCCGAATGAGATTGAAAAAGTGGTGTCGCTGCCCAAAATGAACCTCCGATGTTAATCCCTTGATAGCGCGAAGTCTCATACGCCAAAGACGCATTCACATCTAAAAAGGTAGGTGCACCGCCTGTCATACCTTGATAATACATTCCCATATGACCGCTAGGTTCTCCTGTAAGTAGCCAACGACCTACATCAATACTATAAAGCGAACTCTCTAGCCCTACTAGGCATAACAGAAACATCAGTATTTTTCTCATAAAATCCCTTTTCAAGTTACTTCCCATTTCCTTTGGATTATCTTGTAAGGACTAGAGCAAAAATAATTCCATAAATTTTATTATTTAATATTTATACGATGATTCTGTGGGTATGTGCATTCTTGACATAATTGACAAGGAGGGATACCTTTTAAAAGTTGATGAGAAAAATCCTTAAAATGCTGTTGCTGTAAAATATCCTCTAAATTTTGTTCTACAAGGCTGCCAAAACTTGCCTTCCCCTCATAATCAATACAACAAGGCACAAGCCTCCCATCACTCAAAATACCGATTTGCTTACTCGCTCCATAGCAAATGTGTGAAGCGTTAGATTCTGTAAATTGCGGAGATAAACGATGATTTACCCATTCAAACGAACGCATAGGGTTAAGAAAAATTTTCTGTGCGAGTTTGATGCGTTGCGTCAATGGCAAGGGGAAGGATTGTCTAAAATGTGTCGCGATAGATTCTAGAATCTCGCTCAAATAAAGTGAATGACACTTAATGTCGTTAGTTTGGATTCTAAGATTGATAAAAATAGGACAATTGCGTTTGAGATTCTCATCACACAAATCCAATATCCTCTCCAAATGCTCCAAACGCAAAAGTTGGGAATTGGCTAAAAAAGCACTTAATGAAAACGCGACTTGCACAAAAGGCGTATTTAAAAGCATATCAAAGTGTTTTTCACGCAAAAAAAGCCCTGTGGTTACCAAATCCACTTTTAACCGATAATGTTTGATGATTTCGATATAAGATTCAATATTTCTTAATGCCAAAGGGTCGCCGAGTATGTGCAAAGAAATGCGCTCACATCGTCCTACAAGCTGGGAGCAAATATGCTCAAACATCACTAATTCCATTACGCCTCTTTGGCTTTTTCGCAATGATTGTGGGCAAAAATGGCATTGCAAACCACAATAATCGCTAAGCTCAATATAGACTTTTTTAAAAGTTTTCAATCATCTTCCTTATCACTGCTTCAAAATCTTTTATCATCAAATATCAATATGCTGGAGAAAGATTCTGAAAAATGCCTCAAGTAAAAGCTTATCATTTTGGGCATATTGCGAGAATGCCTTTATCTCAAGAGGAGAGGTATAATGCCTTTGAATCTGCGCTAAAACTTCTGGAAGATGATAGATTTGAAGCGCGTCAAAATGCTGCATTTGGGATTCAACCAAAGTAAGGAGACATTCTTCTATATGATGAGAATCTAAGAGATTCATTACTTTATCGCTTAAAGGTGTAGATGCCCAAAACCCCTCCGGTGTAAGAAACTCCAATGCCTTTTGCAAACTCGAAGTAAGCGTGTCCTCATAAGCCAAAAGCTCACTTTGGAGAAGACTAGTCAAGCTTAAACGAAACGCTCGAATATACGCACTCATCTCACAAATATGAAAGCTAAAATCTCGCCCCATAAGCTTGCCAAAGCTTTTTAATGTATCCAAATACCCAAGTGTGATATTAGCACTCATCGTTGATTTATCAAAATCAAGCATTCCGCCTAAATGCTCTTTTGGCTGGATACATTGCACCAAAGGGTGCTTGCTGTATTTGTGTGGTTTGGGATTAAGCGCAATGGCAATCACATCTTGCGCACCTAATTGCCACGCAAAATCAATCGGGAGATTATCATAATATCCACCATCGATATAGCCCTCATCACCAATCTCACAGATAGGGAATGCAGGAAAACACGATGCTGAAGCGAGAATCCATAGCTTTAGATTCTTTTTTGTCATACTGCTTTTGCGTTTTTGACAAGGTTGGAATGATGGAATCTTGACACTCACCAAGCCATAATCAACCGATGAATTGAAAAACTTTTGTTCATCGACATAAGCATTTAAAAGCGTTTTTAAAGGCGTTATATCCATACCTTTATTATCTCTATAGCTTTTTATAAAAGGAAGTAGCTTATCTTTGTGTTCAATATAATAATTTAAATCCGTGCGGAGATTAAGACCATTAATCATCACCTTATCAATATCAATATCTTGCCATAATTCTAAAGCTTTTTCATAATCCCCCTGCACCATCAAAGCCCCATTAAACGCTCCAATACTTGTGCCTGTAACAATATCATAATCAATATTTAAAGACCTAAGTGCTTTCCATGCACCGATTTGATATGAACCTTTTGAGCCACCTCCGCCTAATACGATTGCCCTTTTGATATGTTTCAATCTCTGTCCTTTTGTCGTGTATTGCTTTTATGGATTATTTTACTACAGAATCTTATAGTTTTTACATACGCGCACAACCAAAAAAGACAAATCATACATAATCTGCACACATCGGTTTGGCAGATACAACACACTTTCATAAGATTTTATGATACAATATTTTCAAAAGACACAGACAAAGGAGAAATATGCTAGCAAGTTACCCCCCCCCCCCCAAAATAAAAAACTTTTTACCAAAAAATTTACAAAAAAAAGAAACAAAAAACGCATTCAAATAAGGAAAACAACCAATAAAAAAGGCTAAAGATCAAAAAAAGCAAAAACTAAAATAAAAAAAAACCAAAAACTCACATTTACA